>Ga0160442_100007_pt1 | contig 525497 bp, 475 predicted proteins | sample HID1971M_E1MG_FD_108252 | JGI IMG/M metagenome (GOLD analysis project Ga0160442, IMG submission 108252) | Enriched millipede-associated microbial communities from UW Madison campus, WI, USA - HID1971M_E1 MG | ecosystem: Host-associated > Arthropoda: Insects > Digestive system > Unclassified ... | reverse complement strand
CTGGTGGACAAGCTCAAGAACGAAGCCAAAGTGATCTGAGGAAGAAACGAACATGACCGCACTCGTCATTGCCGAACACGACCACGCCAGCATCAAGCCGGCCACCCTCAACACCGTGACCGCAGCCCTGGCTTGCGGTGGCGACGTCCACGTCCTCGTGGCCGGAGCCAACGCCGCCGAAGCCGCCAAGGCCGCCGCGCAGATCGCCGGCGTGTCCAAGGTGATCGCTGCTGATAGCGCCAGCCTGGCTGAAAACCTCGCCGAGAACGTCGCAGCCCAAGTGCTGGCGATCGCCGGCAACTACAGCCACATCCTGTTCCCCTCGACCGCTAACGGCAAGAACGTCGCACCGCGCGTGGCTGCCAAGCTCGATGTGGCGCAGATCAGCGACATCACGAAGGTCGATAGCCCCGATACCTTCGAGCGCCCGATCTACGCCGGCAACGCCATCGCCACCGTGCAAAGCACCGACGCCACCAAGGTGATCACCGTGCGCACGACCGGCTTCGACGCCGCAGCCGCCACCGGTGGCAGCGCCACCGTTGAAACCGCTGAAGGCGTGGCCGACAGCGGCAAGAGCGCCTTCGTCGGCCGTGAAGTCACCAAGAGCGACCGCCCCGAACTGACCGCCGCCAAGATCATCGTCTCCGGTGGCCGGGCTCTCGGCAGCGCTGAGAAGTTCAACGAAGTGATGACGCCGCTGGCCGACAAGCTCAACGCCGGCCTGGGCGCCAGCCGCGCCGCAGTGGACGCAGGCTACGCCCCGAACGACTGGCAAGTGGGCCAGACCGGCAAGATCGTCGCGCCGCAGCTGTACATCGCCGCGGGCATCTCGGGCGCGATCCAGCACTTGGCCGGCATGAAGGACTCGAAGGTCATCGTCGCGATCAACAAGGACGAAGAAGCGCCGATCTTCTCGGTGGCCGACTACGGCCTCGTGGCCGACCTGTTCACGGCCGTGCCGGAACTCGTGAAGGCGCTCTGATCGCTTCAACGCATTGAGCCAGAAGGCATCGTTCGCGATGCCTTTTTTACATCTGCCGCCCCCCACCGCGGCCCCTGGAGAGAAGACATGAGCTACACCGCCCCCCTCAAGGACATGCTGTTCGACATCGAACACCTGGCCAACATCGGCGAGATCGCCAAGCTGCCCGGCTTCGAAGACGCCGGCCTCGAAACCGCACAGGCCGTGCTCGAAGAGTGCGCGCGCTTCAACCAGGACGTGGTGGCGCCGCTGAACGTCGAAGGCGACCGCAACCCCTCGTCGTTCAAGGACGGCGAAGTCACCACCAGCAAGGGCTTCAAGGACGCCTTCGCGCAGTACGTGTCGGGCGGCTGGCAGGGCCTGCAGCATCCGGCGGACTTCGGCGGCCAGGGCCTGCCCAAGACCATCGGCGCGGCCTGCGGCGAAATGCTCAACTCGGCCAACATGAGCTTCGCGCTGTGCCCACTCTTGAGCGACGGCGCCATCGAGGCGCTGCTCACCGCGGGCTCCGACGAGCTCAAGGCCGTGTACCTCGAGAAGCTCGTGAGCGGCCAGTGGACCGGCACGATGAACCTCACCGAGCCGCAGGCCGGCAGCGACCTGGCCATGGTGCGCAGCCGCGCCGAGCCGCAGCCCGACGGCACCTACAAGGTGTTCGGCACCAAGATCTTCATCACCTACGGTGAGCACGACATGGCCGAGAACATCGTGCACCTCGTGCTGGCCCGCGTGAGCGGCGCGCCCGAAGGCGTGAAGGGCATCAGCCTGTTCGTGGTGCCGAAGTTCATGGTCAACGCCGACGGTTCGCTCGGTGCGCGCAACGACGTGCACTGCGTGAGCATCGAGCACAAGATGGGCATCAAGGCCTCGCCGACCGCCGTGCTGCAGTACGGCGACCACGGTGGTGCCGTCGGCTACCTCGTGGGCCAGGAAAACCGCGGCCTCGAGTACATGTTCATCATGATGAACTCGGCCCGCTACGCCGTGGGCATGCAGGGCATCGCGATCGCCGAGCGCGCCTACCAGCACGCCGTCGCCTACGCCAAGGACCGCGTGCAGAGCCGCCCGGTCGATGGCTCGATCAACGCCAGCGCACCCATCATTCACCACCCGGACGTGAAGCGCATGCTGATGACGATGCGTGCCTACACCGAAGGTTGCCGCGCGATGGCCTCGGTGGCCGCCGCCGCCTACGACGCCGCGCACCACCATCCCGACGCCGACGCGCGCAAGCAGAACCAGGCCTTCTACGAATTCATGGTGCCGCTCGTGAAGGGCTACAGCACCGAGATGAGCCTCGAAGTGACCTCGCTGGGCGTGCAGGTGCACGGCGGCATGGGCTTCATCGAGGAGACCGGCGCGGCGCAGTATTACCGCGACGCGAAGATCCTCACGATCTACGAAGGCACCACCGCGATCCAGGCCAACGACCTCGTGGGCCGCAAGACCGCACGCGACGGCGGCCAGACCGCCAAGGCGATCGCCGCGCAGATCGAGAAGACCGAGGCCGAGCTCGCCAAGAGCGACAGCGCCGCAGCCGCCGCCGTCCTCAAGCGCCTGACCGCCGCGCGCCTGGCCTTCATCGACGTGGTCGACTTCGTCGCCGGGCAGACCAAGGCCTCGCCCAACGCCGTGTTCTCGGGCAGCGTGCCGTACCTGATGCTGGCGGGCAACCTCGTGGCCGGCTGGCAGCTCGCGCGCTCGCTGATCGTGGCGCAGGACCAGGCCTCGCACAACGTCGACGTCGCCTTCATGCAGGCCAAGATCGCCACCGCGCGCTTCTACGCCGAACACATCCTGAACAAGGTGCCGGGCATCCGCGACAGCATCGTCGAAGGCGCCGAGAGCGTCACGGCGCTGGCGCTCGAGGCGTTCTGACGCACCCGCCGCTGTCGCCGATCTGACGGGCGGCAGCGGCCCCTTGCTCTTATAAAACCGAACCCCTTTCCGGAGACGACATGTCCAAGCTGCCTTCTGTTCTCGCGAACCTCCCGCTGCCGATCATCGGCTCGCCACTGTTCATCATCAGCAACCCCAAGCTCGTGATCGCGCAATGCAAGGCCGGCGTGGTCGGCTCGATGCCGGCGCTCAACGCCCGCCCGGCCGCCCAGCTCGAAGAGTGGCTGATCGAGATCACCGAGGAGCTGGCGGCCTATAACAAGGCCAACCCGGACAAGCCGGCCGCGCCCTTCGCCATCAACCAGATCGTGCACAAGAGCAACGACCGCCTGGAGCACGACATGGAGATGGTCGTGAAGTACAAGGTGCCGATCGTGATCACCTCGCTGGGTGCGCGCACCGACGTGAACGACGCGGTGCACAGCTACGGCGGCGTGACCTTGCACGACATCATCAACAACAAGTTCGCGCAGAAGGCGATCGAGAAGGGCGCCGACGGCATCATCGCCGTGGCAGCCGGTGCCGGCGGCCATGCGGGCGTGAAGAGCCCGTTCGCGCTGGTGCAGGAAATCCGCCAGTGGTTCGACGGCCCGATCGCGCTGTCGGGCTCCATCGCCTCCGGCGGCGCGGTGCTCGCGGCGCAGGCCATGGGCGCCGACTTCGCCTACATCGGCACCGCCTTCATCGCGACCGAAGAGGCGCGCGCGAGCGAGGAGTACAAGCAGGCCATCGTGGACGGCAACTCGGACGACATCGTCTACTCGAGCCTGTTCACCGGCGTGCACGGCAACTACCTGGCGCCCAGCATCGTCAAGGCCGGCATGGACCCGGCCAACCTGCCCGAAGGCGACGTGACGACCATGAACTTCGGCGGCGGCGAAGGCAGCAAGGCCAAGGCCTGGAAAGACATCTGGGGCTCGGGTCAGGGCATCGGCGCCATCACCGAAGTGGCGAGCGCGGGCGCCTTCATCGAGAAGCTCAAGCGCGAATACCAGGAAGCACGACAGCGATTGGCACTTTGAACGGTTCGCACGCACCGGCATCGACCTCCGCTGCGAGCGGTGGCGGCGGGGCTGTGCCCGCGCGGCAGGGGCGCATGCCGCTGCTCGACGTGGTCAAGGGCCTGGCCTGTGCGTTGATCGTCGGGCACCACCTGGCGCGCTACGGCCCGATGCCGGCCGGCGCGCAGGTGCTGGCGCCCGATTTCTTCGGCTGGTTGGCGAACGACGGCCGGCTCGCGGTGCAGGTCTTTCTCGTGATTGCCGGCTTTCTGGCCACGGCGAGCCTGGCGCCCGACGGCGTGCTGCGCGTGGACCGGCCGTTCTCGCGGATCTTCCAGCGCTACGGCCGGCTCGTCATGCCGTACCTGGCGGCGCTCACGGTCTGCGTGCTGGTGGCCGAGGTGGCGCGGCCATGGCTGGGTGAAGAGGTGGTGCCGGCCGAGCCGAGCCTCGGTCAGCTGCTGGCGCACGGCCTGCTGCTGCAGGACCTGCTGAACTACGAGTCGTTGTCGACCGGCGTCTGGTATGTGGCGATCGACTTCCAGCTCTTCGCGCTGGCGCTCGCACTGGTCGGGCTGCCCGCCGTGCTGCGACAACCCACTTCGGCCGCGCGCTGGGCGCCGGTGGCGCTGGTGTTCATCGTGGCCGTGGCGTCGCTCGCGCTGTTCAACCGGCAGGCGCGGCTGGACGAAACGGCGTTCTATTTCTTCGGTGCCTACGGGCTCGGCATGCTGGCCTTCTGGGTCGGCCGCGCCACGCGCACCAGCACCTGGTGCAGCGCCGTCGCGCTGCTGGCGCTGGTGGGGGCGGGTGCGCTCGCCATCGACTGGCGCAGCCGCATCGCCATCGCGCTGGTGACCGCGCTGCTGATCGCGGTGGCGCAGCGCCGGCAGTGGCTGTCGCCCGCCCACTGGCCCGCGGCGGCCGTGCCGCTGCAGCAGCTGGGGCGCATTTCGTACTCGCTGTTCCTGATCCATTTCCCGGTGCTGCTCGCCGTGAACGCGCTGGTGGCGGGCCTGGGGCCGCACGGGCCGTGGGTCGACCTGCTGGGCATGGTCGCGACCTTCGGGCTGTCGGTGGGCGCTGCGGTGCTGCTGTACCGCGGGGTCGAAGCCCGGCCGGCCTCGCTGCGCAGCGTCTGCACACTTTTTGCCGCATTGCTCGTCAGCGGCCTCATCGTGTCGTACTGAAGCGCGCCGCACCCGCTGCGGTGCGGCCCTTTTTCTTCCCATTCCTTTGCAAATCTGTTGCCTTCGGGCTTCAGAGCGGGCAGTCTGCGCGAACTGCCCCTGTTGTGTATGATTGTGAATCTTTCAGTAAATACTGAAAATACACAAACTCAAGGAATGACAGAACCATCGCCGCCACGATCGCCGTTGAAGGCTTTCACGTCGCCCGACATCGGCAGCGTGGTGCAAGGCGTCGCGGCGCTCGCGTGGCTGCCGCAGGCGGCGCTGCTGGCGATGGCGGTCCAGGGCCTGGCAAGCGGTGAAGGCATGGCCGCCGTGCTGTGGCCGGCGGCGGGCATCCTCTTGCTCGGCCTGCTGCGCGCGGGCTGCGAAGCCTGGGGCGTGCGCCGCACTTTCGGGCGCGCGCGGGCGCAATTGACGGCCTTGCGCGCGCAGACCGCAGCCGTATTGGCGGCCGGTTCGCCGCTCGACCGCGAACGCGCGCCCTCCGGCCTTGCGGCCAGCGTGCTCGCCGAACAGGCCGAGGCGCTGGTGCCGTACCTCGTGCGCTACCAGCCCGCACGCTGGCGCGCGACGGTGGTGCCGCTCTTCCTGCTCGCCGCAGTGGCATGGTTCTCGTGGGCCGCGGCGCTGGTCCTGCTGGTGGCGGCGCCGCTGATCCCGATCTTCATGGCCATCGTCGGCTGGCGCGCCAAGGCGGCCAGTGAGGCGCAGATGGTCGAGATGGGCGGCATGAACGCCTTCCTGCTCGACCGCCTGCGCGGCCTGGCCACGCTGCGCGCGCTCGACGCGGTCGATGCCACGGCCGACCGGCTCGGCGCCTCCGCGCAGTCGTTGCGCCAGCGCACGATGGCGGTGCTGCGCATCGCGTTCCTGTCGTCCGCCGTGCTGGAGCTGTTCTCCGCGCTGGGCGTGGCGCTGGTCGCGGTCTACGTCGGTTTCCACCTGCTGGGCTCGCTCGGTTTTGGCGCCTGGGGCCAGCAGCTCAGCCTGGGCGAAGGCCTGTTCGTGCTGTTACTGGCGCCGGCCTTCTTCGAGCCACTGCGCGAGCTGTCGGCGGTGTGGCACGACCGTGCGGCGGGCGAGGCGGCGCTGAAGGCGCTCGACGATCTGCAAGGCGGCGCGCTGCTGTTGCCCGGCGCCGGCGTCGCGGTCACGCGCGCGGCGACTGGCGCCGCCGGTGCAGGCGCTGCACCGGCCGTGACGGTCCACGGGCTGCATTTCTCCTGGCCCGGCGAGTCGACGCCGCTCTTCGATGGCTATGAATTGCGCATTGGCGCCGGCGAGCATGTCGCGCTGGCCGGCCCCAGCGGATCGGGCAAGACCGCGCTGCTCTCGCTGCTGGCCGGGCTGATGCCGGCCACGCGCGGCGAGATCGCCATCGGCGGCGTGCCGCTCACCGAGCACACAGCCGCCGCATTGCGCCAGCGCACAGCGTGGATGGGGCAGAAGCCCCACGTCTTCGCCGGATCGGTCGAAGCCAACGTGGCGCTGGGCCGTGCCGACATCGGCGCGCCCGAAGTGGCTGAGGCGATGCGTTTCGCGGCACTCGACGACGTGGCGCAGGCCCATCCCGGCACCGCGCTGGGCGAGGGCGGCAGCGGCCTGTCGGGCGGCGAGGCCGTGCGGCTGGCGCTGGCGCGTGTCGCGGTGCATCCGCATGCCGACCTGATCCTGGCCGACGAGCCCACGGCCCACCTGGACACCGCCACCGCCGCGCGCGTGGCCGACGCACTGGTGGCGCTCGCCCGCGGCCGGACCTTGATCGTCTCGACCCACGACCCGGTGCTGGCCGCGCGCATGGACCGCACGGTGAGCCTCGGCCCCGAGCCGCCGGTGGAGAAGGCCGCATGAGCCGCCGCGCCACCCATTCCCCGCGCTGGCGCGACCTGCGCCTCGTGCTGCGTCCCTTCCTCGCGACCCAGCCGCGCGCCTTGCTGCTGGGCTGCCTGCTGGCCGCTGTCACCGTGCTCGCGGGCATGGCGCTGCTGGGCCTGTCGGGCTGGTTCATCACCGCGACCGCGCTCGCGGGCCTGCATGCGGCCACGGCCTTCACCTTCGATGTCTTCATGCCCTCGGCCGGCATCCGGTTGCTGGCGCTCGGGCGCACGGGGTCGCGCTACGGCGAGCGGCTCGTCACGCACGACGCCACCTTCGCCGTGCTCGCTGAACTGCGCGTGCGGCTGTTCCGCGGTTGGGCGCGCCCCGAGGCCGCGCGTGACCTGCTGATGCGGCCGGCGCGGCTGCTGTTCCGGCTCACGTCCGACATCGATGCGCTCGAGTCGCTCTACCTGCGCCTGTTCGTGCCTGCCGCCGCGGCGCTCGGCGCGGCGCTGCTGGCGGGCATCGTGCTCGGCTTCATGCATGTGGGGATGGGCGTGGCGATCGCGCTCTGGCTCTGCGCCGTTGGCTGGGGGCTGGCGTTCCTCATCGCGCGGCGTGCGCGGCAGCCGGCGCGGCAACGCGCCCATGCCGTGGAGGCGCTGCGCGCACGTGCCGTCGACCTGGTCGCAGGCCAGGCCGACCTCGCGATGGCGGGCCGGCTCGACGCCCAGCGCGCCGCGCTCATGAATGCCGACGCGCACCTCGCGCAGGCCGACCTCGCGCTGAACAAGCTCGAAGCCGCGGCCGGTTTCGCCTATGGCAGCGCGGGCACGCTGACGCTGGTCGGCGTGCTGCTGGCCGTGGGCGCATTGGTGAGCGAAGGCGTCATCGGCGCCCCCGGCGCGGCGCTCGCACTGTTGATCGCACTCACAGCCACAGAACCGTTCGCGGCGCTGCGGCGCGGCGCGCTCGATGCCGGACGCACTTGGCTGGCCGTGCGCCGGTTGGCACCACGGCTGGACCCGTCGGTGGAAGAGGGCGCGCGCCCCGCTCGCACCGCGCAGACGGCGGCCGTGCAGGTCGATCAGCTCACCGTCATGCACCCCGGCAGCCTCGTCGAAGTGCTCGGCGGCGTGTCGCTGCACCTGAACGCCGGCGAACGCGTCGCGCTGGTCGGCGCCAGCGGCGCGGGCAAGTCCACGCTGCTTTCCGTGATCGCCGGCGACCTCACGCCACGTGCCGGCCACGTGCAGGCGCAACCGACCTGCCTGCTGACCCAACGCACTGAACTCTTCCAGGACAGCCTGCGCGACAACCTGCGCCTTGCTGATCCCCAAGCCAGCGACGAGCGCCTGTGGGCCGTGCTGCACGCCGCCGGCCTTGATGCCGACGTGCGCGCGCTGGCCACCGGCCTCGACACGCGCCTGGGCGAAGGCGGCCTCGGCCTCTCGGGCGGGCAGTCGCGCCGGCTCGCGCTCGCGCGGCTGCTGCTGCGGCCCGTGCCGCTGTGGCTGCTCGACGAACCGACCGAGGCGCTCGACGCCGCCATCGCGCACGACGTGCTGCAGCGCCTGGCGCAGCAGGCCGGCCCGCGCACGCTGCTGATCGCCACGCACCTGCGCCGCGAAGCCGCGCTGGCCGACCGCGTCGTGTGCATGGCGCAGGGCCGCATCGTCGCCGACCTGCGCCGTGGCACCGAGGCCTTCGAGGCCGCGCTGCGCGGCCTGCGCCCCGATTGATGAGTTGACCGACCGAGCAACGAACGAACAGAACACATAAAGGAAGCCCCATGGACCTTGACATCGTCGCGCTCTCGCGCCTGCAGTTCGCCGTGACGGCGCTGTACCACTTCCTGTTCGTGCCGCTCACGCTCGGACTGTCGATCATCCTGGCCATCATGGAGACGGTCTACGTGATGACCGGGCGCGTCATCTGGCGCGACATGACCAAGTTCTGGGGCGTGCTGTTCGGCATCAACTTCGCGATGGGCGTGGCCACCGGCATCGTGATGGAGTTCCAGTTCGGCATGAACTGGAGCTACTACAGCCACTACGTCGGCGACATCTTCGGCGCGCCGCTGGCCATCGAAGGGCTCATGGCCTTCTTCATGGAAGCGACCTTCGTGGGCCTGTTCTTCTTCGGCTGGGACAAGCTCTCGAAGGTGGGCCACCTCACGGCCACCTGGGCCGTGGCCATCGGCTCCAACTTCTCGGCGCTGTGGATCCTCATCGCCAACGGCTGGATGCAGAACCCCGTGGGCGCGGCCTTCAACCCCGCGACCATGCGCATGGAAGTGACCGACTTCGCCGCCGTGCTGACCAACCCGGTGGCGCAGGCCAAGTTCGTGCACACCGTGTCGGCCGGCTATGTGTGCGCCGCGGTGTTCGTGCTCGGCGTGTCGGCGTGGTACCTGCTCAAGGGCCGCCACATCGAGCTGGCCAAGCGCTCGATGACCGTGGCCGCATCGTTCGGCCTGGCCGCCGCGCTGTCGGTGGCGGTGCTCGGCGACGAGAGCGGCTACCTCTCGGGCGAACACCAGAAGATGAAGCTGGCCGCCATCGAAGGCATGTGGGAGACGCAGCCCGCGCCCGCCGCCTTCACCGTGATCGGCTTCCCCGACCAGAAGGCGCGCGAGACGCACTACGCGATCCACATCCCGGCGGTGATGGGCCTCATCGGCACGCGCTCGCTCAACACCGTGATGCCCGGCATCGACGAGCTCGTGAAGCGCGCCGAGGCCCGCATCCGCGAGGGCCTGAAGGCCTACGACGCGCTGCAGAAGATCCGCGAGGCCGGCGGTGCCGACAAGGTCACGCAGGGCGTGCGCGGCGACTTCGAGGACAACGGCATCAACATGGGCTACGCGCTGCTGCTCAAGCGCTACGTGGACGATCCGCGCCAGGCCACCGACGAGCAGATCGCCAAGGCCGCATGGGACACCGTGCCGCAGGTGGCGCCGCTGTTCTGGCTGTTCCGCGTGATGGTGGGCATCGGCATGCTGCTGATCCTGCTGACGGGCACCTTCTTCGTGCTGTCGGCGCGCCGCGCGCTCGACCGCCACCGCTGGCTGCTCAAGGTGGCGGTGTGGGCGATTCCGCTGCCGTGGATCGCCATCGAATCCGGCTGGCTGGTGGCGGAGTTCGGCCGCCAGCCCTGGGTGATCGAGGGCGTGCTGCCGACCGCGGTGGCCGTGTCGAACCTGGGCGTGACGACCTTGCTGATCACGCTCGCGGGCTTCATTGCGATCTACACCACGCTGCTCATCATCGAGATGAAGCTGATGCTCAAGGCCATCCGCAAGGGCCCTGAGGTCGAGCATGCGCCCACCGAGGGTGATGCGCGCTCGCACATTCCGCCGGCGCGTGCCGCCACGTCTTCCTCTTCTGCCTCGACCGGGAGCGCCGCATGATCCTCCACACACTCCTCGACTACGACACCCTGCGCTTCATCTGGTGGCTGCTGATCGGCGTGCTGCTGGTCGGCTTCGCGGTGACCGACGGCTTCGACCTGGGCGCCGGCATGCTGCTGCCCTTTGCGGCGCGTAACGACATCGAACGGCGCGTGGTCATCAACAGCGTGGGCCCGGTGTGGGAGGGCAACCAGGTGTGGCTCATCCTGGGTGGCGGCGCCGTCTTTGCGGCCTGGCCGCAGCTGTACGCCGTGTCGTTCTCGGGCTTCTACCTGGCGATGTTCGTGATCCTGTCGGCGCTGATCCTGCGGCCGGTGGCCTTCAAGTTCCGCAGCAAGCGCGAGTCGCCGCAGTGGCGCGCGCGCTGGGACGGCGTGCTGTTCTTCAGCGGCTTCGTGCCCGCGCTGATCTGCGGTGTGGCCGTGGGCAACGTGCTGCAGGGCGTGCCGTTCCGCTTCGGCGCCGACATGCACATCTTCTACGACGGCAGCTTCTTCGGCCTGCTGAACCCCTTCGCCATCCTCTGCGGGCTGGTGTCGGTGGCGATGCTGGTGATGCACGGCGCGGCCTGGCTGCTGCTCAAGACCGCCGGCCCGGTGGCCGAGCGTGCGCGCAGCTACGGCATGGTCGCGGCGGTGCTCACGCTCGTGTTCTACGCGCTGGCCGGCGTGTGGCTGGCCATGGGCATCGGGGGCTTTCGCATCAGCAGCGTGGTCGACACCGTGGGCCCGTCGAACCCGATGCTGAAGACCGTCGAGCTGCATGCCGGCGCCTGGATGGGCAACTATGCGGCGCACCCCTGGACCATCGCCGCGCCGGCGGCGGGCTTTGTCGGCACGCTGGGCGCGCTGCTTGGGCTGGTGCTGCGCCGGCCGGGGTTCGCGCTGCTCACGGCGGCACTGGGCATTGCGGGCATCATCCTCAGCGTGGGCGCGTCGATGTTCCCGTTCATCCTGCCCTCGTCGATCGACCCGCGCGCCAGCCTCACGGTGTGGGATTCGTCGTCGAGCCACCTGACGCTGTTCATCATGCTGGTGGTCACCGCGATCTTCATCCCGATCATCGTGGCCTACACCACCTGGGTCTACCACGTGCTGTGGGGCAAGGTCGACGAACAAGCCATCCGCGACGAGAGCGGACACGCCTACTGAAACGGGAAGGAAAAAGACATGTGGTACTTCGCCTGGATCCTCGGCCTGCCGCTGGCCGCCGCCTTCGCCGTGCTCAACGCCATGTGGTACGAGCTGATGGACGACGAGGCCATCCGCAAGGAAAAGCTCGGCACGCCGGAAACCCCGCAGGGGCAGGAACGGCTGTGAGGGCGTAGCGCCCCGTCCGTTCCCTCAGCCTCGCGGCGCGACTCAGGTTTCGCTCGCGGGGCCCTTGCTCTTCTTCGACGCACCGCCCGTGAGGCGGTCCTTGAGCGTCAGCACCTTCGTCACCGTCGCGCCCATGCCCATGAGCTGCATCGCAGTCTCGGGCGCCAGGCGCTGCACGTCGTCGAACCACTTCATCAGCCGGTCGATCAGGTCGTGCATCTCGCGCATGCGGGCCTGCGCGTGGCGCTCGGCGTCGCTGGTGGGCGATTCGAGCAGCGCGTTGCGCAGCATCGAGAGCGTGGGCTCGATCTCGCGGCGCCGGCGCTCCTCGGCCAGCACGCGGAAGATTTCCCACACGTCCTTCGGCGCCTCGAAGTACTCGCGGCGGTCGCCCGCGTGGTGGCGCAGGTGCACGAGGCGCCAGGCCTGCAGCTCCTTCAGGCCCATGCTCACGTTGGAGCGCGAGAACTCCAGCATCTCGGCGATCTCGTCGGCATTGAGCGCGCGCTCCGACAGGAAGATCAGCGCGTAGATCTGGCCGACGGTGCGGTTGATGCCCCACTTGCTGCCCATCTCGCCGAAGTGGGCGACGAACTGGCGGTTGAGGGGAGGGAGTTCGGGTGCAGAAGCCATGCGGCGGATTGTCGCGCCGGATTGCTGGACGTTCGGAAGTTTCCGAAAACCCAGCAAGGATGGCGGCGCGCATGAATAACTAGTTCTGGTGATAGGTTGGAAACAATTTATTTACAAAAATAAACGTTTCCTGACGGTTTGCCCATTTCTGGTGCATCCGGCCTCTCATTTCAAGGTTTTCTCCCCATGAACAAAGCACATCGCAGCTTTTGGAACTCGTCGTTGGGGGCCTGGGTGGCTGTTTCCGAACTCACGCGCGCACGCGGCAAGCTCGCGGGCAGCGTTGTGCTGGCGGCAGCGGGACTGCTAGCCGGGGTGGGCGCCGCCGCCGCAGTGCCGGACATCGTGCTCAACACGTCCGACAGGGGGTGGCAGAGCGATGTCGACCCTCATGTGGTGGGGAACTACAACTACGTCACGGGCTCGGATTGCTCTTCTGCCTGCAGAAGTTACCGGTCGTACTTTGTCTTTAACGTACCGAACCTGTCGCTGGCGCCGGACCAGGTGATCACGGCGGCGTTTCAGTTCAATGCCTTCAGCCTGGATGGCATACCGGCCACAGGCACGGTGCTGCAATTCCATCGGTACACGGGCAACATTCCAGGGCTCTCCTCTCCCGGCGTCGACCTCGCGAGGTTCGACGAACTGGGAAGCGGCCTCACCATCGGCCAGGCCGAGGTGTCGCCTTCGACGCCGAATTCCAGCACGCTGACCGTGGCGCTCAATGACGCAGGCTTGGCCACCATCCTGGCGGGGCAAGGCGGCCAAGTCGCCTGGGGCGGAAGCCTGGCGAGCGCGCTCGGGGGCTACACGTCGTACGTGGCTGGGTACTCGAGTGGCCTCCCGTCTGATGGCAACACGACCCTGCGCCTGACGCCGGTAACCTTGGCTGCCGGCAGCTACTACTGGGACCTGGACGGCACATCGGCTGGTGCGGGCGGCAGCGCGCCATCGGGCGTGTGGGGCCGTACGAACGCGCAGCGCTTCTGGAACGTCGACGCGGGCGGAGTTGGCCCGGCCGTGGCGTGGATCGACGGCTCGAGCGCCGTGTTCGCGGCGGGCAGCGATGCCACTGGCAGCTACACCGTGACCTTGGGCGACAACGTCACCGTTGCCGGTGTCACCTACCGCGGTGGTGCGAGCGGCAGCCAGCTGACCCTCGCGCCTGGCGCGGGTTACAAGATCGGCCTGGGTGCTGGCAACAACGTGTTCGACGCCCAGGCCGCCACGCTGGCGGTGCGCGCGGAAATCACGGGTGGGGGAACCCTGGTCAAGGAGGGCGTGGGCACGCTGAGCCTTGAGGTTGCCAATACCTATACCGGCGGCACGACCCTCAACGCCGGCACCCTGGAGATCCGCGACAGCGGCAGCATCGTCGGCCACATCGCCAACAACGCCGCGCTGGTGTTCAACCGCAGCGCCGACACCACCTTCGCCGGCAACATCAGCGGCTCCGGCAGCCTTCTGCAGAAAGGCGCGCGCAAGCTGACCCTGACCGGCGACAACACCTTCACGGGCACCACCACCGTCGTGGTCGGCAACATCCTGCAGATCGGCGCGGGTGGCACCACCGGCAGTATCACGGGGAACATCAGCAACGACGGCGACCTGGTCTTCGACCGCGCGGGCGAGCTGAGCTACGCAGGCGTCATCAGCGGCTCCGGCACCCTGTCCAAGAACGGCACGGGTGTGCTGGAACTGACGGGCGCCAGCACCTACACCGGCGCGACCGAGGTCAACGCCGGCACGCTGCGCGTGAACAACACCACCGGCGGCGCCACGGGCACGAGCACGGTGCAGGTCAAGAACGGCGCCACGCTCAGCGGCGGCGGCAGCATCGCGGGCCAGGTCACCATCGCCAACGGCGCGACGCTCGCACCGGGCAGCAACCTCGGCACGCTGACCACCGGCATGCTGCGCTTCGACCCGGGCGCCTTCCTGAGCTACGAGCTGGGCCAGGCGGGCGTGCCGGGTGGCCCGCTCAACGACCTCGTCAAGGTCAACGGCGGCCTCGTGCTCGACGGCACGCTCAACGTGGCGCAGGCCCCCGGCGGCACCTTCGGGCCCGGCCTGTACCGCCTGATCAGCTACACCGGTTCGCTGGTCGACAACGGCCTGAACATCGGCACGGCGCCCGCGGGCACGGCGGCCGGCGACCTGCACGTGCAGTCTTCGGTGTTGGGCGAGATCAACCTGATCAACAGCAAGGGCGTGTCGCTCGGCTTCTGGGACGGCGCGGGCGGCGACGCTTCCACCTACAACGACGGCACGATCAGCGGCGGCTCCGGCACCTGGCGCATCGGCAACTCCACCCTCAACGACCCGTCCGACAGCTGGACCGGCGCCAACGGCAAGACCAACACCGGCTGGCAGCAGAACCAGTTCGCGCTGTTCGGCGGCGCGGCCGGCACGGTCCGGGTGGACAACACCGGCGGCGCGATCAGCATCGATGGCGCGCAGTTCTCCACCAGCGGCTATCTCGTCACCGGCGACGCGCTGACGCTGGGCAACGCCAACACCGTCGTCAAGGTCGGCGACGGCACGGCCTCGGGGGCGCAGATGAGCGCGACCATCGCGTCGGTGCTCAGCGGCGCGGGCGGCCTCACGAAGGACGACCTGGGCACGCTGATCCTGAAGGGCGCCAACACCTACATGGGCGGGACGCTCGTGCGCGCCGGCACGCTGCAGGGCGACACGACCAGTCTGCGAGGCCCCATCGTCAACAATGCCCAGGTGGCCTTCGACCAGGTGGCCAGCGGCAGCTTCGCGGGCACGATGAGCGGCTCGGGCAGCCTGCGCAAGAGCGGCGGCGGCGAGCTGCTGCTCACCGCGGCCAACAGCTACAAGGGGGGCACGCAGGTCGATGGCGGCAGTTTGAACGTGGGCGCCACCGGCGCGGTCGGAACCGGCCCGGTGTCGGCGAGCGGCGGTGCTGGTTTGATCTTCAGCGGCAGTGCGCAGGCGGAAAGCCTGCAGATCACGGCGGGCAATGTTCCGCAGGCCAGCGGCGGCTTCGTCCAGTTCCAGGACAACGCCTCGGCCGGCAGCGCGATGCTCGTTGCGGGCGCCACCGGCTCGATCGAATTCCGCGGCAACGCGACCGCCGCCAACGCCACCATCGAGAACCGCGGTGGCGAAGTCACCGTCTCGTCCGATGCCACCGCAGGCAAGGCCCACATCACCAACTTCGCCGGCGGCTGGACCAACCTCTGGGACAAGGGCTCGGCCGGGCAGGCGACGATCGTCAACGAGGACCGCGGCACGTTGGACATGCAGCATGACGCGACGGCCGCTCAGGCGCGTGTGGTGAACAAGGCGGGCGGCACGGTTCGCATCGCCCGACTCGCGGCTGCTGGTACGAGCATCGGCGCATTGGAAGGGGCGGGCCGCGTGCTGCTTGGCGCCAAGGCGTTGACAACGGGCGCCCTGAACACCGACACCGAAATCTCGGGCGTGATCTCCGGTGTCGGTGGCTCGCTCGTCAAGGTCGGCACGGGCGCGCTCACGTTGTCGGGCGAGAACACCCACACCGGCGGCACGGCGCTGCGCCAGGGCCGCCTGAACGTGGGCCACAGCCAGGCGCTGGGCACCGGCACGCTGTCGATGGACGACGACACCACGCTGGGCTTCAGCGCGAACGGCCTGACGATCGCCAACACCATCAAGCTCACCGGCAACAACGACCCCGTCATCGACACCGGCGCGTTCAGCGGCACGCTGAGCGGTGCGATCAGCGGCGGCGGCTTCATCACCAAGCAGGGCACGGGCACGCTGACGCTGTCGGGCGCCAACACCTACGCCGGTGCGACGAACGTGGCGCAGGGCACGTTGAAGGCGGGCGCGGTGAACACGCTGAGCGCTGCTTCGGCGCACAGCGTGGCCACAGGTGCCACGCTCGATCTTGCGGGCTTCAATCAGACCGTCGCGTCGCTGACGAACAGCGGCACCGTGTTCCTGGCCGGTGTGACCGCAGGTACGACGCTGACCGTCAAGGGCGCCTACGTTGGCAACAACGGCGTGCTCAAGCTGAGCACGACGCTCAACGGCACCGGCCCCTCGGACCGCCTCGTGCTCGACGGCCCCACCGCCGTCGCCAGCGGCAAGACCCAGGTGCAGATCAGCAACCTTGGCGGCCTGGGCGCACTCACGAGCGGCAACGGCATCGAGGTCATCACCGCACAGAACGGCGCGAACACCACCGCGCAGACCACCAAGGACGCCTTCTCGCTGGCCGGCGGCCACGTCGACGCAGGCGCCTACGAGTACCGCCTGCACGCCGCCGATGCGAGCGGCGCAGGAGAGAACTGGTACCTGCGCTCCACCACCGATGCGGTGGCGCCGGGCCAACCGGTGGGCCTGCCCGTCGTCACTTACCGACCGGAGGCTGCGCTCTACGCCGCACTGCCGAGCCAGCTGCGCCAGGGCAACCTCGCGATGCTGGGCGATGTGCGCAAGCGCGTGGGCGATGACGATGTGAAGGGCGCCGCGAGCACTCAGACCGGCTCCGACCGCCGCGCCTGGGCCCGCGTGCTCTCCACCGACATCGACATCCAGCAGGGCGGCACCGTCTCGCCCACCAGCAAGGGGCGCCTCACCGGCTTCCAGGCCGGCACCGACCTGCTCGCCACGCCGAACTGGCGCGCCGGCCTGTACGTGGGCCAGCTCGACGGCGATGCCCGCGTGAGCGGCTTTGCCAGCGGCATCCGCAATCTCGCGGTAGGCCGCAACGACCTGCGCAGCCAGCACGTCGGCGTGTACGGCACCTACACCGCCGACAGCGGCTTCTATGCCGATGCCGTGGTGCAGTCGGGTCGTCACCGCTACACGGTCGAGCCGATGCTGGGCGCGGGCGTGGGCGGCAAGGGGAACAGCTTGCTGGGCTCGATCGAAGTGGGTCAGTCCTTTGCGATCGGCGGCAGCGGCTGGCGCATCGAGCCGCAGCTGCAGTTGATCCACCACCACATGAACCTGGGCAACTCGGCCATCGTCGGTGCCATCGCGCAACCCCAAGCCGACAGCGGCTGGATCGCCCGCGCGGGCGTGCGGGTCAAGGGCCAGATCGACACCGGCATGGGCGTGCTGCAGCCCTACGGCCGCGTCAACATCTACAAGACCTCGAGCGGCACCGACATCGCGCGCTTCGTGAACGGCGCGACCACGACCGACATCGCGGCACCGACCGGCGGCACCAGCACCGAACTCGCAGGCGGCTTCACGCTGGCGTTGAGCCAGACGACCAGCCTGTACGGCGAAGTCGGCAAGCTGTGGTCGTCGGGTGGCGATGCCAAGGTGAAGAGCTCGATCAACGGCTCGCTCGGCGTGCGGGTCAAGTGGTAGGCGGGTAGCTTCAGGCCTCGGGGTCGGGTCCAGGACGCCGCCGGTACGACCCCGGCGCCCCACCGGTCCAGGTCTTGAACGCGCGCTGGAACGCCGCACTGTCCGAGAAGCCCAGCTCCTCGGCCAGTGCCGCCAACGGCACGGTGCTGGTGTTCAGGCGCACGATGGCCACGTCGCGCCGCAGCTGGTCCTTGAGCGACTGGAACGAAGTGCCCTCGGTGGCCAGGTGGCGCTGCAGCGTGCTCACCGACATGTGCAGGCTGCGCGCCGTCGTGGCCAGGTCGACCCAGGCCGGGCGGTGCTGCTGCAGCACGGTGCGCACGCGCGCGCTCACCGCCAGCTCGCCCAGCGGCGGCAGGATCACGTGCGCCGGCGCGGCCGCCAGAAAGTCGCGCATGGCCCGCGCGTCGCGGTGGATCGGCGTGGCCAGCGCGCTGGCGTCGAACCACACGGCCGACAGCGGCTGGCCGAACTGCAGCGGCGCGGGAAACACCTTGTTGTAGCGCGCGGCGTAGGGCGGCTGCTCGAAGCCGAAGTCGAAGCGACGCGCCGTCAGCCGGCCGCCGTGCAGCCAGGCAAAGAGCCGCCAGTACACGCGCAGCATCAGCTCGTGCAGGAAGTTCAGCGGCGCGCTCGGCATGCCCTGCACCCGCAGGCCGAAGCCCGCGAGCGGCCCTTCGTGCAGCAGCACCATCTCGAGGTCGTCCTGCAGCAGGCTGAAGGTGCGGGCCACGCGCCGCAGCGCCACTTCGAGCGTGGGGGCACCCATCGTGGCGCGGGTCATGAGCGCGAAGCTGCCGCAGCGCAGGCGGCGCGACAGGAAGCACAGGGCCTCGTCGTCCAGCCGCTCCATCAGCAGCGCGAACAGCGCCACGTACTGCTCGGCCGTGACACGCGCGCCCGGCGCGTCGAGCAGGGCGGGGGCAATGCCGGCGTCCTGCAACGCGGTGTCGATGCAGATCGGCGCGTCGTCGCCGCGCGCGCGCACGCCCGAGAGCATGCCCTGGACGAACACGATCGGGATGGTGACGGGCGGTTGCAGCATGCGTGAGCGGATCAGACCCGGTGGCGGCGCGGGTGTCGATTGAGGTTTTCTGCCATGCGGGCGATGCGAAGCGCAATCGCCGCGGCACGGCGCGGTTTCTACCATGCGCCTACACAAGAACCGAACGGAGACAACCGCCATGTACCTGACCCAGTCGCTGCACCGCAGCGTGCAGCAGCACCCCGACCGGATCGCCGTGCGCGCCGCCGGCCGCACCCTGAGCTTTCGTGCGTATGCCGAGCGCGTCGCGCGCCTGGCGAGCGCCCTGCAGGGGCTCGGCATGCAGGCGGGCGACCGCGTCGCCATGCTGGCGCTCAACTCGGCGCGCTACCTCGAATACCAGATGGCCGTGCCTTGGGGCGGCGGCGTGCTCAACCCCTGCAACATCCGCTGGTCGGCGGCCGAAATTCTGTACTCGCTGGACGACTCGGGCTCCACGCTGCTGCTGGTGGACGACACCTTCCGCCCGGTGGTCGAGCAGATGCGCGGGCAGGCCACCAGCCTGCGCGAGGTGATCTACTGCGGCGACGGCCCGACGCCGCCCGGCATGCTCGGCTACGAGGCACTGCTGGATGCCGCCTCGCCCGTGCCCGACGCCGGCCGTTGCGACGACGACCTGGCGGGCATCTTCTACACCGGCGGCACCACCGGCTTTCCCAAGGGCGTGATGCTGAGCCACACCAACATGGGCAGCTCGGGGCTGGCCCTGCACGCCGAGGGCCTGGCCTCGCCCGAGGGCTGCTACCTGCATGCCGCGCCGATGTTCCACCTGGCCGACATGGGCCTGGCCGCGCCGCACTGGCTGGAGGGCAACACGCACGCGATCATTCCGGCCTTCAGTCCCGAGGCGGTGCTGAACGCCATCGAGCAAGACCGCGTCACGCACGCGCTGCTGGTGCCCACCATGATCCAGATGCTGGTGGACCATCCGGCGATGCACGAGCCGCGCGACCTCAGCAGCCTGAAGTGCATCACCTACGGCGCCTCGCCGATCTCGGAGGCGGTGCTGACCCGCGCGATGGCCGCCTTTCCGGGCGTGGACTTCGTGCAGGCCTACGGCATGACCGAGCTGTCGCCGCTGGCCACCGTCAACCCCGCGCGCAACCACACGGCCGAAGGCCAGCGCCGGGGCAAGCTGCGCTCGGCCGGCCGCGCCAGCTACTGCACCGAGGTGCGCATCGTCGACGGCGAGGGCGTCGAGGTGCCGCGCGGCACCGTGGGCGAGGTCGCGGTGCGCGGCCCCAACGTGATGCAGGGCTACTGGAACCAGCCCGCGCAGACCGCCGCGGCCGTGCGCGGCGGCTGGATGCACACGGGCGACGGCGCGTACATGGACGACGACGGCTACATCTTCGTGGTCGACCGCCTGAAGGACATGATCATCAGCGGCGGCGAGAACATCTATTCGGCCGAGGTCGAGAACGCCATCAACCAGCATCCGGCCGTGGCGGCCTGCGCGGTCATCGGCATTCCCAGCGAGGAGTGGGGCGAGGCCGTGCATGCGGTGCTCGTGCTCAAGCCGGGCCAGCAGCTGGCGGCCGACGCACTCATCGCGCATTGCAAGGCGCTGATCGCGAACTACAAATGCCCGCGCAGCGTGGCGGTGGTCGAGGCGCTGCCGCTGTCGGGTGCGGGCAAGGTGCTCAAGACCCGCCTGCGCGAACCGTTTTGGCAAGGGCGCCAACGAAGCGTAGCCTGACGGTTTTCGAACTCTCTCTTACTTTCCATTCATTCATTTCAGGAGCCCCTCATGAGCCAGGATGTCTACGTCGTCGGTGTCGGCATGATCCCCTTCACCAAGCCGGGCGCGAACCAGCCCTACCCGCAGATGGCCGCGCACGCGACCAACGCCGCCTTGAAAGACGCCGGCATCGGCTACGAGCTGGTGCAGCAGGCCTACGTCGGCTACGTGTACGGCGATTCGACCGCCGGCCAGCGCGCGCTGTACGAAGTCGGCATGACCGGCATCCCGGTCGTCAACGTCAACAACAACTGCTCCACCGGCTCCACCGCGCTGTTCCTGGCGCGCCAGGCCGTGGCCAGCGGCGCGGCCGACTGCGTGCTGGCGCTGGGCTTCGAGCACATGAGCCCCGGCGCGCTGGGCGCGGTGTTCAACGACCGCCCGAGCCCGTTCGATCACTTCGAGTCGATCACCGACGAGCTGGTCGGCAACGAGCAGGTGCCGCTGGCGCTGCGTTACTTCGGCGGCGCAGGCCTGGCGCACATGCAGCAGTACGGCACGCAGATGTCGACCTTCGCGAAGATCCGCGCCAAGGCCAGCCGCCATGCGTCGAACAACCCGGTGGCGCTGTTTCGCACCGTCGTCACCGAAGACGAGGTGATGGCTGCGCCCGTCATGTGGCCCGGCGTGATGACGCGGCTCATGGCCTGCCCGCCGACCTGCGGCGCGGCGGCCGCCATCGTCTGCTCGCCGCGCTTCGCCGAACGCCACGGGCTGGACCGCAGCGTGCGCATCAAGGCGCAGGCCATGACCACCGACCGCGCCATCACCTTCGAGGCGCGCGACATGCGCGAGGTGGTCGGCTTCAGCATGGCGCAGGAAGCCGCGCAGAAGGTCTACGACGCGGCCGGTGTCGGCCCGCAGGACATCGACGTGGTCGAGCTGCACGACTGCTTTGCGCACAACGAACTCATCAGCTACGAAGCGCTGGGCCTGTGCCCGGTCGGCGGCGCGGAGAAGTTCGTGGTCGATGGCGACAACACCTACGGCGGCAAGGTCGTCACCAATCCGTCGGGCGGGCTGCTGTCGAAGGGCCATCCGCTCGGCGCGACGGGGCTCGCGCAATGCACGGAGCTGGTTCAGCAGCTGCGCGGCACGGCGGAGAAGCGCCAGGTCGAAGGCGCGCGGATGGCGCTGCAGCACAACCTCGGATTGGGCGGCGCCTGCGTGGTCACCCTGTACGAACGCGTCTGAGGACAGGGCCACCCATGATCGACAAGAAATGGATCGGCCACGAGTTGCCCGCGTCGGTGCTGCCCATCGAGCGCAGCCGGCTGCAGTTCTTCGCCAAGGCCATCGGCGAGACCGATCCGGTCTACACCGATGCCGCCGCCGCGCGCGACGCCGGCTACCCCGACCTGCCGGCGCCGCCGACCTTCCTGTTCGCGGCCGAGTTGGACTCGGGCGCTTCGGACCAGTTGCTGACCGACCTGAAGATTCCGCTGTCCAAGCTGCTGCACGGCGAGCAGAGCTTCAGCTACCACCGCCCCGCCTGCGTGGGCGACACGGTGACGGTGCGCTCGACCATCAGCGACATCTACGACAAGAAGAACGGCGCACTCGAGTTCGTCGTGAAGACCTCGCGTGCCACCAACCAGCGCGACGAACTCGTGGCCGAGCTGCGCACGATCATCGTCTGCCGCCACTGAAGAAAGAACCTGCGATGACCCTCCGCTACGACACCGTCCAGGTCGGCGACGAACTTCCCGCGCTGCAACTCCCGCCGGTGAACCGCACCACGCTTGCGCTCTTCGCGGGCGCCTCGGGCGACCACAACCCGATCCACATCGACACCGACTTCGCGCGCAAGGCCGGCATGCCCGACGTGTTCGCGCAGGGCATGCTGGGCATGGCCTGGCTCGGCCGGCTGCTCACGCTGTGGGTGCCGCAGGCGCAGCTGCGCCGCTTCGACGTGCGCTTCCAGGGCATCACGCACCTGGGCCATGCCGTGCGCTGCACCGGCCGCGTGGTCGAGAAGCTGGAGCACAACGGTGAGCGCTGCGTGCGCGTGGAAGTGCTCAGCGCCAACCAGCACGGCCAGACGCGCATCGCGGGCGAAGCCCTGGTGGCGCTGCGCTGACCCCTTGAACGAACGAAAGAAAGAAGAGAGAAGAGACATGACACCCAAACTCGAAGGCAAGGTCGCCCTCATCACCGGCTCGGGCCGCGGCATCGGCCGCGCGATCGCCCTGAAGCTCGCCAGCGAAGGCGCACGCGTCGTCGTCAACGACCTCGACGCCGCACCGGCCGAGGAGACCGTGCAGGCCATCCGCGCCGCGGGCGGGCAGGCGGTGGCCTGCGTCGGCAGCGTGTCGGCACCGGACTTCGCCGAGCGCTTCGTCGGCACGGCGGTGAACGAATTCAAGGGCCTGGACATCATCGTCAACAACGCCGGCTACACCTGGGACAGCGTGGTGCAGAAGATGACCGACGAGCAGTGGTACGCCATGATCGACGTGCACCTGACGGCGCCGTTTCGCATCCTGCGCGCCGCGCAGCCCGTGATCCGCGCGCTGGCGAAAACCGAGGGCGAAGTGGGCCGGCGCGTGGTGCGCAAGGTGGTCAACATCTCGTCGGTGGCCGGGCTCTTCGGCAATGCGGGGCAGGCCAACTACGCGACCGCCAAGGCCGGCATCGTGGGCATGACGCAGACGCTGGCCAAGGAGTGGGGCCGCATGAACGTCACGGTGAACTGCGTGGCCTTCGGCTTCATCCAGACGCGGCTCACGGCCAGCACGGCCGAGGCCACCACCGCGAACATCGAAGGGCGCGAGATCAAGGTCGGCGTCAACCCCGGCCTGCTGGCGATGATGGAACAGTCGATCCCGCTGGGCCGTGGCGGCACGCCCGAAGAGGCGGCCGGTGCGGTGTACCTGCTGTGCGCGCCCGAGTCGGACTACGTGAGCGGCCAGACGCTCATGTGCACCGGCGGGCTGACGGGGATCTGAGATGCAGTTCGAAGAAGGCATTGCCTGGGGCGTGCAGGACGGCATCGGCCGCATCGTGCTGAAGCGGCCCGAACGCGCCAACTCGGTCTCGCTGGCGAGCAGCCATGCGCTGGCGCGGGCCATCGACGAGGTGCTCGAAGCGGCGCCGCGCGCCATCCTGCTGACGGGCGAGGGCCGCGTGTTCTGCGCGGGCGGCGACATCGACAGCTTCGTGGCGGCCGGCGACAAGCTGCCCGAACTGGTCGACGCCATCCTCGACCGGCTGCATCCCGCGCTGCTGCGGCTGGCGCAAAACCCGGCGCCGCTGGTGGTGGCGGTGAACGGCACGGTGGGCGGCGCCGGCGTGGGGCTGGCGCTGTGCGGCGATTTCGTGCTCGCCACGGAGTCGATGAAGCTGCGCACGGGCTATGCGGCCATCGGGCTGTCGCCGGACGCGGGGAGTTCGTATTTCCTGTCGCGGCGCATCGGGCCGGTGCGCGCGCAGCAATGGCTGATGCTCAGCGACCCGATCGACAGCGCGCGCTGCCTGGCGGCGGGCGCGGTCGATGCGCTGTACCCGGATGCGGAGCTGGCGGCGGCCGCCGAAGCGCTGGTGACGCGGCTGGCGAACGGTGCTACCGCATCGTTCGCGGGCATCAAGGCGCTGTGCGGTGGTGCCACCGCGCGCCCGATCGAAGAACACTTCGAGATGGAACACCGCCTGCTGCGCCAGCGCGCGGGCAGCGCAGATGGGCGCGAAGGCGTGAAGGCCTTCACCGAGAAGCGCGCGCCGCGCTTCTCGGGCCGCTGAGCCCGGCCGGCTGCTGCAGGCTCAGCTCTTCTTCTTGAAGAGCTTCGTGAGGCCCCACAGCGCCGCGCCGCCCGCCACCACGGCGACCTTCGCGAACTTGGCCAGGAAGGCGAGGGCGACCGCGAACAGGCCCAGCTTCTTCGCGGCCGCGCCGGCCACCAGCGCGGCCAGGCCGTAGGCGGCGACCTTGTCGGTGGACGCGTTGAAGTCCGCGTACTTCTTGCCGTCGTCGTACTGCAGCGCGCCGAGCAGCTGGGTGGCGTCGGGCTTGTACTTCTCGAGGTCGTTCGCGTTGGTGATGAGGTTCAGGCTCAGGTAGCCCTCGCGGCCCAGCGCGTAGGTGTTGTAGTTGACGCCGGGGTTGCCGCCGTCGCTGCCTTTCTTCTTCGACAGGGCCGACCACACCAGTCGGTGCGTCGCGGCGTCGTACTGCGGCTTCTGCGCCCAGCCCGTGACCTCGATGCCCGGGATGCCGCGCTTGGCGCGTTCCTCGTTCGCGGCCTCGGTGCCTTCCTTCAGGCTCGTGAGCAGCTCGTCGGCGTTCCAGTCCTTGGCGTCGTCGTCCTTGATGTAGCCCTCTTTCACGAACTTCACGACCGCCATCCAGTCGCCGTCGTCGGCGGGGAAGATCGCGCCGATGAAGGTGTCGTCGGTGCGGTTGCCCATGCTGCGCATGAGCTGCGCGGCGGCGGGCGTCGGCACCCAGACGTAGCCGGCGGGCAGCTTCAGGTGGGCCTGGTCGCGCAGGACGATGTCGGCGGGGCCGGCTTTCTGCACGGCCTTGGCGGCCTTGAAAGCGGCTTCCTGTTCGGCTTCGAGCGAACTCGCCGTCGAGGCTGTGGGGGCCGTGGTGGGGGATGCGGCGTTGCTGAGGTTGGCGCACGTCAGGGCGCACGCGAACAGCAAGCCGGCCGTCAGGCGGGCAGTATGAATACGCAAGTTCTCTCTCCTCGGTTGTTGTCGTTTCTGGTGAGACGCGAGGAGTTTATCGGCGCGCAAAGCCGCGCCGGCAGCGGGTTTCAGGGCCAGGGCGTGGGCGGCGGAATCTCGCACACGGGCTCGACGTCGATGCTCTTGAAGTCGGCCGGCGAGACGATCTCCAGGTACTCCATGTCGGGCGAGTAGTCGAAGAGAAAGTGGCGGATGCCGGGGCGCTGGTGCACCACGTCGCCGGCCTCGACGCGCGTCTCCTTGTCCTCGTACATGAAGCGGGCCCAGCCCTTGAGCATGATGACGATCTGGAAGTCCGCCTCGTGGCGGTGCCAGCCGGTGCCCGCTTCCGGTGCCATGTTGGCCTTGACCAGGTGCGCGATCACCTTGCCGTGGGTGGCGGCCGCAATGCCGAGGTCGCGGTACAGGAAGAAGTCACGCAACCCGCCCGAGACGTAGTCGGTGTCACCGGGCTTGACGTGGGAGAACTGGGTGGCGGTTCGGTCCAGCATGGGCGCTCCTTCGCGGGGGATGATGCTGCGATGCAGCATGCATAAACCGTTCCTGCGCACGGCCCATTGCTTGACGGCCTGCGGGCCGCTCCAGATACTCAACCGCATGGTTCACTCAGATGCCCTGGACGCCGTGTTTGCGGCCCTGTCCGACCCGACCCGCCGCAGCGTGCTCGAAGCGCTGGGCGAGGGCGGCCTCAGCGTGACCGAGCTCGCCGAGCCGCACGGCATGTCGCTGACCGGCTTCATGAAGCACCTGCGCGTGCTCGAAGGCGCCGGCCTCATCTCGCGCACGAAGGCGGGCCGCGTCGTGCGCTGCGAGCTGTCGCTGGGCCCGATGCAGGAGGCCGCCGTGTGGCTCTCGCGCTACGAGAAGTTCTGGACCGGCCGCCTCGATGCCCTGGCGCGCTTTCTCTACCACCAGGAGGACACCGAATGGCGAAACCTTCCCCCGGCACCACCGCCGTCCCCGGCACCGATCGCCCCTCGCTCACGCTCCGGCGGCACTTCCGCGTCAGCCCCGCCAAAGTCTGGCGCGCGTGGACCGACCCGCAAGCGCTGAAGCACTGGTTCGGCCCCGAGGAAATCGTCGACGTGCCGCTGGCCGAGGTCGACCTGCGCGTGGGCGGGCGCTTTCGCGTGACCATGTTGGCGGCCGACGGCGAGACGCACGACGTGAGCGGCACTTATCTCGAGGTCGTGCCCGAGCGCCGGCTGGTCTTCAGCTGGGCCTGGCGCAGCACGCCCGAGCGCGAGTCGCGCGTCACCGTCCAGCTCGAGCCCGACGCGGGCGGCTGCGAGCTCGTGCTCATGCACCAGCAGTTCTTCGACGAAGCGGCGCGCGACGGCCACAACCACGGCTGGACCGGCTCGCTCGTCAAGCTCGAGCGTTGGCTGGCCGGCGGCGACACCGGGTGACCGAACACCTGACGGCGATCGCCGACACGCTGGACGCGATCTACCGCAGCGAGTCGCGCCGCATCTTCGCCACGCTGGTGCGGTTGCTGGGCGATTTCGATTGGGCCGAAGAAGCCCTGCACGACGCCTTTCGCGCCGCGCTCGAGCAATGGCCGCGCGAAGGTGTGCCGGCCAACCCGCGCGCCTGGCTGGTGTCGGCGGGGCGCTTCAAATCGATCGACGGCATCCGCCGGCAGGCGCGCTTCACCGCGTGGGACGACGCCACCGCCCACACCGACACGCTGGCCGACCCCGCGCCCGCCTGGCACGAGGCCGACCCCGATGCCGACGCGCTCGAGGACGACCGCCTGCGCCTGGTCTTCACCTGCTGCCACCCCGCGCTCGCGCCCGACGCCCAGGTGGCGCTCACGCTGCGCGAGGTCTGCGGGCTGGCGACCGAGGAGATCGCGCGCGCCTTTCTCGTGCCCGCGCCCACCATCGCGCAGCGCATCGTGCGGGCCAAGGCGCGCATCCGCGACGCGGGCATTCCGTACCAGGTGCCGGGCCTGGCCGAGCTGCCCGAACGGCTCGATGCCGTGCTGCGCGTGGTGTACCTCGTGTTCAACGAAGGCTACGCGGCTTCGTCGGGCCAGAGCGTGACGCGTGCCGACCTTTCGGCCGAAGCGATCCGGCTCGGGCGCCTGGTGGCCGAGCTGCTGCCCGACCCCGAGGCGCTGGGCCTGCTCGCGCTGATGCTGCTGCACGACGCGCGCCGTGCCGCGCGCACCTCGGCGCAGGGCGAGCTCGTGCTGCTCGACGCGCAGGACCGCAGCCTGTGGCACCGCGGGCAGATCGGGGAGGGCGCGGCGCTGGTCGAGCGCGCGCTGCTGTCGCGCCGCTTCGGCCCGTACACCTTGCAGGCCGCCATCGCCGCAGTGCATGCCGAAGCAGCCGAGGCCGCCGCCACCGACTGGCCGCAGATCGTCGGCCTGTACGACGTGCTGCTGCGGCTCGATCCCTCGCCCGTGGCTGAACTCAACCGCGCGGCGGCCGTGGCGATGCGCGACGGGCCGGCGGCCGGGCTCGCGCTGATCGACGCGCTGCTCGCGCGCGGCGAGCTGGCCCGCTACCACCTGGCGCACGGCGCGCGCGCCGAACTGTGCCGGCGCCTGGGTCGCACCGACGATGCGCGTGAGGCTTATCTGCAGGCGCTGTCGCTGGTGCGCCAGCAGCCCGAGCGGCAATTCCTGGAGCGGCAGCTGGCCTCGCTGCCGGATACAAAAATTTTTTGACGTCCCTTGTCGATTCCGGCCGTCGCCGTTCGACCAGTGGTGTCCTCACTCACACCTGCAAGGAGATTCCGCATGAAATACCTCTGCCTCGTTCACTGCGACGAAGCGGTGCTTCGCGCGCTGCCGCCCGACGAGCGCCGCGCGCTCGACGCCGACTCGATGGCCTACGACCGCGTGCTCGACGCCGCCGGCCACTTCATCGCCGCCGAAGCACTGACCCCGGTGCGCGCCGCCAAGGTCGTGCAGGTGCGCCAGGGCCAGCGCTCGCACGTCGACGGCCCCTACGCCGAAGCGCGCGAGCAGCTGTGCGGCTTCATCCTGGTCGAGGCGCGCGACCTGAACGCCGCGATCCAGCTGGCGGGCCGCATTCCGATGGCGCGCTACGGCGCCATCGAGGTGCGTCCCATCGACGTCATGGAAATGATCGAAAACCCGAAGGGGAATGTCGCATGAGATACCTTTGCCTGATCTACGGAACCGACGCGCAGACGAGCCACTTCTCGGCGCAGGACATGGACCACTACATCAACGAACACATCGACTACGACGCCCATCTGCAGGCGCTCGGCAAGCTCGTCGTGGCCGAGGCCTTGCAGCCGGCCGGCACGGCGGTCACGGTGCGCATGCGCAACGACAAGCTCTCGGTCACCGACGGGCCGTTCGCTGAAACCAGCGAGCAGCTGGGCGGCTTCTACCTGGTCGAGGCCGACAGCGAAGAAGAAGCGCTGCAGCTCGCGGCCGGCATTCCCTCGGCGCGCTTGAGCAGCATCGAGGTGCGCAAGGCCTGGTCGGCAAGCGACAGCGGAGCCGGCCCATGAGCGGCGCACCCGACCGGGCGGCGCCCGCCCGCGCCACGGCGCGCGAATGGACCGGGCTGGCGGTTATCGCGCTGCCGTGCATGCTCTATTCGATGGACCTCACGGTGCTGAACCTGGCGATCCCGTCGATCAGCGAAGACCTCAAGCCCACCGCCTCGCAGCTGCTGTGGATCGTCGACATCTACGGCTTCTTCGTGGCCGGCCTGCTGGTCACCATGGGCACGCTGGGCGACCGCATCGGGCGGCGCCGGCTGCTGCTGATCGGCGCGGTGGCGTTCGGCGTGGCCTCGGTGCTCGCGGCCTTCTCGACCAGCGCCAACATGCTGATCGCCACGCGCGCGCTGCTGGGCGTGGCGGGGGCGACGCTGGCGCCGTCCACGCTCTCGCTGATCCGCAACATGTTCCTCGACCCGGCGCAGCGCACCGTGGCCATCGGCGTGTGGATCTCCAGCTACTCGGCCGGTGCCGTCATCGGCCCGGTGCTGGGCGGCGTGCTGCTGCAGTTCTTTCCGTGGGGCTCGGTGTTCCTCATCGGCGTGCCGGTGATGGTGCTGCTGCTCGCGCTCGGGCCTTGGCTGCTGCCCGAGTACCGCGACCCCGACGCGGGCGCGCTCGACCTGGCCAGCGTGGCGCTCTCGCTGGGCGCGGTGCTGGCGGCCATCTACGGCATCAAGCAGGTGGCCGAGCACGGGCCCGACGCGGTGTCGCTGCTGGCCATCGCGGTCGGTGCGCTGCTGGGCTGGCTGTTCGCGCGCCGGCAGGGGCGGCTGGCCAACCCGATGATCGACCTGCGCCTGTTCAAGCTGCCGGCCTTCAGCGTCTCGCTGGGGGCCTACATGCTGGCCTGCTTCGTGATGTTCGGGCTCTTTCTCTACAACGCCCAGTACCTGCAGCTGGTGCTCGGCCTGCCGCCGCTGGAAGCGGGCCTGTGGAGCATGCCGGGCGCCGGCGCCTTCATCGTCGGCTCGATGATCGTGCCCGCGCTCACGCGGCGCCTGTGCCCGGCCTACGTGATGGGCGGCGGGCTGGGCGTGGCGGCGCTGGGCTTCGGCATGCTGGTGCTGCTGCCCGCGCAGGGCGGGCTGGCCTGGATGGTGACGAGCGCGGTCATCTCTTCGCTCGGCCTGGCGCCGGTGTTCACCTTGGCCACCGACCTGGTCGTGGGCAGCGCACCACCGGAGCGCGCGGGCGTGGCCTCGGCCATCTCGGAGACCAGCTCCGAGTTCGGCGGGGCGCTGGGCATCGCCATCCTCGGCAGCGTCGGCGCGGCGATCTACCGCGCGGCCATGGCCGATGCGGTGCCGGCCGGCCTGGCCGATGCAGCCGCGGTCGAAGCCGCCCGCAGCACGCTGGGCGGAGCGGTCGCGCTGGCCGGGGAACTGCCCGGTACCACCGGCGCCGCGCTGCTCGACACCGGGCGCGAGGCGCTGCTGCGCGCCCTGCGGCTGGTGGCCGGCCTGTGCGCCGTGGTGCTGCTGTTCGTCGGCGTGCTGGTGGCGGTGCGGCTGCGCAGCGTGGGCGCGTCGCATGCGCAAGAGGGCGCCGTACCCCCGGGCGGCGCCGCATTGCCGGAGCGTTGACGAGCCTCCATACTGGGGCTTCCACGACGCACCCCACGACCGAACGGAGGCCCCATGAGCAACGAACTGCGCAAGAAGCTGCATGACCTGGCGGAACTGTCCGACAGCACCTCCGACCCTCAGACCAAGGCCATCGTCGAGGCGATCCGGCTGCAGACGGCGGTGTTGAACGAGCGGCTGTTCAGCATCGAGCTGCAGCTCGGCGCACTCGCCAAGCGCATGGAAAACACCACCGACTGAGTCGGCTGCTGCTTTGTGGGGATAATCCCCGCCATGAGCGGCAACACCTTCGGAACTCTCTTCGCGGTCACCAATTTCGGCGAGTCGCACGGCCCGGCCATCGGCTGCGTGATCGACGGCTGCCCCCCGGGCATGGCCCTGAGCGAGGCCGACATCCAGGGCGACCTCGACCGTCGCCGCCCCGGCACCAGCCGCCACGTCACCCAGCGCAACGAGCCCGACGCGGTGCAGATCCTGTCCGGCGTGTACGAGGGCAAGACCACCGGCACGCCCATCGCGCTGCTGATCCAGAACACCGACCAGCGCAGCAAGGACTACGGGCAGATCGCCCAGCAGTTTCGCCCCGGCCACGCCGACTTCACCTACTGGAAGAAATACGGCATCCGCGATCCGCGCGGCGGCGGGCGCTCCTCGGCACGCCTCACGGCACCCATGGTCGCGGCCGGCGCGGTCGCTAAGAAGTGGCTGGCCGAAAAATACGGGATGGTGTTCCGCGGCTGCATGACGCAGATCGGCGAGATCGCGATTCCCTTCGAGAGTTGGGACCACGTCCCGAACAACCCCTTTTTCGCCCCCATTGCCGACGTGAGCGCGCTGGAAGACTACATGGACCGCCTGCGCAAGGCCGGTGATTCGTGCGGCGCGCGCATCCGCGTCACCGCCACCAACGTCCCCGTGGGCCTGGGCGAGCCGCTCTTTGACAAGCTCGACGCCGAGATCGCCTACGCCATGATGGGCATCAACGCGGTGAAGGCTGTCGAAATCGGCGCCGGCTTCGACAGCGTCACGCAGCGCGGCACCACGCACGGCGACTCGATCACGCCGACCGGCTTCCTCAGCAACAACGCGGGCGGCATTTTGGGTGGCATCAGCTCGGGACAGGACCTCGAGGTGAGCATCGCGATCAAGCCCACCAGCTCGATCATCAGCCCGCGCCAGTCGATCGATGTGAACAACAACCCCGTCGAAGTCATCACCAAGGGCCGCCACGACCCCTGCGTGGGCATCCGCGCCACGCCCATCGCCGAAGCCATGCTCGCGCTGGTGGTGATGGAGCATGTGCTGCGCAACCGCGCGCAGTGCGGTGACGTGAACCCGCCCGTCGAGAAGAGCGAAGCTGCGTCGCCGCAGTCGTCTTTCCTGTAGTGTCAACGCCGCCACCAGTGGCCGCCGGGCGCGGCCACCTGTTGGCGTTCGCTGGCCTGTCGGCCAGCTATTTCGCGCACATCGGTTTCTTTAACCCGTACCTGCCGTTGTGGCTCAAGGACCTGGGCCTGCCGATCTTCACGATCAGCCTGCTGGCCTCGGTGCAATCGATCACGCGCGTCTTCGCGCCCTATGCCTGGGGTGCGCTCAGCGACCACACCGGCCAGCGCGTGAAGCTGCTGCGCTTCAGCGCCGCGGTGGCGTTAGCCAGCTCCTTCGGCCTGTGGTGGCATGGCGGCGCCTGGTGGCTCGCGCTGGTGCTGCTCGTGATGTTCACGCACACCAGCTCGATGATGTCGCTCACCGAAGCGGCCATGGCGCAGATCGTCGCGGGCGACTGGGGCCGCTACGGGCGCATCCGCCTGTGCGGCTCGGCCGGCTTCCTGGTCACCGTGTTCGTCGCGGGCGAGTGGTTCGAGCGCTTCGGCATGAAGCACTTCCCGTACTGGGCGGCGGGCACGCTGGCCGTGGTGCTGCTCGCGACGATGAAGCTGCCCGATCTGCGCGAGCCGCCGGCCGCGCACGACGCCGTGAAGGAGCCCATCGGCCCCGTGCTGCGCATCCCTGCCGTGCGATGGTTCTTTGCCTCGCTGTTCTTCCAGGTGATGTCGCACTTCTCGGTGTACGCGTTCTTCTCGCTGTACCTCGACTCGATCGGCTACGGCAAGAGCACCATCGGCCTCTTGTGGGCGCTGTCGGTGGTGGCCGAGATCGTCTGGTTCTTCCTGCAGGGCCGGCTCATCGGCCTGTTGCCGATGCCGCGCTGGATGCTGGTGTGCGGCATCGCCGGCGTGGCGCGGCTCGGCCTCACGGCCGGGCTGGGCGGCTTCATCGCAGCGCTGGTCATCGCGCAGTGGCTGCATGCGCTGAGCTTCGCGGCGCACCACACGGCCTGCATCGCCGTGGTGTCGCGCCGCTTCCCCGGTCACCTGCGCGGACGCGGGCAGGCGCTGTTCACGGTGATCGGCTACGGCTTCGGCGGCGTGCTGGGCGTGCTGCTCGGCGGCGCGGTGGCGCAGGAGCTGGGCTACCGCACGATGTTCGCGCTGGCGGCGTTGCTGGCAGTGGCGGGGACGTTGTGTGCGTGGCGGATGGTGGTGCTCGAGCCGTCGGGGCGGTCGAAGCCCGCTTGAGCCGGGCCGTCAGAAGATCCGATACCCCAGCATTGCCACCATCGCCGCCGCCATGTGTGCGGGACCGGATGGCACGGCTCTCTTGTGATGCGCGTCTCGCAGTGCGAACACGATCGCCGTCAGCAACGAAGCCACCACGAACGCGACGTACACCGTCGGCAGCGCGGCCCATCCGAACCAGGCGCCGGTGACAGCGAAGGCCTTGAGGTCGCCGTGACCCACGATGCCCCGACCTGTATTCGAGCGCACTGCCGTCGTCACCAGCCACGGCGCAAGGTACCCCGACACCGCCCCGAGCACGTTGTCGGACGCCGGTCCTGTGGATGCACGGTAGAGCAGCCCCAGCCATAGCAGGGCGAGCAAGATCCGGTCTGGAAGCAACTCGTGACGGACGTTGATCGCCGTCAGCAGGATCCATCCGAGCAGCAGCACGCACAGCATCGCTGTGTCCAACGATGCGCCGCGCACGAATGCGAGGCCGAGACAGAGCAAGGCGGCGCCGATGACGATGGCGAACTTGCTCGCCTTGGAGATGTCGAGTTCGGAGGTGTCGCGCAGGAAGGGCTGATAGTTCTGGTATTCGCTGGCCCACACCCTGTGCATGTCGAGCGGAATACGCCGTATCCATGGCAGCAGGGCAAAGGCGGCGAAGGCGCCGCCGCCGAGGGCATAGGCCACAAGGACCTCGATGTTCGATTGCATGGGCGTCATTTACTTCCCGTTGAGCATGTGAAGGTCGATGGCACCTGACTGGGCCAGGTAGACCAGCAGGGCGCACAGCCATGAAAGCAGCAACCCGAGGTAGGCGACCACGCAGAGCGAAGTCATTCGCGATGGCCAGAGTCCGAAGAGCCGGGTACGCAAGAAGGCCGTCCGGATCAGGAAGCCGCCGTTGGTTGCCGGTGAGGGAAGCAGGTTCAACGCTGCGAACTTGGCGGCTGTGAAGCCGAGGAGCGAGACGAAGGGCAGCGTGGTGCCCGCAAGATGCATCTGTGCCAGCAGTTCCTGCGCCTCGCCAAGTGGGGACAGTGCGCCGCCGACGATCTGCGCGAAGCCATTGACGAAGGCGCGCAGACCGTCCATGCGCAGCGTCGCCGCGGCCACCAGCACCAGCGCGATGCAGCCTGAGGCGCCGACCGCAAGCCGTGCCGTCAGTGGCTGGGCATCGAAAGCGTCGTGCATGTCATCGGGATCGAGGTACTCCGCCTCGGAGTCCTTGAACCTCACGGAGCCGCCGAAGAGAAACGGCCTGAGCGTGACTCGGCCGAACCGCGCGAGCACAGGCCCGAAACCGATCGACACCTCCCGCACCCGGATCTTCAGTTGGTCGGCAAGGAATGCCGCCGATGACACGTGAAGAACGACGCAGGTCACGACAGCGAAAAGCAAGTCGATCATGGATTCTTGGGGCGCAGAGCCAGCACCATCTGGGCGGGTATCGCGCCCTGATCGGGCAGTGGCATGTACTCGGTCTTGCGGATCGCGCGCAACGCCGCGTTGTCCCATTCGGGAATGCCGCTGGATTTCAACAGGGTTGCATTCAGGATCTTTCCGCTCGGCGCCAGGTCCAGGGTGAACTCCACCGTTGGATTGTCCCGTACGTCGGCCGCAAAAATGATGTTGGGCCTGACCGCTGCTGCCACCATCTGGCCCCAGTCCTTTCGCGTGGCGGGTTGTGCGCCGTCGGTCAGTACGAAATTGATGGGCGCCAGGTACCAGGTGGATCCCGTCTTGTCCACTTTGTCCTTGGGGATGATGAGCCGGGCGGCCTTGACGGCATCAATGGCCGCGGCGTCGAGCCGCTCGTAGCCCGAGCTCTGTGCCACGCGGATACCCCGGACGATGCCTTCGCTGTCGGGCAGCACTTTCACGAGGACCTTGCCTTGTTCGCCAAATCGCTTCGACAACGGAGGATAGACGGGGCGGGGCGCCACGCTGTATTCGGCCTTGGGTGCATCGGACTGGGCGACGCTGGCGCGGGGCGTCCCAGGGGGCGCCGTGAAGGTGGGTGGGGCAGGCGAGGTCGGGATGACTGTCGCGGGCGAGGCTGCGCGCTGGGGTGGCGTCTGGGATGCGTGCGAGGAGAGCGGCCCTGAAGCCGGCATCTTTTCGCCCTGCCACTTGAGAGCCGACTGCAACACCACGAACAGCATCGAGCCGACACAGAAGATCGCAAACCATGCCACCAGTTGCGATGGATTCAGCGGTGTGTGCGGTGCCTCGGTCGCAGGCGATGTGCGACGAGGGCTCGGTCCGAAGGCCGAGCTTGCCGTATTGGCGTCGACCTTCTGCCAGGCTGCGATGTTCTCGGTCTTGGATGTCAGCCGCACCCAGTTGGGAAAGAGCCCCGCCGCATGCAAGACGTGATCGAGGCCGAGCGTCACCGCTTCTTCGCCAGGGTTCGACCGTTTACGCAGCAGGTCGAGGTACTTCAGTTGCAGTTCGCGGTGCGCGGTGGGCAGGTCTGCGTGGGCGTGCTGCTCCACGATGGCGGCATCCACCACCTGGCCAGCCTTGCCCAGTCGTTGCAGTCGGGCGGAATCCTTGCGCCACTCGAAGGCTTCGGCGGCCGCCTCGAACAAGTGCTCGTGCCCCGCCTGCCAGCCGCTGGCCAGGATATGCGCCACGTTGGCCTCAAACAGGAAGCGGGCGTCCATGTCGAGCAGGCGGTCATCTTCCAGCGAGGTATTCAGCAGCGTTGCCGCGTCGTCGATCGAGCGTGGCGGGTGCTCGGCAAGTCGCTCGGCAAACGCTGCGACCACCGCGTGTGCGCTCTCGTGGGGCGAGGCGGTCTGGGGGACAGCGGAGGGCGACCCTGCGAGCGCCGTATCGAGCGGGTCAGGCTGCACGTTCTGCGCAGTGGATTCGACGGGTGCCGGTGGGGGCTCCTGCGTGGCAGGTGCATCGGCCTGAGGCTTGTGGCGCACCCAGCTCAAGGCCGCTTCATAGGTCTCACGCAAGCGCTGAAAGGCGTCTGCCTCGGCCTCTTGGTCGATCTTTTTCAGTTCGGCGGCGTAGGCGCGCCGGATTGCGCGCTCATCGGCGTCCGGCCGCAGGCCCAGTGCGAGCAGAAAGCCCGGTACTTCGTTCATGAGTGCCGTCGCTTTCGGTCAGTCCGCCAGATGGCTGTCGCGCTCGATGTGGTCCAGCTGCTCCTGAAATTGGCGATGCGCCGGTGCGATGAGCCGCTTGTCCTGCGTAGCCAGCACGCGTTCGAATTCCGTGATGCAGGCGCCCAGCCATTCACGCACATCGCCGCGCAGCTGCTGGTAGACCCGTTCGCCGCGTGCGAGCAGCGTGCGGTTCTCGATGCGGTCACGTGGATGGATCTTGAGTTCGCTCAGTGCCTGCAGTCGCTCCTTGATCTCCGCGTCAGTCAGCAGCCCCGGATTACCCTCGATCAGGAGTCCGAAGGTCTGCTGGGTTTTCTGCACAGTCGCTTCGACTTGCAGCAGACCGTTGACGTCGTAGGTGAAGCGGACCTCGACCACCGATTCCTGAATGGGGCCGGGTGGCAGCGGTACCTCGAGATTGCCCAGGTGCACGTTGTCTCGCACCATGCGTGACTCTCCCTGGTACACCTGCAGTTCGATGGCGGTCTGCGCGTCGGAGCCGGGAATGTATGTCTTCGAGCGGCTGACCGGCACCGTGCTGTTGCGCTCGATGATGGGGTCGAAATGCCCGTGCGACGAGGTGTTGGCGCCCAGTCGATGGCTCACCGCGACGCCGAGCGAGTAGGGCGCGACGTCGGTCATCACCACTTCCTTCAGCGCTGCATCCTTGGCCTTGAGGCCGGCCTGCACGGCGGCACCCAGTGCGACGACTTCATCGGGGTTGAAGTCGATGGAGGGGAAGCGTCCGAACATCGTGGTTGCCAGCCGCCGCACGACGGGCATGCGCGTGGCACCGCCCGCGAGAACGACTGCGTTCAGTTCCGCTGCCCGCAGGTTGGCGTCGCGCAGCGCGCGTTCGACCGGCGCGCGCAGCCGCTTGAGCAGTGGTGCGCAGGCTTGTTCGAGCAGGGCTTCGTCGAGCGCGAGCCGATGCTGCACGGCCTCGTGCGCGACGACGATCTCGGCGCGCGGGTGCAGGCTCAGCGCCTGCTTCGCGGCTTCGGTTTGCGCAGCCAGTCGTTGCATGAACTGGGCGTTGTTGCGCAGGCTCGCCGGCAGAGCGTTGCGTTCGAAGAACAGGGTGATCAGCGATTCGACGAAGTCCTCGCCGCCCAGGAAGTTGTCGCCGGCCGACGCACGCACCTCCATCACACCCTCGAACATTTCGAGGATCGATACGTCGAAAGTGCCACCGCCGAGGTCGAACACCAGAAAGCGCGTTTCGGCGCCCATGTCGTGCATGCCGTAGGCGAGCGCAGCGGCAGTGGGCTCGTTCAGCAGCCGGTCGACCTTCAGGCCGGCGAGTTCGCCCGCCGCACGGGTGGCTTTGCGTTGCGCATCCGAAAAGTACGCGGGCACGGTGATGACGGCTTCATGAACCGGTACACCCAGCATGGCCTCGGCATCGGCCTTGAGTGAACGCAGCACCAGTGCCGAAAGCTCCTCGGGCCTGAAGCTGCGCTTGCCCAGGCGCACCGTCTTGTTGCTGCCCATGTAGCGCTTGAAGACGGCGGCGGTGCGGTCCGGATGTGTCTGAAGCCGTTCCCTGGCGGCCTTGCCGACGAGCACGGTGTCGTCCTCGTCGAGGCTGACGCATGACGGCGTCAGGTATTCGCCCAGTCCGTTGGGAATCAGAACGGACTTTCCTTCCCGCCACACCGCCACCAGGCTGTTGGTCGTGCCCAGGTCAATGCCTACGATCATTTCTCGCCCCTTTGCGATCCCTCTTTTATGCCTTTGATCGTATGTCAAAGGCATACATTTCGGGGCCGCGCAAGGGGCGGAACGAGGCTACTTTTTGCCGCGTTTTGCGGGTTTAACGACAGTGGTCTTGCCTACGCCGCCCTTGGCCGCCTTTCCCGCGTTGTCCACCTTGCCGCCCCCCACCTCCTTCTCGAACACCGCAAAGTACTCCGAAGCCATCTTGCGCAGCGAGCGCCCGATGTTCGCGTAGTCGTACTCGTTGAGGTTGGCCAGCGACACGCGCCCCGAGGGGTGCTTGCCGCCGAAGCCGCGGCCGGGCAGCAGCACGATGCTGGTTTCGGCGGCGATGCGGAACAGCGCTTCGTTCGGTTGCAGCTTGGTCAGGATCCACTTGCCGAAGCGCTCGCCGTGCATCTGCGTGGCGATGTCCTGCAGGTCGAGCAGGTGGTAGTAGCTCACCGAGTTCGGGTCGGGCTGCAGCGGCAGGCCGAGCTCGCGGTACAGCGCCTCCTTGCGGCGCGAGACGATGTGCTTCATCGACTTCTTGTAGGTCTCGCCCTCGTCCATGAGGCAGAACAGCGAGAACATCACCATCTGCGCCTGCACGGGCGTGGAGAGGCCGGCCGTGTGGTTCAGCGCCACGGTGCGGCTGTCGGCCACGAGGCGGTCGATGAACTTCAGCTTGCGTGGCTCGGTGGTGATGGAGCTGTAGCGTGCGTCGAGTTCCTTGCGCTTGGCCTCGGGCAGGGCGGCGATCTTGCGGTCGAGGATGTTGTCCTCGTGCGTGGCGACCACGCCCATGCGCCAGCCGGTGGCGCCGAAGTACTTCGAGAACGAATACACCAGGATGGTGTTCTGCGGGCAGATCGCGAACAGCGACAGGAAGTTGTCGGCGAAGGTGCCGTACACGTCGTCCGTGAGGATGATGAGGTCGGGCCGCTGCTTCACGATGTCGGCGATGTAGCCCAGCACCTCGTCGCTGATCTTCACCGAGGGCGGGTTGCTCGGGTTGCACAGGAAGAAGGCCTTGACCTTCGGGTCGAGCAGCTTCTGCAGCTCCTTCTTGGTGAACTGCCAGTTGTTTTCCGGCGGCGCGTCGATCAGCGCCTCGATGAGCTGGTAGTCGTTCAGGTGCGGGATCTCGATGTAGGGCGTGAAGATCGGCATGCCCAGCGCGATGGTGTCGCCGGGCGACAGCAGGTGGTTCTCGCGCAGGCTGTTGAACAGGTAGGTCATGGCGGCGGTGCCGCCTTCCACCGCGTACATGTCGAACTTGCCCACGAAGGGGTGGGTGCCGATCATTTCCTTGTGGATGTACTGGCCCACGACGATCTCGGTCAGGCGCAGCATGCGGTCGGGCACCGGGTAGTTGCAGCCCAGGATGGCCTCGCACATCTCGTAGATGAAGTCGCCGGCCGACAGGCCCAGTTGGTCGCGCACGTAGGACACGGCGGCCTCGATGAAGCGCACGCCGGGCTCGCCCTCGTGCGACTTGGCGAAGAGCTCGAAGCGCGCCTCGATGCCCTCGCGCTGCGGAAAGCCGCCCACGTCCGCCATGTAGATGTACGAGCGCTCGGCCTCGGTCATGGCAAAGAGGCCGAACTGGAAGAAGCCGTGGCGCGGGGTGGTGGCCAGGAAGTTCGGGTTGCCGCGGCCGGCGTTGAGCATGAGCCGGTCACTCTGTCGTGCGACCTGGATCAGCGCATCCTTCAGTTCGAACGGGCTCAGACCGCCCAGCTTTTTCACGTCGCCGAAATCCATGGAGTACTCCTTGGTTGATAAAAAGAAAGAAGAAAGAAAAGGGAAGGCGCGGTGCTCAGACCAGTGCCACGATCAGCGGCCCCAGCAGCGTGAGGAACACGTTGGCCAGCGCATAGGTGATGGCGAAGGGCACGGTGGGAATGGCGTTCTCGGCCTTGCCCAGCACTTCGCCGAAGGCCGGGTTGGCGCTGCGCGAGCCGCTCAGCGCGCCCGCGAAGACGGCCGTGTTGTCGTAGCGCAGCACGTAGCGCCCGAACAGCATCGTGAGGATCATCGGCACGAGCGTGACGACCACGCCGACGCCGAAGATGGTCAGGCCCAGCTCCTTGATGGTCTGCACGGCCTGCAGGCCCGACGTCAGGCCGACCACGACCACGAAGCCCGCCAGGCCCAGGTCTTTCAGCAGCTGCACCGCGCTGGGCGGCAGCGCGCCGAAGGTCTGCTTCTTCGCGCGGTACCAGCCGAACAGCAGGCCCGACAGCAGCGCGCCGCCGCCGGCGCCGAGCGTCAGCGGGATGGCGCCGATCTTCACGCTCAGCAGGCCGACCAGCAGGCCCACCACCAGGCCCGCGCCCAGGTACACGAAGTCGGTCTTGGCGCTGGGCACGATCACGTCGCCGACGAGGGTCGCGACGCGCTTCACGTCCTGCTCGGCGCCGAAGATCGACACCAGGTCGCCCACCTGCACCACGGTATCGGGCTTCATCGGCAGCACCTGGCCCATGCGGCTGAGCTGCACCACGAAGATGCCGTGGCGCACGCCGCCGGCGGTGGCCTGGCGGATCTGGTCGACGGTCTTGCCGCCGAAGTCCTTGTTGGTGAGCACGATCTCGCGCTTGTTCAGCGTCAGCTCCATGCCGTCGACGGCGTCGACCTCCTTGCCCAGCAGCGGCGCGCTCGCCACGACGGCATCGCGCCGGCCGACGGTGAGCACGTAGTCGCCCTGGCGCAGCACGAGCGTGGGGCTGACCTCGACGAACTTGCCGTCGCGCTTCACGCGCTCGATGGTGATGGTGGTGGCCGGGTTGGCGTTCTCGATGTCGGCCACCGTGCGCTGCGGATCGCTCGTGAGCTGGTAGATGCGCCCGACCAGCGAGGGCGCGGCTTCTTCCTGGTCGGGGCCGAGCACCTTCACGCCGGCCTGCATCGCGGTCTCGGCCGCGATCGCGTCGTCGCGGATGCTGCGGCCCATGAGCTTGGGCAGGATGTTGACGCACACGATGATCGCGCCGAACGAGCCGAACACGTAGGTCACGGCATAGCCGATGGCCACGTTGCCCTGCAGCCGCGCGGTCTCGGCCGCGGCGAGGCCGAGCTTGCCGATGGCGTCGCCCGCGGTGCCGATGATGGCGCTCTGCGTGAGGCCGCCGGCCGCCACGCCCGCCGCCAGGCCCTTGTCGAGCCCGAACAGCTTGGCCATGACCACCACCGTGGCCAGGCCCGTGGCCGCCATCACGGCGGCCAGGATGATCTCCTTGATCGACTGCTTGCCCAGCGAGCTGAAGAACTGCGGCCCGCTCTCGAAGCCCACGGCGTAGATGAACAGCGCGAACAGCACGGCCTTCACGCCGCCGTCGATCTGCACGCCGACCTGGCTCACGATCACCGCCACCAGCAGCGAGCCGGCGACGCCGCCGAGCTGGAACTTGCCGAACTTGATCTTGCCGATCCAGTAGCCGACGGCCAGCGAGAGGAAGAGCGCCATTTCGGGCGACTTCTTGAAGAGTTCATGCAGCCATTCCATAGAGGAAGTCCTTTCAAGGCATCAATGAGAAGAAGAGAGAAGAGAAGGGCGTGGAGCGTCTCGGGTCGTTGTCTTATTTCGCGTGCTGCACCAGGCCGGCCAGGGCCACGATCAGCGGGCCCATCAGCGGCAGCACGACGTTCGAGATGGCGTAGGTGATCGTGTAGCCCAGCAGCGGCGTGGCGTTGCCCGCGGCGTTCTGCACGGCGCTGAGCGCGGGCGTGCTGCACTGCTGGCCGGCGATGGCCCCGAGCAACACGGGCGCCTCGAGCTTGAGCAGGCGGTGGCCGACGAACAGCGAGATGCTGGCCGGCACCACCGCGACGGCGATGCCCACCAGCGGCAGCGCAACGCCGAACTTCTGGACCAGCGCCAGCGCCTGCGGCCCCGAGGCCAGGCCCACGCAGGCGATGAAAGTGGCCAGGCCCAGGTCCTTCATGAGCGCCAGCGCGTCGGCCGGCACGCTCAGGCGGTGCGGGTGCTTGGACTGGTACCAGCCGAAGGCCAGCCCCGTGAGCAGCGCGCCGCCGCCGGTGCCGAGCGAAAACGGAATGCCGCCGAGCTTCGCGCTGAAGCTGCCGATGAACACGCCCAGCAAGATGCCCGCGGCGGCGAAGCTGATGTTGCTGCGCGTGGAGGCGATCACGCGGTCGCCGACCTGCGCGATGGCGCTCGCCACCTCGGGCGCGGGGCCGTAGAGCTGGAGCACGTCGCCGCGCTGCAGCGTGAGGTCGTTCACGAGCGGCATGGCGTGGCCGTCGCGCGCCACGCCGATCACCTGCACAGCGGACGGCAACTCGTTTTCCAGCATGCGCAGTCCGCGACCGAACCACTCGCGGCGGTTGGCGACGACCTCGGTGGTCTCGACCACGGTGTCGAAGGCGGTGGTGTCGGCGAACTCGCGGCCCAGCAGCTCGCCCACGTTGACGAGCGCGCTGCGCCGGCCGATGGCCAGCACCTGGTCGCCCACGCGCAGGTGCAAGTCGGGCTCGACCGCGAGGCTCTGGCCGTCGCGCACCACGCGCTCGATGCTGGCCTGCCGCCCGAGGATCGCCGTCAGCTCGCCGACCGAACGGCCGCGTCCCACGGTGACGCGGAACACGCGCCCGACCATCTCGGGCGTGGCGCTGGCGGCCTCCGGATCGTCGGCGCCGCCGCCCATGGTCTTCCAGAGCTTGTCGGCTTCGGCGCGCAGGTTCACGCGCAGCAGCAGCGGAAACACCTGGCTCGTGACCACCACGATGGCGATCAGCCCGAACACGTAGGTGATGGAGTAGGCCGTGACCACGTTGGCCTGCAGCTGCGCGATCTCGGCGGCCGAAAGCGACAGCTTCGAGATCGCGTCGGTCGCCGTGCCCACCACCGCCGATTCGGTGGCCGCGCCGGCCATCAGCCCGGCGGCCGTGCCGCGGTCGAGCGACAGCAGCACCGTGGCGCCGAGCACCAGCGCGAGCACCACCACCACCTCGACCAGGCACAGCAGGCCCAGCCGCAGGCCCTTGGCGTCGAGGTTGGCAAAGAACTGCGGACCGCCCGCGTAGCCGAGCGCAAAGATGAAGAGCATGAAGAACACGTTCTTCACGCTGTCGTCGAGCCGGATGCCCAGCTGGCCGACCACCAGCGCGGCAATCAGCGTGCCGCAGATGCCGCCCAGCTGGATCGGCCCGAAACGGATCTGGCCCACCGCGTAGCCAATGCACAGCACCAGAAACAATGCGATCTCCGGACTGTTTCTGAGTATTTCCACAAGGTGGCCGAACATGTGCCGCGATCCCTCCGGGTTATTTGTTCATTCGAGCGGGTCGGCGGATCGCAACGAAAAAAGGAGCACTGCATCCATTGGCATCAACGGCTGGCGAGTGGTGGGGCTCCAGCGAAAACTTTATTTTTCGTTTTGCGAATTGCCGATTCTTTGCATCTTCGATGACGATAAATCAACATCCATGACAATTGTCAAAATCAGAAAAGAATTGAGCGAGCGGCAATAGAAACGAGGCCGTTTGAATTACAAATTACGCGCTGCACGGAATCCTCCGTCGCAGTCAGTTCTGACCGCACGAACCTGTCCGGCCTCGGGTTTCCGATAACTCAAGTTGCTTGATTTAGTCGGTCGACTGCTCGATAGTCCCCCTCGTCCGAATGCCTTTCCGCTCGTTGGCGGATCGTCATCCGGTTCCATAGCAAGCACGGCAGGCGCTGTGCGCCCGCCCCCCTGAAGGAGACAACCTCATGTTCATCAGCCCGCGCTTCGTTCCCGCCCTGGCCGTCCTGGCCCTTGCCGCCTCGGCCACGTCCACGGCCCTGGCCGCCGACCCGCCCGTCATCGGCCTGGTCACCAAGACCGAGACCAACCCCTTCTTCGTGAAGATGAAAGAGGGCGCGCAGGAGGAGGCCAAGAAGCTCGGCGCCAAGCTGCTGTCGGGGGCAGGAAAGGCCGACGGCGACAACGCGGGCCAGATCACGGCGATGGAGAACATGATCGCGGCCGGCGCCAAGACCATCCTCATCACGCCGAGCGACGCCAAGGCCATCGTGCCGGCGATCAAGAAGGCGCGCGACAAGGGCGTGCAGGTGATCGCGCTCGACAGCCCGGCCGATCCGCCGGACGCCACCGACGCGCTCTTCGCCACCAACAACTACACGGCCGGCGTGCTCATCGGCGAATACGCCAAGGCCGCGATGGCCGGCAAGACGCCCAAGATCGTCGCGCTCGACCTGCTGCCGGGCCACCCCGTGGGCGCGCAGCGCCACAACGGCTTCATGAAGGGCTTCGGCCTGCCGGCCAACGACGCCAAGTCGAACGAGCTGTCCAAGTCGCCCGAGATCGTCTGCATGGCCGACAGCTTCGGCGACCAGGCCAAGGCGCAGACCGTGATGGAGAACTGCCTGCAGAAGGCGCCCGACGTGAACCTGGTCTACACCATCAACGAGCCCGCCGCGGCCGGTGCCTACAACGCGCTCAAGCGCGCGGGCAAGGAGAAGGGCGTGATGATCGTCTCGGTCGATGGCGGCTGCCAGGGCATCAAGGACACGGCCGCCGGCATCATCGCCGCGACCTCGCAGCAGTACCCGCTGAAGATGGCCGCCATGGGCGTGGCCGCAGGCGTCGAATTCGCCAAGACCGGCAAGAAGGCCTCGGGCTACGTCGACACTGGCGTGACGCTCATCGCCGGCAAGAGCGTGGCCGGCGTCGACAGCAAGGACACCAAGACCGGCACCGAGCTGTGCTGGGGCAAGAAGTAAACGGCCCCGGTCTATAGGGAGGCACACCGATGGCGAAATCTCCGACGCACCACATCCCGTGGGGCGCCCTCGGGCCGTGGCTGGCCCTGCTCGGCGCCTGCATCTTCTTCGCGACGCAGTCCGAGCGTTTTCTCACGGGCGGCAACCTGTCGCTGATCCTGCAGCAGGTGATGGTGGTGGGCGTGATCGCCATCGGCCAGACGCTGATCATCCTCACGGCCGGCATCGACCTGTCGTGCGGCATGGTGATGGCGCTGGGCGGGATCATCATGACGAAGTTCGCCACAGAACTCGGCATGCCGGTGCCGCTGGCCATCCTGTGCGGCATCGGCGTGACGACGCTGTTCGGCCTGCTCAACGGCCTGCTGGTCACGCGCATCAAGCTGCCGCCGTTCATCGTGACGCTGGGCACGCTGAACATCGCGTTCGCGATCACGCAGCTGTACTCGTCGTCGCAGACCATCACCGACCTGCCCGCCGGCCTCACGGGCCTGGGCACCACCTTCACCATCGGCAGCGCCGAGGTGGCGTGGGGCTCGGTGCTCATGCTCGCGCTCTATGCGCTCGCGTGGTTCGTGCTGCGCGAGACGGCGGCCGGCCGGCATGTCTACGCGATCGGCAACAACGCCGAGGCCACGCGGCTGGTGGGCATTCCCACGCAGCGCGTGCTGCTCGCGGTGTACGTGGCGGCGGGGGTGTTCTACGGCATCGCCTCGCTGCTGTCGGTGGCGCGCACCGGCGTGGGCGACCCGAACGCGGGCCAGACCGAGAACCTCGATGCCATCACGGCCGTGGTGCTCGGCGGCACCAGCCTCTTCGGCGGGCGCGGCATCGTGCTGGGTTCGCTCATCGGCGTGCTGATCGTGGGCGTGTTCCGCAACGGGCTCACGCTGATGGGCGTGTCGTCGATCTACCAGGTGCTGGTGACGGGCGTGCTCGTGATCCTGGCGGTGGCGGCCGATCAACTCTCGCGCAAGGGAGCTCGCTGATGAACACCGTGGCCAACCCCAAGATCGTGATGCAGGCCAAGGGCCTGGTGAAGCGCTACGGCCAGGTCACCGCGCTCGACGGCGTCGACTTCGAACTGCGCGAAGGCGAGATCCTCGCGGTGATCGGTGACAACGGCGCGGGCAAGTCGTCGCTCATCAAGGCGCTGTCGGGCGCCATCGTGCCCGACGAAGGCCAGATCCTGCTCGACGGCGCGCCGGTGCATTTCCGCAACCCGCTGGACGCGCGCCGCGCGGGCATCGAGACGGTCTACCAGGACCTCGCCGTCGCGCCCGCGATGACCATCTACGAGAACCTTTTTCTCGGCCGCGAACTGCGCCGCCCCGGCTTCCTGGGCAATGTGCTGCGCATGCTCGACAAGAAGAAGATGCTGCTCGAAAGCACGGCGCGCATGGCCGACCTGAAGGTCGGCATCCAGTCGATGACGCAGGCCGTCGAAACGCTCTCGGGCGGCCAGCGCCAGTGCGTGGCCGTGGCGCGCAGCGCGGCCTTCGCGCGGCACGTGGTCATCATGGACGAGCCCACCGCCGCGCTCGGCGTGAAGGAGGGCAACATGGTGCTCGAGCTGATCCGCCGCGTGCGCGAGCGCGGCCTGCCCGTGGTGCTCATCAGCCACAACATGCCGCACGTGTTCGAGGTGGCCGACCGCATCCACGTGGCGCGCCTGGGCAAGCGCGCGGCCGTGCTCAATCCGAAGAAGATCAGCATGAGCGACACCGTGGCCGTGATGACCGGTGCCATGACCGCCGACCAGTTGCCTGCGGAGGCGCATGCTTGATACCGATGCCCTCGAGCGCCCGTCGGCCTTGCTGCGTCCGCGCGGCTCCAACCAGGTGGGCATGCGCCAGTTCAACGAGCGCGTGGTGCTGCAGGCGCTGCGCGTGCACACCAGCCTGCCCAAGGCCGACCTCGCGCGGCTCACGGGCCTGAGCGCGCAGACCATCGGCCTCATCACCGCGCGGCTCGAGGACGACGGCCTCATCGTCAAGCAAAGCCGCGTGCGCGGGCGCATCGGCCAGCCCTCGGTGCCGCTGGCGCTCAACCCCGACGGCGCCTTTGCCATCGGCGTCAAGCTCGGGCGGCGCGGGGCCGAGTGGCTGTTGATCGACTTCGCGGCGCGGGTGCGCGAGCACCACGCGATCCGCTATGAATTTCCGGACGCCGGGGCGCTGCTGCCCGTGATCGCCGAGCACATCCACCGCCTGCGCGACGGGCTCGGGCCGCTGGCCGCGCGCAACGTGGGCGCGGGGCTGGCGGCGCCGTTCCAGCTCGGCGGCTGGCATCGCACGCTGGGGCTGTCGAAGGCGCAGTCGGACGAGTGGAACCAGATGGACCTGCTGGCCGAGGTGCGCGCGCGCACCGACGTGCCCGTGGGCTTCGCGCGCGACACCGTGGCGGCCTGCGTGGCCGAGCTGGTGACGGGGCGCGGGCACGACCTCAAGAGCTTTCTCTACATCTTCGTCGACACCTTCGTGGGCGGCGGGCTGGTCATCAACTCGCACCTGCACACCGGCGCGCACGGCAACGCGGGCGCGCTCGCGTCGATCCCGATGCGCACCGAGAAGCCCTCCGAAGGCCTGTCGACCCAGGTGGTGGCCGAGGCGTCGCTGTGGGAGCTCGAGCAGCGCCTGCGCGCCGAAGGCCTCGACGCCACGGCCGCCTACGACGACCGCGCGCTCGAAGCGCCGTTCGCCGCGGCCACGCAGGCCTGGCTCGGCAGCGCGTCACGCGCGTTGGCGCATGCCATCGTCAGCAGCACCGCGGTGCTCGACCTGGCCGACGTGGTGATGGACGGTTCGATGTCACGCGCGTTGCTCGACGCATTGCTGGTGCAGACCCGCGCGGCGCTCGCGCAGTGCAATTGGGAAGGCCTGTGGGCGCCGCAGCTGCATGGGGGCCGGGCGGGGGCGCAGGCCTGCGCGCTCGGCGGCGCGATGCTGCCGCTGCACGCCAACTTTGCGCCGGACCACGATGTGTTTTTGAAGGCGGGGTGAGCCGCTCAAAAGCTCAGAGGTTTGCTGAGGCGTGCAGGTCGCGCGGCAGTCGCAGCGTGCTCGCGCGTGCGCCTGCGGGGCACGGCCCGTCGGAGTAGGCCGCATCGCCCTCGGGCATGACGCACTTGTGCACCTCGACGACGGCAGGCACGGACTTGGCGGCGGGGGCGATCACCGGGGGCTCGACGTGCGTGTTCGTCAGCGTGGCAGGTTCCTTGGATGCGCGGGTCACCGCATCCGGGAACGTTTCGCGGGCGGCCGATCTGTCGGGCTCGGCCTCGACCGGAACGACTGCCGTGGTCAGGAGCGCTGCACGCGCCGCACTCTCGTGCACCAGTTCTTTCAAGGTCACATAGAAGAGCGACATCGCCACCAGCGCCACGCCCAGGCACGGGGCCCAGTACCGCCGGGGGGCGCCTGCAGGCGGGCGGACCCGCGGGGTCAACGCCGCGGCCATGCCAGGCCTCCGCTTTGCAACACGCCGGCCAGCTTCGCGATGCCGCCGGTGCCGCTCGCCGCCCGGCCGATCAGCGCGCCGCCAGCGGCGCCCGCGATGACTCGCATCAGGAACGACCGGCTGCGGCCCGCGGCCAGCAACAGCAGCACGCCGGCGCCGAGCACGACGAAGTGTTCGCCGGGGTAGTCGGCGCGCGCCGCATCCACCTGCTTGATCTTGTCGATCGTCTGTTTCAGGTCCATGGCTGAAGCTCCTTGTCGTGTTCAGCCGTTCTTACCGGTGAGCGCCGGGCTCCGCTGTAGGCCGGCGCCATGCGCGGTGACGGAATCCGCCGCGAAAACGCCGTGGAGAAAGCCGCATCGCACGGGAAGCGGGGCGCTCTCGATAATGCAACCCGCTTGTAGAGAACCCCACAGAAGCAGAGAACTAGAGAACCGCGAAATGAGTGCAGCAGATTTTCTTTTCGCCCCCGAGGTGCAAAAGCTCTTGATGGTCGCCTACGCGGCGCCCCAACAACCCTTGTCTTCCAGCGAGCTGGCCCATCGCTCGAAGCTCGACACGGCCGATGTGGAACGCACCCTGGCGCATCTCGTCAGCAGCGGCATCCTGAAGAAGCAAAAGCCGAAGGCCGAGGAGGCCGAGACCTTCTCGATCGACCGCGCGTTCATCTTCCACGACGAACTGCGCAACATCGCGCTCAAGTCGTTCGCCGCGGCCGAGCCGGTTCGCGCGATGCTGCGCGGCAAGTTCAAGGCCTCGGTCGTGCGCGCCTTCGTGCTCGCGGAGGACGAAGACGGCACCCTGGAGCTGCTCGTCGTGCACGGCCAGTCGATTCCCGACGAAGCCACCCTGGCGGCCGCCTGCCGGAAGCTCTCGAAGAACATCCACCGCCACCTGAAGGTGCACGTCATCTCGAACGCGAAGTTCAACGGCCTCACGCCGCGCGATGCGCTCATGCCGAAATCCGCGGCGCTCGAGATCATCAAGCCCGGGGATACGAAGGCGCCACTGCCCGTCGAGAAGGTCGGCCTCTTGCAGAGTGCGAGGAAGAAGTTGGCGACGCTGTCGCGTTCGTCGGCGTGATCGCCTGGCTCTTGTCCCGTGAGGCCAACTGCCGATGCAGGCCGCGCCGGACCATGACGTATTCCTGAAGGCCGCCTGAGCCGGGGGAGGAGGGCGTGCTGGGGGACAATCGAAGCAACCCCCTCGACATCACAGCATCCCACGATCATGTCCCGCCTCGACGACCCCCGCCACGACGCCGAAGTCGGCTCCCGCGACAGCACCCTCGACACCACCCGCATCGACGACGTGCGCATCGGCGCCGTGCGTCCCCTCATGACCCCCGCGCTGCTGCAGGAGCGCGTGCCCGTGCGCGACAACACGCTCGCGCTGGTCGAAGGCAGCCGCGCGGCCATCGCCGACGTGCTGCACGGCCGCGACGACCGGCTGGTCGTGGTGGTCGGCCCGTGTTCCATCCACGACCACGACCAGGCCATCGAGTACGCGCAGCGCCTCAAGAAGGTGGCCGATTCGCTGCAGGACGACCTGCTCATCGTCATGCGCGCCTACTTCGAGAAGCCGCGCACCACCGTCGGCTGGAAGGGCTATATCAACGACCCGCACCTGGACGGCAGCTTTGCCATCAACGAAGGCCTGGAGCGCGCGCGGCGCCTGCTGCTGGAGCTGACCACGCTGGGCCTGCCGACGGGTACCGAGTTCCTCGACCTGCTGAGCCCGCAGTTCATCGCCGACCTGATCGCCTGGGGCGCCATCGGCGCGCGCACCACCGAGAGCCAGAGCCATCGGCAGCTGGCCTCGGGCCTGAGCTGCCCGGTCGGTTTCAAGAACGGCACCGACGGCAGCGTGAAGGTGGCGGCCGACGCCATCCTCGCGGCGCGTGCGCCGCATGCCTTCATGGGCATGACCAAGATGGGCATGGCCGCGATCTTCGAGACGCGCGGCAACGACGACTGCCACGTGATCCTGCGCGGCGGCAAGGCGCCCAACTATTCGGCGGCGGATGTCGCGTCCAGCTGCGAGGCGCTGCTGGCCAACGGCCTGCGCCCGCAGGTGATGATCGACGTCTCGCACGGCAACAGCAGCAAGCAGCACCAGCGCCAGATCGTGGTGGCCGAGGACGTGGCCACGCAGATCGCGGCCGGCGAGCGGCGCATCACCGGGATCATGATCGAGAGCCACCTCGAGGAAGGCCGGCAGGACCTGAAGCCCGGCGTGCCGCTGAAGCACGGCGTGTCGATCACCGATGCCTGCATCGGCTTTGCGCAGACGGTGCCGGTGCTCGAGGGGCTGGCGTCGGCGGTGAAGGCGCGGCGCCGGTTGGCCAAGGCCTGAGGCTTTGGCTTCTTTGGCAGCTTCGGCTTCAAGCCAGCATCTCATGATCCACTGCGAATCCTTCGCCAACCGCGAACGCTGATTCTCAAGCGGGTCAGTCCCATGCAACTCTCAAGCCCAGCAGGCGTCATTCAGATCGTCAACGAGCCGACTTATTCATTGAGTTCGGCTGACAACGTTCGGTGCTACCCGCTTGAGCTGCAGCTCGCAGGTGGGGCGCAGTCCAGCTCGATTCATGGCGTCCTGCTGGACGACGAGCCCGTCGCAGTGATTTCCAACGGAGGGGGTGCAAGCGGAGTACATCAGCACTCGGCTGTCTTCAAGGACGGGCTCCTCTATCTGGCTGTGGGAGACCGTGTGGTGTGCTTGAGTCTCGAGCCCGTCAGGATGATCTGGTCGCTCAAGGTGGACTCGGCGACCTGTTTCGGAATCCACTTTGACGAGAAGCACAGCGCCTTCATTTCGCATGGGGAGCTGGAGATCGCTCGGTTCTCGGCGGCCGGAGAAATTCTCTGGAGCGAGTCGGGAGCCGACATCTTTTCGGAGCGATGTGCGCTTCATCCTCAGTTCGTCGAGGCGATGGATTTCAACGGGCAAATCTATCGGTTTCGCTATGAAGACGGTCTTCCAGCCTCACCTTGACCGCGACCGTTTTCGACCGGCGTCGGCAGCGAGGGCCTGAGATACGGGAGAGGGCCGGGCGCCCGTGGGGCTGGCTGTGAAGGCCTGTTCGGCAGGCTGCCCCATCGGCATGAATAGGCTGGTCAGCCTCTGGCGCCGCAGGCCCTGCGTTTGTCACGGCCACTCCCCACCCACCACCGACCGCACCAAGGCCTCCACTTCGCGGAGGCAGGGGCGCCTTGACTGTGGTGGAAATGTAAACAATGCAAACAGTTTTCCAATTGTTACGAGAACTAGATCACGAAATTTGAGCCGAGGCGCCGTGAATCCGAGGGCAAACGGGCCGGTTGTGGGGCATCCTTGCGCCACTTTGTATTCAAAACGTATGCAAAATGATTACAAAATACCGACCTGTCAGGTCTTATTGATTACATTTGGAGTGCTTTCATGCTCAAGCTCGCAGTCGCCGCGGCGGCCACCGCCACCTTCGTTTTCGCATCCGGTTCGGCCTTGGCTGACACGGCCAGCGCCAACTTCCAGGTCAAGATGACCATCGTCCGCAGCTGCTCGGTGACGGCCGGCAACGCCTCCGACATCAGCCTGGGCACCACCGTGCAGCCCACCGCCACCAACCAGACGGGCAACAACACCATCTCGGTCACCTGCTCCAAGACCACGCCGTACACCGTCGGCCTGCTGCCTTCGTCCACGAACGGCGGCACCACCGACGGCACGGGTGCCATGTCGTCCGTCGCCAACTCGGCCACCAACACCGACAAGGTGCCCTACTCGCTGTACTCCAACGCGGGCAACACCACCGTGTGGGGCAACACCGTCGGCACCGGCGCCAATGTGGTCGGCGGCACGGGCACCGGTGCGGCGATCACGCACACGGTCTACGCCAAGAACACCAACGCCAACTTCACGCCGGACAGCTACGCCGACACCGTCACGGTGACGGTCACGTACTGAGCCAGAGCTGAATCACCGAGCCAGAGCTGAATCGTGAGACGTGCACTTGCCATCCTCGGACTGTGGGGCGCATGCCTGCTTGGCGGCGGTGCGGTCCAGGCGGCCGGCCTGCAGGTCTCGCCGGTCACCCTGACCCTGGCGCCGACCCGGCAGGGCGACGGGCTCTGGCTGAGCAACACGGGAACGGCGCCGCTGGATGCGCAGATCCGCGTCTTCCGATGGACGCAGGTGGACGGGCAGGACCGCATGGAGCCGGCGGACGGACTGGTCGTCAGCCCGCCCATGCTGCAGCTGCCCACCGACGGGCGGCAACTGGTGCGCGTGATCCGCAACGGCCCGCCGCCCGCGGGCCCGGCGGAAGAGGCCTACCGCGTGCTGGTGGATGAACTGCCCGTGCCCCAGGCGGCGGGTACCGCGACGGACGGCAAGAAGAGCAACCTGAACTTCGTGATGCGGCACTCGCTGCCCATCTTCGTGTCCCCGGCGGGCGCGGAGCCGGCCCCCGCGCAGTTGCGCTGGAGCCTGCGGCGCGAGGACGGCAAGGCCGTGCTGGAAGTCAGCAACAGCGGCGGGGTGCATGCCCAGCTCGCGGACCTCGTGTTCACCGGCGCGGACGGCCGCGCCGTCGCCGCCTACACCGGCCTGCTGGGCTACGTGCTGCCCGGCGCCACCATGCGCTGGCCGCTGAAGACGTCGCCCGCCGCCCTGGCCGGCGCGGGTCGCTGGCAGGTCATGATCGATGGCAGAACGACGGACGCCAACCTCGCGCCGCTGGCGCGCTGAGCGGGCCGGGTTCGCTGCGAGGGCCTTGCTGGCTCCATTTGCACTGGCCCTGACCACGCTCCCCGCCCACGCAGCGCCCGCCGCGCAGTCCGTGCCGGGGGCCATGACGCTGTACCTGGAGGTCAGCCTCAACGGCATGGCGCGCGGGCTGCACCCGTTTCGCCTGCAGGCCGGGGCCTTGTCGGCCTCCCGCGCGGTGCTGCGCGAACTGAGTTTCTCCCTGCCCGACAACGGCGCCGAATGGCTGCCCCTGCGCGACTTGCCCGGGCTCGTGGCCGACTACGACGCCGCGCGCCAGCAACTGAGCCTGACCGCACCGCTGGCGATGCTGCAGCTGCCCACGGCCACGGTGGGGCAGGCGGCAGTCACCGCGCAGCCCCTGAGCACGTCCACCGGCCTGCTGCTGAACTACGACCTCTATGGCACCCAGGGCAGGGGCGGCAGCGCCAGCCTGAGCGCCTTCGGCGAGCTGCGCGCCTTCCGCGGCGCCAGCGTGCTCAGCACCACCTGGCTGATGCAGCGCACGCACGACACCCAGGGCTGGAAGAACCAGTCCGTGCGCATGGACAGCACCTGGAGCATGGCCTTCCCCGACAGGATGCTCACCCTGCGCGTGGGCGACACGCTCACCGGCGCCGTGCCCTGGTCGCGCGCCACGCGCATCGGCGGCATCCAGCTGTCGCGCGACTTCGGCCTGCAGCCCTACCGGCAGACCGCACCGCTGCCCAGCTTCATCGGCTCGGCCACGATGCCTTCGGACGTGGAACTGTTCATCGACGGCATCCGCCAGTACAGCGGCCAGGTGCCGGCGGGGCCCTTCCAGCTCAACGCGCTGCCGCGCATCAACAGCACGGGCACGGCGCAGGTGGTGGTGACCGACGCGCTGGGCCGCGCCGCCACGCTGAGCTTTTCTCTCTTCGACAGCAGCCGCCTGCTGGCGCCCGGGTTGAGCGACTGGACGGTGGACTTGGGCGTGGTGCGTCGCAACTACGGCCTGCGCTCCTTCGACTACGGCAAGCAGCCGGTGCTGACCGGCACCTGGCGCCGGGGCCTCAGCGACAGCTTCACGATGGAAGCGCATGGCGAAGTGACGCGCGGCCTGGCGCTGGCCGGCGCCGGCGGCGTGTGGCAACTGGGCGCCGCGGGCACGCTGTCGGCGGCGCTGGCGGGCAGCCGGCACGACGCCGACACCCCCGGCGGCAGCCGCAGCGGCACGCAGACCAGCCTGGGCTACCTGTGGCGGCAGAAGCGCCTGTCGGTGGGCCTGAACGGCTCGCGGACCCAGGGCGACTACCGCGACGTGGCCACGGCCTACGGCTCGGCACCGGCCAAGGGCAGCGCCAGCGCGAGCGTGGGCTATGACATGGGTGGCCTGGGCAACGTCAGCGTCAGCTACCTCTACCTGCGCCCGGTCGGTCAGAACGCGTCGCGCTACGCCAGCGTGAACTGGTTCCGTTCGATCGGGCGCACGACCTCGGTCTCGGTGGGCATGAACCAGAACCTGGACAAGCGCAGCGACCGCGGCATCTTCGTCGGCCTGAGCTGGTCGTGGGACGCACAGACCAGCGTGAGCGCCGGCGTGCAGCGCAGCGGCGACCAGGGCACGGTGGGCACCGTCAGCGCGCAGCACTCCCCCCTCGGCGACGGCGGCTGGGGCTGGCGCGCCACCGCGCGCACGGGCGGCGGTACGACCGGCGGGCAGGCCGAAATCAACTACCTGGGTCCCTACGGCCGCGTGCAGGCCGGCGTGAGCGAGATGGGCGGCGGCCGTGCCAGCCGCTACGCCTATGCCGGCGCCAGCGGTGCGCTGGTGCTGATGGGCGGCGGGGTGCTGGCCGCGCGGCGCATCGACGACGCCTTTGCGGTGGTGGACACCGACGGCGTGGCCGGCGTGCCCGTGAAGCTCGAGAATCGACCGGTGGGGCAGACCAACTCGCGCGGGCTGCTGCTGGTCGTGCCGGTGAACGCCTACCAGAACAACAAGCTGGCGATCGACCCGATGGACCTGCCCGCCGACGTGCGCATCGAGCGCGCCGAAAGCCTCATCACCCCGGCTGGCCGGTCGGGTGCGCGGGCGCATTTCGGCATCACGCCCGTGCGGGCCGCCCACGTGGCACTGACCGACGCGCAGGGCCAGGCCTTGCCGCTGGGCAGCCGCGTGCAGGTGAACGGCCAGGAGGGCGGTGGTGCGGTGGTGGGCTACGACGGCTGGGTGTACCTGGACACGCTCGACGTGCGCAACACGCTGGCCGTGCGCACGCCCGACGGCGCGGTGTGCCGGGCGCAGTTCGACTGGCGGCGTCCCGAGGGCGGTGGTTTGCAGAAAGAGCGGTTGACATGTGGACGTTGAGATTCGTGAAACTGGCGCTGGCGCTCTCGTGGCTGCTGGGCATGGGCGCGGCGCATGCCGACCCGAGCTGCTGGGTCGCCAGCCAGCCCAGCTTCGCCTTCGGCACCGTGACGGCGTCGGCGGCGACGGACACCACCGCCACGGTCGGCTTCGCCTGCCAGAACGACACCGGCCAGACCATGTACTTGAGCTACTGCGTGTACGTCTCCCAGGGCAACGAGATCGCCGGCTACGCCCCGCGCTACATGACCAACTGGAACGGTTCGCAGATGGCCTACAACATCTATGCCGACGCGGCCCGCAGCGGCATCGTCGGCCCGCCGCCGGGCGGCGGCACCTACGCCAGCGCGGGTGGCACCTTCGTGCTGCCGGCCAGCGGCGGCAACGTCGCGTTGAACATCCCGCTGTACGGTCGCGTGCCGTCCGGGCAATCGCTGGCGGCGGGCAGCTACCAGGCCAACATCTACAACTCCGAGGTCGTCTGGGGCATGAAGAGCGGCAACGCGCCCGACAGCTGCACCGCGAGTTCGGCCAAGTACGTCGGCAGGACGAACTTCTACACGCAGGTCACGGCCCTCTATTCCAACGCCTGCACCGTCAGCGTGGCGGCCACCGACCTGGACTTCGGCAGTGCCAGCTCGCTGAGCGCCGCGGTCAACGGCACGGCCGCCATCACGATGGCCTGCCCGCCCAGCACCGCCTGGAAGGTGGGGTTGAGCAATGGCGTGAACGTGGCGGGAACCCAGCGGCGCATGGCGGGCGGCACCGGTGACTACATCCAGTACGAGCTGTACCGCGATGCCGCGCGTTCGCTGCGCTGGGGCAACACCGTCGGCACGGACACGGTCGACGGCAGCGGCAACCCCGGCAGCAGCATTCCGGTCTATGGGCGGGTGCCGGCCCAGACCAATGTGACGCCGGGCAGCTACAGCGACACGATCACGGTCACCGTGACCTACTGAAGAATCGCCATCGCCCCGGGGCCGGGCCGCGCATCAGATCGGCGCGTACGCGCCCGTGCCGCCCGGCCAGGCCGTCAGCACCTCGTACCCGTCGGCCGTCACCGCCACCATGTGCTCCCACTGGGCGGACAGCGAGCGGTCCTTGGTCACGACGGTCCAGCCGTCGGCCAGCTGCTTCGTTTCGGCGCGGCCCGCATTGAGCATCGGCTCGATGGTGAAGACCATGCCCGGCTCGAGCACGAGGCCCGCTCCGCGCCGCCCGAAGTGCAGCACCTGGGGTTCGTCGTGGTAGATGCGGCCGATGCCGTGCCCGCAGTACTCGCGCACCACGCTGAAGTGCTCGCGCTGGGCGATCGACTGGATGGCGTGGCCCACGTCGCCCAGCGTCGCGCCGGGCTTCACCTGTCGGATGCCGGCGCACAGCGCTTCGTAGGTCGTCTCCACCAGCCGGCGCGCCAGCACGCTCGGCGCACCGACGAAGAACATGCGGCTGGTGTCGCCGAACCAGCCGTCCTTGTTGACGGCGACGTCGATGTTGACGATGTCGCCCGCCTTCAAAATCTTGTCGGCCGAGGGGATGCCGTGGCACACGACCTGGTTCACCGAGGTGAGGATGGTCTTCGGATAGCCCAGGTAGCCCACGTTGGCGGGAATGGCGCCCTGCACCTTCACGATGTGTTCGTGGCAGAGGCGGTCGAGCGCTTCGGTGCTCACGCCGGGCACGACGTGGGGCTCGATCATCGCCAGGACCTCGGCGGCCAGCTGTGCGGCGCGCCGCGCCATCACCAGCTCTTCGGCGGACTTGAGTGGAACGTCGTGTGCCATCAGTGCTGCTTGCCGTTCGCGGGGGCGCGGGGCTTGCCCGGTGGCGCCGCAGTGACTGTCGCGGCAATGTCCAGCCCGCCCGAGAGCTCGGCCTGGATCAGCAGCTGGCAGACCTCCCGGTAGTCGAGGTCGGGATGCATCTCGGTCAGCATGCCGACCCGCATCCAGTGCTCTGCCTGTGCATTGATCGACCGGCTGAGGGCGTTGCCCGCCACGCGCAGGTTCTCGTGCATCAGGTCTGAAATCTTGACGATGCCCATGGGCCACCTCTGTATGAAACGTATATGGATTGTATGCGTTTCATGTGGTCGGGTGTTGGGGGCCGGTCTACGCGCCCTTGTCTCGCGCGATCAGCAGGTTGCGCGCTTCCGTCAGCAGCGGCTTCACGGTCTCGAAGGTCGCGGCGCTCGGGTTGATCACGCTGACCCAGTGCATCTTTGCGTACACCGGGTGCGGCATCAGCCGGTCGATCGCGGTGTAGTCGATGTCGACTGGTGGCTGCTCGCCGAACAGCGCACGAAAGCTCTCCTTGCCCACGCCGACGTTCAGGCGGAACACGCCGGGCCGGTTCAGCTTCGAGGCGCTGTCGAACTCGTTGTCCTTCGTCACGATCGTGGCGAAGGGGAACTTGTTGTCCGCGCCGTGGAAGAAGAAGGTGTTGTCGTCGGCCACTTCGAAATGGCCGCCGCCGAGCATGTCGATGAGGTGTTGGGTGATGTCGTCTTCGGTCATGGAGATTGGATGAGGTCAAGGCTTCCAGCGCCGCAGGCCGAGCTCGTCGGCGAGCGCCTGGTAGGCCTTGATGCGCGCCTGCACGTAGTCGTCGAGCGCGGCGCCGGTGAGCGCGAAAGGATAAAGGCCGTGCCGTTCGCGCAGCGCCGCATAGCCCGGCGCGGCCGTGGCCTCGGTGAAGGCGGCGGTCCAGGCGCGCACGGCGGCGTCGGGCACGTTGGCGCTCAGGTAGACGCCGCGCACGGTCGGCCAGACGATGTCCGCGCCTTGCTCGCGCGCGGTGGGCACGCCCGTGAGCGCGCCGCCCAGCCGCGCTTCGGACAGCACCGCGAGCAGGCGCAGCGGCGCGCCGCCGGCGATGGCCTGCAGCGCCTCGGCGGCGTCGCCCGGGAACGCGTCGACGTGCTTGCCCTGCAGCGCACCCAGCGCATCGCCGCCGCCTTCGAAGGACACGAAGCGCATCGCCTTCGGTGCGCCGCCGGCCGCGCGCACGAGCAGCGCGGCCTTCACCCAGTCCTGGCTGCCGACCGTGCCGCCCGCGCCGAAGACCACGCGCGACGGGTCCTGGCGCAGCGCGGCGATCAGGTCCTGCAGGCGGCGGTAGGGCGAGTCGCGGTGCACGGCGACCACGCCGTAGTCGGTGCCCAGCGTGGCGATCCAGCGCACGGCCGACGGCGGGTGCGGCCCGAAGCGGCCCTGCGCGAGGTTGAGCAGCGAGCCGCTGGAGAACGCGACCAGCGTGCCCGGCCCGCCGAGCTGGCCGCTCGCGATGCGGTCGAAGGCCACCGCGCCGATGCCGCCCGGCAGGTAGCGCTGCGCGAGCGGCGTGCGCGCGGGGCGCACGGCCTGCAGTGCATCGCGCGCCAGCGCGCAGGTCAGTGCGAAGCCGCCGCCGGCCTTGGCGGGAATCACGCATTCCGCCGGGCCTTCGGACACATCGCCCGCGGCCGCCGTCGCCTGCAGCGCGACAGGCGCGAGCCACGCGGACAGTGCGCGCAGCACATGGCGACGGGTGAAGGCGAAGGGGCGTGGCATCGAAGGGAAGGCGGGCGGTGGTTCACCCCGCGGGACGGGGCCACCAGATGATGGCATGCAGGCCCGGCCCCGCGCCGCGCGCTTCGAGCCGCAAATCGCCACGGTGCCGTTGCGCGATCGAACGCACGATCGCCAGGCCGAGCCCGAAGCCGCCCTGGTCCGCGCGCGCGCCGCGCCGGAAGCGCTGGCCCAGGGTGGCGCGCTCGTCCCCGCTCAGGCCGGGGCCGTCGTCCTCCACGTTGAGGCTCCAGCCCGCGGCGTCGCCGGCCGCGAAGAGCGTGATGGTGCCGGCCGCCGGCGTGTAGGCGATGGCATTGGCCACGAGGTTGCTCAGCGCTTCGCGCAGCAGGCCGCGGTCGCCCACCGCGTGCAGCTCGGGCGAGGGCGCATGGATGCCCAGGTCGATGCGCTTGGCACGCGCCAGTGGCAGCAGGTCGACCGCCACTTCGCGCAAAAGCTCGGCGGTGTCGAACGCGGCGGGTGCCACGGCCACGGTGTCGCTGCGGCCCAGCGCCAGCAGCTGCTGCGCGCTGCGCGTGGCGCGGCCGATCTCGGCGCCCAGCGCGTCGAGCGCGGCGCGCACCTGCGCGGGGTCGTCCTCGCGGCGCGCGTAGTCGGCCTGCATCTGCAGCGTGGTCAGGTGCGTGCGCAGCTGGTGCGAAGCGTCGTCGAGAAACTGCCGTTGTTGTGCGACCAGTTCCTGCGTGCGCGCCATCTGCTGGTTCACGGCGGCCACCAGCGGGCGCACCTCGGCGGGCAGGTCGGTCTCGGCGATGCGCGTGAGGTCGTCGGGCGTGCGTGCCTGCACCTCGCGCGCCAGCCGCGACAGCGGTCGCAGCGCCGCCGCCAGTGCCAGCGCGGTGCCGCACAGCAGCATCGCAAGGATCAGCCCGTCGCGCAGCGCGGCGCTGCGCACGAAGCGGCTCGTGAACTCCTGGCGCGAGCGCGTGCTCTCGCCGACCTGGATCAGCACGCTGCGCCCGGTGCTGCCGGCCGGCGCGCGGTCCAGGTCGCGCCGGTAGGCCGCGAGCCGCACGGCCTCGCCGAAGTAGGTGGCGTCGTAGAAGGCCGGCACGCCCATCGCCGGCTCGACGGGCGGCGCGGGCAGGTCGGCGCTGCCCAGCTCCACCAGCCCGTCGGAGGTCGCGACGCGAAAGAACACCTGCCCGCTGGCCGTGAGCTCGAAGAACTCGAACATCGTGTACGGCAGCTCGACCGACAGCCCGCCCGAGGCCGTGGAGATGTTCGCGTCGATCGACTTGAGTGCGCCCAGCAGCGAGCGGTCATACGCCGCGTTGGCGGCGGCCAGCGCATCGTGCCGTGTCATCCACAGCTCGATGCCCGTCACCAGCAGCAGGGCGGGAAACAGCAGCAGCGCGAGCCGCTGCCACAGGCTGGTGCGGCGCAGGCGGTCGGTGAAGTGGCGCAGCGCGCTCACTCAGTCCGCTTCCAGCACGTAGCCCAGGCCGCGCAGCGTGACGATGCGCACCCCGCTGCCATCGAGCCGCTTGCGCAGCCGGTACACCAGCACCTCGATGGCTTCGAGGTGCACCTCGTCGTCGTCGGAGAACACGCGGTCGAGGATCTGCTGCTTCGACAGCGGCTCGCCGCTGCGCTGCACCAGCGCGCGCAGCACCGCCTGTTCGCGCGGTGACAGGGCGAGCGCCTCACTGTTCAGCGTGAACTGCCGGCGCGCGCCGTCGTACACCAGCGGCCCGCAGGCCAGGCGCGGATGCTCCACGCCGCGCGCGCGGCGCACCAGCGCGTGCAGCCGCGCTTCCAGCTCGGCCAGCGCGAAGGGCTTGGCGAGGAAGTCGTCCGCGCCCGCGTTGAGGGAGGCGACGCGCTCGTCCAGCGAGTCGCGCGCCGTGAGGATCAGCGCCGGCAGCCGCTGGTCGCGTTCGCGCAGCCGCTGCAGCACCGTGTGGCCGTCCATGCCGGGCAGGCCCAGGTCGAGCACCAGCGCGTCGTGGTCGCGCTGCTGCAAGGCCCGGTCGGCCAGCCGGCCGTCGTCCACCCATTCGACCTGGATGCCCGCATGCTCCAGCGCCTTGCAGAGCCAGGTGCCCAGGGTGTGTTCGTCTTCGGCCAGCAGGATGCGCATGGCGCCGATGCTAGGGCCTGCCTGCCTCAATCAGGCTTGATGTTTGCCCTTGCGATCACCTTCTGCCAGCGGTTCTGCTCGGCGGTGATGAACTGCGCGAACTGTTCCGGCGTGCCGCCCACGGCCTCGGCCGCATCGGCCGTGAGGCGCTGCATCGAGTCGGGCGACTTCACGGCCTTCATGGTCTCGGCCGACAGCTTGGCCATCTGCGCGGGCGTGATGCTGGCCGGCGCCAGCATGCCGTACCACTGCGTCATCTCGAAGCCGGGGAAGCCTTGCTCGGCCACGGTCGGCACGTCGGACAGCTGCGCCAGGCGCTTGGCCGAGCCGGTCGCGATGCAGCGCACCTTGCCGGCCTTGATGAACGGAATGATCGCCGCCGCGCCGATGGCCGAGGCATCGAGCCGGCCCGAGAGCAGGTCGGTCACCATCGGGCCGGTGCCGCGGTAGGGCACGTGCAGCATGAAGACTTCGGCCGTCATCTTCAGGTACTCGAAGGCCAGGTGGCCCGCGCTGCCGTTGCCGGCCGAGCCGTAGCTCAGCTTGCCGGGCTTGCTCTTGGCGTAGGCGATGAACTCCTTGAGATTCTTGGCCGGCACGTCGGGGTGCACCACGTAGAGGCTGGGCACCTTGGCCAGCAGGCTCACGGGCTTGAAGTCCTTGTTCGCGTCGTAGGGCAGCTTGGCGAAGATGTAGGGGTTCACGGCCAGCGTGCCGATGTGGCCGAGGATCAGCGTGTGCTGGTCGGTGGCGCGCGCCACCTCGCTCATGGCGATGTTGCCGGCCGCGCCGGGCTTGTTGTCCACGAACACGCTCTGGCCCAGCGTGCGCGACAGCTCGGCGGCGGTGGAGCGCGCCACGATCTCCGAGCTGCCGCCCGGCGCGAAAGGCACGACGAAGCGGATCGACTTGCTGGGCCAGGCGTCTTGCGCCGAGGCCATCGACGGCAGCAGGCCGCCGAGGGTGAGGGCGCCGCCGGCTTGCAGCCAGTGGCGGCGGCTCAGGGGAACGTCGGTGGGGAAGCGGTCGGACATGGCTTGTCTCCAGTGTTTTTTGGATGGAAGCCCGCATCCTGCCGGGCGGATGCTGTCGGAATGCTGTCAGTGCCTCAGATCAGGTTGCGCATCGCCTGCGCCGTCTCGCGCAGCACCGGCAGCACGCGGGCCACCGCGTCTTCCGAACTCTCGTGCCCCATCGGCATCGTGATGTTGAGCGCGCCCACCAGCGTGCCGTGGCGGTCGCGCAGCGGCACGGCGATGCCGCGCGAGTTCAGGTCGAGCTGCTGTTCCGACAGCGCCCAGCCCTGGGCGCGGATGCGCGCCAGCTCCAGCTTCATGCGCTCCATGCTTGCGATGGTGTGCGAGGTGAACACCGTGAGCTGGCGCGTGGCCAGCCAGTCGTTCAGCTCGGCGTCGCTGCGCAGCGCCAGCATCAGCATGCCCGAGGCCGTCACCTGCGCCGGCACGCGCGCACCGAGCACGTAGCCGGTGCTCATGCTGCGGTTGGGGCCGTTGCGCGCGATGTAGACCACCTCGTCGCCGTCCATCACGCTGAGGTAGGCGATCTCGTTGGTGCCGGCCGCCACGCGCTGCAGAAAGGGCTGCACCACGCGCGGCAGCCGGGCCGACTCGAGGTACGACTGCCCCAGGCGCAGCACGCGCGGCGTGAGCCAGAACAGCTTGCCGTCGCTCGCCACGTAGCCCATGTGCTGCAGGGTGAGCAGGTAGCGCCGCGCGGCGGTGCGCGTCATGTTCGTGCGCTGGCCGGCCTGGCTGGCCGTGAGGCGCGGGTTGGCGTCGTCGAAGGCCTCGATGATGCTCACGCCGCGCTCCAGCCCGGCGATCCAGTCGCGCTTGTCCAGGCCGGCGGGCGGCGTCGAGTCGTCGGGGCTGGTGCTGTTCATGGGCGGAAGTGTGCCCGCGTCCGGCGCGGCGGCGGGGTCCGAATGGCTAAGTAAAAACCCGCAATTTGATCGATTGGCGAACTTTAAAGATCGATCATCGAACGTTTGACTGTCCATGTGCCAGCAGGCTGCGCGCGAAGGGACTATAAAGCCCGCTGTTCCGCCCCGAAACGAGCGATTGACGAACGGAAGCACGCCCATGAGCCCCATCATCACCGGCAGCACCCAGGCCTACCTCATCCCCGGCGACCCGGTCCGCAACGTACGGCTGCCGCGCATGTTCAACGCGGCCTTCGCGCGCTACGGCATCGACGCGGTGCTGGTGCCCATGCAGGTGCCGGTGCGCGACTTCGCGGTGTTCATGAAGTCGGCCTTCCTGGCGCGCAATGTGCGCGGCATGGTGATCGCGCCGCCGCACAAGCCGCGCGTGGTCGACCTGCTCGACGGCTGCGGCCTGTTCGGCCGCGTGGCGGGCTCGGTCAACGTGGTGCGCCGCACCGAGGGCGACCAGCTCGAGGGCGACCTGTTCGATGGCGAAGGCCTGATCGGCGCGCTCGACCGCTGCAACGTGCCGTTTCGCGGCAAGCGCGTGTTGATCCTCGGCGCGGGCGTGAGCGCCGCCGCCATCGGCGTGGCGCTGGCCGAAGGCGGCACGGTGAACGGCGCCGAGCACATCGCCTTCTTCGACACCGCCTCCGGCAAGGCCGCGGGCGTGGCCGCCAAGCTCGACGCTTTTTTCGACGCGACCGTGGTTGCCGTGGACAGCAACGCGCCCGAGGGCTACGACCTCGTCATCAACGCCACGCCGCTGGGCCTGGCCGAAGACGACGCGCTGCCGCTGGACGTGGCGCGCATGGAACCGCACGCGGCGCTGTTCGACATCCTGCTGCGCAACCAGCCCACGCCGCTGGTGCGCGCGGCCCGCGCGCGCGGGCTCAATGCGCAGGCCGGCTTCGAGATGCTGGTGCAGCAGATGCCGCACTACTTCCGCTACTTCGGCCACATCGACGCGGCCGATGCGATGCAGGCCGACGCCGACTTTTTGCGCGAGCTGATCTATCCGCCGGCGATGCACGCCGAGATCGCAACCCCGTTGCGCTACCAATCCCCGAGCGTGGCCTGATCCCGCGCCTTCCTGAACAAGACGACTTCCCATGATCTCCGGCAAGACCACGCTCATCGCCCACATCGGCTACCCCACCGAAGCCTTCAAGGCGCCGATGATCTACAACCCCTGGTTCGACAAGCAGGGCATCGACGCGGTCGTGGTGCCCATGGGCGTGAAGCCCGAGGACTACGCGGTGTCGCTCGCGCAGATCTTCAAGTTCTCGAACCTGCGCGGTGCATTGGTCACGATGCCGCACAAGGTCACGACGATGTCGCTGGTCGACGAGGTCACGCCGACCGCGCGCGTCGCGGGCGCCTGCAACGCCGTGCTCAAGCGGCCCGACGGCACCCTGCTGGGCGACCAGTTCGACGGCGCGGGTTTCGTGCGCGGCGTGGAGCGCAAGGGGCGGCTGTTCAAGGGCACGCGCGTGCTGGTGTCCGGCACGGGCGGCGTCGGGTCGGCCATTGCGGCGTCGATCGCGGCGGCCGGCGCGGCCGAGCTGATGCTGTTCGACATGAGCGATGCCTCTGCACAGGCCCTGGCCGCGCGGCTGCGCGAGCACTATCCGCAGATGAAGGTCGCCACCGGCTCGAAGGACCCGGCGGGCTTCGACATCGTCGTCAACGCCACGCCGCTGGGCATGAAGGACACCGACCCGCTGCCCTTCGACGTGGACCGCATCGCTCCCGAGACCTTCGTTGGCGAGGTCGTCATGAAGACCGAATACACGCCGCTGTTGCAGGCCGCCAGGGCCAAGGGCTGCCAGGTGCAGGTGGGCACCGACATGCTGTTCGAGATGATCCCGGCCTACCTCGAGTTCTTCGGCTTCGGCACCGCCTCGCCTGAAGAGCTGCGCGCCGTCGCGCAATTGAAATACTAGACATCGGAATACGCATGAGCATTTTTGAAGGCTTCCTTTCCACCTCCGAAACGCTGGGCGCCTTCAGCGACCGCGCCTTCGTCGACGCCATGCTGCGCTTCGAGGCCGCGCTCGCGCGCGCCCAGGCGGCCGAGGGGCTGATTCCCGAGAGCGCCGCGCATTCGATCGTCGGCAGCTGCAAGGTCGAGCTGTTCGACGTGGCCAAGATCGTGCGCGAGAGCGGACGCGCCGGCAGCGTCGCCATCCCGCTGGTGAAGGCCCTGCGCGAAGCGGTGGGCCTGTTCAATGCCGAGGCCGTGCCCTTCGTGCACTTCGGCAGCACCAGCCAGGACGTGATCGACAGCGCGATGGCACTGGTCACGCGCGAAGCCGTCGCGCTGGTCGAGGCCGACCTCGCCAAGGCCGCCGACGCACTGCTGCGCCTGGCCGTGCAGCATGCCGACACGCCGATGCTCGCGCGCACGCTGATGCAGCCGGCCTCGGTCACCAGCTTCGGCTTCAAGTGCGCCGGCTGGGCCGCGCCGCTGGTGCGCAGCCGCACCCGCCTGCGCGCCGCCGCGAAGCACGCGCTGCAGCTGCAGCTCGGCGGCGCCGTCGGCACGCTGGCGCAGATGAAGGGGCAGGGCGCCGCGGTGCGCCAGCGCATGGCCAAGGAACTGGGCCTGGGCGACCCCGGCGCCACGTGGCACACGCAGCGCGACGAATGGGTCGCGCTCGGTTGCGAACTCGGCCTGCTCACGGGCAGCCTGGGCAAGGTCGCGGTCGACATCTCGCTGCTCGGCCAGTACGAAGTGGCCGAGGTCGCCGAGCCCAGCGAACCCGGGCGCGGCGGCTCGTCGGCGATGCCGCACAAGCGCAACCCCGTGGCTTCGATGGTCGCCATCGCCGCCGCGCACCGCGCGCCGCAGCGCGTGGCCGCCTTGCTCGGCGCCATGCCGCAGCAGCACGAACGCGCGCTCGGCGCCTGGCAGGCCGAACTGGCCGAATGGCCGCAGCTCTTGATGTCGGCGCACGGCAGCGTGCGCGCCATGGCCGGCGCCTTGCCCGGCCTGCAGGTCGACGCCGCGCGCATGCGCGCCAACATCGACCGGCTGCGCGCCGAGCTGCCGCGCGACGCGGCCGACGAATGGTTCGACCCCGCACTCGCCGTGAATGCGGGGCAGATCGCTGTGGCAGAGGTGAAAGCCCTGCAAGCCCAACTCTCATCCGACAAGGAACTCTCGCAATGACCGCCCCCGACACCCCGAGCAATCCGTACGAAGACGGCCTCGTCAACCGCCGTCGCGTGCTCGGCGACGCCTGGGTCGACAAGTCGCTCGCCAACCGCAACGGCTTCAACGCCGAGTTCCAGGAGCTCATCACGCGCCACGCGTGGAACGACATCTGGGGCCGCCCCGCGCTGGGCGACAAGACGCGCCGCTTCATGGTGCTGTCGATGATGCTGGGCATCCATGCGTACGAAGAGTTCGCCATGCACGTGCGCGCCGCGCTCGACGGCCCGCCCGAGTCGCGCCTCACGCCCGACGAGATCAAGGAAGTGATCATGATGGCCGCGATCTACTGCGGCGTGCCGGTGGCCAACCACGCCTTCGGCATCGCGACGAACATCCTGCGCGAGAAGGGCCTGCTGCCGCCAGTGGCGGCGCAGTGAGCGCGACGGAAGGCAGGGGCGGCAAGGGCCGCTTCGACGTCGGCTTCACGCTGCTGTTGCCGTTGTTGCTGGCCGCGCAGCCGGTCGCCACCGACAGCTACCTGCCGGCGCTGCCCGCCATCGCCGGCGAACTCGGTTCGGCCAGCACCAGCCTCACGCTGTTCGTGCTGGCCTTCGGCTTTGCGCAGCTGCTGTGCGGCCCGCTGGCCGATCGCTTCGGCCGCCGGCCGGTGCTGCTGGCGGGGCTGGCCTGTTATGTGGTCGCGGCTTTCGGCGGTGCCTTTGCGGGCAGCGTGGCGGTGCTTGCGGGCTGGCGCACGCTGCAGGGTTTTTCGATGGCGGCGATTCTCGTGTGCTCACGCGCCGCGGTGCGCGACCTGTATCCGGCGCACGAGGGCCCGCACGTCATGGCACGGGGCCTCACGGGGCTGGGCATGGTCGGGCTGGTGGCGCCGCTGCTGGGCGCCTGGCTGGTGCAGGGCGCGGGCTGGCGCTGGGTGATGGTCGCGATGGCGGTCTATTCGCTGGCGCTGTTCGCGCTGTGCTGGCGCTCGTTCGGCGAAACGCGCAAGCCGCTGGCCGGAGGCGAATCGTCCGCGCCGCGCGGCAGCACGCGCGCCGTGTTCGCGAGCCGCGCCTTCCGCGCCTGGGCCTCGGTGGCGGCGGCCACCTACGGCGGGCTGTTCTGCTTTCTGCTGCTTTCGCCGATGGTCTACATCGGCTACCTCGGCTGGTCGCCCGCGTGGTACGGCTGGATTCCGGCCGGCGGCTCGCTGGTCTACATCTTCAGCACCACGATGTGCCGCAGCCTGCTGCGCCGCTTCGGGCCGATGCGCACCGTGCGCCTGGGCGCGGTGCTGAGCATCACCGGCGCCGTGATCCAGGCGCTGGGCTGCTGGCTGATGCCGCACAACGCGGTGCCGCTGCTGGCGGGCCACGCCGTGTACTGCCTCGGCCACGGCATCCACCAGCCCTGCGGGCAGGCCGGCGCCGTGGGCGACCTGCCGCACCTGGCGGGGCGGGCCGTGTCGTGGTCCGGTTTCGGCATGATGATGGTCGCGTTCTGCGTGGGGCAGGTCGCCGCGCTGTTCGTCGACACGCGCTTTTCGTACGGCGCCTGGCCGATGGTCGTGCCGATGCTGATGGCCGGCACCGTGCTGCTGACCATCGCGTTCCTGTGGCTGCCGCGCCTTGCGCAACCTGCTTCGTCATCCGCTTCCCAGAAGGACTCCACACCATGACCACATCCTCCCCCCGCCTGAATGTCGTGCGCGAAGGCGACGGCCCCTTCGTCGTGCTCAGCCATGCGCTCGGCTGCGACCTGCACATGTGGGACGGCGTGGCCGCGCAGCTCGCGCGCGCCCACACGGTGATCCGCTACGACCACCGCAACCACGGCGGCTCCGAGGTGGTGCCCGGCGTGCTGCGCGTGGAAACGCTGGCGCAGGACGCGTCCGAGCTGATCGCGCGCGAGACGGGCGGCGAGCCCGTGCACTTCGTGGGCCTGTCGATGGGCGGCATGACCGCGCAGGCGCTGGCCGTGCGGCATGTCGCGCAGCTCAAGACCGTGGTGATCGCCAATTCGGCCGCGCACTACCCCGACCAGGCCCCTTGGCGCCTGCGCGCGGAAACCGTGGCCGCCAAGGGCGTGGCCGCCATCGCCCCGGGCGCCGTGGCGCGCTGGCTCACGCCGGCCTACGCCGCCACGCCCGAGGGCGCGGTGGCCGCGCGCACCTTGCACGACACGCTGGTGCGCACCGACGCGCAGGGCTACATCGAGAGCTGCAACGCCGTGGCCGCCATCGACTTCCGCGACAGCAACCGCCGCATCGCCACGTCCACGCTGGTGATCGGCGGGCTGCAGGACGAGGCCACGCCCCTGGCCATGTCCGAGGCCATGGTGGCGCAGATCCCGGGCGCGCGGCTGGCAACCATCGATGCCGCGCACCTGAGCGCGGTGGAGCGCCCGGTCGAGTTCGCGCAGATGCTGATCGATTACTGGCGCAGCCTCTGAAAAAACGCCCGGCCCGCACCCCCGTGCGGGCTAGGTGTAACCCCTATTTCGTGCGAATGATGATCGGTGACGTGCGATCATCGATCAGAAGGGGCTGATTTGCGTTGTGGCGCGCCCGGGCTCTTTCTACAGTCCATCCCATGCACCGCGCCATTGCCACCGTCTCGCTCAGCGGCACCCTCCGCCAGAAGCTCGAAGCCATTGCGGCCGCGGGCTTCGACGGCATCGAGCTGTTCGAAGCCGACTTCGTCAACTTCCGCGGCACCGCCGCCGAGCTGCGCCGCATCGTGGCCGACCTGGGCCTGGCTATCGACCTGTACCAGCCCTTCCGCGACTTCGAAGGCATGCCCGAGGCGCAGTTCCACCGCAGCCTGGAGCGCGCCGAACGCAAGTTCGACCTCATGGAAGCCATGGGCGCGCCGCTGGTGCTGTGCTGCTCCAACACCTCGCCGCTGTCGGTGAACGACCCGGCGCGCGCCGCCGCCCAGCTGCACGAGTTGGCCGAACGCGCCGCGCGCCGCAACCTGCGCGTGGGCTTCGAGGCGCTGGCCTGGGGCCGCCACACCTCGCGCTACGCCCAGGCCTGGGACATCGTGCAGCGCGCCGACCACCCGCACCTCGGGCTGATCCTCGACAGCTTCCACACGCTGTCGCTGAAGGACGATCCGGCGGGCATCGCCGCCATTCCGGGCGAGAAGATCTTCTTCGTGCAGATGGCCGATGCGCCGCTCTTGTCGATGGACGTGCTGCAGTGGGCGCGCCATCACCGCTCGTTCCCGGGGCAGGGCGATTTCGACGTGGTCGGCTTCTTCGAACAGGTGCTGCGCGCGGGCTACACCGGGCCGCTGTCGCTGGAGATCTTCAACGACATCTTCCGCGAGACGCCGAACCGCCGCACCGCCGTCGATGCGATGCGCTCGCTGCTGTACCTCGAAAGCGAAACGCGCGAGCGGCTCGCCAACGGGAATGCACCCGTGCAGCCGCAGCGCGTGGAGCTGTTCAACCCGCCGCCCGCGCCCGCGCTCTCGGGCCTGTCGTTCATCGAATTCGCGGCCGACGAGGCCTCGGCCGTCACGCTCGGCGCGCTGCTCGGGCAGCTGGGCTTTCGCCGTGTGGGGCGCCATCGCTCCAAGGCCGTCACGCTGTACCGCCAGGGCGGCATCCACTTCATCGTCAACGCGCAGCCCGATTCGTTCGCGCGCCAGCGTTTCGAGGCGCACGGCACCTCGGTGTGCGCGCTGGGCGTGCGCTGCGCCGACCCGCTCGCGGCCGTGGGCCGCGCGAGCGCCATGCGCTCGCAGCGCCACGACAGCCCGGTCGGGCCGAACGAGCTGCGCGTGCCGGCCATCGTGGCGCCGGGCGGCAACCTGATCCATTTCGTGCCCGAGGCGCTGGGCGCCAACGGGCTGTACGAGACCGACTTCATCCTCGAAGACGCGGGGCCGGGCGACAGCGATGCCGGCCTCACGCGCATCGACCACGTCGCGCTGGGCCTGGCGCTCGACCAGCTCGACACCTGGGTGCTGTTCACGCGCGCCGTGCTCGGCCTGGAGCCCGGCGAGAGCCTGGAACTGGCCGACCCGTTCGGCCTGATCCGCAGCCGCGGCGTGGCCAATGCCGACCGCAGCCTGCGCCTGGTGCTGAACGTGTCGCTGAGCCAGCGCACGCGCACCGCGCGCACGCTGAGCGTGACCGGCGGCGGCGCCGTGCACCACATCGCGCTCGACTGCGACGACATCTTCGACACCGTGGCCCGGCTGCGCGCCAACGGCACGCGCTTCGTGCCGATCTCGGACAACTACTACGACGACCTGGCCACGCGCATCGACGTGGCGCCCGAGCTGCTGGCGCGCATGCGCGCGGCCGGCGTGCTGTTCGACCGCTCGGCAGCCGGCGACTACCTGCACATCTACACCGAGAGTTTCGACGGCGGCCTCTTCTTCGAGGTCGCGCAGCGCGTGGGCGGCTACGACGCCTACGGCGCGCTCAACGCACCCGCGCGCATGGCGTCGCAGGCGCAGCAGCCCCAATAACAAGACTGATTTTTTCCCCTCGCATCCGACACCTTCGTCACACCACTGGAGACAACCCATGGCCCACCCATCCGCCAAAGAGCCGCAAGGCAAGCACCAGTCGAGGAAAGCCGCCGCCAGCGGCTGGATCGGCTCGGCGCTGGAGTACTACGACTTCTTCATCTACGCCACCGCCGCGGCGCTGATCTTTCCGCAGATCTTCTTTCCCAAGGGCGACCCGACCACGGCCATCATCGCGTCGCTCGCGACCTACGGCGTGGGCTATGTCGCGCGCCCCATCGGCGCCTTCGTGCTTGGCCACTGGGGCGACACGCACGGGCGCAAGCAGGTGCTGGTGCTGTGCATGTTCCTGATGGGCTTCTCGACCGTGGCCGTGGGCCTGCTGCCGACCTACGACCAGGTCGGCCTGCTGGCACCGGCGCTGCTGGTGTTCCTGCGCCTGGTGCAGGGCTTCGCGGTGGCCGGCGAAATTTCGGGCGCGAGCTCGATGATCCTGGAGCACGCGCCGTTCGGGCGCCGCGGCTTCTTCGCGAGCTTCACCCTGCAGGGCGTGCAGGCCGGCCAGATTTTGGCGGCCGCCGTGTTCCTGCCGCTGGCGCACTACATGCCTGAAGAGTCCTTCAACTCGTGGGGCTGGCGCATTCCGTTCCTGCTGAGCTTCATCGTGATCGTGGCCGGCTACATCATCCGCCGCGAGGTCGACGAGACGCCGGCCTTCGCCGAAGTCGACCAGAAGGGCGAAGTGGCCAAGGCGCCGATCGTCCAGGCGCTGACCGACAGCTGGGGCGACATGCTGCGTGTGATCTGCATGGCGCTGATGAACGTGATTCCCGTGGTCGCCACCGTGTTCGGCGCGGCCTACGCAGTGCAGGCCGCCTACGGCATCGGCTTCCAGAAAGACGTGTACCTGTGGATTCCCGTGCTGGGCAACATCCTGGCCGTGCTGGTGATCCCGTTCGTGGGCAACCTGTCGGACCGCATCGGCCGCAAGCCGCCGATCATCGTGGGCGCCCTGGCTTCGGGCCTGCTGTCGTTCGTGTACCTGTACGCCATCAGCATCAAGAACGTGCCGCTGGCCATCTGCATGTCGCTCTTGATGTGGGGCATCGTGTACCAGGGCTACAACGCGACCTTCCCGAGCTTCTACCCGGAGCTGTTCCGCACCCGCAACCGCGTGTCTGCCATGGCCATCTCGCAGAACATCGGCACCACCTTCACCGCGCTGCTGCCGGCGCTGTTCGCCGCCGTGGCGCCTCCGGGCTCGACCAACATCTGGTTCACCGTGGGTGCCATCACCTTCGCCGTGACCGTGCTGGCCGCGCTGGCCGCCATGAGCGCCCGCGAGACCTACCGCGTCCACATGCACGACCTGGGCAACCCGAACGCCGTGCCGGTCGACAAGGCCGAGTACGACCGGCTGCGCGAAGAAACGCTGGCCAGCGCCCGCACGGAGCGCGAACGCCGCAAGGCCATGGCCTGAAAACCCCGCGCGCACAAAGGGGTTGTGGCGCCATGAAGAATGGCGCCATGACCGCCCATCTCAAGATCGATTTCGTTTCCGATGTGTCCTGCCCCTGGTGCGCCGTGGGCCTCGGCTCGCTCGAGGCCGCCCTGAAACGGGTGGCGCCGGAGGTCACGGCCGAACTGCATTTCCAGCCCTTCGAGCTGAATCCGCAGATGCCGCCCGAAGGCCAGGACACCTTCGAACACCTGAACCAGAAGTACGGCTCCTCGCGCGAGCAGCAGGCCCAGGCCCGCGAGGCGATCCGCCAGCGCGGCGCGGCCGTCGGCTTCGAGTTCAGCGCCGGGGGCCGGCCCCGCGTGTACAACACCTTCAACGCCCACCGCCTGCTGCACTGGGCCGAGCTGGAAGACCCGGCCAAGCAGGTGGCGCTCAAGAAGCTGCTGCTCAAGGCCTACTTCACCGACAGCCAGAACCCTTCGGACATCGAAGTGCTGGTGCGCGCGGCGACCGAGGCGGGGCTCGACGCGGCGCGGGCCCGCGAGATCCTGGCCGGCGACGAGTTCGCACAGGAAACCCGCGAACGCGAGCGCCTGTACACCGACGCCGGCATCCATTCGGTGCCCGCGATCATCATCAACGACCAGCACCTGATCTCCGGCGGCCAGCCGGTCGAGGTGTTCGAGCGCGCGCTGCGGCAGATTGCGGGCGCGGAGCCCAGCAGCACGGCCACGGCCTGACGATGCGGGGGCGCAGGGCCGCGGCGCTGCCGTTTCGTCCTGAAACGAAGCTGACCTTCAGCTTTACCTGAGCGCGGCCCGAGGTCGGTCAACCGCCTACATCGCGAAGCGGTTGAAGGGCGCATGATCGACCGCATGCCGTTTCCGAAGCTGCACCGCTCGCGCGCGATCGCCGTGACGCTGGCCGCCGTGCTGGCGCTCACCGCCTGCTCCACCGGCCTGCTGCGCCCCGAGGGCCCGCCGCTCACGGCGCTGGGCCATGCCGCCGACACGCCCGCCGCGCAGCTGCGCTGGCTCGACCGCGTGAGCTGGGGCGCCAACGCCGGCAGCCAGGCCGAACTGGCACGCGACGGCCTGCCGCGCTGGATGGGCCGCCAGTTGCGCCCCGCGCCGCGCCCGCTGCCCGCGGCGGCGCAGGCCCAGATCGACGCCATGGCCATCTCGCGCACGCCGCTCGATCAGCTCGTCTTCGCGCTCGATGCCCGGCGCAAGGCCGCCGATGCGTTGCCCGACGAAGAAGCGAAGAAGGCCGCACGCACGGCCTACCAGCAGGAACTCAACACCCTCGCGCGCGAGGCGCAGCAGCGCTTCCTGCTGCGCGCGCTGTACTCGCCCAACCAGCTGCAGGAGCAGATGACCTGGTTCTGGATGAACCACTTCAACGTCAGCATCCGCAAGGACCTGGTGCGCGCGATGGTCGGCGACTACGAAGAGAACGCCATCCGCCCGCACGCGCTCGGCAAGTTCCGGGACCTGCTGGGCGCCACCGCGCGGCACCCGGCCATGCTGCGCTACCTCGACAACGCGCAGAACGCGGCCAACCGCATCAACGAGAACTACGCACGCGAGCTCATGGAGCTGCACACGCTGGGCGTGGGCGGCGGCTACACGCAGGCCGACGTGCAGGAACTGGCGCGCGTGCTGACCGGCGTGGGCGTCAGCGTGCAGCCGCCCGACGCGGCGCCGCCCGCGGTGCGCCCGGCCGTGCGCGCCGACCACGTGCGCCAGGGCCTGTTCGAGTTCCACCCGAACCGGCACGACTACGGCCCCAAGACCTTCCTGGGCCAGCCGATCCAGGCGCGCGGCCTGGCCGAGACCGACGAGGCGCTCGACCGCCTGGCGCGCGCGCCGGCCACCGCGCGCTTCATCTCGCGCAAGCTCGCCGTGTACTTCGTGGCCGACGAACCGCCGCCCGCGCTGGTCGATCGCATGGCCGCCACCTTCACGCGCAGCGACGGCGACATTGCGGCCACCCTGCAGACGCTGTTCGAATCGCGCGAGTTCGCGGCCTCGCTGGGCCGCAAGTTCCGCGACCCCGTGCACTACGTGGTGGCGGGCGTGCGGCTGGCCTACGACGAGCGCGTGGTGCTCAACACCACGCCGATGATCGGCTGGATCAACCGCATGGGCGAGACCCTGTACGCCCACGAGACGCCCGACGGCTACCCGCTCAACGAGGCCGCCTGGGCCAGCGCGGGGCAGATGAACACCCGCTTCGAAATCGCGCGCGCCATTGGCACGGGCGGCGCCGTGCTGTTCCGCACCGACGACAAGGCCCCGCTCGAGAAGCCGCCGTTTCCGCCGCTGGCCGAGTCGCGCGCCGTGCATGCGCTGCAGCCCGGCCTGAGCGCCGACACGCAGCAGGCGCTCGCACAGGCGAAGAACCCGCCGGAGTGGAACACCTTCCTGCTCGCATCGCCCGAGCTGATGCGGCGTTGAAAAGAGGGACCGTCATGCAACGCCGACACCTGCTGCAACTCATCGCCGCCACGCCGCTGGCCGGCGCCGCCGCGCGCGTGGTTGCCGCGCCTGCGGCCGAGGGCACCAAGCTGCTCGTCGTGTTCCTGCGCGGCGCCTACGACAGCACCAGCCTGCTGGTGCCCACCGCGAACAGCGACTTCTATTACGCCTCGCGGCCCAACATCGCCATCCCCCGGCCCGGCACGCCCGACGGCGCCTTGCCGCTCGAGGGCGGCGACTGGGGCCTGCACCCCGCGCTCGCGCAGAGCGTGCTGCCGCTGTACCAGCGCAAGCAGGCGGCCTTCATCGCCTTCGCCGGCACCGACGACCTCACGCGCAGCCACTTCGAGACGCAGGACGCCATCGAGCTCGGCGTGGCGCCCGACAACGCGCGGCGCGACTACCGCTCGGGCTTTCTCAACCGGCTGGCCGGCGTGCTCGGCGCCGGGCCGCTGGCCGACGTGTCGCCCATCGCCTTCACAGACCAGCTGCCCATCGTGCTGCGCGGCGACGACGCCAAGGCCGCCAACATGGCGCTCGCGGGCGTGGCGCGGCAGGCCCTCGATGCGCGGCAGAGCCAGATCATTGCGTCGATGTACCGCAACACGGCCCTCGCGCAGCCCGTGGCCGAGGGCTTCCAGGTGCGCGACGAGGTGGTGCGCGCCATGCAGGCCGAGATGGACGCCGCCAGCCGCAACGCCATGAGCCCCAGGGGCTTCGAGCAGGTCGCGCGCCGCATGGCGCTCTTGATGCGCGAGCGTTTCGACATCGGCTTTGTCGACGTCGGCGGCTGGGACACCCACGTGGGGCAGGGCGCGGCCAAGGGCTACCTGGCCAACCGTTTCGAAGAACTGGGCCGCGGCGTGGCGGGCTTCGCGCAGGAGATGGGCGAGCCTGCCTGGCGCCAGACCGTGGTGGTCGTCGTCAGCGAGTTCGGCCGCACCTTCCGCGAGAACGGCAACCGCGGCACCGACCACGGGCACGGCACCGTGTACTGGGTGCTCGGCGGCGGCCTGGCCGCGCAGGCGGGCGGGCGCGTCGTGGGCGAGCAGCAGCCGCTGACGCAGGCCACGCTGTTCCAGAACCGCGACCACGCGGTGCTCAACGAGTACCGGGCGGTGCTGGGCGGGTTGTTCCAGCGGATGTACGGGCTGTCGACTGCGCAGGTGGCGCGGGTGTTCGGCGGTGCAGCTGTGAAGGACCTGCGGCTGGTCTAGCGATCCGGCGCATGCCGCCGCACGGCGCTGGCGGCAACGCCACCGAGAATCGGGGCATGCCTCACGCCGTCTCCCTCCTTCGCGCCGCGCGCCTGGCGCGCAGCGCCAAGCCTTTTCTTGCCCGTGGCGGTTTCAAACGCGAGCGCTGTGCGGGCTGCCGCCTGGTGCCCAGCCATTGCATGTGCGCCGTGCGTCCTCCGGTGGCCACGCGCGCGGGGGTGTGCCTGCTCATGGCCGACATCGAGCCGCTCAAGCCCACCAACACGGGGTGGCTGGTGGCCGATGTGGTGGCCGACACCTTCGCCTTCGGCTGGGCCCGCACCGAGACCGATCCCGCGCTGCTGGCGCTGTTGAACGACCCGCAATGGCAACCCTACGTGGTGTTCCCGGGGCAGTACGCGGCGCCCGAGCGCGTGGTGCTGGGCGTTCCTTCGCCGCCTGATGCGGCCGGTGGCGGTGTCGCGAAGCGTCCGCTCTTCATCCTGTTCGATGCGACCTGGGCCGAGGCGCGCAAGATGTTTCGCCGCAGCCCTTACCTCGACCGGCTGCCGGTGCTGAGCCTGCAGCCCGAGCAGATCACGCAGTACAAGCTGCGCAACTCCGGCCGCGACGACCACTTCTGCACCAGCGAGGTGGCTGCGATGTGCATGGACCTGGCCGGCGAGCAGGCCGCGCAGCAGACGCTGGACGCCTACCTGGGCGTGTTCACGCACCACTACCTGTGCGCGAAGAACCAGCAGCCGGTGGCGTGGGACGGCGTCGCGCACCAGCGGCTGCGCGAGGTGGCCGCGCGGCGCGATCAGTCCGCCTGAGACCGTCTGTGCGGGTGGGCCTCAGCGCAGGTCGAACAGCGCCGCCGCGTTGCCCCAGGCGATGCGCTGCGCCACGGCGGGCGGCAGGTCGCCCAGCCAGGTGCGGTAGCCGCGCATGATCTCGTCGTAGGCGCTCCAGCGCTGGTTGACCCAGGTGTCGGAGCCGATCATGAAGCGATCGGGGTGCTTGAGGATCAGCGCGCGCCACTCGGGACACAGGCGACCGTCCTCGCAGGTCAGGCCGGGGCGGTACGAGAGTTCGCCCATCAGCAGCGGGTAGCGCTCCAGCATCGCCTGCACGCGCTCGACCGGCGTGCCGCCGATGCCGGTGTGGGCCCAGATGAGGCGCAGCGCGCGGCCCTTCGACGGCGCGTTCGCCATCAGCAGGTCGACGGCCACGTCGTCCACGTGCGCGAGCACGGCGAGTTTTTTCTCTTCGGCCAGCGCGATGAGCTTCTTCGCGACCGGGCCGTTGGCGTTGGCGCTTTCGTACAGGTGGAATTCACCGAGCCCGCGGTAGGGGCCGCTGGCGGTGCCGCGCGCCAGTTCGGCCAACACCATCTCGTGGATGCTTTCGTCGCGGAACCAGTTGTTGTAGTCGTCGCGGTTGCGGTACAGGCGCACGAAGGGCACCACGGTGACGCCTGCGGCGCGTGTCTCGCGCGCGGCGGCCAGGGTCTGCGTGCCGGCGTTGGGCCGCGAGTTGGCGATGATGGCCTTCACCTGGTTGCGCTGCATGCGCGCGAGCGCCTCGGTGGGCGGGAAGGGGCCGGCGGTGCCGTCCCAGGCTTCCTGGTTGTAGTGCAGGTGGGTGTCGAACAGCGGGCCGTCGTAAGGCGCGGCGGTTTGCGCGTGGGCCTGGGAAAGGGCCAGGGCCGCGCAGGCGGCGATGCAGGCAATGAAGCGCATGGGGTTCTCGCGGTGAAGGCCGAGGAGCCGGATTACATCACCCCGGATCACCGCATCGGCACAGCCGCACCCTTGTCGCCGGGCGCGACCTCGAGGCGATCGCGCGGGCCGGCGTCAGCTGCCGGCAGGGTGCGTCGTCGCCTTGCGGCTGCCATCCAGCGAATACAGCTGCGGGCGGTCTTCCACCGCAACCGCGACCGCTTCGGTTCCGTGCTCCGCGGCGCGCGGTTGCCGGTACAGCTCGTTCTCGAGCCGCCGGGCACGTTCCGCGTACATGCGGGCGAGGGCGCTGTGATGCTCTGCGGCAGCCTGGTGTTCGATGCGCGCCATCTGGGCCTCTTCGAGCAGTGCCGAGGCACGTTTCAAATAGGCCGTGTGGGTGGGCCGAAACAAGAAGTCGAACATGATTTCACACTCCTTTCCGCTGCAACAACGGTGCAATCATTGTGAACGAATGGCCTCAAAACGCCATCGATTCCTGTGGCTGCGACGCATCGAAGAAGCGTTCTGTTTCACTTGAGTCAGACAGAATCGGTGGCAGAGAGAGGGTTCGATCACCGATGAGCAATGAGGTTCGTTTTTGTCTGGAATACCGGCTTGCCGAAGGCGGGCCCGCGCATGCCGTGCAGACCGCGTGGATGGTCGATTCGCCGGCCACGCGTGCGCAGATCGAGGAAATGATTGTCAACGCGCGCGCGATGAATGCCGCGCAGGCGAAGTGGTGGGTGGAGGAGCGCCAGGGCGGCGACGCCCCGCGCTGAAACGGCCGGCAGGCCTCAGTCGCGCATGTTCGCGAACTTCACCAGCGTTGCGTACTTGGCCGTGTCCTCGCGCATGATCTGCCCGAGGTCTTCCTTGCCCGTGGCGGGGATGGATCCGCCTTCTTCCAGCCGCCGGCGGATCGTCGGGTCGGCCAGGCCGGCCTGCAGCGCCGCGCGCAGGCTCTGCACGATGGGCGCGGGCAGGTCCTTCGGGCCCGCGAGCGCGAACCAGCCGCTCAGCTCATAGCCCTTCAGCTGCGGATGCTCGCCGAGCGCCGGCACCTGCGGCAGGCCGGGAAAGCGCTTGGCCGACGACACGCCCAGCGGCACGATCCGCCCGCCCTGCAGGAACGGCGCCGCGGCGGTGGGCGACACGATCGCGAAGTCGAGCGTGCCGCCGACCAGGTCGCTCGTGAGCGGCGCGGTGCCGCGGTAGGGAATGTGCGTGAGGAACAGGCCCGCGCGCTGCTTGATCTGCTCGCCCACGAAGTGCAGCGTCGAGCCCACGCCCGAGCTGCCGTAGCTGTACTTGCCGGGGTTGCGCTTGGCCAGCGCGATGAATTCGTCGAGGTTCTTCACGCCCACCTTCGGACTCGCCACCAGCAGCACGGGCGCGAAGGCGAGCAGGCTGACGGGCGTCAGGTCTTTCACCGGGTCGTAGCGCTGTGCGGGGTTCACCAGCACCGTGGCCGCCATCTCGTTGCTGGAGCCGGCCAGCAGCGTGTAGCCGTCGGCCGGGCTGCTCACCGCGCGCTGCGCCGCGACCACGCCCGCGGCGCCGGTCACGTTCTCGACCACCACCGTCGCACCGAGCTTGGCCGACAGGATGTCCGCCGCCACGCGCGCGGCCATGTCGACCGAGCCGCCCGGCGCGTAGCCGACCAGCAGCTTGATGGGCTTGGCGGGGTAGGTACCCTGCGCGAACGCGGGGGCTGCGGCACAGAAGGCGGCGGCGCCGAGTGCACTCAAAGCCACGCGGCGTGAAATGGAAGAAGCAAGACGGGTCATCGCGGTTCCAGTACGAAAAAATGGGAAAGGAAAGGCGAAAGGCCCGCTCAGGCCTGCGCGCCCAGGAAGCGCCGCACCAGCTGCACCCAGTAGCTGGCCGCGATCGGCAGGATCGCGTCGTTGAAGTCGTAGCCGGGGTTGTGGACCATGCAGCCGCCGGTGCGGTGGTGCTCGCCTTCGCCGTTGCCCACGATCAGGTAGCTGCCGGGGCAGCGTTCCAGCATGAAAGAAAAGTCCTCGCTGCCCGTGAGCGGCGCCAGCGGCGGCAGCAGGCCGTCGTCGCCCAGCCAGTCGCGTGCGACCTGCCGTGCGAAGCGCGTGGATTCCTCGTCGTTCACCAGCGCGGGGTAGCGCCAGTGGTAGTCCACCTCGGCCTTCACGCCGAGCGTGGTGGCCTGCGCCTGCGCCAGTTCGGTGATGCGCTCGCGCAGCATGGCGCGGATCTCGGGGCGGTAGGCGCGCACCGTGAGGCGCATCTGCACGCTGTCGGCAATCACGTTGGGGGCGTCGCCGCCGTGGATGGCGCCCACCGACACCACCGCCATCTCGCGCGGGTCGACGTTGCGCGACACGATGGTCTGCAGCGCCACGACGATGTGCGCCGCCGCCACCACCGGGTCGGCCGACAGGTGCGGCGCCGAGCCGTGTCCGCCGCGCCCCGTCACCGTGATGGTCACCGAGTCGGACGAGGCCATGAATGAGCCTTCCTTGAAGCCGAACTTGCCCGCCGGAAAGCCGGGCATGTTGTGCAGCGCGAAGATGGCGTCGCAGGGAAAGCGATCGAACAGGCCTTCTTCCACCATGCGGCGCCCGCCGCCCAGGCCTTCCTCGGCCGGCTGGAAGATCAGGCGCAACGTGCCGTCGAAGCCGCGCTCCTGCGCGATGACGCGCGCGGCGGCCAGCAGGATGCTGGTGTGGCCGTCGTGGCCGCAGGCGTGCATCTTGCCGGGCACCTGGCTGGCGTAGGGCAGGCCGGTCGCTTCCTGGATCGGCAGTGCGTCCATGTCGGCGCGCAAGCCCAGGCGCCGCGTGCCCGTGCCGCATGTCAGCGTGGCGACCACGCCGGTGCCGGCCAGGCCGCGGTGCACCTCGTAGCCCCACTCGGCCAGGCGCGTGGCCACCAGCTCGCTGGTGACGTGCTCTTCGTAGGCCAGTTCGGGGTGCGCGTGGATCCGGTGGCGCAGGCCGACCATCTCGGGCGCGACCTCGCGCACGGCGGGCAGCACGCTCTCGAGGGCGGCGGCGTTGTCGACGGTGTAGGTCGTCATGGGGGAATCTGTCTCCTTGCTGTCTTGCGGCGAGTCTAGGAATTCGCTGCCCGCCGGGGCAGACAGGCGCCGCCATGCGGGGGCGGGCGCAGCCTGTCGCTGCGGACGGCTGCGGATAATCGGCCGCCATGAAGCTGCACCAGCTCCGCTATCTCGCCGCCGTAGCCTCCGAAGGCAGCATCCGCGCCGCCGCGCGGGCACTGGGCGTCACCCAGGCCACGGTCACGCAGGGCCTGCGCGAGCTGGAGGCGCATGCGCAGGTGGCGCTGTTCACGCGCCACGGCGGCGGCATCGCCTTCACGCCGGCCGGCCTGGAGCTGCTCGAACATGCGCAGCGCGTGCTGGCCCAGCTGCGCCAGGCCGAAGACACGCTCTCACGCCACCGCGACACCGGTGCGCAGCAGCGCCTGACCGTGGCCATCACGCCCTGGATCACGCAGACCCTGCTGCCGCGCGTGGTGTCGCTGTTTCGCGAAGAGCTGCCGCACGTGCAGCTCGAGATGTTCGACGGCCTGTCGGCGCTCAGCTACCCGCGGCTGCGCGAGGGCAGCCTGGACCTGCTGATCGGCCGCATCGGCCCCGACGAGGCCATGCAGGGGCTGCAGGCGCAGCCGCTGTTCCGCTACGACATGACGGTGGTGGCGCGCCGCGGCCATCCGCGGGCCGGCGCGCAGTCGATGGCCGAGCTGCTGCAGGACGACTGGGTGCTCAACTTCACGCCGGGCGAGGGCGCGAGCTTTCTGGACAACCTGTTCCGCCAGCACGGCCTGGCCGCGCCCGTGCAGCGCATCCAGCTGGCCCATTCGCCGTCGATGATGCTGGGCCTCGTGCGCAAGACCGACATGCTCACCTTCTGCCCCTGGCCGCTGGTGGAAACCGAGAGCCTGCGCCATGCGCTCGTGACCTTGCAGCTGCGCGAGCGCTTCCACAGCAATGTCGTGGGCATCGTGCGCCGCGCGCAGGAGGCGCCGTCGCACGCGGCGGCGCGTTTCATCGCGCACTTCCTGGCGCAGCTGCCGGCGTGGCAGGCCTCGGACGATCCGGAGCTGCGGCGGGTGCTGCACTCGGTGGATTTCATCGAGGCGGCGCCGGACGCTGCGTTGACTCACCCGTGATAGTCGCTCCACGACATGCGCACCATGCCCGGCGGCGTGGGCGCGCCGGCTGAGGCCAGCGTCACCGGCGGGTCGTCGTCCACGCGGCTCCTGGCGCGCGAATCCCAGTCGTCGAGAAAGACCTGCTGGTAGTACTGCGCCACGTCTTCGTTGTGGATGATCAGCCCGGCGTCGCGGTTGCGCAGCACGCCGTCGCCCGACCAGTTGGTGCTGCTCACCAGCACTGCCCGGCCGTCCACGATGATGCCCTTGTTGTGGATGCTGCCCTGGACGCGGAACACGTCCTGGTTGCAGCCCGCCTCGACCAGCTTGCGGATGTTGTCGGCCGCGCTGGAGCTGCCCAGGATGATGCGCAGGTCGAGGTCCGGCTCGGTGCTGCGCTCTGCCAGCTTGCGCAGCAGCGCGCGAAAGTCGGCGTCCTTGTCGGCATCGCTCCAGGTGATGTAGGCGAACTGCAGGTACAGCGAGACCTGCGCGCTGTCGATGAGCGCATTGATGTGCGGCAGGTAGTTGTCCGGCGTGAGCACGGGCTGCACTTTCACCGTGGTCTTCACCGCCGGCAGCCGCGCGGGTTCGACCGGCACGACGGGCCCCGCGAAGGCCACGGCCTGCTCCAGCAGATGGTCGAGCGGCACGAACACGTCGGGCAACGTGAGTTTGGGCGCCACGTCCAGCGCCGCGTCGGCGGCGCCGTCGGCTTCTTCCTTCTCGGAGGCCTTGAGGTCGTGCAGGATGTACTTCTCGAACACCTTCGAGAGCGCGGCGTCGTTGCAGATCACGTGCCACTCGCGGTTGCCCTTGCTGAACATGCCCTTGGCCTGCGCGGGCGTGGCCACCGGGTCGATGTCGGGCTGGCTGCGGCGGCTCCAGTTGCCGCTCGACAGCCAGAAGGCCTTGTGGTCGCGCACCGCCACTTTCTCGTGGTACGCGCTGGCGAAGCGGCGGCCCTTGCCGCACTGCACGAGCCAGGCGGTGAAGTCGGCCTCCTGCTGCAGCTTGCGCAGCTTCTTGCGGATGACCTGTTCTTCTTTCGTCATGCCGTCGTCCCAGCTCAGCGCCGCCGCGATGCCGCCATTGCGCACGAGGTCGATGAAGACCTGGGCGATGTGGTCGGCGTTGAAGTCGTACATCGCCACCGACAGCGAGCGCGTGGTGCCCTCGAGAAAGGGCCGCAGCACCGGCCATCCCGCGTCGGGGCCGACGTGGCACAGGAAGGGCTGCTTCACGTTGTAGATCTTGTCGATGGGCTGGCCTGCAGGCGGCTTGTAGACGAGGCCGACGGCCGCTTCGGCGAGCGCGTTCACCGTGTCCTCGAAGTCCGCGCTGGCGGCCAGCTGTCGCGCCGGGTCGGCCTGCATCACGCAGACGCGGTACGGGCCGAGCTGCCGGGGCGCGCGCTCGGCCACGGGCACCTCCGACAAGGGCCGCTTGCGGTCGACCAGCACGATCACCGCGGGCTCGCGCAGGAACCGGCCGTCGACCAGCGGAAAGCCCGGCTCCGCCGCCACGTAGCCGGGCAGGGCGGCCAACTGCGCCTGGTGGGTGGCGATCACCGACCGGACCGCCGCGCGCGCGGCATCGTCGAGCACTTTCATGGGTGTTCCTTGGGAGGGGTTGTGGTGCACGCGTGTGCGGGCGCCTGCCGGCATGGCAGGCGCGAAGGCGGCGACCCGGGTGGGTCGCTTGTCAGGGGAATCAGGAGATGTTGGGCAGCCGGCGCGACAGCTCGACCGACTCGACGGCCGGGTCGGCTTCGAGCTGCTGGAGCTTGTCGAGCGGAATCTCGGCCGAGAACAGGCCCGGCGAGATGTCGGCGCGCGCGGCGATGTAGTCCGGGCGCTCGGCGCCCTCGCACAGCTTGACCAGCACGACGACGCGCTCGCCCGACACCGGCGCGGGGGCGGCCGAGAAGTCGAGCTTCTTGAGCGAACGCAAATCGATGGGCATGAGAGGGCAGATGGGGGCGGGAACACAGATTACACCCCCCGCTCGGGTTCGGCACAACCGCACCGGGCGTGGGGGTCATGGCGAGGTCTTCGGGTGGAGCGTCAGATCGCGCCGCTGCCGGCCCGGCCGTCGCCGCGCTGCGGGTCCCAGCCGGCCGGCCCGCCGCCGGGCTTGACGCCCGCCTTCAGCCTGGCGCGGATGTCGGCGATGGTCAGCTTCTTTCCCGCTTTGTGGGCCTTGGCCAGCATCAGCGCGACCAGCCCCGTCACCGCCGGTGCCGCCATGCTGGTGCCCGACTTCTTCACCATGCCGTCCTTCGTGCGCGACTGCGCGGCCTTCACCTGCACGCCGGGGGCGCTGACCTCGGGCTTGGGCCGGCCGTCGCGCGTCGGGCCCGCGCTCGAGAAGCTGGCGGCGGGCTCACCCGTCTTGCGGGCGTCGTACGCGCCGACCACGATCGACAGTTTTCCCGTCGACAGCGAGCCCAGCAGGTGCGACTTCACCGGCTGGCCGAAGTACGACTGGCCGCTGTCCAGGCGCTCGAGCCAGGCGTGGAACGGCACGTCGTCGGCGGCCAGGGCGTGCAGCCGCACCTTGAACTCGCCGTCGGGCCAGTTGGGTGCGAGCCAGATGCCGATCACGTTGTCCTTGTTGTTCGGGTCGGTGATGCGGCTGCTGAGGAAGGCGGCGATCTCGCCGTTGCCCGCGCCGAGCGGAAAGTTTTCGCCCGGCGCCACGCTCGCGAGCACCTGGCCGTCGGGGCCCAGCAGCTCGGCGCGCAGGCGATGGCTGCCGCCGTACCAGAGCTCGAACTCGCCGCCCTTGCCGTTGACCAGGGTCCAGGACACGTCGAGGTGCCCGTTGCCGGGCACCGTCCCCGCCGTGTGCGTGTTGTCTTCCTGCGAATTGCCGGCCGCCAGCACGATCGCGCGGTTGGGCTTTTGCGACACGAGCGCATCGAAGCCCTGCTCGACCAGCGAGGTGCCGTCGTGCGGGCCGCCGTTGGTGCCCAGGCTCAGGTTGACGACGCAGGGCCTGTCGCCGGCGCGGTCGAAGATGAACTTCACTGCTTCGAGCATCTGCACCGAATCGCCGAAGGAGCTGAACACGGCGTTGTGGCCGGTCCAGGCGATGTCGCGGGCCGACATCTCGACGAAGATCAGGTCGGCCTTCGGTGCCACGCCGGGTTGCAGCGACCCCCGGCCGTTGCCGCCGGCGATGTCCATCACATGCGTGCCGTGCGAACCCGGGCTGCCCGGCATGCCCGCGCCGGGGTCGTAGCCCAGCGCCTTGTACGGGTCGGCCTTCTTCAGTGCCTTGTCGATGTCCACCGCCTCGAAGAGCCGGCCGTAGCCGTAGGGGCTGTTGGCCTTGGCCGGCGCGCCTTGCTGCCACAGGGCCAGCAGGCGCGTCTTGCCGTTGGCCTTGACGAAGTTCTGGTGCGCGAAGTCGCCGCCCGAGTCGACCACGCCGATCACCACGCCGGCGCCGCCCGCCGTGCCGGCGAGCGCGGGGTTGTCGGCCTGCACGCCCATCGACGCGATGGTGTTGTTCAAAGCCGGCAGCACCGGCTGCGAGGCCTTCATGCTGAGCACGGCCGGATGCTGGCGGATGGCCTCGGCCTTGCCCAGCGGAATGCGGCCCGTGACGAGCACCGTGCCGTCGTCGGCGGTGCCGATGTCGGAGCCCGCATCGACGTCGGGAATGTCGGCCCACTCGGCATGGCTGGTCACGCGCGCCACCACCGGCACCGAGTCGCCATCGGCGGACGAGATGGGCATGCTCTGCTTGCCCGCGCGGCGGTTCATCACCGCCAGTTGCAGCCGCGGGTCCATCGAGGTCTCGACGTCCATCGGCAGGCGCTGCAGCTGCGCGAGCCCGAAGGTCGACACCGGCGAGAGCCGCGTGCACAGCGCGTCGGCCGTGCCGGCGAGCGCGGCGGTGAGGGCAGGGGAGGCTTCGCCCGGCAGGTGGCCCGCGGCGGGCGCATCGGCGTGGGCCGACTGCGCCACCATCGCGGCGGCCATCTCGGGCGGAAGGTCGACCCAGCTGTTGAGGAGCTTGATCTGCCCGGTCACGTGCAGCCGCACGCTGCCCGACGACAGCGCCGGCGTCAGCACCCCATGCGGCATCCTGGGGACTTTCGTATCAGCGGGCGAGGGCTTCTTCGCTGCGACGCGCTTCTTGGCTGGGGCCATCGGTCGGATCTCCTTGCGCAGGGGACGGGTGGGTACCGCGAGGTGTAGCAGATTGCCGTGTCATCTGTCACCCCGGCTTGGGCAAAAGAGGGCGGTCAGAATCGCCGCATGAAAGTGGTGTTCAAGCTTCTGTTCGCGTACCTGGTGGCGAGCCTGCTGTCGACCGGTCTTGCGCTGGTTCTTTTTCCGCTGCACGCGCATGTGCCTGCGGTGGTGGTGGTGCTCGCGTTTCCGCTGGTGCCGTGGACCTTGCTTGGCAACCTCGTGAGTGAGGGCTTCAGGGCCCGGGAGGTGGGGCCGCTGTTGGTGTTCGTGCTGGCGTTCGGCGGCGTGGCCTGGCTGATGTTGCGCGCGTCATCGAAGGCCGCGCAGCGATAGCAACGCCGGGCTCACTTCGCCCCGATCTCGAAGACATCGCCGTTCGTCGGCGTCGCGTTCTCGTGGTAGATGTCGTAGAGGTACTGCGCCAAGTCGGCCGGCGCCACGTCCGGCGGAATCGCGAGCTGGGCGAGGCCCAGTTTTCCGTCGGCGCCGACCCAGTGGCTGCGCCAGCGGGCATCGGTCATTTCGACGCGCAGGGTACGGCCGAACACATTGAAGAGGTGGCGCATCGTCGGGGCTCCGGGCATGCACGAAAAGAGATGAGAGGACCGCCACTGTAGCGCCCTCGTCGTATGCACAATGGGCCGACTCGCCCGTCACATCCACTCCAGAGTCGCATGGCAGACCTCAACGTACGCAAGACCTACGAAGCGGCCGTGGCCGAGCTGGGGCCTGCCGCTGCGCGGATGCTGGCCGACGGTGTGAGTGAAGAACAGGTGGCGCGTTGGATCTTCGCGCAGCGGGACGATCTCAAGCTGCACTACCGCGCGCTGACGCCGTCGGACGCGCTGCAGGCCCTCGAAGCCAGCTCGCACAGCCGCTACGGCAACACGCTGGGCCCGTCGATCGAGCAACTGCGCAGCGCGGGCAAGTCGTGGCGGGACATCATCGATTCGGCGGCGCGGCCGGGGAACCACTACCGCCAGGGCGATTGATCGCTACTCGGCGCTGCGCCAGCGGCCCGAGCTCGCGCAGACCTCGGCCGGTTCGCCGTTCACCCAAACCTGTTCTTCGCCGAGCCGCGACGCGGTGACCGGATCGACATCGAAGCCGACGCCGAGCAGGCGCGCCACCTGTGCGTCTTCGATCGACAGCTCCCAGGTCAGGAACAGCTGCGTGCGATCGAGCGAAGACGGGAAGTCGGCCGCATCGAAACCGTGGTCGCTGCCGCGCGGCACGACGGCGTGGGGCTGGCCCGTGTCGAACAGCAGGGCCGTGCCTCGCGTGAGCGCGATGCGGTGACCGGTGACGGGAAAGTGCACGTCCAGGCCCTTGTCCTCGCTGAGGAACAGGTTGCAGAAGGCCGCGCCGCCGTACTGCGCGCCGTCGTGGTGGTAGCGCGCGCCGCGGCAGGCCATCAGGGCGACGTCGCTGGCCGGCAGCAGCGACGCGGGCAGGCCCAGCGTGCCCAGCCAGCCGGACATCGCCTGCACGCACTGCGCGTAGTCGGGCCAGCGCGTGCGCGCGCGGGCCAGCGGCATGGGCTCGACGTCACCGGGTTCGAGCGGCACGTTCGTGGCGATCTCCCGCTGCCAGTCGGCCACGAGGCGGGCCGGGGGCTCGGGCACGTCGATCAGGGCCGCGTGCACGATGCCGCTCACGCTGCGGCTGCGCAGCGTGTCGCCGTGCCAGAAATAGGAGGTCAGCAGGTCGTGCATGCGGTGGCTTTCAAGGCACGGAGGGTACACGCGGCGCGGCGCCGGGCACCGGGGAGCGACGGCCGATGCGGCATACTCCCACCCCCTCCCAACTCGCCAGAATTCCGCTGAATGGACAAGGAAGTCGACCCCTCCGTGCTCGCCGCCATCGATGAGATGCGGCTCTCCGGACCGCGCCTCACGCCGGTCGAAATCGTCGCCAAGATGGGGGTGTTCGACGCACGCGACAAACCGTTCGAGCACGCCTGGCTCGCCACCGGCGACAACGTCATCGCCACCATCTGGGGCGAGTACGTGAGCGTGGCGGCCGGTGGCCGCTGGTTCTACCTGGAATCGCTCGACGCCCAGCGCCGCCCCGGCGGCGGCGTGCGCAGCGCCCAGCAGGCGCAGCGCGCCAAGGACCGCCTGGCCCTGCTCAAGCGCACCTTCGACGCCGGCCAGGGCTTCCGCGCCGTGCTGCAGACCAACCGCGTGGCCATTGCCGAGCTCGAAAGCAACAAGAGCGCCAAGGTGTCGACCCGCGTGCGCGACGACGCCGAATGGCACGTCGCGAGCTGGGAGCCTGAACAACAGCTCGCCGTGCTGGTGCGCGGTGCGCGCGGCTGGGTGCCGACCGAGGCCGACATCACGGCCGCCAAGGCCCGTGGCGGCGTGCCGGCGGCCGACGACGCCGACGCGGCCCCGGCCGGCCCGACCACGACGGACGCCGTGCAGGCCGCCGCCATGGCCTATGTCATGGGCCACTTCAAGGGCTATGGCTACAACGCGGAAGACGTCACCAGCAAGGCGCTGGGCTACGACATCGAGGTGTCGAACGCCAAGGGCGCGATGCTGCTCAAGGTGGTCGTGAAGGGCACCGCCCCGGCGCTGCCGACCTTCGCGCTCACGCCCGAGGAAAGCCTGTGCGCCGTGCGCGAGCCGCTGTGGCGCCTGCTGGTGGTGGCCGACGCGGGCAGCGCGACGGCGGCGCACAAGATCTACAAGCCGACCGAGGTCGACCAGGCGCCGGGCTTCCAGCGCAAGGCCTGACGGGCCTCCCAGGCAAACGCCGCGGCCGCACCAGTGCGCCGCGGGCGTTTCAAAATTCTTACAACTGAGCCCCCGGAAACCCGTCGTTTCCAACGGTAAAGTTCCGCCGTCCGGCGCGAACAGTTCGTGCCTTCGCCCCTCTGTTCGCCCCTTTCATGTCCAACCTCATCGTGCACGGCGGTACGCCCCTTCGCGGCCGCATCATTCCCTCCGCCAACAAGAACGCGGTGCTGCCGGTGCTGTGCGCCACCTTGCTCACCGGCGAACCGCTGCGGCTGCACGGGGTGCCCGACATCACCGACGTGCGCAAGATCCTCGACATCTTCCGCACGCTGGGCAGCGAGGTCCGCATGGACCACGAGAGCGGCACGCTCGAGCTGCACCACCGCGCCACCACCTTCGATGCGGCGCTCCACCGCCTGCCCGAGGAAATGCGCTCGTCGATCATGCTGGTGCCGCCGCTGCTGGCGCGCTTCGGCGTGGCGCGGCTGGAAGACAACGTCAAGGGCTGCACGCTGGGCGTGCGCGAGATCGATCCACACGTCGAGGTGTTCCAGCGCTTCGGCGGCCAGGTGGAGCGCACCGAGGGCTCGCTGCTGGTGTACGCGCCCGGCCGGCTCACGCCTACCGACCACTGGCTGGACTACGCCTCGGTGACGACCACCGAGAACTTCGTGCTGTGCGCGGCCGCCGCGGGCGGCACCTCGACGCTCACCAACGCGGCCTCGGAGCCGCACGTGCAGGAGTTCTGCCGCTTCATGGCCATGATCGGCGTGCGCATCGAGGGCATGGGCACCTCGCGGCTCACGGTGCATGGCGGCGGCGCGCTGGGCGGCGGCGAGTTCCGCTTCGACGAAGACTTCCACGAGATCACCACCTTCCTGGCGCTGGGCGCGATCACCGGCGGCGATGTCGTGGTGCGCAACAGCGCGCCGGGCAACTTTCCGCTCATCGACCGCACCTTTGCCAAGTTCGGCGTGCAGATCGAGCATGCCGACGGCTGGTCGCGCGCCATCCGCAGCGGCCCGCTGAAGGTGCAGACGCCGTTCACCAGCAACGTGCTCACCAAGGTGGAGGCCGCGCCGTGGCCGTACTTTCCGGTCGACCTGCTGCCGATCTTCATCGCGCTGGGCGTGCGCGCGCAGGGCAACGCGATGTTCTGGAACAAGGTGTACGACGGCGCGCTGGGCTGGACCGGCGAGCTGTCGAAGTTCGGCGCGCACGTGTTTTCGTCCGACCCGCACCGGCTCATCACCTTCGGCGGCCACGCGCTCACGCCGGCGGTGGTCGAGAGCCCCTACATCATCCGCGTGGCGATCGCGCTGTTCATGGTGGCCGCGAGCATCGAGGGCAAGTCCGAGATCCGCAACGCGACGCCGATCCGGCGCGCCCATCCGCGCTTCGTGGAAAACCTGCGCAGCCTGGGCGTGCAGGTGGAGTGGACCAGCGAGGAGTGAAGCGGTCGTGATCGTCTCCGTCTCGAACAAGGCCAAGTGGCTGCTGATGCAGCTCGGGCAGCTGGTGCTGATGGTCGGCCTGACCTCGCTGGTATTCAACTACGCCTACCGCTTCCTGGTCGACCGCACGATCAACACGCCGCTGTTCTATGCGGTGACGCTGCTGCTGGCGCTCGTGGTCATCGTCGCGGTGCGGCGCGACTACCTGTTCGTGTCGCGCTACGAGTTCACGCCCGAGGCCATCGTCGTGCGCACGGCACTCGGTGCCTCCAAGCGCTTCGAGACGCAAGATTTCAAGTTCGTGCCCAGCCTGCACAAGACGATCAACCTGCCGGAGCCGAAGGCCTCGCTGTCCTTCGACGTGCAGAACCGCCAGACGGGCCGCCGCGCCCGCAACTACACCTGGACCGGCTTTGCGGTGGAAGACTTCCGCTCGGTGTGCCGCCTGTACGGCTACCAGGACGACACCGATTTCAAGCTGAAGGATTTCGGCAAGGCGCGTTGAGCCGACGGGCGGCTGCGCCCGCGATGACCCCGCAGCCACAGCGCCCACCGGCTTCGCCGGAGAATGCCGTCATTCGACACACGGACACAGGAGCGCACCCCGAATGACGACGTTGCAACAGATCCTCGGCACCGAGCTTCCCTTGATCCAGGCGCCGATGGCCGGCGCGCAGGGCAGTGCGATGGCGATCGCGGTGTGCAACGAAGGCGGCCTGGGCTCGCTGCCGGGCGCGATGCTCAGCCCCGATGCGATGCGCAGCGAACTCGCGGCGATCCGCGCCGGCACCGACAAGCCCTACAACGTCAACTTCTTCTGCCACACGCCGCCGGTGCCGAGCGCCGAGCGCGAAGCCGTGTGGCGCGGCGCGCTCGCGCCGTACTACGCGGAGTTCGGCATCGACCCGGCCGCCATTCCGAACGGGCCGGGGCGCAACCCCTTCAGCGCCGAGGTGGCCGACCTGCTCGCCGAGTTCAAGCCACCGGTGGTGAGCTTCCATTTCGGGCTGCCTTCCGAGGCGCTGCTGGCGAAGGTGCGCGGCTGGGGCGCGAAGGTGCTGGTTTCGGCCACCACCGTCGACGAGGCGCTGTGGCTCGAGGCGAAGGGCGTCGACGCGGTCATCGCACAGGGGCTGGAGGCCGGCGGGCACCGCGGCCATTTCCTGTCGCACGACCTGACGAAGCAGCTGGGGACCTTCGCGCTGCTGCCGCAGCTGGTGCACGCGTTGAAGGTGCCGGTGATCGCGGCCGGCGGCATCGCGGATGCCGACGGCGTGGCCGCGGCCATGGCGCTGGGCGCGGCCGGCGTGCAGGTCGGCACGGCCTACCTGCTGACGCCCGAGGCCATGACCAGCGCGCTGCACCGCGCGGCGCTGAAGAGCGAGGCCGCGCGCCACACGGCGCTCACCAACCTGTTCACCGGCCGACCCGCGCGCGGCATCGTCAACCGCGTGATGCGCGAGCTGGGCCCCATCGGCCCGGCGCCGGAATTTCCGCTCGCCACCTCGGGCATCGCGCCGTTGCGCGCCAAGGCCGAGGCGCAGGGCAGCGGCGATTTTTCTCCGCTGTGGTCGGGGCAGAACGCCACCGGCTGCCGCGAGGTGTCCTCGGCCGAGGTCACGCGGGCGCTGGCCAAGGGCTTTCGCTGAGCCACGCCGTCCGTCATTTTTTTCGAGCCCCTTCCGACCCATGACATCGCTCCATCTGCCCCTGCAGTTCCTGCACCACCCCGCACCCTCGGGCGGGCCTGAACCCTGGCTGCTCGTGCTGATGCACGGCGTGGGCAGCAACGAGCAGGACCTGTTCGGTCTGGCGCGCATGATGCCGCCGCAGTTCCATGTGCTGAGCCTGCGCGCGCCGTATGTGCTGTCGCCCGGTTCCTACGCGTGGTTCGAGTTCCAGGTGCTGGCCGACGGCGGGCGCCGCATCGATGAAGAACAGGAGCGCGAAAGCCGCTTCCTCATCGGCGAGATGGTCACGTCGGCGTCGCAGCAGCTGGGCATTCCGCCCGAGCGCGTGGTGGTCGGCGGCTTCAGCCAGGGCGGGATCATGTCGCTGTCGCTGCTGCTCACGCAGCCCGAGAAGCTGCGCGCCGCGCTGGTGTGGCACAGCCGGCTGCTGCCCGAGGTGGTGTCGCACATCGCGCCGCCCGAGGCCTTCGCGGGCAAGGCGCTGTGGGTGAGCCACGGCAGCGCCGACAACGTGATTCCGCCGAGCGCCGCGCAGGCCACGCGCGAGCTGGTGCGCGGGCTGCCGCTGGCGCTGTCGGGCTCGGACTTTCCCGGCGCGCACGAGATCCGCCCGGCCGAGCTGCAGGGCACGCTGGCGTGGCTGCAGGCGCTCAGCGCGCCAACAGCCGCGCCATGACCATCGCCTCCATCTCGGCGACCCAGGCGTCACCCGTCGCGTCGTCGGGCTGCACCAGCAGCCGGTAGCGGCGCCCGCCCCAGGCGGCGGTCAGCAGCGCCTGCACGGTGGCGGGTGAGGGCGGCGGCTGCAGGTCGCGGCAGGCGGCGAAGGCCTGCGTCCAGCGTGCGAGCAGCTCGTCGTACACGCGCCGGTGGTGCTTGGGTTCGGCCACGCGGTGTTCGAGCATCAGCATCTCGTGGTCGAAGGCGGGCAAGCCGTCGATGCGCGTGTCGCAAGTGAGGCTCACGAGGCGCTGCGTGCGTTCGCGCCAGTCGATGTCCGGTGGCGCAATCACCTCTTCGTCGAGCCGCGCCAGCAGCGCCTCGACGCAGTGGCGCACGTAGCCCGAGAGCAGGGCTTCCTTGTCGGAAAAGTAGTCGTAGAAGGTGCCGACCGCGATGCCGGTTTCGAGCGCCACGGCGCGCGTGGTCACGCCTTCCCAGCCCTGCGTGCGCCAAATCCGAACAAAGGCGTCGTAGATGGCCTGCACGGTGAACTTGCCGCGCGCCTGCGTGGGGCGTTTCAGGGGCTTGGAGCGGGGTGCGGCGGGCATGGACCGGGTTTCCGAACCCGCGGCGAAGCGGGCCGTCCTACAGTTTGCGAATGAACAACGCATTCACTTTAACCCGCCTCGAAACGCGCAAGAACGCACTCGGAACCACCCGCATCGTCACTTCGGAAGACGCCGGCAGCTTGCAGCCGGGCGAGGTGCTGATGCAGATCGAGCGCTTCTCGCTCACCACCAACAACATCACCTACGCGGCCTTCGGCGATGCGGTGATGAAGTACTGGCAGTTCTTTCCCACCGGCGATGCCGACTGGGGCCACATGCCGGCCTGGGGCTTTGCCGACGTGGTGGCCTCGAATGTCGAAGGCGTGGCGGTGGGCGAGCGCTTCTACGGCTACTTTCCCATTGCCAGCCACCTGCGCATGCAGCCGGTGCGCGTGACGCCGCGCGGCTTCTACGACGGTGCGGCGCACCGCAGCGAGCTGGTGTCGGCCTACAACCAGTACATGCGCTGCAGCCACGACGCGGGCTACGTCGCCGCGCTGGAGGACTACCAGATGCTGGTGCGCCCGCTGTTCATCACCTCGTTCATGCTGGCCGACTTCCTGGAGGACAACGGCTTCTTCGGCACGACGCAGGTCGTGGTGTCGAGCGCGTCGAGCAAGACCGCGTTCGGCACGGCCTTCTGCCTCGGCCGCCGCGAAGGCCCGCAGCTGATCGCCGCCACCTCCGAAGGCAACCGCGCCTTCGTCGAGGCGCTGGGCTGCTACGACCGCACGGTGGCTTACGGCGAGATCGCCACGCTCGCGGCCGACGTGCCCACGCTGTACGTCGACTTCGCGGGCCACGACGCGCTGCGCGCCACCGTGCACCACCACTTCGGCGAGTCGCTGGTGTACGACTGCTATGCGGGCTCGGCGCAGAAGACCGAATTCCTCGGCGACACCAGCGCGCTGCCCGGCCCCACGCCCAAGCTCTACTTCGCGCCCGTGCAGATCCGCAAGCGCAATGCCGACTGGGGCCCGCAGGAGGTCAATCGCCGCTTCAACGACGCGCAGGGCCGCTTCATCGCCGAGCTGAGCCGCCCGGGCAACCGCTGGATGACGCTGGCGCAGGGCCGCGGCTTCGCGCATGCGCAGGCCGTGATCGCCGACCTGCACGCGGGCCGCGTCGATCCGCGCGAAGCGCATGTGGTGCGCATCGGCGGCGCGTGACGGGCTGAGCGACTGAACTTCGGCGCGGGTGGGGCGTCACAGGGGGTTACGAGAACGTGGCGATCGTGCGGGCCGTGCAGGCCATCCTGGTGCACCATTGCCTTTCGTCTCCCCACTGCCATCCCGCAAAAGGAAACCGCCCATGTCCGACGCCGACTCCCCCCGCGACACCCCTGAATTCCGACCCCGCAAGGAAGCGCCGATGGGCACCATCGTCGGCCTGGCGCTGGTCGTGCTGGTGGCGGCTTATTTCGGCTGGCGCTGGTACCAGCAGCAGCAACTGGCGCCGCTGCCGACCGCGCCCGTGGCCGTCGCCCCGAACGACGCGCCCCCCGAGCCGCCCAAGGCCGAAGAGCCGAAGGGCCCGCAGAACCCGGTCGAGGCGCTGGCCCCGCCCGATGCCGCGCTGCCCGCACTGGCCAGTTCCGATGCGCGCGTGATGAAGGCGCTCACCGAACTGCTGGGCGGCAAGGCCGTGGCGGCCTACCTGCAGTCCGACGGCGTGGTGCGGCGCTTCGTCGCCACCGTCGACAACCTGCCGCGCGAGCAGGCACCCGCCAGCAAGTGGCCCGTGCAGCCCGCGCCGCAGCGCTTCATCACCGAGGGGCCGCAGCAGGGCGGCGTGCAGACCATCGCGGCGAACAACGCCGCGCGCTACAACGGCATCGTGATGCTGGCCGGGGCGGTCGATCCGGCCAAGGCCGCGGCGGTGTATGCGCGGCTGTACCCGCTGTTCCAGCAGGCATATGAAGAGCTGGGCTATCCGGGCCGCTATTTCAACGACCGCTTCATCGCCGTGATCGACCACCTGCTGCAAGCCCCCGAACCCACCGGCCCGGTGCAGGTGAAGCTGGTCGAGGTGAAGGGCGACATCCCTTCGCAGCGGCCCTGGGTGCGCTACGAATACGCCGATCCGAAGCTCGAATCGCTCTCGGCCGGCCAGAAGATCCTGGTGCGCATGGGGTCCGAGAACGAGCGCAAGATGAAGGCCAGCCTGCGCGGGCTGCGCGCGCAGATCGCCACCGGCGAGATCGCGAAGAAGAAGCAGCCCTGAGGCGCGATGCACTGACAGCGCCCCGCCTGCACGCCCTGTAGGCGCGGGCCGATTGCATGCCGCGCGAAGGGTCGAGATGATTTGCGCCTACGACTTCGAGGGCAAGCCATGAACCTGATGAGCGTCGATCTTTACCAGAGCACCACCGACCCCGGGAAATTCCTGGCGCTTCCCGCCGGCACCGACCCGACCGAACTCATGGGCCCGATGACCTTCGATCGGGACTACGCGCACATCAAGCGCTACCAGGCGGCCTTCGCGTTCGATCCGTCCGAAACCTACGCGGGCGTGAACGCCGCGAAGATCGCCGCGGACCTGCTCACCGTGAAGTGGGCGATGTACCGCCGCGAAGGCTGAGCGGCGGGCGGCCTGCGCCGCCGCGCCTTCGTCAGGCCTCTTCGGTTTCCTGGTACTCGCCCACCGGCACGCAGCTGCAGAACAGGTTGCGGTCGCCGTAGACGTTGTCGACGCGCCCGATCGGCGGCCAGTACTTGGCCTGCTTGAGTTCGGCCAGCGGGAACGCGCCGAGTTCGCGCGAGTACGGGTGGCTCCACTCCGTGCCCAGCAGGCTGGCGGCGGTGTGCGGCGCGTGCTTGAGCGGGTTGTCGTCCTTCGACCAGACGCCTTCTTCCACGCGGCGGATCTCGCCGCGGATGGCGATCATCGCGTCGACGAAACGGTCGAGCTCGGCCAGCGGTTCGCTTTCGGTGGGCTCCACCATCAGCGTGCCCGGCACGGGGAAGCTCAGCGTGGGCGCGTGGAAGCCGTAGTCGATGAGGCGCTTGGCCACGTCTTCGGCGGTGACGCCGCTGGTGTCCTTGAGCGGGCGCAGGTCCAGGATGCACTCGTGCGCGACGTGGCCGTTGGGGCTCGCGTACAGCGTGGGGTAGTGGTCCTTCAGGCGGGCGCTGATGTAGTTGGCGCTGAGGATGGCCGTCTCGGTCGCGGCCTGCAGGCCCTTGGCGCCCATCATGCGGCAGTACATCCAGCTGATCGGCAGCACGGCCGCGTTGCCCAGCGGCGCGGCCGACACGGCGCCCACGCCGTTCGAGGGCACGCCGGCCGTGGCATGACCCGGCAGGTAGGGCACGAGGTCCTCGACCACGCAGACCGGGCCGACGCCCGGGCCGCCACCGCCGTGCGGGATGCAGAAGGTCTTGTGCAGGTTCAGGTGGCTCACGTCGCCGCCGAACTCGCCCGGCGCGGCCACGCCGACCAGCGCGTTCATGTTGGCGCCGTCGACGTACACGCGGCCGCCGTGTTCATGCACGAGCTCGCACAGTTCCTTCACGCGGGTTTCGAACACGCCGTGCGTGCTGGGGTAGGTGATCATCACGGCGGCCAGGTGGGCGCTGTGCTTCTCGCAGGCGCGCTTCAGGTCGTCCATGTCGACGTTGCCCTGTGCGTCGCAGGCCGTCACCACCACCTGCAGGCCCACCATCTGGGCGCTGGCCGGGTTGGTGCCGTGGGCCGACGAGGGAATCAGGCAGATGTTGCGGTGGCCCTGGCCCTTGGCTTCGTGGAAGGACTTGATGGCCAGCAGGCCCGCGTACTCGCCCTGCGAGCCCGCGTTGGGCTGCAGGCTGATGCCCGCGTAGCCGGTGGCCTCGCACAGCCAGGCGCGCAGCTGCGCGTCGAGCTGGGCGTAGCCCTGCAGCTGGTCGGCGGGCGCGAAGGGGTGGATGTTGGCGAACTCGGGCCAGGTGATGGGGATCATCTCGCTGGTCGCATTGAGCTTCATGGTGCAGCTGCCCAGCGGAATCATGCTGCGGTCGAGCGCGAGGTCCTTGTCCGACAGGCTGCGGATGTAGCGCAGCATCGCGGTCTCGCTCTTGTGGGTGTTGAACACCGGGTGCGTGAGGAAGGCGCTGGTGCGGCGCAGGTCCTCGGGAATCAGCGGCGTGGTGCTGGCGGCCAGCTCGTCGAAGCGCGGCATCGCGGTGCCGGCGGGCACGAACAGGGCCCACAGGGTTTCGATGTCGGCGCGCGTGGTGGTTTCGTCCAGCGAGATGCCCAGGTGCTGCTGCAGGCGCTGGCGCAGGTTGACGCCGCCGGCCTGCGCGCGCTCGATGATCGCGGCCGTGTCGTCGCCGGTGCGGATCGTCAGCGAGTCGAAGGCGGTGGTGTTCACCGGCTCGCGGCCCATCTGCGACAGGCCCTTGGCGAGGATGGCGGTGAGCACGGCCACGCGCTGTGCAATGCGCGTGAGGCCGTCGGGGCCGTGGTACACGGCGTACATGCTGGCGACCACGGCCGGCAGCACCTGCGCGGTGCAGATGTTCGAGGTGGCCTTCTCGCGACGGATGTGCTGCTCGCGCGTCTGCAGCGCGAGGCGGTAGGCCGGCTGGCCATGCGTGTCGACGCTCACGCCGACGAGGCGGCCGGGCAGCGAGCGCTTGAACGAATCGCGGCAGGCCAGGTACGCGGCGTGCGGGCCGCCGTTGCACAGCGGCATGCCCAAGCGCTGCGTGGTGCCGCAGACGATGTCGGCATCGAACTCGCCGGGGGCGACCAGCAGCGTGAGCGCCAGCAGGTCGGCCGCGACGATGAAGGCGGCGTCGCACTGGTGTGCGTGGCCCGCGAGCGGGCGCAGGTCGTGCACGTGGCCGGTGGTGGCGGGGTACTGCGCGAGCACGCCGAAGAACTCGCCGCTCACCATCAGGTGCGGCAGCGTTTCCGACACGGTGCTCACTTTGACCTCGATGCCCAGCGGCGCGGCGCGCGTCTTGATCACTTCGATGGTCTGCGGGTGGCAGTCACCCGACACCAGGAACACGTTGCTCTTGCTCTTCACGCTGCGCTTGGCGAGCGTCATGGCCTCGGCGGCGGCCGTGGCCTCGTCGAGCATCGAGGCGTTGGCGATGGCCATGCCCGTGAGGTCGCACACCATCGTCTGGAAGTTGAGCAGGGCTTCCATGCGGCCCTGCGAGATCTCGGCCTGGTAGGGCGTGTAGGCGGTGTACCAGGCGGGGTTCTCCAGGATGTTGCGCAGGATCACGCCCGGCGTGTGCGTGCCGTAGTAGCCCTGGCCGATGAAGCTCTTGAACACCTTGTTCTTCGACGCCAGCGCCTTCAGCTCGGCCAGCGCGTCGGCCTCGGTGACCGGCGCGGGCAGGCGCATCGGCCGGGCGCGGCGGATGGCCGCGGGCACGATGCCGTCGATGAGTTCTGCGCGCGTTTCCGAGCCGATCACCGGCAGCATGCGCGCCTCGTCCGCTGCATCGATGCCGATGTGGCGGGCGAGGAATTCTTCGGCGTTCTCTAGTTCTTGCAAAGAGGGAAGGGCGGGAATCGGCATGGCGGTGAAGGCTCGGGGGAGAAGGAACGAAGGTGCGAAGAAGCTGCTGTTCAGCGGATCAGGATTCGGCGGCGAACTTGTCGTAGCTGGCGGCGTCGAGCAGGGCGTCGAGCTGCGCGGGCTCGCTCAGCTTGACCTTGAAGAACCAGCCGGCGGCCAGCGGGTCGCTGTTGGCCAGCGACGGGTCGGCGCGCAGCGCTTCGTTGACTTCGGTGATCTCGCCCGACACGGGCATGAACACATCGGCGGCGGCCTTCACCGACTCGACCACACCGGCGACCTCGCCTTGCGCGAAGGTCTTGCCCACTTCAGGCAGGTCGACGAACACCACGTCGCCCAGCGCGTCCTGCGCATGCACGGTGATGCCGACGGTGGCGGCGCCGCCTTCGGCCGCCACCCATTCGTGGTCCTTGGTGTATTTGATGCTCATGAAAAAACTCCTCGTGGAAAAAATGGAATCGGGGTGCAGAGCCTAGCCGGGTCTGCGGGGTTCAGTGTCGGTCAGCCGCGGTAGTAGCGCGTCGGCACGAAAGGCATGGTCGAGACTTCCATCGGCACCGGCTTGCCGCGCACGATGGCCTGCACGCGCGTGCCGGGCTCGGCGAAGGCGGCGGCCACGTAGCCCATGGCCACGCAGCGGTCGGCCGTGGGGCCGAGCAGGCCGCTGGTGACGGCGCCGATGTCGTGGCCTTCGAGCGACTGCAGCAGCGTGCCGTCGCGCACCGGGATGCGTTCGAGTGCCACGAGGCCGACGCGCTTGCGCGTGAGCGTCTTGTGGTCGGTGTGGCCGGCCGCGCCCGAGGCGACGGCGGCCAGCTGGGCCAGCACCTTGGCCGCGCCCGGAAAACCGCCTTCGCGCGCACCGCCCGCGCGGCGCACCTTCTGGATCGCCCAGTTGAGCGAGGCTTCGACCGGGGTGGTGGTGGTGTCGATGTCGTTGCCGTACAGGCACAGGCCGGCTTCGAGCCGCAGCGAGTTGCGCGCGCCCAGGCCGACGGGCTTCACTTCGGGCTGCGCCAGCAGCAGGCGGGCGAGGGCGTCGGCGTCCTTTGCGGCCACCGAGATCTCGAAGCCGTCTTCGCCGGTGTAGCCGCTGCGGGTGACGAAGGCGGCGATGCCGCCGATCTGCACCGCGCCGCCGGTCATGAACACGAAGCGCTCGATACCGGGCGACAGGCGCGCCAGCGTGGCCGCGGCCTGCGGCCCTTGCAGCGCGAGCAGGGCGTGGTCGGGCAGGGGCTGCACCTGGCAGCGCGCGCCGATCCTGGCCTGGATGTGGGCGATGTCGGCCACCTTGCAGGCGCCGTTCACGATCACGAAGAGCGAACCGTGGCCTTCGTTGAAGAACATCAGGTCGTCGAGGATGCCGCCCTCGTCGTTCAGCAGCAGGCCGTAGCGCTGCTTGCCGGCGGGCAGGTCGATCACGTCGACGGGCATCAGGGTCTCGAAGGCCGCGGCCGCATCGGGGCCGACCAGGCGCAACTGGCCCATGTGCGAGATGTCGAACAGGCCGGCCGCATCGCGCGTGTGCTTGTGCTCGGCCATCAGGCCGGCCGGGTACTGCACGGGCATGGAATAGCCGGCGAAAGGCACCATGCGGGCGCCGAGCTCCACGTGGAGGTCGTACAGCGGGGTCTTGAGAAGTTGGGCGTCGGAAGCGGAGGAAGCGGCCACGGGGCACTCCAAAGGGGCAGTCGAAATCCATGGCTGCAACGCCACGGGCCACCCCTGCTGTCCGCTTTACCTGAGAGATTCGCCCCACGATCGGGGTTTGCTCCTTCGGTGGGCCGCATGCAATGCCACGGCCTCTCTCCAGCAAGGAAACGCCGGTGGTTGCCGGCGTCTTGTCAGTCCTTTTGCCTGAGCGTTCGGGGAACCCCTGCGCCTTCGGCGGCCCCGTCGCGCGGGGCTCTCTCCTGACCCGGCGAGTGTAGTGGATCGTGCGGGGTCAGGGTCTGATCGAACGTCCTCGCGACGAAGTCAGTCAGAGCTAGCTGTTCATTTTTTCGGCGGCGCCGATGGCCGCTGATCTAGCTTTTTTCCAGGAAGGGATGCATGCAATTACCACCAGAGCAACGACAACCACGCTGACGATGAGACCTAGCCAATAGTTTGGCCACCGCGCCTGAGGTAGGACAGGGTCTAACTTCGCAAGTAATTGAAGGAAGAAGGAAATGCAAAGAAAGCCGGCGCCATAACCAAAGTCTGCTTTCTGCTGCCCGAGTTCCGCCGCCTGTTGCTGCCCCCCGTCGTAGAAGGAGCTGGCAATAATTTGAAGCGATTCTCTCTTCATCGCTAGAACGCCATAGCTAAACGAAAAACCACTAGCCAAGCCAAAAAATAAGCCTGTGAGGTCAAGGAACAGGGCAATGCTCATACTCTCTCCAGAAGGGCTGAAAACTCATTCGATTGATGAACCAGCTGAAGGCCTGGAACATCGAATTTTGAGCCGGATGCAAGCTACGCAAGACGCAATATTCCGGACGAGGCTTGTGCTCCGCATAGCAGCCAGATTTGCTCAAAGGGGTGTTCGGCCGGGACCAAGATCCGGGACCGCTGTTCTTGGAAATCGCAGAAGTCCCACAAGGGGAAGGCCGAGCGAATCAAAAGCCAGACTCTAGACGCGCGATACCTTTTGATTGCTTTATCCGCCAAAAGACGGTTTAACGGGGTCAGTACGCGGATATCCAATGGAACCATTGCGGATGTCATCCTCTCCTCTTGCGAGGGTGCTAACGAGCCCGTTCGTCCAAGAAGCTGTTTTACATCGGATGTTGTGCCATACACGTGACCGACCTCGACGTAGACAGCTTCTCCGTCGAGCTCACAATAAGCGTCTGGTTCGGGAGGTTTCCGCAGTTCCTTGAAATGAAAGCGAGACGCTCCTAGCTCGGAGGAAAGTGCTTCCGAAAATTGCCGAAGCGCCCCGGTTTCGAGTTCTTCTTTTTCAAACTGCATGGCGCAGTTTAGGCCAGGTGCGCTGCCGTAGTCGAAGGGCAATTTCGTATCGAAGCACTGATCGGAGCAGCTCACATGGAGCGTTCGATGACCTTGGTTTGGCTTTTATGCAATGCGCTTCATGCAACCTTACGTAAGAGGGGCGCGGGCCGGGGATTCGAGCCTCAGTGCACGGTTTCCGCCGGCGGCAGCAGTTTGTCGATGCGCTCGCGCAGCGAGTCGGCGCGCTCGGGGCCGGCGGCCTTCTCGATCTCGGAGAGCATCAGCGCGGCGATGGTCAGCATGGCCTCGCGGTCGCGGGCCTCGCGCAGGGCGTCGCGCATCTGGTTGGCGAAGCGCGGGTCGCGGCGCACGAACATGCGCTCGCAGATGTCGAACAGGAACATGCGCGTGGTGGCCAGCGAGCGCTTGCCGTCGAAGCTGTCGGCCGAGGTGGCGACCTGGATCGGCTCGGCGGCGGGGACGGGCGTGGGGGCCGGTGCGGGCGGTGGCGCGACCGGGCGCGCGACCTGCAGGTAGCCGCGCTGCATCAGCCCCTGGATCGCCTGCTCGGCCTCGACGCGGCTGGGGAACAGCGGGCTGAAGTCGGTCAGCGAGCGCCGGCCGTCGGCCATGAGCAGCAGGGCGCGCTCACGCTGGCTGAGCGTGCGCTGCCCGGCCTGGAGTTCGTCGCGTGCCTTCTCGGTCTTGGTGGGGAACATGGCGGCCACAGCTTTCGGAGGTCGAAGGCTGCAGCATCGTTGCAAGTGGTGACATCTTCGTGAACCATTTGCCTTACAGGGACAAGGCGGTGCGCGTCAGTTGCCCGCGCTCTCCTTGCGGATCAGCCAGCGCGGGCCCACGCGCTGCAGCTCGAGCGTCTTGCGGTCGGTCTCGGTGAGCGCGTCGGCGCTGTAGACCTGCCGGAACTGCGCGCTGGCCGACGTGCCCTGGACGCTGATCACCAGCCCCTCGATGCCCACGCTGATGCGCGACTTGCCCGTGATGCGGGCGCGCCGGTCGGCCTCCCAGCGCTCGCGGGTCTGGCCGCGCGCGGGGGTGAAGTCGCTCGCGTAGGCGGCGAGGTAGCGCTCCACGTCGCGCGCGGACCAGGCGGCGGCCCAGGCGCGCACGGCGCTTTCCACTTCGGCGAGGTGGGTGACGGGGTTGGTGGGGGCGGCTGCTGGTGCAACGGCTGCAACGGGCGCGGCGGCCGGCGTGGCCGCGATACCGGCGGTGGCCAGCAAGCCGGCAGCGACAAGGCTGCTGCCCTGGGCGACGATTCGGTGCATGGCGTCCTTCTCTTTCCTTCTTCTTGTCTGTCAGGCTCGACGTCGAAGCTTGCGTCGATTCTGGCAGTGAAAGAGAGCGCGTGCGGCGTTGAATCGCCCACGGATTTCGGTGGGCCGTTGTTCAGGGCGCGGGGGCGGACTCAGGCCGCCGCAGCCTCGCCCGCCATCACCTGCACCGTGCGGTTGCGCAGCCGCAAGGCCAGCACGGTCGCGACGCACAGCACGCACAGCACCACCGTGAGCGTCACGCCGAGCCCGCGTGCATCCGACAGCAGGCCGAACAGCGGCGACACCAGCCCGCCGACCGAGAGCGCGAGACCGAGCGTGATGCCGCTGGCGGTGGCCGGGTTGCGCGGCAGGTAGTCCTGCGCGAGCGTCACCTGCGCGGCGAAGGGCAGGAACATGCTCATGCCGAGCCACGCGGTGCAGGCCAGCGCCGCGCCGGGCGTGGAGGCGAGCACGAGGCCCGCCATGGCCGGCAGCGCGAGCAGGTAGCCGCAGCGGATCGTGCCCATGCGCCCGATGCGGTCGCCGAGCCAGCCGCCGGCCAGCGTGCCCACCGCCCCTGCGGCGGTGAAGGCGGTGAGCGCCGCGGCGCCCTGGAAGGTGCTGCCGTGCAGGTCGCGCGTGATGCGCAGCGAAAGCATCGACAGCACGGTGACGTACGGGATCGACCAGCCCACGATGGTCGCCACCAGCAGGCTGAAGGCGCGCCAGTCGTTGTGCGGCTTCAGCACCTGGGCGCGGGCCTGCGCTGCGCGCGCCGCCGTGGCCGCGTGCTGGGCGGCCGCGCTGCGTCGTGCGTTCGCCGCGACCCACACCACGCCCATCGCCACCGCGGGAATGCCCAGCAGGTAGCTGCGCGACAGGCTGCCGCCGCCGACCACCGTGGCCGCCAGCACGGGCGCGAACGAGGCGCCGATGGTGCCGCCCACCGAGAACACGCTCATCGCCTTCTGCGAGGCGCCGCCGGCCGCGCGCGCGGCCACGGTGGCGGGCGGGTGGTAGGCCGCGATGCCCAGCCCGCACAGCGCGACCGCGATCCAGGTCAGCAGGTAGCTCTGGCTCAGGCCCGCCAGCACCACGCCCAGTGCCGCCACCAGGAAACCCACGGGCACCAGCCAGGCGCGCGGGTGGCGGTCGGCGTACAGGCCGAACAGCGGCTGCACCACGCTCGACAGCCCGGTGGCCGCCAGCATCAGGCCGCTCACGGCCGTGTAGCTGTAGCCGCGCTCCAGCACCATGAAGGGCAGCAGCGCGGGCACGAGGCCCTGGTAGAGGTCGTTGACGGCATGGGTGCCGGTGAGCAGCCCGAGTCGGCGCGTGTTCATGCGATGGCTTCTTTCTTCGATGTCCGGTTTGAGAAAAAGGGAGGAAAAGCCATCGTAGGAAGACACGGAAAGATGTTCTCGCTACGAATGTGCAAACATCGTCGTGAAATGGACAAACTGAATCTGCGCCCCGACGAGGGCGAATCGACCCCGCGCGCCGTGGCCGTGCTGGCCACCGATCCGGCGGGCGACGCCTTCATTCCGCCGCATGCGCATCGGCGCGGGCAGCTCATCCACGCGATCTCGGGCGTGATGATGGTCGGCGCTGCGGCCGGCAGCTGGGTGGTGCCGCCGGGGCGCGGCGTCTGGGTGCCGCCGGGCATGACGCACCAGATCCGCATGGCGGGCGAGGTGAAGATGCGCACCGTCTTCGTCGAGCCCGGCACGCGCGCCGACCTGGGCGCCGAGTGCCGCGTGATCCACGTGGGGGCGCTGTTGCGCGAGCTGATCGTGGCGGCCGTGTCGCTGCCGCTGGACTACCCGCCGGGCGGGCGCGACGAGCGCGTGATGGAGCTGATCCTCGACGAGATCGAGGCCGCGCCCGCGCTGTCGCTGCATGTGCCGATGCCGCACCACGCGCGCCTGGCCGCGCTGTGCGAGGCGCTGATCCGCGACCCCGCGCAGCCCGCCACGCTCGACGGCTGGGCCGCGCGGCTGCACATGAACGCGCGCACGCTGGCCCGGTTGTTCGAACGCGAAACTGGCATGACCTTCGGCGCGTGGTGCCGTCAGGCGCGGCTGCTGCTGAGCCTGCCGCGGCTGGCCGCGGGTGCGTCGATCCTGGAGGTGGCGCTGGCGCACGGCTACGAGAGCCCGAGCGCCTTCACCGCGATGTTCCGCCGCACGCTCGGCGTGCCACCGAGCCAGTACCTGCATCCGCCGGCCTGAGGCGGGTGAAGGCGGGGGCGGCCTGCGCCGCTACTTGAACCCGAGCGCGCGCGGCAGCCAGGTGCTCAGCATCGGCACGAAGGTCAGCAGCATCAGCACCGCGCCGTGCGCCCACAGGAAGGGCACCAGCTCCTTCACCAGCGCCGACATCGGCACCTTCGACACGTTGCAAGTGACGAACAGCAGCCCGCCCACCGGCGGCGTGATCATGCCCAGCGTGAGGTTGAAGATCACGATCATCGCGAAGTGCACCGGGTCGACGCCCAGCTTGATCGCCACGGGCGCAAGGATCGGCGCCAGCACCATCACGCCCGGCAGCGGCTCGATGAAGATGCCGAACAAGAGCAGGAACACGTTGACGATGATCAGGAACATCCACGGCGAGAGGTTCATGCTGATGAGCCATTCGGCCATCTGCTGCGGAATGCCCTCGATGGTCAGCACCCAGGCGAACGAGGCCGACAGCCCGATGATGATCAGCACCGACGCCGACAGCAGCGCCGAGCGCGACAGGATGTCGGGCAGCATCTTCCACTCGAGCGTGCGGTAGATGAACTTGCCGCACACCAGCGCATAGAACACCGCCACCACCGAGGCTTCGGTGGGCGTGAACCAGCCGGCGCGCATGCCGCCCAGGATCACCACCGGCAGCAGGATGGCGGGAATCGCCTTCCACGTCGTGATGAGGATCTCGCGCAGCGGCGGCGTCTGGCCGTCGCCCTTGTAGTTGCGCTTCTTCGAGACGTAGAAGTTCACCACGCACATCGCCACCGCGATCAGGATGCCCGGCACGATGCCGGCCACGAACAGCTGGCCGACCGACACGGTCTCGTCCTGCAGCGCGTAGATGATCATGATGATCGAGGGCGGAATGATCGGCCCCACGATGGCCGTGGAGGCCGTCAGCGCCGCCGCGTACGAGCGGTCGTAGCCGGCCTTGTCCATCATCTTGATGAGCATCGAGCCGGGGCCGGCCGCGTCGGCCAGCGCCGAGCCCGAGATACCCGAGAAGAAGGTGAGCGACACCACGTTGGTGTAGCCCAGCCCGCCGCGCCGGTGGCCGACGAACTGGCCCGCGAAGCGCAGCAGCACCTCGGTGAGCGAGCCGCCGCTCATCAGTTCGGCGGCCAGGATGAAGAAGGGCACGGCCATCAGCGGAAAGCTGTCGATGCCGGTGAAGGTTTCCTTCAGCAGCACCATCAGCGGGTAGCTTTCCGCGAGGATCAGGGTGGCGGCCGTGGCCAGGCCGAGCGCGAAGGCCACGGGCACGCCGATGGCCAGGAACACGCAGGCGGAGACGATCAGGACAATGCTGGCATCCATGGTCTTCTCCTTACAGCGAGGCCGACGCGTTGGCGTCGAAATGCGCGTCCGACGCGAACTCGCGGTTCAGCACGTAGCCGCGCACCACTAGCAGCCAGTGCACGATCAGCAGCACGCCGCCGATCAGCATCGCACTGTAGATGTAGGCGAACGGAATCTGCGTCACGGCGGTGAGCTGGAACATCGTGCGTTCCATGTAGAGCCAGCCGTACCAGACCATGAAGCCGAAGAAGGCGAACAGCAGCCCGGCCACCACGAGGCGCACCGCCACGGCCGCGGGCCGGGGCAGGGCGTCCTGCAGGTTCTCGACCGCGATGTGGCCGCCGTAGCGCAGCACCGGCCCGGCGCCCAGGAAGGTGAGCCAGATCATCATGTGGCGCGACACCTCTTCGGCCCATTCGATCGACTGGTTCGTGGTGTAGCGCAGCACGACGTTGGTGAAGATGATGACGGACATGGCCGCCAGCAGGAGGATCAGCGCCCACCGGTTGGCGGCGAGAAAGTAGCGCTCGAAGGCTTGCACGTTGTGGTTCTCTGTGGTGTCGGAAATGCGAAGCGCCCGGCACACTGAGGCGGGCCGGGCGCGGTCGGGGCGGAGCGGTCTTACTTGACGTCCGTGATCTTCTTGATGTTATCGGCGCCGAATTCCTTGGCGTAGCCCACGTAGGCTGGCTTCAGGGCTTCGCGGAAGGCCGCGCCGTCGACGGTGCGCGTGACCTTCATGCCGTCTTTCTCAAGCTGGGCGATGCCGTTGTTCTCGTCGTCGTTGACCTTCTTGCGCTGCGCGATCGAGGCCTTCTTCGCCGCTTCGGTGAACACCTTCTTGTCGGCGTCCGAGAGCTTGTTCCACACCTTGGGCGACAGCAGCAGCAGCGCCGGCGAGTAGACGTGGCCGGTGAGCGACAGGTGCTTTTGCACCTGCGAGAACTTCGAGGACAGGATCACCGGAATCGGGTTTTCCTGGCCGTCGACCGTGCCTTGCTGCAGCGCGCCGAACAGTTCCGGGAAGGCCATCGGCGTGGGCAGGATGCCGAAGGTGCGGTAGCCGTCCATGTGCACCTTGTTTTCCATGGTGCGCATCTTCAGGCCGGCCGCGTCGGTGGGCTTGACGATGTCGCGCTTGCTGTTCGTCATGTGGCGAAAGCCGTTTTCGGTCCAGGCCAGCGCGATGATGCCCTTGCTCGGGAACTTGGTCAGGATGTCCTGGCCGATGGGGCCGTCCATGACCTTGCGGGCGTGGTCGTAGTCGCGGAACAGGAAGGGGATGTCGACGATCTTGACCTCGGGCACGAAGTTGCCCACGGGGCCGGTCGAGGTGTTCAGCAGGTCCTGCGTGCCGAGCTGGATCGCTTCGATCTGCTCGCGCTCGCCGCCCAGCGCCGAGTTGGCGAAGTGCTGGCACTTGAAGCGGTTCTGGGTGTTCTTCTCGACCTCTTCGCAGAACACGGTGGAGCCCACGCCGTAATGCGATTCCTTGGACGTCGCATAGCCGATCTTGAGAACGGTGGGTTGCTGCGCGAGGGCGGCGGTGCCCAGGGCGAGCGAAAGGCAGGCGGCGGCGATGTGGCCGAATTTCATGGTGTCTCCGGGGAGTTGGGGGGCGAAAGCGCGTCAGGCGCAGGTCAGGAAATGACTATGCACCAATAACCAGTTTGACCGCGTCGGGACTTTCACGGACGTAGGCGCGGATCACCGCGTCGAAGCTCTCGTCGGCCGTGAGACCGAGGGCCCGGGCGCGCGGCGTGTCGAAGCGCCCGGGCCAGGTTTTCACGATGCGGCGGATGGCGGCGTCGGGCGTGCGGTCGAGCAGGTCGGTGGCAGCGCGGCCGGCCACGCGTTCGAGCGCGGCGGCCATCTCGCCGACGGTGGTGGCCAGCGAGGGCAGGTTGAGCGCGGTGCGCGGGCCCCAGTCGGCGTCGCTCGCTTCGGCGGCGCGCACGATGCCTTCGATGGTCCGGGCCGGCGAGGCGATGGCCACGGGCGTCTCGTCAGGCACCGGGCAGGCCGCGCGCAGGCCGGCGAGCGGCTCGCGGATCATGCCGCTGAAGAAGCCCGAGGCCGCGCCGTTCGGTTGGCCGGGGCGCACGCTCACCGTCATGAGGCGCACGCTGCGCCCCTGCACGAAGCCCTTGCGCGTGTAATCGGCCACCAGCTGCTCGCCGATGAATTTCTGGATGCCGTAGCTGGTCTGCGGCGTGGGCAGCGTGTGGTCGTCGATGAGCGCGGGCAGCGGCTGCTCGGGCGAATCGCCGAACACGGCGAGCGAGCTGGAGAACACCAGCACCGGGCGCGTGCCGAGCGCGCGCAGCTTCTCGAGCAGGCCGTGCGTGGCGGCGAAGTTGCTGCGCATGCCCAGGTCGAAGTCGGCCTCGCATTCGCCGCTGACGGCGGCCGCCAGGTGGAACACCGCGTCGGCCTCGCGCCAGAAGGTGGCGCCGTCGTCGGCCAGCTGGGCGTTGAGGTCGCCGGTGGCGGTTGCGATGCGCGGGTTGGCCGCGAGGTCGGGCGGCGGCGGGGCGCGGTCGACCAGCGTGATGCGTGCGATGTCGCGGGCGGGCGCGCCGGCGAGCGAGAGCTGGCCCAGGGCCAGGAGGGTGCGCGCCAGGCGCGCGCCGAGAAAGCCGGCGCCGCCGGTGATGACGATGTGCATGGGGTCCTGTCTCCTTGTGTCCTTGTGTCGCGAGGATAGCGTCGGCGGTATCGCACAATTTGCGCATGCCCATGCTGCCCCCCGATCTCCTCGCCACCCTGCGTTTGCCTGTGCTGCAGGACGCCGACCTCGACACCCAGGCCTCCTTCTTCAAGCGGCCGGAGGTCCGTGGGCTCTACTTCGAGGTGGTGGAGGGCTCGGCGAAGGACGAGGTGCTGCGGGCCGCCGTCGCGCAGCTCGGCGACGTGCATCCGCACCGGGCCGCGTTGCTGGCGGTGTTCTGCGGCGCGCTGGTCGAGAACGGCGCCGATCCGCAGCTCATGTTCGACGCCGTGCGGCAGCTGGCCGGGCGCCTGCTGGCGTCGCTGGCGCCGTACTGCGCGGCGCAGCCGTACGAACCCGACGAAGACGACGAGGAACCGCAGGACGAGGCAGAACTCGCCGCCTGGCAGGCCGCCGAAGCGGCGCTCGCGGCGCTGTCGCCGCAGGCGCGTTTCGAGGTCGATGCGCTGCAGCGCGCGGTCGACCTGCTGGTGCTGCCGCTCATGACCATGGTGGTGCGCGATGTGCGCAATCACCAGTCGCTGGTGGCGGACGCAGGCCTGCTCGCGCACATCGAGGCGATGTACGCCAACGACTCGCTGCCCTTCGAGGCCTTGCACTTCCTGCGCGCCGCGGCCCAGCTGTCGTACGAGGACGAGCTGGTGGTTCTGCTGCCGGCGTCGCGCGCGGGCATGGTCGTTCGCGCCCAGGGCATCAACAACAACTTCCACGCCTTCTCGCTGCTGCAGGACCTGATGGAAACGCACGCCCAGACGCTGGGCATCCGGCAGCCGCCGCGCACGCGCCGCGACGCGGACAGCGATGCCGCCGCCTTCCTCTGGCTGCAGGCGACGGCCTTCGCCCAGTGCGAGCTGGTGGACCGCATGGCGTGGTCCTGGGGCGAAGGCACGCTGCGCGAGAACGCGCGACGGCAGGGGCGGCTGGTGCTCGTCGCGCTGGAGACGGACGACAAGCCCGGGCGCAGCTGGAACGGGTTCACCCACGTGTTGCACGCCGAGCAGAACCCGCAGGTGTCGCTGGTGCACTTCCTCACGCCCGACGAGGTCGCCTCGTACCTCGCCTGAAGCGCTATGAAAAAAGCCCTCCGAAGAGGGCTTTCTGAGGTGTCTAGAGGGACGCCTTACATGCCCACGTAGTTCGGCCCGCCGCCGCCTTCGGGCGTGACCCAGACGATGTTCTGCGTCGGGTCCTTGATGTCGCAGGTCTTGCAGTGCACGCAGTTCTGCGCGTTGATCTGCAGGCGCTCCTTGCCGGCGCTGGCTTCGTCGGGCACGAACTCGTACACGCCGGCCGGGCAGTAGCGGCTTTCGGGGCCGGCGAACTTGGCGAGGTTGACGTTGACCGGCACCGACGCGTCCTTCAGCGTCAGGTGGGCGGGTTGCTGCTCTTCATGGTTCGTGTTGCTGATGAACACGCTGGAGAGGCGGTCGAAGGTGAGCTTGCCGTCCGGCTTCGGATAGACGATGGGCTTGCACTCGGCGGCCGGCTTCAGGTACTGGTGGTCGGGCTTGTTGCGGCGCAGGGTCCATGGGATGTGGCCCTTGAGCAGCCACTGCTCGACGCCGTTCATGACCGTGGCGATGCCCAGGCCTTTCTTGAACCAGGCCTTGAAGTTGCGCGCCTTGTTCAGCTCGGTGTAGAGCCAGCTCTTCTCGAACGCGGCGGGGTAGGCCGTGAGTTCGTCGTGCTGGCGGCCGGCCATGACCGCGTCGAACGCGGCCTCGGCGCACAGCATGCCGGTCTTGATGGCGGCGTGGCTGCCCTTGATGCGGCTCACGTTCAGGTAGCCGGCCTCGCAGCCGACCAGCGCGCCACCCGGGAACACCGTCTTGGGCAGCGACATCAGGCCGCCGGCCGTGATGGCGCGCGCGCCGTAGCCGATGCGCTTGGCGGGCTTGATGCCCTTGGCTTCGTCGCCCTCGAGGTACCAGCGGATGTTGGGGTGCAGCTTCCAGCGCTGCATTTCCTCGAACGGGCTCAGGTACGGGTTGCTGTAGTCCAGGCCCGTGATGAAGCCCATCGTGACCTTGTTGTCCTCCATGTGATAGAGGAACGCGCCGCCGTAGGTGTTGTTGTCCATCGGCCAGCCGGCCGTGTGCAGCACGAAGCCGGGCTGGTGGCGCTTGGGATCGATTTCCCAGACTTCCTTGACGCCCAGGCCGTAGGTCTGCGGGTCGCGGCCTTCGTCGAGCTTGAACCTGGCGATCAGCTGGCGGCCCAGGTGGCCGCGCGCGCCTTCGGCGAACACCGTGTACTTGCCCAGCAGCTCCATGCCCAGCTGGAAGTTCTCGGTGGGTTCGCCGTCCTTGCCGACGCCCATGTTGCCGGTGGCCACGCCGCGCACCGAGCCGTTCTCGTTGTAGAGCACTTCGGCGGCCGGGAAGCCGGGGAAGATTTCCACGCCCAGGTTCTCGGCCTGCTGCGCCAGCCACTTGGTGAAGGCACCCAGGCTGATGATGTAGTTGCCGTGGTTCTGGAAGCAGGCCGGCAGGAAGGCGTTGGGCGTGCGCAGGCCCGACTTTTCGCTCAGGAACACCATGGCGTCGTCGGTCACGGGCTGGTTCAGCGGGGCGCCGAGTTCCTCCCAGTCGGGCAGCAGCTCGTTGAGCGCGCGCGGGTCCATGATGGCGCCCGACAGGATGTGCGCGCCGGGCTCGGAACCCTTCTCGAGCACCACGACGGAGATTTCCTTCTCCTGCTGGGCGGCGAGCTGCTTGAGGCGGATCGCGGTCGAGAGGCCGGCGGGGCCGCCGCCGACCACGACCACGTCGTATTCCATGGCTTCGCGAGGGCCGAACTGGGCGAGGATTTCGTCGTGCGTCATGTGGGTTGGGTCGATAATGATTTTTAGAGGCGCGGGGGCGTCCCGGTTCGCCGGGCATTTTATGCGGCGTCCGGCGGGGGCCTTGTCGCCCGCAGGCGAGGCGCCTTGCGTCACCTGCGCGACTCCACAGGATTCAGCTCATGGCTTACAGCATCGATCTCTCCGGCCGCGTGGCTTTCGTCACCGGCGCCTCCAGCGGACTGGGCGCCCAGTTTGCCAAGACACTGGCCCGTGCCGGCGCCGCCGTGGTGCTGGCCAGCCGCCGCGTCGAGAAGCTCAAGGAGCTGCGCGCGCGCATCGAAGGCGAGGGCCATGATGCCCACGTGGTCGAGCTCGACGTGACCGACATCGGCAGCATCAAGGCCGCCGTGGCGCGCGCCGAAACCGAAGTGGGGCCCATCGACATCCTGGTCAACAACTCGGGCGTGAGCGCCACGCAGCGCCTGCAGGACGTCACGCCCGAGGATTACGACTACATCTTCGACACCAACGTGAAGGGCTCCTTCTTCGTCGCGCAGGAGGTCGGCAAGCGCATGCTGGCGCGCGCCCAGGGCACGGCGCCGGGCACCTACATCGGCGGGCGCATCATCAACATCGCCTCGGCGGCGGCGCTGAAGGTCATGCCGCAGATCGGCACCTACTGCATGAGCAAGATCGCCGTGGTGCAGATGACCAAGGCCATGGCGCTGGAGTGGGGCCGCTTCGGCATCAACGTGAACGCGCTGTGCCCGGGCTACATCACGACCGAGCTCAACGAGGAGCACTGGAGCACCGAAGGCGGCGCCAAGCTCGTCAACATGCTGCCGCGCAAGCGCGTGGGCAAGCCCGAAGACCTCGATGGCCTGATCGTGCTGCTGGCCAGCGGGCAGAGCCATTTCGTGAACGGCGCCGTCATCGCGGCCGACGACGGGTTCGCCCTCTGAGCCCCCGAGCCTGGATCGGCATTGCCGCCGGCCTGGGCGCGGGCGCGCTCTGGGGCCTGGTGTTCGTGGCGCCGCGCATGGTCGGCCACTTCGGCATGGTCGACATCACGGCGGCGCGCTTCGCGGTGTTCGGTGCGGTGTCGGCGCTGGCGGTGTTCGCGCGGCCCGCGGCCGTGCGCTGGCCCACGGGCCGGCAGGCGCTGGCGGCGCTCGGCCTGAGCGTGCTGGGCTTCAGCGGCTACTACCTGCTGCTGGCCTTCGGCATCGCGGCCGCGGGCACCGAGGTGTCCAGCCTCATCATCGGCACCATTCCCGTCTGGATGATGCTGCTGGGCCGGCCCGCGGGCCTGCACATGCGGGCCTTGCTGCCCGGCCTGCTGCTCACGGGCGCGGGCATCGCGCTGATGATCTGGGGCGCGTGGTCGGCGCAGCACGGCGCGGGCGGTGGTGGCGGCGGCGCGCGCTTCGGCTGGGGCATTGCGCTGGCGCTGTGCTCGATGGTGAGCTGGACGGTCTACGGCCTGCTCAACGCCGCCTGGCTGCAACGGCACCGCGAGGTGCACGCGGCCGACTGGGCCAACTGGCTGGGCATTGCCACCGGCCTCGGGGCCTTGCTGCTGTGGGCGGTGGCGGGCAGCGATGTCGCCACGCTGCAGTCGCAGCCCGACGGCATGCTGTTCATCTGGATCGCGCTGGCGAGCGGCTTCGGCTCGTCGTGGCTCGCGACCATTCTCTGGAACGTCGCGAGCCAGCGCCTTTCGGCCAGCCTGTGCGGCCAGCTCATCGTGAGCGAGACGCTGTTCGCCTTGCTCTATTCCTTCCTCTGGGACGGCCGCTGGCCGCAGGCCACCGAATGGGTGGCGGCGGCGCTGTTCGTCCTGGGCATCCTCGCATCCATCAAGGCCCACCGATGAGAATCGAAATCCCCGAAAAGAAGAAGCTCGTGTACGAGATGTCGATCCCGATCCGCTGGGGCGACATGGACGCCATGGGCCACCTGAACAACGGCACCTACTTCCGCTACCTGGAAACGGCGCGCATCGACTGGATCCGCTCGCTCGGTGTCGAGCCCACGCCGGGCGGCGAGGGCATGGTGATCGTCAACGCCTTCTGCAATTTCTACCGGCAGATCGAGTACCCGGGCAACGTGCGGATCAAGATGTACGTGAGCGACCCGGGGCGCACCACCTTCGAGAGCTGGGCCACCATGGTCCGCGAAGACGCGCCCGACGTGCTCTGCGCGGCCGGCGGCGCCACCACCATCTGGGTCGATTTTCCGAAGCAGAAGGCGCTGGCGCTGCCCGACTGGCTGCGCGAGATCGTCAGCGACTGAAAGCGCGCTGACGCGAAAGGCTCAGGCCGGCCGCAGCACGATGCGCGCCTCGAAGCCGCGCGCCATGCCGGGCGGCGGCGAGGCCAGCTCCAGCGTCGCGTTGTGCTTCTCGACGATGGTGCCCACGATCGACATGCCCAGGCCGTAGCCGGCGCGGTCCGAGCCGTGGCGCACATGGCGCTGGTGCAGCGACTGCAGCTGCTCGGCGCTGACGCCCGGGCCGGCATCGCGCACCACCAGCACGCACGGCGCCGCCACCTCGATCGTCACGCGGCCGTCGCCGCTGTAGCGCAGCGCGTTCTCCACGAGGTTGCGCAACGCGATCGCCAGCGCATCGACGTCGCCGAAGGCCACGGGCGCCGCGCTGTCGGGCACCTTGAGCTTCAGGCGCTCGTTGATCTGCGGGTCTTGCCAGAACTCCTGTGCCACCGTGCCCGCCAGTTGCACCAGGTCGACCCGCGCTCGCGCGAGCGAGGCGCCCGATTCGGCGCGCGACAGCTGCAGCAGCTTTTCGGCGCGGTGGCTCAGCATCTGCAGCGCCTGGAGCGCGCCTTCGACGTCGGTGCGCTTCAGGTCGTGGTCGAGCGCGGTCTGCAGCCGCAGGCGCGCGGCGGCCAGCGGCGTGCGCAGTTCATGCGCGGCATTGGCGGCCAGCGCGCGCTCCACGTCGAGCGACTGCGACAGCCGCTGCAGCAGCCGGTTGACATGGTCGCCCACCGCGCGCAGCTCCTGCGGCAGGCCGGGCAGGGTGATCGGGCGCAGGTCCGCGCCGTTGCGCTTCTCGATCTCGGCGGCCAGCTGCTGCAGCACGCGCAGCTCGGTGCGCGCCACGCGGCGCAGCACCAGCGCCAGCAACGGCAGCACCGCGCCGAGCGGGATGATGAGGCCGAACAGCGTGCGGTTCAGCGCGCGGCGGCGTTCGTCCAGCGGGTCGGCCACCTGGAAGTACAGGCCCAGCGTGGGGTGGCGCACGGTGTAGATGCGCCAGGTCTGGTTGTTGGCGAAGCCCGCGGCCAGCGGTACGTCGAAGGCATCGTCGGGGGCCTCGGCCGAGCGCAGCAGCACGTGCTCGTGCACGTCGACCACCTGGTACATCACGGCGTCTTCGGAGAACAGCTGCTTGGGCGCGATCAGCGGCGTGTCCTGCTTGCCGCTTTCATGGCGCAGGCGCAGCTTCTCGAGCTCCTGCACCGCCATGTCGAACATGCGGTGCGACACCTCCACCAGCTCGTTGTCGAAGTTGTGGTTGATCTCGCGGTCCACGTACCAGACCACGGCGAGCACGCACAGCAGCCACACGCCGCCGACCCACAGGATCAGCGTGCGCGTGAGGCGCCCGGCCAGCGAATCGCGGCGGTCGCGCAGCAGGGCGCTGGTCATTCCTCGTCGTCCGCCGAGAACGACAGCCGGTAGCCCAGGCCGCGCAGCGTCTGGATGTGGCTGCGCCCGAGCTTGCGCCGCAGCCGGCTGATGAACACCTCGAGCGTGTTGCTGTCGGCCTCGTCGCCGAAGCCGTACAGCGCGTCGGCCAGGTTGTCGCGCGTGTGGATGCGCTCGGGCCGCGTGGCCATCACGCGCAGCAGGGCCCATTCCTTCTGCGTGAGCACGACGGGCACGCCGTCCTTGCGCACGCGGTCGTGGGCCAGGTCGATCTCCAGCGTGCCCAGCTGCAGCACCGGCGAGGTATTGGCGCTGCGCCGGCGCTCCACGGCGCGCAGCCGCGCGAGCAGCTCGGCTGGGTCGTACGGCTTGATGAGGTAGTCGTCTGCGCCGGCATCGAGGCCTCGGATGCGGTCGGTGACCTGGTCGCGGGCCGTGAGCACGATGACGATGGGCGGCTCGCGCAGCGCGCGCACCTGCGGCAGCAAAGAGAGGCCGTCGCCGTCGCCCAGGTGCAGGTCGAGCAGCACCGCCGCGTACTGCACCGAGAGCAGGGCGCCGCGCGCCTCGGCCAGGCTGGGGGCCACGTCGACGACGAACGCCTTGGCGACCAGGTAGCTGCAGACCGCGTCTGCCAACGAACTGTCATCTTCGACCAGCAAGATTCGCACGCGGTGACCCTTACAAAGACTCGAAGTCTAGCGCCGCCCCTCTGGCGATCGCGTCAGGAATCGTTCAGGTCGCTTCAGACTGGGTTCATCCCGCGTGCGTAGGCTCGCGCCAGTCTGTTCCGAGGCCTGTTTTTCTTCATGACCCGTCGTACCCCGCATCTCCGTCTCGGAGCCCTGACCTTGCTTGCCCTGGCCCTGTTGATGATCTGGGACGCCCTTGGCGGCGACCTGCCGCTGGCTCGCCTGGCCGGCACACCGATGGGCTTTCCCTGGCGCGAGAACCCCTTCCTGGTCCACGTGATGCACGAGGGCGCGAGAAACCTCAGCTGGCTGCTGGTGATCGGCCTGTTCGCCGCCATCCGCTGGCCCGTGGGCGTGCTGCGGCGCCTGGGCACGGGCGCCCGCGTGCAGCTGGCGCTGACGGTGCTGGCCTCGGTGCTGGCCGTGAGCCTGATCAAACACCTGAGCGACACCAGCTGCCCCTGGGACCTGAAGGAGTTCGGCGGCGTGGCGCGCTATGTGTCGCACTGGGCCTGGGGCCAGGACGACGGCGGGCCGGGCGGCTGCTTCCCGGCCGGCCATGCCTCGGCCGCCTTTGCCTACCTTGGCGGGTACTTCGTGCTGCGGCGCGTGGCGCCGCGCGGGGCCGTCGTGTGGCTGTGCGTGGCGCTGGCCGCCGGCCTCGTGCTCGGCGTGGCGCAGCAGCTGCGCGGCGCGCACTACATGAGCCACACGCTGTGGACCGCCTGGGTCTGCTGGACGGTCGGCTTCCTCATCGAACTGGTGGCGACGCGCCGCCGCACCTCCCCTCCCATCGAGCGCACCGCGCCCCTGCATGCAAGCCCTTGATTTCGCCCTGTTCAGCTGGATCAACGCCTCGGCCTCCGCGCCGGCGTGGAGCCTGCGCTTCGCGATGTTCGCGTCCGACGTGCTGCCGACGCTGCTGGCGCTGTCCATCGCGGCCGCCGCGGCCTTCGATCGCCGCTGGCGCCACGCCTTCTTCACCGCACTCGTCAGCGTGCTCGTCGTGTGGCTGGTGGTGAACGTGTTCCGCTCGGTGCTGCCGTTCCCGCGGCCCGCGTTCTACGGCCTGGGCATCCAGTGGGTGCCGCAGGGGGCGCGCCCGGGCTTCCCCAGCCTGCATGCGGCCGGCACCTTCGCCGCCGCCTTCTCGCTGTGGTGCCTGCCGTGGCGCACGCCGATGCGGCTGGCCCTGGTGGCGGCGGTGGTAGTGGCCTGGAGCCGGCTGTACCTGGGCCTGCATTTCCCGACCGACGTGACGGCCGCCGCGATCCTGGCGGCGCTGGTCTCGATCGTGGTGGAGCGCGGCATCAGCCGCCCCGCCGGCCGCGCGGTGTCGCGCAGCCCGCGCCTGCGTCTGCTGCGCCGCGCGCGCATCGGCCGAGCCTGAATGCGCTCTGAATGAACTGTTCAGGCTCTCTTCAGGCACGCTGCCTACATTGGCGGCATGTCTGTTTCGCGTCTCGACTCCGCGCTCCTGGCGCGTGCTCCCAGCCGATCTGAATCCCGCCCCGCGCCGCTGTCGGATGCGGGCGCCGCCGGCACTTTCCGGCAACGCATCGACCGCTGGATCTCGCAGCCCCGCTCGACGCGGCAGGTGATCGTCTGGCTCAGCCTGTACCTCGGCCTCACCGCCAACTGGCCGCTGCTGAACGACCTGGCCCGCCTGGGCGGCGCGCCCAGCACCTACATGCCGACCATCGCCGCGCTGGGCATGCTCACCTTCTGCGGCACCGTCGCGATGCTGTCGCTCACGGCCTGGTCGCGCTGGATGAAGCCGCTGTGGCTGCTCGTGGTCGTGATCGCCGCGGTGGCGCAGCACTACATGCTCCAGTACCGCGTGGTGATGGACCCGAGCATGATCGCGAACGCGTTCCAGACCGACCCCAACGAAGCGCGCGACCTGTTGAGCGGGCGCATGGCCTTCAACGTGCTCGTGGTCGTGCTGCCCGCGGCCTGGGCGATCTGGCGCGTGCGCATCGTGCCGATGGGGCTGCTGTCGCACGTCTGGCGCAACGCACTGCTGCTGGTGCTGGCCGCCGTCGTGGCGGTGGTCACGGCCGTGGCCATGAACCGGCAGCTCGCGCCGCTGATGCGCAACAACGTGCACCTGCGCTACATGATGAACCCGATCGCCAGCCTGTACTCGGCCGGCGCCGTGGTGCTCAAGCCGATGTTCAAGCGCAGCAGCAAGCTGATCCCGATCACCGCAGGCACGGCGCTCGGCCCGAGCTATGCGGCGCAGAAGCGCCCGCCGCTGTTCGTGGTGGTGGTGGGCGAGACCGCGCGGTCCGACCACTTCGGCCTCAACGGCTACGCCCGCGACACCACGCCCGAGCTCGCCAAGCGCAACGTGCTGAGCTACCGCGAGGTGCGCTCGTGCGGCACCAACACGCTGGCCTCGGTGCCCTGCATGTTCTCGCCCCTGGGCAAGAGCGGCTACGAGTCGCGCAAGGACGAATACGAAAACCTCATGGACGTGCTGCAGGCCTCGGGCCTGGCCGTGTTCTGGCTCGACAACCAGGCCGGCTGCAAGGGCGTGTGCGCGCGCATCCCGAACGCCTCTGCCTTCGACGGGCTCGACGCGGCCACCAAGAAGGCCCTGTGCGACGGCGAGGAGTGCCTCGACAACGTGATGCTCAAGGGCCTGGACGAACGCATCGCCGCGTTGCCCGCCGAGCGCCGCGCCAAGGGGGTCGTGCTCGTGATGCACCAGATGGGCAGTCACGGCCCGGCCTACTACAAGCGCTCGGCGCCCGAACTGAAGCGCTTCACGCCAGAGTGCAAGACCAACGCGCTGGCCGAGTGCGCGCATGCCGAGCTGATGAACGTCTACGACAACTCGATCGCGCAGACCGACCATTTCCTCGGGCAGACCATCGACTGGCTCCAGACCCAATCGAAGCAGTACGACACGGCGCTGCTGTACATGAGCGACCACGGCGAGTCGCTGGGCGAGTACGGCCTGTTCCTGCACGGCGTGCCCTACAGCTTCGCGCCCGATGCGCAAAAGCACGTGCCCATGGTCACCTGGTTCGGCGACGGCATGAGCGAGCGCCGCAAGCTCTCGCGCTCGTGCATGGAGGCGGGCCTGGACGCGCCGCTCACGCACGACAACCTCTATCACACGGTGCTGGGCCTCATGGACGTGGCGACGCCCACCTACAAGCCCGCGCTCGATGCGCTGGCCTCGTGCCGCGGCAAGGCCTGAGCGCGCTCGCAGCTTCGGCTTCTTACTTCTTTTCGCGCGGCAGCCGGCCCATCAGGAAGAACTCCGGGTTCGGCTGCATGCCGCTGAAGCTGGCCAGGCGGTTGCTCAGGCCGAAGAAGGCGGTGATGGCCGCGATGTCCCAGATGTCCTCGTCGTCGAAGCCGTGCGCGTGCAGCGGCCCGAAGTCGCGGTCGTCGATCTCGTGCGAGCGTTCGCAGACCTTCATCGCAAAGTCGAGCATCGCGCGCTGGCGCTGCGTGATGTCGGCCTTGCGATAGTTGACAGCCACCTGGTCGGCCACCAGCGGTTTCTTCTCGTAGATGCGCAGCAGCGCGCCGTGCGCCACCACGCAGTACAGGCATTGATTGACCGCGCTGGTGGCGGTGACGATCATCTCGCGGTCGCCCTTGGTGAGCGAGCCTTCTTCCTTGAGCATCAGCGCGTCGTGGTACGCGAAGAAGGCCCGCCACTCGGCGGGGCGGCGCGCAAGGCCGAGGAACACGTTGGGCACGAAGCCGGCCTTTTCCTGCACGGCAAGGATCGCGGTGCGGATGTCGTCGGGCAGGTCTTTCAGTTCGGCGAGGGGGTAGCGAGGGGCGTTCATCTGCTTGTCTCCTGGGGATCGGTCCCGGGATCATAGGCAACGGCGTCCGGGCTTGCAGCCAGCACCGCCAGGTCGCTCTCGTCCTTGAGCCCCACACCGCTCAGCCCCCGGCGCAGCGATTCGCGCACCAGCCACGCGAGCTTGAAGGCGGCCTGCGCGTACGAAAGTCCCTCGGGCCGCACGTTCGAGATGCAGTTGCGTTCGGCGTCGTGCCGGCCGCGGCGTGGCGAATGGGTGAGGTAGATGCCGAGGCTGTCGGGCGAGCTCAGGCCCGGGCGTTCGCCGATGAGCATGACCGACAGCGCCGCGCCCACCGCTTCGCCCAGTTCGTCGGCCAGCGCCACGCGCGCCTGCGTGGCGATGAATACGGGCGACAGGCGCGTGCCGGGCGGCAATTGTGGACGCAGCGCCGCGAGCAGTGGCACGGCGTGGCAGGCGACAGCGAGTGAGGAGAGGCCGTCGCCGATCACCAGGCAGAGGTCGCAGCTGCCCACGGGTCGATCGTCGCGCAGGTGCGCGGCATCTTCCGCGTCGAGCTGGCGGCCGAGGTCGGGGCGGCGCAGGTAGGTGGTGCGGTCGGGCGCGCGGCTGCGCACGCGATTCACGTCCCACTGGTCCGCGCGCAATGCGGCATCGAGTGCGTCGACATCGAGCGCCGCATGGATCGCGTCGCGTGCCATCGCGTGGGCCCAGCCGAAGCGCAGCGTTTCGTCAGTGGGCATGCCGGCACCGGCGCGGCCGAGTGCGAGCCGCGCGGGCGTGGCGGCGCGCCATTGCGCCCAGGGGTTGGGGGTGACGGGTGAATCGCTCATGGCGCCAGCGCGGACAGCCCGCCCATGTCGCGCAGCAGCCGGTTGGCCGTGGGCGGTGCGAGCCGCCCGGTGGTGTCGGTGATCTGCATGCGTTGCAGCCAGGCCTCGAACTCGGGCGCGCGCTTCAGGCCCAGCGTTTCGCGCAGGAAGAGGGCGTCGTGGAACGAGGTGCTCTGGTAGTTGAGCATCACGTCGTCGGCGCCCGGGATGCCCATGATGAAGTTGATGCCCGCCGTGCCCAGCAGCACGAGCAGCGTGTCCATGTCGTCCTGGTCGGCTTCGGCGTGGTTGGTGTAGCAGATGTCGCAGCCGATCGGCAGGCCCATCAGCTTGCCGCTGAAGTGGTCTTCGAGCCCGGCACGAATGATCTGCTTGCCGTCGTACAGGTACTCGGGGCCGATGAAGCCGACCACGGTGTTGATGAGCAAGGGCTGGTAGCGCCGCGCGAGCGCATAGGCGCGCACCTCGCAGGTCTGCTGGTCGACGCCGAAGTTGGCGTTGGCCGAGAGCGCGCTGCCCTGGCCGGTCTCGAAGTACATGAGGTTGTTGCCGACGGTACCCCGCGCAAGCGACTGCGCCGCGGCGTGGGCCTCGTCGAGCAGCGCGGGCGTCACGCCGAACGAGAGGTTCGCTTTCTCGGTGCCCGCGATCGACTGGAACACGAGGTCCACCGGCGCGCCGGCCTCGGCGAGCTTCAGCGTGTTGGTCACGTGCGTGAGCACGCAGCTTTGCGTGGGGATCTCGAAGCGCTGGATCACCTCGTCGAGCATATGCAGCAGGCGCCCGAGCACCGGCAGGCTGTCGGACACGGGGTTGATGCCGATCACCGCGTCGCCCGCGCCGTAGAGCAGGCCGTCGAGCGTGGACGCGGCCACGCCGCGCAGGTCGTCGGTGGGGTGGTTGGGCTGCAGGCGCACGGCCAGGTGGCCGGGCAGGCCGATGGTGTCGCGAAAGCGCGTGACGACGTGGCACTTCTTCGCGACCGCGACCAGGTCCTGGTTGCGCATGAGCTTGGACACGGCCGCCACCATCTCGGGCGTGAGGCCCGGTGCCAGCGCGGCGAGTGCCTCTGTGGTGGCCTGTTCCGACAGCAGCCAGTTGCGGAAGTCGCCGACCGTGAGGTGCGCGACCGGCGCGAAGGCCTGCGCGTCGTGCGTGTCGATGATCAGCCGCGTGATGTTGTCCTGCTCGTAGGGAATCAGCGCCTCGGTGAGGAACTGCTTCAGCGGCGTGTCGGCCAGCACGTGGCGCGCCGCCATGCGCTGCTGCGCGGTGGCTGCACCGAGGCCCGCCAGGTAGTCGCCCGAGCGCGCGGGGCTGGCGCAGGCGAGCACCTGCCGCAGATCGTCGAAGGCGAAGCCCTGGCCGGCAATGGCGGTGCGGTAGCGCATCTTTGTTTGTCAGGGCGTGGAAGACAGCATCGCGTCCGGCGCGGCGGCATCGCGCTGCGCCGAGGTGAGCAGGAAGTAGCCGTAGGCGGCCGCCATCAGCACGAGGAACAACACCGTGAGCATCGGGTTGAACCAGACCATCGCGCCCAGGCACACCAGCCCAAGCCCGAGCGCGACGGCCGGGAACACGGGGTAGAAGGGCGCGCGGTAGGTGCGCAGCAGGTCGGGCTCGGTGCGCCGCAGCTTGAACAGGGCGGCCATCGAGATCAGGTACATCACGATCGCGCCGAGCACGGCCATGGTGACGATGTTGGCCGTGAGCGTCTGTCCGCCGAACTGCACCCACTCGTCGCTGAAGATGGCGGCGATGCCCACCACGCCACCGGCCAGCAGTGCACGGTGCGGCGTGTCGAAGCGCGGGCTCAGGCCGGCGAAGTAGGCCGGCAGGTAGCCGGCGCGCGCGAGCGCGAAGATCTGGCGCGAATAGCCCATGAGGATGCCGTGGAACGAGGCGACCAGGCCGAACAGGCCGATCCACACCAGCATGTGCAGCCAGCCGCTGTTGGCGCCTACCACCGCCTTCATGGCCTGCGGCAGCGGGTCGTTGATGTTCGCGAGCTGGCGCCAGTCGCCCACGCCGCCCGCGAAGATCATCACGCCGAAGGCCAGCAGCACCAGCGTGACGATGCCAGTGGTGTAGGCCAGCGGAATCGTGCGGTGCGGATCGCGCGCCTCTTCGGCCGCCATGGCCGCGCCCTCGATGGCCAGGAAGAACCAGATCGCGAACGGGATCGACGCGAAGATGCCCGACACCGCCGCGCCGTTCAGCACGTTGCCGCCGGCCCATCCGTGGGCCACGAAGTTCGCCATCGACCAGCCTGGTGCGACCACGCCCATGAACACCAGCAACTCGAAGATCGCGAGCACCGTGACGAACAACTCGAACGCCGCCGCGATGCCGATGCCGATCCAGTTCAGCCCGATGAAGACCACGTAGGCCCCCACCGCGAACCACTTCGGATTGATGCCCGGGAACTGCACGTTGAGGTAGGCGCCGATCGCCAGCGCGATGGCCGGCGGCGCGAAGACGAATTCGATCAGCGTCGCGAAGCCCGCCACGAAACCGCCGCGCGGTCCGAAGGCGCGCCGCGCATAGGCGAAGGGGCCGCCCGCATGGGGGATGGCGGTCGAGAGCTCGGTGAAGCTGAAGATGAAGGTCGTGTACATCGTCGCCACCAGCACGGTGGCGACCAGGAAGCCGAGCGTGCCGGCCGTGTTCCAGCCGTAGCTCCAACCAAAGTACTCACCCGAGATGACGAGGCCGACCGCGATGCCCCACAACTGGACGGGACCGAGGACTTTCTTGAGATGACCGGTGCCGGCGACGGGGGCCGGCGGAGCGTCGTTGGCGCGCATGGGGGCTTCCTCTCTGGGCGGATGGTGACAGTGCACCCCTCCCAAAGCAAGGGCCGTTCCATCGGATACATCGGCGTACAGGCGGCTTCACGGGGGCTGTCCATAATCGGCAGCTTTTCAACCACCGAGGTGTTTCGTGAAGTCATTTTTCTGTGCCGCGCTCGTGTCCGCCCTTGCCATTCCCGCCGCCTTTGCGCAGTCCGCGGCGGTCACCACGCCCAGCGGCCTGATCTACCAGTCGCTCAAGGAAGGCACTGGCGCATCGCCCGCCGCCACCGACGTGGTCAAGGTGCACTACCGCGGCACCTTCCCCGACAGCGGCAAGGAGTTCGACAGCTCGTACAAGCGCGGCGAACCCACCGAGTTCCCACTCAACGGCGTGATCCCGTGCTGGACCGAAGGCGTGCAGAAGATGAAGCCGGGCGGCAAGGCCAAGCTGACCTGCCCGGCGTCGATTGCTTATGGTGCGCGCGGTGCGGGCAACGGTTTGATTCCGCCGAATGCGACGCTGAATTTCGAAGTCGAGCTGGTGTCGGTCACGAAGAAGTAGTGGTCGCGGCCGGTTGGAGCCGGCTTGGGCAATGGGCGGTGCGTGCAGTCCATCACGCTGCTCGCCACGCAATAGTTGCCCGATTCTTTCCCCCTGTTTTTGCGCACATGGGCCTCCCACAATCCGCCGCCTGACTCCTGATCCACAGGAGCGGCTTCTGGGAGGAACACATGTCCGCATTCAGTGCTGCGCTGACGCGCACGCTTCATAGCAATGGCACCGCCACTCTGATGTTTCTGGGCCGCGTGGTGCCCTCATGTGCAGTCGGATTTGTCGAGGTGCACCATGAGCGCTAAACAAATCATCGAGGACCACGACAAATGGCGAAAAGGCGCAGGCGGTGCGCCGGCGGGCCTTTCCGGTCAGAGTGACGGCAATGCCTACGCCGGCCTGGACCTCAACCTGGTCACCTTCTCGTCCAGCGCCTTCAGTGGCAGCAGCTTCGCTGCGACCACTTTTCAAGACGCCATCTGGACCGCATGCCAGTTCAGCGGTTGCGCCTTCAGCCAATGCGACATGCAGCGCATCGCGATCAGCGGATGCACCTTCGTGGACTGCACTTTCAGTGCGTCGCAGCTCAAGGCCAGCACGCTCCGCGATTGCACCTTCACCCGTTGCAACTGGACCGCACTCAATTTCGATGCGAGCCAGTGGTCGCGCTTGAAGTTGCTCGAATGCAGAGGCACGCAGGTGAGTGCGACCAACCTGCAGGGCGAGCAGGTCGACTTCACGGGCAGTCAGTTCGAAGACATGCAACTGACTAACGCGCGAATCAACTGAGGCTGCAATATGTTGTGGCTTCCTTTTTCGATCATCGGCGCGTTCATTGGCGGATGTGTTGGTCTCACCATATGCGGAGATTGTGCGCACAGTGCGGGTGACGCGATTGGTGCCGTTCTCGGTATTTTCTATATGGCTATCGGCGCGCTCGCCGGCCTGATTGTTGGATGCATCGGTGGTCTCATTTTTTCGGCACGGGCCAAGAAGGCCCATCTGTCTTCCGTCGAGAGCCAATCAGCTATCGATAGTGCCGACAAGTGGTTTGACGGAGGCTCACCGTGTCCGTATTCGGGTCTTTGGGTCGCGCGGGTGGACGACAGCCATGCGCTGGCCGACGCATTCAACATTTGGAATCGAACCGCCAGGGTGCTCAAGGGAGACCGATTTCCTCATCCGTCGACCATGTTGGCTGGCGTAGTCGTTGCAGACATCCGGTGGAAGTGTCTGGACGGGGCATCGGATCGCCCGAGGATGTAAGCGTGTCTGATCTCGCCATTGGGCATCCGTAGCACTGCGAATCAACGAACTCTGGCTTCGCTTCCGAGGCTGAGGCAGGTCACTGCCCACAGCATCGACCCTTGTCAGATCTCGAAATTTGGCTGCTGCGGATGCCCCGCGGCCTGCCTTGCCGTCCGGGGCTCCCACTCACCCCGGCTGATACTGATACAGCCAGGTCTCCGTCAACGTCTGATCCCCGTTCTTCAGATACAGCCGCATGTCGACCGGCTCCGTGCCCTCGGGCGTGAAGTCGAACTGCGCGCGCCAGTGGCCCGGCACGCCATTCGGCACGGCTTCGGCGAAGACGTAAGAGAACTTGCCGCGCGGCGCGGTGAGCACCAGTTCGGGTTTCACGCCGAAGGGCACCGTGGTGAGCGGCTGTCCGATGAATTCCACCATGAACTTGCGCACGCCCTGCGGGCGCGGCTGGCCGGGCTGGCCGCCGCGGCCGATGCGGGTGGCGACGCAGCGCGCGAGCGGTGACGGAAAGGGCTCCTGGTCGGTCCAGTGCAGCCGGTATTGCAGGCTGTAGCTTGCCCCGGCTTTTGCATCGGCCTTCGGCACCCAGAAGGCGACGGTGTTGTCGTGGATCTCGTCGTCGGTCGGGATCTCGATGAGCTGGACCGAGCCTTCACCCCAGTCGCCCAGCGGTTCGATCCACAGGCTGGGGCGCTTCTCGTAGTTGACGCCGTCCTGGTAGTGGTCGAAGTTGCGGTCGCGCTGCAGCAGGCCGAAGCCGCGCGGCCTTGTGTCGGCGAACGCGGAGGCTCGCGTCTGCGTGGGGTTGTTGAGTGGTCGCCAGATGCGCTCGCCCGCGCCGTTCCAGATCGCGAGGCCGTCGGAGTCGTGCACCTCGGGGCGCCAGTCGATGGCGGTGGGCTTGATGGTTTCCGAGTACCAGTACATCGACGTGAGTGGCACCAGGCCCAGGCGCGACACGTCGCGGCGCAGGAACACGCGCGCGTCGATGTCCATGATCACGGCCTTGCCGCGCTGCATGACGAACTTGAACACGCCCGTGACGCTCGGCCCCTCGAGCAGGGCGTAGACGGTCATCGAGGTGGTGTTGCCCGCGGCCGGCGTTTCGAAATAGAAGCGCGTGAAGTTCGGAAACTCTTCGGGCTTGTCGGGCACAGCCACGTCGAGCGCGATGCCGCGCGCCGACAGGCCGTACTGGTAGAGCTCGCCGATGGCGCGGAAGTACGAGGCGCCGAGAAAGGCGACCCAGTCGTTCTTTTGCCAGTCGAGCTTGCCCTGGTCGCCCAGCCGGCTTTCCTGCAGGCGAAAGCCCGCGAAGCCGGCGCCTTCGGGCAGTGCGCGTGCGGGGCTGTCGGGCGGCATCGAGAAGTACGTGGGGCTGTAGAGCACCTCGCGCGCAAAGCTGTCGCCGCCGGCGGTCTCCAGCACGTGCATGCGCACCGGTGTCTGGAAGAAGCGGCCGAGGTGAAAGAAGGTGACCGGAAACGCGCCGGGCCCGTCGCGGAAGAGGGCGTTGGCGGGGTCGAAGCGGATCTTGCCGTGCGCGTCGTAGTCGATGCGCTCCAGCACCTGCGGCGCCAGCGGCGCGGCGGCGGTGTAGGGGCGGGCCGCGAGGCGCTTGGCCTGCGCGACGAGCGCATCGAAGGAGAAGGGCGCCGGCTGGCTCAGTTGCAGGCCGTTGGCGGCCAGCGCCTCTTCGGGCAGTCCCAGGGCGGCGAGTGCGGCGGCGGCACTGCCGGCGGCGAGGAAGGATCGGCGATCAAGCATGTGTTCTTGAGGGGCGGCGAAAGCCTTTGGAGGAGAAGGGAAAAGAGAAGCGTCGGGGAGACGGGGAAAAACAACGCCAAGCATGCCCCGGACCACAGGGTACGGCGCGTCAGCCATTCCGCGCAAACGGGGCCGGACAAGGCCCCGCGCTGTCTTGCGGCAGCGGGTGCCGATCGGGCCCTTTCCGGGGCGTCGCCGGGTATTCTCGCGCCATCGAAAGTGCCAGGAGACCACGGACATGTACACGGAACAAGGCGGCGAAGGCCCGGACCTGCTGGTGCTGCTGCACGGTATGGGCGCGACAAGCGCGGTGTGGTCGCCGCTGTGTGCGCAGGCGGATGCGCGATGGCGCGGCCGTTGGCTGGCGCTCGACCTGCCCGGGCACGGCGCATCGGACCGGCAGGCCTCCTACGCCATCGGCCAGCACGCCGCCACCGTGGCGCGCGCAGTGCTGCCGCATCTGCAGCCCGAAGGCCGCCTCGTGGTGCTCGGCCATTCACTGGGCGGCGTGATCGGCCTGGCGCTTGCGACGGGATGGTTTGGCGTCGTGCCGCACGCGGTGTTCGCGGCGGGCATCAAGGTCGCATGGAGCGATGAGGAGGTCCGCCGCATGGAGGCGCTGGCGACGCAGCCCGCCAAGCGTTTCGCGACGGAAGAAGAGGCGCGGGACCGCTACCTGAAGGTCTCCGGCCTGACCGCGATCGCCGACGCGACGGCGCCCGTCGTGGCGCGCGGCGTGACGCAAGAGGACGAGGGATGGCGCCTCGCCATGGACCCGCGCGCCAATGCCGTGGGCAAGCCGCCGCTGTCCGAACTGGTCGGGCTGGCGCGCTGCCCCGTCCATCTCGGCCAGGGTCGCCACGATGCGCTGGTAACGATGGAACACACCCGTTCCCTCGACCCCGACGCCCGCGACCTGGGCCCGCACGGCCACAACGTGATGGTCGAGGCGCCCGGCGCGGTGTGGGACTGGGTGGCCTCGCTCAGCTGAGTCGCTCGTCGGCGCGGCGGATCGGCACCGTCACCCGCACCTCGGCCGCGCGTGCCCGCAGCTGGCCGCAGCCACCGTCGACGTCCTGGCCGGCGGAGTAGCGCAGCTTCGTGAGGATGCCGCGTTCGTGCAGCGTGCGGGCCATCTGCTCGCAGCGCTCGCGCGACGGGCGGCCGAAGGCCACGCCGTCCACCGTGTTGAACGGGATCATGTTCAGCACGCCGTACTTGCCCGACAGCAGCCGCACGATGCCCTCGACCTCCTCGGGCCCGTCGTTCACGCCTTCGAGCAGCGTCCACTGGTACTGGATGGGGTAGCCGGTCGCGCGGGCGTAGCGCTCGCCTGCGTCGATGAGGGCTTCAGGCGTCAGGTTCGGCGCGCGCGGCAGGAGCTTGCGGCGCAACTCGGCATTGGTCGTGTGCAATGAGAGCGCCAGCGCGGGCCGCACGCGCGCCTGCAGCAGCCGCTCGAACACGCGCGGGTCGCCGACGGTGGAGAACACCAGGTTCTTGTGGCCGATGTTGCCGACCGTGCCGAGCAACTCGATGGCCTCGATCACGTTGTCCAGGTTGTGCGCCGGTTCGCCCATGCCCATGAACACCACCTTGCGCACCGGCCGGCGCAGGCGCGCGAGGGCGACCTGCGCAACGATCTCGGCGCTTTCGACCTGGCGCAGCAGGCCGTCGCGGCCCGTCATGCAGAACTGGCATCCGACAGCGCAGCCGACCTGCGACGACACACACAGGCCGTCGCGCGGTAGCAGCACGCTTTCCACCGTCTGGCCATCGGCCAGCGCGACAAGCAGCCGCTCGGAGCCATCGGCGCCGGGATGAATCGCATGGATGCGCGCCAGGCCCGCAAGCTCGGCCTCGATGGCTGGCAGGGCCTCCATCAGCGACGACGGGAAGAAGGTGGCCGGCAGGCGCCTGCCGCTGTTGCGCGGCAGCGCATGCGACCACAGCCGCAGGATGCGCTGCTCGTGGCTGGGACCGGCCCCGGCCTCGCGGAGTCGTCGTTTCAGTTCGTGGATTCGCATGCGCGGCGTGGGGCAAAGGGGCTCGGGGGAGCGCCGATTGTGCACGGCGGGCATGCGAAGGCGCGGCGCGCCGGGGCGGGCGCCGCGCCTGCGGTGCGTGAGAAAGCGTGCGAAGGGGAGGGCCGTTGCCGGCCTCTCCGCCTTCGGTCAGCCCAGCAGGCCGTGCAGGATGTTCGTCACGGGCGCCAGCGCGGAGCCTGTGCCGCTGTGGTCGAGCAGGCTGGTGATCGGGGCCACGACCTCGCACACCAGTGGCGTGACCGCGTGCTCGATGGTGTTCACCACCTCGGCGACCACCGGGGCAACTGCCGAGTTGGCGCCGGCCAGGATGTCGGCCGCGGGCACCGCGGCGCCGGATGCGGCTTGCGTGGCCTCGGCCACGACCGGTGCCACGGCATCGCTTGCATGGCCGAGCACCGACGACACCGGCTCCAGGATGTCCGCGACGGGGGCCTTGCCTCCGATCAGGCCGCCGAGCAGGCTGCCCACGAGGCCGTCTTCGCCGACGATGCCGCCGAGCAAGCCGCCTTCGCCGCCACCGAGGACGCCGCCCAGCAGGCCGTCGTCACCCAGCACGCCGCCGAGCAGGCCACCGTCGCCGCCGAGGACACCGCCCAGCAGGCCATCGTCACCCAGCACGCCGCCAAGCAGACCACCGTCGCCGCCGAGAACGCCACCCAGGAGGCCGTCGTCACCCAGCACGCCGCCGAGCAGACCACCTTCACCGCCAAGGACACCACCCAGCAGGCCGTCGTCGCCCAGCACGCCACCGAGCAGACCGCCGTCACCGCCGAGGACGCCACCCAGCAAGCCGTCGTCGCCCAGCAATCCACCGAGCAGACCACCGTCGCCGCCGAGGACACCGCCCAGCAAGCCGTCATCACCCAGCACGCCGCCAAGCAATCCGCCGTCGCCGCCGCCGAGCAGGCTGCCCAGCAGGCCTTCGTCACCCAGCAAGCCGCCGAGCAGGCCGCCCTCGCCGCCGAGGACACCACCCAGCAGGCCGTCGTCACCGAGCACACCGCCGAGCAGGCCACCGTCGCCACCGAGGACGCCGCCCAGAAGGCCGTCGTCGCCGAGCAAGCCACCCAGCAGGCCGCCGTCACCGCCGAGCAGTCCGCCCAACAAACCATCGTCACCCAGCACGCCGCCGAGCAAGCCGCCGCCGTCGCCGCCAAGGACGCCATTCAACAGGCCGCCGACCGGGCCTTCGGCACCGAGGATGCCGTCGTCGCCCAGCACACCGCCCAGCAGGCCGTCGTCACCGAGGACGCCACCCAGGAGCCCGTCATCGCCCAGCAGGCCGCTGAGCAAGCCGTCTTCGCCGCCGAGCAGGCCGGCCAGCGGGGTGGCGTTCAGCAGGGAGCCGACCGCGCCGTCGGGACCGAGCAGGCTGTCCACGAGTCCGTCGCCACCGAGCAGTCCGCCGGTGAGGCCTCCGCTGCCGAGCAGGCCGGACAGGGCGCCGTCGCCGCCGAGCACGCCGCCCAGGATGCCTTCGTCACCGAGGAGGCCGTTGACCAGGCCGTCGTCGCCCAGCACACCGCCAAGCAAGCCGCCTTCGCCACCGAGGACACCGCCCAGCAGGCCGTCGTCACCCAGCACACCGCCGAGCAAGCCGCCTTCGCCACCGAGCAAGCCGCCCAGCAGGCCGTTGTCACCCAGCACACCGCCAAGCAAGCCGCCTTCACCGCCGAGGACGCCACCCAGCAGGCCGTCATCGCCCAGCACACCACCGAGCAGGCCCCCGTCGCCACCGAGCAAACCGCCCAACAGGCCGTCGTCACCCAGCACACCGCCCAGCAGGCCGCCTTCGCCGCCGAGTACGCCACCCAGCAAACCGCCATCGCCCAGCACGCCACCGAGCAGCCCGTCATCGCCCAGCAACTGCCCGATCAACCCGTCTTCACCGAGCACGCTGCCCAGCAGGCTGCCGTCACCCAGCAGCCCTTCGAGCACCTGGCCGACGACACCGTCCGTGCCGAGCAGGTCGTCCACGAGGCCGTCCAGGCCCAGCGGGGTGGTGATGCCGCCGAGCAGGCCTTCGCTGCCCAGCACGTTCTCCAGCGCATTGCCCAGCGCGTCGGTCAGGTAGTCGACCTGGCCGATCAGCGAGCCAACGAGGGCGTCGGTCAGGCCATCGCCGAGCAGGCCGTCGACCACGGGGGTCAGCACGCCGCCCACGTGAACGGCAATGTTTTCGACCGCGTTGTCCACCGGTTCGAACTCATTGGGATCGTTGGGCTTGAACTCCTCGCCGGTCACCGGCGAGAGCAGGTCGTCGACGAGGTCGGTGAGGCCGTCGGCCACCGGCATCAGCGAGGCCAGCGTGCCCGACGAGCCGGAGGCGCTGCGCACGTTGGTCGCACCGCCGCCCAGGCCGAGCGCGTTGTCGAGGGCGCCCAGCAGGTGCCCGGCGAGGCCGTCGCCCGGATCGAGCAGGTGGTCTGCGTCGGCGTCGGCATCCGCGTCCGAATCGGCGTCCGCATCAGCGTCGGCGTCTGCATCCGAATCCGCGTCGGCGTCCGAATCGGCATCGGCATCGGCATCGGCATCTGCATCTGCATCTGCATCCGAGTCGGCGTCGGCGTCTGCATCGGCATCCGAATCGGCATCCGCGTCGCTGTCGCCGATGCCCGAGACGAACAGCGGGAACCCGCCGCCGTCGCCGCCGCCACCGCCGCTCAGCGCGGCGCCCAGGCCGATGGCGCCCAGCGCGCCGAGTGCGAATTCACCCAGGCCGATGCCGCTGCCGGCCGCAGTCTTCTTGCTCACGGCGAGCGCCGCGGCTTCCGCGTCGCTGTCGGGCGAGGTGACATCGAGGTTGCCCGCGGCCACGTCGACGTTCACCTGCTCCAGGCCGCTGGACAGCTTGGTCGAGGTGATGGTGGCGTCGGTGCCGCCCGCGAACACACCGGCCAGCGGCGCCTTGTTGGTGGCCGAGCCGGGGAAGAGCACGTTGGCCTGGCCGCCGTCGGGCACGATTACGCGGTCGCCGGCGATGAGGGTCTGGTTGCCGTCCACCGGCATGCGAAATCCGTCGCGCATGACGACCGTGCCGGGCGTGGCGTTGGACAGGGTGCCCAGGCTGGTCGGCCCGGCGGGCGCGGCCATGGGGGCGCCCGATCCGACGGGGCCCAGGGGGGTGACGCTGGCCTGTGCAAGCACCACGGGAGCGCCGCTTTCGGCGGCGGCGGGGATCGAAGCGATCGGCGATACGGTGGTGGTCATGCGGCCTCCTCGTCAAATAAATGACTACAGAGGGCAACATGCGTGCCGCCTTCGACTTCAGCCGTCAGCGGCGGGCCGAAAACGCCGTATCCCGTTGATTCGAAACGATTTTTGTGCGAATGGCCCTGTCAGGCCCGTGGTGCAAAACGGGCAGCTGTCGCCACTCGTTACGTAACACGGCGCACGCTTTGGCCGGAACGCCGGGCGCGTTCAGCGCGGGTCAGCTGCGCAGCCGGACCTGCAGGCTCTTCAGGTTGGCGAGCCACGCAAGGTAGTCCTCGTCGTCCTCGCCCAGCTCGGCCCAGGTGTCGTGGCCGTCCGCGTCGGGGTCGTCGAGGATAGCCTGCAGCGCGTCGGCGGCGGCATGGCGCAGGTCGGCGGGCGGCGCGGCCTTGCCGGCGCACCAGTCGACGGCGTCCGGGTGCACATCGGCGCTGTCGTGTCCGGCGAGCAGTGCCAGCACTTCGGCCGCGGCGACGGTGCCTTCGGTCGAACCTGAATCCAGCGTCTCGCGGATGAAGGCGAGCGCGTCATCGGCTTCCTGCAGTTCCGCCAGCCAATCGAGTGCCTCGTCGTTGCCGAAGCCTGCTGTCGACCATGTACCCATTCGTTTGACTCCCGTGTGTGGCGTGTCGCGGTGCGGCCACGGTTTGAAGATGCGGTGATGCTAGCGGCGCGAATCTCGTGATCGCGCGGCCTCGCAGAATTCGTCAGAATGCCAGGCGACGCTTCCCAGTAGCATGGCCGCGCTCCTGACATGGGGGCGCGTGATCATCCAGTCCGTGAGCCGCCGGGGAACACTTCCCTTGGGCCGGCGTTGCGGCGGTGTCCTTCCAGGACACGCCGCGGTCACGGCCGATCTGCCGTGCATGGCCCACGGAAGCAGATGCCGGGCCGCTTACCCATTCACAACCACGGTTTCAGGGAGAGATTCAGCATGTCATTCGTTTTTTCGTCGTTCACCGACCATCTGGGCGCGTTGCCGCCCGAACGCGCGCGCCACGGCGACGCCTTGCGTGCGCGCGTGCAGCAACAGGTACAGGCACCGTTGCATGCCGACCTGTCGGCCTTTTCCTTCCTGCCCGACCAGGCGGACCACCCCGATCACGAGGACGCGCCGCAGGTGTTCGCGCAGGCGGTCGAGCAGATGTACCTGCCCAGGCCGTGGCTGGGCGACGAGATTCCGCTCTTCTTCCTCGGCTACCACGCGATGAACCGGCTCAGCGGCAAGCGCACCTCGCAAGGGCTGCTGCTGACCGATCAGGCGGTGTACGTGCAGGACGACTTCACCGTGCTGTCGGCCGCACCGCCACCGGCGCAGGGCCATGCCTTGCCGGCGCGCGCCGACGACGCACCGTCGTTCGTCTCGACGCTGCTCGCGCGCTTCAAGGCGTGGAAAGACTGGTCTGGCGTGGCCGACGCGCCCGAGCCGGTGCTGCTCAAGCGCTGCGGCGAACTGCTGGCACCGACGGTCGCGGCGGTGCTCGCGTACCACGCGGAAAACGGCAGCCAGCGGCAGGCGCAGCAGCGCGTCTGGACGCTGGCCGAGCTGGTGGCCGACCACGGCGCGACCGACACCTTGCTCGACCCCGCCAACCCGAAGCTCGCCAAGAAGCTGGGCAAGGTGACGGACAAGTTCCAGATTCCCGCGGGCGAGACGCTGCAGTTCGCGCTGGCCGACTTTCCGCTGTTCGGCGGCCCCTACGGCGTGGCGCTCACCGCGCAGGCGCTGTACGGCAAGGACCTGATGGAGTCGCCGCTGCGCATCGCACTGGAGCGTGTGGAGGCGCGCGCGCTGCAGATCGGGGAGAAGGGCGACCAGCTGCTGACCGGCTCGACCCCGCCGATGGCGCTGCCCGCGCACATGAAGGAATCGCTGCGCGCACCGTTCCTCGCGTTCCTGCAGCAGGAGATCGCGCGCCTGCAATCGAAGGCCTGATTCGCTCGCGCACCATTCAACAAATCTCGGAGGAGTTTTCATGGGGTTCAAGGACACGCTCGCGCACGCGATGCTCGACAACGACAAGCTCAAGTTCGACGCCGCCGCGCCCGCGCTTTCCGCGCAGGAGCAATGGCTGGTCACGCTGAGCACGCCGCTGTCGGCCTTCAACGGCGACTGCGTGAACGCGGTGCTCACCGGCAAGGACAACGACACCCTGCGCGAAGGCATCGCGCAGGTGTGGAACGTGAGCGACCGCGCGAGCTTCGAGCAGACCGCGCGCTGGCTGACCGAGGAAGGGCAGCGCGCGAAGTACTTGCCGGCCTGGAAGGCCATCGGTGCGATCGATGCAGCGGTGCAGTCCACGCCGGGCGTGCTGCGCCTGGTCATGGACGCGTGGTTTCCCGCGTTCTTCCAGATCAAGGCGCGCGAGCACCTGGACATGCGGGCGCTGTCCGCGCAGACCGGGCACTCGAGCGCCGAGCTGAGCCAGCTGATGACCGGCAGCCAGAGCTGGGTCAGCGCCCTGCGCAAGCACTTCGGCGTGGCGCCGGACCAGCTGACGAACCTGGTGGCCTGGGACGCGGTGCGCCTGGCCAGCCTGTCGCGCTGGGCGGTGCAGCTGGGCTACATCGAACGCGCGGAGTTCGCGGACTTTGCGGGCGGCCTGGCATCGCAGGTGCGCGCGGCCTATGCCAGCTGGTCGCAGGTGAGCGCCGCCTACATCGCGGCGGGCCTGATCTGGCAGTACTCCGACGCGCGCGAAGAGCATCTGCTGCGCACCAACCGTCTGCTGCTGAGCGACACGCGCAGCCCGTGGCGCAGCGTGCCTTTCGCCTGAAGAGGTCCTAGTCCTTCGCCCTCAGCGCGTACACCGCATAGATCGGCACGCCCAGGAAGAACAGCACCATCGGCGCGAACAGCGTGTAGGGCCAGCCGATGCCTTCCATCACGCGGTAGGTGCCGTCCAGGTGCAGCCGCGGATGGGGCTGCGTGAGGTCTTCGTACCGGCGCAGGCCCCACTGGAACTCCGCGCCGGTCGCGCGCACCGAAGGATGCTGGCGCGCGCGGCCCACGGCCAGCCAGCACATCGCATCGAAGGCCAGCACCGAGCCCGCAGGCGCGCGTTCGCCGAAGGTGGTGAACACGGCATTCACCTGCTCGGGCGTGAGGTACATCAGCACGCCTTCGGTGAACAGGAAGACCGGCTGCGCCTGGCGCTTGCGCGGCAGGCCGAGCTGCTCCCACCAGCTGGGCGCGGTGAGGTCGAGTTCGCGCAGGTCGTGGCGGGGATGCGTGTCGGGCAGCAGCTCGCGGCGCAGGGCCAGCACCTCGGGCAGGTCGGCGTCGGTCATGCGCGACTTGCCATCGTCCAGCCATTGGAAGTAGTGGCTCAGGCCACAGCCCAGGTTCACGACGCGCGCGCCCGGGTGCAGCTTGAGGAAGTCCTGCGCCAGGCTGCGAAAGCGCCGCGTGCGCGCGAGGATGCCGTAGATGGTCGTGCGGTCGTCGGGCAGGGCGTGGTCGTCGTCGCGGATCTGCTCGAGGATGCTGGCGGCGTAGGCGTCGCGCACGGCCATCTGCGGAAACAGCGCATCGCCCGAAGCCCGCGCGGCCAGCGGAATTCGCAAGGTGGACGGCACGGCCGAGAGCTTGCGCGCGGGTTTGCCGGTGGTCATGAATGCGGGAGCAAGGGCATGCGCAAAGTCTGGCTGGTCCCGCGCGTGCGGGCAAGTCAGTCTTTGGTGTTGCCCGCGGGCGGGCGCTGGCGCGCGAGGTGGCGGTACACGGTGCTGCGGTGAACGCCGAGCCGGCGGGCCGCGCGCGCCACGTCGTGGTCGCAGGCGCGCAGCGCTTCGTCGATGGCGTGGCGCGTGATGGTCTGCAGGGGCGCGTTGGGTTGCGACAGTGTGGCTTCGCTGAAGTCAGCGAGGGGTGCGGCGTCTTGCAGGTGCGCGGGCAGCGCATCGGCCGTCACCGCATCGCCCGGGTCGGCCAGCGCCACGAGCGCGCGCAGCACGCTGCGCAGCTCGCGCACGTTGCCGGGCCAGCGGTAGGCCGCCAGGCGTTCGAGCGCGTCGTTCTCCAGGCACAGGTGCTTGGCGGCGCCGCCCGATTCCAGAAACAGCCGCGCGATCAGCGCGCGCCGGTCGGCGCGCTCGTGCAGCGCGGGCAGGGCGACGGTGAAGCCGGCCACGCGGTACATCAGGTCGGCGCGAAAGCGCCCCGCCTCGACCAGCGCGGGAAGTCCGGCGTGCGTGGCACACACCAGGTCGAAATCGACCGCCACGCCCTGGCCACCGCCCAGCGGCGTGACCACGCGGCCTTCGAGCACGCGCAGCAGGCGCGTCTGCAGCGCGAGCGGGATCTCGGCGATCTCGTCCAGAAACAGCACGCCGCCGTGCGCTTCGCGGATGCGCCCCGGCATGCCCTTGCGGCGCGCGCCGGTGAAGGCGCCTTCTTCGTAACCGAACAGCTCGGCCTCGATCAGCGTCTCGGGCAGCGAGGCGCAGTCGACGGCCACGAACGGGCCCGCACTGCGGCGGCTGGCGGCGTGCAGGCGGCGCGAGAACACCTCCTTGCCGCTGCCGGTCTCGCCGTTCACCAGCACCGGCACGCCTTCGTTGAGCACGCGCACGGCGCGCGCCAGCAGCGGGCGCACGACGTCGTCGTTGTCGACGGGGGAGGCGCTCGCGGCCATCACCTGTCGCGCACCGGTGCGGCCCGCGCCGCTGTTCGCCGTGCCCGTGCGTTCCATGACCGTCGCGATCTGCCGTCCGCCCGGCAACGTGAGCAGGCTGCGCCGGTGCTCCATGCGTGGCCACTGCGCGCCCAGGAATTCTTCGGCGTCGAGGTCGAGCAGGCCCTCCCACGAGCGCCCGAACAGGTCGAGCGCCACGCGGTTGGCCGCCACGATGCGCCCGCCCTCGATCACCATCAGCCCTTCGCGCGCGGTGCCGATCAGCGCCGGCCGCGCATGGAAGCGCAGCACGTGGCCCGAGGCCTCGGCCAGCAGCATGCGGTGCTCGACCTGCTGCGCCGCCATGCGCACCAGGCCCAGGGCGTGGTGGTTCACGCGCGCGGTCTCGCCCGAGATGTCGAGCGCGCCGGCCAGCTCGCCGCGCCCGCTGAAGATGGGCGCCGCCGCGCAGCCCAGCCGGCCGTTCTGCGCCAGGTAGTGCTCGCCGCCCAGCACCATCAGCGCCACACGCTCGGCCAGCGCCGTGCCGATGGCGTTGGTGCCGCGGTGGCTCTCCGACCATTCCACGCCGGGCTGCAGCGCCACGCGCTGGGCCTTGGGCAGGAAGTCGGGGCTGCCGATCTCTTCGAGGATCAGGCCGGTCGCGTCCGACAGCGCGACGATGCAGCCGTTGCCCACCGCATGCTCGGCGAGCCCGTCGAGTTCGGGCTGCGCGCAGCTGAGCAGGCGTATCGCCTGCTCGCGCCGCTCGTTGAGCAGCGAAGGCGCCATCGGCGTCGGGTCGATGCAATGCGGATCGACCGGCCGGCTGCGCTGCCACGAGCGCGAGATGTGCGGCGCGATCCACGGCGCCGGGTCGCGGCCCTGCGCGAAGAACAGCTCGCGCGCCTGCGCGACGCTGACGGATGGCACTGACGCTTCACTCATCTTGCGGAACTCCGATGACAGGGGTTGCCGGCGATTCGCCTTGTGCGACATCGTAGTCGCCGTATTCGCGCAAACATGTCGCAGATTGCGAATGGAAACCCTCTGCGCGGGCCGCGCCCCTGTGGCGCGGGGCTTGGGGATTGTCCCGATCCCGACGGGTATGCCGCTTGCGGTGCCTGTGCGGGCCGCCGCATGTCGCGGCGCCCGTTCACACCTTACCCAACGGAGACAACCCATGGACATGCTCGAACCGGGCAAATTCGGTACCGCGGTGCCTTTCAAGAAGCGCTACGGCAACTACATCGGCGGCGAATGGGTCGCGCCGGTGGAGAACCAGTATTTCGGCAACATCACGCCCGTCACCGGCAAGGTCTTCTGCGAAGTGCCGCGCTCCAGCGCCGCCGACATCGAGCGCGCGCTCGACGCCGCCCACAAGGCCAAGGGCGCCTGGGGCCGCACCTCGACCACCGAGCGCGCCAACATCCTGAACCGCATCGCCGACCGCATGCAGGAAAACCTGGCCATGCTGGCCGCCGCCGAGACCTGGGACAACGGCAAGCCGATCCGCGAGACCATGGCCGCCGACCTGCCGCTGGCCATCGACCACTTCCGCTACTTTGCCTCGTGCGTGCGCTCGCAGGAGGGCGGCATCAGCGAGATCGACCACGAGACCTTCGCGTACCACTTTCACGAACCCATCGGCGTGGTCGGCCAGATCATTCCGTGGAACTTTCCGATCCTCATGGCCGTGTGGAAGCTCGCGCCCGCGCTGGCGGCCGGCAACTGCGTGGTGCTCAAGCCCGCCGAGCAGACGCCGGTGTCGATTCTGGTGCTGATGGAGGTCATTGGCGACCTGCTGCCGCCGGGCGTGCTCAACGTGGTCAACGGCTTCGGCGTGGAGGCGGGCAAGCCGCTGGCGTCGAGCAACCGCATCGGCAAGATCGCCTTCACCGGCGAGACCACCACCGGCCGGCTGATCTCGCAGTACGCGAGCCAGAACCTCATTCCGGTGACGCTGGAGCTGGGCGGCAAGTCGCCCAACATCTTCTTTGCCGACGTGATGGAGCGCGACGACGCCTTCTTCGACAAGGCGCTCGAAGGCTTCACGATGTTCGCGCTGAACCAGGGCGAGGTCTGCACCTGCCCGAGCCGCGCGCTGATCCAGGAATCGATCTACGACCGCTTCATGGAGCGCGCACTGAAGCGCGTGGCCGCCATCAAGCAGGGCAGCCCGCTCGACGCGGCCACCATGATCGGCGCGCAGGCCTCGAGCGAGCAGCTCGAAAAGATCCTGTCGTACCTGGACATCGGCCGGCAGGAGGGCGCGCAGGTGCTCATCGGCGGCGAGCGCCAGCAGCTCGACGGCGACCTGGCCGACGGCTACTACGTGAAGCCGACCGTGTTCCGCGGCCACAACAAGATGCGCATCTTCCAGGAGGAAATTTTCGGACCGGTCGTGTCGGTCACCACCTTCAAGGACGAGGAAGAAGCGCTGGCGATTGCCAACGACACGCTCTACGGCCTGGGCGCCGGCGTGTGGAGCCGCGACATGAACCGCGCCTTCCGCATGGGCCGCGGCATCCAGGCGGGGCGCGTGTGGACCAACTGCTATCACCAGTACCCGGCGCATGCGGCCTTCGGCGGCTACAAGCAATCGGGCATCGGGCGAGAGAACCACAAGATGATGCTCGACCACTACCAGCAGACCAAGAACCTGCTCGTGAGCTACAGCGAGAACAAGCTGGGCTTCTTCTGATGACCGGCGAGGTCCTGCGCGTCACCGCGACCGATGCGGCGCTCGCGCTCATCGACGACCTCGCCGCCAGGCACGGCCCGCTGATGTTTCATCAGTCGGGCGGCTGCTGCGACGGCAGCGCGCCCATGTGCTACGCGCAGGGCGAGTTCATCGTGGGCGACTACGACCGGCTGCTGGGCCGCATCGGCGGCATGCCGTTCTACATCAGCGGGCCGCAGTTCGAGTACTGGCAGCACACGCAGCTGATCATCGACGTGGTGCCGGGCCGCGGCGGCATGTTCTCGTTGGAAGGGCCGCTGGGCGTGCGCTTTTTGACGCGCTCGCGGCTGTTCACGGAGGCGGAGTGGGCGGTGCTCGAGGCGGAGGGGGCGGAGTAGGGCGCCGGCCGGCCGTCAGTTCGATGAGGCGAGCAGCTGCCGCACCAGCAGCTGCGTCGCCGGCGTCAGCGCCGCGCCCGTCTTCGTCGCCATCAACAAGCGCCGCGTGGCCCACGCGTCCTTCAGGTGCACCACCTTCAGGTCGAGCGCGGCCACCTGCGCCTTGCAGGCGGCCAGCGGCACCACGCCGATGCCGAGGTTGGCCGCGATCATGTGGCACATCGCGTCGAAGCTGCGCACCTGCACGCGCAGGCGCATCGGAATGCCGGCCTGTTCGGCCGCGCGCGAGGTCAGCTCGAGCAGCGAGCTGCTGCGGTTCAGCCCCACGAACTCGTGCGCGAGACAGGTCTTGAAATCGACCTGCTTCGCACGCAGGCGCGCCAGCGGGTGGGGCCGGGCGCACAGCACCACGAGCTCGTCGGTCTGGAAGGGCGCGACGTCGAGGCCGTAGGCGGGTGTGTTCTCGGCGAACACGCCCACGTCGGCGAGGCCGTCGACCAGTGCGCGCACGATGTCGCCGCTCAGCTGTTCCTCGACCTCGACGCGGATATCGGGATGCTGTCCCAGGAAAGCCGCCAGCGTGGTCGGCAGGAACTCCGTCAACGCCGACATGTTGGCCCACAGCCGCACATGGCCGCGCACGCCGCTGGCGTAGTCGCCCAGCTCGTTGCTGAACTGCTCGAAGCCCTGGAACAGGCGCATCGCATGCTGCATCGCCACATGCCCGGCCGGTGTGAGCGCGATGCCCTGGGCGCTGCGTTCGAGCAGCTTGGAGCCTGTGGCGGCTTCGAAGTCGGACAGGCGCCGGCTCGCCGCCGAGAGCGCGAGGTGACACGCTTCCGCGCCCTTGGTGATGCTGCCCGACTGCGCCACGGCGCAGAACAGGCGCAGCGTCACGAAATCGACACGCGCGGGGTTGATGGTGGGGGCCATCGGCGGATTCTAGAGAGCGCGCCAGTGCCGAAAGTCATGCGCATGGGCTAAAAGAATTTTTGACATGTTATGTCGCTGCACCTATAGTGAATCCATCGAAGCATCGCGCGCTTCCCACGGTAGACAACCCAAAGGAGAGGTATGCAATCACTGCTGGATCAACTCGAAGGCCTCGACGTGCTGGCCGGTGCCGCGATGGGCGGACTGTCCGTGCAGCTGCAGCCGATTCCGGGCAGTACGCCGGTGGTGCAGGTGAGCATCGAGGGGCGCGATGAGCTGCCGATCTTCGTCACCAGCTCCGACATGCAGATCATCTGCATCTGCTATCTCTGGATCGAAGAAGACGTGAAGCCCGCGCGGCGCACCGAGCTGCTCGAATCGCTGCTCGACCTCAATCCGTCGGTGCCGCTGTCGTCCTTCGGGCGCGTGGGCGGGCGCTACGTGCTCACGGGGGCGCTGGGGCGCAACGCGAGCGTGGAAGACATCGCACGCGAAGTGGCCGTGCTCAGCGACAACGCGCTCGATGCGCTCGACGCCTTGTCCGAATTCCTGAATTAAGCGGAGATCATCATGACAGTCATCAAGAAGCTGGTCACCTTGCTGCGCGGCAGCGCCCGCGAAATCGGCGAGAGCGTGATCGACAGCAACGCCACGCGCATTTACGAGCAGGAAATCATCGACGCCAAGCACAGCATCGAGAAGGCCAAGGGCGACCTCACGGGCGTCATGGCCAAGGAGATGCAGTCGGCCCGCGAAATCGAGCGCCTGAAGGGCGAGGTTTCGCGCTACGAAGGCCTGGCGCTCGAAGCCCTCAACAAGACCCAGGAAGGCCTGGCGCTCGACGTGGCGGCCAAGGTCGGCACGCTCGAGCAGGAGCTCGAGGAGCAGGCCAAGGCCCACGCCTCGTATGCGCTGCAGGTGTCGCGGCTCAAGGACCTGATCAAGTCGGCCGAGGCGCGCATCCGCGAGCACGAGCGCGAGATCGGCATCGCCAAGACCACCGAGAGCGTCTACCGCGCCACGCAGTCGATCTCCGAGAACATCGGCAGTGGCGGCTCGCGCCTGGCCAGCGCGCGCGAGTCGCTGGAGCGCATCCGCTCGCGCCATGAAGACCTGTCCGATCGCATGGCGGCGGGCCAGCAGCTCGAAGACGAGTTCGGCCACAGTGCGCTCGAGAAGAAGCTGGCCGCGGCGGGCATCGGCAACGATGCCGACCGCACCGGCAAGGTGATGGAGCGCATCCGCGCCCGGCAGGCCAAGCCGGCCGAACCGCCCAAGCCGTCCGAACCGGCGTCGGAGTGACGATGGTGCGGGTCAAGCCGGTACGCTGGCAGGGCTCGGACGAGGCGATCCGCGCGGTCCAGGTGGCCTTCGACGTGGAGGAGGCCGTGCTCGAGGCCGTGCGCACCGCGGCCTTCGAGCAGCATGTGTCCACGCCCGACCAGATCCGGCAGGTGCTGGGCCTGGCGACCACCTCGAAGCCGAAGCGGCCGCGTCTCACGGTGTCGTTGAACACGGCCGACTACGAATTTCTGGCGGCGCGTTATGGTCTGTCACCTGACGACCGCCTGGCCATCAAGGAGAGGGCCACGCGCGAACTGATTGCCTTTGCAGGCAAGGCGAACAAGAAGAACACCGGCACGAAGAAGCCGGGCGGCAGGTAAGAAGAAAAGAGAACAACAACCAACCCGCACGCGGGAGGATCAATGGGCGATTTCATGGGAGCGGTGACGGGGTACCCCACCGCGATCTACACGGTGCTGCTCGGCGTCGTGGTGATCTATTGGGTGCTCGCGGTGGTCGGCATGGTCGACTTCGAGAGCAGCGGGATCGACGTCGACCTGCAGACGCATGCCGATGGCGACACCAGCGACATGGGCCAGATCGCGAGCTACGTGGTCGCCTTCGGCCTGAACGGCGTGCCGTTCTCGGTGGCCGTCAGCCTGCTGGTGCTCGTGGCCTGGACGCTCTCGTGCCTGGGCGGCGAGTGGCTGCTGCCGCTGGTGCCGACGATGGTGCTCAAGCTGGTGGCCGGCACGGTGCTGCTGGTGGTCAGCGCGGCCCTTGCCATCCCGGTGACGGCGGTGGCCATCCGCCCGCTCAAGGGCCTCTTCGTGAGCCACACGGCCGTGAGCAATGCGGCGCTCGTGGGCCAGGTCTGCCGCGTCGTCACCGGCGTGGTGAACGAGAAGGACGGCCGCGCCGAAGTGGCGCGCCGCGGCGCCAGCCTCAACATCCGCGTCTGGGCGCCCACGCCCAACGCCCTCAAGCGCGGCTCGCACGCGCTCATCCTCGAATACGACGAGGTGGCCGCGCGCTACCTCATCGCGGCGCACGAAGACATCGTCTGAGAAGGTGTGAACGACCCCGCCATGTCCGCTCATCGGCCACGCCGGATTCGTTCACACCGTCTGACTGCGCGCATCCCTCACCCAAGTTCGTTCGCTCGCTCTTAAAGCATCTGGAGAAAAAATGGAGCCCATCATCTTCGCCGTGGTCATACTGGCCGTCGTCATCCTCGGCCTGTTCGCGATGTTCGCCAAGTTCTATCGCAAGATCGAACAGGGCCACGCCCTCATCGTGAACACGCTGCGCGCCGAGCCCGAGGTGACCTTCACCGGCCGCATGGTCTACCCGATCATCCACAAGGCCGAGCTGATGGACATCTCGGTCAAGACCATCGAGATCGACCGCTCGGGCAATGAAGGCCTCATCTGCCGCGACAACATCCGCGCGGACATCAAGGTGAAGTTCTTCGTGCGCGTGAACAAGACCGCCGACGACGTGCTGAAGGTGGCGCAGGGCATCGGCTGCGCCCGGGCCTCCAACCACGAGACGCTCGAAGAGCTGTTCTCCGCCAAGTTCTCCGAAGCGCTCAAGACCGTGGGCAAGTCGATGGACTTCGTCGACCTGTACCAGGCGCGCGACGGCTTCCGCGACGAGATCATCAGCCAGATCGGCAACGACCTCTCGGGCTACGTGCTTGAAGACGCCGCCATCGACTACCTCGAGCAGACCCCGCTGTCGGAGCTCGATGCCAACAACATCCTCGATGCGCAGGGCATCAAGAAGATCACCGAGCTGACGGCGGTCGAGCACGTGCGCACCAACGAACTGCGCCGCAACGAGGAAATGCAGATCAAGAAGAAGAACGTCGAGACGCAAGAGGCCTTGCTCGAACTCGAGCGCCAGCAGGCCGACGCCACCGCGCGCCAGCAGCGTGAAATTGCCAGCGTGCGCGCCCGCGAAGAAGCCGAGACCTCCAAGATCCAGTCCGAAGAGCGCACCAAGTCCGAAACCGCGCGCCTGATGGCCGAGCAATCCGTCTCGGTGCAGCAGGAGAACGTGCAGCGCGAAAAGGAAGTGGCCGAGAACAACCGCAAGCGCGCGGTGGCCATCGAGGAAGAAAAGGTCACGCGTGCCCGCGACCTCGAAATCGTCGATCGCGAGAAGGAAGTAACGCTGCAGCGCATCGAGAAGGACAAGGCCGTCGAAGTGCAGAAAAAGGCGATTGCCGACGTGATCCGCGAGCGCATCGTGGTCGAACGCACCGTGGCCGAGCAGGAAGAAGCCATCAAGGAACTGCGCGTGGTCGCCGAGGCCGAGCGCACCAAGAAGTCGGTCGTGATCATGGCCGAGGGTCAGGCCGAAGAGAAGATGGTGCTCGACGTGAAGGCTGCCGAAACGCAAGAAAAGCGCGCCCGCCACAAGGCCGCCGAAGAACTCACGCTGGCCGACGCCAAGCTCAAGGTGGCCGAGCGCGACGCCGAATCGAAGAAGCGCGAAGCCGAAGGCGTGGAAGCCATTTCCGCCGCACCGGGCCTGGCCGCTGCCAAGGTCGAAATCGCCACGGCCCAGGCCAAGCTCGCAAGCTTCGAAGCCGAGGCTTCGGGCAAGGAAAAGCTGGGACTGGCCGACGTGCATGTGCGCCAGGCCGATGCCGACGCGATCCTCAAGGCCGGCCAGGCCGACGCGCAGGTCATCGAAGCCCGTTCGCAGGCCGAAGCGGCCGGCATGCGGGCCAAGTTCGAGGCCGAAGCCTCGGGCAAGGAAAAGCTCGGCCTCGCCGAAGTCAACGTGCGCACGGCCGACGCCGAGGCCACGCTCAAGTCGGGCCAGGCCGATGCGCAGGTCATCGAAGCGCGCTTCAACGCCGAGGCCAAGGGCCTGCACGAGAAGTTCGAGGCCATGAAGTCCATGAGCCCCGAAACCCGCGACCACGAAGAGTTCCGCATGCGCCTGGAAAAGTCGCACATCGAAACCATGAAGGGCATCGACGCGCAGACCTCCATCGCCAAGGAACAGGCCGACGTGCTGGGCACCGCGCTCGCCAACGCCAAGATCGACATCGTGGGCGGCTCGGGGGACTACTTCGACAGCTTCGTGCGCTCGCTCTCGGTGGGCAAGGGCATCGACGGCGTCATCTCCAAGAGCCAGGCGGTGCAGGTCGCCTTCAAGGAACAGCTCTCGGGCGAGCGCGACGTGGTGAAGGACCTGCGCGACATCGTCGGCGCGCTGGGCAATTCGTCGGGCGAAATCCAGAACCTCAGCGTCGCCTCGCTGATGAGCAAGATCGCCAACGACGGCACCGAGAGCCAGAAGTCGGCGCTGCAGAACCTGATCTCCTCCTTCCGCAACTGAGCCGGGGCGCGCGATGAACCCGAACCTGAAGTGCAGTTGCGCCGCCCATGCCGCGATGCAGCCCGTCGCACTCGCCGAAGCCTTGCTCGGCGTGCAGTGCGGCGACTGCCACGGCATGGTGATGGACATGGACGACTGGCGCAGCTGGAAGGCCGCCGACCCGAAGCGCGTGCCGCACGAGGTCGACGACGAGGTGATCGAGGTGTTCGACATCGCCGCCGTGCGCCACTGCCCGGAATGCGAGCGGTTGATGCAGCGCCTGCGCGTGAGCGCCGGGCCTGACTTCCGCATCGACCGCTGCGTCGCCTGCCAGAACCTCTGGTTCGACCAGGGCGAATGGCGCGCCCTGGTGAGTCGCGGCCTGGCCGGCCGGCTCGACGAGCTGCTGTCCGACGGCTGGCAGCGCCGACTGCAGACCGAGGAGGTGCGCGAGGCGCGCCTGGCCGCGCTGCGCCGCCGCTACGGCGACGACTGCATCGACGAGCTGGACCGCATCCGCGCCTGGCTCGACACCCAGCCTCACCGCGACGAATTGCTCGCACTGCTGCGCGCGGACTGACCGCGCCGATCCATGCAACCCACCGACGACACCGCAGCGCCGCCCGGCGCCCAGGCCCCCATCGACCCCACCGAAGCGCTGGTCTCCGGCAGCGGCAGCTACGACCTGCTGAAGAAGCGGCTCGAAACCCAGGGCGAGGGCCTGCTCAAGAAGACGCAGGCGCTCAACGAGCAGCGGCTGGCCGAGTTCGGCCGCTCCGACCAGGCGCTGATCCTGCGCACCCGCGCGCGCACCGAGAACAACGCCGTGGCGCGCGACATCGTGCGCATCGGCGACCTGCTGCTGTTCGGCTACAACGTCTTCATCGGCCTGCGCAAGGAAACGGCCGTGGGCGACGTGTTCGGCCTGTACCGGCTCGCATCGCCGGGCGAGGCCGCCACCGAGAACGACGAGCTGCAGCCCGTGCCGCTGGCCGGCACCTTCCTGGAAGACGCGCGCTTCGCCTCCGACTTCCGCGAGCTCTACGCCTACTACAAGCAGGCCACGCTGCTGCAGCTGCGCGTGACGCAGGACAAGCTGCTCGCCTCGTTCCAGATCGGCCAGCAGCTGCACGACGTGCGCGTGTTCCGCTGGGCCATCGAGCGCAACGGCAACATCAATTACATCGACAACCGCGGCGAGCGCGACATCGCCTTGCCCGCGAGCCACGATTTCGAGTGGACCGTGGCCACGCGCGAAGACCACGTGGGCGGCAAGCATCCGCACGTGAACGTGCTCGACACCGTGTTCGTCGAGACGCTGGGCGGCGACCTCACGGTCAAGATCGAGAACAACACCGAGACCGGGCTGGGCATCTACAGCGAGCCGGTGGAGGACAAGAGCCAGTCGCTCACCGACGCCGAGATCGCCTGGGCCAAGCTGGGCATGCTGATATTGCTGCGCGTGAAGCCCTACCGCGAGCAGGTCACGCGCTACCTGGTGTTCAACATCCGCACGCAGCAGGTCGAGCGCATCGACGCCATCGGCGGCTCCTGCGTGCAGCTGCCCGAAGACCACGGCATCATCTTTCCGGGCGGCTACTACCTGCAGTCGGGCGAGTACAAACGCTTCGACCTGCCGGCCGAGGTGGTGGAAAACCTGCGCTTCAAGCGCATGCTGCGCTCGCCCAACGGCGAGGACGTGGCCTATGTCTTCTACGACCCGAAGCCCGGGCGCTATGCGCTCTTCAACTACAACCTGATCGACAAGAAGCTCGCGACGCCGATCATCGCCAACGGCTACGCGCGCTTTGCCGACGGCCGCATGCTGGTGTTCAACGGCGACGACGTCGAGCCCACGCGCGTGCACCCGATGCAGCTGTGGCAGACGCCCTTCGCCAGCGAAGAGCACGTGAGCGCGCAGCCGCCCGCCACCGGCTTCTTCGGCAAGATCGGCAATGCCGAGCTGGTGCGCGGCGTGAGCGACCTCATGGGCATCGCCCGCGCGGTGCGCGAGCAGGCGCCCACGCGCGCCGCCTACGAAGACCTGATCCGCCAGTGCACCCGCGTGAGCGATGCCTACTTCTGGCTCGACGCGCCCGAGGCCACCGGCCTCATGGGCGAGCTGCGCAGCATCGCCGAGGTGGCGCGCAGCACGCTGGCCGAGTTCGAGAAAGTCGACACCATCCGCCGCGAAACCGCGCGCGCGCTGGCCCGCGCGGAAGACGAGCAGCATGCGCTGCTGGTCGACATTGCCAGCACCCTCTGGCGCGCGCCCGACGATTTCGTGAAGGCGCTGGGCCGGCTGCGCGAGCGGCGTGGCGCGCTGCAGATGCTCAAGGAGCTGCGCTATGCCGACCTGCCGCGCATCGCCGCGATGGACGCCGCGCTCGAGGTCGAGCAGCAGCGCATCGGCGAGCGCGCGATGCAGTTCCTGGCGGCCGACACGGCCTTCCACGGTCAGCGCCAGGCGCTGGACAAGCTCGCGCTCGAACTCCCCAACCTGGCGACATCGCCCGCGCTCGGCCAGATGCTCGCTACCCTCGACGAGCAGGCGGCCGGTCTCGACCTGCTGACCGAGCAGCTGGGCAGCCTGCCGGGCGGCGACGCGGTGATCCGCACGTCGATCCTCGACCGCATCTCGCTGATCTACGCCGACATCAACCGCATGCGCGCCGATGCGCGCGCGCGGCGCAAGTCGCTGGGCGCGACCGAGGCGCGTGCCGAGTTCGGCGCGCAGTTCAAGCTCTTCAGCCAGGCGGTCGAGAACGCGCTGGAATTCGCCGACACGCCCGAGAAGTGCGATGACGCACTCACGCGCCTCTTGGCCCAGCTGGAGGAAATCGAAGGCCGCTTCGCCGAGCAGGAAGACTTCCTGGCCGACATCGCCGAGAAGCGCGAGACCGTGTACGAGGCACTGTCCGCGCGCCGCCAGAGCCTGGTCGACGCCCGCCAGCGCCGCGCGCAGGGCGTGGTCGACGCGGCGGGGCGCATCCTCGACGGCATTCCGCGTCGCATCGCGCAGTTCGGCGACCTGACGCAGGTGCACAGCTACTTCGCGGCCGACCCGATGATCGGCAAGCTGCACACGCTGATCGCCGACCTGCGCACGCTGGGCGCCGCGGTGCCGGCCGATGAACTCGACACGCGCCTGAAGACCGCACGCGACCAGGCGCTGCGTTCCATCCGCGACAAGCGCGAGCTGGTGAGCGAGGGCGGCGACACGCTGCGCCTGGGCCGCCACGCCTTCACCGTGCACCGCCAGCCGGTCGACCTGACGCTCGTGGCCCGCGACGAGGGCATGGCCTACCAGGTGACGGGCACCGACTACCAGAGCCCGGTCGACGAACCCCGGCTGCTGCCGCTGCAGCGCTACTGGAACCAGTCGCTGGTGTCCGAGACGCCCGAGCTGTCGCGCGCCGAATACCTCGCCGGCCGGTTGCTGGAGGCGCTGCTCGACGGCAAGGCCGAGCGCACATGGGCCGAGGTGCTCACGCTGCTGGCCGAAGACCCGCTGCATCCGCAGCTGCTCGACATGGTCCGCCGCTTCGCTGCGGCGCGCTACCAGGAGGGCTATCAGAAGGGCATCCACGACGACGATGCGATGCGCCTGCTGGGCGCGCTCGTCGGCATGCAGGACCAGGCGGGCCTGCTCGCCTGGGGCCCGACCGAACGCGCGCTGGCCTTGCTCTACTGGCAGCACGGCCACCTGATCGCGCACCGCGAATCGATGCTGCGCCGCGCGCGTGCCGCGATGCAGATGCTGGCGCTCTTCGGCCGGCGCGATGCGCTGGAGCAGCTCGAAGCCGACATCGCGCGCGCACTGAACCACTTCGCCCGCGACGTGGTGCCCGACCTGCTGCCGCCGGCCGACTCTGAAAACGATGAGGAACGCGATGCACGCGACGGCCGCGTGACCACCCTGTGCGACCAGGCAGCCGCATACCTCGTGCGCGAACTCGCCGGTCCGCATGGCGGCGAGACCTGGGCCGTGTCGGGCGCGGGCGAGGACCTCGCGGCGGCGTTGCTGCGCGAGCTGGAGCGCGGCGGCCGGCGCGATGCGTGGCAGCACGACCTCGACGCCGCACCGCCGGCCGAGCGCTGGCGCCTGGCGCGCGACTGGGTGGGCGCCTACGCGACGCACCAGGCGCCGCAATCGGTCGACTGGACCGACGACGCGGCCAGCGTGCTGGCGATGCCGTTGCAGCGCACCCGCGTCAACGCGGCGCTCGACCGCACCGTCGAAGGCCTGCGCGGCGAGCACCCGCGCGTCGCCGAAGGGCGCCTGACGCTGAACCTCAACGACTTCTGGCGCCGCTTCCTGTTCCACACGATGCACGCGGTGCCGGGCTACGAGGCGCTGCATAGCCTGCGCCACGAGCTGCTCGAACGCGAGAAGGCGCGGCTCAAGCTCAGCCAGTTCCAGGCCAAGCCGCTGTCGACCTTCGTGCGCAACCAGCTGATCGACGAGCTGTACCTGCCCATCATCGGCGACAACCTGGCCAAGCAGATCGGCTCGGCGGGCGAGGGCAGCCGCACCGACCGCATGGGCCTGCTGCTGCTGATCTCGCCGCCCGGCTACGGCAAGACCACGCTCATGGAGTACGTGGCCGACCGCCTCGGGCTGATCTTCGTGCGCATCAACTGCCCGGCGCTGGGCCACGGCGTGACGGCCATCGACCCGGCGAATGCACCCAACAGCGCGGCGCGCCAGGAGCTGGAAAAGCTCAACCTGGGCCTGGCCATGGGCAGCAACGTGATGCTGTACCTGGACGACATCCAGCACACCAGCCCCGAGTTTTTGCAGAAGTTCATCGCGCTGGCCGACGGCACGCGCCGCATCGAGGGCGTGTGGAACGGCGAACCGCGCAGCTACGACATGCGCGGCAAGCGTTTCGCGATCGTGATGGCGGGCAACCCGTACACCGAGTCGGGCGACGTGTTCAAGATCCCGGACATGCTGGCCAACCGCGCCGACATCTACAACCTGGGCGACGTGCTCTCGGGCCGCGAGGCGGCGTTCGCGCTCTCGTACATCGAGAACAGCCTGACCTCCAACCCCACGCTGATGCCGCTGGCCTCGCGCGACCCGAAGGACGTGCAGCTGCTGGTGAAGATGGCGCAGGGCCATGACGTGCCGAGCAGCGCGCTCTCGCACGCCTACAGCTCGGTGGAGCTGGAAGAGATCCAGGCGCTGCTGCAGCGCCTGTTCCGGGCGCGCGACCTGCTGCTGAAGGTGAACCTCGCGTACATCGAATCGGCCGCGCAACAAGAGACCTACCGTGTCGCGCCGCCGTTCAAGCTGCAGGGCAGCTACCGCAACATGACCAAGCTCGCCGGCAAGATCACGCCGCTGATGCGCGACGACGAACTCGACGCCTTGCTGCGCGACCACTACCGCGGCGAGGCCCAGACGTTGACCACCGGCGCGGAAGAGAACCTGCTGCGCCTCGCGCAACTGCTCGGCAGCCCGACGCCTGAAGAGAGCGCGCGCTGGACCGCCATCTGCGAGGAGTTCGTGCGCCAGCGCAAGCTCGGCGGCGCCGACGTGGACGGCAGCCAGCGCATCGCGAGCAGCATGCTCGACGTGGCGCGCGCGGTCGATGCACTCAAGCCCGAGCCCAAGCCGCCCGCCGAGGGACCGAACGAGAGCCAGCGCCTGGCTGACGCCATGCTGCAGATCGCCGTGACCTACCGCGAGCTGATCCTGCCGCTGGTGACCGCCACCGAACGCCGGCTCGAACTCGACCGCTCGATCAAGCAGGACATGGAGCGCCTCGCCGCCGAGGTGCAGGCCACGCGGGCCGCGCCCAAGCGCGTGCCACCGCCGCCATCTCCACCCAAAGCCGACAAGGATCAGTGATGTCCGCATTGCCCGAACTGCTGGCCCAGCTCGACGCGACGATGGCCGACGCGCGCCTGAGCGACGACGAGCGCCGCGTGCTGGTCCACACCCTGCGCGAAGCCTCGCCGCCCGAAGACGGCCTGCGCCAGCTGCGCAACCGCGCCTTCGACCTCGTGCGCTCGCGCACCGCCGACCCCGAGCAGCTGTCGCTGCTCAAGTGGCTCGAAGGCGTGGTGCGCGCGATCGACACCGGCCGTTCGCCCGACAGCGTCACGGTGCGCTCGCAGGCCTACTTCAGCCCCGGTACGGCCTGCCTGCAGGCGATCAACCAGCAGCTGCGTGCGGCGAAGCACGCGGTCGACCTGTGCGTGTTCACGCTCTCGGACGACCGCATCACCGCCGAGGTGCTGGCGGCGCACCGGCGCGGGGTGACCGTGCGCTGCATCACCGACAACGACAAGGAGTTCGACCGCGGCAGCGACGTCGGCCAGCTGCGCGCGGCCGGCATTCCGGTGGCGGTGGACCGCACCGACGCCCACATGCACCACAAGTTCGCGATCTTCGACGGCGCGCGGCTGCTCAACGGCAGCTACAACTGGACCCGCAGCGCCTGCGAGTACAACGAGGAGAACCTGGTGCTGAGCAACGACCCGCCGCTGGTGCGCCGCTTCGCGGACGAATTCGACACCTTGTGGAAAGAACTGCAGGCCCCCTGATGCCAAGACGAATCGACTACGACTGGGAACTGCCCGCCGCCATGCAGCAGCGGCTGGGCGGCAGCACCTACGGCGCGCAACGCATCATCCACGAGCAGGAGCACCTGATGGTGATCCTGCACGAGCCGCCCTCGGGCACCGGCGCCGAGCGCAAGCCCATCGTGTTCCTGCGCAAGCCCGACGGCGCGTGGCTGCACAAGGGCAACAACCCCGGCGAGCGCGCGCTCGCCAAGCTGCTCGAAAGCTACCGCGCGGCATTCAGCACCTTCGAGATCCGCCACCAGGCCGCCGAGACCTCGGAAGACTTGTTCCAGATCCTCGGCCCGCTGATCCCGCTCACCCGCGCCGCGCGGAACATGCAGGACACCCTGCAGGCCGCGCGCGATGCGGTGAAGGGCGACCTGATGCTCATCGACCAGCGCGACCTCGCGGTGGAAATTGCGCGTGGCTTCGAGCTGCTGCTGGCCGACACGCGCATGTCGCTCGACTACCGGCTCGCACGCGCCGCCGAGGCGCAGGCGCACTCGGCCCTCGAGATGAGCCGTGCGCAGCACAAGCTCAACACCATCGCCGCGCTGACCTTTCCGCTCATGGCCGTCGGCGCGGCCTTCGGCATGAACCTGCACAGCGGGGTGGAGAACCTGCCGTCGTGGGTGTACTGGCTGATCTTCGCGGCCGGCATCTGCCTGGGCGTGATGCTGCGCGGCTGGGTCAAGACGCCGGCCGAGCCACCGGTGGTTGCCAGGCCTGCGTCCACGCTGAAGAAAAAGTAGGGCGCACCGCAGGGTCTTCGCGTTTCGCGAAGGCCTTCTGCCATCCGAGCAATTCCGTTCATCGCCATCTGTTCCTAGAGTCGGGGCAACCCACCTGGAGACAGAGAAAGATGAACGCACTCGAAGGCCTGAAGGTGCTGGAGCTCGGCCAGCTCATCGCCGGCCCGTTCGCCGGCAAGACGCTCGCCGAGTTCGGCGCCGACGTGATCAAGGTCGAGCCTGCTGGCGTCGGCGATCCGCTGCGGAAATGGCGCCTTTTGCGTGACGGCACTTCGGTGTGGTGGGAGGTGCAGTCGCGCAACAAGCGCTCGGTGTGCCTCGATCTGCGCAGCGCCGAAGGGCAGGAGGCCGTGCGCGCCCTGGCGCTCGAGGCCGACGTGCTGATCGAGAACTTCAAGCCCGGCACGCTCGAAGGCTGGGGCCTGGGCTGGGAGCAGCTGCACGCACTGAACCCGCGTCTCATCATGCTGCGCATCTCGGGCTACGGGCAGACCGGCCCCTACCGCGACAAGCCGGGCTTCGGTGTGCTCGGTGAATCGATGGGCGGGCTGCGCTACCTCAGCGGCGAACCCGGCCGGGTGCCGGTGCGCGTGGGCGTCTCGCTGGGCGACACGCTGGCCGCGCTGCATGGCGTGATCGGCGTGCTCACGGCGCTGCACCATCGCACGGCCCACGGCGGCGAAGGGCAGTTCATCGACGTGGCGCTCTACGAGTCGGTCTTCAACGTGATGGAAAGCCTGCTGCCCGAGTACGACGCCTTCGGTGCCGTGCGCGAGCGGGCCGGCAGCGCCTTGCCGGGCATCGCGCCGACCAACGCCTACCGCTGCAGCGACGGCCACTACGTGCTGGTGGCAGGCAACGGCGACAGCATCTTCCGCCGGCTGATGCGCGCCATCGACCGCGCGGACCTGGAGAACGACCCGGGCCTCGTGCACAACGACGGCCGCGTGCTGCGCGTGGAAGAGATCGACGCCGCCATCGAGGCCTGGACCCTGCAGCGCAGCCGCGACGAGGTGCTGGCCGTGCTCGACGTGGCGGGCGTGCCGGTCGGGCGCATCTACACGGTGGCCGACATCGCGACCGATCCGCAGTACCTGGCGCGCGAGATGATCGTGCAAGCGCGCGGCTCCGACGGCGCGCTGCTCAAGGTGCCGGGCGTCGTGCCCAAGCTCAGCGCCACGCCGGGGCGCATCGCGCATGCGGCGCCGCGTCTGGGCGAACACACGGCGGACCTGCAGGGCGCGGGCTGGCCGGTGCGTGGCGTGGAAAGCGAGGCCGTATGAAAACCGGCAGCGGCACCCGGCTGTTCATCAACGAGGTCGCCACGCGCGACGGCTTCCAGATGGAAAGCCGCTTCATTCCCACGGACGACAAGGTCGCGCTGATCGACCGGCTCGGCACGCTCGGCTACGCCAAGATCGAGGTCACCTCGTTCACCTCGGCCCAGGCGATTCCCGCGCTGCGCGACGGCGAAGAAGTGATGCAGCGCATCGTCCGCCGCCCCGGCGTGGTCTACACCGCGCTCGTGCCGAATGTGCGCGGCGCCGAGCGCGCACTGGAAAGCCGCATCGATGAATTCAACATCGTCATGTCGGTCAGCGAGACGCACAACCTCAGCAACCTGCGGATGACGCGCGAGCAGTCGTTTGCGCAACTGGCCGAGGTGATCGCGCTGGCGAAGCAGGCGAGGGTGCCGGTGAACGTGTCGCTCTCGTGCGTGTTCGGCTGCCCGATGGAAGGCGAGGTGCCGCTGGCAACGGTGCTCGGCTGGGCCGACCGCTTCGCGGCGCTGGGCGTGCAGGGCCTCACGCTGTGCGACACCACGGGCATGGCCTATCCCACGCAGGTGCAGGCCGTGTGCGAGGCCGTGCGTGCGCGGCATCCCGCATTGGAATGGACAGCGCATTTCCACAACACGCGCGGCATGGGCCTGGCGAACACCATCGCGGCGGTCCAGGCGGGCATCCGCCGGCTCGACATGTCGCTCGGCGGCATCGGCGGTTGCCCCTACGCGCCCGGAGCCACTGGCAACGTCGCGACCGAGGACGTGGTCCACATGCTGCAGTGCATGGGCTACGACACCGGCATGGACCTTGAGGGCCTGATCGGCGTTGCGGCTGAACTCGAATCGCTCGTGCAGCACGAACTGCCCGGCCAGGTCTCGCGTGCCGGACACCGCCTCACGCGGCACGCGCCGCCGGCCGATTTCAACGCCATCGTCGAGCGCGCAAAGGCGCGCCCCATCAAGAAGGAGAACGCATGATCGACCACCTGGATCACCTGGTGCTCACGACCGCGAACGAAGAGGCCTGCGTGCGCTTCTACATGGAGACGATGGGCATGACGCTGGAAACCTTCGGCGCCGGCCGCAAGGCCTTTCGCTTCGGCCACCAGAAGATCAACCTGCACGTGAAGGGCCACGAGTTCGAGCCCAAGGCCGAGCTGCCCACGCCCGGTTCGCTCGACCTGTGCTTCATCGCCAGCGTGCCGCTCGAAGAAGTCATTGCGCGACTGCAAGCGCAGGGCGTGCCGATCCTCGAGGGCCCCGTGATGCGCACAGGCGCCACGTCGCGCATCCGCTCGGTCTACGTGCGCGACCCCGACCTGAATCTCATCGAGATATCGGAGCTGGCGCACTAAGAAGGTGTGAACGAATCCGTCATGCCCGCTCATCCCACCCAGGAGCGCCCGCCCGGCGTTGCAAATGCTCGCCATAGCCCGAGCTATGGCTGCGCTTTGCGCCTTGGTCGGGCGCCCCTGGGCGGGCTGCTCGGGCACGCCGAATTCATTCACACCTTCTGACGCGCAGCACGAAGACAGTCCACAAAAAACCACCGGAGACAAACCCATGAAACCCGTTCACCGCCTGCTCGCGGTCGGCCTCGCGCTGGCCGCTGCCGCCTCGCACGCCGACACCTGGCCTTCCAAACCCCTGACCTTCGTGGTGCTGACGGCGCCCGCGGGCTCCACCGACATCATGGCGCGGCTGGTCGCCGACCCGCTGCAGCGCGCGTTGGGCCAGCCGGTCGTGGTAGACAACAAGCCCGGCGCCAGCGGCAACATCGGCACCGAGTTCGTGGCCCGCGCCGCGCCCGACGGCTACACGCTGTTGCTGCAGTACTCGGGCTACCACGTCGGCAACCCGTCGCTGTACCCGAACCTGCGCTGGAGCCCGACCAAAGACTTCGTGCCGGTGCCGGTGGCGATGGTGATGCGCGCGCCGCACGTGGTCGCGGTGAGCGGCAAGCTGCCGGTGACTTCGATGAAGGAACTCATCGAGTACGGCAGGAAGAAGGAGGGCGGCTTGTTCTACGCCTCGTCGGGCAACGGCTCGATCCAGCACATCGCCGGCGAGCTGCTGTCGCGCCAGACCAAGCAGCCGGCCACGCACGTGCCCTACAAGGGCTCGGGGCCGGCCATCAACGACCTGGTGGCGGGCAATGTCGACATCTTCACCACCACGCCGCCCTCGGTCATCGGCCACTTCGCGGGCGGGCGCATCAAGGCGCTGGCGTACACGGGCAGCAAGCGGCACGCGTCGATGCCGAACGTGCCGACCTCGGCCGAAGCCGGGTTGCCGGGCTACGAGGTCGAGTCGTGGTTCGCGGTGTTCGCCCCGGCGAAGACGCCGCCCGAGGTGGTGAACAAGCTCAGCGCCGAGATCAAGAAGATCGTCGAGAGCGAGGCCTTCCGCAAGAAGGTGGACGAGCAGGGCGCCTTCGCGACCTACATGGACCCCGCGACGCTGGGCCGGTTCGTCGACCAGGAACTCGCGGCCTGGTCGAAGGTGATCAAGGGCGCCGACATCAAGCCGGAGTGAACGCCCCCAGCCAGGTTCAGGGCTTGACGCCCAGCACCGACAGGATCACCGCCGCAAGGCCGAGCGCCACGGGCACCTGGTGCCCGGCCAGCGCGCGGGCCTGGGCCACGGACAGCTTCGTCTGCTGAAGGAGGTTCTTTTCCGAATGAAGGGGTGTGGACATGGTGTCTGCTCCTGTGTGGGGCGAACGATGTGTTCGCGTGGGTTCCACGATAGGCCTCTCAACCGGCGATGGCGCATGGCTTTTGTCGACACGGCGTTTCCGTTTTCGCAACGATCCGGGGCCTCTGGCAGGGAACTTCTGCTCAGAACTCAGAATAGGGTCATGCAACGGAACGCACGAAACACACACCTGAAGGGTTTGACGATGCGCAGGGCCACCCCGGCGGATGCGGTGCCCTGGCCGCTCCTGTTCGACGCGGACGGCCCGCGCCCCGAGATCGAAAAGTACCTGCTGCGCGGCGAGCAATGGCTGGCCGAACAGGCCGGCGAGGTCGTCGGCCAGATGGTGCTCATGGCCACGCGCGTCGACACCTGGGAGATCATGAACATCGCCGTGGCCGAAGCCCACAAGGGCCAGGGCATCGGCACCGCGATGCTCAAGAAGGCGAAAGCTCTTGCCAAGCAGCGCGACGCGCACCGGGTCGAAGTCGGCACAGGCAACAGCAGCCTGCGCGAGCTGGCCTTCTACCAGCGCTTCGGCTTTCGGATCGTCGGCGTCGACGTCGACTACTTCGTGCGCCGCTGGGGCAAGGCGACGAAGCAGAACGGCATCCCGCTGCGGGACCTGGTGCGCATGGAGATGGTGCTCTAGCGCGCCCCCGCACCACGACCGCACTCAGTGTGCGCAGGACACTGGGTGCTTCCCGCAGCGAAATCAAGGAGGAGGGCGAAGCCCGGGGGACATTCGCGGAGGGAAGTACCCGGTGGCCTGTGCACGCGCCCTGAAAAGAATCACCCCGCGATCAACTTCTGCACCAGCTCCGCAGTCGTCGCCGCCGCGTACTTGCGCATCAACCGCGCCCGATGCAACTCGACTGTGCGATGGCTGATGCCCAGCGCCTTCCCGATCTCCTTCGACGTCAGCCCGCGCATCACCTGAGCCGCCACCTCCCGCTCGCGCGGCGTGAGCTCCGCCTTTACCGCGCGTCGCGAACCCAGGTCCTCGAAGGTCCAGATGCCGGCTTCGTGCGGCGCCGCGCGGTTCATCGCATGGCCGGTGACGTGGCACCAGAAGGTCTCGCCGGCCAGTGCGCCGTGCAGCCCGCCCAGGCGCTTCATCATGCGGTTGTCGGCGTAGTGGCCGCTGGCGTTCAGAAAGGGCTCCATGCGCTTGCCGATGCGCTCGAACTCCGCCACGCTGGGGTACAGGATGCTGAACGAATGCCCGACCAATGCAGAGGGCTGCGCGCCGAAAATTTCGCACACGCGCTGGTTGCAGGCGACGATGGTGCGGTTGCTCGAGACCACCATGCCGACGGGTGCATGTTCAAAAGCCAGCCTGTAATCGATCTCGGGCATCGGGGGTCACCATTACGAAATACTACGTATACGAGTAGGTAGTATCGTTGAAGCCTTTCCCACCCACTCTCCACCACCCATCAAGGAGCCCGAGTGAACAAGATTTATCCCTCCGCAGACGCGGCACTCAAGGGGGTCGTGGCCGACGGGCAGACGCTCGCGGTCGGCGGCTTCGGCCTGTGCGGCATTCCCGAAGCGCTGATCGACGCGCTCAAGGATTCCGGCGTGCAGAACCTCACCGTCATCTCGAACAACGCGGGCGTCGACGGCTTCGGCCTCGGCAAACTGCTCGAGACGCGCCAGATCAAGAAGATGATTGCGTCGTACGTGGGCGAGAACAAGGAGTTCGAGCGCCAGTACCTGGCCGGTGAACTGGCCCTCGAATTCACGCCCCAGGGCACGCTGGCCGAGAAGCTGCGCGCCGGCGGCGCCGGCATTCCGGCCTTCTTCACGAAGACCGGCGTGGGCACGCAAGTGGCCGAAGGCAAGGAGCTGCGCGAGTTCGGCGGCGAGACCTACGTCATGGAGCATTCGCTGGTGCCCGACGTGGCACTGGTCAAGGCCGACGTGGCCGACAAGGCCGGCAACCTGCGCTTCCGTCTCACGGCGCGCAACTTCAACCCCGCCGCCGCCATGGCCGGCAAGGTCTGCATCGTCGAGGTCGAGAAGATCGTCGAAGTGGGCGAACTGGCCCCCGACGACATCCACCTGCCGGGCATCTACGTGCACCGCCTGGTGCTCAACGCCACGCCCGAGAAGCGCATCGAGAAGCGCACCGTGAGCGCCTCGGTCGATGCCGCCGCCGCCCAGGTCGAGGCCCAGACCGCCATCGCCCAGGCCGCCGCCGCCGGCAGCGAATCGGTCGTGAAGGCCGTCAACAAGAAAGAAGGAGCCTGAGATGCCCTGGACCCAAGACCAGATGGCGGCCCGTGCCGCGCAAGAACTCGAAGACGGCTTCTACGTCAACCTCGGCATCGGCATCCCGACCCTGGTGGCCAACCACACCGGCACCAAGGAAGTCTGGCTGCAAAGCGAAAACGGCATGCTCGGCATCGGCCCGTTCCCGACCGAAGACAACGTCGACGCCGACCTCATCAACGCCGGCAAGCAGACCGTCACCACGCTGCCCGGCAGCGCCATCTTCGGCAGCCATGACAGCTTCGCGATGATCCGCGGCGGCAAGATCAACCTGTCGATCCTGGGCGCCATGCAGGTCAGCGCCAAGGGCGACCTCGCCAACTGGATGATCCCCGGCAAGATGGTCAAGGGCATGGGCGGCGCCATGGACCTCGTGGCCGGCGTGAAGCGCGTGATCGTGCTGATGGAACACGTCGCCAAGAAGAAGGACGGCACCGAAGACCTCAAGATCCTCGAGCAGTGCTCGCTGCCGCTGACCGGCGTGGGCGTGGTCGACCGCATCATCACCGACCTGGCCGTGATGGACGTCGTGCCCGAAGGCCTCAAGGTGATCGAGCTGGCGCCGGGCGTGAGCTTCGACGCGCTGCAGGCCAAGACCGGTGCGAAGCTGATCCAGTAAGCAACTCGGACAAGGTCGCGAACGCAACGACACACAACACAGGCAGGGCCGCGCAAGCGGACCCTGCCTTTTTCATTTCCTCTTTCCCCTGAAGGGTTGACGTATGGCAACGAGTGAAGAAGTCTTGGCCGGTCTCTGGCAACTGGCGGGGCTGCCCGCCGAGGCGCTGGCCTTCGCGCGGCTCACGGGCGCCGACCCGGTGCTGCCGTCGTCCTTCGCGGTCGGCCTCGCGGCGCAGGCCAGCATCGCCGCCGCCGCGCTCGCGGCCTGCGAGCTGGGGCACCGGCGCGGCGTGGCGCGGCAAGAGGTGGCGGTCGACACGCTGCATGCCGCGCTCGACTGCACGGGCTGGTTCAGCCTCGACGGCCGCGTGCCCGATCTGTGGGACACCTTCTCGGGCGTGTACCGCTGCGCCGACGGCTGGGTGCGCATCCACGCCAACTTCAAGCACCACCGCGAAGGCGCGCTGCGCCTCATGAAGCTGGACCCGGCCAGCGCCACGCGCGCCGACGCCGAGGCCGCGATGGCCGGCTGGCGCGCGATCGATTTCGAAACGGCCGCCGCCGCGCAAGGCCTGGTGGCGACCGCGCTGCGCCGCTTCGACGAGTGGGACGCGACGCCGCAGGGGCAGGCGGTGGCGGCGCAGCCGCTCTTCACCATCGAGCGCATCGGCGACGCACCGCCGCTCGCGCTGCCGCCGCTGCAAGACGACCAGCGCCCGCTCGAAGGCCTGCGCGTGCTCGATCTCACACGCATCCTCGCGGGCCCGGTCGGCGGCCGGGCGCTGGCGGCGTATGGCGCCGACGTGATGCTGGTCAATTCGCCGAACCTGCCGAACATCGAATCCATCGCCGACACCAGCCGCGGCAAGCTCTCGACGCACGTGGACCTGTGCACGGACGAAGGCCGTGCCTTGCTGCACGGCCTTGTGGCTGACGCGCATGTCTTCGTGCAGGGCTACCGCCCCGGCGGCATCGCGGCGCTGGGCTTCGGCCCCGAGGCGCTGGCGCGCGAGCGGCCGGGCATCGTCTGCGTCTCGCTCACGGCCTACGGCACGCAGGGGCCGTGGGCCGATCGGCGCGGCTTCGATTCGCTGGTGCAGACCGCCATGGGCTTCAACCATGCCGAGGGCGAGGCCGCGGGCGACGGCAAGCCGCGCCCGATGCCGATGCAGATCCTCGACGAAGCCAGCGGCTACCTGATCGCCCTGGGCGCCGCCGCGGCGCTGTGGCGCCAGCAGCAGGAGGGCGGCAGCTGGCAGGTGCAGGTGTCGCTGGCGCAGACGGGGCAGTGGCTGCGCGGGCTGGGCCGCGTGGACGGCGGGCTGTCGATCGCGAGGGCCGATGTCGCGCCCTACGTCGAGACCTCGGCCTCGGGCTTCGGCGAACTGGCGGCGGTGCGCCACAGCGCGCAGCTGTCGCGCACGCCGGCCACCTGGCCCCGGCCGTCGATGCCGCCGGGCAGCCATCCGCCCGTGTGGCCCGCCGCTGCCGGGGGATGAGAAACTGGGCGCATGGCTTACCTAGACATCGACAACCTCCAGAGCATTTTTCTTGACGACGAGGCGCTGCGTGCACGGCATCTGCAGCGCCAGCCTTGCGGGGCCCTGAACATCACGAGCGGCCGCATCGTGGCCTGCGACCCGCTGGTGCAGCCTGAGCGCGAGCCCTTCGCTCGCAGCGTGAGCGGGCGGGGCGCGTTTCCCGTCGAGGTGTTGCAAGGCGGCGGCCGCCATGCGTTGGCCGTGCTGTGGCTGCGTGAGCGCGCCGGCCTGCGGGCGAGCGACCTGCAGTGGGAGGCGGCTCTGCTCGAAGGGCAGTCGCAGGACGAGCTCGGCAGCGACGAGTTCTACGGCTACCCGGTCGATGCCGGCGTCGGTTGCTTCATGGACGCCGACGGCGCCAAGGCCATGGCCGAGCGCGAGGCGCGCGAGTCCGCCACCAACCCCGAGTACGTGAGCTACTACGACGATGTGCTCGGCGCCGACCTCGCTTCGGCCGACATCGCCGATCACTACCCGTTGGGCGCGGGCAGCGCGAACAACGTGCTGATCTTCAGCGCCGGCTGGGGCGACGGCAGCTACCCGAGCTTCTGGGCGCTCGACGCCGCGGGCGAGCCCGTGGCGCTCGTGACCGACTTCATGGTCATGCAGGGTGGCGACGCGCGCGACGAGGACGACAAGCGCAGCGACGCCTACCTGGCCAGCCTCTCGTCCGAGAAGCTGGCAGCGCTTGAGGCGCTGGGCGCGGCGGCGGTCGCAGGCGATGCAGCGGCGATCCAGCCCCTGCTCGACGGCGGGCTCGCGCAGCCCAACGAGATCATTCCCTCGCTCGGCGAGACCGCGATCATGAGCGCCATCCGCATGAACCAGCTCGACGCGCTGCGCGTGCTGCTGGCGGCGCTGCCAGGCCAACTGCCGATGCCGCCGCAGTTCTACCGCATGGACGAGGAAGAGGGCTACCTCGACTACGCGCGCCGGCTGAAGAAGCCGCGCGTGGAGGGGCTGATCGAGCTGCTCGAAAAGGTCGCGGCGCCGGCGCCGGCGGCCAAGCCTGGGTTCCTGAAGCGCCTGTTTTCCTGAGCGCGCGAGCCGGTCACCTGGCGTTCGCCGCGCTGTCGGGCAACAGCACCTGCTGTTGCGCCGTGGCCGTCGCGCGCAGGAATTCCCACACCGTCTGCATGCGCGCCAGGTGCTTCGTTTCCGCTGGCATCGACATCCAGAAGGTCCGCGTGAAGTTCGCCGCGTCCGGCAGCACCGGCTTGAGCGCGCGGTCGTCCTGCGCGATGAACGCCGGCAGCACCGCAATCCCCGCGCCCGCCGCCACCGCCCGGTGCTGCGCCAGCACACTGGTGCTGCGCAGCGCAAAGCTGTCGGGGCGGTGCAGTTCGTCCAGGTACTGCAGTTCCTTGCTGAACAGTAGGTCGTCCACGTAGCTGATGAAGGTGTGGCCGCGCAGGTCTTCGCGTGTCTTGATGGGCTTGTGCGCGGCCAGGTACTGCTTCGATGCGTACAGGCGCAGCGTGTAGTCGGTGAGCTTGGTGACCACCACCGGCCCGCGCGCCGGCCGCTCGAGCGAGATCACGATGTCGGCCTCGCGCCGCGACAGGTGCACCAGCCGCGGCATCGCGAGCAGGTCGATGGTGAGCTTCGGGTGCTGCACCGCGAACAGCGCCAGCTGCGGCGCGAGCACCACGGTGCCGAAGCCCTCGGTGGCACCGATGCGCACCAGCCCCGACAGCCCTTCCTGCGACGCCGGCGCGGTGCTCTCCACGGCCTGGAAGGCGCTTTCCATCGCCTCGACCTGCGGTTGCAGTCGACGGCCCGCTTCGGTGAGCCGGTGGCCGCCGGCCTCGCGCGAAAAGAGAGGCGCGCCCACCTCCTTTTCGAGCGCCTGGATGCGCCGTGCGACGGTGGTGTGGTCGACCTCCAGCCGGCGCGCCGCGCTCATCAGCGTGCCCGAGCGGGCGAGTTCGAGAAAGTAGCGCAGGTTGTCCCAGTCCATGTGCGTGCGGCCTCGTGCGGTGTGGCGTGCGGTGCTTTGCATTTTTGCAAAGCGATGACGCATATTTGTCTATTGTCATGGCAAATCTGCAAAGCTAGGATGCAGGCTGCACCGGCTCATACCGGCACCGTATTCACAGGAGACAAACCCCCATGGACGCCACCACCACCCCCTCGACCCAGGTCGCCACCGTCAAGCTGCTCATCGGCGGCAAGTTCGTCGAATCGAAGACCACCGAATGGCGCGACGTCGTCAACCCGGCCACGCAGCAGGTGCTGGCCCGCGTGCCCTTCGCCACGCAAGCCGAACTCGACGCCGCCGTGGCCTCCGCCAAGGAAGCCTTCAAGACCTGGCGCAAGACGCCCCTGGGCGCGCGCGCCCGCATCTTCCTGAAGCTGCAGCAGCTCATCCGCGAAAACATGGGCGAGCTGGCCGCGATCCTCACGGCCGAGCAGGGCAAGACGCTGCCGGACGCCGAGGGCGATGTGTTCCGCGGCCTCGAAGTGGTCGAGCACGCCTCGAACATCGGCAACCTGCAACTGGGCGAGCTGGCCAACAACGTGGCCAACGGCGTCGACACCTACACGCTGCTGCAGCCGCTGGGCGTGTGCGCCGGCATCACGCCGTTCAACTTCCCGGCCATGATCCCGCTGTGGATGTTCCCGATGGCCATCGTCACCGGCAACACCTTCGTGCTCAAGCCCTCCGAACAAGACCCGATGGTCACGATGCGCCTGTGCGAACTGGCGCTCGAAGCCGGCGTGCCGCCGGGCGTGCTGAACGTGGTGCACGGTGGCGAAGCCGTCGTCAACGGCATCTGCGACCACAAGGACATCAAGGCGATCAGTTTCGTCGGCTCGACCAAGGTCGGCACGCACGTCTACAACCGCGCCACGCTGGCCGGCAAGCGCGCGCAATGCATGATGGGCGCGAAGAACCACGCCATCGTGATGCCCGACGCCAACAAGGAGCAGACGCTCAACGCACTGGCCGGCGCGAGCTTCGGTGCAGCCGGTCAGCGCTGCATGGCCGTGTCGGTCGCGGTGCTGGTGGGCGAGGCGCGCAACTGGGTGCCCGAACTCATCGAGAAGGCCAAGACGCTGAAGATCGGCGCCGGCACTGAAAAGGGCGTGGACGTGGGCCCGCTGGTGTCGTGCGCAGCGTATGACCGCGTGAACAGCCTGATCGAACGCGGCGAAGCCGATGGCGCCAAGCTGGTGCTCGACGGCCGCAAGCCCACTGTGCCCGGCTACGAGAAGGGCAACTTCGTCGGCCCGACGATCTTCACCGGCGTGAAGCCCGGCATGACGATCTACGAACAGGAAGTGTTCGGCCCCGTGCTGTGCATTGCCGACGCCGAGACCATCGACGAAGCCATCGACCTGATCAACAGCAACCCGAACGGCAACGGCACGGCGATCTTCACGCAGTCGGGCGCCGCGGCGCGCCGCTTCCAGGAAGACATCGACGTCGGCCAGGTCGGCATCAACGTGCCGATCCCGGTGCCGGTCCCGATGTTCTCGTTCACCGGTTCGCGCGCCTCCAAGCTCGGCGACCTGGGCCCGTACGGCAAGCAGGTCATCATGTTCTACACGCAGACCAAGACCGTGACGGCACGCTGGTTCGACGACAGCACCGTCTCGCACGGCGTCAACACCACGATCAGCCTCAAGTGAGGCAGGGGCTTCGCGTCGCAGCCTGGGCCGCCGCGGCGGCGCTTGCCCTGCTGGCCGGCGGGGCGCAGGCGGCCGGCTCCGACGAGCCGGTCGACTGCAACCCCAACGGCAACCAGCAGCAGATGAACGACTGCGCGCTGCGCGATTTCCGCGCGGCCGACGCCGAGCTCAACATCCGCTACGGCGAGGTGATGAAGACGCTGTCGCCGCAGATGCGCGTCGCGCTGCGCACCGAGCAGCGGACCTGGCTCAAGGGCCGCGACCCCGGGTGCAAGCGGGCCGCGAAGGCGAACGAAGGCGGCTCGATCTGGCCGCTGGTGTTCAATGCGTGCCTGGAAAAATCGACCCGCAAACGCACCGCCGAACTGGACCTCTGGAAGGGTCGTCAACCATGAATTTCGAACTGTCCGAAGAACAGAACGCCTTTGCGCAGACCGCACGCGACTTTGCACAGGCCGAGTTCGCACCGCATGCCGCGCAGTGGGATGCGGAAGCCATCTTTCCGAAGGAAGCCATCGCCAAGGCGGGGGAGCTGGGCTTTTGCGGCCTGTACGCGCCCGAGCGCATCGGCGGCCTGGGCCTGCCGCGGCTCGACTCGGCGCTGGTGTTCGAGGAAATGGCCGCGGTCGACCCCTCGACCACCGCCTTCATCACGATCCACAACATGGCGACGTGGATGCTCGGCACCTGGGCCACCGATGCCGTGGCGCAGCAGTGGGGCGAAGACCTCACGAGCGGGCGCAAGCTGGCGTCGTACTGCCTGACCGAACCGGGCGCGGGCTCCGACGCGGGGTCGCTCAAGACGCGCGCCGAACTGCAAGGTGCCGAGTACGTGATCAACGGCAACAAGGCCTTCATCTCCGGCGCCGGCTCGACCGACGTGCTGGTGCTCATGGCCCGCACGGGCGGCGCGGGCGCCAGCGGCATCTCGGCCTTCGCGGTGCCGGCCGACGCGCCGGGCGTGAGCTACGGCAAGAAGGAGCACAAGATGGGCTGGAACAGCCAGCCCACGCGCACCATCAACTTCGACAACGTGCGCGTGCCGGCGCAGAACCTGCTGGGCAAGGAAGGCGAGGGCTTTCGCATCGCCATGAAGGGCCTGGACGGCGGGCGCATCAACATCGCGACCTGCTCGGTGGGCGCGGCGCAGGGCGCGCTCGACGCGGCGCGCCGCTACTTGCACGAGCGCCAGCAGTTCGGCAAGCCGATCGCGAGCTTCCAGGCACTGCAGTTCAAGCTGGCCGACATGGCGACCGAGCTGGTCGCCGCGCGGCAGATGGTGCGGCTGGCCGCCAGCAAGCTCGACGCGGGCCATGCGGATGCGAGCACCTATTGCGCCATGGCCAAGCGCTTCGCGACCGATGCGGGCTTCAATGTCTGCAACGACGCGCTGCAACTGCATGGCGGCTACGGCTACCTCAGCGAGTTCCCGCTCGAGCGCCTGGTGCGCGACACGCGCGTGCACCAGATCCTCGAAGGCACCAACGAAATCATGCGCGTCATCGTTGCGCGAAAATTGCTGGAAGGCGACAGCGACATCCGCTGACCCCGCCGCACCCAGGACCTGAAAACAATGACCGACAACGTAGTTCTCTTCAACGAAATCAAGACCGCCGGCGGCCAGCGTTTTGCCGTGGCCACGCTCAATGCGCCGGCTTCGCTCAACGCGCTGTCCGTGGACATGGTGCGCCTGCTCACGCCCAAGCTGCGCGAGTGGGCCGCCGACGCCGGCATCGTCGGCGTGCTGCTCGACGCGGCGGGCGAGAAGGCCTTCTGCGCCGGCGGCGACCTGCGCCAGCTGTACCAGACGCTGCTCGACTGCGGCCCCGAACGCAACACCTACGCCGAAGACTTCTTCCGCGAAGAGTACGAGCTCGACCACCTGATCCACACCTTCCCCAAGCCCTTCCTGTGCTGGGGCCACGGCATCGTGATGGGCGGCGGCGTGGGCCTGCTGGCGGGCGCCTCGCACCGCGTGATGACGCTGCAAAGCCGCATCGCCATGCCCGAGATCAACATCGGCCTGTACCCCGACGTGGGCGGCAGCTGGTTCCTGCGCCGCACGCCGGGCCGCACGGGCCTGTTCCTGGCGCTCACGGCCGCCAACATCAACGCGCACGACACCATCTTCTGCGGCCTGGCCGACGTGCTGGTGCCGCACGAGCGCAAGGGCGCGGTGATCGAGGCCATCGCGGCCACGCAGTGGGCCGGCGGCGACGCCAAGGCCGACCGTGCCACGCTGTCGCGCATCCTGGCCCAGGCGGGCGAGGGCGCCGAAATGCCCGCCTCGAAGGTGCGCGAGCACTACGACACCATCAACGCGCTGATGGCCGGCGACGACCTGCTCGACATTGCCAGGCGCCTGCGCGACGTGCAAAGCGACGACGCGTGGCTGCAGACCGCTTCGAAGACCTTCACCAAGGGCGCGCCGAGCTCCATCGCGCTGAGCTTCGAACTCTGGCAGCGCGTGCCGCGCATGTCGCTGGCCGAGGTGTTCCGCCTCGAGTACTGGGCCTCGCTGGGCTTCTGCGCGAACAAGGATCTCGCCGAAGGCATCCGCGCCGTGCTGGTCGACAAGGACCGCAACCCGCGCTGGAACCCCGCCACCCTCGAAGAGATCACGCCGGCCTTCGTCGAAGACCACCTGCGTCCGCGCGGCGAGATGCCGGCGGAACTGGCCTCGCTGACCTGACCGGCCCCATTCCCTGCACAGAACAACGGAGACAAGACACATGAAGATCGCATTCATCGGCCTGGGCAACATGGGCGGCCCGATGGCCCTGAACCTGCACAAGGCAGGCCACACGCTCAGCGCCTTCGACCTCTCGGCCGAAGCCTGCAAGAAGTTCGCTGCCGAAGGCCTGCCGATCGCGAAGTCGGCGGCCGAGACGGTGGCCGGTGCCGAGGTGGTGATCAGCATGCTGCCCGCCAGCGCACACGTCGAGGGCCTGTTCCTCGGCGGCGCCGGCAAGCCCGGCCTGCTCGACAGCATCCAGGCCGGCACGCTCGTGATCGACAGCAGCACCATCGCCGCCGCCACCTCGCGCAAGGTGGCCGAGGCCGCCGCCGCCAAGGGCGTCGCGATGATCGATGCGCCCGTGTCGGGCGGCACCGGCGGCGCCATTGCCGGCACGCTGACCTTCATGGTCGGCGGCGACACCAAAGACCTGGAGCGCGCGCGCCCCGTGCTCGAGAAGATGGGCGCCAACATCTTCCACGCCGGCGCGGCCGGTGCGGGCCAGACCGCCAAGATCTGCAACAACATGCTGCTCGGCATCCTGATGATCGGCACCTCGGAAGCGCTCGCACTGGGCGTGGCCAACGGGCTCGACCCGAAGGTGCTGTCCGAAATCATGCGCCGCAGCTCGGGCGGCAACTGGGCGCTCGAGAAGTACAACCCCGTGCCCGGCGTGATGGAAGCGGCGCCGGCCTCGAAGAACTACGCCGGCGGCTTCGGCACGGACCTGATGCTCAAGGACCTGGGCCTGGCGCAGGAAAACGCCACCGCCGTGCGCGCGGCCACGCCGCTGGGCGGCCTGGCACGCAGCCTGTACGCGGCGCACAGCCTCGCGGGCCACGGCGCGCTCGATTTCTCGAGCGTGCTGAAGCTGGTTCAGAAAGCCGGCTGAACGGCGCGCCGGCCGCGCCGCGCCATCGCGAGCAGCAGGCCGGCCGCCACGAGGTTGGCGCCGATCGCCACGAGGATCGGCAGCAGGTAGCTGCGCGTGAGGTCGAAGGCGAACCCTGCGGCGCTCGGCCCGATCAGCGTGCCGATGGCCACGCTGGTGTACAGGATGCCGATGATCGCGCCGATGTGGCGCCCGCCGAACCAGTCCATCACCAGCGCGGGCAGCAGCGCGACGAAGCCGCCGTAGAACACGCCGTAGGCAAAGGCGAACAGGGCCAGCCCCCAGAACCCGCCCGACACGGCCCACACCACCAGCGACAGCGCCATGCCCGCCGACATCAGCGGCAGCGCATGGTCCCGGCCCATGCGGTCGGCCAGTCCGCCCAGGAAGAAGCGGCCCGCCGTGCTGCCGACGCCGATCGCGCCGAGCAGCAGCACCGCCGACGACGCGGCCACGCCGTGGTCGAGCGCGTAGGGCACCAGGTGCACGAAGGGCACGAACAAACCGAACGAGCTGATCAGGCAGGCCGCGTACAGCCCCGCGAAACGGCCCGAGCCCACGGCCTCGCGCACCGAGGCGCCGGGCGGCAACGCGGTGGAGGCCTGCGCCTTCGGTGGATCGCCGTCGGGGCCGAGGCCGCGTGCGCGCGGATCGTTCTCGACCAGCAGCGCCATGCCCACGCCCACCACGGCCGCGAGCACGCCGAGCGCCAGGTAGGCGTCGCGCCAGCCCAGCGTGTCGATGAGCCACGAGGCCAGCGGCGGCATCGCCAGCGTGCCCACGCCGATGCCGCTCACGGCGAGCCCCGAAGCGAAGCCGCGCTGGCGCACGAACCAGCGCTGCACCGCACCCAGCACCGGCACGTACGAGGCCCCCACGCCGAGGCCGACACCGAGCCCGTAGGCCCAGAAGATCTGCGTCAGGCTGCGCGCCTGCCCCGCGAGCACCAGCCCGAGGCCGACCAGCACCATGCCCGCGACCGCGAGCCGTCGCGCGCCCCAGCGGTCGGCGAGCGGGCCGCTGAACACGCCGAGCCCGAAGTACAGGAAGCCTGCGAGCGAGAACACCAGCGACACCTCGCCGCGCGAGGCGCCGAAGTCGCGCTGCAGCGCATCGAGGAAGGCGCTGAAGGTGTAGGCGCAGCCGAAGCCCACGAACATGACGGCGAAGGCGCCGGCGACCACGAGCCAGCCGTGGAAGAAGCGGGGGCGTGGCGCGGCGGGGGAGTCGGGCGTGTTCGGCGATGTCATGGGGCGATCCGTGGTGGTGGTCGATCTTCAGGCCGTGCACCACCCTGCACTGGCCGGATTCGGACGTGATCCTCCCGCCATCGGGCTCACAGGGCTCACAGCAATTCGATCCCCGGCAGGCTCTTGAAGCAGCTCTCGCGCGTGACGCGCACGAAGTCGTCCAGCCAGGGCCGCGCCGACGTGGTCTGCGTGCAGGCCATGTACAGCCGCCCCGTCAGGCCCCGGGCGCCCACGCGCCGCGCCGTGACGTAGCCGCGGTCGAGGTAATTCTGCACCGCCCACAGCGGCAGCGTGGCCACGCCGCGTCCGCTGGCCACCAGCTGCAGCATCGCCACCGTGAGCTCGGTGGTGCGCCGGTGCGCGGGCTCGACGCCGGCGGGCGCCAGCACCTGGCGCACGATGTCGAGCATCTCGTCGGGCACGGGGTAGGTGATGAGCGTCTGGTCGGCGAAGTGCCGGGCCGTGAGGTGCGCCTTGGCCGTCAGCGCATGGTCGTTGGCCAGCAGCGCGACGATCTCGAAGCGGAAGAGCGCGTGGTAGTCGACCGTTTCATCGGGGTCTTCCTCGGAGACGATCGCCACCTCGGCGCGGTTCTGCATCACGAGCGCGATCGGGTCGGGGTGGAAGCCCGAGACGATGTCGAGTTCGATCTCGGGCCAGCGCTGGCGGAAGGCGTCCATCGCGGGCATCAGCCAGTCGAAGCAGGTGTGGCACTCGACCACGATGCGCAGCTGCCCGCTGCGCCCCAGCGCGAGCCGTGCCACGTCGCGCTCGGCCTCTTCGACGAGCGGCAGCGCGGTGTCGGCCAGCTGCAGCAGCCGCAGCCCGGTGGTGCTGAACTGCGGCGGCACCGACTTGCGTTCGAACAGCTGCGCGCCGTAGCGCTCTTCGAGCAGCTTGATCTGGTGCGACAGCGCCGACTGCGTGAGGTTGAGCAGCTGCGCCGCGCGCACCAGGCTGCCGGTGTCGCGCAACGCGGCCAGCGTGCGCAGGTGGCGGATCTCGAGGATGGACTGCATCATGAAAATGATTCAAGCGAACGGGCAAAAGGTTTCGTTTGAATCATATGCGCCAAACGCCGACCATCACCGGTTTCCAAGACCAGTGACCGGATTACCTGCAATGACCACCCGTACCCACATCCTCGGCTTTCCGCGCATGGGCGCCCACCGGGAACTCAAGTTCGCCCTCGAGAAGCACTGGCGCGGCGAAACCGGCCACGCCGCGCTCGAAGCCGTCGGCGAGGCGCTGCGCGCGCGCCACTGGCAGGCGCAGCGCGACGCGGGGCTCGACTTCGTGACCGTGGGCGACTTCGCCTTCTACGACCACGTGGCCAACCACATCCAGCTGCTGGGCTGCGAGCCGGCGCGCTTCGGCTTCAGCGGCGACGAGCCCGAGCTGTCGCGCTACTTCAAGATGGCGCGCGGCGTGGAAGACGAGGCGGGCCACGTGCACGACGACAGCTGCACCCACGGCGCCGAAGGCACCTTCGCGCTCGAGATGACCAAGTGGTTCGACACCAACTACCACTACCTCGTGCCCGAGTTCGATGCGGCCACGCAGTTCAGGCTCGCATCCACGCGCCTGTTCGACGAGGTCGCGCAGGCGCAGCAGGCCGGCCACGCGGTCAAGGCCGTGCTGCTCGGGCCGCTGAGCTTCCTGTACCTGGGCAAGGAAAAGGCGGCGGGCTTCGACCGCTTCTCGCTGCTCGAATCGCTGCTGCCCGTGTACGAGCAGGTGCTCGGGCGGCTCAAGCAGCAGGGCGTGGAATGGGTGCAGATCGATGAGCCGATCCTGGGCCTCGACCTGCCCGAGGCCTGGCGCAATGCCTTCGAACGCGTGTACTGGCAGATCGCGCGCAATGCGCCGAAGCTGCTGCTGGCGAGCTACTTCTCGCCGCTGTCCGAGAACCTGCGCCTGGCCTGCCAGCTGCCCGTGGCCGGCCTGCACGTCGATGCCGTGCGCGCGCCGCAGGAGCTGACCGGCGTGGCCGACTGGCTGCCGGCGCACAAGGTGCTGTCGGTCGGCGTGGTCGACGGCCGCAACATCTGGCGCACCGACGTCGATGTGGCGCTGGGCAAGCTCAGGCCCGTCGCCGAGAAGCACCAGGGCGAGCTGTGGATCGCGCCGTCGTGCTCGCTGCTGCATGTGCCGTTCAGCCTCGCGACCGAGACGAAGCTCGACACCGAGCTGAAGTCGTGGCTCGCCTTCGCGATCGAGAAGCTCGACGAGCTGCGCGTGCTGCGTGCGGCTGTCGATGGCGACGAAGCCTCGGTGGCCGCCGAACTCACGGCCGCGCGTACTGCTGTGGCCGCGCGCCGCGCCAGCCCGCGCGTGCACCGCGCCGATGTGGCGCTGCGCCTGGCGCGCAGCGTGGCCGGCGACGACCGCCGCGTGTCCGCTTTCCCGCAGCGCCAGCAGCTGCAGCGCACGCGCTTCGCGCTGCCCGCGCTGCCGACCACCACCATCGGCTCGTTCCCGCAGACCGCCAAGATCCGCGCGGCCCGCGCCGCCTTCAAGCGCGGCGAGCTCGATGCGGCCGGCTACCGCGAGAAGATGCGCGCCGAGATCGCGCTCGCCGTGCGCAAGCAGGAAGCCCTGGGCATCGACGTGCTGGTGCATGGCGAGGCCGAGCGCAACGACATGGTCGAGTACTTCGGCGAGCAGCTCGACGGCTTCGCCTTCACCGCCAACGGCTGGGTGCAGTCGTACGGCTCGCGCTGCGTGAAGCCGCCGGTGATCTTCGGCGACGTGGCACGCCCGGCGCCGATGACGGTCGAATGGACCGCCTATGCGCAGAGCCTCACCAAGTTGCCGATGAAGGGCATGCTGACCGGCCCGGTGACCATCCTGCAGTGGTCCTTCGTGCGCGACGACCAGCCGCGCGCCACCACCTGCGAGCAGATCGCCTGGGCAATCCGCGACGAGGTGAACGACCTCGAAGGCGCGGGCATCGGCATCATCCAGATCGACGAGCCCGCCATCCGCGAAGGCCTGCCGCTGCGCCGTGCGGGCTGGCCGGCGTACCTGAAGGCGGCCACGCGCGCCTTCCGCATCAGCGCCTCGGGCGTGCGCGACCAGACGCAGATCCACACCCACATGTGCTATTCGGAGTTCAACGACATCCTGCCGGAGATCGCCGCGATGGACGCCGACGTGATCACCATCGAGACCAGCCGCTCGGACATGGAGCTGCTGCGCGGCTTCGGCGGGGAGGGCGGCTTTCGCTACCCGAACGAGATCGGCCCGGGTGTGTACGACATCCACTCGCCGCGCGTGCCCTCGGTCGACGAGATCGTGCGCCTCATGCGCAAGGCCGCGCAGGTGGTGCCGGGCGAGAACCTCTGGATCAACCCCGACTGCGGCCTCAAGACCCGTGGCTGGCCCGAGACCGAGGCGGCACTGTCGAACATGGTGGCGGCCGCGAAGCTGCTGCGCGGGGAGCTGGCGCAGGCCTGATGAAGGGCGCGGGATCGCGGCGTGCCAATAATGCGGGATGTCCTTGCTGTCCCGCCTGTCGTCGTCCCGTTGCCTCTTGTTGCTGTCGTTGCTACTTGCCCCCTTGACGGGGTGGACGCAGGACCGCGCGCAGGCCCTGCTCCAGTTCGAGGGCGTGCAGGCGCGCTACCAGAACGCCTACGGCCCCGGCGCCGTGTCGCGCAGCGCGCGCGAGCTGCTGGAGCCGCCGGACCTGGCCATCGCCGACAAGGCCTTGCAGTCGCTCGACGTGGCGGCCGGTCGTGCCTTCGACGTGAACGCCTCGGTGGCCGCGATCCGCCAGGACGTGGCGGCGGCCGGGCAGGGCGCCGCCGTGCCGGCGCCGCCCGTGCTGGAGGCCGTGGCGCGCCTGGCGAAGCTGCGCGCCGACTACGCCGCGATGGACGAGCCCGGCAAGGTGACCTTCTTCCATCAACAGCACGCGCGGCCGGCCGACCCGGCGCGCGTCGAACTGCTGTCGCGCATGACGGTGGCCGAGGCGCGCGAGATCGATTTCTCGAGCCAGCTGCTCATGAGCGCGGTGGTCAAGCAGCTGGCGCGCGGCAATGCCGGGCAGTTCAGTTCGCTGCCCGACCGCACGCTCGACACCGCGCTCGATTCGCTCTGGTCGCGCGGCGTCACCTCGCCGCGCCCGCGCAACCTGATGACCGTGGCGCGCGAGTTCGAAAAGCTGGTCACGCAAGCGCTGCTGCTGGCGCTGCCCGACGCCGACGTGGCCGCCTTGCTGGCCTGGCGCAACGAACCGCAGGCCGCCGCCGAGCGCGAGGCGCTGCTGGGCAGCTACCGCGCCGAGGTCAAGGGCAGCGGCGCGGTCGCGATCCGCACGCTGGTGCGCAGCTGGGGGCGGCCCTGAGACTTGACGACAGAGCGCCAAAGTTTGCAAACTTGGGGGCGTTTGTACGAAAAAGTTTCACGCGAACCCCGCATGTCGGAAAGTTCCCCGTGATTGTTTCAATTCCGTGAACACTGCGATTCAGATTAACTGGGGTTTACCCTGGGAATTTGGCGCACACTTCAGGGCATCCAAAGCCCGATCAAGAAGGAATTGAAATGAAGACCTCGAACATCCTCGCCGCCGCCGCTCTCTCCCTGCTCGCCGCCGCTGGCGCCGCCCACGCAGAGACCTACGAAGGCGTTCACGCCGTGACCTCCGGCTACAGCCGTGCCGACGTGGCACCGCAAGCCGTGGCCGCCGCCCGTGCCGGCAACGAATACAGCGACGCCGTGTCGGCCAGCGTGGCCCCCGTGCTGGCCTCGTCGGTGGACCGCGCTTCGGTCCGCGCCGAAGCCGTGGCAGCTGCCCACGCTCCCGGCCAGAACCTGCGCCGCGAATCCTTCGCTGGCAGCGTGATCCCCTCGCAGGCACGCAGCTTCACGCGCCAGGCTGGCCTGTGATCGACGGCGGCGCAAGCCGCCTCGGTTAGCAAGACCACCACCCGAAAGAACCGGACCGTGCAATAGCACCGTCCGGTTTTTTCATGCCTGTTCAGGCGCGGCGGTGGTCGCGATGGTCGCGGTGGCAATGGCAGTCGGGCGCGTGGTCGTCGACGATGCCCGTGGCCTGCATCCAGGCATAGACGATCACCGGGCCGACGAACTTGAAGCCGCGCTGCTTCAGCGCCTTGGACATCGTTTCGGACAGCGGCGTCTGCGTGGGCACCGTGCCCGTGGTGTTGACGACCGGCTGGCCGCCTGCGAGGCCCCAGACGAAATCAGAGAAATCTTCGCCCGCCGCCTGCATGGCCAGGTAGGCCTTGGCGTTGCCGATGGCGGCCTCGATCTTGGCGCGCGAGCGCACGATGCCCGCGTCCTGCATGAGGCGCTCGACGTCGGCCGGCGTGAAGCGCGCCACCGTCTCGGGCACGAAGCCCTCGAAGGCCGCGCGGAAGGCGTCGCGCTTGCGCAGGATGGTGAGCCACGACAGGCCGGCCTGGAAGCCGTCGAGCATCAGCTTTTCCCACAGCGCGCGGCTGTCGCGTTCGGGTACGCCCCATTCGGCGTCGTGGTAGCTGGCCAGCAGCGGATCGGTGCGGGCCCAGGCGCATCGCGGGAGTGAGGAAAGGCTGTCGTCGTGAGGCATGGCTCGGCTATCGTCGGGGAATGTTTTCGGAATGAGGGGGTGACCCTGATGCAGCAGTCTCGTTTTTCATTGTCGGCGCTTTCGCTGGCTCTCTTGGCGCTCGCCGTCGCTGTCCCGGCCAGTGCCGAGACCCTCAAGAAGCCCGTGCTCGACCAGCTCGCCGCCGCCTGGAAGGGCGGCCGCACGGCGCCCGACTTCAAGGCCTTCCTGGCCCAGGCCGCGCAGGCCCAGCCCGCGCTGCAGCCCAGTGTGGCGGCCTACACCGGCGGCAAGGCGCTGGCGGGCGACGACCTCGTCAACATCGCGCGCCTGCTCGGCCTGTACAACCGGCTGCAGAACCAGCAGGCCGTGATCGCCAGCATCGGCACCATGGTGGCCTTGCCCACGGTGCGTAACGTGCAGGTGCCGCCGCACGAGAGCCCGCCGATGGTCGCGTTCGGCCAGCTGGTCGAGAAGATGGCGAAGGACTTCGGGCTGGGCTACCGCAACGTCGACGGCCGCATCTTCGAAGTGAGCCTGAAGGGCCGGGGCAGCGAGGAGTTCGGCATCCTCACGCACGCCGACGTGGTGCCGGCCGTGCTGTCCGAATGGGTGCTCGACGACGGCACGCGCCTCGATCCTTTCGCGATGACGCGCGTGGGCGACTTCCTCTACGGACGCGGCACCATCGACGACAAGGGCTCCATCGCCGCCGTGCTCTACGCCATGAAGGCCGTGAAGGACAGCGGCCTGCCGGTGGAGCGCGGCGTGCGCCTGATGATCGAGACCACCGAGGAAACCGGCGGCGACGCGATGCAGTACTACCGCGACAAGACGCCGCTGCCGGCCTACAACATCGTGCTCGACAGCAAGTACCCCGCGGTCGTGGCCGAGAAGGGCTCGGGCGCGCTCAAGGTGTTCTTCCCCGCGGAAGCGGCCGACCCCGCTGCCACGGCCACCACGGCCATCACCGCGATGAGCGGCGCGGCCTCGGCCAACGCCATTCCCCAGACCGCGACCGCCACGCTCAAGGGCGGCGACCTCGCGGCCGTGGCCGCGAAGTTCGAGGCCGCCAAGGCCGCCTTCGTGCGCAAGTACGAAAGCCAGGGCGGCAAGTTCGCGATCGACATCGCGCGCGGCGCCGAGGCCGTCGAGCTGAAGGTCACGGGCACCTCGGCCCACGGCTCGCGGCCCGAAGAGGGCGTGAACCCCGTGCCGCGCCTGGCGCTGTTCCTGAAGGAGTCCGGCGTGCCGCTGGCGGCCAACCCCTACCTGCGCGCCGTGCAGTACATCGATGCGCTCTACGGCACCGGCTACCTCGGCGAGAAGATGGGGCTGGGCTACCAGGACGACTTCATGGGCCCGCTCACGATGTCGCCCACGCTGGTGCGCATGGGCGCCGACGGCCGCCTCGAGGTGACGGCCAACGTGCGCATGCCGCGCGGCCGCACGCCCGACGAGCTGAAGGCGCAGGTGGCGGCCAAGGTCAACGGCTGGGCCACGGCCAGCCAGGTGAAGCTCGAGCTGGCCTACGACCAGGGCAACTGGATGGCGCGCGACCCGAAGGGCGCATGGCTCTCGACCCTGCTCAACATCTTCGGCGACACCACCGGCCTGGAGGCCAAGCCCGTGCCCACCGCCGGCAGCACCACGGCCAAGCTGATGCCCAACGCCATCAACTTCGGCCCCGCGATGCCCGGCAAGAAGTACACGGCGCACAACGCCAAGGAATACAAGGAAGTGCCCGACCTCGACGCCGACATGCAGATGTTCACCGAGATGCTGGTGCGCATCGGCAACCTGCAGCAGATGCAGTAGCGGCCCGCGCCGGGGCGCGGCGCGTCAGGACTTCGATGTCGCCAGGGGCACCAGCGGTGCCCCGTTCTTCGTCTTCGCCTGGATCTCGGCGATGGTGCGCCGCATCGCGACGAAGCGTTTGGCGGAGCTCGGCGGGGCGCTCATGAAGCTCTTCTTCTTCGCGCCGGCCGTGTGCACCCCGAGCTCGCGCCAGATCCGTTCGGCGCCGTCGATGTCGTAGCCCGCCGCGGCCACCATGTAGAGGCCGAGGTAGTCGGCCTCGGCGTCGAACTGCTGCGAGAACGGCGACGACAGCGCCTCTTGCGCCAGCCCGGTGCTGCCCAGCGCGCCATCCACGATGCCGGCCGCGATGCCCACCGCGCGGGTCTTGCCGCCATGCGACAGCACGCCGTTGGCCAGCTCGTGCCCCAGCACGATCGCGAGGTCGCGGTTGTCGGGAAAGAAGCGCATCAGCGCCGAGTTGACGACGATCTCGTGCCCGTCGTTCTCCGCATGGACCTCGTTCTTCATCCGCGTGACGGCGGTGTAGTTGCACGCCGTGGTGTACGGCAGGCGCAGCGCCGTCGACTGGCCCTCGCGCTGCACCACGGCTTCCAGCCAGCCTTCGCGTTTCGCGGGCTTGGCGCGCGCGGCCTCGATGAGCACGTCGTTGAGCCGATCGATCCCTTTCTTGCCGGCAGCCAGCGGCTTGCCGCCGACCGAGAGCAGCACGTCCCCGGCGCGCAGGGGCGTGGCCGGCGCCTGCTTCCGGTCGAGCGTCCACAGCACGGTCAGCCGGTCGTCCAGGTGCAGAGTCTGCTTCGCTGCCGCGCGTTCGTCCTTCTCGAAGCTCCACAGGCTGGCGATGTGCGCGCCCAGGCTGGCCCGCACGTCGCCGCCGCAGAACGGCGCGCTGTGCTCCAGGAGCGGGATCGCCACGTCGTCGAGCCGGCGCTGCAACGTCATGCGGTGGTTCAGCGACAGCGAGTGCTGCAGGGCCTGTTCCTGGACGACGTCGGGGTCGTCGCTGGCCGGCCGGATGGAGGCGGCGCAGGCCGTGAGGACAAAGGTGGCTGCGATCGACGCGCAGGCCGGGAAGAAGGACGGGCGAGGGTTGTTCATTCGCTCAAGAGGTGCTGGGCATCGGTCGCATCCAGGCCCGAATGCGATACCTGAATCCATGGGGAGGGGGATTTCCCGGCGGCGTTGGCGACCGGAATTCCCAGGCAGGGCGAGGTGTCCCGCCCGCTGGAATTGTGGGAGCGCCAACGCCCCCCAAGCTGAAGATCAGATGAAGGCTCAGCCGGTCTTGCGCGCGCGCAGCGTGGCCGAGGGCAGCTCGCCGAAGCGCTGCTGGTAGGCCGCGGCGAACAGGCCGAAGTTGGCGTAGCCCCACGCCTGCGCCACCGAGCGCACCGTCGCGCCGGCGTCGGCCATCAGCAGCTCGGCGCGCACGCCCTGCAGGCGCTGCTCGCGCAGCGCGCGCATCGGGGTGGCTTGGCGGTATTCGCGAAAGGCGCTGTTCAGCGTGCGCACGCTGACGCCCGCCACGCTCGCCAGTTCGCCGAGCGTGGGCGCGTGCTGGGCGTGCTCGCGGATGTGGCGTTCGGCCGCCAGCACATGCCGCGGCGCCATGCGGTGCTGCACCGCCTCGGCAGGGTGCTCCAGCTGCGCGCGCCACTGGGTCAGCACGTGCACGCCGATCATCTCTTCGAGGTGCCGCCCCAGCGGGCCGCTGTCGACCGCCTCGGGCAGTTCGGTGACGCAGCGGCACGCATACGACAGCAGTGCGATCCAGCTCGAATGGGCGCCGCCGAACTTGAACTTGCGCGTCCACAGCCGCTCGTCGGCGGGCGCGCCGAACCAGCGTGCGTGCAGCGCGGCCAGCGCGTCGTGCGAGAAGCTGAGGTTCACCTGCAGGTGGTTGGCGTCGAAGTCCACCCAGTAGTGCGTGCGCGAGGTGTCGACCACGAAGGCGTCGCCCACGCCGGTGTCGGCATAGGCGTTGGCTTCGGACCAGTGGCGGCCCGCGCCGCGCACGGTCGTCAGTACCATGCCGACGCCGCTGTCGGGCGAGAAGTCCTTGATGTTCACCGGAATGCCGTAGTGGAAGCGGCTCAGCGTGAAGTGCCCGACGCGCGTGGCGTCGAGCACCGAGTCGGGCGTGCGCGCCCGCCCGATGGGTGTGACGCGGTAGGGCATGTAGATGCGGTCCGACCAGCGCCGGATGTCGTCCCAGTCGTGCGAGGCCACCAGGCGGTGGCGCTTGCTCGGCTGCCCGCGGGCGTCGGTGACCAGCACGTTGCGGATCGCATCCATCGCGCACCTCGGTTCAGAAGGAAGAAGGTGCACGCCCCGGGGCGCGCACCGCTCAGCGGTTCAGCGGTGATGGTAAACCGCGGTCTCGAAAGCCACGAAGCCCGGGTAGCTCGCGCAGTCCTGGAACGGCAGGATCTGCGTCGCCCAGTAGCCGCCGATGCCGCTCTCGCGGTCGATCCAGAAGAAGCTGTTGGCCAGGCCCGCCCACATCAGCGAGTTGGCCGGGCGGCCGGTGGGCGCGCGCTCGCGGTTGGTCATGAAGGTGTAGGCCCAGCCCTTGTCGGTGCCGGGCAGGAACTCACCCGTGTTGCTCAGCGCGGGCACCGACGTGCGCCAGCCGCCCACCGACAGGTCCATGGCGGCCAGACCGTCCTGCGCCATGCGCTGCACCGTGTCGGCCTTCAGCACGCGCCCGTGCGGCCCGGCGCCGTCGTTCAGCACCATGCGGATGAACTTCATGTACTCGCCCACGGTGGCATACAGGCCGTGGCCGCCCATGTCCATCGGCGGCGGCTCGGGCAGCACCAGCTCGGGCAGCGGCGTGAGCCGGCCGTCGGCCGCGCGGTCGTGGATGGTCACGCGGCGCGCCTTCATCGACTCGGACATGCCGAAGCCGATGTCCTGCATGCCCAGCGGCTCGAAGACGCGCTCCTTCATCACCTCGCCCAGGCGCTTGCCGCGCTGCTGCTCGACGATGCGGCCCAGCCAGTCGATGTTGGCGCCGTAGGTCCAGGCCGCGCCCGGCTCGTGCAGCAGCACGGTGCGGATCGATTCGAAGCTGCCCGACACCACCGTCGGAATGTTCAGCGCGGCGCGGTACTTCAGGTCGTCTTCGCTGAAGAACTCGTAGCCCAGGCCCGAGGTGTGCAGCATCAGGTCGTTGACCGTGATGCGCCGGCGCGGCGCGCGCGTGCGCGGCCGGCCGTCGGCATCGAAGCCGTCGAGCACCTGCAGTTCGTCGATCTCGGGCACGTAGACGCCGGCCGGGTCGGTGAGCGAAATCTTGCCTTCCTCGATCAGCTGCATCGCGCAGGTGCCCGTGATCGCCTTGGTGGTCGAGAAGATGGCGAACACGCTGTCGGTGGCCATCGGCCGGTCGTGCCCGAGTTCGCGCGTGCCGGCGGCGCCTTCGTAGAAATTGCCCGTGTGGTCGGTCGCCATCGCGACGACGCCGGGGGCGCCGCCGTGGCGGTGAACGGTCTGGTGCAGCGCTGCGTCGAGCGCGGTCTTCAGCCTGTGCGAGGTCATGCCTTCTTGTCTCCTGTGTGAGGAGGCCGGGCGGTGTGTGAATGAGTGCCTGCGCGCCGGCCTGCCATGCGAAATTCCGCAGGCAGCGGCAATCTAGGGCCGCAGGCTCACCAATCCTGTTCGCAAATGGCGAGCGGCTGTCCAGGTCTGGCAGTCATTGCACGCGCGTGACCCGCGACGCGCGCGCGGCGCGTTTCAGTCCACGCCGTTGGCGCGCAGCACCGCCTTCAGCCGCCGCACCTCGTGCTGCAGGTCGAGGATCAGGGCGGCGGCGTCCAGGTTCACGCCGAAGTCGCGTTCGAGGCGGCGCGCTTCGAGCGCGTGCTGCAGGTCGGTGCTGGAAAACTCCCAGCGCTCGGGCGGTGCGTCGGTCGTGGTGACCTGCACGATGCCCACCTCGACCAGTTGCACGACCCAGGCGGTGTCGGCGCCGCAGGCGTGCGCCAGTTCGTTCGCGGCCAGCGGGTGCGAGACGCCGATGGCCGTGGTGGTGGTCACGGAAGAAAAGTTCGCCATGCTCAGACTCCCAGGTGCTGGCGGGGGTTGAACGAGGAGGTCGCCTGCGCGAGTTGGGCGTAGGCGTTGCGCGCGGCCTCGCTGTCGGCGGGCGGCAGTGCGATCTCGAGCAGCAGGTACAGGTCGCCGGGCGTCTTGCCCGCGAAGCCGCGGCCCTTGAGCCGCAGCTTCATGCCGCCGCGCGCGTTGGGCGGCACGGTGACCTCGACCACGCCGCCGGTGGGCGTGGGCACCTGCACCTGCGCGCCCAGCGCGGCTTCGGCGGGGGTGACGGGCAGCGTCATGTACAGGTCGCGCTCTTCCACGCGGTACAGCTTGTGCGGCGCGATGCGCACCTCGAGGTACAGGTCGCCGGCCGGCTCGCCGCCGTGGCCGGGCATGCCCTGGCCCGCGAGGCGGATGAACTGGCCGGGGTGCACGCCGGGCGGGATCTTCACGCTGAGCGTGCGGTTCTCCCACTGCGGGTGGCCCTGCGCGTCGAGCGACTGGGCGCGCAGCGTGAGCTCGCGCTCGGCGCCGTTCAGCGCGTCTTCGAGCGTGATTTCGATGGCCGCGTGGTGGTCTTCGCCGCGCGCGCGGTAGTTCTGGCGCGTGGCGCCGCGCCGCTCGGCGTCGCCGAACATCGACGAGAAGAACTCGCTGAAGTCGGCGTGGTCGGCCGGGCCCTGGCGCGGGCCGCGGTGAAACTCGTAGCCGGTGTCCCAGCCGGGCGGCGGCTCGAAGCTGCCGTCGGGGCGGCCGCCGCGCGCGACACGGTCGGCCAGCGCGTCGTAGGCGGCGCGCTTGTCCTTGTCGCCGAGCACGTCCTTGGCCTCGTTGATGTCGCGCATGCGCTGCTCGGCGTCGGGCTCCTTGCTGACGTCGGGGTGGTACTTGCGGGCGAGCTTGCGGTAGGCCTTGCGCACCTCGTCGTCGGACGCGGTGCGTTCGACGCCCAGTGCGCTGTAGTAGTCCTTGAATTCCATGGTGGTGGTGATTCCTTTCGGTGGACGGCGTACAGGGCAACCGAGCGCTGGTTCAGGCCAGGGCGGCTCCGCCGTCGGCGTGCCGCTGTTGCAGCGGCGTCACGGCCCATGTGGGGCCGGCACGTGTGAATCGCAAGGGTTGCGCGTTGCCGAAGATGCTCGCATCGACCGCCACGCCCAGCAGCGCGGCCAGCGCATAGAGCGTGCCGCCGTGCGCCACCACCAGCACCGGTGCGGGCTGTGCGGCGAGCGCGGCGGCCAGTGCCTGGCGCTTGCGGTCGACAAACTGCGCCAGCGTCTCGCCGCCCTCGGGCTCGCAGGCCCAGTCGATGTTCGCCGACGAGGTGCCGATGAGCGCGCCGAAGTTGCGCTCGCGCAGGTTCTCGTGCGCGCTGGGCACGAGGCCCAGGGCGCGCGCCACGGTGTGGGCGGTGTCGAAGGCGCGGCGCGCGTCGCTGCACACGATGGCGCCGATCGGCTCGCCGGCCAGCAGCTCGGCCGCCTGCACCGCCTGCTGCTCGCCGAGCGCGCTCAGCGGCTCGTCGGGCGCCTGGAAGACGCGCAGCGCGTTGCGCCCGGTCTGGCCGTGGCGCAGGAAGTAGAAGTGGTCGCAGGCCGGGGCGAGCGGCTGCTCGGCGGCCAGCCGGTTCAGCAGGTCGATGCCCGTAGCGGCGTGGGCGGGAAAGGGAACGGTGCTCGAGGACATGGTTCAGTACGCCAGCTGCAGCGGCTTGCCTTCGCGCTGCGCCTGCACGTCGGCCGGGTGGAAGGGCAGCGGATGCCACTGCTTGGCCGCGAACAGCGGCAGCTGGTCGTAGGCGCGCGGCGAGGCCGGGTCGCTGCTCTGACCGTAGGTGAGCAGGCCTTGCGCCACGGGGCCGCGCGCGTCGAAGGTCACGACCTGCATGTAGCTGCTGCCGTAGTTGATGGCGTAGCCCTTCGGGTCGATCACTGGCTGGCCCTGCGATTCGAGCTTGTTGAGCACGCCTTCGAACTCGTCGCCGCCGGGCAGCGCGATCTTCTGGCCGCGCACGGTGCGCGACTGCGGCACGCCCAGCGCCACGTCGGGCGCGAAGCCGGCGGTGCGCACGGTGCCGACCGCGTCGCCCAGTGCCTTGAACACCGCCTCGCGCGTGGCGGGCGTGGCCATGTCCAGGCCGGTGGGCGTGGTCACGGGCTGCGCCGGGTCGAAGGGCACGCGCCAGACCTTCGGCAGGTCCTTGGCCTTGCGCCAGAACTCGCGGAACAGCGCCGCGCCCTTCGACTCGGCGTTGCTGGTGCGGTCCCAGGCGGAGAGCACGCGGCAGCCCAGGGCCTGGTCGGCGCTCAGCGCGGCGCCGGTGGCGGTGCACGCGGCCTTCAGGTCGTCCATCACCAGCATGCCGGCGAGGTTCCTGTCGCGGAAGATCACGCTGCGCAGCTCGGCCGCGCCCATGCGGTTGCCTGGCAGGCCGTCGGTGCCGGCCAGGCGGCCTTCGATTTCCATGATGCCGCTGCGCGTGCGCAGCCGCTGCGGCACGCCGACGGGGCCGACCAGTGGCGACACGCCGGCCATCGGCGGCACGCGCGGGTTGCTGAGCCAGAAGCTGTCGTTGCTGTTCTGCACCCAGTCGGGCGTGACGACGACGGGCATGCGGGCCGGCGCGATGATGCCCGGCGCGGCGGTGCTGGGGTCGCGGTGCCAGGCGCAGGCGCTGCGCGAGCCGTCCAGCACGGGCAGGCCGGCGGCGTTGAGCAGCGCGGCGGCGGCCGGCGAGGGCGCGCAGGTCTTGAGCATCTCGGCCGACACGTCGGGCACCACCGACAGGTCGGCGTACATCGCGTTGCCCTCGCGGTCGGCCGCCAGGGTGTTGATCCACGGGATGCCCTGGTTGCCCATGGCGGCGCGCAGCTCGGCGACGTTGCGGGCCCGGCCCATCTTCATCCAGCTCTCGGCCGAGCGCACGTTGAGCGTGTTGGCGTCGCGGATCGCATAGGCCTTCTGGGCGCTCCAGCCCAGGCCGGCGCGCGGCAGCGAGACCACGGGGCCCCAGTCGGTGGCGTAGAAGGTGTGCTGCACGGGCGCACCGCCCGCCGTGGCGGCGGCCGGCAGTGCGACGGTGCGCGCGACCATCTTCTTCGGCTGGCCATCGACCCAGTACACGGTCGGGTCGTTGGGGTCGAGCTTGAGTTCGTACAGCGTGAAGCGCTTGCCGGTCGACACGGTGTGGGTCCAGGCCACGTCCTTGTTGAAGCCGATCGACACCACCGGGCTCAGGCCGCCGGTGGCGCCCATCACGTCGAGCTGGCCGGGAATGGTCAGGTGCATCTGCCAGAAGCGGTTGGTGCCGTTCCAGGGGAAGTGCGGGTTGCCCAGCAGCAGGCCCTTGCCGTCGGGCGTGGCATTGCGCCCGAAGGCCCAGCCGTTGGAGCCCAGCTCGCCGCCCTCGGGGTTGGCGTTGAAGCTGTGGCGGCCGATCTCGGCCACCGCCTGCTCGAGCGCGACCGGTGCCGCGCCGGTCTTGGTGCCCGGGGCCGGCGGCACGGCGGCCAGCACCGCGCCGGCCAGTGCGCCCAGGCCGCCCTGGATCATCGATTGCTCGGTGGCGCGCGCCAGGTCGGCGGCCGTCATCGGGCGCACCCAGGGCTTGCCGCGGCAGGCCTCGGGCAGGCCATTGGGGCCCGCGTCCTGCAGGTAGCGGTTGTAGCCCGCCACGTAGCCGCGCAGCGCGGCCTTCACCTCGTCGTTGGTGGTGGCTGCCGCGCGGGCCAGCGCCGCGTCGTCCATGTGGTAGCGCACGAACAGGTCGATCTGCGCGTTGGGCATGCGGCCCAGGCCGAAGTCGCCGGTGTTCTGCGTCCCGAGGAACTGCGCGCGGTCGCCGCGCAGCGTCAGCAGGTGCTCGGCGGTCTGGCAGACGTTGTCCTGCGCATGCGCGTAGGCGGTGCCGTAGGCCAGGCCTTCGTAGTCGGGCGCCGTGATGTGTGCGATGCCGAAGGTGGTGCGCTCGATGCTCACGCTGCGGCTGCCGGGCGGCGGCGTGCTGGCACAGGCCCCGAGCAGGGCGACCAGGCCCAGGGAGAGGGCCGTCAACGAGAACCGGGAGCGCGAGGTGTTCGAAGTCATGGGGCGGGCGTGGTGGAGAAAAGGGTCGAAAAAGAGGGACCGATTAGAGGATGAACCTCTGCCGCGCACTGTCGCCAGCGCGGCACGCCTTGCCGCTTACTTCAACCGAACTTCATGCCTTTGGGTCGTGCCTGCAGCCGGTGGATGTAGGCGTCGAGCTTGGGCCGGTTCGTGCGCCCGCCGAAGGCGCGGTGCCAGATGAGCATCGAGCCGATCATCACGTCGGCGGCCGTGAACTGGGCGCCGAACAGGTAGGGACCGTCGCCGAGTTCGCGTTCGACGGCGTCCTTGGCCTGCTCGAAATCGGTCCAGCCGCGCGCGCTGTTGTTGCTCTTGATCTTCAGCAGGCTGTCGCCCATCGAGGGCTCGAGCTGCGCGGTCGAATAGACCATGAGCGACAGGTAGCGCCCGCGCTCGGGCGTGCCCACCGCTGGCGCCAGGCGCTTGCCGGGGTACTTCTCGGCGATGTACATGCAGATGGCTGCGTTCTCGAAGATGCGGGTGCGGCCGTCGACCAGCGCGGGCAGCTTGCCGGCCGGGTTGATCTTCAGGAACTCGGGGCGCTTGTGGGCGCCCTCCCGGATGAGGGTGGGCACGATCTCGTAGTCGACCTCGGCCTCGTCGAGCATCCACTTGGCGACCTGCGCACGGCTGCGCGGGTCGAAATACAGCTTCATCGCCATGCGGGGTCCCCTTTGTCAGGTGGGTGAGATGGGCGGGTTGTCAGAACTTGGGAATGCGCAGGGTCTTGCTGATCATCAGCGTGCCCGAGAGCGCGAACAGCAGCACCAGCGGGTGCAGCTGCCAGGGGCCGAGCGTCCAGGCGCCGCCCCACACGTTGGCGCCGAGGGCGCCCTTCGAGGCCGCGTAGGCCAGCACGCCCACCAGCACCACGCTGGTCGGGATCGGCGTGCCTTCGAAGTACTTCACCTTGTCGGCGCCGGCCGAGAGCGCCTCGGCCGTCACGTTGTAGCGCGCGAGCCGGCTCACGCCGCAGCCCACGAAGTAGATGAGCACGGCGCAGTCCCAGCCGCCGTCCAGGCCGGCGGCGAAGCCGAGCGCGGCGGGCAGCACGCCGAAGGAGATCACGTCGGCCAGCGAGTCGAGTTCGCGTCCGAGCGCCGACTGGGTCTGACGCCAGCGCGCGATGCGGCCGTCGAGCACGTCGAAGATGAACGCGGCCGGGGCGAGCGCCGCGGCCCAGTAGAAGTGGGCGAGCGACTGGCTGCGCATGAAGGCCATCGCGAAGAACACCGCCCCGACGCCGCAGGCCGCATTGCCGAGCGTGAACACATCGGCCAGGTGAAAGCCGCGAATCATCGAGAAGTGCTTGCGGGCCGGCGGGGACGAAGGCGTGGTCATGAGGCGGGGGAAAGCTGCGAAAGGAACCGCACCTTAACCCAAGCGCGGCCCGCTTTTTGTAGTCGCGCGCCGACGCCCCGTCGGCGCCCCGTCGGCGCGCTCAGGCGGCTGGCTGCGCCTTGGCCTCGACGATCCGTGCGAAGCGCCCGAGCAGGCCCGCCGCCGCGTCGGTGGGGCGCACGCCTTCGCGCAGCGCCGCGGCGTCGAGCCCGTCCGCGGCGAGGTCGCGGGCCAACAGCTCGATGTAGCCACCCATGGTCCGGGCGTCGAACTCGGGGTGGAACTGCAGGCCCCAGGCCTGCGCGCCCACGCGGAAGGCGTGCACGGGTTCGTGCGCGCTGTGGGCCAGCTTCACCGCGCCCTCGGGCAGGCGCAGCGCGCTCTGCCAGTGGATCGCCTGCGCCGGGAACTGCGCGGGCAGGTCGCCCAGCAGGGCGTCGCCGGCGGCAGCGGCATCGAGCGTGACGGTGACCGTGCCGACCTCGGGCCTTTGCGTGTGGTGGCCGGCCTCGCCGCCGAGCGCGTGCGCCAGCAGCTGGTGGCCGTAGCAGATGCCGAGCACGGGCGTGTCGCGCGCGACCAGTTCGGCGAGCCAGGCGGCGGTGGTTTCGCTCCAGGGTTCGCGGTGCGACACCATCGCGTGCGAGCCGGTGACGACCACGCCCGCGACTTGGCCGGGCGCGGGCAGCGTGTCGCCGCGGCGCGGGTCGACCACCACGAGGGGCAGGGTCTGCGTGCCGAGGCCATCGGCGATCCAGTGCTCGAAGTCGCCGCGGCCTTCGCGCAGCGCGTCATGGGTGTCACCGACCTTGACGATGACCAGGGGGTACGGGGGCGTGCTGTGCATGGCGTCGATCATGCCGCAGCGCACCGTGCGCCGGTCAGCTGCGGGACGATTCCCGACGGTGCAGCAGGTCCATGAAGGCGCGGCCCACGGGCGAGGGCGAGCGCCCCGCGCGCGTGACCAGCCCGATGGGCCGCGACATCAGCGGGCGCTGCAGCGGCACGGTGGCCAGCTCGTCGTTCTGCGACAGCTGCAGCGCGAGCCGGGGCAGGGCGGTGAGCCCCAGCCCGGCCGCCACCAGCGCGCCCGCCACGGCCACGCTCGGGTATTCGAGCGCGGGCTGCACCTGCAGGCCGCGCTGCAAGAAGGCGGCGTCGGTGATCGGCCGGATGCTGCTCTGGAAGCTGCTCGCAATGAAGGGCCGCGTCGCGAACACCGACCACGACACCGAGGCCCGCGCGGCCAGCGGGTCGTCGCGCCGGCACAGCAGCACGAAGGGGTCGTCGCGCAGGTGGCGGTACAGCAGGGGCTCGTGCGCGCCGGGGCGCACGCTGAGGCCGAAGTCGGCGCGGCCTTCGTCCACCGCGGCGCGCACCGCATCGGCCGGCCCTTCGATCAGCGAGAACTGCACCTGCGGATGCTGCTGGCGGAACTCGGCGATGGCGCCGGGCAGCAGCGCCACGCCGGTCGAGGGCAGCGCCGCGATGGTCAGGTGGCCGCTGCGGCCTTCGAGGAACTGCGACAGCTCGCTGAACGAGCTGTTGAAGTTCTCCAGGATGCGCAGCGCGATCGGCAGCAGCTCGCGCCCCGCCGGCGTGAGCTCGACGTGCCGCGTGTCGCGGTCGAACAGGCGCGCGCCCACCAGGTCTTCGACGATGCGCACCGTGCGGCTCAGCGCCGGCTGCGACACATGCAGCGCCTGCGCGGCGGCGCGGAAGTTGGTGGTCTTCGCGACTTCGACGAAGGCCTCGAGCTGCTGCAGCGTGATGTCGACTCGCACGGATGCGGCTCCCTCGGAGTGGCTGTGGATTGATCCATCCAAGTTATCACAGATATAGGAATATTGTTCTTCACAGATCAATGCGCGACGCCGAGACTGGCGCATTCGATACACGGAGACAAGGGGCCCCGCGCCCCCGTGACATGGACACCAAAATTCTGGAAGGCATCCGGGTGCTCGAGCTCGGACAGGTGCTGGCGGGGCCCTTCGCGGGCGCGATCCTGGCCGACCTCGGCGCCGACGTCGTGAAGCTCGAGCGCGTCGAGGGCGGCGACGACGCGCGCCACATGGGCCCGGCCTTTCGCCACGGCGACGCGCTCAACTTCCACGTCTTCAATCGCGGCAAGCGCTCGGTCGCCATCGACCTGAAGAGCGAAGAGGGCATGGCCGCCTTCGAGACCCTCGCGGCCGGCGCCGACATCCTCATCCACAACCTGCGCCCGGGCGTCACGCAGTCGATGGGCATCGACGGCCCGTCGCTGTGCGCGCGCCATCCGCGGCTCATCTACTGCGAGATCTCGGCCTTCGGCCACACCGGGCCGCTGCGCATGCAGCCGGGCTACGAGCCGCTGATCCAGGCCTTCAGCGGGCTGTCGAGCATCAACGGCGGGCCCGACGATCCGCCGATGCGCACCGGCGCCTCGGTCTGCGACCAGGGCACCGGCATGTGGGCCGTGATCGGCGCGCTGGCGCTGCTGCAGCGGCGCCACCTCACGGGGCGGGGCGGCGTGGTGAGCACCTCGCTGCTGGAGACCGCGCTGGTCTGGACCGGCCAGAAGGCCGATGCTTACGTCAACGAAGGCCGGCTGCCCGATCGCCACCGCTCGGGCCACCCGGGCTTCGTGCCCTACGAGGCCTTCGACACCGCCGATGCGCCGCTGCTGATCTGCTGCGGCAACGACCGGCTCTTCGCCAAGTTCGCGCACGAACTCGGGCGCGACGACTGGACCACCGACGCGCGCTTTGCCGGCAACCGCCAGCGGCTGCAGCACAAGGCGGCGTTGTTCGACCAGATCGGCCCGCTGCTGCGCGCGCGCACCCGCGCCGACTGGATGGCGCGCTTCACCGCGGCCGGCGTGCCCTGCGCGCCGGTGCACACCGTGCCCGAAGCCGTCGCGCATCCGCAGGTCGAGGCGCTGGGCATGCTGCAGCCCGTGCCGGGCGAGGACTTCCGCCTCACGGCGCTGCCGATGTCCATCGACGGCGTGCGGCCCGCGCACCGCGCGGTCGCGCCCCGGCTGGGCGAGCACAACGCGGCGCTCGGTGCGCCGCCGGTGCCGCCGCGCGACGGCGCCTGAGCGGCCGCACCTTTTCCCTTCTTAAAACTACATCCCACCGGAGACATCACCCATGCGCACTTCCATCTTCCGCCTCGGCGCGGTCCTGGCCTTCGCGGTCGCGGCGGTGGCACCTGCCCAGGCGCAGGACTACCCCGCCAAGCCGCTCACCGTCGTCGTGCCCTTCGCGGCCGGCAGCGGCACCGACCAGCAGGCGCGCAGCTTCGCGCAGGCCCTGACCACCGAGTACAAGGTACCGGTGATCGTGGAGAACCGCGCCGGCGCCAGCGGCTTCCTGGCCGCGCAGTACGTCGCCAAGGCCGCGCCCGACGGCTACACGTTGCTCATGACCACCAACACCACGCACGCCGCCAACGAGCACCTGTACAAGAAGCTGCCCTACGACCCGGTGAGAGACTTCACGCCCGTCGCGCTGCTGTCCAAGGGCCACATGCTGCTGCTGGTGGGGGCCGATTCGCCGATCAAGTCGGTGGCCGACCTCGTGGCAGCGGCGAAGAAGTCGCCGGGCAAGCTCAACTTCGGCAGCGGCAGCTCGTCCAGCCGCGTGGCGAGCGAGCTGCTCAAGCAGATGGCGGGCATCGACATGGTGAACGTGCCTTACAAGAGCAACCCGATGGCCATCACCGACCTGCTGGGCGGGCAGGTCGACTTCATGTTCGCCGACGCGCCCACGGCGCTGCCGCACGTCAAGAGCGGCAAGCTGCGCGCGCTGGCCGTGAGCGGCGACAAGCGCCTGGCCGCCGTGCCCGCGCTGCCGACCGTGGCCGAGGCGGGCGTGAAGGGCTACGACATGTCGTACTGGACGGCGGTCTACCTGCCGCCGGGCGCGCCCGCGGCCGTCACGCGCAAGCTCAACGAGATGCTGGTGAAGGTGTCGGCCTCGCCGGCCATCGTCGCCTACCAGGCCATCTCCAGCGGCGAGGCCGCCACCGGCACGCCCGAGGCGCTCGCGAAGTTTCAGGCCGCCGAGTCGCAGAAGTGGGGCCGCGTGATCCGCGCCGCCGGCATCGAGCCCGAATGAGCCGCGCGATGAACAGCCCCCACACGCAGCAGAAGACCGTGCGCATCGGCGGCGCCTCGGGCTTCTGGGGCGACAGCAGCACCGGCGCGCCGCAGCTCGTGGCGCACGGCGGCATCGACTACCTCGTGTTCGACTACCTCGCCGAACTCACGATGTCGCTGCTGGCCGGCGCGAAGCTGAAGAACCCCGACGCCGGCTACGCCACCGACTTCGTCACCACCGCCATGGCCGCCGTGCTGCCCGACGTGATGCGCCAGGGCATCCGCGTGATCGCCAACGCCGGTGGCGTGAACCCGCGCGCCTGCGCCGCCGCGCTCACGCAACTGGCGGCCGGCATGGGGCTCGCGCCGCGCATCGCCGTGGTCACTGGCGACGACGCACTGCCGCACGCCGAAGCGCTGCGCGCGCAGGGCATCGGCCACATGGGCACGGGCGCGCCGCTGCCCGAGCGCCTCGTGAGCGCCAACGCCTACCTGGGCGCCGTGCCGATCGCGCGAGCGCTCGATGCCGGCGCGCAGATCGTCATCACGGGCCGCTGCGTCGACAGCGCCGTCACGCTCGGCGCGCTGATGCACGAATTCGGCTGGGCCGACGACGACTGGGATCGCCTCGCGGGTGCCAGCCTGGCCGGCCACATCATCGAATGCGGCGCGCAGGCCACCGGCGGCCTGCACACCGACTGGGAGCAGGTGCCCGACTGGGCACACATCGGCTACCCGGTGGTCGAATGCGCGGCCGACGGCAGCTTCGTCGTCGGCAAGCCGCCCGGCACCGGCGGGCTGGTGAGCCGCGCCACCGTGGGCGAACAGCTGCTGTACGAGATCGGCGACCCCGCGGCCTACCTGCTGCCCGACGTGACCTGCGACTTTCGCACCGTGCAGATCGAGGCCGTGGGCGTGGACCGGGTGCGCGTCTCGGGCGCGAAAGGACGTGCGCCCTCGGGCCGCTACAAGGTCACGGCCACCTACGCCGCGGGCTACCGCTGCAACGCCGAGCTGCTGATCGTCGGCTTCGACGCCGCCGCCAAGGCACGGCGCAGCGGCGAGGCCATGCTGCGCCGCACGCGCGACCTGTTCGTGCAGCGCAGCTGGGCCGACTTCTCGGCCACCCACATCGACGTGCTGGGCGCCGAGCAGTGCTACGGCCCGCACGCCACCGCCCAGCCGCCGCGCCAGGCGGTGCTGCGCGTGGCCGTGACGCACGCGGACAAGGCGCCGCTCGAACTCTTCGCGCGCGAGATCTCGGCGGCCGGCACCTCGTGGGCGCCCGGCACCACCGGCCTGGGCGGCGGGCGGCCGTCGGTGGCGTTGTCGATCCGGCAGTTTCCGCTGCTCGTGGACAAGGCGCTGTTCACGCCCGTGGTCGAGATGGCGGGCGAGTCGTGGCCCGTGGCGGTGAGGGCGCAGGCAGCGGAGGTCGCCATGGCCGATGAGGTGGCGCCGCAGGCAGACGCCGCCGACCCGGACACGGACGACGAATGGCTCGAGGTGCCGCTGATCCGCCTGGCCTATGGCCGCAGCGGCGACAAGGGCGACGTCTCGAACATCGGCATCCTCGCGCGCGAACCGCGCTTCCTGCCCGTGCTGCGCGAGCAGCTCAGCGCGCAGGCCGTGCGCGCCTACATGGCGCACCTGGTCGAAGGCGAGGTGACGCGCTACGAGCTGCCCGGCGTCGGTGCCTTCAACTTCGTCTGCGAAGCGGCGCTGGGCGGCGGAGGCATGGCCTCGCTGCGCACCGACCCGCTGGGCAAGAGCATGGCGCAGATCCTGTTGTCGATGCCAGTGCGCATCGCGGCCCGCCGGTTGCGCGCGGCCTGAGCTGACGCGCCGCCGGGCCCGCGTTTTCAGCGCGGGCCCACGCCATCGCGCACTGCTTTCGGATTCGTCCGATGGCCTGCCTCGGCGCTTTTTCCTAGAGTGCTTCGTTCCCTGAGCGCTGGCCGTTTTCCGGCCGGCCCGCTCTTCCTTCTCTTCGCCAGATGGCTGCCTTTTTTTCTCGAAGGCGCTCGAAGCACGCCATGTCCTTGTCCAGTTTCTTTTCCTTCCATCCCCGCCTGCGCGCGGGCCGCTGGGTGCTTGCCGCCTCCACGCTGGCCGCGGGCTGCGGCCCCGTCGCGGTCACGTCGTACGTGCCGCTGCCGCCGATGCCGCCGCCTTCCGAACCGATGAACATGGCCGTGCCTGTCGCGGTGTCGGCCACGACCGCGCGCAAGGGGGGCGTGTACCGGCCCGCGCCCGCGGTGGGGCCCGAGCTGGCGCAGGTCGTGTTCTTCCGCCGCGCCACAGCCACGCCCAGCACGGGCGCGGCGCATGTGTATGTCGACGGCGAGTTCCACGCCGCGCTGATGCCCAACGGCTTCACGCGCCTGTGCGTGGCGCCGGGCGCGCACTCGCTGGAGGCCTACATCGACGACGCGCCGCTGTACGCGGGCAAGTCGCAACCGAAGACTCCGGCCGTGCTCGAAGGCGGGCAGACGGTGTTCGTGGCCGTGTCGGAAATGGGCGAGGGCGCGCCGGTGCCCCACGGCAGGGGCGCGGCCGAGCGCCTGCTCAAGGGCGCACGCGAGCAGCGCCAGGTGATCAGCCGGGCGGTCCGCGTGCAGCCCTGCCGCGAGCCTTCGCAGCCCGCCCGCCGGGCCTGACACCGCCTGACGGCCTTCAGCGGATGTGCGTCGCGTAGGCCGCCTCGGCGGCCTCCAGCTGCGTCCAGAAGCCTTGCGGTGCGCGCCCGTGCAGCACCTCGTCGAGCACGCCCAGATGCGCGTGCCAGCCGCTGGCCACGCTCAGCGTTTCCTTGCGGTCGGGCAGGCGGCGGTGCGTGAGCACCAGGTGCGTTGTTTGCGCGCCCTGCGGCGACAGTTCGAAGCTGACCTCGGACGCGTCCTCGCGCTCGCTGCCCCAGCTGATGACCAGCAGGGTCGGCGGCTCGATGCGCAGCACGCGCGAGTGCTGCACATGGGTCTCGCGGTAGGCCGCGAAGCGCTCGGGCGCGACTTCATCCGACAGCTCGGTGTGCTGGAAGCGCAGCTCGAACACCGCGCCCGGCGCCTGCGCCATGGTGCCGCCGGCCAGCCAGCTGCGGCGCTTCTCGGGGTCGACGAGGTAGGTCCACACGCGGTCGATGGGGCCGGGCAGGGTGCGCTCGATGCGCAGGGTGCCGGGCTCGGTCTGCGTGCCCAGGCTGTGCTTCAGGGTCGTGGTCATGGGGCGGTGCTCCTTGGGTGGATGAAGGGAGAGACGTTGTTCACGCACGGCTGTCGCCGGCGTCGCGCCGCAGCGCATCCGCCAGGGCGTCCAGGCGGTGGTTCCAGAAGACTTCGTACGCGCGCAGCCACGCATCGGCCGTGGCGAGCGCCGCCGGTTCCAGCCGGCACACGTGCGCGCGGCCCTGCACGGTGCGCGACACCAGCCCCGCGCGCTCCAGCGTCTTGACGTGCTTGGAGGCGCCCGCGAAGGACATGCGAAACGGCGCCCCCAGCTCGCCCACGCTGCATTCGCCCTGCGCAAGCAGCTGCAGCATGGTGCGCCGCGTGCTGTCGGCCAGGGCGTGGAACACGGCGTCGAGCCGTTCGTCTTCGATTTCAAGTTCAACCATAAAGTTGAATATAGATCGGTCCCGAAGAAAATTCAACCCGAAGGTTGAATGATGAATGGCGTTACACCTGATACACCCGGGACGCCGTGCGCGCCCCGGGCGCTGGAAGCGCGGCGGCAGCGCTCCTACGATGCCTTTCATTCCATCCACTCGCGAAAAGAAAGACGCACGCACATGAACCCTCTGATCCAGCGCCGCACCCTGTTGCTCGCCGCCGCCGTGACCCCGCTCGCCGGCGCCTGCAGCGCATGGCCGAAGAAGGGCGCGCAGTCGGACGCCGAAACGCAGCTCGCCGAACTCGAGCGCACCTGCGGCGGGCGCCTGGGCGTGTCGGGCTTCCACACCGGCAGCGGCGCGCGCCTGCAGCACCGTGCGCACGAGCGCTTTCCGCTGTGCAGCACCTTCAAGCTGGTGCTCGCCGCGGCGGTGCTCGAACGCAGCACGACCGACGCCAGCCTGCTCGGGCGCCGCGTCAGCGTCGGCAAGGGCGACCTGGTGTCGCACTCGCCGGTCGCCGAGAAGCACCTCGCCACCGGCATGACCGTGAACGAGATGTGCGCCGCCACCATGCAGTACAGCGACAACGCCGCCGCCAACCTGCTGCTGAAGGTGCTGGGCGGGCCGGCCGCCGTCACCGCGTTCGCGCGGCGCATCGGCGACACCACCTTCCGCCTCGACCGCACCGAGCCCGAGCTGAACACCGCCATTCCCGGCGACCCGCGCGACACGACCACGCCCGCGGCCATGTCCGACACCGTGCAGCGGCTCGCGCTGGGCGACGCGCTCGGCGCGCCGCAGCGTGAGCAGATGCGCGAATGGCTGCTCGGCAACACCACCAGCACCGAGCGTTTCCTGGCCGGCGTTCCCAAAGGCTGGCGCGTGGGCGACAAGACCGGCGCGGGTTCGTACGGCTCCACCAATGACGTCGGCGTGCTGTGGCCGCCGTCGGGCGCGCCGTTGGTGCTCTCGGTCTACCTGACCTTCCCTGACAAGGACGCGAAGAACCGCAACGACGTGGTCGCCGAGGCCACGCGCATCGCCGTCAAGGCCCTGGCGGGCTGAGTCGGCGACGGGGCCACAATGGGCGCCCCATCTTTCCCTGCCGCCCCATGGACCTGAGGTCTCTTCGCTATTTCATCGCGGTGCTCGAAGCCGGCAGCCTGTCGCGCGCGGCGGCGTCGCTGTACGTGGCGCAGCCCGCGCTGACCGCGCAGATCAAGAAGCTCGAGGCCGAACTCGGCACGCAGCTGTTCGACCGCTCGCACGTCGGCGTCACGCCCACGGCCGCGGGGCTGCAGCTGTACCAGGACGCGCGGCGCCTGCTGTCGGATGCCGCGGCGATGCGCGAGCGGCTGCAGCGCGCACCCGACGGGCCCGAGGGCTCGGTCACGGTGGCGGTGCCGTTCCTGCTGGCTTCGCTGCTGCTCGGGCCGGTGCTGGCGCGTCTGAAGCAGTCGCATCCGCGCATCCGCGTGTTCGTGATCGACGACCTGAGCCTGATGGTGCGCAAGGCGATGGTCGATCGCCGCGCCGACATCGGCCTGCTGGTCGACACCCCCAGCGTCGAGGGGCTGGACGTGCGTCCCTTCGTGCGTGAAGGCATGTTCCTCTGCGGCTTCGATGCGAAGGGCGAGGTGGCGGCACTGCTCGGGAAAAGTGCGAAGGGTGGGCGCGCGAAGAAGGGCGCACCGGTGCGTCCCACGGTGCCTTTCGCGCGCGCCGCGAACCTGCCGCTGGTGCTGCAGTCTCGCCGCTTCAGCATCCGCCAGCGCGTCGAGGCGGCGGCCGAGGCGGTGGGTGTGGAACTCAACGTGGTGCACGAGCACGACTCGGCGCGCGTGCTGCGCTCGCTCTACCTGGCGGGCGCGGGCTTCACGGTCACGCCCGCCTGCGCGCTCGCGGACGGGCCGGGCGATCAGCCGAACTGGTTGATTGCACGCATCGTCGAGCCCGAGCTGGCGCGCACCTACCACCTGGCCACGCCGGCCGGCAAGGTGCCCGACGCGGCCACGCAGGTCGTGAGGCAGGCGCTGGCCGACGAGGCGCGCGCGATGATCGCCTCGGGCCGCTGGGACGCGCAGTTCCTGGGCGACGGCAAGGCGTAGCCATCGCGCACGGCGGTGCCGTGCGCCGGGGCCATCATCTTTTGTGATGGCCGCGCATCAGCAATCGGTATTTGTTGTGCGGCGGCGTTGTTTGCGAAAGTTCTCCCCACGGTGCACAGGCACCGGCCTCAAGGAGACAACTTGCCCTCACTTTCGCCCGAGGTCGCCAACGTCGGCGAACTCGCATCCCGCGCCGCCCGCCTGCATGCCCGGCAGATCGCCGTGACCAGCCCGCAGCGCGCCTGCACCTACGAACAGCTCGACCGGCGCGCCAACCGCCTGGCCAATGCCCTGCGCGGGCTCGGCCTGCAGCGCGGCGACCGCGTGGGCGTGTACCTGCCCAACTGCGTCGAGATCGTCGAGCTGGAGCTGGCCTGCTACAAGGCCGCGCTGGTGAAGGCGCCGATGAACGCGCGGCTCGCGCCGGTCGAGGTGGCCGAGGTCATCGAGAACAGCGACGCCGCGCTGATCGTCACCACCGCCGCGCGTGCCGAGACCTTCCTGCCACTGCTGAAGGGCGCGGCACCCAAGCTGCTGCTGCTCGACGCGGCCGAGGGTGCGCCCGCTTCCTACGAAGGCCAGCTGGCACGCGCGAGCGACGCCTTCACCTGCGAGCGCGTGCGCGCCGACGAGCTGGCCGTGCTGCACTACACCTCGGGCTCCAGCGGCGTGCTCAAGGCCGCGATGCAGACCTTCGGCAACCGGCTGGCCCAGCTGCGCAAGTTCCTCTCGCGCAGCGAAGGCCTGCGCCCCGGCGACCTGCTGGGGCTGGTGGGGCCGATCACGCACGCCTCGGGCATGCAGATCGTGCCGGCGCTGTGCAGCGGCGCGACCATCCGCCTGTTCACCGGCTTCGAGCCCGCGCGCTTCCTGGACGACATGAAAAAGGAGCGCGTGACCCACACCTTCATGGTGCCCACCATGATCAACATGCTGCTGGCCGAGCTGCAGGGCCGCTACCGGCCGCTGCCCGACCTGCAGCGCCTGGGCTACGGCGCCGCGCCGATGGCGCCCGCGCGGATCATGCAGGCGATGGACGTGTTCGGCCCCGTGCTGTCGCAGGGCTACGGCGCGGGCGAGACCACCTCGGGCGTGTGCGGCCTCTCGGTGGAAGACCACCTGTTCGCGCGCGCCGCCATGCCCGAGCGGCTGGCCTCGTGCGGGCGGCCGTTCCTCGAATCACTGGTGGAGATCGTCGATGACGAAGGCCGACCGGTGGCGCCCGGCGAGGTGGGCGAGATCGTGGTGAGTGGCGAGGACATCTTCGCCGGCTACTGGCGCGCGCCCGAGCTCACAGCCGAGGTGCTCAAAGAGGGCCGCTACCACACGGGCGACCTCGCGCGCGCCGACGACGAGGGCTACATCTACATCGTCGACCGCAAGAAGGACATGGTCATCAGCGGCGGCTTCAACGTGTACCCCTCGGAGGTCGAGGCCGTGCTGTACCAGCACGCGGCGGTGGCCGAGGCCTGCGTGTTCAGCGTGCCCGACGACAAGTGGGGCGAGGCGGTGGCCGCGCACATCGTGCTGAAGCCGGGCGCCTCGCCCGACACGGCCGGGCTCGACGACTTCTGCGCCGCGCGGCTGGCGGGCTTCAAGCGGCCACGCCGCATCGAGTTCGTCGAGTCGCTGCTGAAGAACGCCAACGGCAAGGTCGCGCGCAAGGCGATCCAGACGCCGTACTGGGCCGGCCACGCGCGGCGCGTCAATTGAACAAGAGCGAAGAGAACGACATGGACACCACGCTGACCCCTGCCGCCGCCCCCACCGAAGCTTCGGCCATCCGCGCGCCGCTGTTCGACGGCCCCTTCGAGGGTTCGCCGCGCGCGGCCGAGCTGATCGCCCGCATCGGCGATTTCCTGAACGGCGAACTGGCCGACCTGGTGCGCGAGAAGGGCATCGACCACGAGCATGGCCCCGACAGGGAGACGCTGCGCCACGTCTGGCGTCGCTCGCACGCGATGGGCTTCTACGGCATGACGCTGCCGCCGGCGATGGGCGGCCTGGGCCTGTCGCTGCTCGACCATGTGCTGGTGAAGGAATCGATCTACGCCAGCGGCTCGCCGCTCGCGCCGCATGTGTTCGGCGAACTCAGCGGGCCGCCGCGTGTCGGCGCGCTCGCGAAGTTCGCGACACCGGAGCAGATGGCGAAATTCATCCGTCCCGTGGCGCAGGCCGAGAAGGCGATCTGCTTCGCGCTCACCGAGGCCGAGGCCGGCTCCGATGCCGGCGCGGTGCAGACGCAGGCGCGGCGCGAGGGCGACGTGTATGTGCTGAACGGGCGCAAGCGCTTCATCTCGGGCTCGCCGTTTGCCGATCTCGCGGTGCTCATGGCGTCCACCTCGGACGATCCGGCGCGCCGCGAGGTGACGGCGTTCTTCGTCGACCTGACGCAGCCGGGCGTCCAGGTGCAGGCGGGCTACAAGACCATGGCGGGCCAGTCGACCACGGGCGACATCGTGCTCACCGATTGCCGCGTGCCGGCCGCGAACCTCATCGGCGAACCCGGCAAGGGGCTGGCGCTGGCGCTGGGGCGCATCACGGTCAACCGGCTGCTGCACTGCCCGGGCATGGTGGGGCTGGCGACCGTGGCGCTGAAGGACGCGCGCGACTACGCACGCACGCGCCGCCAGTTCGGCCGCGCCATCGCGCAGTTCCAGGCGATCCAGCATTCGCTGGCCGACATGGCGACGCAGCTGTGTGCGGCGCGCGCGCTGATGCTGTCGACCGCGCGGCAGATCGACGCCGGCGGCGACCCGCGCGCCGAGGCCTCGATGGCCAAGCTGTTCTGCTCGGAGGCCGCGTTCCGCGTGGCCGACGCGGCGGTGCAGATCCACGGCGGCGAGGGCATCGTGCAGGGGCGGCGCGTGGAGTTCCTGTTCCGCATGCTGCGCATGTACCGCGTACTCACGGGCACGAGCGAGATCCAGAAGAACATCATCGCGCGCGAGCTGATCGGCGATGCGGCCTGAGGCCGAACCAGACAATCAGGAGACAAGACAAGCCATGACGCTCATCAATGCCCATCGCCGCGCACTCTGTGGCGCGATCGCTGCCTCCGCGCTGCTGCCGGCCGTAGCTCGCGCAGCCGGAGCGACCACTGCCGCCTGGCGGCCGACTCGCCCTGTCAAGTGGGTCGTGCCGTACCTGGCTGGCACCGGCCCGGACAACGGCGCGCGCATCCTCGCGGAAGCGCTCGGGCCCTTGCTGGGGCAGCCGGTCGTCATCGAGAACCGGGGCGGCGCGGCCGGCAACATCGGCGCGCGCCAGGTCGCGCGCGCCGCGCCCGACGGCTACACCTGGATCTACTCGAGCGCGCCCATGGCCGCCAACATGCGCATGCAGCAGAACCCGGGCTACGACGCGCTCAAGGACTTCCGCCACATCATGCGGCTCACCACCTCCGACGTGCTGCTGGTGGTGAACGCGGGCTCGGGCATCCAGACCCTGCAGGAACTCGTGGCGCGTGCGCGCGCCAACCCCGGCAAGCTCGACTACGCCTCGGGCGGCGTCGGCACGCCCTCGCACCTGGGCGTGGAGCTGTTCCTGCAGGCGGCGGGCGTGCAGGCCACGCACGTGCCGTACAAGGGCGCGTCGGAGATCGTCAATGCGGTGCTGGGCAACCAGGTGAACTTCGGCATGCCGATCTTCTCGGTGGCGCTGCCGCACGTGCAGGGCGGCAAGCTGCGCGCCCTCGGTGTGGCCGGTGCCAAGCGCAACGCGGCCTTGCCGCAGGTGCCGACGCTGGCCGAGCTGGGACTGCGCGGGGTCGAGCTCACGTCGTGGGGCGGCGTCTCGGTGCCGGCGGGCACGCCCGACGCGATCGCTGCGCGCATCTACGAGGTGTTCGGGCAGGCGCTGAAGCAGCCGTCGGTGATCGCCGCGCTGACCGAGCTGGGCAGCGAGGTGAGCCCGTCGACGACCGAGGCCTACGTGCAGGGCTTCGCGAGCGAGATGGAGCTGACCGAGCGGATGATGAAGACCGCGAAGCTGCAGCCGCTGTAAGAAGCAGGCTTCAGAGCACGAACCAGCCCACGGCCACGTAGTGGCTCGTGGTGCCGGCCAGCACGAACAGGTGCCAGGCGCCGTGCGCGTGGCGCAGCCCCCGCCGGTTGCGATAGAACACCGTGCCCACCGTGTAGAGCACGCCGCCCGCGACCAGCCAGGCCAGGCCCGTGGCGTGCAGCTTGGCCGCCAGCGGCGCGGCGGCCAGCACGCCGAGCCAGCCCATGCCGATGTACAGCGGCAGCGAAGGCTTCTTCGCCGCGTCGGCCGCAGCCGGTTTCAGCTCGCGCCAGATGCCGAAGCACGCCGCGCTCCAGATCGCCGCGAGCAGCAGCCAGCCCCAGGGGCCTTGCAGCGTGACGAGCGCGAAGGGCGTGTAGGTGCCCGCGATGAGCAGGAAGATCGCGCAGTGGTCGGCGCGCTCCCACAGGCGCTTGCTGCGGCCGCGCGTGCTGTGAAAGAGTGTGGAGGCCGCGTACAGCGCCACTGCCGAGAGCGAGAACACCAGCCCGCCCGCGATGCGCGCCGGATCGCCGGTGGGCAGCGTCTTGGCGAGCAGCAACGCGGCGGCCGGCAGCGCGAGCAGCAGGCCGAACAGGTGGCTGTAGCCGTTGAGTCGTTCGCCGGGGTACATGAGGTGCGGTGGGGAAGTGGGCGCGTCGGGCGCACGCGGATGCTAGGGAAGGGGCGTGACTGCCTCGTGACCGGGCAAACCCTGTCTGAATTCTGGTTGCAAATGTTTACATTCAGCGGCCGGGATGCATTCCCGACACCCGCCGCGTGCTTTGGCGCACCCGCGCCGGCGGGCCTTCTCACCGTGAGGGACTGCCGATGAAAAAACGTTTGATGTCGTGGCGCCGGGCTGCTGTCCTGTGCGTCGCCATGGGGAGCGCCGCTGTCGCTTGTGCGCAAGTGCAGCAGTTCAAGTGGGGCCACATCTACGAGCCCGCGAGCATCTTTCACCAGCAGGCCGAACTGGCGGCGCGCAAGATCGCCGAGCAGTCCGAGGGCAAGATCAAGATCGAGGTGGTGCCCGCCTCGAAGCTGGGGCAGGAGCGCGACTACGCGCTGATGCTCGCCAACGACGCCATGCAGATCGCCTACGTCGGGCAGGCCACGCTGGCAGAGGGCTACCCGCCGCTGGGCCTGGGCAGCTACCCCTTCGCCTTCAAGGACCTGGACCACGTGCGCAAGTACCTCGCGAGCCCGCTGCTCGCGGACCTGATGAAGGGCTACAACGAACGCAGCGGCAACCGCATGGTCGCGTCGGTCTACTACGGCGCGCGGCAGGTGACCTCGGGCAAGCCGCTGCAGCGCCCCGAGGACTTTCGCGACCTGCGCCTGTACGTGCCCGACGCCGCGGCCTACCAGCTCTTCGCCACCGCGCTCGACGCCAAGCCCGTGTCGCTGCCGTTCAACAGCCTGTACGGCGCACTCAAGAAGAACGAGGTCGAGGCGCAGGAGCATCCGTTGGGCACGGTGCGCGCCAAGCAGCTGTACGAGGTGCAGAAGTACGTGCAGCTCACGGGCCACATCTACGACACGCTGGGCATCGTCATCGGCAAGGCCGCCTGGGCCCGCCTCACGCCGGCGCAGCAGGCGATGGTGGAGAAGACGCTGGCCGACACGGCCAAGTGGACGAATGTCGGCGTGATTGCCAGCGAGCTCGAAGACGAGCAGTTCCTGCGCGGCAAGGGCATGACGGTGCAGCCGGTCAACCGCCTGCCGCTGCTGGAGCGCGTGACGAAGCGCTCCACGCCCGAGCAGATGGGCGCGCGGCCGGGCGACTTCGCCAAGCTGCAGGCGCTGGCCGGCGCAGCGAACTAACCGGCCCGCTGCCGGTAGCCGCGCGGCGTGCTGCCGGTCCACGTGCGAAAGGCGCGGTGGAAGGCCGGCGTGTTGTCGAAGCCCACCGAGGCGGCGATGCGGTCGATGGGCTCGCGCGTCTTCACGAGGCGCTGGATCGCGAGGTCGCGCCGCACCTCTTCCTTCAGCGCGCGAAAGCTCGTGCCCTCGGCCGCGAGCTGGCGTGACAGCGCGCGCTCCGACATGTGCACCGCGCGCGCCGCCGCGCCCAGCGTGGCGTCCGAGGCGAGGTGCGCGGCGACGAACTCGCGCACCGTGGCGCTGGTGGTGTCGTGGTCGAAGGTGACGAAGATCCAGTCGTCGGGCGCGCGGCGCACAAAGTCGAGCAGCTCGGCGCGCGTGCGCTGGAAGGTCTGGCGCAGCACGGGTTCGGCAAAGCGCACGGACGAGGTGTCTTGCTCGAACTGCAGCGGGCCGGGGAACAGGTTCGCGTACTCGTCGAAGCGCGCCGGGCGCGGGAACGCAAAGCCGACGCCCAGCACCGGCAACTGCCGCCCCATGAGCCACGAGGCCACGCCGTGGATCAGCTTGACCATCAGCGCATGGCCGAAGGGCGTGGTGGGCCGCGCGGCGGCTTCGGGGTGCGGCGCGATGGTGATCGTGGCCACGCCGTGGGCGCGCGTCATGCGCAGGCGGTGATCGTCCAGCAGCAGGTTCCAGAAGCGCGTGAAGCGGTACATGGCGACCATGAGCGAGGGCGCGTCGAGCAGGCTGAGCCCGAGGTACTTGAGCGCACCGGCGCGGATCGGCCGCGACCACAGGCCCAGCATCTCGTCGCCCATGAAGAGCGACACGCATTCGTACATGCGCACGAACTGCTCGCGCGTGACGCGCGCGCCTTCCTGGCGCAGCAGTTGCGGCGAGATGCCGGCCTGCGTGGCCAGCGTGTCGATGTCGCGCGGGCTGAGCTGACGGCGTGCACCGCTCAGCAGGTGCTGCAGGAAGCTGACGGCGACGGTGGCGCGCTCTGGCGGCATGGCGGGTTCAAAAGACGGTTGGCGGAATCTGCAAATGAATGGGCGTGATCTGCAAGCAATGGCGCGATGCCCAGGGCTATCGTAGCCCTGAAGCGCCACATCCCCGTGGCGGAACCCGCAACAACCCAAGGAGCCCTGCCGTGATCGAACGGAACGTCACCCTGCACATGGACGAAGAGGTCGCCGTCGTGACCCTGAACCGTCCCGCCAAGCGCAACGCCATCGACGAGGCCACGCTGGCCGCGCTGGACGCCGTGTTCAGTGCGCTGCCGCGCGAGGCCAAGGCCGTGGTGCTGACCGGCGCGGGGCCGCATTTCTGTGCCGGGCTCGACCTCAAGGAACACCACGACAAGGAACGCACCGCGGTCGACTTCATGCGCGTGTGCCAGCGCTGGCACAGCACCTTCGACAAGATCCAGTACGGCGGCATCCCGGTGGTCGCGGCGCTGCACGGCGCGGTGGTCGGCGGCGGGCTGGAACTGGCGGCGGCCACGCATGTGCGCGTGGCCGATCCGTCGACCTACTTCGCGCTGCCCGAGGGGCAGAAGGGCATCTTCACCGGCGGCGGCGCGACGGTGCGCGTGGCGCGCATCATCACGCCGGGCCGCATGGTCGAGATGATGCTCACCGGCCGCGTGCTCGACGCCCGCGCCGGCAAGACGCTGGGCCTGGCGCACGAGATCGCCGCCCCCGGGGAGAGCCTGCGCGCCGCGATGGTGCTGGCCAAGCGCGTCGCGAAGAACGCGGCGCTGTCGAACTACGCGATGGTCACGTCGATCAGCCGCATCGCCGACATGTCGGCCACCGACGGCATGTTCGCCGAGTCGCTGATGGCGGCGGTGGTGCAGACCGGCGGGGAAGTGCAGACGCGGCTGGGGGCGTTCGTCGACAAGTCGCTGGCCAAGGTCACGCCCGAGCAAGTGGCGGGTTGAGGCCCGGGTTCAGGCCTCGAAGGCGCGCCGCAGTTCGCTCGACAGCGTGCCGGCCAGCGCCTCGCGCTGCGGCGCAGGGCGCCAGAAGCTGCGCGTGAGGGCGCCGGTCGATTCCCACTCGGGATGGCTGCGCGCCGGCTGCACGGCACGCACGGCACCGGCGGCTGCACGCATCAGCGTGTCGTCCTCGTCCGCCGACGGAGCCTCGGCCCGGATGCGCTCGACGGCCGCATGGCCGCGCCGCTCCAGTGCCTGCGCCAGCTGCAGCTGCCATGCCGCGAGCGTGAACAGCACGCTGTCTTCCACCGTGAGCTCGTGCATGTCGCGCAGCTTGTTGGCCAGCTTGCGTCCGAGCGGACCCCAGCCCTGCGACACCGCGCCGCCGATGGCGCCGCCCAATGCCGCGCCCGCGCCCAGCGACAACCCCGCCACCGCGAGGTCGGCCACCACGCCCACGGCGGCGCCGATGACCGCGCCCTTGCCCAGGCGCAGGCCCGCGTCCTTCATCGCCTCGGGGTTGAAGAAGTCGAGCGTCCAGCGGCCTTCGATGATCGGCAGCGGCGCTTCGTCGGCGTCGCCCTGTCGAAAGCCGTAGAGCGCGAGCAGGTCGTCGGTGCAGCGCTGGGCCTTGTCGAACACGTCCTTCTGCACGCCGGCGACCAGGGCCTGGCGGCGCGTGGCGTCGGCGAACTCGGCGGCGGGCACGGTGCGGCGGATGGACGCGGCATCGACCAGCAGGTCCGCAATGCGCGTGCAGGCGGACTGGCGGCGCGCGTCGGCCTCGGCGTCGAGCGCGTCGACCACGCCGCGCAGCGCGTCGCGGCGGTCGCGCAGCAGCGTGGCCAGGTCGTTGTAGAGGTCGTGCTCGGCGCCCACGAAAGGCGCTGCCGCATCGAAGCGCACCTGCACGTGCAGGCCGTAGGCCGAGAGCAGTTCTTTCCAGGCCGGCTCGCGGCTGGCGGCGTCGCGCACGAAGTTGAGCACCGGCAGCACCGGACGCGCGCAGGAGTTCAAGAGCTCGATCTCGTCGCGGAACTTGGGCAGCACCGGCTCGCGCACGTCGATCACGAGAAAGGCGGCGTCGATGTCGAGCATCGCGCGCAGCACCTTGGCCTCCTGCTCGAACACGCCCTGCGCCTCGGGGCCCTGCAAGAAGCGGCGGATGCGCTCGGGCGGCGTGGCCTGCTGCGCGGCGTCGAGGCCGGCCAGGTGCTCGCGCAGCGCGACCGCGTCTTCCAGGCCCGGCGTGTCGAGGAAGCGCACGGCCGGCTGGCCGTTCACCTCGAGATCGACCGACTCGACATGGCGCGTGGTGCCCGGGCGCTGCGACACCTCGCCGAAATTCACGCGCCGCGTGAGCGTGCGCAGCAGCGAGGTCTTGCCCGCGTTGGTGTGGCCGACGACGGCGATGCGGATCGGGGTCGGGGCGGTCATGCGGTGGCGGTGCCTTCCGTGAAGACGGCATCGAGCCGGTCGCTCGCGACCACGTGGGCCAGCCCGGCGTCGCGCAACCAGTCGCGCCAGCGTTGCGTGGCGGCGGCGTTGGGCGCGTCGGCCAGCCAGAGGCGGCATTCGCCGCAATGCGCCAGCACCTCGCGAAGGAAGCGCTCGGTGCCACGGTCGGGGCTCGAGGCCGCGTGGCAGACCAGCAGCACGGTGCGCGGGTGGACCTGCGCGAGCTGGTCGAGCAGCGCGCGGCGCGCCGGGGCGCTGCCGTCGATGCGGACCGCCGATGCCGGCAGGCCGGCGGGTGGCCAGGGCAGGTCGGGCGGCAGCTCGAAGCCGACGACGGACAGGCCGTCGTGCTGCTCGGAGGCCGGCAGGCCCGTGGGCGCGGCGGGGTGCGCACGGCCCGGGTCGGCATCGACGATGGCGGGCGGCGCCAGCGCGGCGAAGCGGGCCAGCAGCTTGCGGTAGTAGGGCGCCTGCCAGTCGGGCTGCAGGGCGGGGCGGCGCTGGCGGCAGACGGCGGCGCTCAGCAGCACCAGCGCCAGGCGCGGCAGCAGGCCGTACACCGCGATGCAGCCGGTGAGCCACAGCGCCCAGGTGCGCTGGGCCGCTGCGACCGGCACCGCCGATTGCACCGTGGTCGCATCGGGCACGGGAAAGCCGAACTGCGCCGGCAGCCAGCCCAGCGCCTGCACCACGCGCACGAAGAAGGCCGGTTCGAGGATGGTGGTTTCCCAGCTCAGCGTGTAGCTGCGAAAGGCGAGGGCGAACAGCATCGCGGCCAGCACCACGGCGAACGACAGCGCCCAGATGCCGTGGCTCACGAGCCCGAAGGCCCAGGGCAGCAGGCGCGCACGTGTCAAGAGCCCCGTGGCCGCGCGCACCAATTGCGGCGCCTGGCCGCGCTGGCCGCCCGCCACGCGCGCCGTGAGCGACAGCCACAGCCAGCCCAGCGAGGCCGTGCCGAAGGTGCCCGACGGCAGCCACAGGCCGGCCAGCCACAAGAGCAGCGTGAGCGCATGCAGGCCCAGCAAGCTGACGAGCGCGACGATCACGTTGATGTGGCGGTCGTTGCCGCCAACCACCTGGCCGGCCAGGCCCAGCCCCGCGATCACGACCAGTGCCACCAGCGCCAGCAACACCCACGGCGCCCATTGCCGGCCGCGCGCGAGTTCGGCCTGCAGGCCCATGCGCTCGCCGAGCTGGCGGGCACGATCAATGATGCGGGTGGGGCCGTCGGCTGCGCGCGAGGCCGCGGTGCGAAAGGCCGACGCGTCGTCGAGCGGGCCGTTCTGTTCGGTCCATCGGACCGCCTCGGTGATCACCGCATCCGGAAAAGCAGGTGCGCGCAGCGCGGTGGTGGTGATCAACAGGGTCCCTTCTTCTTCGCCAATGACGCCCCGGCGCAGCAAAGCGGCGGCGGGGCGCGCAAATTATGCCCGGCGCATGCAGAAGGCCTGCCCAAGAGAAACGGGGCCGCGAACGGCCCCGTGGCGCAACGCTTGCGGTTTCAGCGCAGGCCGAAGAACGACAGCACGGCGACGACGACCACGACCAGGCCGACGATGTAGATGATGGAATTCACGCGAAGGCTCCTTGTGGTTGGCGATGACCCAGCATCGGGCGCCCGCCGGCGTGCGGGTGTCGGCGGGGGGCGGTGCGTGCTGTAGGACTCGCGAAGCGCGGATGCGACGACAAATGCCCGGCGCGGGCGTCCGCATTCGAGCCAGGCCCGCCGTGTGACCATTGTTTGCAATGAACGGCGGGCATCCACGCAAGACTCTGCCCCTTCCAGAAAAGGCCAGGTCATGCGGCTCACCGAGCAATCCCCGTTCACAGGTTCCCACCCCGCGCATCCCGGCGCCCGCGCGCCCCGCGGGCCCGATGCACCCGCCGCACCGCGCGTCAACGCGCAGCTGCTGCCCACGCTGTTCGACCGCCTGCGCGACGAGGCGCCCGGCCGCAGCACCGAGCTGCCGTCCGAGTACACGGCCACGCCGGCCCGGATGCGCGAGATCATCCAGCGCGACCTGGCCCTGCTGTTCAACACCACCAACGCCGAAGGCCTGATCGACCGCACGCGCCATGCCGATGCGGCGTCTTCCACCGTCAACTACGGCGTGCCGCCGCTGGCCGGCAGCTACCTGTCGGAGCGCAAGTGGGCGGACATCGAACGCATCATCCGCCGCGCCATCCGCGACTACGAGCCGCGCCTGATTCCCGACAGCGTGCAGGTGGTGCCGCTCATGAAGGAAGACGGCGCGGCCGAGGCCTACAACGTGCTGCTGTTCGAGATCCGCGCGCTCATTCACCTGAAGCCGTACCCGCTGGCCTTCACGGTGCAAAGCGCGGTCGACCTCGAGACCAACCGCATGCGCATCGTCGGCGCGGCGGATTGACGCCACCGCCCATCTTTCGTTTTTCTTTCACTTCAACCACGCCAGGGAAGGCTCACCGTCATGGACCCGCAACTTCTCGAGTACTACAACCGGGAACTCGTCTACATGCGCGAGGCGGCGAGCGAGTTCGCCGCCTCGCACCCCAAGATCGCCCGCCGCCTGGGCATGCACGGCATCGAGGTGGCCGACCCGTACGTGGAGCGGCTGATCGAGTCGTTCAGCTTCATGTCGGCGCGCATGCAGATCAAGCTCGACGCCGAATTTCCGCGCTTCACGCAGCGCCTGCTCGAGGTGCTGTACCCCAACTACCTGAGCCCCACGCCGTCGATGGCCGTGGCGCAGCTGCATCCCAGCGTGAAGGAGGGCGACTTCACGCGCGGCTTCGTGGTGCCGCGCGGCACGGCCTTCCATGCGCGCGTGCCCGCGGGCGAACAGACGCCGTGCGAGTTCCGCTCCAGCCAGGACGTGACGCTGTGGCCCTTCGAGATCGCCGAGGCGCGGCTCACCGGCGCGCCGCCCGACATCCCGGCGCTGGAGCGCTACGTGCCGCCGCACGTGCAGGTGACGGGCGCGCTGCGCCTGCGGCTGCGCATCGTGGGCGAGATGGGTTTCTCGGCACTGTCGGGGCTCGACCGGCTGCCGATCTACCTGCGCGGCAACGAGCAGGTGGCGTCACACCTGTTCGAGCTGCTGCACACCTCGGCGGTCGCGACCTTCGTCGGCGAGCCGGGCCAGCTGATGGACCGGCCGCACGTCGTGACCGAAGGCGCACTGGTGCATGAAGGGCTGGGGCCGGGCGAAGGCCTGCTGCCGCTGGCATGGAACACCTTCCACGGCCACAACCTGCTGCACGAGTACTTCGCGTGCCCCGAGCGCTTCTACTTCTTCACGCTCACGCAGCTCGCGCCGGGGCTGGCGCGCATTCCCGGCAAGGAGGTCGAGATCGTCGTGCTGCTGAGCAAGCCGCCCGGCGCGCTGGGGGCGCTGGTCGATGCGGCGCAGTTCGCGCTGTTCAGCACGCCGGTGGTCAACCTGTTCGAGCGGCGCACCGACCGCATCGAGCTCGACAGCGCGCAGACCGAGTTCCACCTCGTGCCCGACCGCTCGCGGCCAATGGACTTCGAGGTGTATTCGGTGCAGCGCATCGCCGGCCAGCAGGCGCGCACCACGGCCGAGATCGACTTCCGCCCGCTCTACCAGACGCTCAACGAAGACGAAGGCAACCACGGCCGCTACTTCTCGGTGCGGCGCGAACCGCGGCTGGTGTCCGAAACGGCGCGCAAGTACGGTACGCGCACGCCGTACATCGGCACCGAGGTGTTCCTGTCGCTGGTCGACCAGCAGGAGGCGCCGTACCCCGAGAGCCTGCGCTACCTGTCGGTGAAGGCGATGCTCACCAACCGCGACCTGCCGTGCCTCGTGCCGCGCAACGGGCAGGCCGACCTCGCGGTGGCCGATTCGATCCCGGTGTCGGCCGTGGGCCTCATCCGTGCGCCGAGCACGCCCAAGTCGCCATTCGCGCAGCGCGAGATCGCATGGCGGCTGATCCGCCAGCTGGGCTTCAACCACCTGCCGCTGGCCGACATGCCGCACCGCGAGGGCGCGCAGGCGCTGCGCGACATGCTGCGGCTGTTCGTGACCGCCGACAACGACGTGCTGCGCCGGCAGATCGATTGCCTCGTCGGCTCGCGCATCGAACCCGTGACGCGGCGCCTGCCGGGCGCGGGGCCGCTGATCTACGGGCGCGGCGTGCAGTGCACGCTGAGCGTCGATGAAGAAGGCTTCTCGGGCACGAGCCCGTACCTGCTGGGGCTGGTGCTGGAGCACTACCTCGCGCGGCACGTGAGCATCAACGTGTTCACGCAGACCACGCTCGAATCGATGCAGCGCGGCACCGTCGCGAAGTGGCCCGTGCGAATGGGCGGGCGCGGGGCCGTCTAGTTTCTCTTCGGCGGGAGCGCCTGCTCGAGCAGCCACAGCATGGCGGCCCGCACCTTGGCGGCATCGCCGCCGGCATCGATCTCCAGCGCCGCGCGGTCGAAGGCGGCCGACAGCAGGCGGGCGAGGGCGTCGAGCGACACCTCGCCGCGGCCCATCCCGGCGCGCGCCAGCCCCTGGCGCAACGAGTTCGCCGACGTGGCGTCGTCCATCGACATCATTTCCGCCAGGCCCAGCACGGCCGGGCCGTCGATCAGCAGCAGCCGGGTGCGCCCCGGCACCGTCATCGCCTTGAGGTAGGCCTCGCTGCCCACGAGCAGGGCCTCGCGCGGGCCGAGCTCGTCGGGCGTGGCCGCATCGATGTCGGCCGCGACCGCCTGCGCTTCGAGCAGCAGCACCTGGCGGAACAGGTCGCGCTTGTCGTTGAAGTGGTGGTACAGCGCGCCGCGCGTGATGCCGGCGGCCATGGCGATCTCGGGCGTGGAGGTGTCGCCGTAGCCCTTGCTGACGAAGAGCGTGCGGGCCGCCTCGGTCAGTGCGAGGCGGGTGGTTTCGGTGCGTTCGCGGTTGGTGCGTGCCGGGGTTTTGGCCATGACCCTAATTTACATGCAGTCTGTTTGTGGATTAATATTTAACTTACATGCAGTTTGTACGTTTTATCCACGAAGGAGCCACCCCATGAAAGTGACGAGCTATTACCCGGTGATCATGACCAACGACGTGGCCGGCACCGCGGCCTTCTACCAGGCGCATTTCGGGTTCGCGTCGCTGTTCACGACCGACTGGTACGTGCACCTGCAGCTGGCGGACGATGCCTCGGTGAACCTTGCCGTGCTCGACGGCAGCCACACGACCATTCCCGCCGAAGCGCGCGGGCAGGTGGCGGGCGGGTTGCTGCTGAACTTCGAGGTGGAAGACCCCGACGCGGTGCACGAGCGCCTGAAGGCGGCCGGCCTGCCGATCCTGCTGTCGCTGCGCGACGAGGCTTTCGGCCAGCGCCACTTCATCACGCGCGACCCGAACGGCGTGCTGATCGACATCATCAAGCCGATCCCGCCGTCGGGTGAGTTCGTGCAGCAATACGAAGCCGGCGCGCTGCCGACCTGACGCCCGTTCAGGCGCGCAGGGCTTCGTCTTCTTCCAGTCCGTCGCCCAGGAAGCCGCCGCTCTGGTGCGCCCACAGCCGCGCATACAGGCCGCCCTGGGCCATCAGCGTGCGGTGGTCGCCTTCCTCGACCACGCGGCCTTCGTCGAGCACGATGAGCCGGTCCATCGCGGCGATGGTCGACAGCCGGTGCGCGATGGCGATCACGGTCTTGCCTTCCATCAGCGTGTACAGGCTCTGCTGGATCGCGGCCTCGACCTCGGAGTCGAGCGCGCTCGTGGCTTCGTCGAGCAGCAGGATCGGCGCGTCTTTCAGCATCACGCGCGCAATGGCCACGCGCTGGCGCTGGCCGCCCGAGAGCTTCACGCCGCGCTCGCCCACATGCGCCTCGTAGCCGCGCCGTCCGCCCGCATCGCCCAGCGTCTGGATGAAGTCGTGCGCCTCGGCACGCCTGGCGGCCGCTTCGATCTGCGCCAGCGTGGCGTCGGGCCGGCCGTAGGCGATGTTGTCGGCCACCGAGCGGTGCATCAGCGAGGTGTCCTGCGTGACCATGCCGATGTGCATGCGCAGCGAATCCTGCGTGACCTTCGAGATGTCCTGCCCGTCGATGAGGATGCGGCCGCTCTCCAGGTCATGGAAGCGCAGCAGCAGGTTCACCAGCGTCGACTTGCCGGCGCCCGAGCGGCCGACCAGGCCGATCTTCTCGCCGGGCTTGACCACGAGGTTCAGGTCGTCGATCACGCGGCGGCCCGCGTCGCCATAACGGAAGCTCGCCTGCTCGAAGCGCACCTCGCCGTGCGGCACGTCGAGCACCGTGGCATGGGGCGCGTCGAGCACCGTGCGCGGGCGCGACAGCGTCTTCATGCCGTCCTGCACCGTGCCGATGTTCTCGAACAGGCTGGTCATCTCCCACATGATCCAGTGCGACATGCCCTGCAGCCGCAGCGCCATCGCCGTGGCGGCGGCCACCGCGCCCACGCCCACCGTGCCGTGCGACCACAGCCACAGCGCCATGCCGGCCATGCCGGCTGTCAGGCCCATGCTCAGCGTGTGGTTGACGATCTCGAAGGCGCTCACCAGCCGCATCTGGCCGTAGCCCGTCTTCATGAACTCGCGCATCGCGTCGCGCGCAAAGCCGGCCTCGCGCTGCGTGTGCGAGAACAGCTTGACGGTCGCGATGTTGGTGTAAGCGTCGGTCACGCGCCCGGTCATGAGTGCGCGCGCGTCGGCCTGCGCCTTGCCGACCTTGCCCAGGCGCGGCACGAAGTACACCAGCGAGGCGATGTACAGCGCCAGCCAGATGACGAAGGGCCAGACCAGCTGCGCGTCGAGCACGCCCACCAGGATGATCATGGTGGCCACGTACACGCCCATGGCCACGAGCACGTCGGCCAGCACGAACACGGTCTCGCGCACGGCCAGCGCGGTCTGCATCACCTTGGCCGTGATGCGGCCCGCGAACTCGTCCTGGTAGAAGGCCATGCTCTGGCCCAGCATCAAGCGGTGGAAGTTCCAGCGCAGGCGCATCGGCAGGTTCACCGCCAGCGTCTGGTGCTTCACGATGGTCTGCAGCGCCACCACGCCGATGCTGATCACCAGGAACGCGGCCAGCCACAGCAGCGTGTCGCCGCGCTCGGCCCACAGCTTGGACGGCACCTGGCCGCCGAGCCAGTCGACGATGCGCCCGAGGATCGCGAACAGCGCGGCCTCGAAAGTCGACATCACCGCCGTGAGCACCGCCATCGCGGCGATCTTGCCGCGCACGCCGTGCGTGCAGGCCCACAGGAAGGCAAAGAAGCCCTGGGGCGGCAGCGTCGGCTCGGCGGCGGGGTACGGGGGAAGGAGTTTTTCGAAAAAGCGGAACAAGGAATCGGTCTCCAGCAGAGCCTTCGAATGTAGCCCTGCATGCATGACCTTGCCCCGAAAAGGTGCGTTCGCGGCCGGTGCCTTCAGCAACCCTTCAGCTGCGGCGCACCTTGCTGTCGTCGGCCCGTGCTGCCTTTGTTTCCATGCCCCCCAGCCGCGCGCTCAGGAAGTCGATGAAAGTTCGCAGCTTGGGCGACATGTACTGCCGGCTCGTGTATACGGCGAACAGCGTGACCGGCGTGGCCTCGAACGCGGGCAGCAGCCGCACCAGCCGGCCCTGCGCCAGGTCGTCGTCGATGAGCCAGACGGGCAGGTAGGCAATGCCCATGTCGGCGCGCACCGCATGCAGCGTGAGCGTGGTGTCGTCCGAGCGCATCGCGGGCGTGAGCCGCAGCGGGAACATGCGCCCGCCCGGCCCCTTGAGCGCAAGGTTGTCCAGGTTCACGTAGCTGGGCACGATCGCGCCCAGCTTCGCGAGGTCGGCCGGCACCGCGGGCAGGGCGCCGTGGCGCTTCAGGTAGGCCGGCGTGCCCGCAAGATGAAAGGGCACGCGGCACAGCGGCCGCGCGATGAGCGCGGGCGAGGGCTCCTGCGTGGCGCGCAAGGCCAGGTCGTAGCCATCGGCCGCGAGATCGACCTTGCGGTTTTCCAGGTGCATGTCGACCAGCACTTCGGGGTACGCCGCGCGGTAGTCGGCCAGCACGCGCGCAAAGCGCGGCGTGGCGCACCACACGGGCGCGCTCACCTTGAGCTGGCCGCGCGGCGCGTCGCTGGTCTGGCCGATGGCGGCCTCGGCCGCGTCGAGCAGGTCGAGCGCGCGGCGGCTCTGTTCGTACCAGGCGGTGCCGGCCTCGGTCAGGCTCAGGTGGCGGCTGGAGCGGTGCAGCAGCCGCGCGCCCAGCGATTTTTCGAGCTGCGCCACGTGCTTGCTGGCCATCGGCGCCGACAGGCCCAGCCGCTCGGCCGCGGCCACGAAACTGCCGGCCTCGACGACCTCGCGGAACACGCGCAGGCTGGTCATGCGGTCCATCGATGATTTCCTGTGAAGAAAGGATTCGATGCATCGTAGCCTGTCGATTTCCTGAAAGGAAATGTCTACAGTCGATCCAACGCCTTCAAGGAGCATCGACTTGACCCACGACACCCCCACGCTTTCCCGCCTGCCCACGTACTTCATCTCGCACGGCGGCGGCCCCTGGCCCTGGATGAAGAAGGAGATGGGCGCCACCTATGACCAGCTCGCCGCCTCGCTGGCCGACATGCCGCGCCAGATCGGCCGCACGCCGGCGGCCATCCTCATGGTCTCGGCGCACTGGGAGTCGCCCGTGTTCACGGTGCAGGGCAACCCGCGCCCGCCGATGATCTACGACTACGGCGGTTTTCCGGCCCACACCTACGAGGTGCGCTACGCCTCGCCCGGTTCGCCCGAGCTCGCGCAGCGCGTGCAATCGCTGATCGCCGCCGCCGGCCTGCCGGCGCAGATCGACCCCGAGCGCGGCTACGACCACGGCATGTTCTCGCCGATGGCCGCGATCTACCCGAACGCCGACGTGCCGGTGGTGCAGCTGTCGCTGCGGCGCGGGCTCGACCCGGCCGAGCACCTGGCATTGGGCCGTGCCATCGCGCCGCTGCGCGACGAGAACGTGCTCATCGTCGGCAGCGGCCTGAGCTATCACAACCTGCGCAACTTCGGCCCGCAGGCGCACGGCGTGTCCAAGGCCTTCGGCGACTGGCTCGACGAGACGGCCGTGCAGGCCACGCCGCAGGCGCGCGTGCAACGCCTGCAGGACTGGGCCTCGGCCCCGTCGGCGCGTATGGCGCACCCGCGCGAGGAGCACCTGATTCCGCTGATGGTCGCGGTGGGTGCGGCCGAGGGCGACGTCGGCGAGCGCGTCTACCACGAGGACGCCTTCATGGGCGGGCTCGTGGTGTCGAGCTACCGCTTCGGCGCGGCCTGAAGGCACGCGGGCCGCGCGGCAGAATGAAGCCATGCCCACGCCCGCTCTTCCCACCCCCGACGAATCCGCCGAAGCCCGGCGCCAGATTGCCCGCATCGAAGCCCTGTCCACCTCGCACGACCCGGTGCACGACGGCATTCGCGTGCGCTGGCGCCGCTTCGGCACCGACACGACGCAGCCGCCCATCGTGCTGCTGCACGGCGGCCACGGCAGCTGGATGCACTGGCTGCGCAATGCCGAGGCGCTGTCGGCGCAGCGCACGCTGCTCCTGCCCGACATGCCCGGCTTTCACGATTCCGACGCGCTGCCGCGCGTGGCGCCCGGCGAGGACGCGCTGGTGCCGCTCCAGGCCGCGCTCGGCGGCACGCTCGACGCGCTCATCGGCGCCGGCACGCCCATCGACCTGGGCGGCTTCTCGTTCGGCGGGCTCACCGCCGCGCGCTTCGCGGTGCGGCGCGGCGCGATCCGCCGGCTGGCGCTGATGGGCAGCGGCGGCCACGGCACCTTGCGCCGCATGACGGTCGAGATGATCAACTGGCGCGCCGCCCCCGACCGCGAGACCGAGCGCGCCGCGCTCATGCACAACCTGGGCGCGCTGATGCTGCACGCGCCCGCCGCCATCGATCCGCTGGCCTTCGAGATCCACGACCTCTCGTGCCACGGCACGCGCTTTCGCAGCAAGGAGGTGTCGCTCTCGGGCGGGCTGCAGACCGCGATCGATACGCTGGGCGTGCCGACGCTGCTGTTGTGGGGCGAGTTCGACGTCACCGCCGATTCGCGCCCGCTGGTGGCGCAACTGGCCAGCGAAGGTCCTGGCCGCGAAGGCGTGGTGATCGACGGCGCGGGGCACTGGGTGCAGTACGAGCGCGCCGACGAGGTCAACGCGCAGCTGCTGCGCTTCCTGGGCTGAAGCGGTTCAGCCTCAGCGCAGGTAGCGCCCGTCGGCCTTGAGCATCGACAGCTCCGAGAAGGTCAGCCCGCGGTGCTCGCCGGGCCGGTACGACACGGCGATGCCGCCGAGGTCCAGCGTCTTGAACGACTCCAGGCCCTTCTGCAGCGACTCGGGCGTGGGGTTGGCGCCCGCGCGCTTCAGGCCTTCGACCATGACCTTGGCCGTGACGTAGCCCTCCAGGCTGGCGTAGCTGAACTCGGTCATGCCGATCTTCTTCATCGCCGCCTGGTACTCGGCAATCACCGGCATCGCGCTGTTCCACGGATAGGGCACGACCTGCGAGATGACCACGCCGGCCGCGTCCTTCTTGATGTCCTGGAACAGCTTTTGCCCATTCAGGAACGAGAACGAATAGAAGGCCGTCTCGCCGCCGGTCGCGCGGTAGGCCGCGATGAACTTCGCCGCCACGTCGTTGGTGGCCGACAGCACCACGGCCTTGGGCTTGAGCTTGGCCAACTCGGCGGCGCGCTCGGCCGCGTCGGAACCGTCGTTCTTGATGGCCACGCTGCCGACCATCTTGTCGCCGCGTTCGGCAATGAACTTCTGCGTGCTCTCCATCGCCGAGCGCGCGCCGGGGTTGTCGTTGTGCGCGAAGGCGATGCGCGACAGGCCGATGGTGAACAGGTGGTTCACGATGCGGCTGTATTCCTCGTCGAAGCTGATGCGCACCGGAAAGCCGAACTCGCTGAACTTCACCACCGGGCCCGCGCCCGTGTAAGGGCCGACGACGGGAATCTTCAGCTCGTTGGCCGCCTTCAGCGCGCCGACCGCCGACGAGGTGCCGATGGGCATCAGCACGCCCACGGCGCCGTCGCGCGCGAAGGTCTTGACGTTCTCTGCGCCCTTGGCGGGGTCGTAGGCGTCGTCGAGCTGGCGCAGCTCGACCGGCCGGCCGTTGACGCCGCCGCTCGCGTTCAGCGCGGTGAACATGGCACGGATGCCCACCAGCGGTTCGGTCGACAGCGACGCGAGCGGGCCGGTCTGCACGTAGGTCTGGCCGATCAGGAGCGGCTTGGCGGGCTGCGCCGAGGCAGGCGCCCCTGCGAAGACGAGGGCGGCGAGGGTCAGAAACCGAAGGTGAATCTTTTTGTGTCTCATGGTCACTAATTGTTAATAAACCGATCTTAAGGCGCGGGCCTTCGCAGGTAAATCGATCGCTGGTTGCGACCTGGGGAATACTGTATAAAAATACAGTTAACAACTGCAATCATGGGCCTCCCTTTCCTCGACTCCTTTTCCACCGCCGCGGGCCGCGGCGTCTGGCACGCCGACGAACTCGGCCTGGCCGACGCGCAGGTCGTGGCCACCGGGCATGCCGCGCTCGACGCCGAGCTGCCCGGCGGCGGCTGGCCCGTGGGCGCGATGACGGAGCTGCTGCAGGCCACGCCCGAGGCCCATGTCTGGCGCCTGCTGCTGCCTGCGCTGGCGCAGGCCGTGGAAGCGCGCGGCGGGCCGGTGGTGCTGGTCGGCGCGCCCTACGAACCCTGCGGCACCGCGCTGGCGGCGCAGGGGCTGCCGGTGGAGGCGCTGATGTGCGTGCGCAGCGACGCCCCGGCCGCGCGGCTGTGGGCCTGCGAGCAGGCGCTGCGCTGCGCCGAGATCGCCGCCGTCGTCGCCTGGCTGCCGCAGGCCCGCGTGGGAGAACTGCGGCGGCTGCAGCTGGCCGCGGCGCAGCACGAGGTGCTGCTGTTCGTGTGCCGGCCCGAGTCGGTGGCGCTGTCGGCCTCGCCCGCGCGCCTGCGCCTGCGCGCCGAGCGCTGCCCGGACGACCCGACGCAGATCGCGCTGCACCTGCTCAAGCGCCGGGGGCCGCCGCTGGCCGCGCCGGTGCGGGTGCCGGCGCGCAATGCCCGCATGAGCGCGTTGCTGGCCGCCGCCCGCGTGCGGCGCCAGCTGCGCCTGCAGCCGCCCGTGGCACCGGCCGCCGCGCCGTCGGCCACGGTGGTGCGCATCGACGCATGGAAAGGAGGCCCGGATGCACTGGATCGCCTTGCAGTGGTCGTCTGAGTCCGAAGAAGCCTACGCCCCCGACATGCCTCCGCCCGAGGCCCTGGGCTGGTGGGCGCTGCAGTTCACGCCGCACGTCGCCTGGCAGGACGAGGCGCTGATGCTCGAGGTTTCGGCCTGCGAACGCCTGTGGGGCGGTCGCGCGCCGCTCATGCGCCAGCTGCTGGCCCTCAACCCCGCACCCGATGCGCGCATGCGCGGCGCGCAGGGCGCCACCAGCCTGATCGCGCTGGCGCGGCTGCGCCTGTTCGCGCGCAACGAGCACCGGCCCGCCGAAGTGCCGGCCGGCCTGCCGCTGGACACGCTGACGGCCGCGCAGGGCCACCTCGATCTGCTCGCGCGCCTGGGCTGCCGCACCTGGGGCGAGGTGGCGGCGCTGCCGCGCGGCGGGCTGGCGCGGCGCTTCGGCGCCGGGCTGCGCGAGGCGCTCGACATCGCCTGGGGCCTGCGCCCCGAAACCCACGCCTGGCTCACGCTGCCCGACGTGTTCGAGCAGAAGCTCGAACTGCCCGCGCTGGCCGAGACCGGGCCCGAACTCATGTGGTCGGCCAACCGCCTGCTGTCGGCGCTGCAGATCTGGCTGCGCGCCCGCCAGCGCGGCGCGCGCGCGCTCGAGCTGCAATGGACGCTCGACCTGCGGCGCCTCAACGGCGTGACCCTGCCGCCGCACCAGCAGCTCACCGTGCGCACGGCAGAGCCCACGCAGGACATGGCGCACCTGCGCCGCCTGCTGTCCGAAAAACTCGCGCTCACCACGCTGGCCGCGCCTGCGAGCTGGCTGAAGCTGCGCACGCTCGAAACCGATCCGCTGGCCGGCGCCAGCACCAGCTTCCTGCCGGAAGACAACCGCAAGGGCGACAAGCTGCACGAGATGGTCGAACGGCTCAGCGTGCGGCTCGGCGCCGACCAGGTGGTGGTGCCGATCGCGCAGGCCGACCACCGGCCCGAGCGCCAGCAGCGGTGGCGGCCCGCGTTGCAGAAAGAGAAAACCCCGGCGCCCGACAAGGCCCGCAAGGACGCCGCCTCGCAGCCCGATGCGATCTACCCGCCCTGGCTGTTGCCCGAGCCCTTGCGGCTCGAGATGGACGGCGAGCGCCCGTGCTACTGCGGGCCGCTGCGCAAGCTGGTCGGGCCGCAGCGTGTCGAGGCCGGCTGGTGGGGCGGTGAAGAAGACGGCGGCCAGCCCGCGATGCGCGACTACTACGTGGCCGAAAGCCCCGAGGCCGGGCTGGTGTGGATCTTTCGCGAGCGGCCCGCCACGCGCTTTTCGTCGGGCGAGGTGCGCTGGTACCTGCAAGGCTTCTATGCCTGACCTGAGCGGCAAGGAAGAGCGCAAGCGCCAGCCCGCCAAGGTGCATGTGCTGCCGCAGCGGCTGCGCCCGGCGCCGGGCCTGCCCGGCTATGCCGAGCTGCACTGCCTCACGAACTTCAGCTTCCAGCGCGGCGCGTCGACGCCCGAAGAGGTGGTCGAGCGCGCCTACCACCTCGGCTATGCGGCGCTGGCCATCACCGACGAGTGCTCGGTGGCCGGCATCGTGCGCGCGCATGTCGCGTTGCGCGATCTGCCCGTCAAGCTGGACACCTACGAGCGCGAGCACCCGGACGAACCGCCGATCCCGCGCCACCCCGAATTCCGTCTGCTGTTCGGCAGCGAGTTCCGCTTCGAGCGCTTCAAGCTCGTGGTGATCGCGAACGACACCGAGGGCTGGGGCAACCTCTGCGAGTTCATCACCGCCGCGCGCAACACCGAGCTGCCCAAGGGCGAGTACCGCGTCGATTGGGACACGAGCGACGTCGCCTCGCTGCAGCGCTGCCAGGTGCTTTTCGTGCCGCACCGTCCGCCGGGAGGCATGCCGGATGCGGCCACCGTGCAGGAGGACCTGGCGGCGGCCAGGGCGCTGTACGGCGACAACCTCTGGCTGGCCGTGGCGCTGTTCAACGAACTCGACGACGACCTCTGGCTCGTCACGCTGATGCAGGCGGGCGAGCAGGCCGGCGTGCCGCTGGTCGCGGCCGGTGACGTGCACATGCACGCGCGCGGGCGCAAGCCGCTGCACGACGTGCTCACGGCGGTACGCGAAGGCCGCACGGTGGCCGAGTGCGGCTTCGCGCTGCAGTCGAACGCCGAGCGGCACCTGCGCCAGCGGGTGCGACTGGCCGAGCTGTACCTGCCCGCGATGCTGGCGAACACGCTGGCGGTGGCGCAGCGGTGCCGCTTCGATCCCGAGGTGATCCGCGAGACCTACAAGTACCCGCTGGAAACGCTGGGCAGCAACGAGACGGCGACGCAGACGCTGGCGCGCAAGACGTGGGAAGGGGCGCAAAGGCGCTACCCGAACGGGATTCCTGATGGCGTGCGAGCCCAGGTGCAGAAAGAGCTGGACCTGATCAGGGAGCTTGAATACGAGATGTTCTTCCTCACCGTAGAGAACATCGTCCGCTTTGCGCGCTCACAGAAAATTCTTTGCCAGGGTCGCGGGTCATCGGCCAATTCCGCTGTCTGCTATTGCCTCGAAATCACCGCAATCGACCCCGAAAAAGGCCACCTGCTGTTCGAGCGCTTCCTGAGCCGCCACCGCAAGGAACCGCCCGACATCGACGTCGACTTCGAGCACCAGCGGCGCGAAGAAGTCATCCAGTACATCTACGAGAAGTACGGCCGCGAGCGCGCCGCCATCGCCGCCGTCGTCATCTGCTACCGCTCGCGCAGCGCCTTGCGCGACGTTGGCAAGGCCATCGGCATCGACGAGCGGCTGGTCGACGAGTTCGCCAAGGACCACTACTGGTTCGACGACACCGTGCTTGGCGAGCAGCTCGACAAGGCTGCCGCGCGCGTCGGGGTGAAGGAAGACCGGCTCAAGCTGATGCAGTGGATCGAGCACACGCAAAAGCTCAAGGGCTTTCCGCGCCACCTGAGCCAGCACGTCGGCGGCTTCGTGCTCACGCACACGAAGCTCACGCGGCTGGTGCCGGTCGAGAAGGCGTCGATGAAAGACCGCTCCGTCATCCAGTGGGAGAAGGACGACCTCGAGGCCATGGGCATGCTCAAGGTCGACGTGCTCGCGCTGGGCATGCTCAGCGCCATCCGCCGCGGGCTCGACCACATGAACCGCTGGCGGGGCTCGATGGTGCAGATGCACCACATCCCCAACGACGACCCCAACGTGTTCGACATGATCTGCGACGCCGACACCATCGGCGTGTTCCAGATCGAGAGCCGCGCGCAGATGTCGATGTTGCCGCGCCTGAAGCCGCGCACCTATGAAGACCTGGTGATCGAGGTCGCGATCGTGCGGCCGGGGCCCATCCAGGGCGGCATGGTGCATCCGTACCTCAAGCAGCGCGAGCGGGTGCTCAAGGACTTGCCGATCCACTACGAGAAAGACGAGTTGCGCGAGGCGCTGGAACGCACGCTGGGCATCCCGATCTTCCAGGAGCAGGTGATGCAGATCGCGATGATCGCAGCCAAGTTTTCGGCCGACGAGGCCGACCAACTGCGCCGCGCGATGGCGGCATGGAAGCGCAAGGGCGGTCTCGGGAAGTTCCACGACAAGCTCGTCAAGGGCATGACCGGCAATGGCTACAAGGAGTCTTTCGCCGAAGCCATCTTCAAGCAGATCATGGGCTTCGGCGACTACGGCTTTCCCGAAAGCCACGCCGCGAGCTTCGCGCTGCTGGTCACCATCAGCAGCTGGCTCAAGAACTACGAACCCGCCTGCTTCCTCGCCGCCTTGCTCGACTCGCAGCCGATGGGCTTCTACAGCCCTTCGCAGCTGGTGCAGGACGCGCGCCGCCATGGCGTCGAGGTGCGCCCGGTCGACGTCACGTGCAGCGAGATCGACACCACGCTCGAGGCCCGCGCGCCCGATGCACCGCGCATGCCCGCGGGTACCGACACGCGCTATGCCGACCGCCTCGGTAACGACAACCAGCCCGCGGTTCGGCTGGGCCTGAACCGGGTCTTGGGCCTCAGCGACGCCGGCGCCGAGCGCCTGCTGAAAGCCCGCGCACAAGCGCCTTTCACCAGCACCGAAGACCTGGCCCTGCGCGCCGAACTCGAAGGCAAGGACATGGCCGCGCTCGCGGCGGCCGATGCATTGATGTCGCTCTCGGGCCATCGGCGCCAGCAGGTGTGGGACGCCACCGCGCAGCATCGCTCGTCGGCCCTGCTCAAGGGCGTGCCGATCCACGAACAGGCGCTGCTGCTGCCGGCCGCGCCCGAGGGCGAGGAAATCGTCGGCGACTACGCGGCGCTGGGCCTCACGCTGCGCCGCCATCCGCTCGCGCTGCTGCGCCCGCGCCTGGCGCGCATGAATCTCATGAGCGCGGTGGAGTTGCGCGCCGCGCGCAGTGGCCAGACCGTGCGCGCCTGCGGCATCGTCAAGGGCCGGCAGCGGCCCGGCACCGCCAACGGCACCATCTTCGTCACGCTGGAGGACGAGACCGGCAACGTCAACGTGATCGTGTGGAGCCACGTCATCGAGGCCTGGCGCGAGCCGCTGCTCAAGTCGCACCTGCTCGCGGTGCAGGGCACCTGGCAGCGCGACGACGACAGCGGCGGCAAGGTGCAGCACCTGATCGCCACCGGCTTCAAGGACCTCACGCCGCTGCTGGGCCGGCTGGCGCAGAGCAACACCAGCCGCGACTTCCACTGAGGCATTGCGAATGCAACCGATCGTTCCATGCCTCGCGCCGCCCCTCACTTTTCGCTAACCTGTTCCTCCCATGTCCGCACTCGCCGCAACCGCCGCATTTGCCCTTGCCGATGAGGTCGTCGCCACGCCGATCGGCCCGCCGCCGCCCGCGCCCGATGTGCCCATGCCGCCACCGCCGCCGCCCGTGCTGCCGCCCGAAGGCGATCCGCCGCCGGTCGTGCCCCCGGTGACGGACCCCGATTTTCCGTCGCCGGTGAGCGACCCGCCGCCCCTGCAGGCGGCCGTGCCCTTCGGCAAGCCGCACGCACGGCGGCTGCGCGAGATCTACCGCTCGGCCGGCTGGCCCTGCTGCGACACCATCGAGGTCGAACTGCTCGCGGGCGGTTTTCTCGAACGCGTGCGCAGCGCGCTGGGCCACGAGACGCTGCGCGTGACCGACGCGGGCATTGCGCGCATCGCCTCCACGCTCACGGTCAACCGTGCGGCGCTGTCGCCGCACGAGGCGCTGGTGGAGCGCGTGGCGCGCGAGATGACGCGTGGCGGCCGCATCGCCTGGCGCGGCCTGGGCCTGCGCGCCCGGCTGCCGCCGCTGGAAGAGGGCGGCAAGCCGCGCTGGTGCATGGCGCGGCCCGATGTCTTTTCGATCCGCAACACCAGCGTCGAGGCCTATGCGCATCCCATCGTGCACGAGGTGAAGGTCAGCCGCGCCGACCTGCTGGGCGACCTGCGCAAGCCCGACAAGCGCGCGGCTTATCTGGACCTGGGCGGCGAGTGCTGGTACGTGCTGGGCAACGACGCCAAGGGCCGCTGCATCGCGTCACCCGACGAGATCCCGGCCGAATGCGGCGTGATGGTGCTCGAGGGCGAGCGCCTCGTGGTGGCGCGCGCCGCGGTGCACCGCGCCTTCGAGCGCATTCCTTTTTCGGTCTGGCTGGCGCTGGCCAAGGCGCAGCCCGTGGCGGGCTTCGAGGACGACGCGCAGGACCTGCTGATCTGAGCAGCGCCCTTCAGGTGTTTCAGGTGATGGCGTCGTAGTCGCGGTGCGCGACGGCGACCACGTTGCCCGGATCGAACTGGCTCGCCATCTGACGCAGGCCTTCCTCGCGGTCTTCGCGGCTGGCCTGCGGGTCGAACATCTGGTCGCAGAACTCGAGCAGGTCGCGCACGATGCGTTCGTGGCGGTAGTAGGCGAGGGCGAGCGTGTCGACCGCCTCCTTCGTGCCGTAGCCCTGGAAGAACAGCGCTTCTTCGCGCGGCTGGTTCCACACGCCGCCGACCCCGCCGCCGATGAACATCAGGTCGCGCTCCTTCGGCGCGAGGATGAGCGTGTCCCAGTCGACGATGCGCAGGCGGTCGTCGTCGCCCAGCAGCACGTTGCCCGCGTGCAGGTCGGCATGGCACAGCACCTGCCGCAGTGACTTCTCGAGCAGGATCGAGGCGAGCTGTTCGCTGCGGTAGACGATCGAATCGATCTCTTCGTCGTGCGCCTCCCAGAAGGCGAGGAAGCGCTTCACCAGATCGTCGCCCGCCACGCCGTTGATGAAGCGGCGCTGGTAGCAGCGCACGCCTTCGCGCCAGTGGTGCGAATAGCTTTCGCGCGGCAGGCCCGCGCGCAGCGATTCGGGCAGTTCGGTGCGGTGGATGGCGTTCAGCGCGGTGCCGAGCAAGGTCCATTGCCGGTCGGTCGGCGTGCGCGTGAAGCCGTCGGTGCCGTCGAAGAAAGGGTAGAGCGCCCAGTCGAAGCCGTGGTCCTGCACGCTGAGCCGCTGCGTGCGTGTGAGCAGCGGTGCCATCACGGCGTCGATGTCATAGGTGTGATGCAGCACGGCCGGCACGTCGACCACGGCGGGCGTGAAACCGCCGCGGCGCAGCTTGAGGAAGTACGCGCGGCCGTCCGATGCCTCGATGCGGAACGCGGCCGAATCGACGTCGGCGCCCAGCGGCAGGAATTCGGCGCGTGTCGCCTGGAGGCCGTAGGTTTCGGCGAGACGCGCTTGAACGGCGTCGGGGGCGATATCGGGTGGTGTCAGCATGCGGCGGGCGTGGCGTGGGTTCGATGGGCGCCGAAAATTGTCTCACCCGATAAGGCCACGAAAGCCGGCCGGCCGTTGTCAGACGGCGTCATCTTTGTCTTCTTCGTCGGCCTCGTAGGTGGCCAGCACCTTGTGCTCGACGGGATGCGAAGTGAATGAGCGCACGAGCAGGAATTTCCTCACGTGCCACGGGATCGGCGGCAGGCGCATCGGGTAGGCGGCGCCCTCGGTGCGGCGGGCGATGGTGATGTGCGGTGTGAACGTCGGCGTTTCCGTGACGATGCCCGCCTTCTGGACGGCACGGCCGATGTCCGCATGCAGGGTGCGCAAGGCGCCGTGCTCGGCGGGCTGCAGCACCGCGATGTCGTTGCGCCATGTGCGCGAGCTGTCCAGCACGAGGCTCATGGGCCGCACCCGAACCTGGGCGAGTGCTTCACGCAGGCGTTTCTCGACATCCTTGGGCTGGTCGCCGAAGCAGTGGAGCGTCAGGTGCAGTCGCGGGCTGCGAGGAAAGTAGTGGCCCTTGGGCCAGATCCATTCCTTGCGGTGCGCTTCGATCGCCGCCTGCACGTCGGGCTCGGGAAACAGTGCGATGAGAAGGTGGCGTTGCCTCTCGAAAGCGGGGGAATCCCAGTCGGGTTCGGGCTCGTTCGCAAACGCATCGCCACGGTTGAAGTCGTCCATTGCAGTTCTCCGGGGGAAGAAGGATGAAAAGGCGGTTCAGGGCTCCGGCGGCCACCAGTGCGCGGCCGTCGTCCGGATGACGCGCGCCGCCTGAACGCGGATGTCATCCTGTTCGTTGCTGTCGTCGTGGCCGTGCTCCCGGGTCACGCGGAAGGGCCAGTTCGAGATCCGGCCTGTCTTGCCGGTGGTGCGCGAACGCGACTGCAACGGATGCTGTCGCGAGGAGAAAAAAAGCACCTGCGCCGAGGGCGCAGGCGGGTTGGCGGTGGTCATGGCGTCGCCTCGAATGTTGTTCTTGGAGACGAGCCATTCTAGAGAAAAGACTGTATTTATGTACAGTATATTTGCAGTCTATCGAAGATCGTTGCCCAGCAGGGCGTCGAGGTCGATGGCCGCCGCCATCGCCCGGTAGCCGGCGTCGCCGGGATGCAGGTGGTCGCCCGAATCCATGGCGGCTTTCAGCCGGGTCGGCCGGGCCGGGTCGCGCAGCAGCGCGTCGACATCGACCACCGCATCGAAGGCGCCGCCTTCGCGGATCCAGCGGTTGATGGCCTGGCGCACCTTGTCTTTCTCGGGCGAGTGGTGGCCGGCCAGCGGCGTGCCTTCGAGCGCACGCTCGTTCGGCGGAATGGTGGCGCCCACGATGCGCACGTTGTGGGCGTGGGCCATCTCGATCAGCTGGCGAAAGCCCTGGATCACGGCCTCGGCGCGCACCGCGGGTTCCTGCGGCGCGAAGGGGCCGCCGGGCCAGCCGATGTCGTTGGTGCCCAGCAGCACGACCATCGCGCGCACGCCGGGCTGCGCGAACACGTCGCGGCCCGCGCGTTCGAGCGCCGCGCGGCCCATGCCGTCCTTCAGCAGCCGGCCGCCCGAGATGCCGGCGTTGAGCACGCCCACGCCGCGCGGCGCGAGCCGTTCGGCCAGCGCGTCGGGCCAGCGCGTGTGGGCGCCGGGCGTCGAGCCGTTGCCGTCGGTGATCGAGTCGCCCAGCGCGACGACGGTGACGGGCGCCTGCGGCGTCTCGACGATCAGCCCGCTCACGTAGACGCGCGTGCTCCACGAGGTGGCGGCGGCCGGCAGTCGCGCCGCGGCGCTCAGGTCGCCGTCGGCGATGTACAGCGTCTGCCGCGCGTCGAAGTGAAAGCCCGCGGGCTGGCTGGGTTCCGGCAGGTACAGCGACACGGCCACTTCGCTCAGCGCGGGCAGCGGCAGGTCGACCGGGTCGCTTACGAGGCGCGCACCGGGCGGCAGCGTCACGTCGCTGCGGCCGCCGAAGCGCAGCACGCGGTCGCTGCCTTCGACGACCGCCGAGCCGCTTGCATGGCGGGCCACGCGCGCCGCGCCGATGTGCAGCGGCGCGTTGCCGCCTTCGTTGCTGATCACCACGCGCAGCCGCGTACCGCCGATGCTCAGGCGCGCCACCTGGCGCAGCGTCTGCCGCTCGAAGCGGGCGGGGATGCCCAGGGGCAGCACGAAGCTTGGGTCCCACAGCGGCTGGGTGGCGGCCATCCAGCTGGGGCTCCAGTGGGTGGGCGCTGCAACGGAGACGGTGGCGGCGCCCGCGAGGGAAAGGGCGAGCGCGCCCTGGCGCAGGAGGGAGGTGAGTCGCGAAGCGGTCATGTGAATGTCCTCAGGTGAAAGAAGTGTCGATGGGCGAACTTTCTTCCATTCGAATCACGAGGGGTAGAAGGCAGAATGGCATGCATCGCATTCCCGATTCGAATGAACCCATGGACACCCTTCGCGCACTCTCTGCCTTCGTGCACAGCGTCGAACTCGGCAGCCTCTCGGGCGCGGCCCGCGCGCTCGACACCACGCAGCCCACCGTGAGCAAGCTGGTCGCGGGGCTGGAGCGATCGCTGGGCGTGCGGCTGCTGCGGCGCGCGGCCACGGGCCTGAGCCTCACGGAGGAGGGCCAGCGCTTTCACGAACGCGCGCGCCGCATGCTCGAGGACTACGGCGACGCCGTGGCCGATGCGCGTGCGCAGGTGCAGCAGCCGCGCGGCCTGCTGCGCCTGAGCGCGCCGGTCACGCTGGGGCAGCGGCATCTCAACGCGATGGCGGTCGAGTTCCTGCGGCTGTACCCCGACATCGAACTGGAGCTGGTGCTCGACGACCGCTTCGTCGATCCACGCGAAGAGCGCATCGACGTCTCGCTGCGCGTCGGCGGCGCGCTGCCGCCCGACCTCGTCGCGCGCCACCTCGGCAGCTGGCCGCGCGTGCTTGTCGCCTCGCCGGACTACGTGGCCGCACGCGGCAAGCCGCGCACGCCACACGATCTGCTGGCGCACGACTACCTGCGCTATGCGGCGGGCGACGACGGCGTGTTGCTCACGGGCCCCGACGGCGCGGTGGCGGTGCCGGTGCGCAGCCGCTACCGCGTCAACAACGCCGTGGCGTTGCTCGACAGCGTGCTCGCGGGCGCGGGCGTGTCGTTGCAACCCACATGGATGGTCGCGGACCTGCTCGCCCAGGGGCGGTTGGTGCGCGTGCTCGCGCGGCACACGGGGCCGGCGCAGGAGCTGCACCTGCTCTATGCGCCGCGCCGGCAGCTGCCGCTGCGCGTGCAGGTGCTGGTCGACTTCCTGGCGCAGCGCGTGGCGGCGCTGCCGGGCGCGTCGAAAGCGCCGCGGCGTTAAGCCTAAGCCGCCTTGCGGGCCACGCTCTTCGCGCGTTTGGCCGCAGCAGGCTTGTGCGCGGTCTTGCGTGCAGAAGCCGTCGACTTCGCCGCACGCTTCTTCGCCGCAGGCGGCGTGCGCTTGCCGCTGCGCAGGCTGCGCGCGAGCAGCTCGGTCAGGTCGATCACCTCGGCGCCGCCCTCAGGTGCTTCTTCTTCCGGCTGCACGACCGTCTCCGTGTCGCCTGCCTTGACCTTCTTCTCGACGATCTTCATCACGGCGTGTTTGAACTCATCCTTGAATTCGTCGGGGTTCCACGGACCCGACATGTCGCCGACCAGTTGCTCGGCCATCTTCATCTCGGCGGCCGACAGCTTTGCGCCCTTGATGCCGGCGGCCGGCAGGTCGAGCCCGTCGGCGTCCTTGATCTCGTCGCCCCAACGCAGCAGGTTGAGCACCAGCACCTTGCCGAAGGGAATCAGCAGCGCCAGGTGCTGTTTGGTGGCGATCACCACCTTGGCCAGGCCGACCTTGCCGGTCTTCACCAGCACCTCGCGCAGCAGCGCGTAGACCTTCTGGCCCTTGTTGATCGGCGCGAGGTAGTAGGGCCGCTCCAGGTACACGAAGGGAATTTCGCCGACGTCGAGAAAGCGCTGGATCTCGATGGTCTGCGTGGTGCGCGGGTAGACGGCCTCGATCTCCTTGGGCGAGATCACGACGTACTTGCCGTCTTCGTACTCGAAGCCCTTCACGATCTGCTCGCGCGCGATCTCCTTGCCCGTGCGCTTGTTGATGCGCTTGTAGCCCACGGGGTCCATGCTGCGCTTGTCGAGCCAGTCGAAATCGATGCCCTGTTCGGTGCTGGCGGTGTGCAGGCCCACGGGGATGTGGACCAGCCCGAAGGTGATGGCGCCTTTCCAGAGGGTTCTCGTGGCCATGGTGTGTCTCCTTGGTTATTTCTTGAAGCCGAGCCGCTTCATCGCCTCGCCCAGCGGCTGGCGAGTGGCCCAGTAATCGGCCCACGGGTCTTCGGACTGGAACGACAGGTGCTCGCGCGCGGTGGCGATGGTCCAGTGCGCGCCGCTCTTGAGGCCGGTGAGGTCGTCCCAGCGCACCGGCATCGACACGCCCATGCCGGGCCGCGCCCGCGCCGAGTAGGCCGCCACCGTGGTCGCGCCCACGCCGTTGCGCAGGTAGTCGGCAAAGAGCTTGCCGACGCGGTTCGAGGGCCCGCTCTTGGCCACGAACTTCGAGGGGATCACGTGGGCCATGTGCTGCACGATGGCGCGCGAGAAGGCCTTCACCGTGTCGTTGTCGTAGTGCATGCGCAGCGGCACGACCACGTGCAGGCCCTTGCCGCCGCTGGTCTTGAGCCATGACACCAGGCCCAGCTCGGTGAGCAGCGTGCGCATCAGCAGCGCGCCTTCCTGCACATGCGCCCACGGCGTGCCTTCGCCTGGGTCGAGGTCGAAGATCATGCGGTTGGGCCTGTCGAAGTGCGTCGAGGTCGTGTTCGAGGTGTGGAACTCGATCACGTTGAACTGCGCCGCGTTCAGCAAGGCTTCGCGCGTGCCGACCTCGAGCATCGACGGATGACCGGGCCACAGGGCCGGGTCGAGCTGCTTCACGCCGGCGATGTGGACCTTCTCGGCATGCTTTTGGAAGAAGATCTCGCCGCCCACGCCTTGCGGCCCACGCACCAGCGCGCAGGGGCGGCCCTTCAGGTGCGGCAGCATGTCGTCGGCCACCGATTCGTAGTAGCGCACGAGGTCGAGCTTGGTGCGACCCGAGGCCGCATCGATCACGCGCTCGCCGTGGCTCACGGCGACGCCGCCGACGGTGGAGGCGGATTTCTTCGATGAGGTCTTCATGGCCTTCGTACCTTTTTCGCGAGGGGCAGGTGCGATGTCGCGGGGCTCTTCGCGCACGATCTCCGACGCCGGCTTGTCGTCGCGCATCGCCACGAAGGACGCGTGGCGGATCTGCCCGTCCGGCGTCCATGCGGCGAAGCGCAGCTCGGCCACGAGCCTGGGCTTCACCCAGTGCCGCGTGCCGCCCGGCCGGCGGCGGCCGGGCTTGGCCTCGCCGCCGGTGAACGGCGCGTGGTCGGTATCGAGCGCGGCAAGCTGGCGGCGGATGTCGCGCGCCTCGCGGTCGTTCCAGCCGGTGCCGACGCCGCCGACCGACACCAGCTCGCCGTTCTTCGCGTGCACGCCCAGCATCAGGCTGCCGATGCGCGTCGGGCTGTCGGTGCGCAGCGTGTAGCCGCACACCACGAACTCCTGGCGCCGGATGCACTTGAGCTTGAGCCATGTGTCGCTGCGGCGCGAGACATACGGCGCGTCAGCGCGCTTGGCGATCACGCCCTCGAGGTTCATGCGGCAGGCCGATTGCAGGATCGAGTCGACATCGGCCTCGAAGTCGCTGCTGAAGCGCAGGCGGCGCGTGGCGCGTGCGTCCATCAGCTGCTTGAGCAGCCCGCGGCGCTCGGCAAGCGGTGCGTGGCGCAGGTCGAAGCCTTCGAAGAAGGGCACGTCGAACAGGAACATCACGATCGGGTCGGCGCGTTCGCGGTCGAGTGCGTTCTGCAGCGCGTTGAAGTCGGGCGTGCCGTCCTGGTCGGGCACGACGATCTCGCCGTCGAGCCAGGCGTTGCCGATGCCCAGGCGCTCCAGCTCGGCCACCAGCTTCGGCAGCTTCGCGCTCCAGTCGTGGCCGCCGCGCGTGAGCAGGCGCGCCTTGCCGTTGCCGATGCGCGCCATGAGGCGGTAGCCGTCGAACTTGATCTCGAAGATCCAGTCGCCGGGTGCGCCTTCGGGCACGCCGGTGGCGAGTGTCGCGAGCTGCGGCGAAAGCCTGGCGGGCAGGCGTGCCTTCACCGCGCCCGTTGCGGGCAAGGCTTGGGCCTTGGCCTTGGCGCTCTTGCGCGCTCCGGCCACGCTGTCGGGCAGCGCGGACACCACGTCGTACTCGGCATGCGAGCGCGCGAAGGCATCGCGCTTCTTGAACAGCAGCCAGGGCTCCTGCCGCTCGCCGCCCTTGGCGATCCTGACGAGTTCCCACAGCCCTTCGAGCTTCTGGCCACGCAGCCGGAACGCGAGCTTGCCCGCGGCCAGGCCCTTGCGCGGATCGCCCACGGGCTCCCAGGTGCCGTGGTCCCACACGATGACGTCGCCCGCGCCGTAGTGGCCTTCGGGAATGGTGCCCTCGAAGCCGGCGTACGACAGCGGGTGGTCTTCCACATGCACGGCCATGCGCTTGTGCGCGGGGTCGAGGCTCGGCCCCTTGGGCACGGCCCACGACACCAGCACGCCGTCGAGTTCGAGCCGGAAGTCGTAGTGCAACCGCCGCGCCGCGTGCTTCTGGATCACGAAGGCGGGCGCGTGCGGCCGGGCCTTGCCGCCTTCGGCGGGTTCGTCGGTGACGGCGAAGTCGCGCTTCGCCTGGTAGGTTGCGAGGGGCGTGTCGGAACGGGCCATGCCCTCAGGTGTGCCCGCATTCGGGACGCGCCGCATCGGCCAGGTGTCCGGTCTTCGTGTGGGCCAAGGCCGCACGCGTGGGCGAAGGCGGGGCGAGGCGCAGGCGGGTGCCAGACGGGTCCCACGCGCAGGCGCTGTGCCCTCCGACCGGCGCGCCGCGCGATCCGCAGAACATGGAGGCACTGCAGCCGCCAACCCGGAGGAGGCAGCCATGTGAGCCCGTGTGCATCGCACCAAGGAGACCCCATGACTTCGAAGCAGACCCCCGACCCGAAGCCGGCGAGCCCGGACCAGAACCCGCCGGAGAAGTTTCCGTTTCCCACGTCCGAGAACCACGGCAAGCCACCCACCGAGCCCCCCAAGCCGACCGAGCAACCGTCCAGCGAAGAAGCGCTCGACAGCGGCGTGGAAGAGTCCTTTCCGGCGAGCGACCCGGTGTCGGTCACCGTCACGAAGGTCAAGCTGCCATCCGGCGACGCGGACAAGAAGGACAAGAAGGCCGACGCCTGAGGCCCCGATGGAACAGCGCCTGAACACCGTCATGGCCCCGGAACCCGCCACCGGCCCGGCCACGCGCCGCGTCGTCACCTGGGACGTGCGTCCGCAGGGCTACTGCAGCGAACACGAGCACGCCACGCGCGCCAACGTTGCGCAGCGCCTGGCGGCGCTCCAGGGCTGGGCGTTCGCGGGCGCCTACGACGCCAGCCAACCGGGGCCGGACCCGCTCTACTTCGTGCCGAGCGACACGCTCACCGATCCGCACCAGGCGCGCGCCATGGGCATCGCCGGCGTGGACGACCTCTTCGGCGGCGTGGTGCCGCATGCCTTCGTCGCCACCAAGGCGATCAGCCATCCGCTCATCGGCCCCGACGCCGTGCGGCCCCTGGGCTGGTCGGCCCGGATCGCGGTGGAGATCGGCGATGCCGCCTTGCCCGGCTTCACCTGCTTCAGCCTGGACGAGGCGCGCGTTGCGGGGAGGGCGCTGCTCGACATCGGCCGCGTGCGCCTGAAGCCCGTGACGGCGACCGGTGGGCGCGGCCAGCAGGTGGTCGACGGCATCGATGCGCTCGAGCACTGTCTCGATGCGATGGACGACCGCGCGATCGCCACCGAAGGCCTCGTGCTCGAAACCAACCTGGAACAACCCCAGACCTACAGCGTCGGGCAACTGATCGTGGCGCAGCGCGTCGTCAGCTACTGCGGCGAACAGCGCCTCACGCGCGACAACGCCGGGCAGGAGGTCTACGGCGGCTCCGACCTGCTGCTGGTGCGCGGCGACTTCGACGCACTGCTGGCCCGCGTCGATCCGCCGCCGCCGCTGCGCCGCGCGATCGAGCAGGCGCGGCGCTACCACCGCGCGGTGATCGACTGCTACCCCGACTTCTTCGCCTCGCGCGTGAACTACGACGTGGCGCAAGGGCTCGACGGCCAGGGCGACTGGCGCTCGGGCGTGCTGGAGCAGTCGTGGCGCGTCGGTGGCGCCACGGGCGCGGAGATCGCGGCGCTCGAAGCCTTTCACCAGGACCCGGCGTGCCAGCGCGTGCACGCGTCCTGCTTCGAGGTGTACGGCGAGGCCGCCCGCGTGCCCGCCGGCGCCATCGTGGCCTACCAGGGCAACGACCCCGAGGCCGGGCCGCTGTGCAAATACACGGTGATCAAAAACACCACCACCCCGCATGCCGACACGCCATAGTTCCATCGACATTCCCGTGGACGGCCATCACATCGAGGGCACGCTGTTCGCCGCGTCCAGCATGGTGCCGGGCGTGTTGCTGGTGCACGGCTGGGACGGCAGCCAGGAGCAGTACCTCAAGCGCGCGCAGGAGATCGCCGCGCTCGGCTGCGTCTGCCTGACCTTCGACCTGCGCGGCCATGCGCGCCATGAAGGGCTGCGCCAGCAGGTGACGCGCGAAGACAACCTGCGCGACGTGCTCGCCGCCTACGACGCGCTGGTGGGCCACCCGACCGTCGACCCCGCAGCCGTCGCCATCGTCGGCAGCAGCTACGGCGGCTACCTGGCCGCGCTCGTCAGTGCGATGCGGCCCGTGCGCTGGCTCGCGCTGCGCGCGCCCGCGCTGTACCGCGACGGCGAGTGGGACACGCCCAAGGGCCTGCTGAGCCGCTCCGACCTCGTGGCCTACCGCCGCACGCTCGTCGGGCCCGACGACAACCGCGCGCTCGCGGCCTGCGCGGCCTTCACCGGCGACGTGCTCATCGTCGAATCGGAAGACGACCAGACCGTGCCGCACCCCGTCATCGAGAACTACCTCGCGGCCTTCAAGCGCGTGCGCTCGGCGACCTACCGCACCTTGTCCGGCGCCGACCACGCGCTGTCGCGCCTGGAGTCGCGCCAGGCCTATGGCGCGCTGCTCGTGTCGTGGATCACCGAGATGACGCTGGGCGCCAAGGCGACGTCGACGCTCACCAGGCCGGTGACGAGCGGCTCGGCCTGAGGCACGCGCCGAGGCTGTAGGCCGCTTCCTTCCCGAACATGCGCGCCAGTCCATCACCACGCGCCGCGTCGCGCGCGCCGAATCCTGACCCCATGGTGACGGAGACAAAGAGATGGACTTCGAAGGCATCTACTGCTTCGATACGGCCACGGTGCGTTTCGCCGTGTACCCCGACGGTCCCGACGGCGCGCGCGTGCTGGCGCAGATTTCGCAAGACGTGCTGCACGATGCGCTCGGCGCGAAGGAAATCGGCGAGCACACGCTGCATGCCTGCAAGCGGCATTTCGACGTGATCTCGGCGGCGGCGGTGGCGCGCTTCAGGGCCGATCCGCACGGGCCCATCGTGCTGGCCTGTGCCGATTTCGCACGGATGCGCGCACGGCAGTGAGACGCGGGCGGCGGGGCACTGTCGGGCGAAAGTTCTCGCACGCCGCTCGCATCGTGCGACCTGTCTATTTGGTTACAAAAGCAACCCATCCGGGCTGCATTTTCGGGGGCGCAACGACCTAGACTGCGCCTCGTTTCCTCAGGAGCCTTCCCATGCCCATGGACTTTCTGGAGCGCATCGAAGACGCGTCGTTCCCGATGGCGGTCCGCGACGAAGCCGACATCCACTGCGCGACCATGCTGGTCGCTGCGCACCTCATCGAAGCCGTGCTGCCACCGGCCGCCAGCGGCACGGGCCCGCGCGTCGCTGTCGTCCTGCTCATCACGCCGCAAGGGCGCGCGGCGCTGCGGCTGCGAAGGGATGCGCTGCAGACCTGAGCGTGCGCCGTGTGCGAGTGAACTGACGTTAGAATCCGCGCCTGCTGCGGGTGTAGTTCAATGGTAGAACGGCAGCTTCCCAAGCTTCATACGAGGGTTCGATTCCCTTCACCCGCTCCAGCCCCCATTCCTCGGCGCCCGGCAGCCTCTCAACCGATGCCGTGCTGCCGCAGCACCTCGGCCTCATCGCCGGTGATCCAGCCGAACACCTTCGCGCTGTCCCCCTCGAGCCGCACCAGATAGACATTGGTGAAGTCGATCACCTTCTGCACGCCCTCGACCTTGTAGATCGCTCTCCACGCCACGCGGGCGAGCCCGTGCAAATCGTCGATGGCCGAGATGTCCAGGTTGCGCACGGTCATCCGTTGCACGCCGGTGTCGCGGTAATGCTTGAACCCCTTCGCGGACACGCGCCTGAGTTCTTCATCGTTCTTGCCCGTGAAGACGCCTGCGGGCGAGGCGGCAATGAAGCACGCGGCGTAAAGCGCCGCCACGGCCTCGAGGTCGGCTTCGCCGGTCAGCCCCGCATTGAATTCCCGCTCATAGCGGTCGAACAACGCGCGCGTCGCGGATTGGATCGGGTGGGCTTCGGCTCCGTTGAGCATGATGGCGGGCACTCCTTGTCGATGGCGTTTCCGACCGGATGCCCGTCATGCCATGCCCGTATCAAGGTCGAATTTCGGTGACCTTCGCACCCTGCACCGACGCACCCGCCTCCAGGCCCACATTGGTCATCACGAAAGCGACCACGGGCTGCCGGAAGGTGCTGCTGTCGACGACGCCGTTGGCACCGTAGCGTGCCAGCGCCACCGTCGCGTCGACGCCCACCGTCCAGCCCCGGCTCTGGCGGAACTTGTCCAGCGCCTCCCTGGAGGTGAACACGTAGAACACGGCCTTCGACTGCGCACCGGCCTGGAAGCCGATGGAGCCGGCGGTCGTGCTGTAGTAGCTCTGCGTGCGGCCGCCGCTGCGCAGGGCACCGCGACCATAGTCGGCGCCGATGCCGAAGCTTCCGCCCACCACGGACGGGAACACCAGCACGCCCTGCGCGCCAGCGACGAGCGCGCGCGAACCGGCGACGGTGTCATAGAGGCGGGCCAGCGATGCGTCGACCTGGGCGTCGATGGCCGATGCCGACGACGCCGGGATGTCGTTCGCCGCGCCGGTGGGGCGGGTGACGGTGCAGCCGGTCACGGCGAGGCTCGCCGCGATGGCGGCGGCTGCAAGCAGGTGGAAAGGTGCGACGTGCATGGCAAGTCCTCCAGGAAAAAAGGGAAGGGGCAGTGAATCGGGGTGAAGGACCTCGCCTGGTCAGACCTTCTCAGGCCTCGACGGGTTGTGAGATGCCGCACAGCGCCTCGGCGGCCGGCTTGACCTTGGGCTCCTTCACCGCGACATCGGCCAGCGCCAGGATGCCCACCAGCCGCTTGTCGCGGTTGACGATGGGCAGGCGCCGGATCTGGTGCTCGGCCATGAGCTGCGCCGCATGATCGACCGCGTCGTCCTCGTAGGCCCAGTGGATGCCGTCCGACATGACGTCGCGCACCTTGGCGTTGCCGTCGTGTCCCTCGGCGATGCCGCGCACGGCAATGTCGCGGTCCGAGATCGCGCCGATCATGCGGTCGTTCTCGCCCACCGGCATCATCCCGAAGTCGCCGTCGCGCATGCGCCTGGCGGCCTCCGCGAGGGTGGCGTCGGGACTGATGACCTCGACATCGCGGGTCATCACAGCGTTGACTTTTTGCATCTGGAATCCTTTGAAGAAAAAGTAAGTTGGGCGGCTGTGGTCAATGGCAGGAAAAGGGGTGCGCACGGCACTGAACCGGCGCAGCTACAGGTCTAGTCTTCTGCGCGGCCCAAGGTGTAGGACAACCGCCGAAAAGCCGGTGGTGCAAAGGAAGAACGCGCGCATGCCGCAGCCTGGGCGTGTCCCTATGTCGCGAAGGGCGTAGGGCTCACCGGGGTTGATGACCGTCGCTGATGCGTGCCCGCCACATCGCCCCCGCGGCGGCTGTGACCAATCGCGGCAATATCGTTACGGCCTGTTGAACGCGACGCCGAAGCCGCGTTCTCGACGCCGCGCGCGCAGCGGGCCGCTTCATTGGACCTCGCCCTGCGCCATGCCCGCGGGCCTTCGAGACAAACGCGATCACGCGCTGTTCCGCGCGTGCCGACACGCCCGGCCCGTGTCAACCCCCACCGCCGCAACACCTATGTAGGACTTCGCCCGGTCCGCGGCCGAAAAGTAGATGTGAAGTTCGCACATCTTGTTTCTCCCGGAAGCAGGGTCGGCCGCGCTTTGGGCGTACCTTTATTGCACCGCAGCACGAAAAATCGAAGGCGCGGACCGAGGGGTCGGGAGGTTGATTCGAGTCTCTTTCTTCACCAGACGGCATGCCGTTCGCCGGCATGCCGTCGATGTTTCCAAGAGGTGGTTATGCGAGTGTCCAGACCCATTCCTTTTCCGTCGGAACCGGGCCGACCGCGCGCCCCGGGTGCCGGAAGTGCCCGGCGCCAGCGGGGCGCCTTCGTTCCCAAGCTGGCGGCCTATGCGCTGCTGGCCTTCGTGCTGTGGCTGATGGTGGCCACGCTGGTCGAGCCGCTGCTGTCCTCGCAGGCCACGCGCGCCGTGCTGCAGGCGCCGGTCGGCATCGTCACGTCGCCGATCAACGGCGTGGTGACGCAGATGGCGGTGCGCACGCGCGACGCGGTGGCGCCCGGCACAGTGGTGGCCACGGTGCGCAACCCGACCGTCAGCCAGGAGATCCTCACCACGCTGACCACGCAGCGCCTGGCCCTGCAGAGCCAGCTGTCGCAGCTGGGCAACCAGTACAAGTCCGACAGCCAGGAGATGCGCTCCATCGGCCAGCAGGCGCAGGTGACCCGTCAGGCCTCGCTGGCGCAGACCTGGGACGCCTGGGAGATCGCACAGCGCCAGCGCGACGTGGCGCACAGCGTGGTCGCCGAGCAGGAGAACAAGGTGCGCACCAACGAAGCGCTGCTGAAAGAAGGCGCCATCAGCGAACAGGTGATGAACGCGTCCGAGGCCCAGCTGAGCACCGCGCGTGCCAATGCGGCGGTGGCCGAGCAGGCCTTCGCGGGACAGGCGCAGACGGTGGTGAGCGCGGGGCAGGGCGCCTTCGTGGGCACCAGCGGCAACAGCCTGTTCCAGACGCTCGCGAGCCGGCGTGAAGCGCTGCGCAACAGCAGCGACCGCGCGCGCCAGGACGGCACCGCGATCGTCAAGCAGCTCACGCAGATCACGCAGCTCGAGGACGAAGAGCGCCGCCGCGTCGACAAGCTCGCCGCCTACGAGGTCAAGGCGAGCCAGCCCGGCATGGTGCACACGGTGCTGGCGCCCGAGGGCGCGTATGTCACGGCGGGCTCCTCGCTGGTGCGCGTGACCGACTGCAGCCGGATCGGCGTCGTCGCCGTGTTTCCCGCGCGGCTGGCCAAGCGGCTGAGCGTCGGCTCGAAGCTCGACGTGAAGGTGGCGCAGAACGTCGACGTGCCAGCGCGCGTCGAGCAGCTGCTGCCCGTGGCCTCCGACGCACTGCAGAGCACGTACAGCGTGCCCTTCCCCTTTGCCGAGCAGGGCTCGATCTATGCGGTGGCGCGCATCGAGGCACCCGAGCCGCCGCCCTCGGAAGACGGCAGCCGCCAGACCCTGTGCGTGCCGGGCAAGGTGGTCTCGGCCAGCCTCGCCAAGGCGTGAAAAAGCATGTCGCGCAGCCCACCGAGAACGCCATGTCGATCCCTTTCTCTTTCCGTGCCGTGGCACGGTGCGCCGCCGCATCGATGGCGCTTGCCGGCATCGCTGCTGCTGCGCCTCCCTCTTCACCCGGTGCCACGCAGAAGGCCCTCGCCCGCGAGAGCTGCGACGGCCTGCGCCGCGCCGTCGCGCACGACCAGGGCGGCGCCACGTCGGGGCCGTTGTTCCTGAGCAGCTACCGCCCGGCGAACGCACAGGGCGAGCCGCCGTTCGAGCCCGCGCTGGCGGGCGCCGGCTTCACCTACGACAACGCGCTGGCCGGCATCGCACTGCTGGCGTGCGGCGAGCGCGCCGCGGCGCGGCGCATCGGTGACGCCGTGGTGCGGGCCGTGGCGCACGACCAGACGATGCCCGACGGGCGCGTGCGCAATGCCTACCGCGCCGGGCCGGTCACCGAGGAAAAGCCCGCGCTGCCCGGCCGCTGGGACGCCGGGCGCAAGCAGTGGATCGCCGATGCCTACCAGGTCAGCACGGCCACCGGCAACGTGGCCTGGGCCGCGCTGCTGCTGCTGAACCTGCACCAGGCCGAACCGACGCCCGCCTACCTGGCGACCGCGCGCCGGCTGCTGGCCTGGACCGAGCAGAACACGCGCGCCAGGAACGGCCCCGACGGCTACAACGGCGGGCGCCACGGCTGGGACCACGCGCAGCGCGCGCAGACCTGGAAGTCGACCGAGCACAACCTGGACATCGCCGTGGCGGCGGCGTGGGCCGCACGGGCCGTGCGCGCCGACGGCCAGCCGGACGGACCCGAGCCACGGCAGGCGCGCACCGCGCTCGATTTCGTGGGCCGCATGTGGAACCCGTCGGAGCAGCGCTTTCACATCGGCACCAAGGAAGATGGCGCCACCATCTCCACCGAAGGCTCCGGCCTCGATGCGCAGCTGTGGCCGGTGCTCGCGGCGCCCGAGGGCTCCTGCGCCTGGGTGCGCAGCCTCGACTGGGTGGAGAAGCACCACCGCGTCGGCGCGGGCTACGGTTTCTCGCGCGAGCCCGACGGCATCTGGACCGAAGGCAGCGCACAGGCCGCCGCCACGCTGGTGGCCCGCAAGGGCGCGGCGCCCGAGGCGCTGTGGCAACTGCTTGCATCGCAGCGCGCCGGCAACGGCCTGTACTACGCCACGCCGAGCGCGCGCATTGCCACCGGCCTGGCCATCGGCCCCGATTCGACCGGTGCCGATTTCTTCTACTACCGCTGGCCGCACCTGGGCGCGACCGCCTGGATCGCCCTGGCCGCCACGGGTTTCAACCCCTTCACCGGCAAGACCGCCGCATCGGAAGTCCCCTCATGTCCAGCCTGATCGCCACACCGGAATTCCAGCTCAACGCCTTGGTCGGGGGGCTCGCCTTGCTCCTCATGACCTGGGCCAGGGTCGAGCGCATCACCCACCGCGTGCTGTTCGGTGCGCTCACCGCGTTGCTGCTGCTGCGCTACGCCGTCTGGCGCGTGGTCGCCACGATGCCGCCTTCGGACCTGGGCTTCGAAACCCTGTTCGCCTGGGTGTTCCTGGGCTTCGAGCTCACGGCCATCGTCTACACGCTGATGTCGATCCACATGCTCATGCGGCGCCGCGACAACCGCGCGCAGGCCGACCGGGGCGAGGCCGCGTTGCGCGAACGCCATGCGCGTGGCGAGGAGGTGCCGGCCGTCGATGTCTTCATCTGCACCTACAACGAAGAGCTGGCCGTGCTCGAGAAGACCATCATCGCCGCGCAGGCCATCGACTACCCGCGGCTGAACGTCTGGGTGCTCGACGACACGCGGCGCGACTGGCTGCGCGCGTACTGCGAGCGCCGCGGCGTGCACTACGCGCGGCGGCCCGACAACCGCCACGCCAAGGCGGGCAACCTCAACAACGGCCTGCGCCTGTCCGCGGGCGTGACCGACGCGCCGTTCATCCTCGTGCTCGACGCCGACTTCGCGCCGCAGCGCCAGATCGTCTACCGCATGCTGGGCCTGTTCGAGGACCGCCGCGTGGGGCTGGTGCAGACGCCGCAGTTCTATTACAACGCCGACCCCATCCAGCACAACTTGCGTGCCACCGACAGCTGGGTCGACGAGCAGCGCGTGTTCTTCGACGTGCTGCAGCCCGCCAAGGACGCGGTCGATTCGGCGTTCTGCGTGGGCACCTCGTTCATCGTGCGGCGCGACGCGATCACCGAGGCCGGCGGGTTCCCGGTGGGCAGCGTGTGCGAAGACATCCACACCACCTACCTGCTGCTGCGCCACGGCCGCATCACGCGCTGGCTGGGCGAGCGGCTGTCCAACGGGCTGTCGGCCGAAAGCATCATCGACTACATCAACCAGCGCAGCCGCTGGTGCCTGGGCACCGTGCAGCTCGCGCTGCTGCCCGACGGGCCCCTGCGCGGCCCGGGCTACAGCCTGTCGGCGCGGATGCACTTCCTGCACGGGCTGCTGCACTGGCTGGGCAAGCCTTTCATGGTGCTGGTGCTGCTGGCGCCTGCGTTGTACTGGTATGCCGGCGTCTCGGCCTTCCATGCCACGCCGCAGGCCTTTGCGGCCTACGGCCTGCCGTCGCTCGTGATGTTCTGGGCCTACAGCTACTGGGTCAGCCAGCGGCGCTGCCTGCCCGTGTTCAGCGAGGTGAGCCAGCTGGTGGCGGCGATGGCCGTGAGCGGCACGCTGGCGCGCGCGATGCTGAAGCCCTTCGGCCATCCGTTCAAGGTGACGGCCAAGGGGCTGGACCGCTCGCGCACCGTGGTGCACTGGAAGCTGGTGGCCGTCTTCGGCGGCCTGCTGGTGGCGCTGCAGGGCGCGGCCGCGATGGCGGCCCTGGGCGGCGAGGCGCTCACGCCGGGCGACCAGCTCAACCTCGTGTGGACCGGCATCGCGCTGGTGCTGTGCCTGAGTGCGCTCATGGCCTGCGTCGACCTGCCGCGCCCGCAGCAGGAAGAGCGCTTTCCCTGGCGTGCGCGGGCACGGGTGCGCACGGCGGCGGGCGAGGGCGAGTCGCGCTTCGTCAACATCGCGGCCGACGGCGCGCTGCTCGAAGGCCGGGGGCCGCTGAAGCGCCTGCGGGTCGGGCAGCTGCTGGAGGTGCATGTCGAGCCTGTCGGCTGGCTGCCGGCCCACCTCGCCGCGCGCGGCAGGGCGGGCGCCGAGCTGAAGTTCGCCGCCACCGAGGCGCAGCGCGAAGACCTGGTGCGCCATGTCTTCAACGTGCCGCCGAGCCACGTGGCCGTGCAGGTGCGGCCCTGGCAGGCGGCGTCGGCGCTGTTCGCGAGCGCGGGCATGCGCGCGCCGGGCGCGGGCTTCGCGCGGCTGTCGCTGCGCCTGCTCTTCGCGGTGCTGGCCGTGTGCATCGTGCTGGTGACGACCGGGTGCAACCTCACGCCGCCGCTCAAGAACCCCGACCTGACGGTGCCTTCGCAATGGCCTGCGGGCACGACGGCGCCGGGCACGCAGCCCGTGGACTGGCGCAGCTTCGTGCAGGACGAGGAGCTGCGCGGCCTGATCGCCACCGCGCTCGAGCAGAACCGCGACCTGCGCGCCTATGCCGCGAAGGCCCGCGAGGCGCGCGCGAACTATGCGGGCAACCGCGCTTCGCTGTTCCCGGCGCTGGGCCTGTCGGCGCATGCCCAGCGCGCGCAGACCACGCCGCAGGGCTCGCTCAGCCCGGTCGGCAACCTGCCGTCGGACGGGCGCGTGTCCAACAGCTTCGACGTGCAGGCGGGCGTGATGTCGTACGAGCTGGATTTCTTCGGCCGGCAGCAGAGCACCGCGCAACAAAGCGGCGCGCTCGCCGAGGCCGGTGACAAGGACCACGCGGCCGCGCGCATGAACCTTGTGGGCGAGGTGTCGAACGCCTACCTCACGCTGCGCGCCGACCGTGCCCTGCTTGCGCTGGCTGAGTCCAACGAGGCCGCGCTGAACGCCAATGCCGACACGATCGGTCGCGCACGTGCGGTCGGCGGTGCCGCGCAGTTGGACGTGTACCGGGTGCAGTCGCTGCTGCAGACCGCGCGCGTGCGGCAGGAGGAATACCGCATGCGTGTCGCGCAGGACCTGCAGTGGCTCAACGTGCTGGTCGGGCGCCCCGTGCCGCCCGAGACGGGCAGCGCGCGGCCCTGGTCGGAGCGCTCCACGGCGCAGGTCGCGGCCGGCCTGCCGTCCAGCCTGCTGCAGCGCCGGCCCGACCTGCTCGCGGCCTATGCACGCGTCGAGGCCGCCAACGCCGGCGTGGGCGCGGCCAAGGCCGCGATGCTGCCGACCATTTCGCTCACGGCGCTGGCCGGCGGTGTCAGCAAGGAGCTGTCGACCTTGCTCAACAGCGGCAACAGCAGCTGGGCCGGCGTGCTGGGCGTGTCGCTGCCGATCTTCGACTGGGGCCGCCGGTCGGCCAACGTGAGTGCCAGCGAGGAGCGGCTGGCCGCCGCGATGGCCGGCTACGAATCGGCGGCGCAGGTCGCTTTTCGCGAGGTGGCCCACGCGCTGATCGCCAGTGACCACCTGCAGCCGCAGCTGGAGGCGCAACAGGCGCGCGTGCAGGTGCTCGAGAAGGTGGCCGGCATCTCGCGCACGCGCTTTCGCAGCGGCATGGAAGACTACTTCTCGAGCCAGGATGCGCAGCGCGAGCTCTACACCGGGCAGCAGCAGCTGATCGAACTGCAGCTCAAGGCGGCGGTGAACACCGTGAACCTGTACAAGGCGCTGGGCGGGGGCTGGGGCAGCGCGTAGCGCGTGGCGTCGGCGAAGACCGGCGATTCAGTTCACTGCACCTCGTCGCACCACACCCTGAACCCATCCAGCTCGTTGGGCCCGAAGGTGTTGGACAGCGCGACGTCGCTGGCGTCGCGCCCTTGCGCGATCAGCACGCGGCCGATGCGGGGCACGTTGTTGCGCGCGTCGAAGGTGTACCAGCGGTCGCCCAGGAACGCCTCGAACCAGCCCGCGAAGTCCATCGTGCCGTGCGGCGGCGGGGTGCCGACATCGCCGAGGTAGCCGCTGCAATAGCGGGCCGGAATGTTCAGGCAGCGGCACAGCGTGATGGCCAGGTGCGCATAGTCGCGGCACACGCCTTGCCCTTCCTTGAAGGCTTCGAACGCCGAGCGGGTGCGCCGCGCATGCGGGTAGCCGAACTCGATGTGCTGGTGCACGAAGTCGCACACCGCCTGCACGCGGCCCCAGCCGGTCGGGCCGTTGCCGAAGCGCTGCCAGGCGAAGTCGGACAGCAGGTCGGTTTCGCAGTACCGGCTGCCCAGCAGGTAGAGCAGGGTGGACTCGGGCAGGTACTCCACCGGCACCTGCGGCGCCGAGGGCACGACGATGTCGGGTGCGCCGCTGTCGTGGACCACGGTGTCCGTGCTCAGCACGAAGCGGCCCGCGGGGGCGACCAGGCGTGTGCACCAGTTCCCGAACAGGTCACGGTACGCGGTGGTGGGAACGGCCGGTTTCGTGAGCAGATGGTCCGGGCGCAGCAGGTCCGAGGCGCGCGAGTAGTGAATGCTGAGGGCCAGGATCATCGGCGTCGGCCGGGGAAACTGGTAGGCGATCTCGAAACCGAGTTGGATGTTCATCGGCCCATGATGCGCCTTCATTCGCCAGCGCGCGGGAATTCGCGGTGCGATGCCAGCGCGCGGCGGCTTTCAGGGGGCGTCGCCGGACCCCGACGTGGCGTGGCGCTGCTCGGCGTAGGCCTTCAGCGACAGCATGGTCCGGGGCAGCCCATGTCGAACCTGCTTGGCGACGCCCGGCCCGAACAGGAAGGCCAGGGCGCCGGTGAACCATACGCGGTGCACCACGTCCGAGCCACTGTCTGTTGCAGACACCGTGTGCTTGAAGTGCATGCGGAACAGGGGGATGTAGCCCTGCGCGGTGAACGACCGGCCCTCGGAGCGCTCCGTGACCACCATCGGGACGCCCATGCCTTTTTGCGGAACGATCCGGCCCTTGGTGCCCACGGCGAAGGGGCCGTCGAGCCGGGCCTGCTTGGTGTCCGGGTCCCACAGGTGCCATCGGTCGACCTCGCTCCAGATGCGGTCGATGACCCGGGGCGGGACGGCGATGTGGATGCGTTCTTCGATGTGCATGGGAGGAGGGGTTGAAGGGATCGTGGAGCCTAACGCACGCGGCGCGCCATGCCTTGCGCCTCCAGTCGTCAGCGCTCCTTGCGCAGGATGGCTTCCAGCGCCTCCATCGCCTGCGACGCTGAGGGACTGAGGTAGCCGCCGGCGCGCCGCACGATGCCCACGCGGCGGGTCGATCGCCATCCGCCGACGGGGCTGACCGGCACGAACTGCGCCGCGACCGGGGGCTCTTTCAGCACCGAACGCGGCACCGGCATCAAGGCGCCCAGCGAGCGCACCAGCGCCAGCTCGCGCTGGGATGAACGCGAGGTGCCCACCGGCTCGGGCGGGTCGAGCCGGTGCGCGCGGAAGTTCGCTTCGAACTCGGTGTGCGTCGACGTGCCGGGCGCCATGACGATCCACCGCGCCTGCGCGAGCTGGTCCCAGCCCACCTCGCGCCGGGTGCGCGCCAGCGGATGGCCGATCGGCGCCATGGGCAGCAGGGGGTCGTCCCGCAGGCCTTCCCATGCCAGCGCGGCCGCCGGTTTCTTGTGCAGGCCGGTCAGGGCGAACTCCAGCTCGCCCATGGCGACGGCCCGCGTGAGCGAGTCGGAGTTGCCACCCGACAGGTCCACGCGGATCCCGCGCTCGATGAGCGCAGCCACCACCGGCAGCACCCAGCGGTCGGGAATGCCGTCGCCGACACCGCAGCGCAGCACCCCGGCGCGCGCCTGCCGCAGGTCGCGCAGTTCCGCATGCAGGTCGGTGGCGTCCAGGTCGATGCGCTGCGCCCGCTTCAGGAAGGCCTGGCCCAGCTCGGTGGGGCGCATGCCCCGGGCCAGCCGTTCGAACAGCTTGACCTTGGTGGCGCGCTCGAGCCGCGTCACGGCCTTGCTCAGGGTGCCCGGTGAAATGCCGAGACAGGCCGAGGCATGGCTCAGCCCGCCTTCGCGCGCGATCACCACGGCCAGATGGAGGTCGTTCAAGTTCATGGTTTTCCAAAGTGGAAAAGGTCGCCACGGAATGTAGGTTGCTGCGCGCCGGGCGGCAACCTATCGTTCAGTCCGGACACCACCAGGAGACACACCCCTCATGCTTCGCAGTTCTTTCTTCCTGGGCGCCCTGTGCGCCTTCTGGGCCCTGGGGACTGCCTCGGCCTGCGCACAAGCGGCCTATCCTTCGCGCCCCATCACGCTGGTGGTTCCGTTCGCCGCGGGCAGCGGCACCGACATCGGCGCGCGCGTGCTGGCCAAGGACCTGACGGACATCCTGAAGACGCCCGTCATCGTCGACAACAGGCAGGGCGCGAACGGCGCGCTGGGAACGGCGGCGGCCGCGCGCGCGAAGCCCGACGGGTACACGCTGCTGATCGGCTCGGCCACGACCAACGCCGTCAATTTCTCGTTCTTCCCGGCCAGGCTCGGCTATGAACCCGGGTCGTTCGAGATGGTGGCGGGCCTGGGCACCAGCCCGATCTCGCTGTACGTTGCGGCCAACGCCAAGTGGCGCAACCTGGCCGACCTGATGGCCTACGGCAAGGCCCATCCGAACGCGCTCAGGTGCGGCAGCGGCAACGCCGTGACGCAGGTGGCCTGCGAGATCTTTCGCAAGTCGGCGGGCATCGACGCCGTCACGGTTCCCTACAAGTCGAACCCGCAATCGCTGGCGGACCTGGCTGGCGGGCACATCGACTTCGCGTTTTCCGACGCGTCGGTGGCCAAGGTCTTCATCGACGGGAACAAGCTGAAGCCGCTGGCCGTGGCCGCCGCGCGGCGCTATCCGGCCACGCCGGACGTCGGCACGTTCCGCGAACAAGGCATTGCCGATTTCGAGATCACCGGATGGACCGCCGTATTCGTGCCCGCGGGCACGCCCGCGCCCATCGTCGAGACGCTGCATGCGGCCATCCGCAAGTCGTCGGCGTCGCCCGAGTCGGTGCAACTGCGCGCCAGCAGCGGAACGCAGCCGCTGGCGTTCAATCTGGAAGAGGGCCGCCGCTTCGCCCGGGAAGAGATCGCCCGCTGGGCGCGCTATGTGAAGAACAGTGGCGTCAAGCCGGAGTGACGCGATGACATCGACCCCCACACCCCTGGCCGGCTTGCGCGTCATCGACTGGACCCATGTGCTGGCCGGCCCCTTTGCCGGCTACCAGCTCGGCCTGCTCGGCGCCGAGGTGATCCGCATCGAGCGCGCCGACGGCGACGACATGATTCGCGCCAAGGGCCTCGATGCCGAACTGACCGCGCTCGGACTGGGCGAGACCTTCGTGACGCAGGGCGCGGGCAAGCGCTCGCTGGCCATCGATGCGCGCGACCCGCGGGCCAAACAGGCGCTGAGCGAACTGATCGGCAGCGCGGATGTGCTGCTGGAAAACTTCCGGCCCGGCAAGCTGGCGGCGCTCGGCTTCGATCCGCAGCAACTGATCGCGCGCCATCCGCAGCTGGTCGTCTGCTCGATCACCGGCTTCGGCCCCGCATCGGACCGGCGCGCTTACGACCACGTGATCCAGGCCGCGAGCGGGCTCATGGCGGCCAACGCCGACCGCGACGGCAAGCCGCAGCGCGTGGGTTTTCCGCTCGTCGACTACGCCGTGGGCCAGCAGGCGGCGTTGGCGGTGATGAGCGCGCTCTACCGGCGCGACCGACCGAGCGGCGAGGCGCGCACGCGCGGCGAATGGCTCCAGGTGTCGATGATGGGCGCGGCGCTCACGCTGATGGCGCCCACCTACGCGGGGCCGCTGGTCAGCGGCATGGAGATGCCGCGCAGCGCATCGACCGCGTTTTCAGGCAGCCCGCTGTCGGGCACTTTCGAGGTGGCCGACGGCCAGCTGGCCATCGTCTGCAATGCGGCCGACCAGGCGAAGGGGCTGCTGAACGCGCTGCGCGAAACCGGCACGGACGCCTCGCTGCTGTCGTCACTGCACGAGGCCGCCGAACTGCGCGACGTGCCGCGCGCGCAGGCATTGCTCGGCCAGGCGCTGGGTGGACGGACCACAGCCGAATGGGATGCGCTGCTGACCCGCCACGGCGTGCCCGCGACGCCGGTGGTGCGCCCCGCGCAGGCGGCGGCACAGATGGCGCGCGACTGGCCGCACGTGGAACTGCCGTTGCCGAACGGCGCGCGGCGGGTGCCGGTGCCAGGCATCGGCTTCACGTCCAGCGAGCCGCTGACACCTTCGCTGCGCGCGCCGGTGCGTCGCGGCGCGGACACGCGCCGCCTCCTGGCCGAAGCCGGGCTGGAGGCCTCGGCCATCGCGGCCATGCTCGCCGACGGTGCGGCGAGCGAGCCCTCGGACTGAGCGCCACGGTGGTCCCGCCGGTGCTGCGGCGCGTCCCGATTCGCGGTCGAAAGTGTGGCGAAAACGCCGAGAAAAATATTTCTCCAGGTTTTTCAGCGTCGCTGCCTGTTTCGCAGGCACCGTGTTGCAGGCCCCGCCAGGCAAGGGTTTCGCGCGCTGCGCACACGGTTTTCCACAACATTGTCCCCATCGGGATTGGAAAACCCGTCACTTCGATGTGCTAGGGCGCGAACCGGGCAGGGGCAGCCGCAGCCAGACGGTGGTGCCGGCACCGGGCGTGCTGTCCGCGCCCAGGGTGCCGTTGTGTTTCTGGACCACCGCGCGCACGACGGAAAAGCCCAGCCCCATGCGCCGTGTGCCCGTGCCCTTGGTCTCGCCGGGGGCGGCTTCCGGCGCGGTGGGCGCGCGCCGGCCGCGCGGCGCGTGGAGCAGGGCGTCGAGCTGTCCGGGCGTCATGCCCGAGCCCTGGTCGCTGACGGAGATCCGCACGCTGGTCGCATCCGCGCCGTCGGCGCCGGGTTCGATGGCCATGCCCAATTCCACGCGGCGGCCGGACGGGCTGTGGCGGATGGCGTTGTTCAGCAGGTTGACGATGGCGCGGGTCAGCAAGGCCCCGTCGGCGCGCAGGATCGTGTCGCCGGCGTCGTCGTCGATGCGGGCTTCGACGCGCACGCCGTGGGCCTGCGCGTAGTGCCACACTTGGTCTCTGGCATCGAGCAGCACGGCGCCGACGTGCGTGTCCGCAAACCGGTAGTCGTCCGATTCGGCGAGCGCGAAATCCATGAAGCCCTCGGCCATCGCCAGGGTGCGCTCGGCTTCGCGGCCGATGGCCGAACGCATGTCGGCATCGGCCGTGGGGTGCATCGACAGGATGCTGAGGATCGTGACCTGCGGGCTGCGCAGGTCGTGCGACAGGAACTGGCGCCATTCGTCGCGCTGGCGCTGCGCTTCGCGCTCGGCCGTGAGCTCGGGCAGCATCACGACCCAGCCGCGGTCTTCGGGCGCGTCGCCGCTGAAGGCCGCGGCCTCCAGGCGGAACACGCGCGCGTCGGGGGTCGCGTACTCGCCCTGCAGCCGGTCGGTCCAGTGGGCGGCGTCCGTGCGGGGCGGCGCACCGCTGGCGGGCGGCACGGCCAGCGGCGCGATCAGCTCGGGCAGGCGCACGCCGCGCAGCGCGGGCGGGGCCTGGCCATCGTCCCCGTGCGATGGCATGGCACCGGCGCCCAGGAGTCGGAAGGCCGCGGCGTTGCCCGACCCGATGCGCCCCTCTTCGTCGCAGATCAGCATGGCCACGGGCATCGCCTGCATGGCCTTGTCCATGAGCTGCTGCATGCGCCGCAGGCGTGCAATGGCGCGGTCGAGCGCCTGCTTGGGATGCTCCGCCGGATCGGCGGGCGCCGGCGAGCGGGCCGGCATGACTTCGAAGGTGCCGCCGGGGAGGGCGTCGAGCACCTGCGCGCGCTTGCGCAGGTAGACGAACTGCGATTCGAGACGGCGCCAGCTCCACAGCAGGTAGAGGATGGCCAGGCCGAGCATCGGCGCCACAGGCGGCAGCCAGTGGTGCCACGCCAGCATGGCGACGCCGCTGATCAGCAGGCACGCGCTCGCGAGGCCGGCGGCGATCGGCAGCGCGTGCCGGCCCCGGCGGACCAGCAGCCACAGCGCGAGCCACAGCGGCACCACGGTCCAGGCCGCGTGCCACAGCGGCGGCGACACGCTCACATTGCGCCCGTGCATCAGGTTGTCGATGGCATTGGCATGCACTTCCACGCCGGGCAGCACGCCGCGGATGCCGGCGTTGGGCGTGAGCGTCTGGTCGCCGAGGCCGGGCGCGGTGGCGCCCACGAGCAGCAGCTTGTCGCGCAGCAGCTCGGCGGGCACTTCGCCGCGCAGCACGCTCACGTAGGGCACGGTGCGGTAGCTGCCGCGCGGGCCGGCGAACAGCAGGCGCAGCGGGCTCTGGCGAAGCCAGTCGGTCGACATGGCCTCGGGGTCGATCGCAGGCGAGGGGACGCGCTGTGCCATCAACGCGCCCACGTAGGGCTGCAGCTGGTTCGGATAGCCCTCGAGCAGGTACAGCGTGCGCGCCACGCCGTCGGTGTCGGGCGCGAGGCCGGCATGCCCCACGCCGCGGGCCTGGGCGGCAAAGTCCGGCAGCGGTGGCAGGAAGCCCGGCCATTCGTGGCTCGTGAAAGCCAGGGGGCTCGCATGCAGCAGCGGCAGGTACACGGGCAGCAGGCCCATGGCCTGCGCCAGGTGCGCGTCTTCGCGCGGGTCGGCGCTCGGCTCGGTCAGGAAGAGGTCGAGCAGCACCGCGCGCGGCGCCGCCGGCGCGAGCCGTTCGAGCAGGCGCGCGTGCGTCGCGCGGCTCCAGGGCCAGCGCCCGAGTTCGCGCAGGCTGTGCTCGTCGATGGCGATGATCAGGATGTCGGCCGACGCCCGGTGCGAGGCCAGGATCAGCAGGCGGTCGTGGATGTAGGCATCCATCTGCAGCAGGCCCGGGCGGTGCGCCAGGCCGAGCATGGCCAGCGGCAGCAGCAGCGCCATCAGCAGGCGTTCGACGACGAGGCGCATGCGCGTGGCCCCGCTTCAGCGCGCCGGAATGTCGAAGCTTCCGCCGAAACCGGTCGCTGCGGACGCAGCACCGTCGGGGGTGGCCTGGCGCGCGCGCCAGTGGTAGCGCCCGCCGAGCGCGAAGGGGCCGACCGTCATGCCGGTGGCATAGACCGCGGGCTCGTTCACCAGCAGCACGGCGAAGTCGGGGCTGCGCGCGAGTTCGAAGGTGTAGCGCTGGCCCGCGATGCCCGGCCAGCGGACCTCCACGCGCCCGTCGGGCAGTGCGGTCGACGTGCTCTGGCCGCCCGCGCCGCCTTCGACCGTGGGCAGGTAGACCGTGCCGTCGCCCGGCAGCCCTTCGAGCCGGGCGGCATCGAAGGCCGTGAGGCGCAGCTGGTACAGGCCCGACGGCAGTTCCGCCGGCACCGTGAAAGAAGGTCCTGGGCCGCGTTGCTCGTACACCGGCAGCAGGAAGCGCTCGTCGCGCGCCAATTGCAGGCGGTAGGTTTGCGCGCCCGCAACGGGCGTGAAGCGGAACGTGCGATCGTTGCGCGCCGTCGTTTCGGGCACCAGCTGGGGCGCCGGCAGCAGCCCCTGCGCTTGCGACGGGCCGCTCTCCAGCAGCACCGCGCCGCGGCCTTCGCGCAGCACGAGCGGCGGTTCGGACTGTGCGGTGCGTTGCACCACCACTTCGCCCGAAATCACTTCGCCGGTCAGCACGCCGTCTTCGTCGCGCACGCGAAAGTGCGTGCCGCGCACGCCCAGGCCCATCGACCGCGCGCGGATCTCGAACTGCTGGTTCGGCTGCTGCTTGTGCACCTGCGATTCGACGCGGCCTTCGATCAGCCGCAGCCGCACCGTGTTGGCGTCGATGGCCAGCACCTCCAGCGCGCTGCGCGAGGGCAGCACGACGCGGCTGCCGCCCGCCACCCCGAGGGTCACGAAGGCATCGGTGCCGGTGATGAGCGTGTCGCCGGCCTGGATCGGCAGGCCGGGCGTGAGGACCTGTTCAGGCACACCCGCGCGCTTGCGCGAGGCCCGGCCTTCGACCGCGGTGACCACGGCCGCGCCCTCGGGCACGAGCCGGCCGTCGGCAAAGTACAGCACCGTGCCCGGTTGCAACAGGCGCGGCTCGCCCACCTGGTTGCGTTGCTGCACTTCGGGCCAGCGCAGCGGCGTGTCCAGCTGCTGGCCCGAGATGCCCCACAGGGTTTCGCCCGGCTTCACCACGTGCGGCGACTGCGCGCCCGCCGCCGTGGCGACGAGCAGCGCGGCGCAGGCCAGGAGGCGGTGCGGGCGGAACGGGCCGAACGGTGGTTGGTGCGTCGTCGCCATCAGGAATCCGCCTGCGGTGCGTGTTGCGTGGCCTCGAGCCGGTAGCCGCGGCCGTACACCGTGCGCAGGCTCAGTCCGCTTTCGGCTTCGAGGCCGAGCTTGCTGCGCAGCCGGTAGATGTGGCTGTCCAGCGTGCGCGAAGGCAGCTCTTCGTTGCTGTAGCCGGCGCTTTCGAGCAGATGCGCGCGCGACACCGTGTCGCCCATGTGCTGGAACAGCGTCAGCGCGAGCTTGAACTCGCGGTCGGTGAGGGCGTGCCGCTGCGGCGCGGCGTCGTCGCCGGGGGCCGGGTGGATCAGGACGCTTTGCGACACCCGTTCGAACTCCCAGCGGCCGAAGCGCTCGCCGTCGGACGGCGCGAGCGGCACGCGCCGGGCCATCAGGCGCTGCACGCGGGCGCGCAGTTCGAGCGGTCGGAAAGGTTTGACGATGTAGTCGTCGGCGCCGAGGTTCAGCGCCTGCACCACGTCGTGCTCGGAAGCGCGCGAGCTCAGCATGAGCACCGGCACCTTGTCGGTCTGCCACTTGCGCAGCCACTGCAGCAATTCGACGCCGGCCAGGCCGGGCACGTTCCAGTCGAGCACCAGCAGATCGAAGCTTTCGCGCCGCAGTGCCTGTTGCAAGGTCGACCCGTTCGAAAACGTGATGCAGGTCACATTCGTCTCGCCAATTGTTAACAGCTGCTCGAGTGTCCGCACGAGATGCGAGAGCTGGTTCGGGTCGTCTTCAAGGATGGCGATGCGCATGGACTCCAGGGGTGGCGGCGGCAATTTTGACAGTGAATCCACACCCGAAATCTGACGAATTCCGTAGCGTGAACGTTAGCAACATTGTTGGCGATGGTTATGAAGTAGTAAAGAAATTCACAAATGCAGCCTAAAGCTGGCTGCAAATCTGACCAAACCTCACGCCGGCCCTTCGGCCCTCGAAGGCCCTCGACATCATCCGCCCCCTGTAGCGCCACCCGGCGCTCCGATCACTCCACATCTCCGGTCATCTCCGCTCGCCATGTCGCGATCCTGCGGGGTAAGGCCGGCTTGCATCCGAGGAACAGGGGAAATGAACAAGTCTTATCGATCCATCTGGAATGAGGCGCTGGGCGCTTGGGTTGCCGCGTCGGAAATTGCTTCGGCTCGAGGCAAGAAGAGCCGCAGCGCGCAACGCCAACTCGCGGCGCTGGGTCTGGGCATGCTCCTGTTGGGCGGGCCGGCGCTCGCGCAGGTCGGGATCGGGACGCCGAACCCGGACCCCAGTGCTTGGCTGACGATCGGCGCGGAGCCGGGCCCGGGCGTGCCGAACAAGGGCGTGCTGATGCCGCGCGTGGCATTGGCCGACGCATCGACCTGGGGCCTCGCCGCGCCCACGCCGGTGGAAGGCATGGTCGTCTTCAACACCACGGCAGGCACCTCGGCCAACGGCCTCGGCGTCGGGCTGATGACCTGGAAGAACGGTCGTTGGGTGAATGTCGACGAGACGCCGTACCTGCATGTGAATTCGACGGCGGTCGGCAATTCGACCCAGGCCAACTCGGGCGCCATCGGCGTCAATAGCGTGGCGATCGGCCCCGATGCGAAGGCGCTCGCGAACGACACCGTGGCCATGGGTAACGGCGCCGAGGCGCACAAGCTCGGCGACATCGCCATCGGCCGCGCCGCCATTGCGAGCGGTGGCGATCGCCTGACCGGACCGACCGAGAACTGGAGTTCCGTGGCGGTGGGCACCTATGCCTCCGCGACCGAAGGCAACTCCGTGGCCCTGGGGGGCTCGGCGAAGGCCGAGGGACGCGGCACGGCGCTGGGTTCGCGCGCCGAAGCCGGTTACGACACCGTCGCGATCGGCACGTTCGCGGGCATGGGCCGTCCCGCCAAGGTCGACCCCAACGATTTCAGCAATTCGCTCAACACCTTCGTCGGCAGCGGCTCGGGCGCGAGCGGCAATGGCGCGCGCAATTCCTACGTCGGCAACCAGGCGGGTTTTGCGGTGCAGGGCGACGAAAACGCCGGCATGGGCTACGGCGCGGGCGGGCTGTCGGCCGGCAACCGCAACGTCGCGGTGGGCCAGCGCGCCGGCCAGTTCGTGACGGGCGACCAGAACATCAACCAGGGCACGATGGCGGGCTTTCAGGCCAAGGGCAGCAACAACATCGCGCTCGGCACCCTGGCCAGCGCCAACCTGGCGCTGGCCGCGCAGGACCCGAACGCCCCGATCTCCCAGGCTGCTGTGCAGGCGGCGAGCCTGGCGGCGCAGACCGAGTACATGGGCTTTCTGGCCACGCGCGGCGTGACCGAGGCCGGCCTGGCCGACGGCACTTACACCCTGGACGCCAGCGGCAACGTCATCGAGGCCAGCAGCGGCAACGTGCTGGTCACCGCCGCCGAGCTGCAGACCTCGGTCACCCAGGCGTTCCAGCGCAACGGCGTGGCCGGCATCGACGCCAGCCGCACGACGGCCATCGGCCACCTGTCGCGCGCCACCGGCGACGACGCCGTGGCGCTGGGCTCGTCGGCGGTCGCCGGCGACAAGGCCGCCGTGGCCATCGGCACGGCGAGCAAGGCGTTCGGTGTGTCCAGCGTGGCGGTGGGCGACAGCGCCTTTGCGAAGGGCGAAGCCTCTATTGCCATGGGCAAGGGTGCCCAGGCCAACGGCACGCAGTCGATCAGCATCGGCACCGGCAACGTCGTCAACGGCAACAACAGCGGCGCCATCGGCGACCCGACCGTGATCGACGGCGCCAACAGCTACAGCGTGGGCAACAACAACACGCTGGGCGCTGCGGCGAACAACACCTTCGTGCTGGGCAACAACGTCAATGTCAACGTGGCCAATGCCACGGCACTGGGCGATTCGACCAGCGTGACGGTGGCTGATGGCGTGGCGCTGGGCAGCAAATCGGTGGCGAGCACGGACAAGGGCGTGGCGGGCTTCGACCCGGCCACGGGCCTGGCCTCGACGGACACCTCGGCCACGTGGAAGAGCACGCTGGGCGCGGTGAGCGTGGGCGGCAATGGCCAGACGCGGCAGATCACGAACGTGGCAGCGGGCACGCAAGCCACCGACGCGGTGAACGTGGCGCAGCTGAAAGAGGGCCAGACGCACTACTACAGCGTGAACGACAACGGCGTGCAGGGCGGCAACTACGCCAACGACGGCGCCACCGGCATCAATGCACTGGCGGCGGGCGTGGGCGCGCAGGCGAACGGCGAGCGCAGCGTGTCCATCGGCTATCTGGCCGGCGTGGGCGCCAGCGCCGGCCTGGCCGGCCAGAACAACGTGGGCATCGGCACTGAAGCGGGTGGCGGTGTCGTGGGGTCCAGCAACACCGCCGTGGGGTCCGCTGCGGGCAAGGACGTGGCGGGCAGCTCGAATGCGGCGTTCGGCATTGCGGCGGGCCAGGGCGTCCAGGGCGACTACAACCTGGCGATGGGTGTCTACAGCGGCATCGGGACCAAGGGCACCTACAACACCGCGATCGGCGGCAGCGCGGGCCAGGCCGTGAACGGCAACGACAACATCGCCATGGGCGACTTGTCGGGTGCCTCCGTCGTCGGCGATGCGAACATCGGCATCGGTGCTCTGGCTGGTGCTGGAACAACAGGCAGCAGCAACATCGCCATCGGCAGCCTGGCAGGCATCGTCGACACCGCGACGTTTGCCGGCATCACTGCCAACAACACGGTGAGCATCGGCAACAGCGCCGTGGCCAGCAAGGACGACGGCGTTGCCGTCGGCCATGGCGCGCAGGCTGCCGCCGTCAACAGCGTGGCGCTGGGCGCGGATTCGAAGGCGACGCAGGACGCAGCCGCACTGGCGCTCAAGAACGCCTATGTGCCGGCAGGCGCGACGACCGTGGCCGGCAGCGCGCCGGTGGGCGAGGTGTCGGTGGGCAGCGCGGGCAAGGAGCGGCGCATCACCAACGTGGCGGCGGGCTCGGACGATACGGATGCCGTCAACGTGAGCCAGCTCAAGGGCGCGCAGACGCACTACTACAGCGTGAACGACAACGGCACGCAGGGCGGCAACTACGACAACAAGGGCGCGACCGGCATCAATGCGATCGCGTCAGGCGTGGATGCCGTGGCCGCGGGTGTGGGCACCGTGGCGGTCGGCAACATGGCCGGCTCGGGCAGCACGGCGGCTGGCAACTCGCACAACACCTTCGTCGGGTACGGCGCGGGCCGGCAGGTTGCGGGAGCGGACAACACCGCCGTCGGCAACAGCGCCGGTGTGTCGGTGACGGGCGGGAACAACACCGCGCTCGGGTTGAGCGCGGGCGCCCGCGTCACCGGGGACTCCAACATCGGCATCGGCGTGAACGGCGGGGCAGTCACGACCGGTTTCTCCAACGTGGGCATCGGAAGTTCCGCGGGGCAGGGCACCAACGGCGCCTTCAACGTGGCGCTGGGCGGTCTTGCCGGCGGCGGGGTCCAGGGCAGCGCCAACGTCGCGATCGGCTTGAACGCGGGCGAGAGCGTCAGCGCCAGCAACACGGTCGCCATCGGCACCCGTGCCAAGGCCACGGGCGACAGCGGCGTCAGCATCGGCACCGATGCCAGCGCCACCTACGCGAACGCGGTGGCGCTCGGTGCCAACAGCACCACGGCCACGGACCTGGCGACGTTGAACGCTAACGCGGCCTACGTGCCGCCGGGCGCAACGTCGGTCGCCGGAGCGGTGCCGGTGGGCGAAGTGTCGGTAGGCGGCGTGGGCACCGAGCGGCGCATCACCAATGTGGCGGCCGGCGCGGTCGATACGGATGCGGTGAACGTGAGCCAGCTCAAGGCCGTCGATGCGACCGCCAACGCGGGATGGAATGTGGCTGCCAACGGTGAAGCCACGGGCGGCAATGTGGCCCCAGGGGCCAAGGTCGACTTCAGCAACTCGGACAGCAACATCGCGATCACGCGCACCGGCACGGATCTCGACTTCAAGCTGGCTGACGATGTGAAGGTCAACAACAGTGTGACGGTGGGCCAGAGCGTGCTGAACACCACGGGCCTGACGGTGAACGATGGAACGACCACCACGGCCGTTGCGGCCGGTGGCGTGACCAGCGGAACGGTCAACCTGAGTGGCGTGACGAACGACATCCAGGGGCTGAGCAACAAGACGCTGACCGATCCGAGCTTTGCGACGGTGGGCCGTGCGGCCACTGAAGAGCAGCTCAAGATCGTCAACGACACGGCCAGCGCAGGCTGGAACGTGGCAGCGAACGGTGAGGCCACGGGCGGCAATGTCGCGCCTGGCGGCAAGGTGGACTTCAGTAACTCCGACAGCAATGTCACGATCACCCGCAGCGGTACGAACCTTGACTTCAAGCTCGCTGACGACGTGAAGGTCAACAACAGCGTGACGGTGGGGCAGAGCGTGCTCAACACCACGGGCCTGACGGTGAACAACGGCACGACCACCACCGCAGTCGCGGCAGGTGGCGTGACCAGTGGCTCGGTCAACCTGAGTGGCGTGACCAACGACATCCAAGGTCTGAGCAACAAGACGTTGACTGATCCAAGCTTCGCGACTGTGGGCCGTGGGGCTACGGAAGAACAGCTCAAGATCGTCAATGACACGGCCAGCGCAGGCTGGAACGTGGCAGCGAACGGCGAAGCCACGGGTGGCAACGTCGCACCCGGCGGCAAGGTCGACTTCAGCAATTCCGACAGCAACGTCACGATCACCCGCAGCGGTACGAACCTCGACTTCAAGCTGGCGGATGACGTGAAGGTCAACAACAGCGTGACCGTGGGCCAGAGCGTGCTGAACACCACCGGTCTGACGGTCAACAACGGAACGACCACCACCGCAGTCGCGGCAGGCGGCGTGACCAGTGGCTCGGTCAACCTGAGTGGCGTGACCAACGACATCCAGGGTCTGAGCAACAAGACGCTGACTGATCCAAGCTTTGCGACGGTGGGCCGTGGGGCCACGGAAGAGCAGCTCAAGATCGTCAACGACACGGCCAGCGCAGGCTGGAATGTCGCGGCCAACGGTGAGGCCACGGGCGGCAATGTCGCACCGGGCGCCAAGGTCGACTTCAGCAACTCGGACAGCAACATCGCGATCACGCGAAGCGGAACGAACCTCGACTTCAAGCTGGCCGATGACGTCAAGGTCAACAACAGCGTGACCGTGGGTCAGAGCGTGCTGAGCACGACGGGCCTGACGGTGAACGACGGCGCGGGCAACGTCACGACGACGTCGGCGACGGGCACCTCCGTGACCAACGGCACGACCACGACGGCGATGGCTGCCGGCGGCGTGACCAGTGGAACGGTCAACCTGAGTGGCGTGACGAACGACATCCAGGGCTTGAGCAACAAGACGTTGACCGACCCGAGCTTCGCGACGGTGGGCCGTGCAGCGACTGAAGAGCAGCTCAAGATCGTCAACGACACGGCCAGCGCAGGCTGGAACGTGGCGGCCAACGGCGAGGCCACGGGTGGCAATGTGACGCCTGGCGGCAAGGTCGACTTCAGCAACTCCGACAGCAACATCGCGATCACCCGCACGGGCACGAATCTCGATTTCAAGCTGGCGGACGACGTCAAGGTCAACAACAGCGTGACCGTGGGACAGAGCGTGCTAAACACCACGGGCCTGACGGTGAACAACGGCACCACGACCACCGCGGTGGCCGCAGGCGGCGTGACCAGCGGCAGCGTGAACCTCAGCGGTGTCACCAACGACATTCAGGGTCTCAGCAACACGACGTTGACCGACCCGAGCTTTGCAACGGTGGGGCGTGCGGCCACTGAAGAGCAACTGAAGAAGGTCAACGACACCGCCGGCGCAGGCTGGAATGTCGCAGCCAACGGCGAAGCCACGGGCGGCAACGTTGCACCGGGCGCCAAGGTCGACTTCAGCAATTCGGACAGCAACTTCGCCATCACGCGAAGCGGTACGAACCTGGACTTCAAGCTGGCCGATGACGTCAAGGTCAACAACAGCGTGACCGTAGGCCAAAGCGTGCTCAACACCACGGGCCTGACGGTCAACAACGGCACCACGACCACTGCGGTGGCCGCAGGCGGCGTGACCAGCGGCAGCGTGAGCCTCAGCGGTGTCACCAACGACATCAAGGGTCTCAGCAACACGACGCTGACCGATCCGAGCTTCGCGACGGCGGGACGTGCAGCGACCGAAGAGCAACTGAAGAAGGTCAACGACACCGCCAGCGCAGGCTGGAATGTCGCGGCCAACGGCGAAGCCACGGGCGGCAATGTCGCTCCTGGCGGCAAGGTCGACTTCAGCAACTCCGACAGCAACGTCACGATCACGCGCAGCGGCACGAACCTCGACTTCAAGCTCGCTGACGACGTGAAGGTCAATAACAGCGTGAGGGTGGGGCAGAGCGTGCTCAACACCACGGGTCTGACGGTGAACGATGGCACGACCACCACGGCTGTTGCAGCCGGCGGCGTCACCAGCGGCACCGTCAAGCTCAGCGGCGTCAGCAATGACATCCAAGGCCTGAGCAACAAGACACTGACCGACCCGAGCTTCGCGACCGTGGGCCGCGGGGCCACGGAAGAACAGCTCAAGATCGTCAACGACACGGCCAGCGCAGGTTGGAATGTCGCAGCCAACGGCGAAGCCACGGGCGGCAACGTCGCACCGGGTGGCAAGGTCGATTTCAGCAACTCGGACAGCAACATCGCCATCACGCGCACCGGCACGAACCTCGACTTCAAGCTGGCCAACGACGTGAAAGTCAACAACAGCGTGACCGTGGGCCAGAGCGTGCTCAACACCACGGGCCTGACCGTGAACGACGGCACGACCACCACGGCCGTCGCGGCGGGTGGCGTCACCAGCGGCACCGTCAAGCTCAGCGGCGTCAGCAATGACATCCAGGGCCTGAGCAACAAGACGCTGACCGACCCGAGCTTCGCGACTGTGGGCCGTGCTGCGACGGAAGAGCAACTGAAGCAGGTCAACGACACGGCCAGCGCAGGCTGGAATGTCGCAGCCAATGGCGAAGCCACCGGCGGCAATGTCGCACCGGGCGGCAAGGTCGACTTCAGCAACTCGGACAGCAACATCGCGATCACGCGCACCGGCACGAACCTCGACTTCAAGCTGGCCGACGACGTGAAGGTCAACAACAGCGTGACCGTGGGACAGAGCGTGCTCAACACCACTGGCCTGACGGTCAACAATGGCACGACCACCACCGCAGTCGCCGCCGGCGGCGTCACCAGCGGCACCGTCAAGCTCAGCGGCGTCAGCAATGACATCCAGGGCTTGAGCAACAAGACGCTGACCGACCCGAGCTTTGCGACCGTGGGCCGCGCGGCCACCGAAGAGCAGCTCAAGCTGGTCGATGCCACGGCCAGCAAGGGCTGGAACCTGAGCGCGAACGGCGAGGCGACGCCGCAGAACATCGCACCGGGCGGCACGGCCAATTTCGCCAATGGCGACAACATGGTCGTCACCCGCAACGGCAACACGCTGACCGTGGCCACGGCCAAGGACGTGAAGTTCGACAGCGTGACCACCGGCGACACGGTGATGAACAACGCCGGCGTGACCGTCGGCCCGAACGTCACCCTCGGCGCCACCGGCCTGACCATCGTCGGCGGTCCGAGCGTGACCACGGCAGGCGTCGACGCGGGCGGCAAGGTGATCACCAACGTGGCGCCTGGCGTGGCCGGCACCGACGCGGTGAACGTCAGCCAACTGAAGGACACGGTCGCCGAGAGCAAGACCAAGTACTACAGCGTGAACTCGACCGGCGGCGGCAACGAGAACAACGACGGTGCCACGGGCGCCGACGCGATCGCCGCGGGCAAGGACGCGCAGGCGACGGCCGTCAACGCGGTGGCGATGGGCACGGCGGCGCAGGCCGCGGGCGTCAGCGCCACGTCGATCGGCAATGCCGCCTGGGCGATGGGCGACCGCAGCACGGCGGTGGGCTACTTCTCGACCGCGGACGGCATCGACAGCGCGGCCTTCGGCGCCTGGGCGCGGGCTGCAGGCAACGGCAGCGTGGCCGCGGGCGCGGCCTCGAACGCCTCGGGCGTGGCAAGCGTCGCGATGGGCGCGGCGAGCGCCGCTGTCGGCGATGTGAGCGTGGCAGTAGGTGCAGGCAGCACAGCCACAGCGACGGGTGGTGCGGCATTGGGCGCAGGCTCGGTGGCCGACCGCGCGGCCGGCGTGAAGGGCTATGTGCCGCCGGAGGCGACCACCGCGCAGGCGGACGCCATCGCCGCCACCACCAGCACCGTGGGTGCGGTCGGCGTGGGCGACGCGGCCCACGGCGTGTTCCGCCAGATCACTGGCGTGGCCGCCGGCTCCGCGCCGAGCGACGCCGTGAACGTGGCGCAGCTGCAGGCGGTGGCCAGCCAGGCTGCGGCGGCGGGCAGCAAGTGGATCACCGGTTCGCCGACGACCTACGTGGCGCCCACGTCCACGGGCACCGACAGCACGGCGGTGGGCTCGGGCGCGGCCGTCAAGGCCGACCAGGGCGTGGCCATCGGCACCGGCGCCGTGGTCACGACGAAGAACAGCGTCGCGCTGGGCAACGACGCGACCACGGCGGAGGCCAAGCCCACCAAAGAGGTCACGCTCCAGGGCACGACCTACCAGTTCGCCGGCACCAAGCCGGTGGGCGTGGTCAGCGTCGGTTCGAAGGATGCCGAGCGCCAGATCACCAACGTCGCGGCCGGCGAGATCAGCGCCACCAGCACCGACGCGGTGAACGGCAGCCAGCTGTACGCGACGAACCAGGCGATCAACAACATGACCACCGGTGGCGGCGGCATCAAGTACTTCCACGCCAACTCGAAGGCGGCCGACTCGAACGCCGCCGGCGCCGAGAGTGTGGCCATCGGGCCGAACGCGGTCGCGCTGGGCAACAACGCCATCGCCACCGGCAACAACGCGCAGGCCAAGGCGGCCGGCAGCATCGCGCTGGGTGCCAACAGCACAGCCAGCACGGCCAACAGCGTGGCGCTGGGCGACGGCGCGGTGGCCAACCGTGCGGGCATGAACGGGCAGCGCGAGATGTTCTCGAACACCGTGGTGCAGTCGGCGCAGGGCGCGGTGTCGGTCGGTTCGGCCGGCAACGAACGCCAGATCACCAACGTGGCCGGCGGCACGCAGGCCACCGACGCGGTGAACGTGCGCCAGCTGCAGGCCGTGCAGCAAAGCGCGGTGCGCTACGACACGAACGTGGACGGCAGCGTCAACTACAACAGCGTGACCATGGGCAACGGCGCCTCCACCGGCCCGGTCACGGTACAGAACGTGGCGCCGGGCGTGGCACCCACCGACGCGGTGAACGTGCAGCAGCTGAACCAGGCCGGCGCCGCCGGCATGGCCTACACCGACGCGCGCACCAACGCGCTGGGCAACGAACTGCGCAACACCGCCAAGAACGCGTATGCCGGCGTGGCCGCCGCCATGGCCGTGCAGATGCCGGGCACCTCGGTGCCGGGCAAGACGGTGATGCGCGTGGGCTACGGCACGTTCAAGGGCGAGAGCGCGGTGGGCATCAGCTTCCGCCGCACGGCCGAGAACAACGGCTGGAGCGTGACCGGCGGCGTGGGCATGAGCCGTGCCGGGGCCGCGGCCACGGTCGGTGCCGAGTGGGTCTTCAATTGAAGCGGGAGAGAAAAAGAATGAAGCAGATGAACCGAACCCTGTCCGCCGTCGCACTGGCGGCCTTGCTTGCGGCCCTGCAGGGCTGCGCCTCGCCCGGTGCCGCCATCGACAAGGACGCGCAGGCGCGCGCCGCGGCCGAGAAGCCCGCGGCGCCCAGGGCCGAGGAGTTTCCGGCGCTGGACAGCGCCAAGTGGAAGCAGGGCGCCTTTCCGGGCACCGAGAAGTTCCAGCGCGTGCGCCCCGGCATGGGCAAGGACCAGCTGCGCGAGCTGCTGGGCTGGCCGCACTTCAGCGAAGGCCTGTGGGGCGTGCGCGAGTGGAACTACATCTTCCACTTCTACACGGGCAAGGGCAGCGAGCACGTCACCTGCCAGTACATGGTGCGTTTCAACGGCAGCGAACTCATGACCGGCGGCTGGTGGAAAAACCCCGACTGCGCCTTGCTCGCGCAGCCGCCGGCGGCCACGCCGATCCCGGCCAGCACCAAGCTGGCGCCGCCGCAGAAGGTCACGCTCAATGCAGACGGCCTGTTCCGCTTCGACGGCGCCTCGCTCACCGACCTGCAGCCCGCGGGCCGCACGCGGCTGGAGCACCTGGCCGTCGAGCTGCGCAACAACTTCCGCTCGCTGCACTACATCGTGGTGACCGGTCACACCGACCGGCTGGGCGGAGACGCCTACAACGAGGCTCTGTCGCTGGAGCGCGCCAACACCGTGCGCGACCTGCTGGTGCAGCAGGGGCTGGACCGCAAGCTGATCCGCACCGCGGGCATGGGCAAGCGCCAGCCGGTGGTGTCCGACTGCGAAGGCAGCCGCAGCACGCCGACGCTGCTGCAGTGCCTGCAGCCCAACCGGCGCGTCGAACTCGACATCGCAGGGGAGCAGTGACGATGAACGCGCCTGCTCCCTCGGGGTACCGGATCGCGCTGGTCGATTCCGACGCCTTGCAGCGCGCCTGCACCGGCAACTCGCTGACGGCGCTGGGGGCCGACTTCATTCCCTTCGTGCGCATCGCCGACCTGATCCAGGTGCTGGAGGTGGGCCAGCGCTTCGACGGAGTGATCGTGGGGCTGCACGCCGACGCGCAGAAGACGGTGGCGCGTGTGCCCGCGATGCACCAGGCGGCCGACTGGATGCTGCCGCTGCTGTACCTCACGCACCGCTCGGAGCTGGAGAGCGTGGAGTCGGTGCCCGTCGCGGTGCGCGCGCAGCGTTCGTTCGAGCTGCTGCTGACGCCCGTGTCGAACGAGGACCTGGGCGCCTGGCTGGCGTCGCTGGACGGCCGGCTGAAGCCGGCGCGGCTGATTCGCGTGGGGGCGGACGCCTGACGCGCGTCCGGGGCCCGGCCCGATGCAGGGCCGGGCCTGTCAGCAATTCACGGCAAGGGCGGCATGGCGTGGCCGGCCTCTTCGCGTGAACTCCCTCTCCTTGACGGGTTCGCGCCCGGGCAACACCGACACCAGCCGGTAGCCCTGCTTGTAGACCGCGCGCAGCTCGTAGCCGTTCGCGGCGCACAGGTCCAGGCGCTTGCGGATGTTGGCCGCGCACACGTCGAGCACGCGCGTGCCTTCATACGGCGTGGTCTTGTCCCAGATCGACTGCCACAGCCACTCGCGCGTGATCACCTGCCCGGCGTTGCGGAACAGCGTGACGGCAAAGGCGTACTGGCGCGGCTGCAGGCGGATGCGCCGCTCGTGCAGCAGCACCGTGTGGGCCATGTCGAGAAAGCGGTAGGGGCCCCAGCTTGCCGCGCCGAGGCTGGCGGTCTGCGCGGCCTGCCGGGCGCGCAGCAGCAGGGTGCGCATGCGCCAGGCCAGTTCGTTGATGGCGTCGTCGATGCCGGCGCCGTGCAGCTCGATGAAGTCGTCCCAGCCCGGCGCGTTGCGCCAGGGCATGAGCTGCTCCCAGCGCCTGTCGCGCACGATGAGCAGCGTCGGAATGTTCAGCGCCCGGCAGGCGGCGAAGAGGCTGCGCGAAGCCAGCTCGTTCTCGACCACCAGGAGCAGCAGGTCGATCGGCTGGCCGCTGTCCAGCAACGCAAAGAAGTCGCCCGCACTCGAGAACCGCCGGGTGTCGTAGCCCAGGCGGGGCAGGCTGTGCAGCAGCTGGGGTCCGGTGGTGCCTTGCGGGTCGAGCAGGGCCACACGCGTGGTCACCGGCATGGCTCAGGACGCCTTCTTGCCGTCCCGGACCGCCAGCACCACGATGCCCACGGCGCACGCCGCGAACAGCACGCCCGTCGGCACGGCGCCCAGGGTGCCCATCAGCCAGCCGTACAGGTCGGTCAGCATGGCAATGAGCCGGTTGCCGCGGGTCTGGCGGCTCAGGTCGTTGGCAATGAATGCGTTGAACGACAGCACTGAGAAAACCAGCGCCACAAAGCCAGCCACGATCCACTTCACGATGTTTTGCTCCCTTGGGTCCCCGGCGCGGCGCAGGCTGGCCGCCCGGGTCGTTCGATGCTAGCGGGGGCTTCGGGATCGGAGTCTGATGAATTCTTTCAGCGCCGTTCGGGGCGGCGGCGGGCGGGGCTCGGCGGGAAAAACGGGCGGGAAAAATGTTTTTCCGGGTTTTTTACCGTCACTGCCTCTTTCGCAGGCACCGCGTTGCAGGCCCCGCCAGGCAACGGTTTCGCGCGCTGCACACACGGTTTTCCACAACATTGTCCCCACCGGATTGGGAAAACCCGTCATGGCGATGTGGTAGGGCGACGGGTGGCCCGGCGGCGGGCAAAAAAATACCCGCCGGAGCGGGTATCTCGAGGGGCCCCCGAAGGGGCGCGCTCTAAGGCAAACAGAGAGCTCTTCTTTTGCGGCCCTGTTGCGTGACAGCAAGTGCATCCTCGGCGAGGACGCGCGCCCAGCATGTCAGCTGAAAAATGTCGTAACCGTAGGACAAGTTAAAAAGTGTGAAGAATTTGGCACTTTTTCGAGCTTCGGGGGATACCCTCGGTCCGAACGATCGTGCAGAACTGTCGGTGTTGTCCGACAAGCCGGGGGCGGCCCGGGCCCTAAATTTTGCGGACTCGCTTCAAGTGCGGGTTCTCTGTGCGTGACAGCAATCCAGAGATTCAGCCCAGCATCGTGCTGGGTTTTTTTTGCGCGTTTTCCGGCGTTTTCTGGGGTTTTGGCCCGTCAGCGCAGGAAGACATGCTCCATGAACTGCCGGATCGGGTACTGGATCACCGTCTGCACCCGCGCCGGCAGCTCCAGTGGGCGCATCAGCATCTTCAGCGTGGCGGCGGGGCTCAGGTGGGTGCGGATGGTGCGGTTCATGTGCGCGCTCAGCTGCTGCACGTAGGCCGCGTCGCCGGCGCGGTGCGGGGCGCGGGCCTGCAGCACGTGGCGGACGGCGCAGTCGGCGTCCTCGCTTTTCAGCTCCAGCGTGCGCCGGCCGATGGTGCCCATCACGCGGAAGCGGTTCAGCCGCTCCTGCGCGCGGTAGCGGCGGAAGAACCGGTAGAAGTGCTTGTAGTGGTTGACCTCGTCGGTCGCGATGCGCGTGGCCAGGTCGCGCAGCACCGGCTCGGTGGTGCTGCGGGCCATGGCCCGGTAGTAGGTGGCGGTGCCGGTCTCGACCACGCAGCGGGCCGTCATTTCCAGGGCGCGGGTCGGGGCCAGCAGCTCGACCTTGCAGTAGGTGGCGTACTCGTCGAGGAAGCCGCGGTAGGCGCTTTCCCAGGGAAACTCGGGCCAGACGTGGTCCACGTAGGCGCGCAGGGCCCGGCCGTGCTGCAGCTCTTCCTGCTCCCAGTGGTTCGACAGCCACTCGGTGACCTCGTCGTCACCCCGGAAGAAATCGACCAGGTTCTGCGTGTACAGGTCGGAGCCGCTCTCGATGAAGGAGGCCGACGCCACCAGGTAGAAGAGGTTCTCGTCCGTGCGCACCTGCTCGCGTGCGATGCGGGAGAAATCGAGGTCTTCGATCTTCCAGTGTTCCGACGCCTGACCCGCCATGCGTGCTCCTTGATTCATGTTGCCGATGAAAACAGGGAAGAAACAGGCTGCAGCCGGGGAGGGCGCGCACCGCTTCAGCCGTCCATATTAGCCCCGGGTCCCGGATCGCGCGTGCGCAAGGCCCGCGGCGGGCCCGGGCACCATGCGCAAACCTATAATCGATTGTTCAAGCAAATCAAGCAGTTAGGCCGGTTCAACGCAGTGGTTTCGACGCAGGGTCGCCATCGCCAGGCCGCCCCCGACAGCAGACGAAATCCAAAGATGAGCCAGCCCACATTCACGGTCGCGGACATCCGCAAGACCTTTCTCGATTTCTTCGCCTCCAAGGGCCACACGGTGGTGCCTTCGAGCTCGCTGGTGCCGGGCAACGACCCGACGCTCATGTTCACGAACTCGGGCATGGTCCAGTTCAAGGACGTGTTCCTCGGCGAAGACAAGCGCCCCTACGTGCGTGCCGCCTCGGTGCAGGCCTGCCTGCGTGCCGGCGGCAAGCACAACGACCTCGAGAACGTGGGCTACACCGCGCGCCACCACACCTTCTTCGAGATGCTGGGCAACTGGAGCTTCGGCGACTACTTCAAGCGCGACTCGCTGAAGTGGGCCTTCGAGCTGCTGACCCAGGTCTACAAGCTGCCGGCCGAAAAGCTCTGGGCCACCGTCTACATCGAGGACGACGAGGCCTACGACATCTGGACCAAGGAAATCGGCCTGCCGCCCGAGCGCGTCGTGCGCATCGGCGACAACAAGGGCGGCCGCTACATGTCCGACAACTTCTGGATGATGGCCGACACGGGCCCGTGCGGTCCGTGCTCCGAGATCTTCTACGACCACGGCCCCGAGATCCCCGGCGGCCCGCCCGGCTCGCCCGATGAAGACGGCGACCGCTACATCGAGATCTGGAACAACGTGTTCATGCAGTTCGACATGCAGCCCGACGGCTCGGTCAAGAAACTGCCCGCGCCCTGCGTCGACACCGGCATGGGCCTGGAGCGCCTGGCGGCGATCCTGCAGCACGTGCACAGCAACTACGAAATCGACATCTTCGACGCGCTCATCAAGGCCGCCGGCCGCGAGACCGGCACGCAAGACCTGTCGAACAACTCGCTGCGCGTGATCGCCGACCACATCCGCGCCACCTCCTTCCTGGTGGCCGACGGCGTCATTCCCTCGAACGAAGGCCGCGGCTACGTGCAGCGGCGCATCGTGCGCCGCGCCATCCGCCACGGCTACAAGCTGGGCCAGAAGAAGCCCTTCTTCCACAAGCTGGTGCCCGACCTCGTGAAGCTCATGGGCGACGCTTACCCCAAGCTGGTGGCCGACGAGAAACGCATCATCGACACGCTGAAGGCCGAGGAAGAACGCTTCTTCGAAACGCTGGCCAACGGCATGGAAATCCTCGACGCGGCGCTGGCCGGCGATGCCAAGGTGCTGCCGGGCGACGTCGCCTTCAAGCTGCATGACACCTACGGCTTCCCGCTCGACCTGTCGGCCGACGTGTGCCGCGAGCGCGGCCTGAGCGTCGACGAAGCGGGCTTTCACGCTGCCATGGAAAAGCAGAAGGCCGCGGGCCGTGCCGCCGGCAAGTTCAAGATGGACCGCAACGTCGAGTACGCCGGCGCGGGCAACACCTTCACCGGCTACGACCACCTGGAAGAAAACGCCAAGGTCGTCGCGCTGTACCTCGACGGCGTGGCCGTCGACGAGCTGAAGGAAGGCCAGAGCGGCATCGTGGTGCTCGACACCACGCCGTTCTATTCGGAAAGCGGCGGCCAGGTCGGCGACCAGGGCGTGCTCGTGGCCGAAGGCGTGCAGTTCGGCGTCGACGACACGCAGAAGATCAAGGCCGACGTGTTCGGCCACCACGGCACGCAAACGCAAGGCACGCTGAAGGTCGGCGACGCGGTCAAGGCCGCGGTCGACACCGCGCGCCGCGCCGCCACCATGCGCAACCACTCGGTCACCCATCTGATGCACAAGGCCCTGCGCGAAGTGCTGGGCGACCACGTGCAGCAGAAGGGCTCGCTGGTCGACGCCGACAAGACGCGCTTCGACTTCGCGCACAACGCCCCCGTCACGCGCGAGCAGATCCTCGAGATCGAAAAGCGCGTCAACGCCGAGATCCTGGACAACGCGCCCACGCAAGCGCGCGTGATGGACCTCGAATCGGCCCAGAAGACCGGCGCCATGATGCTGTTCGGCGAGAAGTACGGCGAGACCGTGCGCGTGCTCGACATCGGCACCAGCCGCGAACTGTGCGGCGGCACCCACGTGGGCCGCACGGGCGACATCGGCCTGTTCAAGATCGTCAGCGAAGGCGGCGTGGCCGCCGGCGTGCGCCGCATCGAAGCCGTCACGGGCGCCAACGCGCTGTCGTACCTGCAGGACCTCGAATCGACCGTGCACAGCGTGGCCGCCACGCTCAAGTCGCCGGCCGCCGAGCTGCAGGGCCGCCTCTCGCAGGTGCTCGAGCAGGTCAAGACGCTCGAACGCGAAGTGGGCGCGCTCAAGGGCAAGCTCGCGTCGTCCAAGGGCGACGAGCTCATCGCGCAGGCGGTGGACGTCAACGGCATCAAGGTGCTCGCGGCCAAGCTCGACGGCGCCGACGCCAAGACGCTGCGCGACACCATGGACAAGCTCAAGGACAAGCTGAAGACCGCCGCCATCGTGCTGGCCGCCGTCGACGGCGACAAGGTGCAGATCGCGGCTGGCGTCACGGCCGACAGCATCGGCAAGGTTAAGGCCGGCGAGCTGGTCAACTTCGTGGCCCAGCAGGTCGGTGGCAAGGGCGGCGGCAAGCCCGACATGGCCATGGCCGGCGGCACCGATGCCGCGGGCCTGCCGGCTGCGCTGCAATCGGTGCAGGCCTGGGTCGCCCAACGGACCTGAGGTCCTTTCCGCTCACTACCCACACAGCACTTCATGTCCGACGCGATCCCCGGTGAAGTGCTCGTGATGGGGGCGGGCACCATCGGCTGTTTCATCGGCGGCAGCCTGGCGGCGGCGGGTGTGCCCGTCACCTTCGTCGGCCGTCCGCGCGTGCTCGACAAGCTCGCGCGCCACGGCCTCACCCTCACCGACCTCGACGGCGCCAGACACAAGCTGGCGGCGCCCACGCTGCGCCTGTGCGAGCAGGTGCCGGTGGGGGCACGGCCCGCGCTGGTGCTGCTGTGCGTGAAGAGCGGCGCCACGGCCGAGGCGGCGCGCGAGCTGGCCTTCGCCTTGCCGGCCGGCACCACGGTGGTTTCGCTGCAGAACGGCATCTCGAACTGCGCCGCCGCGGGGCAAGCCGGCCCGTCGCTCAACATCCGCGCCGGCATGGTGCCGTACAACGTGGCCGAGATCGACGACGGCGCCTTCCACCGCGGCACGCCCGGCCGGCTGGCCGCGGAAGACGACTCCGCGCTGCGCGACTGGCTGCCAGTGTTCGAGCGCGCCGGCGTGCCGCTCGACCTGCATGCCGACCTGCTGCCGGTGCAGTGGGGCAAGCTGCTGCTCAACCTCAACAACCCGGTCAATGCGCTCTCGGGCCTGCCGCTGCGCGACGAGCTCATGCAGCGCGGCTACCGCCGCTGCTTCGCCGCGCTCATCGACGAAACGCTGGGCGTGCTGCGCACGGGCGGCATCGTGCCCGCGCAGGTGGCGGCCGTGCCGGCGCGGCGGTTGCCCGGCCTGTTGCGGCTGCCCGACTGGCTGTTTCGCATCGTCGCGGCACGCATGCTGCGCATCGACGCCAAGGCGCGCTCCAGCATGGCCGACGACCTCGCGTTGGGCCGTCGCACCGAGATCGACGCACTGAGTGGCGAGGTGGTGCGGCTCGCGCAGGAGCACGGCCTGAGCGCACCGCGCAACGCGCGCATGGTCGCGCTGCTCGAGGCCTGGCCGCAACAGCCGAAGCGCTGGACGGCGCGCGAACTGCAGGACTCGCTGGGCCTGTAGGCGCCGACCCTGTACCCTCGGCCCATGGCGGCTTTCAAGAGGGAGGGGTTGTCATGCAGGTCCTGATTCTCGGCAGCGGTGTCATCGGCACCTCGGTGGCGTACTACCTGGCGCGCGCCGGGCATGCGGTGACGGTGCTGGAGCGCCAGCCGGCGCCCGCGCTCGAAACCAGCTTCGGCAATGCGGGCGAAGTGTCGCCCGGCTACTCGGCGCCCTGGGCCGGGCCCGGCGTGCCGGTCAAGGCGATCAAGTGGATGCTCATGCAGCACAGCCCGCTGGTCATCAAGCCGATGCTCGATCCGGCGATGTGGCGCTGGGGCCTGTCGATGCTGCGCAACTGCACGCAGGCGCGCTACGAACTCAACAAGGGCCGCATGGTGCGGCTGGCCGAATACAGCCGCGACTGCCTGAAGGCGCTGCGCGCCGACACCGGCATCCGCTACGACGAGCGCATGCAGGGCACGTTGCAGCTCTTTCGCACGCAGGCACAGCTCGACGGCACCGCGAAGGACGTCGAGGTGCTGAAGGCGTCCGGCGTGCCCTACCAGGTGCTCGACCGCGACGGCTGCGTGTTGCATGAGCCCGCGCTCGGCGCCGTGAAGGACAAGTTCGTCGGCGGCCTGCGCCTGCCGGGCGACGAGACCGGCGACTGCTTCAAGTTCACGCAGGCGCTCGCCAAGCTGGCCGAAGCCGAGGGCGTGCAATTCAGATTCGGCGTGAACATCCAGGCCCTCGAACACGAAGCGGGGAAGGGCGTGACCGGGGTGCGGACCGACCAGGGCCATTTCACCGCCGACCGCTACGTGGTCGCGCTCGGCAGCTACTCGCCCGCGCTGGTGCGGCCCTTGGGCATCGACCTGCCGGTGTACCCCGTCAAGGGCTTCTCGATCACGGTGCCCATCACCGACGCGAGCGGCGCGCCCGAATCGACCGTGATGGACGAGACCTTCAAGGTCGCCGTCACGCGCCTGGGCGATCGCATCCGCGTGGGCGGCACGGCGCAGCTCTCGGGCTTCGACCTGGCGCTCGATGCGCGGCGGCGTGACACGCTCGAGCACGTCGTGACCGACCTGTTCCCGCGCGGCGGCCCGGTGCGCGACGCGTCCTTCTGGACCGGCCTGCGCCCCATGACGCCCGACGGCACGCCGGTGATCGGCGCCACCCGCGTGCCCAACCTGCTGCTGAGCACCGGCCACGGCACGCTCGGCTGGACCATGGCGGCCGGCACCGGCCGCGTGATGGCCGACCTGGTCGCGGGCAGGGCGCCCGAGATCGACATGGAAGGCCTGACTGTCGCGCGCTACGGCGGGTAGCCAAACCCCGCTCCCACCCTCGAAGGGCGGCCCGAAACGGCCGCCCTTTTTCGTGGGCCGCGCGCGCCGGCGTCACCTCAACTAGGGTTTTTACCTAGTCATGAAGTTGTCTTCGTCGGTATTCTCGCGGTGTTCCATTAATAAATCGTTGTTTCTTTGGTGAAACAAACCACCGATTCCACGGACCCTCGATGACACACACTCGCCGCCTCGCCATCGCCGCTGCCGTCTCCCTGGCCGCCGCTTGCGCTTCCGGACTCGCCTGGGCAGACACCTACCCCAGCAAGCCGATCACGCTGGTCGTTGCCTATCCGGCGGGTGGCGACACCGACGCCCTGGCGCGCCTGTACGCCGAGAAGCTCTCGGCCCGCGTCGGCCAGCCCGTGGTGGTCGACAACCGTCCCGGCGCCAGCGGCATCATTGGCAGCGCCTTCGTCTCGAAGGCTGCGCCCGACGGCTACACGCTGCTGCTCGCGCCGAGCACCTTCTCGATCGCGCAGCTGGTGCTCAAGACCGGCAGCGCCTCCGGCTACGACGTGCTCAACGGCTTCACGCCGATCGTGCAGACCGGCAGCCTGCCGCTGTTCCTCGTGGCCAGCGGCGCCAAGGGCTACACCGGCCTGAAGGACGCGGTGGCCGCGGCCAAGGGTGGCAAGTCGCTGAGCTATGCCAGCCCGGGCAGCGGCTCGCCGATGCACATCCTGGGCGAGATGTTCGCCCGCGCCTCGGGCACCAGCCTGGCGCACGTGCCGTACAAGGGCGTGGCGCCCGCCGTCAACGACGTGCTCGGTGGCCACGTGCCGGTGACCTTCATCACGCTCGGCCCCGTGGCGCCCTACATGCCCAACGGCAAGATGGTCCCGCTGGCCGTGGCCTCGCGCGAGCGCTCGCCGCTCGCGCCCAAGGTGCCGACCTTCGCCGAGCTGGGCTACAAGGACGTCGAGCTCACCGCCTGGAACGGCCTGTGGGGCCCGCGCAACCTGCCGCCCGAGATCGTGAAGACGCTCAACGGCCACTTCAACGAGATCCTGAAGATGCCCGACATCGTCGCGCGCATGGCCGTGCTGGGCACCACGCCCGTGGGCGGCGACGCCGACGTGCTGGCCAAGACCAACGCCGCCGACTTCGCGCGCTTCGGCAAGGTCATCAAGGAACTCGGCATCCAGGCCGACTGAACCTCACGGAGACGCCCGCCATGACCGACCTCAAAGCCATCGCCGATCCCTCCAGCCTGCAGTCGCTGCTGGCCGAGATGCCCGCCAACCTGCTGGCCGGCCGCCGCGTGCTCGTGACCGGCGGTGCGCGCGGCCTGGGCCTGGCGTTCGCGCAGTGCGTGGCCGCGGCGGGTGCGAGCGTGGTGCTGGCCGACATCCTCGGCGAGCTGGCCGAGACGGAAGCCCAGGCGCTGCGCGATGCCGGCCGCACGGCGCACGCGCTGGCGATCGACCTGTCGGACCCGGCCTCCATCGAGGCGGGCGCCGCCGAGGCGGTGCGCCTGCTGGGCGGCCTCGACGGCCTCGTCAACAACGCCGCCATCACCAACTCGGGCGGGCGCGACGCGCACCAGCTCGAGATCGACATGTGGGACCGCGTGATGAACGTCAACGTGCGCGGCAGCTGGCTCATGGGCCGTGCCTGCCGCCCCGCGCTGGCGGCCAGCGGCCGTGGCGCCATCGTCAACCTGGCGTCGGACACGGCGCTGTGGGGCGCGCCCAACCTGCTGGCCTATGCCTCGAGCAAGGGCGCCGTCATTTCCATGACGCGCTCGCTGGCGCGCGAATGGGGCGGCGACAACATCACGGTGAACGCCGTGGCGCCCGGCCTCACGCTGGTCGAGGCCACCGAGTACGTGCCGATGGCGCGCCACCAGAAGTACCTCGAAGGCCGCGCCATCCCGCGCGAGCAGCAGGCGGCCGACGTCTGCGGCGCGACCGTGTTCCTGCTCTCCGGCCTGGCGCGCTTCGTCACCGGCCAGCTGCTCGCCGTCAACGGCGGCTTCGCGATGCACTGAACCCGTCACCACCGACCGAATTTCCCGACCAAGGAGTACACCCATGAGCGATTTGTCCGAACAGCAGAAGATCAACAACAGCGCCGCCAACACCCTGGCGCAGCCCGAGGGCAGCAGCCTGGCCGAGTGGATGAACACCCGCATCGCCCGCTACGAAACCCGCAAGTACGACTGGGACGCGCTGAAGTTCCAGGCCGACTTCGACCCCAAGTTCCGCCGCGCGCAGATGCGCTACGTGGGCACCGGCGGCACCGGTGTCGCGGCCGACACCAACACCGTGCCCTCGGAGCACTTCACCTTCTCGACCATGGTGATCCCGGCCGGCCACGAAGGCCCGCCGCACATCCACACCGACGTGGAAGAGGTGTTCTTCCTGATCCGCGGCAAGCTCAAGGTCGTGATCGAGAAGGACGGCGAGCGCTTCGAAACCATCATGACCGACCGCGACCTGATCTCGGTGCCGCCCGGCGTGTACCGCGAAGAGATCAACATCGGCGACGAAGACGCGCTGATGTGCGTGATGCTCGGCGCCAAGAAGCCGGTCACGCCGACGTACCCCGCCGACCACCCGCTGGCCAAGATCAAGCGCTGAGCGAGCGAGCGAACAGGCCATGAGCACCGTCGACATCCCCGCGCAGACCCTGCCGGCTTCCGAACTGGCGCGGCTCGACGCGCGCTTTCCGGCCCGCGACGTCGCGGTCGGCGGCGGCGCGGTGGTGTCGGTGCGCGAATGCGGGCAGGGCCCGGTCATCGTGTGCCTGCACGGCATCGGCTCGGGCGCGGCCTCGTGGCTCGACACCGCGGCGCTGCTGGCACCGCAGGCCTGCCTCATCGCCTGGGACGCACCGGGCTACGGCCGCTCGACGCCGCTGGCCTCGGCCGCGCCGACCGCCGCCGACTACGCCGCACGCCTTGAAGAAATGCTCGACGCGTTGTCGATCCGCTCCTGCGTGCTCGTCGGCCATTCGCTGGGCGCCATCGTCGCCGCGTCGGCTGCGCGCAGCGAGTCGAGCGCCAGTGCCCGCATCCGCCGCCTCGTGCTCGTGAGCCCCGCCATCGGCTACGGCGCCGCCGCGCGCATCGACGCCCGCGCCAAGGTGCGCGCCGAACGCCTGGCCACGCTCGACGACCTCGGCATTGCCGGCATGGCCGCCAAGCGCGCGGGCCGGCTCGTGTCCGACGGTGCCAGCGAACACGCCCGCCAGTGGGTGCGCTGGAACATGGCGCGCCTGAACGACCACGGCTACCGCCAGGCTGTCGAGCTGCTGTGCAACGCCGACCTGCTGGCCGACCTGCCGCCGCCGATGCCCGTGCGCGTGGCCTGCGGCGCGCTCGACGTCGTCACGCCGCCCACCGCCTGCGAAGAAGTCGCGCGCCGCTGCGGCGTGCCCCTCGAATTGGTGGACGATGCGGGTCACGCCGGCTATGTGGAACAACCGCAGGCCGTCGCCGCCTTGCTGCGCGAATCGCTCGCCGGCTGACCCGACACGAACAAGACAACCGAGAGGAATTCCAGAATGGCCACCGACAACGAAGTGATGGAAGAGGGCGCGGACCGCTACAACGTGCCCGCGCTGGAGCGCGGCCTGCGCGTGCTGTGCGAGTTCAGCCGCGAGAGCCGCACGCTCTCCGCGCCCGAGCTGGCGCGCCGCTTCGACCTGCCGCGCTCGACCGTCTTCCGCCTGCTCACCACGCTGGAGAACATGGGCTTCCTCGAGCGCGCCGAGGGCGGGCGGGACTACCGCCTGGGCCTGGCCGTGCTGCGCCTGGGCTTCGAATACCTGGCCTCGCTGGAGCTCACGCAGCTGGGCACGCCGCTGCTCAACCGCCTGTGCGACGAACTGCGCACGCCCTGCAACCTGGTGGTGCGCGACGGCCGCTCGATCGTCTACGTCGCCAAGGTGGCGCCGGCCACGCCGTTTGCCAGCTCGGTCACGGTGGGTACGCGCCTGCCGGCCCACGCCACGGTGCTGGGCCGCATCCTGCTCGAAGACCTCACGCTGCCGCAGCTGCGCGCGCTGTACCCCGAAGACAAGCTCGAGACCTTCTCGCCGAGCACGCCCAAGACCGTGAACGAACTCTTCGACATGGTGCAGGCCGACCGCCAGCGCGGCTATGTGCTGGGCGAGGGCTTCTTCGAATCGAACATCTCGACCATCGCCGCGCCGGTGCGCGACCACAGCGGCCACATCGTGGCGGCACTGGGCGCCACCATCACCTCGGGCCACATCGACGAGAACCGCATGGATGAGATGGTGCAGCGCGTGCGCGGCACCGCCGACGAGATCTCGGGCCTGCTCAATTACTCGCCCGCGCGCACCAGCAAGGTGGTGCCGCTGCGCAGCGCCTGACGACTGATTTGCGACCGACCATGACGACCTTCGCCCCTTCCTCCTCCTTCTTCGCCGCCGACGCACTGGCCGGCCGCGTGGCCGTGGTCACGGGCGGGTCGTCGGGCATCGGCCTGGCCACCGTCGAGCTGCTGCTGGGCTGCGGCGCCGCCGTGGCGCTGTGCGGACGCAACGCCGAACGGCTCGATGCCGCCGTGGCCGGCCTGCGCGCCACGTACCCGGACGCGAAGTTGTTCGCGCAGACCTGCGACGTGCTCGACGCCGCCTCGGTGCGCGCCTTCGCCGCCGCCAGCGAGGCCGCGCTCGGCCCGGCGTCGATGCTGGTCAACAACGCAGGGCAGGGGCGCGTCTCCACCTTCGCCGACACCGACGACGCGGCCTGGATGCAAGAGCTGAACCTGAAGTTCTTTTCGGTCATCCACCCGACGCGCGCCTTCCTGCCGCAGCTCACGGCGCAGCGCGCCGTGCTGGGCGATGCCGCCATCGTCTGCGCCAACTCGCTGCTGGCCCGCCAGCCCGAGCCGCACATGGTCGCCACCTCGGCCGCGCGCGCGGGCCTGTTGAACCTCGTGCGCTCCATGGCCACCGAGTTCGCGCCGCAGGGCGTGCGCGTCAACGGCATCCTGATCGGCCTGGTCGAGTCGGGCCAGTGGCGCCGCCGCTTCGAGGCGCGCGAAGACAAGTCGCAGGACTGGGCCGCCTGGAGCCGCCAGCTCGCCACCACCAAACACATCCCGCTGGGTCGCCTGGGGCTTCCGACCGAAGCCGCGCGCGCGATCCTTTTCCTTGCTTCACCGCTCGCGTCGTACACGACCGGCAGCCACATCGACATTTCCGGAGGCCATTCACGCCATGCATAACCCCAACAACACCGTCACGGTCGGCGCCGTCGTCGCCGCGTTCCTCGAGCAGTGCGGCGTCAAGGCAGCCTTCGGCGTGATCTCGATCCACAACATGCCGATCCTCGATGCCTTCGCGCAGCGCGGCACGGTGCGCTTCATCTCGGCACGCGGCGAAGCCGGCGCGGGCAACATGGCGGACGCCTATGCGCGCTCCACCGCCAGCCTGGGCGTGTGCATCACCAGCACCGGCCCGGCCGCGGGCAACATCGCCGGCAGCATGGTCGAGGCGCTGACCGCCGGCGCGCCGCTGCTGCACATCACGGGCCAGATCGAGACGCCGTACCTGGACAAGGGCATGTCGTACATCCACGAAGCGCCCGACCAGCTCACCATGCTCAAGGCCGTGTCGAAGGCCGCGCTGCGCGTGCGCAGCGTCGAGACGGTGCTGGGCACGCTCAAGCGCGCGGTGCAGCTCGCGATGACGGCGCCGACCGGCCCGGTGAGCGTGGAGATCCCGATCGACATCCAGTCGGCGCTCACGACCATGCCGGCCGACCTGTCGCCGCTGCCCATCGAGCGCCCCGTGCCTTCGGTCGCCGGCCTCGATGCACTGGCCGCGCGCCTGGCCACGGCCAAGCGCCCGCTGCTGTGGGTCGGTGGCGGTGCCCGCCATGCGCGCAGCGCGATCCAGCGTCTGCAGAAGCTGGGCTTCGGCGTGGTCACGACCACGCAGGGCCGCGGCACGGTGCCCGAGGACGATGCCGGCTCGCTCGGCGCCTACAACATCCAGAAGCCCGTCGAGGCCTTCTATCAGACCTGCGACGCGATGCTCGTGGTCGGTTCGCGCCTGCGCGGCAACGAGACGCTCAAGTACGAACTGAAGCTGCCGCGCCCGCTGTACCGCATCGACGCCGATGCCGCCGCCGAAGGCCGCTGCTACGCGTCCGAGGCCTTTGTCTGCGGCGATTCCGCGCTGGCCCTCGACGGCCTGGCCGACCGCCTCGAAGCCGCGAAGTACCAGACCGACCCGCAGCTGCTGGTCGACCTGCGTGCCGCGCACGACCAGGCGGTTGCCACGCTGCGCGACGGCCTCGGCCCGTACGCCGAGCTCGTGCGCCAGCTGCAGTCGGTGGCCGGCCGCAAGTTCAACTGGGTGCGCGACGTCACGGTGTCCAACAGCACCTGGGGCAACCGCGAGTTGCGCGTGTTCGAACCCAGCGCCGGCGTGCACGCCACGGGCGGCGGCATCGGCCAGGGCATGCCCATGGCCATCGGCGCGGCCATCGGCGCGGCGGTGACGGGCTCGGGCCGCAAGACCTTCTGCCTGGCCGGCGACGGCGGCTTCATCCTGAACCTGGGCGAGCTGGCCTGCATGGTGCAGGAGAAGGCGCCCATGGTCATCGTGCTCATGAACGACAAGAGCTACGGCGTGATCAAGAACATCCAGGACGCGCAGTACGGCGGCCGCCAGTGCTACGCCGAGCTGCACACGCCCGACTACGACCTGCTGTGCAAGTCGATCGCGCTGCCGCACGCCCGCGTGAAAGACCTGGCCGACCTGCCGGCACAGTTGGACCAGGCGCTCGCCGCCAACGGCCCGTTCCTGCTGGAGATCGACATGCTGTCGATCGGCGGTTTCAAGACCAGCTTCGCCGGCCCGCCGACCAACACGGTCACGCAGATTCCCGCGCTCGGCGCGGCCAAGTGAGCGAACGCGGAGCCCCACGCATGACCACCGCCATCACGCGCATCGCCCTCGTCGGCTGCGGAGCCATCGGCACCTCGGTGCTCGAACTGCTGCGCGGCGATCCCGCCCTGAAGGTGGTGGCCATCGTCGTGCCGGCCGAAGGCATTGCCGCCGCGCAGAAGGTCGCCCCCGACGCGCAGGTGGGCAGCGCCGTGCCCGCCGACGGCATCGACCTCGTGGTCGAGACCGCCGGCCATGCCGCCATCGAAGAGCACGTGCTGCCCGCGCTGGCACGCGGCACGCCCTGCGTGGTGGCCTCGGTGGGCGCGTTGTCGGCCACGGGCTTCGCCGAGAAGCTCGAAGCCGCCGCCGTTGCCGGCCGCACGCAGGTGCAGCTGATTCCCGGCGCCATCGGCGGCATCGACGCGCTGGCCGCGGCCCGCATCGGGGGCCTGGACAGCGTGCGCTACACCGGCCGCAAGCCGCCGCAGGCCTGGAAGGGCACGCCGGCCGAGCAGGGCCGCAACCTGGACACGCTGGCCCACGAAACCGTGATCTTCGAAGGCAGCGCGCGCGAAGCGGCCTTGCTCTATCCGAAGAACGCCAACGTGGCGGCCACCGTGTCGCTCGCGGGCCTGGGCCTGGACCAGACGCTGGTGCGCCTCATTGCCGACCCGGCCACCACCGAGAACGTGCACACCGTCGAAGCCGAAGGCGCCTTCGGCAGCTTCGCGTTGACCATGCGCAACAAGCCGCTCGCGGCCAATCCCAAGACCTCGGCCCTGACCGTGTACAGCGCCGTGCGCGCGCTGCGCAACCGCGTCGCGGCCCTCGCCATCTGAGCCACCCCATGATCTCCACCGAACTCCTTCCGATCTGCATCGCCGGCGAATGGCGCCTGGGCGGCGGCGACGTCTACGAAAGCCTGTACCCCGCCACCGGCGAGCCCATCGCGCGCCTGAAGGCCGCGAGCCTGGCCGACGTCGAAGAAGCCATCACGCGCGCCGACCACGCCTTCCGCACCAGCGGCTGGGCCCAGCGCCTGCCGCACGAGCGCGCCGCCGTGCTGCACCGCGTGGCGCAGCTGATCCGCGAAGAGGGCGAGTCGCTGGCGCAGAAGCAGCGCCTGGACAACGGCAAGCCGATCAGCGAAACCCGCAACCTCGTGGCCAGCGCCGCGGGCACCTTCCAGTTCTTCGCCGCCGCATTGGAGACGCTCGAAGAAACCATCACCCCCTCGCGCGGCGCCTTCGTCACGATGAGCGTGCACGAGCCCATGGGCGTGGTCGCGGCCATCACGCCGTGGAACTCGCCCATCGCGAGCGAAGCCCAGAAGCTGGCGCCCGCGCTGGCCGCCGGCAACGCGGTGGTCGTGAAGCCCGCCGAAGTCACGCCGCTCATGGCGCTGGAACTGGCGCGCATCTGCGAGCAGGCCGGCGTGCCCAAGGGCATCGTGAGCGTGCTGCCGGGCAAGGGCTCGGTGATTGGCGACGCAATCACCAAGCACCCGCTGGTCAAGCGCGTGTCGTTCACCGGCGGCACCACCACCGGCAAGCACATCGCCCACATCGCGGCCGACAAGATGATGCCGGTGTCGCTCGAGCTCGGCGGCAAGTCGCCCACCATGGTGCTCGACGACGCCGACCTCGACCATGCGGTGAACGGCGTGCTGTACGGCATCTTCAGTTCGTCGGGCGAGTCGTGCATTGCAGGCTCGCGCCTGTTCGTGGCGCGTGGCATCTACGACGAGTTCCTCACGCGGCTGGCCGAAGGCGCCAATGCGCTGCGCGTGGGCGACCCGGCCTCGGAGCGCACGCAGATGGGGCCGCTCATCACGGCCAAGCACCGCGAGGGCATCGAGCGCTACGTGGACCTGGGCGTGTCCGAGGGCGGGCGCATCCGCACGGGCGGCGTGCGCCCGCACGGCGCCGACTACGACAAGGGCTACTTCTACCAGCCGACGATCCTCGAAGGCCTGACCAACAACGCCCGCATCAGCCAGGAAGAAATCTTCGGCCCGGTTCTGGTCGCGATGCCCTTCGACAACGAGGAAGAACTGATCGCGCAGGCCAACGACAGCGTCTACGCGCTGGCCGCAGGCGTGTGGAGCCGCGACTTCAAGCGCGCCTGGAAGCTGGGCCGCGCGGTGCAGGCCGGCACGGTCTGGGTCAACACCTACAAGCAGTTCTCGGTCTCGACGCCGTTCGGCGGCTGGCGCGACAGCGGCCTGGGCCGCGAGAAGGGCCGCGAAGGCATCTTCCAGTACATGGAACAGAAGAGCATGTACTGGGGCACCAACGAACAACCGCTCCCGTGGGCGAACTGAACAGGAGCACACGATGAGCGTACTTGGCATCGACCAGATCACCTACGGCGCGGACGACCTGCCCGCCTGCCGCCAGTTCTTCCAGGACTGGGGCCTTTCACTCGTGTCCGAAGCCGCCGACGAACTCGTCTTCGAGTGCCTCAACGGCTGCAAGGTGGTCGTTGCGGCGTGGGACAAGCCCGGCCTGCCGCCCGCGATGGAAGAGGGCCCGACGCTGCGCGAAGTGGTGTGGGGCGTGGAAAGCGACGCCGACCTGGACCGCTACGCCGCCGCCATCGCGCAAGACCCGGCCTTCACCGACACCACGGTCGACGGCGCGCGCCGCATCGGCTGCACCGACCCCAACGGCCTGGCCGTGCGCCTGCAGGTCAGCCGCAAGCGCGCGGTCGAGGTCGATTGCGGCGCCATGAACACCTGGAACGCCAAGCCGCGCGTGAACCAGCCCGCACCGATCTACGAACGCGCCACGCCGATCGAGGTCGGCCACGTCGTGTTCTTCGTGAGCGACGTGAAGGGCACGAGCGCGTTCTATGCGCAGCGCTTCGGCTTCGTCTCGTCCGACGGCTATCCGAACCGCGGCGCCTTCATGCGCTGCGCGCCCGAGGGCGGCCACCATGACCTGTTCCTGCTGCAGATTCCCTCGGGCAAGCGCGGGCTCAACCACGTGGCCTTCACCGTGCGCGACATCCACGAGGTGTTCGGCGGCGGCCTGCATTTTTCGCGCTGCGGTTGGGACACCCAGCTGGGCCCGGGCCGCCACCCGGTGTCGTCGGCGTACTTCTGGTACTTCAAGAACCCAGCCGGCGGCCTCATCGAGTACTACGCCGACGAAGACCAGCTCACCGCCGACTGGCAACCGCGCGAGTTCGAACCCGGCCCGACCGTGTTCGCCGAATGGGCGGTCGACGGCGGTCTCGATGGCCACACCCGCCGACAGAAGAACGCGGAAGGCCCGAAAGGTGCTTTCCTGACCGAGAAGAAATGAATCCGGTGACCCTCATGCAACGACGTTTTTCTTTCTCCCTGCTGGCCGCCGCGGCGCTGGCCATGGTCTTGCCCGCGCACGCCCAGAGCGACGCACACAAGCAGCTGTCGAGCGACCGCTTCACCATCGTCTCGCCGTTCCCGCCCGGCGGCCCGGTCGACACGCTGGCCCGCATCCTGTCCGACGGCCTGGCCAAGCGCTACGGCCAGGCGGCCGTGGTCGAGAACATGGTGGGCGCGGCCGGCAACATCGGCATCGACAAGGTCAAGCGCGCCAAGGGCGACGGCCACACGCTGCTCGTGGTGCCGGCCGGCAACCTCACGATCAACCCGACGCTGATGCCGAACTTCCCGTTCAACATCGAGAAGGACTTCGTGCCCGTCACCATGCTCGCCAAGGCGCCCAACGTGCTGGTGGCCGCGCCGTCCTCGGGCATCAAGAGTGCGAAGGAGCTGGTGGCGATGGCCAAGGCCAAGCCCAACACGCTGTCGTATGCCTCGCCCGGCGTGGGCAGCGGCCTGCACCTGGCGGGCGAGCTGTTCAAGCAGCAGGCCGGCATCGACCTGCTGCACGTGCCCTACAAGGGCACGGCGCCCGCGCTCAACGACGTGCTCGGCGGCTCGGTGCCGCTGATGTTCAGCAACCTGCCCGCGACCATGCCCTTCATCAAGAACGGCAAGCTCATTGCGCTGGGCGTGACCGAAGCCAAGCGCAGCGCCGCCGCACCCGACATCCCCACGCTGGCGGAGCAGGGCATCCAGGGCGTGGCCGTGACCTCGTGGTACGGCCTCTTGGCCCCCAAGGGCACGCCGCCGGCCGTGGTCGAGCAGCTCGCCAAGGACGCGGCCGAGATGCTGGCCCAGCCCGACGTGCGCGAACGCCTGAAGGCACAGGGCATGACCGACGCGGCCATGAAGCCCGCCGAGTTCGCCACCCACATCCGCGATGAGACGGCCGTCTGGGCCCGGATCATCAAGGCCCGCAACATCGTGGCCGAGTGAGCCACCCACAAGAACAAAGAGAGACAGAGACCATGCAGACAAGCGAATCCACCATCGGTATCGTCGGTGCCGGCATCGGCGGCCTGGTCGCCGCCATCGCACTGCGCCGTGCGGGGCACGACGTGGTCGTGTTCGAGCAGGCCAAGCAGTTCGCCCGCGTCGGCGCCGACATCAACCTCACGCCGAATGCCGTGCGCGCACTCGACGGCCTGGGCGTGGGCGACGCCGCCCGCGTGACGGCGGCCCGCCCGTCGCACCGCATCAGCCGCACCTACGACAGCGGCGAGGAAACCTCGCGCCTCGAAATGGCCGACTCGGCCGAGCAGCGCTACGGTGCGCCGCAGCTCACCATCCACCGCGCCGACCTGCTGGCCGCGCTGGCCGACATGTTCCCCGCCGAGCGCGTGGCGCTGGGCAAGCGTGCCGAGACCATCGCGGCCGACGACAAGGGCGTGACCCTGTCGTTCAGCGACGGCACCAGCGCCCGCGTGGGCGCGCTCATCGGTGCCGACGGCATCCACTCGGGCGTGCGCACCGCGATGTTCGGCGCCGAGAGCCCGCGCTTCACGGGCATCGTCGCCTACCGCGCCGTGGTGCCCGCCGAGCGCGTGGCCGGCGTGCCCAACCTGGGCGCCTTCACCAAGTGGTGGGGCCCGAACCCGCAGAGCCAGATCGTCACCTTCCCGCTGAACCGCGGCAAGGACATCTTCATCTTCGCCACCACGCCGCAGGACACCTGGCACCTCGAGTCGTGGACCGCGCCGGGCAGCGTCGACGAGCTGCGCGAGCAGTACGTGGCCTACCACCCCGAGGCGCGCGCGCTGCTCGACGCCTGCGACACGGTGCTGAAGACCGCGCTGTACGAGCGCGACCCCATGCCCGCCTGGGCGCAGGGCCGCATGGCGCTGCTGGGCGATGCCGCGCACCCGATGCTGCCCTTCATGGCGCAGGGCGCCGGCATGGCCATCGAAGACGCCGTGGTGCTGTCGCGCCACCTCGACGGCGTGGCCATGGCTGACATTCCCGCCGCGCTGCAGGCCTACCAGACGGCACGCATCGAACGCGCCAGCCAGGTGCAGCTCGGCTCGCGCGGCAACAACTGGCTGCGCGAAGGCGGCAACGCCGACTGGGTGTACGCCTACGACGCCTGGGCCGTGCCGCTGGGCGTGCCGGCGCAGGGCGCTGTCGCTGCTACTGCCTGACCCCTTTTTCTCCCTCGCTCCACGGAGGCTCACGATGCAACAAGACCGCTTTCTCCAACCGCACCAGGCGCGCCAGCGCCCCGCGACCACCTACGAAGACCTGCTGGGCGACGTGATCGAACGCGCCTACGCCGACGGCATCCATGACCTGCCGGGCCTGGTGCAGCGCCTGAACGACAGCGGCCTGGCCACGCCGGGCGGCCTCGCATGGACCGAGGCGCTGTATCGCAAGGAAATGGCCGCGCTGGCCGCCTGAGGAGAACCACCATGACCATCGCCATCCATCCCGTTCCCGCCGATCCCGTCGACCATCTGCTCGAGATCGGCCTGAAGGACCTCTGGTACCCGATCTGCCCCTCGCACTTCATCAAGGAGAACCCCATCTCCCTGCGCCGCCTCGGCCGCAAGATCGCGCTGTGGCGCGACGGCGAAGGCGTGCTGCATGCGCTGGAAGACCGCTGCCCGCACCGCGGCGCACCGCTGTCGCAGGGCGTGGTGCTGGGCGACCGCCTCTCGTGCCCGTACCACGGCGTCGAAGTGCGCCACGACGGCGTGGTCACGCGCGTGCCCGGCAGCCCCGGTTGCAAGCTCGAAGGCTCGCGCGCCACGCGCCACTTCCATGTGCAGGAGCGCGCGGGTGCCGTGTTTCTATACAACTCGAAGGAACCGGTCGACGTGCCGCCGCCGCTGGTGCTGCCCGAGCAGCTGACCGACGAGGCCGAGTACGCGAACTTCCTGTGCTACACGGAGTGGAAGGGCGACTACCGCTACGTGCTGGACAACGTGATGGACCCGATGCACGGCACCTACCTGCACAAGCAGTCGCACTCGATGGCCGAGGGCGACTCGAGCGCCAAGTTCGGCGTGCGCCCGACCGACATCGGCTTCGTGTTCGAGAAGGAAGGCCAGCGCAACGTCAACTTCGACTGGACCGAGTGGGCCGACACCGGCATCCACTGGATGCGCCTGGAAATTCCGTACCCGAAGACCGGCGGCCCCGGCGGCAACTTCATCATCATCGGCGCCTTCTCGCCCATGGCCAACGGCATGACCGCCACCTTCTTCTGGCGCGCGCGCAAGCTGTCGCCGGGCTGGGAGCGCGACACCTGGCGCTTCCTCTACAAGAACCGTCTCGAGGCGCGCCACTGGCACGTGCTGGAACAAGACCGCGTGATGCTCGAAGAGATGGAAGCCGACGCCAACCAGCACGAGAACCTGTACCAGCACGACCTGGGCATCGTCCGCCTGCGCCGTCACATGCGCAACCTGGCCCAGGCACAGCTGGCGCAAGCCGAGGCCGCCACGGCCTGAACTGCAAGCAAGCGAGCATCGCCATGTCTTCTCCCACGCTGAACGCCCTCGTGCACACCATGCGCTACGAGGCCGACGGCATCGTCAGCGTCGAGTTCCGGCCGGCCACGCCGGCGGTGGACTTTCCCGCCTTCGAGGCCGGCTCCCACATCGACCTGCACCTGCCCAACGGGCTGGTGCGCAGCTACTCGCTGTGCAACCCCTCGAGCGACCGCCAGCGCTACGTGGTGGGCGTGCTCAACGACCGCAAGAGCCGCGGCGGCTCGCGCTACGTGCACCAGCAGCTGCGCGTGGGCATGACGCTGCCCATCTCGGCACCGCGCAACAACTTCAAGCTCGAAGAGGGCGCCGAGCGCTCGGTGCTCGTGGCCGGCGGCATCGGCGTGACGCCCATCTGGTGCATGCTGCAGCGGCTCATCGCCATCGGCAAGCCGGTCGAAATCGTCTACTGCGCGCGCACCCGCAAAGAGGCCGCCTTCTGCGACGCCATCGAGGCGCTGGCCACCGAAAAATCGGTGCAGCTCACCTGGCACTTCGACGACGAGAAGGGCGCACCGCCCGACCTCGCGTCGCTGCTGGCTGGCAAGGGCGCCACCAGCCACTACTACTGCTGCGGCCCCACGCCGATGCTCGACGCCTTCGAAAAGAGCTGCGAGCAACTGGGTTATGCCAACGCCCACATCGAACGCTTCGCCGCCGTGCATGTGGAGGCGCCCAGCGCCACGCAGACCTGCGTGGTGCAGTGCGCAAAGAGCGGCAAGAGCGTCGAGGTGCCTCCGGGCAAATCGATTCTCGACAGCCTGATCGACGCTGGCCTCAACCCCGACCACAGCTGCAAGGAAGGCGTCTGCGGCGCCTGCGAAACGGCGGTGCTCGAGGGCGAAGTCGATCACCACGACGGCATCCTCACCAAGATCGAACGTGCGTCCAACAAGACCATGATGATCTGCGTCTCTCGCTGCAAGGGCGAGCGGCTGGTGCTGGACATCTGAACGAGAAGGCCACAACACCAAAAGACGGCCGAGAAGAAAACCAACCGAGACATTCAATGAAAAAGTACTTGATCGCGATGGCTGCGGCCACCGCGGCTGGCGGAGCGCTGGCCCAATCTTCTGTGACGCTGTTCGGCGTCGTCGATGCCTCCGTGGTCTACACGCGCGGCAGCGGCAACGGATCGGCCCACAAGACGCAGCTGGGCAACAGCGGCAACATGTTCAGCCGCCTCGGTTTTCGCGGAACCGAAGACCTCGGCGGCGGCTACTCGGCCAACTTCTGGCTCGAGATGGGCCTGCAGAACGACAGCGGCACGGGCTTTCCTTCGAACTCCAACAACCAGGCCAGCGGCAACGGCACGCCTGGCGTGCTGAGCTTCAACCGCCGCTCGACCGTGAGCCTGGCCGGCCCCTTCGGTGAAGTGCGCCTCGGCCGTGACTACGTGCCCGCCTTCTGGAACACCGCGATCTTCGACCCCTTCGGCACCGGCGGCGGCATCGGCGCCAACCAGATCTACTTCTCGGGCCTGGGCGGCCTCGTGGCGCCCACCGGCACGCGCGCCTCGAACAGCGTCGGCTACTTCCTGCCGGCCAGCCTCGGCGGCTTCTACGGCCAGGTGATGTACGCGATGGGCGAGAACGATTCGAACTCGGTGCTGCCCGGCACCCAGGTGTCGAACAAGCGCGACGGCCAGCACACCGGCGCGCGCTTCGGCTACCAGAGCGGCGGCCTCAACGTGGCCATTGCCACCGGCCGCACGCGCTACGCCGCCGGCGACCTGCGCGTGACCAACCTGGGCGCGTCCTACACCTTCGATGCGGCGCTCATGAACCTCAAGCTCACGAGCGAGCTGTACAAGGAATCGAAGGGCCGCACCGACGCCAAGGGCGTGCTGATCGGCTTCCAGCTGCCCATCGGGCCGGGCGAGATCAAGGCCTCGTACGCGCGCTACAAGCTGGAGCCGCTCAATGCGGTGCTCGAGCCCACGACGTCGAAGCTGGCCCTGGGCTACGTGCACAACCTGTCCAAGCGCACGGCGGTGTACGGAACCATTGCCCGCATCAGCAACAAGAACGGCGCAACGCAGGCTTTGGCCGGCGCCATCACGCGGCCGAACCGCGCCTCCAGCGGCGTCGAGTTCGGCATGCGGCACATGTTCTAGGCGCGGCAAGACAGCGCGCACCACCCCCGCAAGAGAGAGCCCCGGTCATGCAGAGCAAGAACTTCCGTTGGTACGGCGTCATCACGCTGTTCGTGATCGTGGCGATCTCTTACGTCGACCGCATCAACATCGCGGTGCTGATCACCGATGCGGCCTTCCTGAAGCACGTGGGCATCGACGCCTCCGACCGCGTGAGTCAGGGCCTGCTGGCCACGGCCTTCATGCTGGGCTACGGCATCTCGGCCTTCGTGCTCACGCCGTTCTGCTCGGCGCTGTTCGGCGTGCGGCGCAGCCTGATCTACGGCCTCGTGCTGTGGGGCGTGGTGACCTGGGCTTCGCCGATGTTCAACAGCTACGGCCTGCTGCTGGCCTCGCGCGTGCTGCTGGGCGTGTCGGAAGGGCCGCTGTTCTCGCTGGCCTCGTCGTACATCAAGGCGCATTTCCAGAGCCACGAGAACGGCAAGCCCAACGCGCTGGTGAACATGGGCACGGGCCTGGGCCTGGCGGTGGGCTATCCGCTGGTGGGCTATTTGCTCACTCAGTTCGAGTGGGACAGCTCGTTCCATGTGCTGGGCGTGCTCAACATCGTGCTGGGCATTCCGCTGGTGCTGGCTTTCGTGCGCATGCCCGCGGGGCACGGCGACGGCATCAAGCCTTCGTCGCTGGGCGATGCGATGTCGCGCGTGGTCGGCATCGTGAAAGGCGCGTTGCACACGCGGCACCTGTTCCTCATCACGCTGCTGACCTCGGCGGCGCTGGCCTACCTCTGGGGCAGCAGCAACTGGCTGCCGACCTACCTCCGCGAGGCGCGCGGCTTCTCGCTGCGCGAAATGGGCTGGATCGCATCGCTGCCGCAGTACGCCACCGTGCTCGCCGTGTTCACGGGCGGCGTGCTCATCGACAAGCTCGGGCGTGACCGCGTGCCCTTCATCTTCATGGGCGCGAGCGCGGGCGTGGCACTGTCGGTGCTGCTGGCCATCAATGCGCGCGACCCGTACATGGCCGCGACCTGCCTCGTGGCGGCGAACTTCTTCTGGGGCCTGCAAAGCCCCGCCATTCCGAGCACCGTGCAGCACTGCTCGCGGCCCGAGCACACGGCCAGTGCCTTCGGCGTGACCAACGGCGTGGGCAGCCTCGTGGCGGGCTTCATGCCAGCGCTGATGGGCGGCGTGATCAGCGCGGTGTCGCATGGCTCGGGCGCCGCGAACACGGCGGTAACAGCGGCCTCGTCGGCGGCGGGTTTCTTCGCGGGCTTCGCATTACTCATCGGCACGCAGGTCGTCGTGTTCGCATGCGGCTTCTTGCTGTGGTGGCGCGAGCGCGGGCAACGCACTGCTGCAGTCTCTGGTTCACAGCTTTCGTAGCCTTCGCCGCGGCTTGAACCTTCGTACTGTGGCCGCTTCGTCACAGTGAAGGCCGCGCGTTTTTGTCATCTGCGTGAGCAGGTGTTTCGGCCGCAGAACCATCTTCGTATCGCATGGCGCGCGTCGCGTGCCATGACGCCATTCGGCCTATGGCGCGCGAACAATTGGAGAGAGAAAAGTTCCGTGGATCGTTGAGCTCATTGCATCGATCAGCTACAACTGCGTGCACTTCAACGGACGAGGGAATGCGCGTGAAATCAACCACAAGAGCCGCAGCCAGTCTTGCCGTCGCCATCGCTTTCGCCATGGCCCCGGCCGTTCACCTGACGGGTGAACGCATCGCGTCGATGCACGGGCACTGAGCCCGGCCCGCGACACCCCACCGCGTTCACACGCTCCCCCCACACCCCGCGTCCTGACGGGAATGGCGCCGCTCGCCCCGCGCATTCTGGGACCACCGCAGCACACGCGGTGCGGTCCGGCTTGAGCCTGCGTTCCTGACGAACGGTTTGTTCGCCGGGAGGGCGCTGTGCTGCCCGCATTTCCTGTTGATCTGTCGTTCCACTCATCCCGCGCGCGTCACCTGCATCACCGGCTATCCGCCGGTGCCTGCGGTGCGGCGCATGTTCCTTACCAAGAGTACCCAGAGGCGATCATGAAATCACTGAATACACCTGTCGTTCATTGCCTGGCCCTCACGGCCGTGACCCTTGCCGCGTTGACGGCCTGCGGCGGCGGCGGAGACAGCGGCGGTGGCGGTGGCGCATCGTTCGGCGGCTCCGGCCTGAACGCGCCGTCGCTGGCCAACGCGCCCGCGGCCGACAGCGGCGACACCACCAAGAAGACCCCCGACGACGGCGTGCCCGCCGCAGCCGACTCGGCGGTGGCCGCGGTCGATCGTTCGGCCCGGCCGATGGAGCTGCCCGACACGGTCTGGCCCGTCAACTACAAGCTGTGGTTCCGCCCCGATGCGGCGCTCAAGACTTTCGTGGGCCGCGCCGACGTGGAGATCGACGTGCTCAAGCCGGTCGACGCCATCGTCGTCGCCGCGCACGACCTCAACTTTGCGCGCGGGCGCACCACGCTGCGCAAGGTGTCCAAGCCCGGCGAGGCGATCCCGCTGATTCCCACGCCGCAGACGCGCGGCGACTTCGTGCAGCTGCGCCTGAACGACGGCCAGATCGCCAAGGGCAAGTACCTGCTGCACATGGAGTGGGACGGCAAGATCCAGTTCTCCGACGCCGAGTACTGCACGCCGGAAGTGATGGCGAAGAACCCGCTGTGCTCGGCCGCGTCGGGCATCTTCAAAGTGGGCCTTTCCACGCCCGAGGGCGTGAGCAGCGACGCCATCGTGACGCAGGGCGAAACCAACTTCGCACGCCAGTGGTTCCCGGGTTGGGACGAGCCGGCCTTCCGCCACACCTTCGAGATCTCGGCCGAGGTGCCGGGCGACTGGAAGACCGTGTCCAACGGCGCGCAGACCGAGGCCGTGAAACTGCCCGACGGCTACCAGCGCGTGGCCTTCGAGAAGACGCCTTCGATGCCGATGTACCTGGCCTTCTTCGGCGGCGGCAAGTTCGACATCCTGGCCGACACCTTCAAGAACCCGCTCGATGGCAGCGACATGGCGCTGCGCTGGTTCACGCCGCCGGGCCGCTCCGACTGGGCCAAGTTCGCGATGGAGTGGACCAAGGTGTCGATGGACTACTACTACAAGTACACCGGCATCTCGCTGCCCTTCAAGAAGTTCGACACCGTGGCCGCCAACGACAGCTACGACAACAAGCCCAACACCGGCTTCGGCGGCATGGAGAACTGGGGTGCGATCTTCGAGTTTGCCGATGCGGTGCTCACCAAGCCCGGTGACAAGCCCACGCTGTACTCGGTGACCGTGGTCACGCACGAGGTGGCGCACCAGTGGTTCGGCGACCTCGTCACGCTCGACTGGTGGGACAACGTGTGGCTCAACGAATCGTTCGCGCGCTGGTTCGAACGGCGCACCACGATCAAGTTTCACCCCGAGTACTACAGCTTCTCCGACTACGTGCTCGACAAGCACAACGTGATCGTGGCCGACCTGAAGCCCTCCGCCGTGCCGGTGCAGCGCAACCTGAACGACGCGGGCTCCTTCGGCTTCATCAGCCCGGCGATCTTTGTCTACAACAAGGGCAGCCACGTGCTGGAGATGGTGCAGAACTACATTGGCGAAGAGGCGATGCAGAAGGGCCTGCAGATCTACCTGAAGGACTACGCGTTCGGCAACGTCACGCCCACGCGGTTGTGGACCTCGCTGGAGAAGGCGGCCGGCGGCAAGAAGGTGAGCGAGATCGGCGACAGCTTCATTCGCCAGACCGGCATTCCGTTGCTCACGGTCGACGCGCAGTGCGCCGGCGACCGCACCTACGTCAGCATCACGCAGGAGTCGTTCCCCAACCAGAACCAGTTCCCGGCCTCGACGTGGACCATTCCCGTCACGCTGGCGTACGGCGACGCAATGGAAAAGCGCGAGACCTTCGTGATGTCGAACAACGCCACGCAGGTCGAGCTGCCGGGCTGCACCGCGGTGCTCGCCGGGCCGACGGGGCAGGACTACTACGTGAGCAACTACAGCGCGCCGTCGTGGAGCAACCTGCTGGCCAAGGTGCAGAACTTCGCGGGCAACAAGCCGCTGCTGCTGAACATCGAGCGCGATGCCTTCCGCCTGCTGGGCGTGGGGCGCATCACGCAGGCGCAGTACGACCAGATCAAGGGCGTGCTCAACCTGCCGGCGCCGCTGCTCGCCAAGACGCAGCTGAGCCAGCAGAAGATGGCGGCGGTGGAAGCGGGCGGCAAGGAAGAGTACCCGCACGCGCTGCGCTTCCAGGGCAAGCTGCCGCTGCGCGAGAACCAGAAGCGTTGAGTCGGAGGGCACCGAGCCTTCTTTCGTGAACCCCGCATGCGCCGCCCGGCGGCGCATGCGTCACTTCATTCGAATCCCATGAAGACTCTTCTGAATTCTTTGCTGGCAGTGGCCTGCGTGTCACTGCTCTCGGCCTGCGGCGCACGCGGCGGGCCCGAGACCGAACTGGTCGGCGTCTACGCCGTCGAACGCAACGGCGTGCTCAAGGAGGTCGTCAAGATCGAGCGCGACGGCGACCGCTACATCATGCGCGACAAGGTGCGCACGCCCGAGTGGAGCGAGCCCAAGATGCAGCTGCAGCCGGTGACGCGCGAACGCTGGAGCCGCATCACCACCGACACGGAGAACACGTCCTTCGTCGGCATCTCGAGCGACCAGCTCGGTATCTTCAAGGTGCCGCCAGGTTGGCAGAAGAACGGCTTCAAGACCCAGACGGGCTACTTCCTGTTCTATTCGCAGGGACCGGTGGAGGCCCACAAGCTCTGATCGGCCACCAGCACCACGACGGCGCCCAGCGGGCGCAGGACACTGGGTGCTTCCCGCAGCGAAATCAAGGAGGAGGCCGAAGGCCGGGGGACATTCGCGGAGGGAAGTACCCGGTGGCCTGTGCACGCGCCCTGAACGAGCGCGTTCGATCAGGGCGCGACGATCGCGCCTTCGATGCGATGGCGCTTCAACGCATCGGCCACAAAGCCAGAAGCCTTCATCTCCTCGACGAAGGCCGCAAGCAGCGCCTGCGCCTCGGCCCCCCGGCTGGCCGGCGTCCCCATCGCCTGCTGGATCACCATGAAGCGCCCCGGCAGCACACGCACCCCATGCGCGCGGGCCGCTTCGCCTTCGAGCAGCTGGCGAATGCCCGCCGCCACCTCGACCTGGCCCGCGCGCAATGCCGCGAGCGCAGGCCCCGCGCCCTGAAGGCGCACGATCTCGGCCGCCTTGATCTCGCGCGTGAGGAACAGGTCGTAGGCGCTCCCAGAGCCGACCGAGATGCGGTGGCCTTGGGCATCGACCTGCGCGTTGTCGGTCAGCGCAGAAGATTCAGGCACGAGGTAGCTGCCCTCGATCAGCACATAGGGCGCCGTGAAGCGCAGCCCTTCGCTGCGCGCCGGATCGACCGCGAAGAAGCCGATGTCGGCCTTCTCGTTCTTCACCGCGTCCACCGAGGCCGCGGCCTTCTCGAACACCACCAGCTCGATGCCCACGCCGAGCCGCCGCGCGAACTCGCGGGCCAGGTCGATCGACACGCCGACCGGTTCGCCGGTGGTGGCGTCCTTGTTGGCCAGGATCGGGTTGCCGAGGTTGATCGAGGCGCGCAGCGTGCCGCAGGGCGCGAAGGCGGTCACGAGGGCGGAAGAGGGCGAAGTGGTCATGGCGTCCGTTCGTCGGGAAGGAGGAAGGAGGGGATGAAGGCCGCCAGTTTACGGGCCGTGAGGCCGCAGTTCAGCGCTCGGACATGGGCTCCAGCCCCGTCTTCGCGATCGTCGGCGCCGCCGCCGGAGCGTTGAGGTATCGGATCAGCTGGCGCGCCGCCTCGGGCTGCTTCGAGGCCGTGGCCACGCCGGCCGAGAACACCGTCACGCGCTGCACCTCGGCGGGCAGCGGGCCGATGTAGTCGATGCCCTCGATGGGCAGCAGCTCGCTCACCTGCTGCAGGCCAAGGGCCGCGTCGCCGCGCGCCACCACCGTGCCCACGCGCTCGCTCAGGATGCGCTTGCTCTTGGGCTTGACCTGGTCCTCGATGCCCAGCGTCTTGAGCAGCTCGGTCTCGTAGTACGTGCCGCTCGCGCTCGCCGAGTAGGCGATCGACGGCGCCGCGAGCAGCGTGCGCTTGAGCGCATCGACCGTGCCGATGTCCGGCTTGGGCGCGCCCTTGCGCACCGCGAAGCCGATCGACGAACGCACCAGGTCGACCTGGCTGCCCGCCACCACCTTGCCCTGCGCCACCAGCGCATCGAGCGCGGGGCGCGCGAGGATCACGACGTCGGCGGGTTCGTTGCGGCCGAGGCGGCTGGGAATCGAATCGCTGGCGTTGCCCATCGACGCGCCGTAGGCCGTCTTCACGCTGCGGCCGGTGCTGCGCTCGAAGCTGGGGCGCAGCTCGTTGTAGGCGGCGGTGAAGCCGCCGGAGGTCATGACGTGGATGTCGCCCGTGGCGGCGGGTGGGGTGCTGACGCAACCGGCGAGCGCGAAGGAGGCGGCCAGCGCCAGGGCGGCGCGGCGGGTCAGGGCGGAACGGGGGAAGGCGAAGGCTGTCACGGCGTGTGTCTCCTGAAGATCGTGCCGTGCCATCGTAGGGGCCGAGGCTGTCAATCGGCCTTCAGGAAATTCCGGGTTACTACCAGCGTCACGGGTCGAGTCGGGCGCCGTGATCCACGGTGGTTTCAACCGAGCCCTAGGGAAAACACCGCGAAGGCCGATCGCACATTGTCCTCGTGCGGATAGTTGCGTTTGGGGACTCTGACTACGCTTCTTCGAGCCCTCGTGAAGCGCCATCACGGCGTCTTTGTGTTGCCTCCATCGCGTGCTTGCGGCTGGAGCGGGCGATGTCGAATTTCAGATGGATCGTTTGAAAAACTCCAAGGAGACATGATGAAAAGCGTCAGATCACGCACCACACGCGGCCTTCTCGCGGCATGCGCTTCCCTGTTCCTCTGGGGATGCGGCGGGGGCAGCGGCTCCACCGCGCCTCCCTTCCTGCTTCTGCCTGCGCCTTCCACTGCGTCTTCCGATTCGCCTCCCGACCCACCTCCCACACTGCACACGTCGGAACAGTATCCGAAGATCACCTGCGAAGAGGTGATGGTCCCCATGCGCGATGGCGTCAAGCTCACGACGCAGATCTACAGGCCGGAAGGCGAGGCTGGCAAGCTGCCGGTGGTCCTGATGCGCGACCCCTATGCACGCCGTGCGGATGGAGGCCGCTGCTTCAGCGGGGCGGTGGCGATTTTTGGCAGCTTGAGCCTGGTGCCGCATGGGTACGCGGTGGTCTCGCAATCCGTGCGGGGCACCATCACCTCGGAGGGAAAGTTCGGCCTGATGACGCAGGAAGCGGACGACGGCTACGACGCCGTGGAATGGGCAGGAACGCAGCCGTGGTCCACGGGCAAGGTCGGCATGACGGGTCGCTCCTATCTGGGATTCACGCAATGGCAGACAGCGATCAAAAGTCCACCTCACCTCGCGGCGATAGCGCCCACGATCACGGGGTCCGACTATCACGACAACTGGACCTATGTGAACGGGGTCTTCAGCCCCTGGTTCAATATCAGCTGGATCGCCGCGTGGTTCGGGCCGGACCAGATCATTCGCGCAGGCCAGGCGGCAAGAACGCCAAAGACAGAGATCGATGCGCAGGTGTCGGCATGGAACGCTTCGCTGGACGACATGCCGTCCTGGGCGGCCACGCTGCCGCTGACCGGCATCCCGCAGTTCAAGGCACACCAGCCCTACTTCTACGAATGGCTGGCGCATCCTGACTACGACGACTACTGGAAGAAGATGGACGTCGAGGCCAACTATGCGAACGTCAAGGTCCCGGCTTTGGTGACGGGTGCCTCGTACGATCTTTTCAACGTGGGATCGGTCAGGAGCTACCAGGGTATGCGTGTGGGCGCCGGCACCGCCACGGCCAGAAGCGGTTCGAAATTCGTGTGGAACGCGTATGGGCATTCGCCCGACACCCGCACACCGTCGTTCGGCTCGGACACACAGCCCGATGCGTTGATCGAGAAGCGCTTCTTCGACCTGCACCTCAAGGGCATCGACAGCGGCGCCGACAAGGAACCCAATGCCCGAATCTACGTGATGGTGCCGCCTGACAGCGGCGCGGCCGGAAGCGGCTTCTGGGCCAGCGGGGACGACTTCCCGCTGCCCGGCACCCAACAGGTGAAATACTTCATGTCGAGCAACGGAAGTGCCAACACGCGATCGGGAGACGGCATCTTGACCACCGATGCCTCGAAGCTGGGAACGGCAGACCGTGACCGCTTTGTCTACGACCCGGCGAAGCCTGTACCGACCGTCGGCGGCAACATCTGCTGCGACGCCGTGCGCGTGCCGGGTGGCGCGCGAGAACAAGCAGCGGTCGAGGCACGGCAAGACGTGCTGGTCTACACCAGTGCTCCCTTGGCGGCCGACGTACCGGTGGTCGGCATGGTGAAGGCCTCGTTCTGGGCGATGACCTCGGCAAAGGACACCGACTTCACGGTCAAGCTGGTCGACGTGCGACCCGACGGGCAGACCCACAACATCGTCGACCGGATCGTGCGGGCACGCTATCGGGTCGGATCGAAGTTGAAGCCTTCGTTGATCGAGCCCAACACGCCCTACCAGTTCGATCTCGAAGTGGGGAACACGGCCATGGTCTTGCCCAAGGGGCACCGCATCCGGGTTCAGATCTCGTCGTCGAACTTTCCGCTTTACGCCAGGAACCTGAACACCGGCGCGGACAACAACACCACCAGTGACTTCGTGGTGGCGAACCAGACATTGCTGCACGGACCGACGCAGTTGTCGTTCATTGAATTGCCGGTGGCACCGATCTCGAGGCCGCAGTAGCACGCTGCTCGAGGGCCCTTGCGGCTCTGGACCGCACCCGCAGGGATCCAGCGCGGTGCGTCTTGCTCGCCAGGGCCGGTTCGCCAGCCTTCGCGGGCTTGCCGTTCTTGTGCTGCCGTGGGCAGGGGGCTATCACGCGCCGTTCGCACTGCGGTGACGAAGGCCTTCCAGGTCGCGCACCAGCAGTGCGCCGTACTGCGGTTGCACCAGGCCCTCTGCGACGAGCGACTGGATGGCGTAGTTGGTGCGCTGGCGCGTGAGCCCGGCCAGTTCACCGAGTTCTTCCTGCGACATGTCGAGCACGGCCGTCCGGGTCGGATACAGCACCGGGTTGTACAGGCCGACGATGGAACGGCACAGACGCGAGACCGGGTCGATCATCCGGTCCGTCTGCACCGTGGCCATGAATTGGGCGAGACGCTCGTTGAGGTGGTCGATGATGAAGCGGTTGAAGTCGAAGCTGACCGTCAACAGCCAATGAAAGGTGGCGCGAGGAATGTGCACCACGCGGCTCGGACGCATCGCGACGAGGTCGTAGTGGCGAATCTCGCGCTTGAGGACGGAGCCCTCGCCAACCCAGCTGCCTTCCGGGATGCCGGTGAACAGCACCGACTTGCCGCTTTCAAAGTCGACGACCACCTTCAACAAACCGCTTGCGACACCGATCCATGAGTCGACGTGCCGGCCTCGGCGGGCCACCACCGCGTGCGCATCGTGGATTGTGGTGTAGGCGTCCGCAAGAATGCGGTCACTGACCGATGCAGGCAACGCCTTCATCCAGCTCATGCCGAGCAGGAATTCGGACGAAAGGCTCGAATCGGCATGTGGCTCAGGGGGGCAGACGGTCATGGCATGTCTTCAGAGTTGATCTCCGGCGCGGAGCAGCTTGTCCCCGCCGATGCCTTTGCGCAGTGCGCTCACGGCGGCCACATGCCCGAAAGGAACGATGATCCTATCGCGTTGACCGGCCTTCTGCAGCGACCTATTTTTCGCGCGGCGGCTTGGGCGGGTCCGCGTCCTTGGCGGGCGCCGCCGCCGGCAGCCGCCCCCGCTTCGCCAGCCCTTCGCGCAGCAGGAACTCGACCTGCGCGTTCGCGCTGCGCAGCTCCTGGGCCGCCAGCCGCTCGATCTCGGCCCACAGGGCCGGATCGATGCGCAGCGGGTAGGACTTCTTACCGGGACTGGCCATCAGGGAACAACGACGTGGCGGCGGTGATCAGGTGCCGTGGATGCATCAGGTGTAGAGCGTGCCCGTGTTGACCACGGGCTGGGTTTCGCGGTCCGAGCACAGTACCACCAGCAGGTTCGACACCATCGAGGCCTTGCGCTCGTCGTCGAGCACGACGAGGTTGCGCTCCGACAGCCCCTTGAGGGCGGCCTCGACCATGCCGACCGCGCCCGCCACGATCTGGTGCCGCGCGCTCACGATGGCCACCGCCTGCTGGCGCCGCAGCATCACCTGGGCGATCTCGGGCGCATAGGCCAGGTGGGTGAGCTTGGCGTCGAGCACCTCGACGCCGGCGCTGGCAAAGCGCTGGTTCAGCTCGGCCTTGAGGGCGTCGGCCACCACGTCGAGCCCGGCGCGCAGCGTGACCTCGTCGCTTTGCAGGTCGTCGCCGCTGTCGTAGGCGTAGAGCGTGGCAAGGTGGCGGATGGCGGCTTCGGACTGGATGGCGACGAACTTGTTGTAGTCGTCGATCTCGAACACGGCCTGCGCCGTGTCGTGCACGCGCCAGACCACGGCCGCGCCGATCTCCACCGGGTTGCCGCGCTTGTCGTTCACCTTCAGCGGCGGCGTGTTCAGGTTGCGCGCGCGCAGCGAAATTTTCTGGCCGGCCTGGAACGGGTTGGTCCAGCGCAGGCCCTCGGTGCGGTCGGTGCCCTGGTACTCGCCGAACAGCGTGAGGATGATGCCCTCGTTGGGCTGCAGCATGTACAGCCCCGGCAGCAGCGCCACGCCCGCGACGATCAGCAAGACGTTCATGGGCAGCGGCATCATCCGCTGCACGAGGGCCCAGGCGCCGACCGCAAGGATCAGCAGCGCCACGGCGACGATGCCGTATCCGTTGACGGACCGATACGGCCGCTCCCTGCGGACCGGGCGAGGGATGGACGGGGTCTGCTCGTGCATGAAGGCCTCCTGTTGAAAGTGATATCACTTTAATATCTTTTTGGAGGTCGTCAAGGCTTTCTTTCGGCCTGCCTTCGCCGGTTCGGCCGCCTCGCGCAGGCACTGCGCAAACTGCGCGACGAGGGGCGGGCTGGCCCGTGGCTTGCGCTGCAGCAGCCCGATCTCGCGATGGAACGTGGCCTCGCCCAGGGACAGCATGCGCACGCCCGGCGGCAGTGGAAGGTGGGCCTCGACCCACGGCACGAGCGCAACGCCCAGGCCCTTGGAGGCCAGGTGGATGAGCCCGGAGATTTCGTCGACCTCGATGGCTTCGCTGACCACGAGGCCTTCGCGCTGGAGGAATCTTTCGACCATGCGTCCGCCGAACGATGCACGGTCGTAGCGCAGGAACGGCTGTTCCAGCAGCAGGGTGCGCCAGTTCCTGCCCGGCACGTTCGCGGGGGCAATGAGCACATAGGGTTCGCGCACCAGGGTCTGCCACGTCAGCTCGGGAAGAATGCCGAAGGGCGGCCGGATGATCACGGCCGCGTCGATGCTGCCGGCGTCCAGGTCGTCCATCAGCCGCATCGACACGCCGGGCGAGATGTGCACGCGCAGCAGGGGGAAGCCGGCGCGCAGTTTCTCGAGCGCGCGCGCCACCAGCGTCGGCTGCGCGGACGCAATGGCGCCGATGCGCAGCAGCCCGGCGTTCGCGGCGTCGTCGGGCAACTCGCCGAGCTTGGCGTAAAGCGCGCAGATTTCTTCCGCCCGTCCCAGCGTGGTCTCGCCCGCCGCATTCAAGGTGGCAGAGCGGCCTGTGCGATCGAAGAGCGGGAACCCGAGGGATTCCTCGAGCCGCTTGATCTGGCTGCTGACGGCCGATTGGGTGAGGCCGATGCGCTCTCCCGCCGCGGCGAATGTGCCGTGGCGACACACGGCGATGAAGGTTCGAAGCTCGGTGATCATTCGGTATTCATCGAAATGGGTGGTGCTCAGCGATGAAATATATCGTTTTCGGTTATGTGGCTCGCTGCTTAGAGTCCGTCCACCCTGAACTCCTTGATCGATGAACCCCATGAGCATCCCCACTGCACGCATCCCGTTCCACCTGGCCTTTCCCGTGCGCGACATCGCCGAGGCGCGCGCCTTCTACGGCGAGTTGCTCGAATGTCCCGAAGGCCGCAGCTCGACCGAGTGGGTCGACTTCAACTTCCACGGCCACCAGATCGTGGCGCACCTGGCACCCGACGAATGCGGCCACAAGACGCACAGCGCCGTGGACGGCCACGACGTGCCCGTGCGTCACTTCGGCGCCGTGCTGCCGATGGACCTGTGGCAGGCGATGGCCGACAAGCTCATTGCACGCCAGACGAAATTCGTGATCGAGCCCTACATCCGGTTCAAGGGCGAGCCCGGCGAACAGGCGACGATGTTCTTTCTCGACCCGTCGGGCAACGCCATCGAGCTGAAGTCCTTTGCGGACCTGGATTCGCTGTTCGCCGTCTGAAAGCGCCGACGTGAAAACAACCCACTGCCTTCTGGCGGCCGCAACGGCCGCGGCGCTCCTGCTGAGCGCCGGGCGTGCATCCGCCCAAACCGACGTGCTGAAGAAGATCAGGGAGTCTGGCGCCATCACCATGGGTGTGCGCGACGCCTCGGGCGCCATGTCCTTCACCCTGGGGCCCGGCAGCTACACGGGCTTTCACGTCGAGGTCTGCGAACGTGTCATTGCCGACATCGGGAAGGCGTTGCAGATCGGCAAGATCCACGTGAAGTACCAGCTCGTCACGCCGCAGAACCGCATGCCCCTCGTGCAGAACGGAACGGTCGACATCGAGTGCGGTACCACGACCAACAATGCGGCGCGCCAGAAGGACGTCGCGTTCGCCCCGACGCTCTATGTCGAGGGGGTTCGCATCGCGGTCAAGGCGACATCCGGCGTTGCTTCTGCGGCTCAGCTCGCCGGCAAGGCGGTGGCCGTCACGACGGGGGGCACCTCCGTCCAGCTGCTGAGAAAACTCAAGCGCGACAACGCCCCGGAGATTGCGGAGGTGTACGCCAAGGACAACAGCGAAGGGTTCCTGCTGCTCGAATCGGGCCGCGCGGAGGGCTTCGTCGCCGACGGGCAGATCCTTGCCACCTTGATTTCCAGGAGCAAGGAGCCGGCGCAGTACCGGCTGCTCGACCAGGTGCTCAGCGTCGAGCCGATCGCGATCATGATTCCCAAGGGGGATGCCGCGTTCAAGAAGCTGGTCGATCAAAGCGTCCTGGCGTTGGCAAGGAGCGGGGACGCCGCGCGGCTCTACGACAAGTGGTTCATGCAACCCATTGCGCCGCACGGCGCGAAGGTGGGGCTGCCGGCCAGCGCCCTGACCAAGGCCGCCTGGGCCAACCCCAGCGACAAGCCGATGGAAGACTACGAGGTGCGATAGGGCGACACCCGCAAGGCGACGAGGTCGAATCAGACGATCAGGTCGAAGCAGCAGCCCGCGTAGTACGGCTTGTCGCCGCCATCGACGAAGGGCACCTCGATCGGCTTGCCCTCGTTGCGCCACACGTCGCGCTTGCGGTAGCCGGAGCGTGCCAGGTCGGCCAGCAGCTCGTCGTGGTGCTGGATGCGGTAGGCGCACACGGCCACGCCGATGCTGTTGAGCGTGTAGATCGTGCGCTCGGGGTGCACGGCCGTGGTGTTCATGACGATGCGCCGGGGCTTCACCGCGAGCGCGGAAAGAATCGCGTCCATGCGCATCGGCAGGTACTGCAGGCTGCCCGACACGTACAGCACGTCGCAGCCGCTGGCGTCGCGGTAGTCGGTGGTGAAGCCGAGCTGCGCGGTCGCTTCGCGCTTGACGGCCATCGCGCGGCCGCTTTCGACCACGCCGGGCACGTCGCACACGGTCCAGCGCAGGGTGTCGGGGTAGCTCAGCACGCGCCGGAAGGCGTAGTACTTGATGCCGACGTGCCCGCCCAGGTCGAACACGCGCGTCAGGCCCGCATCGATGGAGCGGCCGAGCCAGAAGAGGCCGGGATAGTCGTAGAAATAGATCTGCGGGCTGTAGAGCTCGCCCGCCTCGGCATTGGCGTAGCCGACGGCCTTGGAGGGCGGCGCGCCGGCCTCGGCCGCCTCGAAGCTCTCGAACGACCCCATGAAGAGGTTTTCGTCCGTGTTGTTCAGGAACTTGCGCCGGTAGGCGCTTTCGCGGGGCGGGAAGGTCAGCAGGCTTGAAAGCATGTCTCTCTCCTGTGGCTCTGCCCATTCTGAGCGCAACCGGCGCTTTTGGGGCGATAGCCCAGCGCCGCGGGGGCGGTTACCCCGTGGGGCTTTACATGCCGCTCGCCAGTGCCGCAGCCGCCGCGCGGGTCTCCACCCCCAGCTTCTCGAAGATGTGCTCCAGGTGCTTGTTCACCGTGCGCGGGCTGGTGCCCAGGATTTCGCCGATGTCGCGGTTGGTCTTGCCCTTGGCAAGCCAGGACAGCACCTCGGTCTCGCGCGGCGTGAGGGCCGCATCGGCCAGGCGCGCGGCCGGGCCTTCGCGCTGGATGGCGAACAGCAGCATGGTCTCGCCGAGCGCCGCCGCACCCAGGTTGCGTACCGACAGGCGCATGCCCGTGGCGGTGCCGATGGCGATCGACGCGCCCGGCGCCAGCGCGGGCTCCACCGAGGCGGGCAGGCGCCCCGGCGCCACCGGGTCTTCGAGCGCGTGCAGCCACAGCGCGGCCTGCGGCGAGCGCCAGGCGATGCGCCCGCGCGTGTCGACGAACACCACGCCCATGCCCGCCACGTCGACCGCGTCGCGCGCCATGCGGGTGATGCGGGCGTTGCGTGTGTGGGTGTGCAGCCGCGCCAGCACCTCCTGCGCGCGGATCGGCTTCACCACGTAGTCGACGCCGCCGCACTCGAAGCCCTCGACCACGTGCGCGGTTTCCGACAGGCCCGTCATGAACAGCACCGGAATGTGCGCCAGCGCCGCGTTGGCCTTGATGCGCCGGCAGGTCTCGAAGCCCGAGAGGCCGGGCATGAGGCCGTCGAGCAATATCGCGTCGGGCACCACCAGCTCGAGCCGCTGCAGCGCGGCCTCGCCGTCGGCCGCCACCAGCACGGTGTAGCCGCTGGCCTCGAGCGTGTCGCACAGCATGCCCAGGCTGCTGGGGGCGTCGTCCACCACCAGCACGACGGGGCGTTCGGATTCATGACCGGGCGAGGGGAGTGTCTGCATCTTCTGCCAGTGCGTTGCGGAGGTTGTCGAGTTCGAAGCGCGCGACCATGCCGCGCAGCCAGGTGCAGGTGGCGGCCGCGGCGGGCGAGGCCGCGGCCAGCCGGTCGAGCGCGGTGTGCAGGCCGCGCACGTGGCCCATCTGCACCAGGCGCATGAGGTCGGCGCGGTCGTCTTCGCCGAGCGCGAGCAGAGGCGGGCGCGGCGGCGCCAGGTCGGGGTCGGCGGACGGCGGCAGGGCGTCGCCCGTCGCCAGCCATTCGAGGCCCAGGTGCCGCTCCAGCGTGGCGATGAGTTCCGACTCGATCACCGGCTTGCCCACGAAGGCCTGGCAGCCCGCGGCGCGCAGCCGGTCGGCCTGGTTCTCGAACATGTTGGCCGAGACGATGATGATCGGCAGTTCGGCGAAGCCCGAGGCCCGCACCGAGCGCGCGGTCTGCCAGCCGTCCATGTCGTCCATCGTCAGGTCCAGCAGGATGGCCGAGGGCAGCTCTTCGCGCAGGCTGTCCAGGCACTCGGTGCCGCTGGCCGCCTCGCGCACCGTGAAGCCCAGCGGCGCGAGCATGCCCGCGAGCATCTGGCGCTGCACCGGCTGGTCGTCCACCACCAGCAGCGTGCGGCGCTCGCCCAGGTAGCCCGACACCGGCTCGCGTGAGCCCGCCTGCGGGCCGGGGTCAGCCACCTCACGCAGGTACACGCGCACGCTGAAGGTGCTGCCCGCCGACGAGGTCGACGCCAGCTTGAGCTCGCCGCCCATCAGCGAAGTGAGCAGCCCGGTGATCGTCAAACCCAGCCCCGTGCCCGGCTCGCCGCGCCGGCGGCCCGCGGCGCCGCGCTCGAAGGGCAAAAAGATGCGCTGGCGGTCCTGCGGTGCCACGCCGATGCCGGTGTCGACCACGTCGAAGCGCAGCACCTCGCGCCGTGCATCCACATGCAGCGTGACAGTGCCGCTGTCGGTGAAGCGCACGGCGTTGGTCAGCAGGTTGATGAGAATCTGGCGCAGCCACTTCACGTCGGCGTGCACCCACGGCGGCAGCCGGCCCGCATGCGTGTAGACGAACGCCAGGCCCTTGGCCTCGGCCTGCGGGCGCACCATCTGCACCACCTGGTCGAGAAAGGCCGGCAGCGCCAGCGGCGAGGGCTCCAGCTGCAGCCGCCCGGCCTCGATGCGTGCCAGGTCGAGCAGCCCGTCGATGAGGCCCAGCATGTGCTCGCCGCTGCGGTGGATGGTCTGCACCGCCTCGCGCGGCGGCAGGGCCGCGTCGCCGCCCTTGAGCAGGATCTGCGAGTACCCCAGGATGCTGTTGAGCGGCGTGCGCAGCTCGTGCGTCATGCCCGCCACGTAGCGCGTCTTGGCCTGGTTGGCGGCTTCGGCGGCTTCCTTGGCGGTCTGCAGCGCGGCGTCGGTGCGGCGGTGCGCTTCGATCTCGAGCGCGAGCAGGTTGTTGTGGCGGTTCGATTCTTCCTGCGCCATCTGCCGGCTCTCGCTGCCCAGAACCACCCACCACGCGGCCACGGCGGCGATCACCGAGAGCAGCGCGAACACTTTGAGAAAGGCCGTCGCCATCGCCGAATCGATGGTGCCCGCGATGGCCTCCTGCGCGTAGACCACGCCCACCACCGTGGCCAGCAGCGCGATGAGCGAGGTGGCGACCAGCAGGTAGTGCGCCACGCGGAAGTTCAGCCGCGCCGACAGCGCGGGCGGCAGCAGCGCCTGCAGCCAGCCGCTCATCTGCTCGGCGGCGCGCGAGTCGGTCTTGCAGCGGTCGTGGCAGCGTGACTCCAAGGTGCAGCACAGCGAGCAGATCGGTGCGCTGTAGGCCGGGCAATGCGCCATGTCTTCCGATTCGAAGCTGTTGTCACACACCGAGCATTTCACGCTCTGGCCCGGCGTCCAGCGGTCGATGTCGGTGCGCGCCAGGTAGTAGCGCCCGCGCGTTTGCCACGCCAGCAGCGGCGACACGGCCATGGCCGTGGCCAGCGCGATGAAGGGCGAGAAGGCCCGCGCCCACTGGCCGAGTGCGCCGGAATAGGCCAGCATCGCCAGCGCCGCCGCCACCAGCATCGCGACCAGGCCCACGGGGTTGATGTCGTACAGGTGCGCGCGCTTGAACTCGATGGTCTTCGGGCTCCAGCCCAGCGGCTTGTTGATGACCAGGTCGGCCACGAGCGCGCCGACCCAGGCGATGGCGATGTTGCTGTAGAAGCCCAGCACGTGCTCCAGCGCGGCGAAGACGCCCAGCGCCATCAGCAGGATTGCGATGGCCACGTTGAACACCAGCCACACCACGCGCCCCGGGTGGCTGTGCGTGAGCCGCGCGAAGAAGTTCGACCACGCCAGCGAGCCCGCATAGGCGTTGGTCAGGTTGATCTTCATCTGCGACACGACGACGAACAGCACCGTGATGCCGAGCACCCAGGCCGGGTCGCGCAGCACGTACGAGAAGCCCGTGAGGTACATCTGCGTGGGCTCGATCGCATGGTTGGCCGGAATCTCGTGCTGCAGCGCCAGGAAGGCCAGGAACGCGCCGCCCATCATCTTCAGCATGCCCGGCACGATCCAGCCCGGCCCGGCGACCAGCACCGCGGTCCACCAGCGCCCGCGGTTGGCGGCGGTCTTCTCGGGCAGGAAGCGCAGGTAGTCGACCTGCTCGCCGATCTGCACCACGAGCGAGAACGCCACCGTGGCCGCCGCGCCGAACATCAGCGGATCGAAGCCGCTGCTGTCCGAGGTGCGGCCCACGAGGCCGGTGAAGTCGGCGTACAGCTCGGGCTTCTTCACCATCACCGCGATGAAGGGGCAGACGAACAGCACGATCCAGATCGGCTGCGTCCACAGCTGCAGCCCCGAGATCAGCGTGATGCCGCGCGCCACCAGCGGAATGATCACGATCGACGACACGAGGTACAGCAGCCACAGCGGCCAGTCCAGGTACATCTGCAGCGCCAGCGCGAGGATGGCCGCCTCGAGCGCGAAGAAGATGAAGGTGAAGCTCGCGTAGATCAGCGAGGTGAGCGTGGAGCCCAGGTAGCCGAAGCCGGCACCGCGCGTGAGCAGGTCCATGTCCACGCCGTGTCGTGCGGCGTAGTACGAGATCGGCAGGCCCGTGAGGAAGGTGATGAGCCCCACCACCAGGATGGCCCACAGCGCGTTCGAGAAACCGTAGCTCAGCGCGATCGCGCCGCCGATGGCCTCCAGCGCCAGGAACGAGGTGGCGCCGAAGGCCGCGTTGGCCACGCGGAACTCCGACCACTTGCGAAAGCTGCGCGGCGTGTAGCGCAGCGCGTAGTCCTCCAGCGTTTCGTTCGCGACCCAGGCGTTGTAGTCGCGGCGGATGCGAAAGATCTTCTGTCCGGGGACGGATGTCATGGCGGGTTCTCGCGGCGGCGGCAACGGTGGCATGCGGCAGGTACAGCAAGAAGCGCTCCCTGCTGTCCCGTGCCTTGTCTGCTCGCGAGTCTGCGGCCCGGGCAGGGGCGCATCGCTACGTTGAATGACGTATTCGCGCAGAGGCAAGTGGTTTCTAAAGTACCAGCCATGGTGCTCGCAGCACCGTCCGATGCACTGCGATGGTGCGCGGCTCACTCTTCTTTCAACCTGCCTGGAGTTCCTGATGTCGCGTGATTCCGATCCTTCTTCCCTCGATGCCATGGCACTGCGCCGCCGCCGCCTGCTGCAGGGCGCCGCCGCGCTGCCCGTGATGGGGCTGAGCGGCCTGAGCTTCGGCCAGGGGCAGTTCCCCACGGCCAAGGTCAACACCACCAAGCTCGCGGTGACCGACACCGAGGTCACGGTAGGCCAGCTGCATTCGTCCACCGGCACCATGGCCATTTCGGAGACCGGCTCCATCCAGGCCGAGCAGCTCGCCATCGACCAGATCAACGCGATGGGCGGCATCCTGGGTCGCAAGATCAAGGTCATCAAGGAAGACGGCGCCTCCGACTGGCCCACCTTCGCCGAGAAGTCGAAGAAGCTCCTGGTCAACGACAAGGTCGCGGCCGTGTTCGGCTGCTGGACCAGCGCCTCGCGCAAGGCCGTGCTGCCGGTGTTCGAAAAAGAGAACGGCCTCCTGTACTACCCGACCTTCTACGAAGGTCTGGAGCAGAGCAAGAACGTGATCTACACGGGGCAGGAGGCCACGCAGCAGATCATCTGGGGCCTCGATTGGGGCGCGAAGGAGAAGAAGGCCAAGACCTTCTTCCTGGTGGGCTCCGACTACATCTGGCCGCGCACCTCGATGAAGATCGCGCGCAAGCACATCGAGAACTTCCAGAAGGGTTCGGTCAAGGGCGAGGAGTACTACCCGCTGGGCCACACCAACTTCAACTCGCTGATCAACAAGATCAAGGTCGCCAAGCCCGACTGCATCTTCGCGGCCGTGGTGGGCGGCTCGAACGTGGCCTTCTACAAGCAGCTCAAGGCCGCGGGCATCACCGGCGACAAGCAGTTCCTGCTGACGCTGGCCGTGACCGAGGACGAGATGACCGGCGTGGGCGGCGAGAACTTCGCGGGCTTCTACTCGTCGATGAAGTACTTCCAGACGCTGGACAACGAGAACAACAAGAAGTTCGTGGCCGCCTTCAAGGCCAAGTACGGCAAGGACGCGGTGATCGGCGACGTGACGCAGGCGGGCTACCTCGGCCCGTGGCTGTGGAAGGCCGCGGTGGAGAAGGCGGGCAGCTTCGACATCGACAAGGTGGTGGCGGCGTCGCCGGGCATCGAGCTGAAGACCGCGCCGGAGGGCTACGTGAAGCTCGACGCCAACCACCACCTGTGGAGCAAGGCGCGCATCGGGCAGGGGCAGCTGGATGGCAGCTTCAAGGTCGTTGCGGAGTCGGGCGAACTGATCAAGCCAGATCCGTTCCCCAAGGGCTACCAGTAAGCCGGCCGCCGGCCTTCACCCCAACCCTCTCCCGCGTGCGGGAGAGGGCGCCAATACCCACACTCCGGAATTTCCGCCATGACTCTGTCGGACATGATGAACATCGGCCTGATGCAGGGCTTCGCGGGGCTGAGCCTCTTCGCGGTGCTGCTGCTCATGGGCCTCGGGCTCGCGATCATCTTCGGGCAGATGGGCGTGATCAACATGGCGCATGGCGAGTTCATGACCATCGGCGCCTACTCGATCTTCCTGGCCGCGCAGGTGACCGAGCGCATGGCGCCCTCGCTCATGCCGTACTACTTTCCGATCGCCATCGGGCTGGCCTTCGTGTTCGCCTTCATCGCCGGCTGGCTCGTGGAGTGGGCGCTGATCCGCCACCTGTACAAGCGCCCGCTCGACACGCTGCTCGCCACCTGGGGCGTGAGCCTGGGGCTGCAGCAGATCTTCCGCACCTTCATCGGCCCGAAGGAAGTGAGCCCCACGCTGCCCGAGTGGCTCATGGGCTCGTGGACGCCGCATGAAGGCCTGGACATTCCGATCAACGGCCTGTTCGTGCTGGCGCTCACCGCGCTGGTCACGGGCGGCGTGCTCATCGCCTTGCACAAGAGCCGCTGGGGCCTGCGTGTGCGCGCCACCGTGGCCAACCGCACGATGGCCAACGCCACCGGCATCGACACCAAGAAGACCGACCGCCTCACCTTCGCCATCGGCTGCGGCATTGCCGGCGTGGCGGGCGCGGCCTTCACCACCATCGGCTCGACCGGGCCGACCTCGGGGTCGCTGTACATCGTCGACGCCTTCCTGGTCGTCACCTTCGGCGGCGCGGCCAGCCTGCTGGGCACCGTGGTCTCGGCCTTCGGCATTGCGCAGACGCAGTCGATCTCGGAGTTCTTCATGACCGGCTCGATGGCCAAGGTGCTGACGCTGTCGCTGATCGTCTTGATTCTGATGATGCGACCGCAGGGCTTGTTCGCCATCAAGGTCCGTCGCTGAACCCGAATCCTTCCCGGAGAACCTCTCGATGAATTTCCTCAAGGCCTCGATCCGGCGCTACCAGCTCGGCAGCCTCCTGCTGCTGGTGCTGCTGCTCGCGGTGGTGCTGCCGCTGTCGCTCGACATCTTCCGCCTCAACCTCGTGGGCAAGTACCTCAGCTACGCCTTCGTGGCCGTGGGCCTCGTCATGGTGTGGGGCTACGGCGGCGTGCTGAGCCTGGGGCAGGGCGTGTTCTTCGGCATCGGCGGGTACGCGATGGCGATGTTCCTGAAGCTCGAAGCCTCCGACCCCATCACCACCAAGATCCAGTCGACGCCCGGCATCCCGGACTTCATGGACTGGAACCAGCTCACCGAGCTGCCCGCGCTGTGGCTGCCCTTCAAGAGCCTGCCGCTGAGCCTGGCGCTGGTGGTGCTGGCGCCGATGGCGCTGGCCTGGCTCATCAGCTTCGCGATGTTCAAGCGCCGCGTGGGCGGCGTTTACTTCGCGATCATCACGCAGGCGGTGGCGCTGATCTGCACCGTGCTCATCATCGGCCAGCAGGGCTACACGGGCGGCGTGAACGGCATGACCGACCTGAAGACGCTGCTGGGCTGGGACACCCGCACCGACAGCGCCAAGTACATCCTCTACTACGTCTGCGTGGGCCTGCTGGTGGCGAGCATCCTGCTGTGCCGCTGGGTGCAGACCAGCAAGCTGGGCACGCTGCTGCTGGCCATGCGCGACAAGGAAGACCGCGTGCGCTTCTCGGGCTACGACGTGTCGAACTTCAAGGTCTTCACCTTCTGCCTGGCGGCCGGGCTCTCGGGCATCGGCGGCGCGATGTTCGCGCTGCAGGTGGGCTTCATGTCGCCGAGTTTCGTGGGCATCGTGCCCTCGATCGAGATGGTGATCTTCTGCGCCGTCGGCGGCCGCATGAGCCTGGTGGGCGCGGTGTACGGCGCGCTGCTGGTGAACGCGGGCAAGACGCTGTTCTCCGAGAGCTTTCCTGACCTGTGGCTCTTCTTGATGGCCGCGCTCTTCATCGGCGTGACCATGGCCTTCCCGATGGGCCTGGCGGGCCTGTGGGAAGACACGATCAAGCCGTGGTGGGCCTCGCGCCGCCAGGCCCTGCGCGACGCCGCGACGAAGCCGCCGCCCGCCGCCGTGTCGGCCCCTTCACCCGTCGCCGCACCGCTGGCCGAGCCCGCGCTGCCCGAAGGCATCGGCCGCCAGCGCGCCTGACCGACACCGGAGCCCCCACCCCATGAGCAACACCGACTTCGCACTCGCCGTGGAAGACCTCAGCGTCTCCTTCGACGGCTTCAAGGCCATCGACGACCTGACGCTGTACATCGACCGCAACGAGCTGCGCGTGATCATCGGCCCCAACGGCGCCGGCAAGACCACGCTGCTCGATTTGATCTGCGGCAAGACGCGCGCCAGCGCCGGCAGCATCAAGTTCAAGAACACCGAACTCACGAAGATGGCCGAGCACAAGCGCGTGCGGCTGGGCATCGGGCGCAAGTTCCAGACGCCGTCGATCTACGAGAACCTCAGCGTGTTCCAGAACCTGGAGGTGTCGTTCCCGAAAGGGCGCTCGGTGTTCGGCGCGCTGGCCTTCCAGTGCGACGACGAAGTCAAGGGCAAGGTGCAGGCCATCGCCACGGAGATCGGCCTGGCCGACAAGCTCGGCACCGAAGCGGGCCTCCTGAGCCACGGCCAGAAGCAGTGGCTGGAGATCGGCATGCTGCTGATGCAGGAGCCCGAGCTGCTGATGCTCGACGAGCCCATCGCCGGCATGAGCGCGCGCGAACGCGAGCTCACGGCCGACCTGCTTCAACGCATCTGCCGCAACCGCGCGGTGATCGTCATCGAGCACGACATGGCTTTCGTGAAGCAGATCGCGCACAAGGTCACCGTGATGCACCAGGGGAAGATCCTCGCCGAAGGGCCGATGGAGAAGGTGCAGGCCGACCCGAAGGTCATCGACGTTTATCTGGGCCACTGAACCATGAGCACCATCATGCTGAAGGTCGACGACTTGCACACCGCCTACGGCCAGAGCGAGGCGCTGCACGGCATCTCGTTCGTGGGCCATGCCAACGAAACCATCGCCATCATGGGCCGCAACGGCATGGGCAAGACCACGCTGTTCAAGAGCCTCATGGGCGTGCTGCCGATCAAGAGCGGACGCATCGAAGTGGCGGGGCAGGACGTGTCGCGCGACGAGAGCTTTCGCCGCGTGGCCAAGGGCATTGCGTATGTGCCGCAGGGCCGGATGATCTTCCCGACGCTGACGGTGGAAGAGAACATCCAGACCGGCCTGGAGAACTCGAAGACCCGCCGCATCCCCGAGGAAATCTACGCGCTCTTCCCCGTGCTGTGGGACATGAAGAGCCGCAAGGGCGGCAACCTCTCGGGCGGCCAGCAGCAGCAGCTGGCGATTGCGCGCGCGCTCGTCACCGACCCCAAGGTGCTGCTGCTCGACGAGCCCACCGAGGGCATCCAGCCTTCGATCATCAAGGACATCGCCAAGGCGCTCAACGAGATCCGCAAGCTGCGCGGCATCACCATCGTCGTGTCCGAGCAGGTGCTGAGTTTCGCGATGGACGTGGCCGACCGGCTGTTCGTCATCGAAGGCGGCCGGCTCGTGCACGAGACCGCGCGCGACAAGACCGATGTGGATCACATCAAAGCTTATCTCTCTGTCTAACCACAACCCCAGGAGCCACTGCACATGACGGACACGCTGATCAAGGTCGACCTGACCAAGCCGCCCACCGAGAACGAGAACATCCACAACCGCTGGCACCCGGACATTCCGATGGCCTGCTGGGTCAACCCGGGCGATGACTTCATCCTCGAGACCTTCGACTGGACCGGCGGCTTCATCAAGAACAACGACAGCGCCGACGACGTGCGCGACATCGACCTGAGCACGGTGCACTACCTCTCGGGCCCGGTGGGCGTGAAGGGCGCCGAGCCCGGCGACCTGCTGGTGGTCGACCTGCTGGACATCGGCGCCAAGCAGGACAGCCTCTGGGGCTTCAACGGCTTCTTCTCGAAGAAGAACGGCGGCGGCTTTTTGACCGACCATTTCCCCGAGGCGCAGAAATCGATCTGGGACTTCAAGGGCATGTTCACCAGCTCGCGCCACATCCCGGGCGTGAACTTCGCGGGGCTGATCCACCCAGGCCTCATCGGCTGCCTGCCCGACAAGCCCATGCTCGACATGTGGAACGAGCGCGAGAAGGCACTCATTGCCACCGACCCGGACCGCGTGCCCGGCCTTGCCAACCCGCCGTTCGCCGGCACCGCCCACATGGGCAAGATGACCGGCGAGGCGAGGGCGAAGGCCGCCGCCGAGGGCGCGCGCACCGTGCCGCCGCGCGAGCATGGCGGCAATTGCGACATCAAGGATCTGTCGCGCGGCTCGAAGGTGTTCTTCCCCGTGTACGTCGACGGCGCGGGCCTGAGCGTGGGCGACCTGCACTTCAGCCAGGGCGACGGCGAGATCACCTTCTGCGGCGCCATCGAGATGGCCGGCTGGGTGCACATGAAGGTTACGCTCATCAAGGGCGGCATGGCCAAGTACGGCATCAAGAACCCGATCTTCAAGCCCAGCCCGATCACGCCGCAGTACAACGACTACCTGATCTTCGAAGGCATCTCGGTCGACGAGAGCGGCAAGCAGCACTACCTCGACGTGAACGTGGCCTACCGCCAGGCCTGCCTGAACGCCATCGAGTACCTGAAGAAGTTCGGCTACTCGGGCGCGCAGGCCTATTCGATCCTGGGCACGGCACCTGTGCAGGGCCACATCAGCGGCGTGGTCGACGTGCCGAATTCGTGCGCCACGCTGTGGCTGCCCACGGGCATCTTCGACTTCGACATCAACCCGAACGCCTCGGGCCCTGTGAAGTTCATCGACGGCAGCATCGACATGCCGCTGTCGCACGACCTGCGCTGAAGCCATGCCGACCTACGACTACGCCTGTGGGCAGTGCGGCGGCTTCGAATCGCTGCGGCCTTCGGGCCAGCGCGACGAGCCCGCTGCCTGCCCCGACTGCGGCAGCGCTTCGCCGCGCGTGTTCACGGCCGCGCCGCGCCTGGCGCTCATGGCCGCCGACACGCGCCATGCGATGGCCACCAACGAACGCGCGCGCCACGAGCCCGCGAGCTCGCGCGACTATGCGCGGCTGCGGCACCCCTCGGGCTGCGGTTGCTGCTCGGGATCGTCGCGGCGCAGTGCCACGCAGACCGCTCCGAATGGGGCGAAATCGGCCCCGTCGCGGCGGCCCTGGATGATCTCGCACTGAGGGTTCGGCGTGCATTCCTTGCATGCGTTGGGCGCATGCAAGGAATGCCGACAGCGAGAACTTTCTCGTGCGTTCCCTCTGGAAGAGAGGGTTCCGGCCGCTGCATCGCATGCGCAGGAGGCTCGCGATTGTTTCAATCCCGTGAACGCCGCGATTCCTTTTGCTGCCGTTTTTTGGGGCGCTTCAGGCTCAAACTTCATCCCATCGACACACCACCTGAAGGAGATTGAAATGAATGCCTCGAAGACCCTCGCCGCCGTTGCGCTCTCGCTCCTGGCTGTTGCCGGTGCCCACGCCGAAACCTATGACGGCGTGCACACCGTGAACTCGACCCTCTCGCGTTCGGAAGTCGCGTCGCAAGCCGTGGCCGCCACCCGTGCCGGCAACGAGTACAGCGACGGCGCCACCGCCGGCGCACAGACCTTCACCTCGACCGCCGACCGCTCGACGATCCGCGCTGAAGCCGTCGCCAAGGCCCACGACCCGCTCGCCAGCCTCGACCGCCGCGCGTTCTACCGCGACGAAGTGCCGGCTGCGTACAAGAAGCCCAGCGTGTCGTTCACGCGCCAGGCTGGCCTGTAATCAGGCGACTGTGGCAAGCCGGTGCCTGCATCGGCTGCCTGAAGAACGAACGGGCCCTTGGGGCCCGTTTTTTCGTTGGGACGTCGCGCGTCAGGCGGCGTGTGCAAGGACGTTGACAAGCTTCCCGAACGGATCGCGGACATAGAAACGGCGTACACCCCAGGGTTCGTCGACCGGGCCGTATTCGATGGCAAAGCCGGCAGCCTGCATGCGCGCAAGCGCGGTGTCGACATCGTCGACTTCGATGGAAAGGTCGGGCACCGGCGTGCCCGAACCGCCTTCAGACGCAAAGCTGACCTGCACGCTCATCTCGGCCTGCGAACCGTAGGTGCGTATCCATCCGTGGTCCATCAGCAGGTCGAGGCCGAGCACGTCGGCGTAGAAGACCTGTGCGCGCGCCACATCCTGCGTCGCGAAGTTGGCGACCAGTCGTTTGACTTTCATTGTTTGGAACTCTCTTCGGCGGTTTCGGGTGCGATGCGGAAAGCCTTGGGCTTGCCGCCGGATTCGGCATGGAGCAGGTCACCTTCGATGCGGATGCGGGTCCACGTGTCGATGATGCCGTCGGCGCCGATCAGCTCGATGCTGTCGCCAGAAAGCACCCGGTAGCGAAACGACGGCGCGCACTGCGGGCCATTGTGCGTGCCCAGCACCGCGCGAAGGAATCCGTTCGATGCGAACCAGTAGATTTCGACCTGGGTGTCGGAGATGAGTTGCAGCCGGCGGTCGATGGGGAGGGCGGTGGTCATGAGAGATGAGGGGGCGGGGGGTCACCACAAGGCAGCCAATTCCGAATGAGGAGCGGCCGAATATAGAAGACCCCGCATGAGCCTGGCCAGCCGCGTGCGTGAAACCGCCATCGAGGGCGGGTAAGCTCGCGGCCCATGAAGCGCAACAGCACTCCCCGCACGTCCAAGTCCACCGGCGGCAAGGCTGCCGCGGCGCCCGCCGCCGAGGCATCCGACGTTCCGGTGTCGGCCGTGCTGGCGCGCATCGAAACCCTCTGGTCCTCGCTCGGCCCCGTGGGCCAGCGCATCGCCGACTTCATCGTGAAGAACCCGCGCGAGGTGGTCCACATGTCGGTGAGCGAGGTGGCGGAGCGCACCGGTTCGAGCGAAGGCAGCATCGTCGGCCTGTGCAAGAACCTGGGTGCCACGGGCTTCCAGCAGATCAAGATCGCTCTGGCGCAGGAGATCGTGCGGCCGGTGCAGTTCATCCACGAAGACCTCGATCCGCAGGACAAGGCCGACGCGGTCATCCGCAAGATCTTCCAGAGCAACGTGCAGACGCTGCACGACACGCAGTCGATGCTCGATGCCAAGGCGATGGAGCGCGCGGTGCAGCTGTTTCGCAAGGCCGAGCGCATCGAGATCTACGGCATCGGCAGCTCGGCCACCATCGCCGAGGACGCGCACTACCGCATGCTGCGCATCGGCCTCAATGCCAAGGTGGTGGTCGATTCGCACGTGCAGGCCATCAGCGCCTCGCTCACGAATGCGAAGACGGCGGTGCTGACGATTTCGCATTCGGGCAGCACGCACGAGACGGTGACGGCCACGCGCCTCGCGAAGGAAGCCGGCGCCGCCACGGTGTGCATCACCAACTTCGGCAAGTCGCCGATCCAGGCCTTTGCCGACGTGCTGCTGTTCACCATGGCGCGCGAAACCAACTTCCGCACCGAGGCGATGACGAGCCGGCTCGCGCAGCTGGCGATCATCGACGTGCTGATCGCCTGCCTGGCGCTGTCGGACTACGACACCTCGGTGCGCACGCTGCGCCAGACCTTCGACGTGCTATCGCTCAAGCGGTACTGAGGCGCGGGTTCCACTGCTTCTGAGACGGGCTGCACGAGCAGCCCCGCCACCGTGGGCGCCACCGCCCCCGGCGATTCACCCACCAGCACGCAGGCCAGGCCGAGCCGCGCCGCGCCTTCGCCGTCGGTCAGCGGGTTGTCGCCGACCACCACCGTGCGCCCGGCGTGCGCGCCGAGGCGGCGCAGGCCTTCCTCGAACAGCAGCGGCGCAGGCTTGCCGACCACGCACCACGGCTGCACGCCGCTGGCCGCGACCACGGCCGCGAGCAGCGCGCCGGTCTCGGGCACCACGCGGCCGTGCGGGCCCGGGTGCGTGGCGTCGGCGTTGGTCACCATCAGCCTGGCGCCGCGGCGCAGCGCGTTCGCGATGACCGACAGGCGCGTGTGGCTGAAGTGCATGTCGAGCGCGAGCAGCACGATGTCGGCCTCGGCCTCCGCGGACACCAGCCGGCAGCCCTGCGCGCGCGCGTAGCGCTGCAGGGCAGCGCTGGCGGCCAGCAGGACGCGCGCCTGTGGATGCTGCTGCGCCAGCTGGCGCACCGCGAGTTCGCCGGCCAGCACGATGCGCTCGGGCGGCACGCGCAGGCCCAGCTTGCGCAGCCGCACCGACAGGCCCTGCGCCGTGTGCGTGGAGTTGTTGGACACGATGGCGTAGCGGTCGTGGAAGTGCGCCAGCAGGCGGGCCGCGCCGTCGATGGCTTCCTGCTGGCGCACCAGCGTGCCGTCGAGGTCGACCAGCAGGTGGCGGGCCTGCGCCAGCGCATGGACGGCGCCTGCGTTCAGGGTCCCTGTTGTCGTGTGATGCGTGCTCATGGATCTCCGGGAGTGGGGCCGTCTTGAGGGGCTCGGCCGTGGCGGCGGATTCTATTGAATATTGCTCAGTGATATTTGAATTTTGAAATGAGCTTATTTCATTTCCCTGTCATCTGCGGCTCCTAAAGTTCTCTTCATCGGGGCGTTGCAACCGCACGCCCACCGCTTTCCAAACGAAGGAACCGACCATGAAAAAACTCCTGGCCCTTGCGGCTGCCGCCCTCTCACTGACTGCCGCGCTGCCGCTGGCGGCACAGGCCCAATCGGTGGCCGACGGCTCGCGCGAGCGGCCGCTGCGCGTGCTGCTGATCCCGGCCGACGGCGGCACCGAGTCGGGCACCAAGGCCGACTACGCGCCGGTGTTCAACGCCATCACGCGCAGCACTGGCCTGAACTTCGACCTCAAGGTCGGCCAGTCGTACGGCGCGGTGGTCGAGGGCATGTGCAACCAGCTCGCCGACATCGCCTTTTTCGGCCCCGTGTCGTACGTGCAGGCGAACAAGCGCGGCTGCGCGCAGCTGCTGGCCGTGGGCGTGGAGAAGGGCGCCTCGGTCTACTATGCGGGCATGTTCGCCAAGGCCAACGCGCCCATCGCGTCGGTCAAGGACCTCAAGGGCAAGCGCGTGGCCTTCGGCGACGTCAACTCGGCCTCGAGCTTCACCTTCCAGGTCGCGATGCTGCTCGATGCCGGCATGGACCCGGCCAAGGACCTCGGCGCCATCCGCATGACCGGCAGCCACGCCAGCAGCCTGGCCGCGCTGGTGCAGGACCAGGTCGACGTGGCCTCGCTCTCGTTCGACTCCTACGAGAAGGCGGTGAAGCAGGGCGTGGTCGACCCGAAGACGGTGAAGGTGGTGGCGCGCAGCATGGCCATTCCGTACCCGCCGCTGGCGCTCAACTCGAAGCTGCCCGAGCCGCTGAAGGCAAAGCTCAAGGACGCCTTCCAGACCGTGAACAAGGCCCCCGGCGTCACGCCCGACATGATCCGCGGCTACGGCGGCGGCAAGATCGACGGCTACGACACCAAGTTCTCGGAAGCCGAGTTCAACGTCGCTGCCGAAAAGCTCGGCCTGCTGACCGACGAGCTCAAGGGCCGCATCCTCGCCAAGTCCGCCGAGCGTTGAGCGTCGCCATGCTGAATTTCGAATCGGTCGCCATGCACTACGCCGACGGCACGCGCGCGCTCGACGGCGTGTCGCTGCAGGTGCCGGCGGGGCAGTTCTGCGTGGTGCTGGGCGCCTCGGGCGCGGGCAAGTCGACGCTGCTGCGCATGGCCAACGGGCTGGTCAAACCCACGCAGGGCGCGGTGCAGGTCGAGGGCGTGCAGATCGCCGCCCACTCGCTGGCCCGCATCCGCCCGCGCATCGGCATGATCCACCAGCAGTTCAACCTGGTGTTGCGCTCCACCGTGGCCGACAACGTGCTGGCCGGTGCGCTGCCCGCGGTGCCGACGTGGCGCGCGCTGCTCGGCCTGTTCACCGACGCGCAGCGCGCCAAGGCCTGCGCGCTGATCGAATCGGTCGGGCTGCAGGAGCAGCATTTGCTGCGCCGCGTGAGCGAACTCTCGGGCGGACAGCAGCAGCGCGTGGGCATTGCGCGCGCCTTCATGCTCGAGCCGCCGCTGGTGCTGGCCGACGAGCCGGTGGCCAGCCTCGACCCGCAGACCAGCCACGACGTGCTGTCGCTGCTGCGCACGCAGGCACGCGAGCGCTGCACCACGGTGCTGTGCAGCCTGCACCAGATCGAGCTGGCCTGCGAGTTCGCCGACCGCATCGTCGCGCTGCGCCACGGCGCGGTGGTGTTCGACGGTGCGCCCGCGGCCTTCGACCCGAAGGTGTTCGACGCGGTCTATGGCCGCACGCCGACGCCCGCGCGGCCCGCGCCCGAAGCGCCGCTGCCGCTGCATGCCGGCGCGCTGGAGCTGGTGCCATGAGCCGCCCCGCATCCGCCTGGGACCTGCCGCGCCCCTTCGGCGCCCGCGGCCTCGCCGTGCTTCTGCTCGTGGTGGTGGTCGGCTTCTTCGCCGGCCAGCGCGTGGAGATGGGCCGCATGCTGTCGCTCACGGGCGAGGGCGTGCTCGCGGCCGTCGGCCTGCGCGACCAGTCGCAGGTGCTGTCGGGCCTGGGCACCATCGCCAAGTCGCTCTTTCCGCCGCAGGTGTCGGAGCGCACCGAGGTGTCGCGCATCGAGGGCTTCGACCGCGAGCGGCTGCCGTGGTTCTCGCATGTCGAGATGGAGGAATCGCGCCAGCCCAAGCTCAACCCGCAGACGTTGCAGATGGAAGAGGTGGTCGACCGGCGCGAGGTGCTGGTCGAGCCCTTCGGCTACCTCTGGCACGTGGCGGTGAAGATGCTGGAGACCTTCGAGATCGCCATTTGGGCGACGTTGCTGGCCATCGTGCTGAGCGCGCCGCTGGCCTGGTGCAGCGCGAAGAACTACACGCCGAACCGCGCCGTCTATACGCTGGCGCGCGGCGTGGTCGGCATGTTCCGCGCGGTGCCCGAGCTGGTGAGTGCGCTGTTCCTGGTGCTGGCCTATGGCTTCGGTCCCATTGCCGGCGTGCTCGCATTGGCGCTGCATTCGGCGGGCTTCCTCGGCAAGTTCTACGCCGAAGACATCGAGACCGCCGACGACAAGCCGCAGGAGGCACTGCGTGCGATCGGCGCGAACAAGTTGAAGGTGATGCGCTTCGCGGTGCTGCCGCAGGTGATGCCGCAGTTCATCGCCTACACGCTTTACATCCTCGACCGCAACGTGCGCATGGCCACCGTGGTCGGGCTGGTGGGCGCGGGCGGCATCGGCCAGGAGCTGAAGGGCCGCTACGACATGTACAACTACGCGCACGTCGGAACGATCCTGATCGCGATCTTCCTCACGGTGCTCGTGCTCGACAGGGTCGCAGCCCGGATGCGCAGCCGCTATGCCTGAGCGCTGACACCCACCCATCCGCCCACTTCGGGCACCCGAGTTCTCCCCGTTTCTTCCCGTGCCGGTGCAAGCCCTTCGAGGCCTGCACGGCCCGGCTTCGCCCTGCTTTTCTTCCCACGCCCCTTCGATCCAGAAAAGGACACCTTCATGACCTCACGTTCTTCCCGGTATGGCCTCGCTGCGGCGGGCTTTCTCCTGTGCCTGAGCCTCGCCGCGTGCGGCGGCGGAGGGGGCGGTGGCGGCGGCCTGCCGGTGCTGCCGCCCACCGGCCCCACGCCCCCGACCACCACGCCGGAGCCACCCGCCCCGACGCCGGCGCTGAAGTGCGCGCCCTGAGCCGCGCGCCGCCTTCATCCACACGCCTTCCTTTTTTCTGTTTTTTGTCCTCGCGTTGAAAGACTCCCCATGAACCCCTCCAACCGTCGCGATTTCTTCCGCAAGTCGGCCGGCGCCGTCGGCGCGGCCTCGGCCCTCACCCTGCTGCCGCCCACGATCCGCAAGGCGCTCGCCGTCGAGGCCGCCGTCGACACCGGCACCATCAAGGACATCAAGCACGTCGTGATCCTGATGCAGGAGAACCGCAGCTTCGACCACTACTTCGGCACTTTGCGCGGCGTGCGCGGTTTCGGCGACCGCTTTCCGATTCCGCTGGCCAACGGCAAGTCGGTGTACTTCCAGTCGAACCCCGCGGGCGGCGCGGAGATTCCGCCGTTCCGCCGCGACTCGACGATTGCCAACGCGCTGATCGGTTCGGGCACGCCGCACAACTTTCCCGACCAGCAAGCTGCCTGGAACCAGGGAAAGATGGACCGCTGGATCCAGTTCAAGAACCAGGCCACGATGGGCTACTACCTGCGCGAAGACATCCCGTTCCAGTTCGCGCTGGCCGATGCCTTCACGGTGTGCGACGGCTACCACTGCTCCATCCTCACCGGCACCGACCCGAACCGCATCGTGTTCTGGTCGGGCTCCAACTTCAACCCGGAGCTGCGCAAGAAGGGCATCAACAGCACCGACACCGACTCCGAACCCGTGAACTCCCGCTGCTGGCCCAAGCCGTCCAACTGGGTGGCGAACCGCCCGCAGGAGGCCGACGGCTCCGGCCAGAAAGACCCGATCACGGGCGACTACAACTACAAGTACGTCAACAACGCCTTCAAGTGGGACACGCTGCCCGACCTGCTGCAGAAGAAGGGCGTGAGCTGGCACATCTACCAGAACATGAACAACAACTGGACGGGCGCCATGCACGGCTGCCTGGCCTTCGAGAGCTTTCGCACCGCGCAGCCGGGCTCGCCGATCTATGAGCACGGCCTCACGGGCGGCCCCGACACGGCCGACGGCGCCACCAACTTCCTGGCCCAGCTCAAGCAGGACGTGATGACGGGCAAATTGCCGGACGTCTCGTGGGTGCTGCCCACGCAGGCGCTGGCCGAGCACCCCGGCAGCAGCGAAGGCACGGCCGGCGCGGCCGACTTCATCGCCGACGTGCTGGACGCGCTCACGTCCAACCCGGCCGTGTGGAGCAAGACCGCGCTGTTCGTGACCTTCGACGAGAACGACGGCTTCTTCGACCACCTGGCCATGCCGGCCGTGCCCTCGTACGACGCCAACGGCACGCTCATGGGCAAGTCGACCGTGCCGCTGGAGGGCGAGTACTTCGACGCCTCGGTGGGCAGCTACCTGGCCGCCGCCGACAACACCACCACCGGCAAGATCCGCCCCTGGGGCCTGAGCTCGCGCGTGCCGATGTACGTGGTGTCGCCGTGGAGCAAGGGCGGCTGGGTCAACTCGCAGGTGTTCGACCACACCTCGGTGGGCCGCTTCCTCGAGAAGCGCTTCGACATCACGGTGGATGCGATCAGCCCATGGCACCGCGCCGTGTGCGGCGACCTCACGACCTGCTTCGACTTCGTGAGCCCGAACGATCCGGTCGTTCCCAAGCTGCCCGACACGAGCAACTTCCCCGCGATCAATGCGGCGCAGCGGCTGCTGCCCACGGCCCCCGTGAGGAACGCCCCCGCCACGCCGCAGCCGCTGTACCAGGAGACCGGCACGCGTTTCTCGCGCGCGTTGCCCTACGAGCTGCACACCAGCGCACGCGTCGAGCCGCGCGGCCTCGTGCAACTGGTGTTCGTGAACTCCGGCACGCAGGGCGCCGTGTTCCATGTCTACGACAAGCTGCACCTGGACCGCATCCCGCGCCGCTACACGGTCGAGGCCGGCAAGCAGCTGGCCGACTACTGGAACACCGGCGCCAGCGACAGCGGCAAGTACGACCTGTGGGTCTACAGCACCAACGGCTACGTGCGCAGTTTCCAGGGCGACGCACTGGCCTTCGACACCGCCGGCTTCAAGCCCGAGGTGCAGGTCTGCTACGAGCCGGTCGACGGGCAGGTCTACCTGAAGGTGCACAACAACGGCAAGGCGGCCGGCAAGGTCACGGTGACGGCCAACGCGTACCGCAACGACGGCCCCTGGACGCTCGAGGTCGCACCGGGCTCCACCGGCATGCTGCACTGGAGCCTGGACAAGAGCGGCTACTGGTACGACTTCACCGTCAGCGCCGGGCACACCGAGCGCCGCTTCGCGGGCCGCGTCGAGACCGGCAAGCCCGGCGTGAGCGATCCGGCCATGGCCCTGCACCTGAAGGCCTGAACGTCATGAAGCGCAAGAACAGCACGCACACCCTGCTCGGGCTGGCCGTGGCCCTCGGCTCGGTGGCCGGCATGGGCATCGCCTCGGCCCAGCCGATCACCTGGGACCCGGCCAAGGGCAACCTGGGCATCGGCGACAAGGCCGGCACGACCGGTGTCACGGGCAGCAACGACCTGGCCTTCGGCAAGGGCGCGGGCAACAACGTCAGCACCAACTGGAACCTGGCCATCGGCGAGGGCGCCGGCACCGGCGTGTCGGGCAAGAACGCCAACCAGGCCATCGGCTACTACGCGGGCACCAACGTGGTCGGCGGCTGGAACCAGTCGATGGGCCGCAGCGCGGGCCAGAACGTGACCGGCGACTACAACAACGCCGTCGGCTTCTGGGCCGGCACCGACGTGAAGGGCAACGGCAACGAGGCCTACGGCAGCAACGCCGGGCGCAACGTGACCGGCAACGCCAACCAGGCCTACGGCGGCGATGCGGGTCGCAACGTGACCGGCAGCAACAACCTGGCCACGGGGCAGGGCGCGGGCAGTGGCGTCACCGGCTCGGGCAACCAGGCCTCGGGGCAGATGGCCGGCGCGCAGGTGGCGGGCAGCAACAACGTGGCCATGGGCCAGGCCGCGGGCGGCGGCGTGCAGGGCAACCAGAACCTGGCGCTCGGCACGGCGGCCGGCCAGGGCGTGGTGGGCAGCCACAACATCGCGCAGGGCAGCGGCGCAGGCCAGAACGTCATGGGCAGCGGCAACATCGCGATCGGTGCCGACGCCGGCGTGTACGTGAACGCGAACCAGGCGATCTCGCTGGGCAGCGCCGCGCGCGCGAGCGCCGACAACGCCATTGCCCTCGGCAGCAACGCATCGGCCTCGCATGCCAACAGCGTGGCGCTCGGCGCGGGCAGCACGACCACGCGCGGCGCGCAGTCGAACTACGTGGCCGTGGGCATGAGCGGGCTGCAGTCGTCGACCGGCGAAGTGGCGCTGGGCAACCGCCAGCTCACCGGCGTGGCGCCCGGTAGCGCGCCCGATGACGCGACCAACGTGGGCCAGGTGCAAGGCATGGTGCAGCAGGGCGTGAGCACTGCCAACGCCTACACCGACAGCGTCGCTGCGCAAGGACTGCCGCTGGGCAAGGCCTACACCGACTTCACTGCTGCGCGACTGCAAAGCCAGATGGACGAGAACGCGCGGCGTGCTTATGCCGGTATTGCAGGCGTTGCCGCCATGGAGGCTGCGCCGGTCGTGCCTGGGAAGATCAGCTATGCCGTGGGGCTGGGCAACTTCCGCAGTGAAAGTGCCATGGGCGGATCGATCCGCCGCACCTCGCAGGATGGGCGCTACAGCGTGACGCTGGGTGTCGGCGCGAGCAGCTCGGGCGTGGTGAGCCGGGTGGCGTTCACGGGGGTGTTCGACTGAGCTTGTTCAGGGCGACGATCCCGCCGACGGGGTACCTTGCTCCGCGAATGTCCCCCGGCCTTCGGCCTCCTCCTTGATTTCGCTGCGCAAGGCACCCCATCGACGTGATCGTCATCAGTGGGGTCGTTGATTGGCCAGCACACCACCGCCGCTTCCCGTGCGCAGGACACTGGGTGCTTCCCGCAGCGAAATCAAGGAGGAGGGCGAAGCCCGGGGGACATTCGCGGAGGGAAGTACCCGGTGGCCTGTGCACGTGCCCTGAAAAAAACTCACTCCCGCGTCAACACGAAGCGCTTCTGAATCCCGCCAGCCGCAGAAGGCGCGACCCACAAGTCGAACTCGCCCGGCTCGATCACAGGCTTCATGTCCCGCCCCAGAAACTGCAGGTCGTCATTGCCGACAGTGAACTCGACCACCTCCGATGCCCCCGGCGCAATCCGCACCTTGCGGAAATTCTTCAGCTCGCGCACCGGCCGCGTCACGCTCGCAGCGCGCTGCGCCAGGTACAGCTGCACCACTTCTTCCGCCTCGCGCGTCCCCGTGTTGGTGACGGTCGCGCGCACGCGCAGGGTATTGCCAATGGCGAGGCGGTCCGTGCTCAGCTCGACCTGGTCGTAGCGCACCGGCGCATAGCCGATGCCGAAACCGAAGGGGTACAGCGCCTCGTTCGTCGCGTCCAGGTAGCGGGTCTTGAAGGCCGTGCCCGGCGCGCTTTCGGGCGAGGGGCGGCCGGTGCGTTTGTGGGCGTAGTAGTAGGGCACCTGGCCCGCAGTCTGCGGAAAGCTCACGGGCAGGCGGCCCGAGGGGTTGGCGTCGCCGAACACCACGTCGGCGATCGCGTGGCCGGTCTGCACGCCGAGGAACCAGGTCACGAGAATGGCGCGCGCATTGCGCACGGCCCCCTTGAGCGCCATCGCGCGGCCGTTGCTCAGCAGCACGACCACCGGCTTGCCCGTGGCGGCCACGGCCTCGGCCAGGTCCTGCTGGGCCTGCGGCAGGCCGATGTCGCTGCGCGAGCGCGACTCGCCCGACATCTTCTGGCTCTCGCCGATGGCCAGCACCACCACGTCGGCCTCGCGCGCGGCGGCCACGGCGGCCTCGATGCCGCCGGGCAGCGGCGATTCGACGTTCGCACCGCGCGTGACGGTCAATCGCGAGGCCTCGGTGCCAAGCGCAGCGTGCAGGCCTTCGTCGATGCCCACGGGCGCGGACTGACCCGGGAACAGGCTCCAGGAGCCCATCAGGTCCTTCGTGCCCTCGGCGAAGGGGCCGATCAGCGCGATCTTCTGCGGGCCGGTTTTCGCGAGCGGCAGCAGCTGGCCCTCGTTCTTCAGCATCACGATGGAACGGCGCGCGCTCTCGCGGGCCAGCGCGATGAACTCGGGGTTCTCCACGCGCTGCGCGGCCGGCGGGCCGTCGAGGCCGCGCATCGGGTCGTCGAAGAGGCCGAGCTTGAGCTTGACCCGCAGCACGCGCCGCACGGCCTCGTCGAGCCGCGCCATCGGCACCTCGCCCGAGGCCACGAGGTCGGGCAGGTGGCGGATGTACAGGCCGCTTTGCATGCTCACGTCGGTGCCGGCCATGAAGGCCAGCTTGGCGGCCTCGCGGCCGTTGGCAGCGTGACCGTGTTCGATGAGCTCCTCGTCGGCCGTGTAGTCGGACACCACGAAGCCCTTGAACTTCCACTCGTCGCGCAGCACGCCGGTGAGCAGCGCGGGGTTGGCGGTCGAGGGCACGCCGCCGATCTCGTTGAAGGCGCTCATGACCGACAGCGCGCCCGCATCGATCGCCGCACGGAACGGCGGCAGGTAGACCTCGCGCAGCGTGCGCTCGGAGATTTCGCTCGTGTTGTAGTCGAGCCCGCCCTCGGCCGCGCCGTAGGCCGCGAAGTGCTTGGGCGTGGCCAGCATCGAATCGGCGTTCGCGAGGTTGCTGCCCTGGAAGCCGCGCACGCGCGCCGCCGCGAACTGGCGCGCCAGGTACGGGTCTTCGCCCACGCCTTCGAGGCCACGGCCCCAGCGCGCATCGCGCGCGATGTCGACCATGGGCGCGAAGGTCCAGCGAAAGCCGTCGGCCGTGGCCTCGACCGCCGCCGCGCGCGCGGTGCGCTCGGCCAGCGCGGGTTCCCAGCTCGAGGCCTCGGCCAGCGGCATCGGGAAGATCGTGCGAAAGCCGTGGATCACGTCGGCGCCGAAGATCAGCGGAATGCCCAGCCGCGACTCGCGCACCGCCACCTGCTGCAGCCGCCGCTTGCCTTCGAGGCCGGCGTTGTTGAACAGGCCCGTGAGGCGCCCGTTGCGCACGTCCTCGGTCTCCTGCTGCCCATTGCGCCAGCCGGCCTGCGGGTTGTTCGGGATGTTGATGTCGGCCGGGCCGTAGAGGCTGAGCTGGCCGGCCTTTTCCTGCGGCGTCATGCGCGCGATCAGCGATTCGATGCGGGCTTCGGCGGCGTCGGAGGGCTGGAGGTTTTTCGGAACGGACGCCGCGATGGCGGGGAGGGAGAGGGCGGACAGGACGAGGGCGAGAACGGCGGCTTTTCGAACATGCATGGCCGCCTATTCTGCAGACAACCCCCGCCCGCCCCGGCCAGCGGGTTTCCGCCTTGGGCGTAGGGCCTTGTCCGACCCCGGCCGCTTCAGGCCATGTCGGTCAGTCTGCACCCAGCCGCAATCGGCTGGGCAGGCGCTTCTCGATCGCGAACTTCAGGAGCGCCGCGCAGCGGAAGATGCCGTGCGCGAACTTGCCGTAGGGCAGCGTGAGAAAGAGCGCCATCACCACGCCCAGGTGCACCGCCAGCAGCAGCGCCATGAAGCGCGTGTCGCGCCACGCGAGCAGGGCCAGGCCCGTGAGGCTCGTGAGCAACAGCAGCGCGATGAAGCCGCGGTCCATCGGCCGCTGCGCCACGTCGCCGTGCGCGGCGTGGCGCCGCAGGTTGAGCCACAACAGGCCGACGGGTCCGATCACGAGGCCGATGCCGCCCGTGGTGCCCAGCAGCACGGGCAGGCTCGTGAGCGCATAGGGCGCGTGCAGGTCGAACAGGTAGTGGTACAGCGTCGCCACGCAGGTGGAGGCGAAGCACAGCATGAAGCCGTAGAAGGTGAAGTGATGGAAGCGCCGGCGCCAGAGCGTGAAGCGGTCGTCGGCGTTGTTGCAGCCTTCGCCATGGCCGCCATCGAGGTACTTCAGGCGCAGCGCGTCGTGGGCGGCTTCGGCGCTGGCTGCGCGGCGCACGCCCGGTAGGTCGGGCGCGTTGCCCGGGTCGTTCGCGGGCGAGACCTCGCGCCAGAAGCGGCGCGTGCCCATGGCCAGCGCGAACATCACGAACAGGAACACCGCGCCGAACACCAGTGCCAGGAAGTTGTGCGGAAAGATCGCGTAGAAGTTGCCCGCGAGCGGCGCGTGCACGAGCGAACCAGCCATCGCCACGGCCAGCACGAGGAACAGCGCGAGCCCGCCTGCCAGCGCCAATGCGACGGTGAGCCCGGCCCGCTTGTAGAGCGCACCCATCGCAGGCGGCCAGGCGTAGTCGTGGTAGGTCTGCAGGCGCACCTGCGCCATCGCCTGCGGCACGTTCACGGCGAACTCGTGCGGCGGCGCGTACTGGCAGGCATGCAGGCAGGCGCCGCAGTTGTGGCACAGGTTGGCGAGGTAGTGCGTGTCGGCCTTGCCGAACTCGAGCCGGCGCGTCATGGCGGGGAACACGGCGCAGAAGCCCTCGCAGTAGCGGCAGGCGTTGCAGATCTGAAGGATGCGCGCGACCTCGCCCTCGGAGGCGGTCAACGGCAGCGCGGGCTGGATCGGGATGACGCGCGACGGGTTGCTGCCGATGCCGTCGGCATCCGCACGGGCGCGTGCGACGAGGTCAGTGAGCTGCTGCAAGGGCGGTCTCCGGGGAATTCTTCGAAATGTTCTTGGCGGCCTTCGCTGCCTGCGTGCCGGCGATGCGCCCGAAGGCCGTGCCGATGCTCATGCCCACGCCGGCCGTGTAGCCCTTGCCCAGCACGTTGCCGGCCATCATTTCGCCGGCCACGAAGAGGTTGGGGCTCGGGCGTCCACCGAAGCGCACGGCGGCGGTCTCGTCCACCTTGAGGCCCAGGTACGTGAAGGTGATGCCGGGGCGCAGTGGATACGCATGGAAGGGCGCCGTGTCGATCGGGCGCGCCCAGTGCGTCTTGGCGGGCGCGAGGCCTTCGGTGTGGCAGTCGTCCAGCGCCGTGTGGTCGAAGCGGCCGACGCGGCAGGCGGCGTTGTAGTCCTGCACGGTGCGCACGAAGGTGGCTTCGTCCAGGCCGATCTTCTGCGCGAGTTCGCCGAGCGTGCTGGCCTGCGTGCCGGGAAACACGGGCGGCATGAAGCGCCCGACCGCCTGCTGGTCGATGACCGACCAGGCGATCTGCCCCGGCTGCTGCGCCACGAGCCGGCCCCAGATCGCATAGCGCTTGGGCCAGAAGTCCTCGCCCTCGTCGTAGAAGCGCTGCGCGTCGCGGTTGACCACCACGCCGAGCGACACGCAGTCGATGCGCGTGCAGATGCCGCCGTCGTACAGCGGCGCGCGCGCGTCGATGGCGACCATGTGGCCCTGCGACGGATCGCCGATGCTGTCGGCGCCCGCGTCGATCATGTGCCTGAGCAGCACGCCCTGGTTGAAGCGCGTGCCGCGGATGAGGAAGTTGTCGGCCGGCCATTCGCCGCGCTCGTTCCGGCCCCACGCCTCGCGCAGCCAGTCGCGGTTCGATTCGAAACCGCCCGAGGCCAGCACGCAGCTCCTGGCTGCGATGCGCTCGCCGGCCTCGGTGCGCACGGCCACGAAGCGCTCGCCGTCGAGTTCGACCGAGGCCACGGGCGTGTCGTAGCGGATCTGCACGCCGAGCGCTTCGGCGCTGCGGTAGTAGGCGTTGACGAGCGCCTTGCCGCCGCCCATGAAGAAGGCGTTGGTGCGCGCCACGTGCAGCGCGCCCGACAGCGGCGGCTGGAAGCGCACGCCGTGGCGGCGCATCCAGTCGCGGCAGTTCGACGAGGCGCGGATCACGAGGCGCGCCAGGTGCTCGTCGGTGAGGCCGCCGGTCACCTTCAGCAGGTCTTGCCAGTACTCCTCCTCAGGGTAGGCCTCGACCAGCACATCCTGCGGCGCGTCGTGCATGCAGCGCAGGTTGCGGGTGTGCTGCGAATTGCCGCCGCGCCACTCCTTGGGCGAGGCCTCCAGCAGCAGCACCGAAGCGCCGGCCTCGCGCGCCATCAGCGCGGCGCACAGCGCGGCATTGCCGCCACCGACAACCAGTACGTCTATCACTCGTGGGTCTCCTTGGAATGCAGGAGACTTTAGGCAGCGAGGCCTTCACGCGAAAGGCCGAAAGAGGCAACAGGTGTTCAGTTTTCGAGAAGGCTTGCACCGGCCCAGCGGCCTTCGCTCACCAGCGTGCGGGCCGTTTCGGCGACCACCACGCGCGCGGCCAGCGCGGCGGGCGAGAGCTCGTCGTCCGACAGGCTCACGAGCAGGTTGCGGCGCCCCACGTGCGCGTCGGCAATCTGCGTGAGCGCGAGGTCGTCGCGGTCGTGCCGCGCGGTGGCGGCGCCGGGCTGGATGGTGGCGCCGTGGCCGGCACGCACCGCGTCCATCAGCAGCGCCAGACCGTCGACCTCGGCCACGATGCGCGGCGTCACGCGCGCCCGCGCAAAGGCGGCCATCAGCGTGGCGCGCAGGCCGTGGCTGCCGCTGGGCAGGATCAGCGGCACCTCGGCCAGCTGCGACAGGCGCACCTTCTTGCCCGTGGGGCGCGGCGTGAGGGTGGGCGACGCGATCACGAAGAGCTTTTCGGCCAGCAGCGGCGACACGCTCCAGCGCCGCGGCGTGTCGGTCTGGAACAGCACGGCCAGGTCGAGCTGGCGCGCATGCAACATGGTCGTGAGGTGGCCCGACAGCGCCTCGACCATGTGCAGCCGCACCTCGGGGTAGCGCGCCTGCATCGCTTGCATGAGCGGCACGCCCAGCACGGTGGCGGTGGTGGGCGCCAGGCCCACGCTCACATGGCCCGACAGCCGCGCCTGCTGCGCCGCGCGCACGGCGTCGTCGGCGTGGCGCAAGGTGAGCTGCGCCTGGTGCAGGAAGGCCAGGCCGGCGTCGGTGGGCATGACGCCGGTCGAATGGCGGCGCAGCAGCCGGGTCGAGAGTTCGCTTTCGAGCCGGCTGATCTGCTGGCTCAGCGCCGAGGTCACCACCCCCAGTTCCACCGCCGCGCGGCCCATGCTGCGCAGCTCGCAGACCTTGACGAAGTAGCGCAGTTGTCTCAGTTCCATCCGCGCATCATGGCGCAGGCACGGCGGCGGGCTGGCCGCGCCGCAGCAACAGCCATCCGAACACTGGGGCGGTGATGTACATCACGACCGAGTAGATGGCGGCCGGCAGCGCGAGCGGAAAGCTCCCGAGCACGCTCACCGCGATGAAGATGGCGAGCGTGGAATTGTGGATGCCGATCTCGTAGCTGATGGCGGTGGCCAGCGGCTTGTCGAGGCCGGCGGCGCGGCTCAGGTAGTAGCCGGCCAGCAGGCTCACGAGGTTGAACAGCAGCACCGGCACGCCGATCTCGGCGAAGGTGGTGGTGATGTTCTTCCACTCGTTGGCAATGGCCAGCACCGTGACCACCGCGAGCACCATGGCGCTGAAGATCTTGGTCGGCTTCTCCATGCGCGCCGCGAAGCCGGGCCGGCGCGACGCGACGACCATGCCGATGGCCACCGGCACCAGCACGATGGCGATCACCTCGACCAGCTTGCGCGTCTGCAGCGGCACCACCTGGCCGCTTTGCGCGAAATGGCCGATGGCCCAGTTGGCGATGAGCGGCAGCGTGACGATCGACAGCAGCGTGTTCACGGCCGTGAGCGAAATGTTCATCGCCACGTTGCCGCCAAACAGGTGCGAGAACAGGTTGGCCGAGATGCCGCCCGGCGAGGCCGCCAGCAGCATGAGCCCGATGGCAAACACCGGCGACAGGCCGAAGCCCACGATGATCGCGTAGCAGGTCAGCGGCAGGCCGATGACCTGCAGCACGAGCGCGATGGTCACGGCCTTCGGGTGCTTGAACAGGCGCCGGAAATCCTCGAGCGAGAGCGACAGCCCCAGCCCGAACATCACGAGCGCGAGCGCGCCGAACAGGAACCGGGTCACGATGAGCGTGGTGTCCATGCGGTGGTGTCTCCTCTTGGGTTCTTCTGTTTAAAAAAATGGCTGCCGGCACCCGTCGCGCGGGCGCTGGCAGCCGTACAAAACCGGGATCGACGTCTGTCTTATTGTTTGTAGCTGTCGTCGATGCGGTCGAGTTTGCGGATCAGCGAAGGCCAGACGAACATGCCGCCCAGGCCGCCGCTTTGCACCTTCATGGCCTGGCCCACGCCGTCGATGATCCTCGGGTCCACGTGCGTGAGTTCACCGCCGCCCGCCTGCGCGGCGATCTGGATCTGGCAGGTGTTCTCGAAGGTGTACATCGAAAGGAAGGCGTCGGCAATGGTCTTGCCGCAGGTCAGCAGGCCGTGGTTGCGCAGCATGAGGAAGTTGGCGTGGCCCATGTCGGCCTGCAGGCGCGGCTTTTCGTCGTCGCGGAAGGCCACGCCCTCGTAGTCGTGGTAGGCCAGCGAGGCCAGCACGAAGGTCGACTGCTGGCTGATGGGCAGCACGCCGTTCTTCTGCGCGCTCACGGCGATGCCGGCCCGGGTATGGGTGTGCAGCACGCACTGAATGTCTTCGCGCGCGGCATGCACGGCGCTGTGGATCACGAAGCCCGCCGGGTTCACGGGGTAGGGCGAGTCGATGATCTTGTTGCACTGCTGGTCGACCTTGACCAGGCTCGACGCCGTGATCTCGTCGAACATCAGGCCGTAGGGGTTGATCAGGAAGTGGTGCTCGGGGCCGGGCACGCGTGCGCTGATGTGCGTGAAGACGAGGTCGCTCCAGCCGTACAGCGCCACCAGGCGGTAGCAGGCGGCGAGGTCGACGCGCAGCTGCCATTCTTCGGCGGAGACGAGCTTCTGGATTTCGGAGGCGGAGGTGGCGTTCATGGGGGTGTGTCCTTGGTCTTGATCAAGCGGCGGTCGGCTCTTGCAGCACCGTCTTGTAGACGCTCTGCTTGGGCTGCGCCATCAGGCGGCGCAGCATGGGCTCGAACTCGCTGATGGGCAGGGTCTCGGCCTTGGGGTCGAAGGCCGGGTTGTCGTAGAGCGCGCAGAACTCGGCCGTGCGCTCGTAGTGCGGGTGGTCCTTGAAGGTGTCGCGCATGTCGCGGTCCAGCCCGATGTGGTGGAAGAAGTAGTGGCCCTGGAAGATGCCGTGGTTCTGCACCATCCAGTGGTTGGCCTCGCTCACGAAGGGCTTGAGGATGGCGGCGGCGATGTCGGGGTGGCTGAAGCTGCCGAGCGTGTCGCCGATGTCGTGCAGCAGCGCGCACACCACGTATTCGTCGTCGCGGCCGTCGCGCAGGGCGCGGGTGGCGGTCTGCAGCGAGTGCGTGTAGCGGTCGACCGGAAAGCCGCCGTAGTCGCCTTCGAGAATCTGCAGGTGCTTGATCACGCGCGCGGGCAGGCCGCCCGTGAACTGCATGAACTCGCCGCCGATCAATTGCCAGTCTTCGCGCGTGCTGTCCTGCATGCGCTTGAAACTTGCCCGTGCGTTCATCGTGTGGGGTCTCCGTTCTTGGGGGGATGGCGGCCACTGTAGACCTGCGCTTGACCTTCAACTGTCAAGAATTTGACAATGCGAGGTTCTGGTAAACCCGCCTCCGGGCGCCTTTCTCTTCTCATGGCCACCTCGACCAAGCCGCGCCTGTCGGCCGCGCACCGCGCCGCGCTCGACGGCAACCCCTGGTTCACCAGCATGCCGCGCGCGCAGCGCGACGCGCTGCTGGGCGCGGCCGAGCTGCTGCACGTGCGGCGCGGCACCATGGTGTTCCGCCAGGGCGACCCGATCCATGCGGCGGGCGGCGGCTTCTACGGGCTGGTGGCGGGCACGATCAAGATCTCGTCGTTGCGCCAGGACGGGCGCGAGGCCATCCTGGCGGTGCTGGAGCCGGGCAACTGGTTCGGCGAGATCACGCTCATCGACGGCTCGCCGCGCACGCACGACGCCACCGCGCTCGAAGCGCTCGATCTGCTGGTGGTGCCGCCCGAGGCCTTCGTGCGGCAGATGCGCGACGTGGTGTTTTCCAACGCCATCGCGGCCATGCTGGCCGCGCGCGTGCGCATGCTCTACGGCCTGGCCGAAGACGCCACCTTGCGCAGCCTGCGCGCGCGCGTGGCACACCGGCTGCTGGTGCTGGCGCGCGGCGACGCCACGCAGTCGGTGCACCTGCGGCACGAACTCATGCTGTCGCAGGAGGCGCTGGCCATGATGCTCGGCGTGACGCGCCAGACGCTGTCCAAGGAACTCAACGCGCTGGCCACCGAAGGCGTGGTGTCGCTGGGCTACGGGCGCATCGAACTGCGCTCGCTCGAGGCGCTGCAGGGGCTGGTGCGCACGGGCTGAGGGTCTTGTCACAGCGCGGGCAGGGCGCAGGCGTATAAGACTTTCCCGGCCCGTCATTCCGGCGGCCCGGTGTCTTATTTCTTCACTGGAAGGTGGCGAATCATGAGCAACAACAAACCGACGGTCGTCCTTGTCCATGGGTTCTGGGGTGGTGCGGCGCACTGGCACAACGTCATCGTGGAGCTGCTGCGCAAGGGCCACACGGCCATCCGCGCGGTCGAGCTGCCGCTGACCTCGCCGGCCGACGACGCCGAGCGCACGCGCAAGATGGTGGCGCAGGTGCAGGGGCCGGTGCTGCTGGTCGGCCACTCGTACGGCGGCGCGGTGATCACGCAGGCCGGCGACCTGCCCAATGTGGTGGGGCTGGTCTACATCGCGGCCTTCGCACCCGACGCGGGCGAAAGCCCCGGCGGCATCACGCAGGAGCATCCGCCGGTGGCCGTGCCCAACCTGGCGCCCGACAGCGACGGCTACCTGTGGGTGATACCCGAGAAATACCACGAGAGCTTCTGCCAGGACCTGAGCGCCGAAGAAGGCCTGGTGATGGGCCTCACGCAGAAGGCGCCGCTGGCCAGCACCTTCGGCGACACCATCACGGCGCCGGCCTGGAAGAAGAAGCCGTCGTGGTACCAGATCTCGAGCGAGGACCGCATGATCTCGCCCGTGAACCAGGAGCGCATGTCGGCGCGCCTGGGCGCGAAGAAGGTCATCACGCTGGCGGCCAGCCACGCCTCGCTGGCCTCGCAGCCGCAGGCCGTGGCGGCGCTCATCGACGAAGCCGCGAGCGCTGCCTGAGGCCGGCTACGCGCAGCGCTCGGCGCGCTGCGCAGCCGTCGGGCGGGCCCGCCAGCCGAGGAGTGCCACGGCGCAGGCCGCCGCGACCACGATCGCCACGGCCACGCCCATCACCGAGAAGAAGGCCTGGTCGAAGGCCGTGTGCGCGAGCGCCACGAGCTGCGAGGCGACCGGCGCGGGCAGCGTTTCGGCGGCCAGCAGCGCGGCATCGATGCTGTCGCCGGCCGAGGCCGGCACGGCCAAGTCGTCGGGAATGACCAGCGCGGCGGTGTAGCTCGCCGAGAGCACGCTGCCCAGCAGCGCGATGCCCAGCACGCCGCCGAGTTCGTACGACACCTCTTCGATCGACGCCGCCATGCCGGCGTGTTCCACGGGCGCGTTGTTCATGACCGCGTTGGACGCCGCCGTGATGGTCGCGCCCACGCCCAGCCCCAGCACCACCAGGATGGCCGGCTTGAGCAGGCCCCCGGCATCGACCGCCAGTGCCAGCGCGCACAGCGCCAGCGCCGTCGTGACGAGGCCGCCCAGGATGACGGGGCGCGAGCCGGTGCGTGCCAGCAGCAGGCCTGCGAGCGGCCCCGCCACGAAGGCGGCCAGCGGCAGCGGCAGCAGGGTGAGGCCCGCCTGCAGCGGCGTGAGGCCGACCACCAGCTGCAGCCGCTGGCTGAACACCAGTTCGACACCGATCAGCGCCACCGAGGCCACGATGGCCGCGATCACGCCGCCCGAGAAGTACGCGTTGCGGAACAGGCGGAAGTCGATCAGCGGTGCGCTGCTGCGCCGCTGGCGCCGCACGAAGAGGGCCATGGCCACCGCGGCGAGTGCGCCGGTGATGGCGGCCGTTGTGACCGAGGGCGCGAACTTCGTGAGTTCCTTGATGGTCAGCACCAGGAAGACCAGCCCCGCCAGCACCTGCACCGAGCCGATGAAGTCCCACGGGCGCGTGCCGGTGTTCTTCTGCGTCGGCAGCAGCCACAGGGCCAGCACCAGCGCGAGCACCACCACGGGCACGTTGATGAGGAACACCGAACCCCACCAGAAGTATTCGAGCAGCACGCCGCCCACGACCGGCCCGAGCGCCGCGCCGCCCGAGGCCACCGAGGCCCACACGCCGATGGCCACGGCACGCTCGCGCTCGTCGGTGAACACCAGCCGCAGGATCGCCAGCGTGGCCGGCATCATCATCGACGCGCCCACGCCCAGGAGGGCCCGCGCGGCGATGAGGACGGCCGGGTTCGGCGCGTAGGCCGCGCACAGCGAGGCGATGCCGAACACGGAAAGACCCGCGACGAACATGCGCCGGTAGCCCACGCGGTCGCCCAGCGCGCCCATGCCCAGCAGGAAGCCGGAGACGACCACGGTGTAGGCGTTGAGGATCCAGAGCTTCTCGGTGGCCGAGGCGGCCAGGTCGTGCGTGAGCGTGGGCAGCGCCGTGTAGAGCACGGTCATGTCGACCACGATCAGCAGCAGCGCCATCGAGACGATGCCGAGCGTGATCCATTTCTTGGCGGTGGGGTTCAAGCCGTTCATGGCGTGGCCCTCCGGTCGTGCGACTGTGCGGTGGCGCCGTCCAGTTCCTTGAGCATCGTCACCGAGACCGTCGTGCAGCCGCGTGCGTGGAAGAAGTCGTGCGCGCGTGTGTTGCCGATGCCGCTTTCGAGAAAGAGGCGCTGGATGCCGCGATGCTGCAGCTCGGCGCAGACCCAATCGAAGAGTTGGCCGCCCAGGCCCAGGCCCTGGAAGCGCGCGTCGACGACGAGGTCGTCGAGCGTCGCGAAGCTGCGGGCGGCGCGGCGGGTGTCGTCGATCGAGACCAGCGCGAAGCCAGCCAGAGCGCCGTCGGCTTGCGCGACGGCCACGCGCGCGATGGCGGTGGCCGGGTCGAGCGCGAGCGTTTCGTGCAGTTGGGTCTCGAAGGTGGCGGGCAGGTCGGAGCGCCATTCGCCGGGGGCCACGGCGCGCTGCTCCTGCAACTCGGAGTGCGAGATGTAGGAAGGGGAAAGTTGCTGCAGGAACAGGGCGGTCAACGCCTGCGCCTGGGAAGGATCGCTGCACCAGCTCAGTTCGAACGCCGGTGTCGTCTTGTTGTTTGCATTCGTCATGGCGCCATGTTGCGCCATTAAAATGAATGAATAAAGATGAAATCCATCTGATAAATAGATGAGTAGGTGGCCGAAATGGAATGGACCGTCGACCAATTGCGCCAGTTCGTGACGACCGCCGAGTGCGGCTCGTTTTCGGCCGCGGCGCGCCACCTGGGCAAGGCCCAGTCGGCCGTGAGCACCGCCATCGGGCTGCTCGAGGTCGACCTCGGCGTGGCGCTGTTCGACCGCTCGCGCCGCAACGCGCAGCTGTCCGACGCGGGCCGGCTGTTGCTGCTGGAGGCGCGCGAGCTGCTGCGGCAGGCCGAGCAGCTCGACCAGCGCGCCCGCTCGCTGCACGAAGGCGACGAGGCCGCGCTGTCGCTGGCGCTGGACGAAGCCCTGCCGTACACCGCCATCGGCACGCTGATGCGCGAGCTGTCGGTGAAGTTTCCGAGCCTCGAACTCACGCTCTTGAACGGCACCGCGACCGAGGTGGCCGACTACGTCGAACAGGAGCGCGCCAGCGTGGCTTTTCACTTCGACCGCGGCCCGGTGCGCGCGAGCTTCGACCAGCGCCACATCGGCAGCGTGCGCCAGGGCGTGTTCGTGGCCAGCGACCATCCGCTGGCCGACGGCCGCACGGTGCGGCGCCAGGACCTGGCGCGGCAACGCCAGCTGCTGATGCACGCGGACGACGTGCACGAGGTGGCCTACAGCCCGCGCGTGTGGCGTTCCGACAGCTTCTACAGCACGGCCGAGATGGTGGCCGACAACCTGGGCTGGGCCGTGCTGCCCATCAACATCGCGCGCTACGAAGGCTTCAGCAAGGCGCTGAAGGAAGTGCCGTGCCCGTCGCTGGCCTTGCCGCGCTTGTCGGTGCGCATGCTGTGGCTGCAGGGGCGGCCGCTCGGCGCGACGGCGCTGTATGTGCAGCAGCGCTTCACCGAGCTGCTGCGCGACAGCGCCGTGTGAGGCGCGTCAGCGCAGGACGCGACCGTCGGCCGAGATGCTGATGAGGTCGATGCTGCGCACGTTGTCGCGCAGGCCGGGGCGCAGGTTGATGCGGAAGCCGCCCACGTCGTAGTCGGTCATGGCCGTCATCGTGCGCTGCAGCGTCGCGGTGTTGAAGCCGCGGCCCGCGCGGCGCACCGCCTCGCCCGCGGCCTTGGCGGCGATGAAGCCCTCGAGCCCTTCGTACGACGCGGTCTGGTCGGAGTTGTCGACGGCCGCGAGGTACTCCTTGACGATCGGAATGGCCGAGGGGCGCGGCGAGGGCACCACCTGCGAGATCACGATGCCGCCGATGTCCTTGCCCAGCTCGGCGTAGAGCGGGTCGATGCCGACGATCGAGAAGGCCATGAAGTTGCCCGTGTAGCCGCTCTTGCGCAGCTTGCGGATGGCGCTGGCCGTGGTGCCCGAGAGCGACACCAGCACGATGGCCTGGGGCGTCTGCTGCTGCACGGTCTTCAGCGCGGCGTCGAGCTTGTCGGCGCCGGCGGGCACCAGCGCGCTGGCGACCAGCGGCGGCAGCTTGAGTTCGGTGACGGCCTGCTGCACGGCGGCCAGGCCGGCACGGCCCATGGCGTCGTCGTCGCCCACCAGCGCGATGCGCTGTTGCCCCACCGTGGCGCACTGGCGCACGATCTTGAGGGCCTCGTCGATCATGCCGGGGCGCACATGGAACACGTTCGGGTGCTCGGGGCCGCGCAGCGTGTCGGAGGCGGCGAAGGGCGCAAAGAGCAGGCTGCCTTGCTGCGTGGCCACCTTGGCGCCAGCCTCGCTGCTGGCGGTGCCGACAAAGCCGAACAGCATGTCGGCCTTGTTCGCGCCCAGCAGGGTGCGGGCGTTGGTGGTGGCGCGCGCGGCGTCGTAGCCGTCGTCCAGTTGCAGCAGCTTCAGCTGCAGGCCGGTGGCGGCGTTGCGCGTGTTGAAGTCGCTCACGGCGAGCCGGCTGCCGGCCGCGAAGGCGTTGCCGATCTCGTTGGCGCTGCCGGTGAGCGGCACCGACTGGCCGAGCAGGACGACGCGGGCCCCGGCGGCGGCCGGGCGTGGCGTCTGTGCCAGCAAGGGACGGGTGATGCCGAGGCCGCTTCCCAGAAGCAGCATTGCGGAGGCTTTTCCCAGCCATGTCCTGCGAGACGCGTTCATTGGCTACCTTTTGCTAACAATAGTAAAAAAGTGTAGCAATTTCGAGGCCAGGGCGGAAGGCGCGGGTGCTCCAGAATTGCCCTTATGAACTTGAATACGTCCTGGGTTTTGGGAGGGGTGTGTGTGGCGCTCGCCGGTTGTGTCGCGCCCCCACCGGCCGTGGTGGAAAAAGAGCCGCCCCCGCTGGAGATTTTGGTGCCCGTTGCGCCGCCACCGCCGCCCGTGATCGAGCCGCCACCGGCGGGACCGCCGATGGCACTGCCGCCCACGCTGCCACGGTCCCCCAAGGTCGCGTCGCCACCACGGCCACCGTCCCCCATGATCGCGCAGCCACCGCTGCCACCGCCCCCCATGATCGAGCCGCCACCGCTGCCACCGGCGGGGCCGCCGATGGCCTTGCCGTCGGGGCCGACCCTCATGGCGGCGCCGCGCGCCGATCCGCGGGCCGCGGCGGACGCTGTCGTGACGGAGCCGGTGATCCGCCAGCGCCGCTACCCCAGCTATCCGTCCGCGCTGGTGGAAGAGGGCATCGAGGGCCTGGTGGTCACGGCCTTCTTCGTCGGTGTGGACGGCAAGCCCGAAGACATCCGCGTCGAACGCTCGCCGCACCCGCTGCTGTCGCAGGCGGCGACCGATTCGCTCAAGGGATGGCACTTCGACCCGGCGCGCACCGCGGACGGGCGTGCGGTGCGTGCCCGCATGCGGCTGCCGTTCCGCTTCAAGCTCGTCGAGTGAGCGGGGGAAGGTGACGCGCGCTCAGGCGCGTTTTTCGAACACCAGGTCCCACACGCCGTGGCCCAGCTTGAGGCCGCGGTTCTCAAACTTGGTGAGCGGGCGGTACGCCGGCTTGGACGCGTAGCCGGTGTCCGGCGCGGTGTTGCGCAGCAGGGGCTCGGCGCCCAGCACTTCGAGCATCTGCTCGGCGTAGGGCTGCCAGTCGGTGGCGCAGTGGATGTAGCCGCCGGGGCGCAGGTGCTGCGCCAGCTTGGTCACGAACTCGGGCTGGATCAGGCGGCGCTTGTTGTGGCGCTTCTTGTGCCACGGGTCGGGAAAGAACACATGCACGCCGGCCAGCGTGCCGGGCTGCAGCATGTGGTCGATCACGTCGACCGCGTCGTGCGCGCAGATGCGGATGTTCGAGATCGACTGCTCGCCGATGCGCTTGAGCAGCGCGCCCACGCCGGGCTCGTGCACCTCGCAGCACAGGAAATTGGTCTCGGGCAGCACCGTGGCGATGTGGGCCGTGGCCTCGCCCATGCCGAAGCCGATCTCCAGCACCGTCGGGCCCACGCGGCCGCCGAAGGCCGCCGTGAGGTCGAGCCGCTCGGGCGTGTAGGGCACGAGGAACAGCGGGCCCAGCTCGGCGAAGGCGCGGGCCTGGCCGTCGGTGGTGCGGCCGGCGCGCTTCACGAAGCTCTTGAGACGGCGGTGCAGCGGGTGCGGCTTGCCGTCGGTGGCGTCGTCTTCGGGGAATGCGGGCAGGTCGTCGCCGGGCGGGAGGTCGTTGGACACGGTGTCGGGAATGTTCATGAGGGCCGCGAATTGTAGAGATCGCGCCATTCGGGCACCCAGCCGGCCAGGGCGGCGGTGCAGTGGCCGGCGGCCGTGGGGCGCAGCCCGAGCGCGCGCGCGGCGGTGTCGAGCGCGGCCAGCGCGGCCTGCGGCGTGGCGGTGTCGATGGCCGTGGCGCCGTTCTGCTTGGAGAGCTTGTCGCCGTCGGCGCCGCGCACCAGCGGCGTGTGCAGGTAGCTCGGCGTGGGCAGGCCGAGCGCCTGCTGCAGCAGGATCTGGCGCGCCGTGTTGTCGGCCAGGTCCTCGCCGCGCACCACGTCGGTCACGCCCTGTTCGGCGTCGTCGACCACCACGGCCAGCTGGTAGGCCCAGGGGCCGTCGGCGCGGCGCAGCACGAAGTCGCCGACCTCGCGCTGCACGTCCTGCCGCTGCGGGCCGAGGCGGCGGTCGTGCCAGTGCAGGTCGCCGGCCGGCATGCGGTGCGTGGCAAAGCGCCAGGCGCGCGCGGGTTTGCCGTGCAGGCCGTCGCGGCAGGTGCCGGGGTAGACGCGTTCGCCGTGGCGCTCGTGCGCATGGCCGAGCCGGGCCAGGGCCAGGTCGATGTCCTTGCGTGAGCAGCCGCAGGGGTAGGCGAGGTCGTGCGCCTGCAGCGCGGCCAGCGCCGCCTCGTAGTGCGCGGTGCGCTGCGTCTGCCACTCGGGCGCTTCGTCGGGGAGCAGGGCGCAGTCGGCGAGCTGGCGCAGGATGTGTTCGCCCATGCCGGGCAGGCAGCGCTCGGTGTCGGCGTCCTCGATGCGGACCAGCCAGCGCGCCTGGTCGCCGCGCGCGCGCACGTCGAGCCAGCTCGCGAGCGCGGCCACCAGCGAGCCGGCGTGCAGCGGGCCGGTGGGCGAGGGGGCGAAGCGGCCGGTGGCCCGCATCCTTTCTTGGAGGACTTAGAGAACGGCCAGGGCCAGCGAGAGGCCCGAAACGAAACCGTCTTCCACGCGGTGGCCGATGCACCAGTCACCGGCGATGCCGATGCGGGCCTTGGCGTCCCACAGGTGGGTCTGGCCCACGGGCACCTGCGTCTGCGCCTCGGGCCAGCAGCGCGCCTTGGCATGGCTGGGCGTGGCGTGGATGCCGGTGATTTCCGAGAAGGCGCGCAGCAGCTTGGCCTCGATGCGTGCGGGCGTGTCGCGCAGGTGTTCTTCCGACCATTTGGCGCTGGCCTGCAGGGTCCAGCGCTCGACGCGCTCGCGGCCGGGTTTGGACGATTCGCGCGCCAGCCACGCCACGCGGTGGTGGGTGCTGCGCGCCACGTTCCATTGCGGGCCGAGGTGCGACATGTTGGCCTGGTTGGCCTGGGGGAAGGCGATCATCAGCGTCCAGCAGGGCGCGATGCGCACGGGTTCGATCTTGCGGCTCAGCGTGGCCGAGCGGTCGCCGCCGGCGAGCAGCTCGCGGGTGCGTGCGGGCGGCACGGCCAGCAGCACGGCGTCGAAGCCGGAGTAAACGTGCTGCGAATCGTCGGCGCCGGCGGTGCGCAGCTGCCAGCGGGTGGCGTCGAGCGCGTCGGGCTCGATGCGGGTGACCTGCGTGCCGGTGACGAGGTGTTCGCCCAGCGGCGCGGCCCAGTGGGCCACGAGTGCGTCCATGCCGGGCTGGGCGACCCAGTGCGGCTCCAGCGAGGGCAGCGCCGCCTCGGCCACGCGGCCGTGGGCGTCGAGCACGCGCACGAGGTTGGCGCTCCAGGGGCGGCACAGCGCGGGCGTGGTGGCGAGCACCTGTGCAAAGCGCGGATCGCGCACGGTGAAGTACTGCGCGCCGCTGTCGAAGCGGCCGAAGGCGGTGTCGATGCTCGCCATCCGCCCGCCCGGCGTGGCCTCGCGTTCGAACACCGTGACACGGTGCCCGGCCTGCATCAGCGTGCGGGCACAGGCCACGCCGGCAATGCCGGCGCCGATCACGGCGAAATGGCGGGCGGCGGCGGGAGTTCGGTGGCGGTCGGCGGTGGCGCGGGCTTTGGCTTTGGGCATGGCGGACTCTTTTCTTTTGACAGGGTGATGACTGAGGAGGCCGTGCACACTCTACCTCGGTCTGCGCGCGTCCCCGGGCTGGGGGCGACCCTTATGCAGCCGCGTATTGCAGCCGCGCACCGCGCGGCGTTCAGCGGCCCCGGTGCCGTTCGAGCAGCGCCTTGCGCGTGCCCTCGTGCTCGAACTGCGCGAGCCACCATTCGAGCGCGCGCCCCGGCTTGCCCGCGCTGCGCACGCGCCACGCGCAGTGCATGGTGCCCAGCGGCGGCTGGCGTTCGGTCTGCAGCTCGACGAGGTGGCCGGCCTCGATGTAGGGCCGCGCCATCGGCTCGGGCAGAAAGCCGCCGCCCAGGCCGTGCAGCTGCGCGGCGATCTTGGCCTGCATGCTGGGCACGGTGAGCACGTCCTGCCCGCCGACGAGGTTCACCGTCATGCTCGGCCCGCTGCGCACCGAGTCGGCCGCGGCCACCGCGCGGTGCTGGCGCAGCACCGCGTCGCTCAGCGGCTGCGGCAGGCGCGCGAGCGGATGGTGCGGCGCCACCGCGAACACGAAGCGCAGCTCGCCGATCGGCCGGCTGCGGATGCCGGTGGCGGTGAAGGCCAGGCTCGCGGCATCGAGCACCGCGCCAATCGCCAGGTCGGCCTCGCCGCTGGTCAGCGCCTCGATGGTGCCCAGCAGGGTTTCGTCGCGCAGCTTGAGGCGCGTGGGCGGCTCGAGCGCGAAGAAGGCGGTGCACAGGTCGAGCAGCGGGTCGCGTGCGATCACGCTGTCGACCGCGATGGTCAGCATCGGCTCCCAGCCGGTGGCCACGCGCTTCACGCGGTTGGCCACGGCGTCGATCTCGCCGAGCAGGCGTGCGGCCTCGCGCAGCAGTTCGGCGCCGGCCTCGGTGATGCGGGCCTGGCGCGCGCTGCGGTCGAACAGCAGCACGTCGAGCGCGTCCTCGATCTGGCGCACGCGGTAGCTCAGCGCGCTGGGCACCAGACCGAGCGCGCGCGCAGCGGCGGCGAAGCTGCCGGTGGTGGCCACCGTCTGCAGCATGGCCAGCGCGTCGGGGGTGAGGACGTCTCGGGCGCTCGTCATGGGGCGGGCTCCATCATTCAAATAATTTGAATGATGCCATCAAAACCGGGCGTCTTTCAGAGGGGGATGGAGGTCCAGAATTCTTCTCATCCGCTGCGCATCCGGCGCGGCCCACGATGAAAGCCCCGGCGCCCGAACCGGGTGGGGCAGCAAGGAGTTCGATATGTTGCAAGTGCGTAAATCCCAGGAACGCGGTTATGCCGACCATGGCTGGCTGCGCTCGTTCCACAGCTTTTCCTTCGCGGGGTACTACGATCCGGCCTACATGGGCTTCGGCAACCTGCGGGTGATCAACGAAGACCGCGTGGCGGCGGGCGCCGGCTTCGGCACCCACGGCCACCGGGACATGGAGATCATCAGCTACGTGCTCTCGGGCGAACTCGCGCACAAGGACAGCATGGGCAACATCGAATCCATTCCGCCGGGCGACGTGCAGCGCATGAGCGCCGGCCGTGGCGTGATGCACAGCGAGTTCAACCACAAGGCTGACCAGACCACGCACTTCCTGCAGATCTGGATCGAGCCCAAGGAACGCGGCATTGCCCCCGGCTACGAGCAGAAGCAGTTCAGCGACGCCGAAAAGCGCGGCACCCTGCGCCTGGTGGCCTCGCCCGACGGCCGCGACGGCTCGGTGACGGTGAACGCCGACGCGCGCCTGTTCGCAGGCCTGTTCGACGGCAGTGAAACCGCCAGCCTGGCGCTCGATCCGCAACGCAAGAGCTACGTGCACCTGGTGCGCGGCGAGCTCGAAGTCAACGGCCAGAAGCTCGTGGGCGGCGACGCCGCGATGCTCGAAGGCGAATCGCAACTCACGCTCGGCGCCGGCAAGGATGCCGAAGTGCTGGTGTTCGACCTGAGGGCCTGAGACGGCGTCTTTTTTCTTTTCTTTGTTCCTTTCGCTTCAACAACCCACGAGGAGTTTCACCATGGCCATTACCACCACAACCACCGCCCCCAACGCTGCCCAGGACACCCTGGCACTCATCGGCCGCGTGCTGCTTGCAGCGCTGTTCGTGCCCGCCGGCTTCGGCAAGCTCATGGGCTTCGCCGGCACCGTGGGGTACATCTCCTCGGTGGGCGCACCGCTGCCGCAGGTGGCGGCGGTCATCGCGATCGTCGTGGAGTTGGGGCTCGGCCTGCTGCTGCTGGTCGGTTTCAAGACGCGCGTGTCGGCGATCGTGCTGGCGATCTTCACCGTGGCCGCGGCCGTGATGTTCCACAACTACTGGGGCATGCCCGCCGACAAGGCCTTCGTGAACCAGCTGATGTTCTTCAAGAACATCGCCATCGCAGGCGGTCTGCTGGCCTTCGCGGCATTCGGTGCTGGCCGTTTCAGCATCGATAAAAAGTAAGCTCGCTCCCCCAGGCCGCGCACACCTCGTGGGCGCGGCCTGATGACTTCATCGCTTCTTTGAGGAAATCCGTTTCATGGCAAACATCGTCGTTGTCTTCCATTCCGGCTACGGCCACACCCAGCGCGTGGCCCAGGCCGTGGCCGACGGGGCGGGCGCGCAGCTGCTCGCCATCGACGCCGACGGCAACCTGCCCGCCGATGGCTGGGAGACGCTGGCCGCGGCCGACGCGATCATCTTCGGCTCACCGACCTACATGGGCGGCGTGAGCTGGCAATTCAAGAAATTCGCCGACGCATCGTCCAAGGTCTGGTACACGCAAGGTTGGAAAGACAAGCTCTTCGCCGGCTTCACCAACAGCGCCACGATGAACGGCGACAAGGTCACGACCATGACCTACCTGTGGACGCTGGCCATGCAGCACAGCGGCATCTGGGTCAGCATGGGCATCCTGCCGACCAACAACAAGGCGGCCACGCGCGACGCGATGAACTACGTCGGCGGCTATGGTGGCCTGCTCACGCAATCGCCCTCGGACGCGAGCCCGGCCGAGATGCCCAAGGGCGACCTCGAGACGGCACGCGCCTTCGGCGAGCGCGTGGGCGCGGTGGCAAGATCACGCGCATAACGCCCCACCGAACTTCGCCCACAAGGACACCACGATGACCGACACCATCCCCGAAATCCAATTGCTGCGGCCCCACGACAAGGACCTGGGTGGTGGCTTCAACGTGCGGCGCGTGCTGCCGGCGGCGCAGCGCCGCTCGGTCGGGCCCTTCGTGTTCTTCGACCACTTCGGCCCGGCCACAGAGCAGCCCGGCAACGCACACGACGTGCGCCCGCACCCGCACATCGGCCTGTCGACGGTCACCTACCTGTTCGAGGGCGCGATGATGCACCGCGACAGCCTCGGCAGCGTGCAGGAGATCCAGCCAGGCGCCATCAACTGGATGACCGCGGGGCGCGGCATCGTGCACTCCGAGCGCAAGCCCGAGCGCCTGCTGGCCGACACTTTCGTGAACCACGGCCTGCAGCTGTGGGCCGCGCTGCCGCAGGCCCATGAAGAGGTCGAGCCCAGCTTCGAGCACACGCCGGCCGACGCCATTCCCGAACTGACGGTGCAGGGCGTGCCGGTGCGCGTGCTGGTGGGCGAGGCCTTCGGCGTGCGCTCGCCGGTGAAGACGCTGGCGCAGACGGTCTACCTGGACATCGCGCTGCCGACCGGCGGCCGTTTCGAGCTGCCCGCGCTGGCGCCCGAACTGGCGGTCTACATGGTCGACGGCGATGCGCGCGTGAACGGCGAGCCGGCGCCCGCCCACACGATGGCGGTGCTGCCCGACGGGCAGGGCGCGGTGTTCACTGCCGACACGGCCGTGCGCCTGATGGTGATCGGCGGCGAGCCACTCGACGGCCCGCGCTACATCACCTGGAATTTCGTCTCGAGCCGGCGCGAGCGCATCCTCGAAGCCGGCGCCGACTGGGCCGCGCAGCGCATGGGCCACGTGCCCGGCGAGACCGAGTTCATTCCGCTGCCGGGCAAGCCCTTCGGCGTGCGCGAGCCCGACACGGGCACGACGCCGGTCTGAGCCTTCTGTTTATTGCTTGATGCCGATGTCCGGGTCTTCCGAGGCCCGGGCGCTGGCGTCGGAGGCGCGCGCGCTGAGGTCGGGCGCCAGGGCCCGGCGGCCGTCGAACACGAAGCAGTCGCCGTGGTAGTGCGCGCCGCCGACGTCCTCGAAGTACTTGAGGATGCCGCCTTCGAGCTGCAGCACGTGCTCCACGCCTTCCTCGCGCATGAGGATGGCGGCCTTCTCGCAGCGGATGCCGCCGGTGCAGAAGCTCACCACCGTCTTGCCCTCGAAGTCGGCGCGGTGCGCTTTCAATGCGGGCGGGAACTCGGTGAACTTGGTGATGCGCCAGTCGATCGCGCCGTCGAAGGTGCCGTCGTCGACCTCGAAGTCGTTGCGCGTGTCGAGCATCACGATCTCGCGGCCCTCGTCGTCGTGGCCCTGGTCGAGCCAGCGCTTGAGCGTGGGCGCATCCACGCCGGGCGCGCGGCCGGCGGCCGGCTGGATCGCGGGGTGGTCCATGCGGATGATCTCGCGCTTGAGCTTCACCAGCATGCGCCGGAAGGGCTGCGTGGCCGACCAGCTTTCCTTGGTTTCGAGGTCGGCAAAGCGCGCGTCGGCGCGCAGGTCGGCCAGGAAGGCGTGGATGGCCTGCGCCGTCCCCGCCAGAAACAGGTTGATACCTTCGGGCGCCAGCAGGATCGTGCCCATCAGGCCCAGGGCCTGCGCGCGCTCGCGCAGGGTCTCACGCAGCACGGGGCTGTCGTTGATGCCCACGAACTTGTAGGCGGCGATATTCAAAATCTCTTGCACGGGGCGGGATTGTAGGGATCGCCACACCACATCGTGGAGGGCGGCTTCCTACAATCGACGGATGTTTGTTCACCTGCGTCTGCACACCGAGTTTTCCGTCGTCGATGGCACGAATCGAATCGACGAAGTCATCAAGGCCGCCGCTGCCGACAAGCAGCCCGCGCTGGCCATCACCGACCTGAACAACCTGTTCGGGACGGTCAAGTTCTACAAGCAGGGCCGGGGCAAGGGCGTCAAGCCCGTCATCGGCGCTGAAATCTTCATCGACGGGCTGGGCAAGGAGCCCGGCGCGCTGACCCGCCTCATTCTGCTGGTGCAGAACATGGAGGGCTACCTCAACCTGTCGGAGCTGCTGGCCCGCGCCTGGACGCAGAACGTGGGCCGCGGCCAGTCGCAGGCGGCCTGCAAGCTCGAATGGCTGCAGGAGCTGCAGGGCGGGCTGATCGCGCTGTCGGGCGCACAGGCCGGGCCGCTGGGCCAGCCGCTGCTGCAGGGCCAGGAAGAGCGCGCCGCCGAACTGGCGCTGCAACTGGCGGGCATGTTCCCGCACCGTTTCTACATCGAGCTGCAGCGCGCCGGCCGTCCCGAGGACGAGCCGCACGTGATCGCCGCCGTGAAGCTCGCCGCCCGCCTGAAGCTGCCGGTGGTCGCCACGCACCCGGTGCAGTTCGCCGAACGCCAGGACTACGAGGCGCACGAAGCGCGCGTGTGCATTTCCGAAGGCGAAATCCTCGGCAACCCGCGCCGCGTGCGCAAGTTCACCGAAGAGCAGTACTTCAAGTCGAGCGCCGAGATGCAGGCGCTCTTTGCCGACGTGCCCAGCGCGCTGGCCAACACGGTCGAGATCGCCAAGCGCTGCAACCTCACGCTGGTGCTCGGCAAGCCGCAGCTGCCGGACTTTCCCACGCCCTTCATCAGTGAAGGCGTGCGCATGCCGATCGATGACTTCTTCCGCCAGGAGTCGTTCGCCGGCCTGGAAGTGCGGTTGAAGCACCTGTACCCCGACGAAGCCAAACGCGAGGCGGAACGGGCACGCTACGTGGAGCGCCTGGAGTTCGAGATCAACACGATCCTGAACATGGGCTTCCCCGGCTACTTCCTGATCGTGGGCGACTTCATCCAGTGGGCCAAGAACAACGGCTGCCCCGTGGGCCCTGGCCGGGGCTCGGGTGCCGGCTCGCTCGTGGCCTACGCGCTGAAGATCACCGACCTCGACCCGCTCGAATACAAGCTGCTGTTCGAACGTTTCCTGAACCCCGAACGCGTCTCGATGCCCGACTTCGACATCGACTTCTGCCAGGGCAACCGGGACCGTGTGATCGACTACGTGAAGGACAAGTACGGCCGCAACGCCGTGAGCCAGATCGCCACCTTCGGCACCATGGCCGCGCGCGCGGCCATCCGCGACGTGGGCCGCGTGCTCGACATGAGCTACATGTTCTGCGACGGCATCAGCAAGCTGATTCCGAACAAGCCGGGCATGTCGGTCACGCTGCAGTACCCGCCCGCGACCAAGATCGAAGGCGACAAGAACAACTACGCCATCGAGATGGAGCCGCAGCTGGCGGAGCGCATCGAGAAGGAAGAAGAAGTGCGCATGCTGGTCGAGCTCGCGCAGAAGCTCGAAGGCATGACCCGCAACATCGGCATGCACGCCGGCGGCGTGCTCATTGCGCCAGGCAAGCTCACCGACTTCTGCCCGCTGTACCAGCAGCCCGGCAGCGAATCGGCCGTGAGCCAGTACGACAAGGACGACGTCGAAGCCATCGGCCTCGTGAAGTTCGACTTCTTGGGCCTGGCCACGCTCACGATCCTGGAGATCGCGCGCGAGTTCATCATGAAGCGCCACAAGGGCCAGGAGAACTTCGCGTTCGAGAACATCCCGCTGAACGACGGGCCGACCTACCGCCTGTTCTCCGACGGCAAGACCGAGGCCGTGTTCCAGTTCGAATCCCGCGGCATGCAGGGCATGCTGAAGGACGCGCGGCCCACGCGCCTGGAAGACCTGATCGCGCTGAACGCGCTGTACCGCCCGGGCCCGATGGACCTGATTCCCAGCTTCGTGGCGCGCAAGCACGGCCGCGAAGACGTGGAGTACCCGCACCCGGCCGTGGCCGAAATGCTCTCCGAGACCTACGGGATCATGGTCTACCAGGAGCAGGTGATGCAGACCGCGCAGATCCTGGGCGGCTACTCACTGGGCGGCGCCGACTTGCTGCGCCGCGCGATGGGCAAGAAGAAGCTCGAGGAAATGGCCGAGCACCGCGAGAAGTTCCGCGCGGGCGCCCTGGCCACGCACGGCATCGTGCAGGACAAGGCCGACGAAATCTTCGACTTGATGGAGAAGTTCGCGGGCTACGGCTTCAACAAGTCGCACGCCGCCGCCTACTCGCTGCTGGCGTACCACACGGGCTGGCTCAAGGTCCACTACACGGCCGAGTTCTTCTGCGCGAATATGACCGTGGAAATGGACGACACGGACAAGCTCAAGCTCTTGTTCGAAGACGCCCAGAAGAACTTCAACATCACCTTCGAGCCGCCGGACGTGAACCGCGGCAACTACCGCTTCGAGCCCGTCACCAACCGGATCATCCGCTACGGCCTGGGCGCCGTGAAGGGCACGGGCCAGCTCGCGGTCGAGGCCGTGGTGCGGGCGCGCGAAGAGGGCGGGCCGTTCAAGAGCCTGTACGACTTCTGCGTGCGCATCGACCGCCAGCGCATCAACAAGCGCACGGTCGAAGCGCTCATCAAGGCCGGCGCGTTCGACGCCATCCAGCAGAACCGCGCCTCGCTCATCGCCTCGGTCGACCGCGCCTTCGAGTTCGCCATTGCCACGGCGGCCAACGCCTCGCAGGCCGACATCTTCGGCGACTGCGAGCACGGCTCGGCCACGCAGGAGCCCGACCTGGTCGACGCCACGCCCTGGGGCGTGAAGGAGCGGCTGACCTTCGAGAAGACCGCCGTGGGCTTCTACCTGTCGGGCCACCTGTTCGACGAGGTCTCGCACGAGGTGCGGCGCTTCTGCAAGCGCGAGATCGGCGACCTGCTCGACAGCCGCGACCCGCAGGTCATCGCCGGCATCGTGAGCGACTTCCGCGTCATCAACGGCCAGCGCGGCCGGCTGGCGATCTTCAAGCTCGACGACAAGTCGGAGTCCATCGACGCCACGGCCGACGAGGCGCTCATCAACGCCAACCGCAACACGCTGAAGGACGACGAGCTCGTCATCGTGAGCGGCAAGCTGCAGCCTGCGCGCGGCGGCTTCGAGGCGCGCTTCCAGGTGCAGCAGGTGTGGGACCTGGCCTCGGCGCGCTGCCGCTTCGGCAAGTTCCTGCGCGTGGCGGTCAACGGCAAGGTGCCCGAGATCGCGCGCCTCTTGAAAGACTTTCCGGCGCGCACCGAGCAGACCGAGGTCGGTGACCTGGTGCACGGCCTGCCCGTGCGCCTGTCGATGGCGCGGGGCGGGGCGCAGGTCGAGCTGCAGTTGGGCGAGCGCGCCAAGTTTTTCCCGACCGATGCGGCGCTCGCGAGCTGGACCGCGCAGGCCGAAGCGGGCAAGGCGCAGGTCATCTACGATTGATCGGATCGCGCGACCCCGGGGAACCTCGGGGCCCGCGCGCGGTCCATCAGTCTGTTGCAACCTGGCCTTGGGCCACTCACAGGAGGAATGACCGCATGCATTTCAAGAAGATCCTCAAGACCACCGCGTTGACGTTCGGCGTGGCGCTGCCTATGGCCGCGGCCTGGGCCCAGTACGCCGGCCCGAGCTCGGTGCCGAACCTGACGGTCAAGCAGCTGATCGAGACCGGCCAGGACGACCAGCACGCCACGGTGCGCGGCTTCATCGTTTCGCACGACGGCGGCGAGCACTACACCTTTGCGGACGACACGGGGCGCCTGAAGGTCGAGATCGACGCCAAGTACTTCCCGCCGGGCGTGAAGATCGACGACAAGGTGCGCGTCGAGCTCAGCGGCGAGTTCGACAAGGACCGGCTCACCGGCAAGACCGAACTCGACGTCAAGCGCGTCATCACCGTCCTGCGCTGACCTCCGCCTTTTTCCCGAGCGCCTGCTCGACCTGGTCGAGCACGGCCTCGGGGGCGTGCAGCCAGTCCTTGGCCAGCACCTGCATCACCTGCCAGCCGAAAGCGTCGAGGATGCGCGGACGCGAGACGTAGCGCTCCAGCACGTTGTGGCGCGTGCCTTCTTGCGCCGCACCGTCCACGAGGAGGCCCAGCGCATAGTGGCCCTGGCCCGATGCGCGCACCGCGAGGTCGCAGCGAAAACGCGACTGTCCCACCTGTTCGTCCACCGCATGGCCGCGTGCGCGCAGCGCCTGCGCGATCTGCGCCGTGACCTCGTCCGTGCGCGCCTGCCGCGCCACGTGGCCACGCGCCAGCGGGTTCATGCCTTCGAGCACGCGCCGCGCCGTGTCCTCGTCGCCGCGTGACAGGCACTCGGCATAGCGCAGGAAGTTCTTCAGCGCCGCCGCGCCTTCGTTGTGGTCGTTGGTGATCGCCTCGTGGCGGATGGTCGAGACCACTGCCATGTGGTGCTTGGCACGGCTGAAGATCACGTTCAGCCGCTTCTCGCCGCCGCGCTGGTTGATGGGACCGAAGTTCATCAGCATGCGGCCCTCGGGGTTGGGGCCGTAGCAGATGCTCAGGATGATGATGTCGCGCTCGTCGCCCTGCACGTTCTCCAGGTTCTTGATGAAGAGGCCGCAGAACTGGTCGTCTTCCTCGCGCACGTACTCGGCCTCCAGCCGCGCCGCAAAGTCGGCATCGACCGCGCCGAGCGCGTTCAGCTCTTCCTCGATCTCGCCCTGTTGCGCTTCCGAGAATGCCACGATGCCCAGGCTGCGCCCGGTCTCGCGCCGCAGCAGCTCGCGCACCAGCTGCGCGATGTGGCGCGCCTCGCCGTCGTTGATGCGGTTCTCGTACACCGCATCGGCCACGCGGTGGAAGCTGATGGCGCGCGAGAGCAGGGCGTCGACCTGCGCCTTCACGGACTCGTCCGTCGGGCTGCGCGACTGCACCACGATCTCGCCGCGCTCGGGCGCGGGCAGGCTGCGGTCGGGAATGGTGTACAGGTTGCCCGCGTAGAAGGCCGCGTTCGAAAAGCCGATGAGCGATTCGTAGCGGCTGCGGTAGTGCCAGGCCAGCAGCGTGGCCGGCAGGTTGCGCGCGCCCTGGTTCAGCAGGCTGTCGGCGTCGAGCACGACGGCGATGCGTTCGCCTTCCTCGCCGCTTTCTGCATCGTCGCCTGCCACCGACACGGTGTCTTCCTCGGCGTCGCGGCCCGACGAGAAGAAGCTCGTGGGCGGCAGCTGCATCTCGTCGCCCACCACGATGATCTGCGGTGCGCGGTACAGCGCGGGCACGGCTTCCTCGACCGGGATCTGGCTGGCCTCGTCGAAGATCACCACGTCGAACAGGTCGGCCGCGAGCGGCAGCGTGTCGGACACCGACAGCGGGCTCATGAGCCAGATCGGCTTCATGTCGCGCACCACGCGGCCGGTGTCGCCGCTGGCGAGTTCGCGGATCGCCTTGTAGCGCATGGTCTTGCCGAACTCGTGCTCGAGCTCGCGGCGGCCGGCGTTGTAGCTCTTCTTGAAGACCTTGCCGTCGGCGTCGAGCTGGCTGGCGGGCAGGGCGCTCTTTTGCACATGGTCGCGGAAACGCTGGCGCACCGCGGCGGCGAGTGTGCGCGCATTGCGTTCGAGCAGCTTGCGTTCGCCTTCGCCCAGGCGCTGCGCATGGCGCGCGAGCGTGGCGCCGTCGAAGCGCGGCAGCCAGCGCTCGGTGCGGTAGACGCGCTCCAGCCCTTCGCGCGCGACGGCGTACTCGATGGCCTCGGGCGGCAGCGGCAGGGTGCGCAGCGCGGCGGCCACGGCCGGGTCGGCCTCGGCCAGTTCCTGCAGCGGCTGGAGCACCGACGGCAGCGCGTCGGCCTGGTCGCGCAGCGTGCGGGCCAGCGCGTCGAGCGCGTCCAGCGGTTGCGCGCCCGCGTCGTGCAGCAGGTCGCGCCAGAGGGCGTCGAGCGTGTCGACACGCGGCGCGGCGGCGACGAGCTGTTCAACGCTGCGACGGCCTGCGTCGGTGCGCAGGTGGGCCTGGAACGCCGCGCGCAGGCCGGCGCCGGCGTCGATGCCGCGCATCGCCTGCAGCTGCTGCGCGAAGGCCTCGGCGTCGGTGCAGCCGTAGTCGGCCTCGAGGCGCGCCGCCTGCTGGTCGAGCGCGGTGCGCGCGGCCTGTTCGGCGCGCAGGTCTTCGAGGATCTGGCTGGGCTGCGGTCGCACGGCATGGGCGGCGAAGTCGTAGCGGCGCTTGAGTTCGCCCGACAGGCGCCACCACGAGGGCTGCAGCCAGCGCAGCAGCGAGCCCTGCTGCGCGCGGGCTTGCGCGAGCGCGGCTTCGGTGTCGCCGGGCGAGAGCTTGTCGCGCCAGTGGGCGGTGCGCTGCAGCTGCGCGTCGAGCGCCTGCTGCAGGGTGCGCCTTTCGTTCAGGGCGTTGCCGAGTGCGAGGCTGCTCGGGTGCGCCGCGTCGAGCAGCGCCAGCTGGCCGCGCGCGGCCAGCGCCGCGACGCTGCGCGCATCGGCCACCACGGCCAGCGCATCGCGCCACAGCACGTCGGCCTCGGCCAGCGGTGGCCAGGCGTCGACCAGCGCATCGCGGCAGGGGGCGCTCAGGTCGATGGCGCGTTCGCTGCGCTCGACCAGCCGCGCCAGCGGCTTCTCCTGCGCCAGCAGCGAGGGCGCGAGCTGCGCGAACACATGCTGCGCGAAGCTGGGCGCGCCCAGGCTTTCGGTCACGGCCAGGTGCAGGCGCGACACCAGCTCCGCATGCCGGCGCCAGGCCGCGAAGGCGGGCAATGCCTCGGCCTGCAGCGGCGTGAGCGACGGGTCGCCGGCCTTGAGCGCCACCAGCCGCGACAGCAGCTCGCGCAGCGTCACGGCGATGTGCTCGGGCACGTCGTGCATGGCGGCATCGAAGCGTTCGAGCGCGCGCAGGTCGAGGTCCATCGCGTCGAGCACCTGCGTGCGCTCGGCGCTTTCCTGCGCCAGCGTGCCGGGCGCCTCGAGCCACAGCTCGTAGGTCTTGCGCAGGTTCTGCACGAAGGCCTTCTTGTCGCCCTGCGAGTCGTGGATCATGCAGCACAGCTCGTCCAGCCCCTGCTGGCGCAGGCGGTGGAACACGACGTCGATGGCGGCGCGCTTCTCGCAGACGAACAGCACGCGCTGGCCGCGGCCCACGTAGTCGGCGATCAGGTTGGTGATGGTCTGCGACTTCCCCGTGCCCGGCGGGCCCTGGATGATGTAGCTGGTGCCGGTGCGCGCCAGCGCCACCGCGGCGGTCTGCGTAGCGTCGGCCTGCACCACGGGCCACTGGTCGGCCAGCGGCAGCGCGGGCGGCGTCTCGCCGTCGACGCGGCGCGGCTGCAGCGAGAACACGCGGTCGAAGGCTTCGCTCGCCAGGTCGGATTCGGCCAGCCCCGAGTAGTCGCGCACCAGCGACATCTTGCGGTGGTTGAAGTTGCCCAGTGTCACGGCCGTGAGGTCGATGTCCCACTGGTAGGGGTTGCCGCTGCTCTCGCGCAGCGCGAAGGTCTTGCGCTCGGTGTCGTCGACCGCCGTGGCCGCCATCTGCGGCGCGCGCGGCTGCGGCGCGCCGCCGACGGCCTCGCGCACCGGCAGCGGCACGGGGCGCACGCGCGCATGGAACAGCTGCAGCCCGCGCGGGCGGAAGTCGTCCTGCGCGTAGCTGAAGTCTTGCGAGGCCACCGGCACCGCCGAGGGCGAGCGTACGCGGGTGCGGCGCTTGAACTGCTCGAGCCGCTGGCGCGCGCGCTGGTGCATCACGGCGATCTCGGGCTGCTTCACCAGCCGCAGCTGCACGCCGGGCTCGCTCTGCGCGATCTGCGCCGACAGCTGGGCGTGGAACTGCTCGAGCGAGGTCTCGCGCAGGTCCACCGTCTCGGGCAGCGCGATGCCGTAGAGCTGGCGCAGATGGTGGCGCAGCGTGGGGTTCACCTGCGCCTCGCTGGCCGAGGCTTCGAGCAGGTACTGGTCGCGCACGCCTTTCTTGCGCGTGAGCTCCACCGGCAGCATCAGGAGCGGCGAGGCGATGCGCTCGGCGCGTTCGGCCTCGCCCTCCTTGAGGTTGTGCCAGCGCAGGAAGGCGATCACCAGCGACAGCTGCGAGAAGCCGTACTCGGCCCGGTCGCGCCGCGCCTCCTGCAGGATGCGGTCGAGCGCACCGGGCAGGTAGGGCTGGTCTTCGAAGCGCAGCCAGCGCGCGAGCGGCACGGGGTCGCAGCCGGCGATGTCGGCGGCAAAGCGGCCGTCCCACACGCACAGCTGGTCGGTGCGGATGCTGTTGAGGTCGACCACCAGCGGCACGCTGGCGATGGTGAGGTTCACATGCGCCTGCGTCGGCTTGAAGTACAGCAGGCGGTTGCGCCGCGACAGGTCGAACAGGCGGTCGCGCAGGTGCAGCTGGATCGCTTGGCGGCGCTGGCCCGCGCCGTCTCTTGCGGGTGCGATGCGGTCCAGGCCGAGGTCGACGGGCTGGTCGCGGTAGGTCTCGAGGCGGCGGATGACTGAGGGCAGGTCGCGCGCGCGTTCGTGGCGGTCGAGCGCGGTCATCTCGAAGATCACGGCGGCCACCACGGGGTGCAGCCGGCGGTTCAGCTCGAACAGGTTGCCGCGGTGCGTGGCAAAGCGGGTCAGGTCGTCGCCGTCGGTGAAGTCGAGCCCGCACGACAGGCTGGCCAGCACCTGGCCCAGGCACAGGATGTCGCCGAGCGCGTCGTGGTGGCCCAGGCGCAGTTCCCACGCGGCGTAGCCGGGCAGGTAGACGGGGCGCGTGGGCACGGTGTCGGGGCCGGCATCGGGCATCACCGCGAGGTTCTCGAGGTCGACGCCGGCGTCGGCATCGACGGTCAGGCGCGTTTCGCCGACCACCCGCAGCACGGAGGCGGCGGGTTGTTCGAGCGGCGCGATGGCCTCGGGGTGGCGGCGCGGCGCGGTGCCTTCGGGCTGCGCCAGTGCCAGCGCGGGCTCGGCGGGCGCGTCGGTCACGCGATAGGCGAAGGCGCTGCCGAGCGCGGCGACGTGGCCGAGTTCGTGCAGGGCCGAGACCTCGCGCAGCAGCGGCAGCACGAGCTTGAGCACGTCGTCGGTCTGCAGGCCGCCATGGGCCTCGGCGGTGGCGAGCAGTTGCAGGAGCGGGGCGGGAGCGAGGGTCATGCGGCGGCAGCCTGCGAAGAAGAAGTGGCGGCCTTGTCGAGCAGGGCGGCGGCGTCGCGCTTGACGCGGGTGAAGTTGCGCTTGGACAGACCCAGGTCCTTCAGCACGCGCTGCTCGAAGGGCGTGTCGCAGCCGAGCGCATCGGCCAGGCCCAGCGCGGCGGCGAGGGTGACGTCGTCCATCTCGGGATCGGCGGCGACGAAGTCGACCAGCACGCTGGCCAGGTAATCGTGCAGGCCGACGGGCGCGGGCTCGGGCGGCGGCATCGCCGAGGTGGGCGGCGTGAAGTCGGGGAAGAAGCGGCGCGCATGCGCCAGCAGCGACTCCGACTGCAGCACGGGCCGCTGCAGCAGCTGCGCCAGGGTGCCACGCGTGAGCGCGCTCACGCGCTGCTGGCCGAGCATGTCGAGCGTGTCCAGGTCGAGCGGGCCTTCGAGCGCGGCGGCCAGCCATTCGTCGGCGTCGTGCTCGCGACCGGCCCACAGGCGCAGCGCGCGGGCGCGCACGAACACCTCGGGGTGGCTCACGCCGCGCGTCTGCAGCGCCTTGTTGTTGGGGTCGGCGCAGATCTCTTCGGCCTGCGCCAGGTAGCTCGCCACGTTGACCTGCGTGAGGCCCGTCTCGATCTTGATGAGCGCGCTCACGGCGGGCTCGAGCGCGCCGCAGGCCACGCAGCCGCCGCGGTCGGCAAAAGCCTCGGTGTACAGCGCATGGCGCCGCGCGGCCTGCAGGTGGCTCGCGTCGGCGCGCGGGTCGGCCGCCGTGGCGTGCAGCAGGCGATCGACGACGTGGTGCTTGCCGCCGTCGCGCTCCCACAGCAGGTAGTGCGCCAGCTCGTGGCCGAGCACGGCCTGGCGCTCGGGCGGCTGCAGTTTTTCGAGCAGCGGGCCCGAGAGCACGATGTGCGCCTCGCCCGGCACGACGTAGATCGCGGCGTTCATGGCCGCGCCGTCGCCGGACGGGGCCTGGTAGAGCGTGATGCGCGCCGTGACGCCCAGCCGCTGCGCGGCCAGGGTGGCATCGGCATGCAGGTCGGGGTGTGCTTCGGCGTCGAGCCGGTAGGCGCTGCGCAGCAGTTCGGCGCGCATGGCGGCCGTGTGTTCTTCGCGCGCTTCGGCCGAAGCGGCCCAGCGCCAGGCCTCGGGTTCGTTCGCCTGGAGGTGGGCGGCCAGTGCCTGCTGGTAGGGCAGCGGCGTCAGGTCTTGGAGGCGAACGGCAGGGAAAGAGTCGACCATGTCAGGAGCGCCAGCAACAATGAGTTGCCGACGATCCTAAACGAGCGGGTGGTGTCGCTTGCAATCACCCACGATGTGGGTGATTGCGGCTTCAGCGGTTGGGCTTGGGCTTGAGCGTGACGATGAGCGACGGGAAGATGCGCCCGTCGTTGTCGCGCGGCAGCTTGTCGGTCTTGCGCAGGCCGCGCTCGGCCGCTTCGTCCCAGGCCGGCAGGCCGCTGGACTTGGCGAGCTTGACGCCGACGATGGTGCCGTCGGGCGCCAGGTTGACCAGGAACTCGGCCACGGGGTTGCCGTCGACGTTGTCGGCATCGGGGAAGGTGATGTTCGGTCGCACCTTCTCGGCGATGCGCGCACCGTAGCCGCTCGACGGGCCAGTGGTGCGCAGGGCATTGCCCTTGGCGTCTTCGTTGCCGCTGGCGCCGGCCATGCCCTGCATGCGCTTGAGCGTCGCGGCGCGGTCGGCGGCGGCCTGCTTGGCGGCCGCCTCCGCCTTCTTCGCTTCGGCCTGCTTGGCCTCGGCTTCCTGCTGCTTCTTCTGCTCGGCCAGTTTCTTCTGCTGCTCTTTCTTGCGCTCGGCTTCGTCTTCGGCGCGCTCCTTGGCCTCGAGCTCCTTCTTCTTTTGCTGCTGCACGCGCTGCTGCTCGAGCTCGCGCTCCTTCTGCGCCTTTTGCTCCTTGAGCTTCTTCTCGCGCTCCAGCGCGATGTCGGGCGCAGGGGCGGGCGCCGGCTCGGGCGGCTTGACGGCCGGGGGAGGCGGCGGAGGCGGTGCGGGTGCAGGCGGCGGCGGTGCGGGCACGGGGGCCGGCGGCTCCGGCACCGACAGGCGCGGGGCGGCCTGCATCACCGTGGTGGACCACAGCTCGGCATCGACTGCGCCATCGTCGGCTTCGCTGCGCCAGCGCACGCCCCAGGTGAGGGCGGCGATCAGCAGCGCGTGGGCAATGAGGGCGAGCGCAACCGCGCGGGGCGTGCCGCGTTGCGGCGGCGGCGCGAACTCGGGGCGATCCAGGGCGAGCGACATGCCTTATTTGCCGCCCGTGGTCGTGACCGACAGCCCCACGCGCTCGATGCCGCTGCGCTTGAGCTGGTTCATCGCCTTCACGACGGTTTCGTACTTCACCGACTTGTCGGCGCTGATGACCACGGGGCGCTGGGCGTCGCCGCCTTGCGCGGCCTTGGCCGCCGAGCCGATCTGCGTCATGGGAATCGACGCGCCGCCGGTGCCGGTGGACGGGTCTTTCTTGATCTGCACTTCGTCGTCGCTCTTGATGACGATCTCGATGGGCTTGTCCGGCTGCTTGTTGGCCCGGTCGACCGTCGGCAGGTTGATCACGCTCGGCGTGATGAGCGGGGCCGTGACCATGAAGATGATCAGCAGCACCAGCATCACGTCGATGAACGGGACCATGTTGATCTCGTTGATCGTGCGGCGGCCGCGGCCCCGGGATGAAACGGCGGGCATGTCGTCGCGTCCTTTGTCTTGTGCGCGCCGCTGTTCAGCGGTTCGCGGCGGTGACCGAGGCGGCGGGCGTCACGGCGCCGGGGTTGGCCGAGAGGTTGCGCTGCAGGATGTTGGAGAACTCTTCGATGTAGGTCTCCAGGGCGATGGCGATCTTGTCGATCTCGCGCGCGAAGCGGTTGTAGCCGACCACCGCAGGGATGGCGGCGAACAGGCCGATGGCCGTGGCCACCAGCGCTTCGGCGATGCCGGGCGCCACGGTGGCCAGCGTCACCTGCGTGAGGGCGGCCAGGCCGGTGAAGGCATGCATGATCCCCCAGACCGTGCCGAACAGGCCCACGTACGGCGACACCGAGCCGACGGTGGCCAGGAACGACAGGTTCTGCTCGGCCGCATCGAGTTCGCGCTGGAAGCTCGCGCGCATCGCACGGCGGGCGCCGTCGAGCAACGTGGCCGCGTCGGTCACGTGGCGTTCGCGCAGCTTCTGGTACTCGCGCATGCCGGAGGCAAAGATGCGCTCCATGGGGCCGGCGAACTTGGCGTTCTGCGCCGCCGAGGCGAACAGCTCGTTCAGGCTGGTGCCCGACCAGAACTCGCGCTCGAAGTCGTCGTTGAGCACGCGGATGCGCTTGAGGGCGAAGTACTTGCGGATGATGGCGGCCCAGCTGGCGACCGACACGATCACCAGCAGCAGCACGACCAGTTGCACCACGAAGCTGGCGTGGAGCAGGAGATTGATGATGGAGAGATCTTGGTTCATGGCTTGAAAGGTTGAGTCATGGAGCCGCTGGAGTGCTCGAGGGTTCCCGAAACTTGGGCCGGAATGCGCGCAGGGCGCAAGGTGGCGGCGTCCACCCAGCCGATGCGGATCGTGCCTTCGCACAGCAAGACCGGTGCCGCGGCCCCGGTGCGTTCTTGCTCTGTTTTTGATAGCACGCGCTGACCGATTATCAACGACGCAGTGCCCAGTTGCCGCAGCTCGGCTGTAACCAGCAGTTCGTCGTCCAGCCGCGAGGGCCGATGGTATTTGAGCTGCGTTTCGCTCACCACGAACTGGCCGCCGGTGGCTTCCTTGAGCTTGCGCTGCTCGACGCCCAGGGAGCGCAGCCACTCGGTGCGACCGCGCTCCATGAACTTCAGGTAGTTGGCGTAGAACACGATGCCGCCCGCATCGGTGTCTTCCCAGTAGACGCGAATCGGAAACTCGAAACTCATTGCGCGATCATGGCCCGCAGGCGCTCGACCGATTCCTGCAGGTGCGCCATCGAGCTGGCGGTGGAGAAGCGCACGAACTTCGCGGTCTCGGCCGTGCCGAAGTCGCGGCCCGGCGTCACGGCCAGGTGGGCGCGCTTCATGGTCTCGAAGGCGAAATCCCAGCTGCCCGAGATGCCGAGCTTGTCGGCGACGCTCGTGCAGTCGGCCCAGGCGTAGAAGGCGCCGTCGGGCACCACGGGCACGTTCAGGCCCAGGGCGTTCAGTTGCGGAATGAACCAGTCGCGGCGCGCCTTGAACTCGGCGCGGCGGCGTTCGTACTCGGCGATGCTCTCGGCCTCGAAGCAGGCCAGTGCGGCGTACTGCGACACGGTGCTCGCGCAGATGAAGAGGTTCTGCGCCAGGCGCTCGACCACCGGCACCAGCACTTCGGGCACCACCAGCCAGCCCAGGCGCCAGCCGGTCATGTTGAAGTACTTGCTGAAGCTGTTGATGCTGATGACGTTGTCGTCGATGGCCAGCGCCGTCTGCCCGAAGGCATCGTCGTACGACAGGCCCAGGTAGATCTCGTCGATCAGCGTGATGCCGCCACGCTGCGACACCACCTCGTGGATGCGGCGCAGCTCGTCGGGCGCGATCGAGGTGCCGGTCGGGTTCGAGGGCGAGGCCAGCAGCACGCCGCGCGTCTTGTCGGTCCAGGCGGCCTCGACCTTGGCGGCGGTGAGCTGGAAGCGCTCCTCGGCCGCGGTCGGAACCAGCACGGCCTTGCCGTCCGCAGCGCTCACGAAGTGGCGGTTGCAGGGGTAGCTCGGGTCGGGCATCAGGATCTCGTCGCCCGATTCGATCAGCGCGAGGCAGGCCAACTGCAGCGCGGCCGAGGCACCGGCCGTGACGACGATGCGGCGCGCCGGCACGTCGACGTTGAAGCGCTGCTTGTACCAGCCGCTGATGCGCTCGCGCAGGTGGTCCAGGCCGGTGGCCTGGGTGTACTGCGTGGCGCCGGCGCGCACGGCGCGGGCGGCGGCTTCCTGCACCAGGGGCGGGGCGGTGAAGTCGGGCTCGCCGATGTTCAGGAAGATCATCGGGCGGTCGGTGTGGGCCACTTCACGGGCCAACACGCCGGCGGCTTTCGCCACCTCCATCACATAGAACGGTTCGATGCGCTGCGCGCGCGTCGAGATCCTCATGGGCGCGCCTTGCCGGTGGCCCGGTCGGCTTCCACTTCGAGCGGGCGCAGCTGCGGCGCCAGGCCATTGAGAACGGCGTTCACGTACTTGTGGCCGTCGGTGCCGCCGAATTCCTTGGCAAGTTCGATGCACTCGTTGAGCACCACGCGCCAGGGCACGTCGGGGCAGTTCTGGAACTCGTACACGCCGATCCACATCACGGCGTGCTCGATGGGCGAGATTTCGGCGAACTTGCGGTCCAGCAGCGGCAGGATCAGCGCGTCGAGCTGCTCGGCGCCGTTGATCGAGCCGTGCAGCAGCGCGTCGTAGTGCGCCGCGTCGGCCTTGTGGAAGCCCGCGAGGTCGCGCGTGAAGTGGTCGATGTCGGTCGGGTCGTTGCGGCCCACCAGGTGCTGGTAGAGCGCCTGCAGCGCGAACTCGCGCGCGCGGCTGCGGTTGGACTTGGCTGCGGCCTTGCGTGCGCCCGTGCTGGTGAGGCCGGTGCGCGACTGGCGGGGCTTGGCGGACTTGGAGGTGTCTTCGGTCATGAAAGGGTGGCCAGCAGTTGTGCCATCTCGACCGCCACCTGGGCTGCGTCGCGGCCCTTGTCGGTCTGGCGGGCGACGGCCTGTTCGAGGTTTTCGGTCGTGAGGATCGCGTTGGCGATGGGCAGGCGGTAGTCGAGCGCGACGCGGCTCACGCTCGCGCCCGATTCGTTGGCCACCAGCTCGAAGTGGTAGGTCTCGCCGCGGATGATGCAGCCCAGCGCCACGAGCGCGTGGTAGCCGCCGCGCTCGGCGAGCGCCTGCAGCGCCACGGGCACTTCGAGCGCACCGGGCACCTGCACATGGTGGATGTCGGACGCGGCCACGCCGAGCGCCTCGAGCTCCGACAGGCAGGCCGAGGCCAGTGCGTCGGTGATGTCGGCGTTGAAGCGCGCCTGCACGATGCCGATGCGCAGGCCTTTGCCGTTGAGCGTGATCTCGCCCTTGTTGGAACCTTGCATGGTCGTTCAGTCTTTCGTGAGGTAACCGGCGATCTCGAGGCCGAAGCCGGCGGCCATGCTCGGCATGCGACGCGGCGCGCCGAGCAGGTTCATCTTGTGCACGCCGCATTCGCGCAGGATCTGCGCGCCGATGCCGTAGTTGCGCAGGTCCATGCGGCCGCGCTCGGGCGCTTGCGCGGGGCGTGCGGTGCCGTCGAACTGCGCGAGCAGCTCGGCCGCGGTTTCGCCGCAGTTCAGCAGCACGGCCACGCCCTTGCCTTCGTTCGCGATGTGCGAAAGGCTGGCGTCCAGGCTCCAGGAGTGCATCGGGCGGTTGACTTCGAGCGCGTCGAGCACCGACAGCGGTTCGTGCACGCGCACCGACACCGTCTCTTCGGGCGCCCACTGGCCGCGCACCAGTGCCAGGTGCACGCCGCGGCTGGGCTTGTCGACGAAGGCGTGGGCGGTGAAGGTGCCCCAGTTGGTCTGGATCTCGCGGCAGCCGACTTTTTCGACCAGCGATTCGACGCGGCTGCGGTGCTCGATGAGCGCGGCAATCGTGCCGATCTTGAGGCCGTGCTCGGCCGCGAAGATCTGCAGGTCGGGCAGGCGGGCCATCGTGCCGTCTTCGTTCATCACCTCGCAGATCACCGAGGCGGGCGAGCAACCGGCCATGGCGGCGAGGTCGCAGCCGGCTTCGGTGTGGCCGGCGCGCATGAGCACGCCGCCGTCCACCGCCTGCAGCGGGAAGATGTGGCCGGGCTGCACCAGGTCGGCGGCCACGGCGTTGCGCGCCACGGCGGCCTGCACGGTGCGGGCGCGGTCGGCGGCCGAGATGCCGGTGGTCACGCCTTCGGCCGCCTCGATGGAGACGGTGAAGGCGGTGGAATGCTTGGCGCCGTTGCGCTGGACCATCGGCGGCAGCTGCAGCCGCTCGCACATCTCGCGCGAGAGCGTGAGGCAGATCAGGCCGCGCGCGTGGCGGGCCATGAAGTTGATGGATTCGGCGGTGATGTGGTCGGCGGCGATGACGATGTCGCCTTCGTTCTCGCGGTCTTCCTCGTCCACGAGGATGACCATGCGGCCGGCGGCCAACTCGGCCACGATGTCTTCGACCGGGGAGATCGGTGCGGGTGCACGGTCGGCGCGCGAGGCGCCGATCGGCGTGACGGAGGCGTTCATTTCGAAGTGTCCTTGGGAGACGTGGAAGACGTCAGAGAGGGGGTGAGCATGCCGGCCTGAAGCATGCGCTCCACGTAGCGCGCCACGGTGTCGATTTCGAGGTTGACCTTCGAGCCGGCCTTCAGGCCGCCGAGGGAGGTGTTTTCCACGGTGTGCGGGATCAGGTTGATGCTGACCTCGGCGCCGTCGGCAATGTCGCTCACGCTGTTGACCGTGAGGCTCACGCCGTTGATGGTGATCGAGCCCTTGTAGGCCAGGAAGCGCGCCAGCGCGGGCGGTGCGACCACGCGCAGCTCCCAGCTTTCGCCGACCGGCGCAAAGAAGCTCACATGGCCGATGCCGTCCACGTGGCCCGAGACGATGTGGCCGCCGAGGCGGTCGCTCGCGCGCAGGGCCTTCTCGAGGTTGATGCGGCTGCCCGCGTCGGTCAGGCCGGCCGTCTTGTCGAGGGACTCCGCGGAAATGTCGATGGTGAATTGCCCGCGTTCAGGTGCGAGCGTGGTGACCGTCATGCAGGCGCCGTTGAGCGCGATGCTGTCGCCGAGCCCGACGTCGTCGAGGTAGCCGTCGGGCACCTCGATGCTGAGTCGCTTGCCGTAGGAGGAGGAGGTGCCGAGGTCGTGGATGGCGGCGATGCGCCCCACGCCGGTGATGATTCCGGTGAACATTTCCACATTTTCGCAGACATCGAGGGGTCTTCGGCCCGAAGGGCCGGTTTGCGGCTGCGAATGTGCCGCGCCGCGTGGGCCGCGGCTCAGAAGCGGTCGCGGCCGGCGACGCGCGCGACGATGCGCAGGTCGGGCCCCAGCATGTCCACGGACTTGAATTCGAGCGGCAGCGCGCCGGTCAGCGAGGTGAGCGGGCCCTCGGCATGCAGGTGGCTGGCGATGTCGAGCCCGCTGCCGATCAGCTTGGGCGCCAGGTACACCAGCAGCTCGTCCACGCAGCCTTCGCGCAGCAGCGAACCATTGAGCTTGTGGCCCGATTCGACGTGCAGCTCGTTGACGCCGCGCGCCGCGAGGTCCTGGAGCATCGCGGGCAGGTCGACCTTGCCGTGCAGGTTGGGCAGGCAGGTGATGGTGGCGCCGCGGGCTTCGAGCGCGGCCGCCTTTTCTTCGTTGTGCCGGCTGGCGGCGTAGATCCAGACGGCGCGGCCAGCTATGAAAATGTGAGCGTCGGGCGAGGTCTGGAGGTGGCTGTCGACCACCACGAGGTGGGGCTGGCGCGGTGTGTCGACCAGGCGCACGTCCAGGCGCGGGTTGTCTTCGAGCAGCGTGCCGACGCCGGTCAGCACCGCACTGGTACGGGCCCGCCAGGCGTGGCCGTCGGCGCGCGCGGCCTCGCCGGTGATCCACTGGCTCACGCCGTTGTGCAGGCCGGTGCGGCCGTCGATCGAGGCGGCGATCTTCATTCGAACCCAGGGCTGCTGGCGGATCATGCGGCTGAAGAAGCCGATGTTGAGTTCGCGAGATTCGTCGGCGCCCGGTCCGACTTCGACCTCGACGCCCGCCGCACGCAGGCGCTCGAAGCCCTGTCCCGCCACGAGCGGGTTCGGGTCGGCGAGCGAGGCCACGACACGGCGCACGCCGGCGGCGATGAGCGCGTCGCAGCAGGGGCCGGTGCGGCCGTGGTGCGAGCAGGGTTCGAGCGTGACGTAGGCGGTGGCGCCCGAAGTCGAATGGCCTTGGGCCTGCGCGTCGCGCAGCGCCATCACCTCGGCATGCGGGCCGCCGGCCTGTTGCGTGTGGCCCTGGCCGATCACGCGGCCGTCGGCGTCGCACAGCACGCAGCCGACGCGCGGGTTCGGGTCGGTCAGGCGGATCGCGGAGGCGGCGAGCCGCAGAGCGGTCGCGATGTGGGAGGCGTCGTGTCGGGAAGAGGACATGGCGGGTTCGTTCACGCCTTCTCGGGGGTCAGATGTCGCGCAGCAGCTGCCGGAACTCGTCCACGTCCTCGAAGCTGCGGTACACCGAGGCAAAGCGCACGTAGGCGACCTTGTCGAGTTTCTTGAGTTCGCGCATCACGAGTTCGCCGACCTTCGTCGAATCGATTTCGCGCAGGCCGCTGGCCAGCAGCTTCTGTTCGATGCGCAGCAGGGCGTTGTCGATCTGCTCGATGCTCACGGGCCGCTTGCGCAGCGCCAGCATCATCGAGGCGCGCACCTTGGTCGAGTCGAAGTCGGCGCGGCTGCCATCCTTCTTGACCACGACGGGGAAGTTGACGTCGGGGCGCTCATACGTGGTGAAGCGCTTGTCGCAGGCGCTGCACTGGCGGCGCCTGCGGACGAAGTCGGCGTCTTCCGAAACGCGGGTCTCGACGACCTGCGTTTCGAGATGACCGCAAAAAGGGCATTTCATGCGGCCAGTGCTTCTCTTCTTCTATTTACGAAATCAACGGTAGACAGGGAAGCGGCTCGTCAAGGCGTGGACCTTGGCGCGCACCGCGTCGATGTTCGCCGCGTCGCGCGGGTTCTCGAGCACGTCGGCCACCAGGTTCGCCGTGATGCGGGCCTCTTCGTCCTTGAAGCCGCGCGTGGTCATGGCGGGGGTGCCGATGCGCACGCCGCTGGTGACCATCGGCTTTTCCGGGTCGTTGGGGATCGCGTTCTTGTTGATCGTCATGTGGGCGGCGCCCAGCACGGCTTCGGCTTCCTTGCCGGTGATGCCCTTGGAACGCAGGTCCACCAGCATGACGTGGCTTTCGGTGCGTCCGCTCACGATGCGCAGGCCGCGCGAGGTGAGGGTGTCGGCCACGATCTGGGCATTCTTGACCACCTGCTGCTGGTAGGCCTTGAACTCGGGCGTCAGGGCTTCCTTGAACGCGACGGCCTTGGCGGCGATCACGTGCATCAGCGGGCCGCCTTGCAGGCCGGGGAAGATGGCGCTGTTGATCGCCTTCTCGTGCTGCGACTTCATCAGGATGATGCCGCCGCGCGGGCCGCGCAGGCTCTTGTGCGTGGTCGAGGTCACGATGTCGGCGTGCGGCACCGGGTTGGGGTACACGCCCGCGGCCACGAGGCCGGCGTAGTGGGCGATGTCGACCATGAAGATCGCGCCGACGTCCTTGGCGACCTTGGCGAAACGCTCGAAGTCGATGTGCAGCGAGTAGGCCGAGGCGCCCGCGATGATCAGCTTGGGCATGTGCTCATGCGCCTTGCGTTCCATTGCGTCGTAGTCGATGGCTTCGTTGGCGTCCAGGCCGTAGCTCACCACGTTGAACCACTTGCCGCTCATGTTGAGAGGCATGCCGTGGGTCAGGTGACCGCCTTCGGCCAGGCTCATGCCCATGATGGTGTCGCCGGGCTTCAGGAAGGCGAGCATCACGGCTTCGTTGGCCGAGGCACCGCAGTGCGGCTGCACGTTGGCGGCGTCGGCGCCGAAGATCTGCTTGACGCGGTCGATGGCCAGCTGCTCGGCCACATCGACGTGCTCGCAGCCGCCGTAGTAGCGCTTGCCCGGGTAGCCTTCGGCGTACTTATTAGTGAGCTGCGAGCCCTGGGCGGCCATGACGGCCGGCGAGGCGTAGTTCTCGCTGGCGATCAGCTCGATGTGATGTTCCTGGCGCGCGTTTTCGGCTTGAATGGCGGCCCAGATTTCGGGATCGGTCTGTTCGACCAGGATATTGCGTTGGTACATGGCAGTCCTTTGAAGACGAGGTCCTTGTTCAACCAAACAAGGGCTGCCCAGGCGAACGGCTGAACGCCTGTTGTGGTCAGGCGGCACGCTTCCCAGTGGTATTCCACGTCAGCGCGTGGCACCTTTTTCAGGGTGCTGCGCCTATCGCCAGTCGCGTACAAGCCGAGTGTAGCGCAGGCCCGCACGCATCCGGGCCGGGAGGGCCGGCAAGGCCTCAGGAAACTGCGGAGAGCAGGGCGACCTTGGCCGGCTCGCTGCCGGTGGCGGGCTCTTCACCCGCGGGCTTGGCCGGTGCCACGACCGGGATCGGCTGTGCGCGCGCCGTGGTCGGCGGCGGCACGACCATCGTCGACGGCGCGCGGCCGGCGGCAACCTGGCGCAGGCGCTCGTGCTCGGCCAGCACCTTGGCGGCATAGCCGCCGTCGTCGTCGAGGTTGGCGGCGCCCACGTAGTAGCGCAGGCCGCCTTCGAGCGAGCCGGCGCGGGCGATGCATTCCTGCAGCACCTTCACGCCGACGCGCATGTTGGTCACGGGGTCGAAGGCGGTGAGCGTGCCGCCCGCGCTTTCGTACTTGTCGCCGTGCACGCGGGTCATGACCTGCATCAGGCCCTGGGCGCCGACGTGGCTTTGCGCGAACGGATTGAAGCTGGACTCGATGGCCATGATGGCCAGGATCAGCGTCGGGTCGAGCTTGGTGCGCTTGCCGATCTGGTAGGCCTCGGAGACCAGCACGCTCAGCGGCTCGGCCGCGACGCGGTACTTCTTGCTGAGCCAGTAGGCCACCGCCGCCTGCTGCTTGGGCAGCTCGTCAGGGCTTGCGGCCGTGGTGCGCTCGATGGCGGTCGGCTCGAGGTCCGTGGGTTCGGGCGCGGGCTTGCGCGACTGCAGCCAGCCCATCAGTTGTTCCTCGCCGGTCTTGCGCAGGTCGGGACGCGCCACGAGGGCGAGGGCCGCGAACACGATGGCCAGGCCGACCAGCGCAAACCCGTTGTGGGTGATTTCAAAAAAGCCGTCTGCCACATCGGACACGAAGGTCCGTAGCCCGCGGGCTGTGGCATCAAACGCCTTGCTCATCGCTTTTTTCCTTTCTGTGCGGCACCTGGCATGCAGCGCCTGAAAGGGCGGTGGATGTGAAGGCAGCGGCGCTTGGATTGGTATGTACGAATCAGGCTCCGCGCATGGAGGGTGTGTGGGGTAGGGAGCGCGGCGGCCTGATCACGCCGGTGGAATTCGGCAGCGGATTCAGGGAGGCCCTGCTGCGTCCGGCAGCAAGGGCAGGCGGGATTCTATCGTGGCTAAATACACGGTCAAGCATAAGGATTTGGTTTCATATGTTAATAAGTGCTTGAAGAATCCCCTCGTTCGAGGGGGCTCCAGGGGGCGCGGGCCTACGGGAAATCCCTTGGAAAAAGGGATTTGCAAAGGAAGGGTGAGACGCCTAATCTGGACGGGCCTGAGGTTTCAGGCGTTTTTCCGAAGTCAGGCAGTCCGAGGTGCAAGTCAAGGACTCGAACGATGGAGGACTCCACGGCGGCAATCTCTTGCTGCCAGCACGGCGGGAACCATTACTTCCGGTCGCGCGAATCGATGGCATGGGTTTTGAGCCCGCCATCAAGCCCGGTGACAAGACACTTCGTCGACTCACCGGGCTTTCTTGTTTTCGGGGCGCGCACTTTCGGCCTATCCACGCCGGCGGTGATTGCCTTCGCATCACAACGCCTCGCCAAAAGGGAACGCATTCACGTTTCGGCAGACTTTGTTGGCATCTGTTTGCGGCACACTTCTGCGGATGGATGCTGCTTCGATCAAACAGAACAAATGGGTGCGGCGTGGGGTTGTCGCGTTGCTGGTGTTGTTGGCCCTGTGGGTCATCGCGTGGCTGGCGGTGCCGCCGATCGCCAAGAGCCAGCTCCAGAAGATCGCGAGCGAAAAGCTGGGCCGGCAGGTCACCGTCGGCAAGATCGACTTCAAGCCCTGGACGCTCGAGCTCGCACTGAATGACCTGCGCATCGCCACCGCCGACGGCAAGCAGCCGCAGGTGGCCATCAAGCGCATCTATGCCGACGCTGAATTGCAATCGCTGTTCCGCCTGGCGCCCGTGATCGACGCGGTGACGGTCGAGGCGCCCGCCGTGCTGCTCACGCACCTGGCCGACGGCAAGTACGACATCGACGACATTCTGGCCAAGCTGGCCTCCGGCCCGCCGCCCGATCCGAAGGCCGAGCCCGCGCGCTTTGCGATCTACAACATCTCGATCAAGGACGGCGCGGTCGACTTCGACGACCAGACCGTGAAGCGCCGGCACGAGCTGCGCGGCTTCATGCTGAACGTGCCGTTCCTGAGCAACCTCGCCTCCAAGCGCGAGATCAAGACCGAGCCCAAGCTGGCTTTTGCGCTCAACGGCAGCCAGTTCGACTCGGCCGCCTTCACGACCCCGTTCGCGCAAAGCCGCAAGACCGACGCCCACGTGCAGTTCAAGGGGCTCGACCTCGTGCCCTACTTGGGCTACATCCCCGGCGGCCTGCCGGTGAAGCTGCAGGCCGGCAGCCTGGATGCCGACCTGAAGATCGATTTCCAGCAGACCAGCACCATCGGCCTGAAGATCACCGGCACGGTCGAGGCCCATGGCGCCAAGCTGGGCGACGCGCGCGGGCGCGACCTGCTGAGCTTCGACTCGCTCAAGCTGGCGCTGGCCGACGTGCGACCGCTGGAGTCGGTGTTCCACCTGAGCGAGGTCGCGCTGGCCAAGCCGCAGCTGGTGGTGGCGCGCGACGCCGCCGGCCAACTCAACCTGATGGCTACCGATCCCGCGACCGGCGCGGCCGAAAAGGCGGCGCCGCTGCCCGCGCCCGCCGCCAGCGCCCCGGGCGGCAAGCCGGCCGCCGAGAAGCCCAAGCTCAAGGTGCAGGTCGACAAGATCGCGCTCGACGGCGGCCGTGTCGGCTGGCGCGACGAAACCGTCAAGCCCGCCGCGGCCATCGACCTCACCGACCTTGGCATCAACCTCACGGCCGTCACCTGGCCCATGGAAAATCCCGCGCAGTTCGACGGCAGCACTGCCGTCGCGGGCGCCATGCTGAAGTTCAAAGGCAACGCCACCGACAAGGTCGCCGACGTGCAGACCGAGGTCGAGGCGCTGCCGCTGTCGCTGGCTGCGCCGTACCTGGCGCAGAGCCTGGAGCCCACGCTCGACGGCAAGCTCAGCGGCCAGATCGACGTGTCCTGGGCCCAGCCTGACCTGAAATTCAAGGCGCGCCGCCTGGCCGCCGACGGCCTGGCGCTGACCCAGGCCAAGACCGCGCTGGCCAGCGTCGGCCGCTTCGAGCTGGTCGACGCCGAGGTCGACATGACCAAACACACCTTGAACATCGCGTCGTTCACCGCGACCAACCCCAAGGTGAGCGTCGAGCGCGACAACGAGAAGCGCTGGATGTTCGAGCGCTGGCTCAAGACCCCGGCCGGCGGTGCCAAGGTGGCGGCGCCCAAGCCGGCCGACGCCGGCGCGGCGCGCCCCAACAGCGCCAACACCAAGCCCTGGGCGCTGACGCTGGGCACGCTGGCGGTCGACAACGGCAGCCTGTCTTATGCGGACAAGGCCGGCTCGGCGCCGGTGGCGATCGAGGTCACGGCCTTCAAGCTGCTGGCCCAGAAGATTGCACCCGACACCAACACCGTCTCGCCGCTGCAGGTGTCGGGCCGCATCGGCGCGGGCCGCCGCGCGGACCCGGGGCGCTTCGACTACAAGGGCAACATCGTGCTCAAGCCGCTGGCGGCCGAGGGGCGGCTCGAGGTGGCGTCGTTTCCGGCGCATGCCTTCAAGGCCTACTACGCCGACGCGCTCAATGTGGACATCCGCCGCGCGTTCGCGAACTACCGCGGCACGGTGCGCTACGCGAGCGCGCCGGCCGGCATGAGCCTGAAGCTGGCCGGCGACACCGCGCTGGACGACTTCCGCGCCAACAGCGTCTCGCTGACCCAGTCGCCGGGCTTCGACCGCAACAACAGCCAGCTGCTGAGCTGGAAGACCCTGAGCCTGCGCGGCCTGCAGGTCAGCCTCGCACCCAACGCGGCCCCCACGGTGGACGTGCGCGAAACCACGCTGACCGACTTCTTCGCCCGCGTGATCGTCGACCCCACCGGCCGCCTGAACCTGCTGAGTCTGACCAAGAAGGGCGAGGAAGCCTCGAAGGCTGCCGCGGCCGCCGCCACCGAAGCGAGCACCAAGAAGGGCCCGGGCGGCACGACCACCACGACCCGCACGCCGACCGCCTCGGCGCCGCCGCGGGCTTCGGGCGGTGCGCCAGTGTCGGCCGAAGCCATGGTCGGCGGCGCGCCCGAGCCTGCGCCGGCTGCGTCCGCACCCGTCGTGGCTGCCGCGCCGGCAGCCGACAGCGGCCCGACGCCGGTCATCAACTTCGGTCCGATGAGCCTGGTCAACGGCAAGATCGACTTCACCGACCTGTTCGTCAAGCCCAACTACTCGGCCGACCTGAGCGAACTGACCGGCAAGCTCAGTTCCTTCTCGTCGAACCCGCCGAACGGGCAGGGCGGCCGGCCGGCGCTGGCCGACCTCGAGTTGCGCGGCAAGGCGCAGCAGACCGCGGCGCTGGAAATCACCGGCAAGCTCAATCCGCTGGCCAAGCCGCTCGAACTCGACATCACGGCCAAGATGCGCGACCTCGACCTGGCGCCGCTGTCGCCGTACTCGGTGCGCTACGCGGGCCACGGCATCGAGCGCGGCAAGATGAGCATGGACGTCAACTACAAGATCGCGCCCGACGGCCAGCTCACCGCCACCAACAAGCTGGTGCTCAACCAGCTGAAGTTCGGCGACGAGGTGGCCGGTGCGCCCAACAGCCTGCCCGTGCGCCTGGCCGTGACGCTGCTGGCCGACCGCAACGGCGTGATCGATGTCGACCTGCCGCTGCGCGGCTCGCTCAACGATCCGCAGTTCAGCATCGGCCCGCTGATCTTCAAGGCGGTGGTCAACCTGATCGTCAAGGCCGTGACCGCGCCGTTCAGCCTGCTGACCGGCGGCCTGGGCGGTGGCGGCAGCGGCGACTCGAGCGCCATCACCTTCGAGCCTGGCAGTTCCACGCTCAGCAGCGGCGCGAAAGAAAGCCTGGACAAGGTCGTGAAGGCCCTGACCGAGCGGCCGACGCTGCAGATGACGGTGGTGGGTACCTCCAGCCTCGAGAAGGAGCGCGACGCCTACCAACGCCAGCGCCTGCGCCAGCTGACCCAGGCCGAGAAGCGCCGCGTCGCCGTGCGCGGCGGCCAGACCGGCACCGAGGTGGCGCCGGTGACCGATGCCGAGTACCCGGAGCTGCTCACCGCCGTCTACAAGCGCTCCGACATCACCAAGCCGCGCAACATGGTCGGCCTGGCCAAGGACCTGCCGGTGAAGGAAATGGAAAACCTGCTGCTGGCCAGCGTGCCGGTCGACGAGGAATCGATGCGCCAGCTCGCCGTCGAGCGTGGCGCCGTGGTGCGCGACTACCTGCTGGCGCAGAAGCTGCCGAGCGAGCGCCTGTTCCTGGGGGCCGTGCGCACCACGGCCAGCGGCAACGACTGGAAGCCCGGCGCCGAGCTGAGCCTGACCATGAAATAGCCGGCGGGGCTTGGCTTTCGCCTCGCCTTGCCATATATCCTGCGGGCCCTTTTCAGCCCGCTGAACGGTGCGCGCCGCAGTTCCGACACGGAATTCGGCGGGCTGTTCGCCAACTGGGTGAAAATGTCGATGTGCGCCGGCCTTTGCCGGCGCCTTCGCTTTCTCTACCAAGACAACGATTTCGCGCAGTGACCTCTACTTCTTCCAAGCCACACGACCTCCAGGCCCTCGACACGCTCACCGGCGGCGCCTTCACCGCGCCAACCTCGGGCGAGCGCGCCGCGCGCATCCGCGACTGGCTCGCGGGCAACCCTTCGTCCGAGCAGATGCAAGAGGTCTTCAAGGAGTTGAGCGGCCGCGACAAGGGCGCCGCGCGCCTGCTGCGCGAAAAGCTCGACGAAATCAAACGCGCCAAGGGCCAGGAAGCCATCGCCGCCGAATGGGCGCAGAAGGCCGAAACGCTGCTGGCGCAGTCCAAGCTCAACATCGCCGACGCACTGGCCTGGCAGCGTGACGCCGCCAAGGCCGGCGCGCCGCTGTCGCGCGAACCGCTGGCCGGGCTGAAGGCCCAGCTGGCCGAGCGCGTCAAGGGCATCGAAGACCTGCAGCACCGCGCGCAGGTCCACCGCGAAGCCGCCGTCCTGCTGGCGCAGCGCTTCGAAGTGCTGTCCACCAAGGGCTGGAAGGACGCCCAGGCCGCCGAGGAATCGCTGCGCGCCGACGTGACCCACTGGCAGCAGCAGGCCGCCGACATCGTGGCCGATGCCAACTGGAACAGCCTCGACGCCAAGTTCGCACCCCAGCTCGACGCCTCCAAGTCGCAGCTGCTCGTGGTGTCCGATTCGTTCCACGGCGCGCTGGCGCAGGCCGTGGCCGCAGCGGCCGATGCCGCCGCGCCACTGCCGCCGGTGCCCGTCTGGGCCGACGAACTGCGCGCCGCGCGTGGCGAAGTGGTGGCGCCCAAGCCCGCCGCGCCCGCCCGTCCCGCCGCACCCAAGGTCGACCCGGCCGTGCGCGCCGCGGCGCAAGACGCCGTGCAGGCCGCCCTCGCCAAGCTCGAACAGGAAACCGCCGAAGGCCACGGCAAGGCCAGTGCCGGCGCCGCCGCTGCGTTGCGCGCCGTGCTCAAGGAACACGGCAAGTTGGTCGACGCGCCGCTCGAAGCCCGCGTGCATGCCGCACTGGTCGCCGCCGGCGAACTCGAAGGCTGGCAGCGCTGGAGCGCCGACAAGGTGCGCGAAGACCTCGTCGCCAAGGCCGAAGGCCTGCTCAAGCGCCCCGAAGGCCAGGCCCTCGGTGGCCGCAAGATGCAGGAAACCCTGCGCGCCCTGCGCGACCAGTGGAAGCAGGCCGACCAGGGCGGCGTGCCGAACCACGCGCTGTGGAAGCGTTTCGACGAAGCCTGTAACGAAGCCCACAAGGTGGTCGAGGCCTGGCTCGAGAAGGTGCGCGCCGATGCCGCCGAGCACCGCGCCCTGCGCGTCGCACTCATCGAAGAGGTCAAGGCCTGGGCCGCCGCGCATGCCGGCGCCACCGACCTGAAGGCGCACAACCGCGCGCTGCACCAGTTTGCCGACCGCTGGCGCGATGCCGGCCACGTGGGCGAGAAGGTGTTCGCCGAGCTGCAGCCGCTGTGGAATGAAGCCTTCGGCGCTGCCCGTGCCCCGTTCGAAACGGCGCAGAAGGCCAGCGTCGAACGTCGCCAGGCCATGATCGCCGAAGCCACCGAGCTGGGCGCCCAGCCGATGCTGCGCATCGACGCCGTCAAGGCGCTGCAACAGCGCTGGCAGCACGAGGCGCAGAGCGTGCCGCTCGACCGCCGCCACGAACAGAAGCTGTGGGATGCGTTCCGCGCACCCATCGACGAAGCCTTCAACCGCAAGACGGTCGAGCGCGAAAAGGCATCGGCCGCCATGAGCGAGCACGACCGTCATGTGCTCGAGGCCTCCAAGGCGCTCGACGCGGCCAATGCCGGCGGCGACGCACAGAAGATCCGCGCCGCCATCGCCGGCCTCGAAGCTGCACTGCGCGGTGAAGCGCCTGCGCCCGCCACCACGAGCGACGGCCCCTCGGTCGGCGCGACCGGTGTCGAAGCCCCCGGCCAGGCCGCGGCCGAGTTCGGCGAAAGCGCCGAGCAGACGCCGGGTTCGAGCGATGCCGAAGCCACACCGTCCGCACCCGCGGCCGCTGCGGCCGACGCGCCCGACCTGGTCGCTCCCGCAGACGGCGCGGATGCCTCGGCCCGCAGCGACAGCGCCGCGCACGAAGCAGGTGAAGCCGCAAGCGTCGCGCCGGCCGCGCCGCCGAAGCCCGCACCCAAGCCCGTGGTCGCCATGCGTGGCGACGACCGGCCCAGCAGCAAGAAGGCCGAAGCCGCACCGGCCGCTCGCGGCACGGGCCGCTTCGGTGATCGCCGCGACGGTGGCCGTCCCGGTGCCGGCGGCCCCGGCCGTCCGAACGACCGTGGCGGTCCGCGCCCCGATGCCCGAGGTGGCGATCGCGGTGCGCCGGGCGGTGGCCGTTTCGGCGACCGTCCGCCGCGCGAAGACCGCGGCCCGCGTCTGGGCGATGCCGCCTTCCGCGCTCAGCGCGAAGCGCTCGAGCGTGCCGACATGGCGCTGCGCAAGCTGGCCGCGCAGGCCCACGGCGAAGCGCTCACGCAGGTGCTTGGCGCCTGGGAGCAGCGCGATGCCGCGCGCCTGCCGAGCGTGCAGGAACTGGGCCGTGCCGTGACGCCGGCCGTGCGCACGCAATGGTCGCAAGCCGTGGGTGCCGCACCGACGGCCGCCGCGAGCGATGCCGCCGAAGCGCTGCTGCGTCTGGAGATGGCCGCCGAAGTGCCGACGCCCGCCGAGCAACTCGATGCACGCCGCGCGCTGCAGCTCAAGCTGCTGACGAAGCGTGGCGATCCGACGCCGGCCCAGACCTGGGGTCAGGACGCCGGCAAGGTGCTCGCCGCCGCGCACGACGCCGCCACCGCGCGCCGTCTGCAGAACGCACTGAAGGCCTTGCTGCGCAAGTAAGGCGCCAGCGCGCATTCATGAGAAAGAGCCCGCCGCGTGCGGGCTTTTTCATGCGTGTCGACCCGTCCCGGCTCAAGGCAGCCTGGCCAGGATCTTGTCCATTTCCCCGGCGGTATAGGCGCGCAGGGAGCGCGTGCGCACATTGCCCTGCATGGCGATGGCCAGACTGAATGCACAGAGCGCCTGCTCGTCCTCGGACTCCAGCACGCAGACCACATCGCAGTCGCCCATGGTCCAGAAGATCTCGCGCATGTTGACGCCGAGCTTCTGGGCGGTTTCCTTGGCGGCGGCGGCGCGTTTCGTGGTTTCCTTGACGCTCTGGATGCCCTGGTCCGTGAAGCTCAGCATGCCGATATAGGTCACCATTTTCTGCTCCTGTGTTGTTATCCGCGGGGGCGAATCACATGAAGCAACGCCGCCCCCGATGGCGACGCTCCAGGTCATCGGGCGCGCAGCGGTGCTGTGGAGGGCGATGGCCGCAGCGATGCTACGCCGGGGGCCTGCAAAGGCAAGGTGCTCCCGATCAGCACCTACTCAGGACGAGGTATGCGGACCGCGATCGCGCGCGCAAGCAAGGAAACCAGATGTGAGGGGCGGTCAGGCCTGCGCAGGCCGAAAGAACGCGTCGAAGAGAACCAGCACCGCCGGGAAGTCCCGCGCGAAGTTCGGGCGGTTCACGAAGTAGGCCTCGCAGGCCACCGCGAAGAACTCGCTGATCGAGGTCGCACCGTAATCGTCGAGCCAGGGCGGCTCGGCGCCGAAGCGTTCGGCAAGGATGGTCTTCTCGCGGAAGTCGTCGTAGGCCGGCTGCAGCACGGCCATCCAGGCCGCACGCGCCTCGCGTGCGCTGCGCCGGCCCATGAAGCCGGCCGGCAGCGGCGGGCAGCCGTCGGCGATGCCGTTGCGCATGTCGATCTTGTGGGCGAACTCGTGGATCACGACGTTGTAGCCGCCCTCGCTGCTGACGCTGCTCGCGAGCACGTCCTGCCAGCTGAGCATCACGGGGCCCTGGTCCATCGCCTCGCCGGCGACGACCTCTTCGTATTCGTGCACGACCAGCGCGTCATCGACGACCTTGCGCGGCGCCACCACTTCGGAGGGGTGCACCACGATGCCGACGAAATCGTCGTACCAGTCGAGCCCGTCCTTCAGATGCAGCACCGGCAGCACGGCCTGCGCCGCGATGGCCAGCGCCACCTCGTCGGTGATAACGAAGCCCTGCGTGCCGTGGAATTCCTTGTCCCGCAGGAACTCGGCCGCCAGCGTGCGCAGCCGTTGCTGCTGTGCGGACGGCAACGCGCCCAGGAAGGCGTAGCGCGTGAGCGTGGCGCGCCAGGCGGCGTCGGGAATCGGGGGCAGGGCGCGCAGCCGGCGCAGCCACTTGAACATCGACGGACGGTGCGCCTAGCGCAGGTCGACGCGCTGCGCGCCGGCGGCCGACAGGCACAGCAGCTGCGCGCGCGGCGGGTGCGCGGCGGCGTCCCAGTCGCTCAGCACGATGCGACGCAGGCCGTGGCCCAGGTCGTGGACGGCGGGGCGGTGGGTGTGGCCGTGGATCAGCGCGCTGGCGCCCGCGTGCTGCAGCCATTGGCGGGCAGCGTCGGCGTCCACGTCGGCCCAGAGGGTCGAGGGATCGCGCTTGCGGTCTTCGCTCTGTGCACGGATGGCGCGGGCGAGGGCGCGGCGCTCTTCCAGCGGGCGCGCGAGGAACGCGGCCTGCCATTCGGGCGTGCGCACCTGGGCGCGAAACTGGAGGTAGTCGGTATCTTCGAGGCAGAGCGCGTCGCCATGGCTGAGCAGCCAGCGTTCGCCGTGCAGCACCAGCACCGTGGGGTCGTCGAGCAGCGTCAGGCCGCATTGCGCGGCAAAGGCCTTGCCGACGAGGAAGTCGCGGTTGCCGTGCATGAAGAACACCGGCAGGCGCTGTGCGGTGCGTTGCAGCAGCTCGACGCACTGGGCCTCGAAGCCGGGCTGGGCGGCGGCATCGTCGCCCACCCACACCTCGAACAGGTCGCCGAGGATGACCAGCGCATCGGCCGGCGTGGTCTGCAGGTAGCCCTGCCAGGCCTCGAAGGTGGCCAGCTCGCTGGCCTGCAGGTGCAAGTCGGAAATCAGGTCGACGGTGCGCCACGCGGGCGGCGCCACCAGCTCGGAGAAAGCCGGGTTCGCCACCGGGGTCATGCCGCTGCGCCGTGCCTGAAGTGCATCACTCGACAGTGACGACTGCCTTTTCGATCACGACGTCCTCGAGGGGCACGTCGTCATGGAAGCCCTTGCGGCCCGTCTTCACGGCCTTGATCTTGTCGACGACATCGGTGCCGCCCGTGACCTTGCCGAACACCGCGTAGCCCCAGCCCTGGGCCGAGGGGGCGGTGTGGTTCAGGAAGCCGTTGTCGGCCACGTTGATGAAGAACTGGGCGGTGGCCGAGTGCGGTGCGCTGGTGCGGGCCATGGCCACGGTGTAGTTGGCGTTCTTGAGGCCATTGTTGGCTTCGTTCTCGATCTCGGCGCCGGTGGGCTTTTGCTTCATGCCGGGCTCGAAACCGCCGCCTTGCACCATGAAGCCGGGGATCACGCGGTGGAACACCGTGTTGTCGTAGTGGCCCTTCTTCACGTACTCGATGAAGTTGGCGGTCGACTTCGGTGCCTTCACGCCGTCGAGTTCGAGCGTGATGACGCCGTAGTTCTTGATGTGCAGTTCGACTTGGGGGTTGCTCATGAGTTAGCTCCTTCTTCGGAAACGGGATTACTTCGCCAGCGTGGCGGACTTGATGGTGAGGGTTTCGACGGGCACGTTCTGCATGCCGCCCTTGTTGCCGGTCTGCACGGCGCGGATCTTGTCGACCACGTCGGTGCCGGCGACGACCTTGCCGAACACGGTGTAGCCGTAGCCGTCGGGGTTGGGTGCGTTGAGCGAGTCGTTGTTCTTCACGTTGATGAAGAACTGCGAGGTGGCCGAATTGGGGTTGCCGGTGCGGGCCATCGCGATCGTGTACTTGTCGTTCTTCAGGCCGTTGTTGGCTTCGAGCGGGATCGGCGGGCGCGTGGGCTTTTGCTGCAGGTCGGCCGTGAAGCCGCCGCCCTGGATCATGAAGCCGTCGATGACGCGGTGGAACACCGTGCCGTCGTAGTGCTTGTCCTTGACGTACTGCAGGAAGTTTTCGACCGTCTTGGGGGCCTTGGCCGCATCGAGCTCGACCACGATGTCGCCCGCCGAGGTGGCGAGCTTGACGCGCGGCGCGGCCTGCTGGGCGTGCGCGCCGGCGGCGGCGCCGAAGGCCAGGGCCGCGGCCAGTGCGAGGGCGCCGCGGCGGCTGAAACGGGAAAGTGCAGAGGTCGTCAAATGAGGCTCCGTGTGCGGGTGGAGGGGAGGGCGGTGGGCCTGCGATGGCGCAGGTTGGGAGGCAACTGTGTGCGCACCGCCGGATTGCAAGAGGCTGTTACTTGGTCGTGCGGCCCACGGGCTTGCGCACTTCGGGCGGCGCGGCCGGCAGCACGGCCGCATCGGCCGCGGCCTTGGGCGTGAAGATCTGGCGGATCAGCGCGAGCTTGGGCGCGACGCTCGCATTGGTGGTGGCGAACTGCTGGGCGCGCTGGTATTCCTGGGCCGCCAGGCGTGCATACACGTCGCCGAGGTTCTCGTGCGCGGTGGCGTAGTTGGGGCTGAGCTTGAGCGCGGTTTCGAGCGCGGCGCGGGCCTGGTCGAACTTGCTTTGCGACGCGTACAGGGCCGCGAGGTTGTTGTACGGCTCGGGCAGTTCAGGGAAGTCCTGCGTGAGCTGCGTGAACGCGGTGATCGCGTCGGCGGTCTTGTTCTGCTCGGTGAGGATCACGCCGCGCAGGAAGCGCATCTGCGGGTCGCGCGGCTTGCCGGCGATGTAGGTGTCGGCCTTGGCCAGCGCCTCGGCGGACTTGCCCTGGCGCAGCAGGAGGTTGACGTCGTCGTAGTCGTTGGCGTGCGCGGCGAAGCCCCACAGACCGAAGAGCAGTGCAAAGGCGATGGGGAGTCTGGAGAACGCGGCGTGCTTCATGAAGCCTCGGCAGGATTGGGGGGGAGCGGGGGCCTGGAGAACACCCGGATGCTGCGCGGCGGCAGCCGTTTATACTGCGTCGCATTGTAGCCGAGGGGCCACGTCGAACCCCTCGTAGCCACGCCCCCCGTCACCCCTGAAATACACCGTTGCTCGCCCGTACCGCACGTGCGCGAATCAACGCTTTCCGAGTCCCATGAGTCTGCGCATCTACAACACGCTGTCGCGTGAATTGGAGGATTTCTCCCCCCTGCAACCTGGACAGGTTCGCATGTACGTGTGCGGCATGACCGTCTATGACCTGTGCCACATCGGCCACGCCCGCATGATGATGGCGTTCGACGTGGTGCAGCGCTGGCTGCGCGCCAGCGGCTATGCCGTGACCTACGTGCGCAACATCACCGACATCGACGACAAGATCATCGCCCGTGCGGTCCAGCGCGGCATCACCATCCGCGCGCTGACCGACGAGGTGATCGCGGCCATGCACGAGGACATCGGTGCGCTGCGCATCGAGCCGCCCACCATCGAGCCGCGTGCCACCGAATACGTGCCGCAGATGCTCGGCATCATCGAGACGCTGGAACGCAAGGGCCTGGCCTACCGCTCGGACAACGGCGACGTGAACTACGCCGTGCGCAAGTTCCCCGGCTACGGCAAGCTCTCGGGCAAGTCGCTCGACGAACTGCACGCCGGCGAACGCGTCGCGGTGCTCGACGGCAAGCAGGACCCGCTCGACTTCGTGCTCTGGAAATCCGCCAAGCCGACCGAGCCCGACGACGCCAAGTGGGACAGCCCCTTCGGCACCGGCCGTCCGGGCTGGCACATCGAGTGCTCGGCCATGAGCTGCGCCACGCTCGGAGAGACCTTCGACATCCACGGGGGCGGCGCCGACCTGCAGTTCCCGCACCACGAGAACGAAATTGCGCAAAGCGAAGGCGCCAACGGCAAGCCGCTGTCGCGCTTCTGGGTGCACAACGGCTTCGTGCGCGTGGACAACGAGAAGATGTCCAAGAGCCTGGGCAACTTCTTCACCATCCGCGAAGTGCTGCAGAAGTACGACGCCGAGAGCCTGCGTTTCTTCCTCGTGCGCACGCATTACCGCAGCGCGCTGAACTACAGCGACGCGCACCTCGACGACGCGCGCAACTCGCTCAAGCGCCTGTACACCGCGCTCGACTTGGTGGCGCCCGCGACCGTGGCCATCGACTGGACGCAGCCCCACGCGGCGCGTTTCAAGGCGGCGATGGACGAAGACTTCGGCACGCCCGAAGCCATCGCCGTGCTGTTCGAGCTGGCTGGCGAAGTCAATCGCACGAAGTCCGCAGACACCGCGGGCCTGCTCAAGGCGCTGGCCGGCACACTCGGGTTGCTGCAAGGCGACCCGAAGGCGTTCCTGCAAGCAGGCACCACGCTCGACGAAGCCACCATCCAGTCGAAGATCGATGCACGCGCGGCGGCCAAGGCGGCGAAGAATTTCGCCGAGGCCGATCGTATTCGCCAGGAACTCCTCGAGCAGGGCATCGTGCTCAAGGATTCGCCCACGGGAACGACCTGGGCGGCTGCACAGTGAACGGAACGACGAACCCCGTACCCGCCACCCAGCAGACCAGCGTGCGCATCTACACGCCGGACTATTGGGAGGAAGCCTGCAAGCACCTGGCCAAGAAAGACCGCGTGATGAAGCGGCTCATTCCGAAGTTCGGCGAGGCCTGCCTCGAGTCGCGCGGCGACGCCTTCACCACGCTGGCGCGCAGCATCGTGGGCCAGCAGATCTCGGTGAAGGCCGCGCAGTCGACCTGGGACAAGTTCGCGGCGCTGCCGCGCAAGCTGACGCCGGCCAACGTGCTCAAGCTCAAGGTCGACGACATGCGCGGCGCCGGGCTGTCGGCGCGCAAGATCGAATACCTGGTCGACTTGGCCCTGAATTTCGATTCGGGCACCGTGCATGTCGACCGCTGGAAAGACATGTCGGACGAGCTCATCATCGAGGAGCTCGTGGCGATCCGCGGCATCAGCCGCTGGACCGCCGAGATGTTCCTCATCTTCCACTTGATGCGCCCGAACGTGCTGCCGGTCGACGATCAGGGCCTGCTCAACGGCATCAGCGTGAACTATTTTTCGGGCGACCCGGTCAGCCGCAGCGATGCCCGCGATGTCGCCGTGGCCTGGGCGCCGTATTGCAGCGTGGCGACTTGGTATATTTGGCGATCGCTGGACCCCGTGCCGGTCGTTTACTAAGGATCACCCCCAGGCTTCGCGCACTTCGTGTCGCTTCGCCAACCCCCTTCGAGGGGGGCAGCACCGCAGGCCCGGCAAAGCCGGTTCCTTGGTGTTTCTGGAATGAATGCAAAAGAGCCGGATGGCCGGTCAATTGATGAAATAAACAGGAGAAGACGTTGGCGAAACGAACCTTCCTCGACTTCGAGCAGCCCATTGCTGAACTCGAAACAAAGATCGAAGAACTGCGTTATGTACAGACCGAATCGGCGGTCGACATCTCGGAAGAAATCGATCAGCTCGGCAAGAAAAGCCAGCAACTCACCAAAGACATCTACAGCGACCTGACACCCTGGCAGATCACCAAGATCGCGCGGCATCCGGAGCGCCCGTACACGCTCGACTACGTCAACGAGATCTTCACGGACTTCGTCGAGCTGCACGGCGACCGCCATTTCTCGGACGACCTGTCGATCGTCGGTGGCCTGGCGCGCTTCAATGGCGTGCCCTGCATGGTGCTCGGTCACCAGAAGGGCCGCGACACGAAGGAGCGCACCGCGCGCAACTTCGGCATGAGCAAGCCCGAGGGCTACCGCAAGGCGCTGCGTCTCATGAAGACGGCCGAGAAATTCAAGCTGCCGGTGTTCACCTTCGTGGACACGCCCGGTGCCTACCCCGGCATCGACGCCGAAGAGCGCGGCCAGTCGGAAGCCATCGGCCGCAACATCTTCGAGATGGCGCAGCTCGAGGTACCCATCATCGTCACCATCATCGGTGAAGGCGGTTCGGGCGGCGCGCTGGCCATCTCGGTCGGCGACCAGCTCGTGATGCTGCAGTACTCGATCTACTCGGTGATCAGCCCCGAAGGCTGCGCGTCCATTCTCTGGAAGACCAGCGACAAGGCGCAGGAAGCCGCCGATGCACTGGGCATTACGGCGCACCGCCTGAAGGCGCTGGGCCTGGTCGACAAGATCGTCAACGAACCCGTCGGCGGCGCGCACCGCGACCATCGCCAGATGGCCGCGTTCCTCAAGCGCGCCCTCAACGACGCCTTCCGCCAGGTCAGCGACCTGAAGACGAAGGAACTGCTGGACCGCCGCTACGAGCGCCTGCAGAGCTACGGCCGGTTCAACGACACCAAGGCCGACAACAGCCGCTGAGCGGCTTTCCCTTTTCCATCATGAGCGAAGCCTTCGAACGCGCCATGGCCGCGTTCGAACCGGCGAGCCTGCCGCTGGCCGTCGGCTTCAGCGGCGGCGCGGATTCGACCGCCTTGCTCGCGGCCTGCGCGGCGCGATGGCCGGGGCAGGTGATCGCCTTTCATGTGCATCACGGGCTGCAGGCGGCGGCCGACGACTTCGAGCGGCAGTGCGCGCAGGTCTGCGAGCGGCTCGGTGTGCCGTTGATGACGCACCGCGTCGATGCGCGGCATGCGCCGGGCGACAGCCCCGAGGATGCAGCGCGGCGCGCACGTTATGACGCGTATGCGGCCATGGCGCGTGCCGACGGCGCGCGGCCTGCGGTGTCGTCCATCGCGCTCGGGCACCATGCCGATGACCAGGTCGAGACGCTGCTGCTGGCGCTGTCGCGCGGCGCCGGCCTGCCGGGCCTGGCCGCCATGCCGGCCCATGCCGTGCGCGACGGATTGAACATCCACCGACCGCTGCTCGCGGTGCCGGCGGCCGACATCCGCGGCTGGCTGGCGCAGCAGCAGTTGCCTTGGATCGAAGACCCGAGCAACGCCGACGCGCGCTACACCCGCAACCGCATTCGCGCCGTGCTGCTGCCTGCATTGGCAGAAGCCTTTCCCCAGTTCCGCGCCACCTTCGCGCGCAGCATTGGCCACGCGGCGCAGGCCCAGCAGCTGCTGGGCGAACTGGCGGCGCAGGACCTTGCCGCGGTGGGAGAGCCGCCGCAGTTGCGGCCGCTGCAGGCGCTGTCCCGCGCGCGCCAGGCCAATGTGCTGCGCCACTGGCTGATGCAGTCGCACGGCTGCGCACCGAGCGCGGCGCAGCTCGACCAGTTGCTGGACCAGGTCCGCGCCTGCACCACGCGCGGCCACCGCATCCACCTCAAGGTGGGCGCGGGCTTCGCCGAGCGCAGGGGAGAGCGGCTGCATTGGTACAATGCCCCGCCCTCGCTGAAGACTTCGCTCTGACGGCTTGCAGGGCGCCGCTTTCCAGGCGGCCCTTTATCTTTCTCTGATTTCATCCATGGCATTGATCGTTCACAAATACGGCGGCACGTCGATGGGCTCGACCGAGCGCATCCGCAATGTCGCCAAGCGCGTCGCCAAATGGGCGCGTGCGGGTCACCAGATGATCGTGGTGCCCAGCGCCATGAGCGGCGAAACCAACCGCCTGCTCGGTCTTGCCAAGGAGCTCTCCCCGGGCAAACCCGGCGTGGCCTATCACCGCGAACTCGACATGCTCGCTTCCACCGGCGAACAGGCGTCGTCGGCATTGCTGGCCATGGCGCTGCAGGCCGAGGGCGTGGAGTCGGTGAGCTACGCGGGCTGGCAGGTGTCGGTGCGCACCGACAACTCGTACACCAAGGCCCGCATCGAGAGCATCGACGACGCCAAGGTGCGCGCCGACCTCGCAGCCGGTCGCGTGGTGGTCATCACCGGCTTCCAGGGCGTGGACGACGAAGGCAACATCACCACGCTCGGCCGTGGCGGCAGCGACACCTCGGCCGTGGCCATCGCAGCGGCCATGAAGGCCAGCGAGTGCCTGATCTACACCGACGTCGACGGCGTCTACACCACCGACCCGCGCGTCGAACCCGATGCGCGCCGCCTGACCACCGTGAGCTTCGAAGAGATGCTCGAGATGGCCAGCCTGGGCTCCAAGGTGCTGCAAATCCGCTCGGTGGAATTCGCCGGCAAGTACAAGGTGCCGCTGCGTGTGCTCTCGAGCTTCACCGCATGGGACATCGACATCAATGAAGAGGCCAAGTCCGGCACGCTGATCACTTTCGAGGAAGACGAAAACATGGAACAAGCCGTCGTATCCGGCATCGCATTCAATCGCGACGAAGCCAAGATCTCGGTGCTCGGCGTGCCCGACAAGCCGGGCATCGCGTATCACATCCTCGGTGCCGTGGCAGACGCCAACATCGAAGTCGACGTGATCATCCAGAACCTCAGCAAGGACGGCAAGACCGACTTCAGCTTCACCGTGCATCGCAACGAGTTCGCGCGCACGGTCGAGCTGCTCGAGTCGAAGGTGATGCCCTCGCTGGGCGCCACCGAAATCGTGGGCGACACCAAGATCTGCAAGGTCAGCATCGTGGGCATCGGCATGCGCAGCCACGTGGGTGTGGCGAGCAAGATGTTCCGTGTGTTGAGCGAAGAGGGCATCAACATCCAGATGATCTCGACCAGCGAAATCAAGACCTCGGTCGTGATCGACGAAAAATATATGGAATTGGCGGTGCGCGCACTGCATAAAGCGTTCGATCTGGACCAACCGAGCGCTTAAGTAATGGCATAATTGCGGTTGCTTTCAGGAACTGTGACCGAGTGGCCGAAGGTGCTCCCCTGCTAAGGGAGTATGGGGTGTAGAGCCTCATCGAGGGTTCGAATCCCTCCGGTTCCGCCAGGATTGGCTTCCTGATCACCTTGCAGTGATCAAACAGCCCAAAAGAGCCCCGCCAGTCGGGGCTTTTTTGCGTCTGCGCGCAATGCGTGGCTGCCCGCCGAAAAGGCGAGGCGATGTCTTCAGGACGGCTGCGGTTCGAGTGCGGACAGCGTCGCGATCGGCGCTGTGCCCACATGCAGTTCGCAAGGATCGCAAGGCACCGCAATCTGCCGGCCGTCGAAGCGCACCCGCACATGCGGATAGGTCGCTCCGGTGATGGTGCCGAGCCGGCCTTCGCAGACGACGCGATCGCCGCGACGGAACGACCGGCCGAACCGAAGCTTGATTTTTTCAAAACTCATTGCAGTGTCTCCTGGGTGTGCATCCGATGCTCAGCGCACCGGGTCGGATTCGAGCGGTGGCCGCACGAGGGTTGCGGCCGTGTCCTGGAGGATCAGCGCGTGATCCGGGTCGTGACTGAGGTAGGGGCTGGTCAGCAACTGGCCGATCAGCCGGTCGAAGTGATAGCGGACCTTGGCCGGCTCGGGGTGCGCGGCGTACAGCGCGCGCAGCATCGAGACGACGGCGCTGGTCTGGGTGGTCAGGACCTCCATGGAACCCAGGCGGCCCGCCGCTTCGAAAACTGCTTGTTGATCTGAGGGGGGCATCCGGGCCTCCTTTTTGGGGCGTTGGCGTGTCCAACGCAAAAAGAGGCTGAAAGGCTTACTTCTAGGGGCGTGCTCCCCAAAATTGGTGATACCCCGCCTTTGATTTGTGACTTATTTCACGAATTTTGACTCACTGCCGCTGCGCAGGCGCAGACCCCAACACCTCGGCCAGTACCCGCAAGGCGTCGGTCGCCAAGTCAGAAAAGCGCACCGAACAGGCGAGCATGAGGTTCAGCGGCAGCCCGAAATCCTCGATCAGCGTGCCCTCGGGGTCGCGCAAGCTGCCGTCCGGGTCGCGGCCAACGACGCCCGCCGTGGCGGCGCGCTGCGCATAGGTGCCTGACGGAACGCCGTAGGCGGCCACCGGAAGGCCCAGGGCAATGGCCACGCCGACCTCGAACACCGTGCCCGAGTCCGGCTCCAGCCCGCGAAACGGCGCGAGGTTGGCAATGACGCCGTCCGCCGACCGCAGCAGCTTCATGTTTTCCTCGTAGATCCGGCGTGCGGGGTCGGGGCCGGCCGCCTTGCCGTCGAACGGCGGCACGGCCGTCATGCCGAGCGCGTCGCAGGCCACGGCCAGCGCGGCAAAGTACTGCGCCGCGTCGGGCCGGAACACGTCGGGGCCGGCGAGGTAGACCCGTGGACGCGTGGAAGAGGAGAGCATCTGTCGAGTATGCGACCGCCCCCCGGCCAGCGCCAACGGGAAGGGCTGCGGCCCGGTTGGTTACTTCTTCATCGCCTTGACTTCGGCCATGCCCTTGCTTTCATCGGCCTTGGCCTGCTTCACGCAGGTCGACTTGGCTTCGCCCTTTTGGTCGTCGCATTTTTCCTTGGCGATGCTGTAGGCGACTTCCACCTTGGCTTCGGCCACCTTGCGCGCGTTGCCGTCGCTGGGCTTCATCTTCTGGTCGAGCTCGGCCTTGGCGATCTTTTCCTTGCCCTTGGCTTCCTCGACGCAGACGTCCTTGGCGTTGTCCTTCATGGCATCGCAGGCGGCGCGGTCGGTCTTGTAGTCGGCCGAGACCTTGTCACGGGCAGCCTTGTATTCGGCGACCGCCGGGTCGACCGTGGCCGCGGGCGGCGGGTTCACTTGCGCTTGCACCGACACAGCCGTGAGACAGGACACGGCAGCGGCGCACATCCACATGAGCTTTCTTTGCATGGTCATCTCCTTGAAGGCGCCGGCGGTTGCTTCATTGCGACAAGCGCAAGAGAACCGGCGCCCGAAAACCATCCTAGGAACCGACGGCGCGAGAGCGGTAGGACGCCTCGCGAAGCCGCCGTCAGCGCCTGCTGACGCTCAGTGGCCTTCCGTTGTAGCCTGCGCGCGCATCTCGCTGCGCAGGGCGCGCTGTCCCGAGGCCAGGGCGAGCTCGTAGCTCTCGACCGGGTCGAAGGCGCAGCGAAGGACGGTGGGATGCGCACCGTCGGTGTCGGTTTCGAGCAGCCGCCAGACAAAGGATCCGGGCGCCGGCTCGTCGATGATGAGTTCGATCGGATGTGTCATGGCCCCACCATGTCCGCTCGCGTGGTGCCTGTCTGTAGGCGAAGGCCGACCGATGCCGCGCCGTGCCACCAGAACCCCCAGATCTGGTGATGGCCGCAGCGCCGCCGCGAGGGGACACTGCAGCCTCGCGCGCGAAGCCTGGGTGATGATTCGGGCATGCTTCCCACCTTGTCCGAACCGTCCTGATGTCCGCTTTCTCTCCCCACCCCGACGGCCCGGCGATGACGCCACCGCCCAGCCCCGACCTGCCGGCGCCCGTGCTCATCGTCGAGGACGACGCGCTGATGCAGCGGCGCATCGTCGGCATCCTGAACCAGCTGGGCTACGGCAACGACGTGCTGGTGCTCGCCGCCACGCTGGCCGATGCGCGCATCGAACTCGCGCGGCAGTCGTTCGCGCTGGCGCTGGTCGATCTGGGCCTGCCCGACGGCAACGGCGTGGAGCTGATCGCGCAGATGAGCGCGCCGACCGATGCGGCAATGAGCGCCGACGACGGCCCCGGCATCCTCGTGATCTCCGCCTGGAGCACCGACGACCTGATCCTCAACGCGCTGCGCGCCGGCGCCACCGGCTACGTGCTCAAGGAGCGCGACGACCTGGAGCTGCTGCTGTCGATCCGCAGCGTGCTGCGCGGCGGGGCGCCGATCGATCCGTTCATCGCACGCCGCATCCTCGACCTGACGCAAGCGCCGCCCGCCACGCCGGGGCGCGTCGGCGAAGATGTGCTGACCGCGCGCGAACTGCAGATCCTCCAGCTGGTTGCCGAAGGCCTGACCAACCGCGAGATAGCCGAGCAGATCTTCCTGTCGCGGCACACCGTCGAATGCCACATCAAGAACATCTACCGCAAGCTCACCGTTTCCTCGCGCACGCGCGCCGTTTTCGCAGCGCGTTCGCGTGGCTTGCTGGCCTGAGCCTGTGGTGGTTGTTCGCGCACACGGCATGGGCGGCCGAAGGGTGCGCGCCGCACATCGACAGCGTGCGGGCCGTGCGCGCCACCGCCGGCGCGGGGCCTGAAGCACCGCCACCCATCGACGGCTGGCAGCCGGTGACGCTGCCCGACCACTGGGCCACGCGCTGGCCCGGCTTCGAAGGCATCGTGTGGTACCGCATCGACTGGCAGCGCCCCTGCGCGGGCCGCGACGACGCGCCGCAGCTGGGCGTGGCCTTCGACTACCTGAGCATGGCCGGCGCGATCTCGCTGAACGACAACCTGCTCTGGCGCGACGCCAGCCTGGTCGAGCCGCTGAGCCGCAGCTGGAACACGCCGCGCGTCTTCTTCCTGCCGGCTGCCGCGTTGAACCCCGGCACCAACACGCTGTGGGTGCAGGTGGTGGGCGGCAGCATGTACGGCTCGGGGCTGGGCCGCGTGGTGCTGGGCCCGGCGGACGCGGCGGTGGCGTACCACGACGAACGCCGCCTGTTCGCGCGCGTGCTGCCCGCGGTCAACCTCGTCATCTCGATCACGCTGGGCTGCTTCTTCCTCGTGCTGTGGCTCATGCGCCGGCAGGAGGTTGCCTACGGCTGGTACGCGCTCAGCGCCATCGCCTGGCTGGTGTTCGCGAGCAACACCGTGGTCAGCACCTTGCCGTGGCCGTTCGCCTCCACCGACGCCTGGTCGCGCTGGATCACGGCCTGGATGGTCCTGTACGTGAGCTGCTTCTGCATGTTCATGTGGCACTTCGGCGGCCAGCGCTTTCCGCGCCTGAGCCGCGCGCTGTGGGCCGTGGCCGCGCTGGCCGTGGCGGCGATCGCGCTGCTGCCGCAGCCTGCGCTGTCGGTCGCGACGCTGGCGGTGTTCATCGTGTATTCGCTGCTCTTCATGGCCGTGTGCGTGCAGTTCATCCTGCGCGCGCTCGACACGAAGAAAACCGAGCACCTGCTGCTGGCCCTGTGCGCCTTCGGCTTCCTGGTGGCCGCGGTGCACGACGCGCTGATGATCCTGCGCGTCATCGACGACCGCTTCGGCTACACCGTGGTCACGGCGCCGCTGATCATGATCGGCATGTCGCTGATCCTGGCGGGTGGCTTCACGCGCAGCCTGCGCCGCGTCGAGAGCTTCAACGACGAACTGGCGCGCGAAGTGCGCGGGGCACGCACCGAGCTGGCCGACACGCTCAGCCGCGAACACCGCCTGGAGCTCGACAACGTGCGGCTGCACGAGCGCCTGAGCGTGGCGCACGACTTGCACGACGGCCTGGGCAGTTCGCTGGTGCGCTCGATCGCGTTGGTGGAGCAGTCGGGCGAGGCGCTGCAACGGCCGCAGTACCTGTCGATGTTCAAGTCGCTGCGCGACGACCTGCGCCAGATCATCGACACCCACAGCGGCGGCGCGGCCCCGGTGGCCGCCACGCCCACGCAATGGCTGGCGCCGATGCGCCACCGCTTCGGACGCCTGTTCGAGGAGATGGGCGTGCGCAGCCACTGGCAGACGCCCGCGGCCTGGCCCTGTGCGCTGTCTGCGCGCCAGGTGCTGGGCCTCACGCGCCTGCTCGAGGAGGCGCTGGCCAACGTGGTGAAGCACAGCCGTGCGCGCACCCTGCGCGTGCAGCTGATGGCCGACGGCGAAGCGGGCGTGCTGCTGAGCGTCGAGGACGACGGCGTGGGCTTCGACGCGGTGGCCATGGCCTCATCGATCGGCGGGCTGGGCTTGCGCAGCATGCAGGCGCGCATGACGCGCATCGGCGGCACGCTGCAGATCGATGCGGACGATGGGGGCACGCGGCTGGAGGCGAGGGTGCAGGCACCCGTGGCAGGCGCTGGCAGCAGCTGAGTCCCGCTGCGCGCTGGATCAGCGCGCCTTGCGGAACGCGCGAACCTCGGGCGCCGGGTGATCCTCGATGTGCTGCAGCAGGAAGTCCAGAAACTCCTGCGCCGACGGCGAGAGTCCCCGGTCCTTGTTCAGCCACACCTGGAACTTGCGGCTGAGCACGGGCGTGACGAGCGGACGGAATTCGAGTTGCTGGCGCTGCAGCAGCACGCCCGCATACGGCAGGCAGGTGGTCACGCCCAGGCCGTGCTCGACCATGCTCAGCGCCGTCGTCAGGAAGGCGACTTCATGCGTCGGGCTGAACTCCAGCCGGCCGGGCGACGCATACAGCTCGGCGCTGAGCAGCTGCGTGTACTCGCCCTGCAGCGAGATCACGGGGTAGCGGACCAGGTCGCTCCAGGCGACCCTTTGCTTTTTGGTGAGCGGATGCCCCGGGGGCAGCACCGCGAGGAAGGGCAGGGTGAAGAGCGTGCGCGCCACCACGTTGGCCGGCGCGTCGCGCTCGGGGCCGATGGCCAGGTCCACGTCGCCGTTGATGAGCCGGCCCAGCACGCTTTCGACCATCGAGTCCTGCAATCGCACGCGGATGCCGGGGTACTTGCGGGCGAAGGCCGCCATGATTTCCGGCATGACCGTGCACGCCATCACCTGCGGCACCGCGATGCGCACGGTGCCGGTGCGCAGCTCGCGCAGGTCGGACACCGCATCGAGCGCCATGCCCAGGTCTTGCAGGATGCGCTCGGCCATCGGCAGGAACACCTCGCCCGCGCTGGAAAGCTGCAGCTTGCGCGTCGTGCGGTGAAGCATCTGCACGCCCAGGTTCGATTCCAGGTCCTTGATGAGGCCGCTCAGTGCCGACTGCGTGATGTGCAGCCGCAGGGCGGCCTCGGTCACGCTGCCGGCGCGGGCCACCGCGATGAAGGCGCGCAGTTGGCGCAACGTGACATTCATCGGTTTGTCCGATAAGTGGGAAAGAAATATCTGATTGAACCATGAATGAAGCTCGCATCCAATCGCAGCGCCATCACAACAACCACTGCCAGGAGACATCGTTCATGCCCGTTTCTCATCGCCTTGCGCGCCGCGGTTTTCTTTCGCTCGCGGCCGCTGCCCTTGCTTTCGCGGGGGCTCCCGCGCAAGCGCAGGCGCAGGCCTTTCCGTCCAAGCCGATCAAGTGGATCGTCGGCTACCCCGCCGGTGGCGGCAGTGACTTCCTGGCCCGCACCATCGGCGCGCAGATGTCGGTCCAGGCCGGCCAGCCGGTGATCGTCGACAACCGCGCCGGTGCCGGCGCCATCATCGGCGCCGAGGTCACGGCCCGGTCGCCGGGCGACGGCTACACCGTGTTCACGGCCGACAACGGCGTGCTGGTGTACAACCCCGCGCTCTACAAGAAGCTGCCCTATGCCGTCGATCGCGACTTCGCAATGCTCGGCCTGATGGCCCGCACGCCGCTGGTCCTGGTGGCGGCGCCCTCTACGAACCTCAAGACCATCGGCGCCCTGATGGAGCAGCTCAAGAGCAAGCCGGGCACGCTGTCGTACGCCTCGCCGGGCAACGGCAGCCCGCACCACCTGGCGATGGAGCTGTTCCTGAGCCGCAGCGGCCTGTCGACCATGCACGTGCCGTACCGCGGCGCCGCGCCGGCGCTGCAGGACGTGATGGGCGGGCAGGTGCCGTTGATGGTGGTGGACACCTCGTCGGGGCTCAGCGCCATCCAGTCGGGCAAGGTCATTCCGCTGATGACGTTCAGCGCCAAGCGCCTGCCGATCCTGCCCGCCGTGCCCACGGTGGGCGAGCAGGGCTTCAAGGATTCGGAGGCCTACGCGTGGCAAGGGCTGGTGGTGCCCGCCAGCACGCCCGTCGCCATCCAGGAGCGCCTTTCGAAGGAGATGCAGGCGGCGGTGGGCAATGAGGGCGTGCGCAAGAAGCTGCAGGAAGGCGGCTGGGAGCCCGTGCCGAGCGACAGTGTGCTGATGAAGACCTACGCCTTCGCCGAGACCAAGAAGTGGCACGCGCTGATCCGTGAGCGCGGCATCTCGCTGGACTGACGACGCCGCCTCGCGAGGGGGCGGGCCGGGGCGCACCGGCGGTGTTGTAGCCTGTCGCCCCATGGATTCCCTCATCGCCGCCTCCGCGCGCGCGCTCGCTGCTGGCGACGCGCTGGGTGCCCTCAAGCGCGTGGCCCTGCGCGACGACCCGCCGGCGCTCGCGCTGCGCGGCATCGCCATGGCCCAGCTCGGCGAGCACCCGCGTGCGCGCGAGCTGCTGCGGCGTGCCGCGAGCGGCTTCGGTGCGCACGAAGAACTCGCGCGCGCACGTTGCGTCGTCGCCGAGGCCGAGGTGGCACTGGCGATGCGCGACCTGGGCGGCTCGCCGCGCGCGCTGACCGCGGCGGCCGCCACGCTCGAGGCGCGCGACGACCTGGCCAATGCGCTGCAGGCGCGGCTCATCGCGGCACGCCGGTTGCTGTTGCTCGGCCGGCTCGACGAGGCCGCCGCCGCGCTGTCGCTGCTCGACGGGCACAGCCTGCCGCCGTTGCTGTCGGCGGTGGCCGAGCTGGCATCGGCGGAGCTGGCCTTGCGTTCGCTGCGCACCGCCGCGGCACGCGCGGCGCTCGACCGCGCGCACGACGCGGCCTGGCGTGCGCGCGTGCCGGCGCTGCTGGCCGAAGTGGCGGAGGCGCGCGCCGCGCTCGAACGTCCCGCCGCACGGCGCATCGCTGCCGGCGGTGAACAGGCCCTGCGCCTCGATGAGGTCGAGGCGCTGCTCGCGTCCGATGCGCTCGTCGTCGATGCCTGCCGCCGTGGCGTCGGAGGCGGCGACACCTGGCGTTCGCTCGCACGCCGGCCCGTGCTGTTCTCGCTAGCGCGTGCGCTGGCCGCGGCCTGGCCCGGCGATGTCGACCGAGACACGCTGATCGCCGACGCCTTCCGCACCCGCGACCCCGACGAGACGCATCGCGCGCGCCTGCGCGTCGAGATCGGCCGGCTGCGCGCGCTCGTCAAGCCGATGGCGCGCATCGAGGCCACGCCGCAGGGCTTCATCCTCCAACCTCTGGATGCGCGCCCGGTCGTGGTGCTGGCACCGCCCATCGACGGCGAGCAGGCTTCGCTGGTGGCATTGCTGTCCGACGGCGCGGCCTGGTCGACCTCGGCGCTCGCGCTGGCCCTGGGCGCGAGCCAGCGCACCGTGCAGCGGGCGCTGGCCGAACTCGAGGCGGAGCGGCGCGTGCGTGCCATCGGACAGGCGAGGGCGCGCCGCTGGCTGGCCCCGCCGCTGGCGGGATTCACGACGATCTTGTTACTCCCCGCTGCGCTGCCGATTGAATAGAGTCGGGCTCATGCGCTACCCCCTGTGGCGCACCTACAGGAGCCCACCATGAGCAGCAGCAACAGTCAGAGCAAGAAAGCAGCAAGCAAGGACCGGTTCGAAGGCGCGGTGCAAGCCGCGCAGATCGTGCGCGAATACGGCCCGTTCGAAGGCGTGGAGCGCATCCACGGCGTGACGCACGACGGCCACCAGGTGTGGGCCGCCACCGGCGGGCAACTGGTCGCCTTCGACCCCGCGAGCGGCGAAGCCACGCGCCGCATCGACGTCGCCTGCGACGCCGGCACCGCCTTCGACGGCACCTGCTTCTATCAGATCGTCGAGGCGCGCATCGACAAGATCGACGCCGCCACCGGCAAGGTGCTGGCCTCGATTCCCGCGCCCGGCAACGGCTCCGACTCGGGCCTCACCTGGGCCGAAGGCAGCCTCTGGGTGGGCGAGTACCGCGACCGCAAGATCCACCAGATCGACCCGGCGACGGGCGCGATCCGCCGCACCATCGAATCGAACCGCTTCGTCACCGGCGTGACCTGGGTCGACGGCGAACTCTGGCACGGCACCTGGGAAGGCGACCAGAGCGACATCCGCCGCATCGACCCCGCCAGCGGCGACGTGATCGCGCGGCTGGAAATGCCCAGTGGCGTCGGCGTGAGCGGCCTGGAGTCCGACGGCGCGGGGCTCTTCTACGCCGGCGACGGCCGGGCCAGCAAGGTCCGCGCGGTGCGGCGCCCGAAGACGGCCACGGCCTGAACGACACACAAGCCAAGGAGCACTCCATGAACACCCCAGTGAATCACCCCGTCGTGACCCCCGAGCGCTGGATCGATGCGCGCAAGTCGTTGCTGGCGCGCGAGAAGGAACTGACCCAGCTGCGTGATCGGATCGCCGAGGAGCGCCGCGCGCTGCCGTGGACGCGCGTCGAGAAGGCCTATGTCTTCGACACGCCCCAGGGCCGTCGCCCGCTGGCCGACCTGTTCGAAGGCCGTCGCCAACTGCTCGTACAGCACTTCATGTTCGGCCCCGACTGGGAGCAGGGCTGCCAGAGCTGCTCGTTCATGGCCGACCATTCCGACGGCATGCGCGTGCACCTCGCGCACCGCGACGTCACGTTGGTGGCCGTCTCGCGCGCGCCGCTGGCCCGCATCGAGGCTTTCCGCCGGCGCATGGGCTGGCAGTTCGCCTGGGTCTCGTCCCACGACAACGACTTCAACCACGACTTCGGCGTGAGCTTCACGCCCGATGAAATGGCCAGCGGCGCGGTCGCCTACAACTACGTGAAGCAGCCGTTCCCGAGCGAGGAGGCGCCCGGCGTCAGCGTGTTCTTCAAGGACGACGCCGGCGACGTGTTCCACACCTACTCGACCTACGGTCGCGGCGTGGAAGTGATGATGGGCACCTACAACATGCTCGACCTCGTGCCCAAGGGCCGCGACGAGCACAACCCGTCCTACGCGATGGACTGGATCCGTCACCACGACCGCTACGAACCCGCGCCCGTCGCGGCGGCCGGTGGTTGCTGCCACGCGCAGTCGTAAAGAAGCGCGACCTGGCGTGTCAATCGGTCCGCACCATGGCAAGCCTCTGGCCCTGGCTGGCGGTGGCGGGAATGGGCGTCCTGCACGGCCTGAACCCCACCACCGGCTGGATGTTCGCCGCCGCGTGGGGCCTGCGCTCGCACGACCGGGCGCAGGCGCTGCGGGCGCTGTGGCCGATCGGCGTCGGGCATGTGGCCTCGGTGGCGCTCGTGGTCGCTGCGGTGGCCTTCGGCCTGTCGATGGACCGGGGCCTGTTGCAGTGGCTGGCCGGCGGGCTGATCGCCGTGGTCGTGCTTGCTCACCTGTCGGGCCGCCTGCCCGCCATGGCGCGTGCGCCGGCGGGGCATGCGGGGCTGGCGCTGTGGTCTTTCATGATGTCCACCGCGCACGGTGCCGGGCTGATGCTGGTGCCGGCGCTGATCCCGCTGTGCATGGGCGATGCAGCGAAGGGCGCGATGAGTGGTTCGCTCGTGCCGGCGCTCGCCGCCGTCGCGCTCCACACGGCGGCGATGCTGGCCACCACCGGGCTGATGGCCGTCGGCGCCGGGGCGGGCGTGGGCTGGCTGCGGCGCTTCACACGGCGATCACCTGCGATGCCGCACTGAACGCGCGATGCGCGCAAAGCGCATAAGCAAACGCGAAAACCGGCGTTCCATTCGAGCGGCTTGCGGCGCAACACTCGAAGGCTCTCGACCCCACAGGCCTTCGGATGCCCGGTACCTTCACTTCCCCGCGCAAGCGGCTCGGCTTCTTCAGCCGGCTGCTCGACGATGCCCCTGCCGCCGAGCGCTACCGCCTCGTCACCGCGCAGATCGCCCATGCCGAGGCCTTCGGCTTCGATTCCGCCTGGGTGGCGCAGCACCATTTCCATGAGCATGAGGGCGGCCTGCCGTCGCCCTTCGTCTTCCTCGCCCACGTCGCCTCGCGCACACGGCGCATCCGCCTGGGCACGGGCATCGTCACGCTGCCGCTGGAGAACGCGGTGCGCACGGCCGAAGACGCGATCGTGCTGGACCTGCTCTCGGGCGGCCGGCTCGAAGTGGGCGTCGGCACGGGCGGCACGCCCGCGTCCTTCGCGGCCTTCGGGCTGGACAGCGACGACCGCGCGGCGCTGTTCGAACGGCAGCTCGCCACGGTGCGCGAGGCCTGGGCCGGCCGGCCGCTGCCCGGCGGCGACACGCTGTACCCGGCGGGCGCGCAACTGCTCGGCCGGCTCTGGCAGGCCACGTTCTCGGTGAGCGGCGGCACGCGCGCGGGCACGGCCGGCGACGGCCTGATGCTTTCGCGCACGCAGCCGCGCACCGCGCAGGCGCCCGATGCGTCGCTGGCCGACCTGCAGGACCCGATCATCGACGCCTACCTGGCCGCGCTGCCGCCGGGGCGCACGCCGCGCATCGTGGGTTCGCGCAGCGTGTTCGTGGCGGACACCCGCAAGGAGGCGCTGCGCCTGGCCGAGACCGGGCTGCGCCGCGCAGTGGTGCAAGCCGCCGCCACGGGGCAGATCGGCCTGGCCGACCGCGTCCGCGCCGATGCGTCGCTCGAGCAGCTGATCGCCGCGTACGACGTGCATGTCGGCGCGCCCGACGACGTGATCGCCTCGCTGCGCGCCGACCCCACACTCGTGCGCGTGACCGACCTCGTGTGCCAGGTGCATTCGGTCGATCCGCCGCACGCGGCCATCCTGCGTTCCATCGAACTGACCGCCACGGTCGTCGCACCCGCCCTGGGCTGGGCGCGCGACACGGGCGTGCCGGACCTTCAATCGCTTGCACTTCTCTAGGCTGTTGTTTCCATGAATGCCGTTGTTTCTTCTTTTCCCGATCCTCAGACCCTCGACGTGATCGACCAGCTGGTGGGTATCGCGCCCGGCAGCGCGCTCGACCGACTGCGCGCACAGCGCGAGCAGGCGCGCACGCAGGCGCAGCAGAGCTATCTCGCGTTGTTCGCGCCGGCCGAGCCCGTCGCCGGCCACTTCGAGATCGCGGATCGCTTCGCCATCGCGGCCTTCGTCGCCGGATTGCACGGGCAGCCCGAGGTGGCGCGCCTCTATGCCGAGGCCTTGGCGGAGCAGGGCGTGGCGAGGGCCATCGAGGCCGAGGTCGCACGCGGTGCCGCGCAAGGGCCGTATGGCCACTATCCAGAAGGTCCGCTGAGCGTGGAAGACGAGGCCGGCCCGGTCTATGCCGTCGATGCGGTGCAGCGCGCGGTGCTGGGCGAGCGGCTGTCGGCCGGCCTCGCGCATGCGCACCTGCTGGTCTTTCATCCGCGCGACGCCAGCCCGGCCGCGCTGCAGGCGCTGCTCGACGCGGGATGGCGCACCACGGAGATCGTCACCTTGTCGCAGCTGGTGGCGTTCCTCGCATTCCAGATCCGCGTCGTCATCGGCCTGCGCGCGCTGGCCACCCCCTCTGCATGAGCGTCCCATGAGCACCGAATCGACCCTGACCCATCCCGGCAACATGCATCCGCGCAGCTTCACGCAGGCGCAGCTCGAATGGCTGCCCTGGCTCGAACCGCTGCCGGAGGACGAACTGACCGAGCGCCACTACGCGGGCCTCGTCGACGCCTCGCGCGCCAAGTCGCCGTACTTCCGCCTGCTGGCGCGCGACCCCGACATCCTCGGCGCGCGCACGCGCACCGACAAGGACATCTTCTACAACCCCGACGCTGGCCTGCCGCGCGCCGAGCGCGAGCTCTCGGCCGCCGCGGCCTCGCGCTTCAACGGCTGCATCTACTGCGCCTCGGTGCATGCGCGCTTCGCCTCGCATTTCTCGCAGCGCACGGACGTCGTGCAGCGCCTGCTCGACGAGGGCGTGCAGGCCGACCTGGGCGCGCGCTGGAATGCGATCGTGCAGGCGTCGGTCGCGCTGTCGGCCACGCCATCGACCTTCGGGTCTGCGCACGTCGATGCCTTGCGCGCGCAGGGGCTGGACGACCTGGCGATTGCCGACGTCGTGCATGGCGCGGCCTTCTTCAACTGGGCCAACCGCCTGATGCTATCGCTGGGCGAACCGCAGGCGCCTGCTGCCGCCTAGGCGCGGATCACCGCGCGCAGATTTGTTGCGGCGGCAAGTGAGCGGGATCACAGTCGGGCGCGCCGCGTGCCCTTGGGTCGGCACGATGACCCGCATGCACACCGACGCTCCTGGGTACGCAACGACACGCCACGGCCGCGCGCCCGCGCCCGGACCGTCTTTCGGCAATCCCTTCCTCCGCTGCCGATGCGGACTGGCCGGTCTGGAGCGCATCCACCGCCGGCCGTGGATGAAGTTCCTGCCCGGCCTGCGCTTCTATCGCTGCAGCAGTTGCGGCAAGCCGCAGCTGGCGCCGAAGCGCGCGGTGCGCGACGCGGTCATCGCGCACAGGAGCGCGCAACAGAACGAGCGCTAGCTAGCGGTTTTTCTTTCCGGGGTCCGTCAGCATCCCATTCAGCAGCAGGTCGATGGTCTGCTCGGTGTGCTGCGCGGCCTGCTCGGGGCTCATCGGATCGACGTTGTAGAGCCGCTTGATCAGGTGCATGGACGACTGCACCGAGGTCAGCAGGCTCGTCATCATGACGCTCGCGTAGGCGCGCGGGTAGGGCTTGATCAGGCCTTCCGCCTGGCATTCGGCGAGCAGCGCATCGAGCAGTTCGTGGAACGGCCGCATGTAGTGCTCGATGATCCAGTCCAGCCGCGGCCCGGCCTGTGCCACCTCGCGCAGCACCAGCGAATGCGCCGCGGGGTGCAGCACGTTGATGATGGCGAACACCCGCAGTGCGCTGCGCAGCTTGGTGAGGGCATCGGCCGTGTCCTCGTCGACCTGCATCGCGTCGATGGACGCCATCGCCTCGGTGTAGGTGCTCTCGACCACGGCGCGCCACAGGCCTTCCTTGCCGCCGAAGTGGTAGTTGAGCAGCGGCTGCTTCACGTCCGCGCGCCGCGCGATGGCCAGCACCGACGTGCCCTCGAAACCTTTCTCGGAGAACTCGACGATGGCCGCGTCCATGAGGCGCTGCCGGCCCGAGGTGTCGGCCGCAGGTTCCGCGGCCTCGGTGCGTGCAGGGGCGGGGGTGCGCTTCGGGGCGGTCTTGCCCGTGGGAGTCTTCATGGATGGCGTGCGCCGGCGGGCCGTGGCTGGTAGACGATGGCCGCATTGTCCAACAGTCGCGCGCACCGGTCGGCCGGTCGATGTGTGTGACTTATATAAGTATAAACACGCATCTTGCGTCGACTTATATTTGTATAAATTCACGTGCATGGCAGCCGTTGGTGCTGCCGAAGGTCGAGAGAGCCACAGATGCACGTGTTGGAAGTTCCCGTTTTGATCGTCGGTGCCGGGCCCGTCGGGCTCACGATGGCGGCCCTGCTGGCCGACCAGGGCATTGCGTCGCTGCTCGTCGAGCAGCGCGACGGTCTGCACCAGGCGCCGCAGGCGCATGTCATCAGCGCGCGGACGCGCGAAATCCTGGCCAGCCTGGGCATCGCCGACGAGGCGCTGGCGCGCGTGACCACGCCGCCGGCCGACGCGCGCTACGTCACGTGGCGGCGCAACCTCGCCGAAGAAGACATCGCGCGCATCGAGATCGGCGGCGAGGCGCGCTTCGTGCAGCTGGACGCGGTGAGCGGCAAGCGCAGCGCGAACGTGCCGCAGCACCACCTCGAGCGTGTGCTGTTCGATGCGCTCGCCGGTCGCACACGCTGCGAGACGCGCTTCGGCCAGACCTGGCGGGGCGCGGAAGAAGAGGGCGACTGCGTCGTCTCGCACATCGAGGACGCGGCGAGCGGCGAGGTCTATGCCGTGCGCAGCCAGTGGCTGCTGGCGGCCGACGGCGCGAGCAGCTCCGTGCGGCGGGGCGCGGGCATCGCGATGGCGGGCGACACGAACCTGGCCCACATGGTCACGGTCAACTTCGAGGCCGACCTGCGCCCGCTCGTGAAGGACAGCCCGTCGATCCTGTTCTGGACCCTGTCCGCGAAGGCGCCGGGCACCTTCATCGTGCACGACGCCGCGCGCTACGCGGTGTTCATGACGCCGTACTTCCCGCCGCACGAACAGCCCGCGGACTTTCCGGTCGCCCGTTGCGAGCGCATGCTGCGTGCCGCGTTGGGCACGGCCGAGGTGCCGTTTCGCATCACCTCGCTCTCGCACTGGACGATGCAGGCGCACGTGGCCGACCGCTACCGGCAGGGGCGCACCTTGCTGATCGGCGATGCGGCGCACCGCTTTCCACCCACGGGCGGGCTCGGGCTCAACACGGGCATCGCGGACGCGCACAACCTGGCGTGGAAGCTGGCGCTGGTCATGCAGGGCCGTGCGGACGAGGGCCTGATCGACACCTACGGCGCGGAGCGTCGCCCGGTGGCCGTGGCGAACTGCGAGGCCAGCGTGAAGAACTTTCACAAGATGCGCGAGGTCACCGCGGCCATGGGCATCGACGACCGCCGCCTGCCGCTGATGGGGCGCGTGCGTTCGAGTGCGCCGGCGCGCGCCTTGCCGGGCGCGGTGCGTTCGGCGCTCGGTGGCCTGTTCGTGGCGCCGGTCGAGTGGCGCACGCGTCGCATCGCGAAGGCGGCGTCCGTGCGCTGTGCGGCCATCCGCCAGCGCGTGCAACGCGCCGCTGAGAACCAGATGGCGCACTTCAGCACCGTGGGCCTGGACCTGGGCCATGCCTACCGGGGAGCGGCCGTGTGCGGCGACGGCACGACCGCCCCCGTCGCGCCAGACCCCGTGCGCGACGTGTGCCAGTCGCTCACGCCCGGCGCGCGCTGGCCGCACTTTCATCTCGCACCCGACGCCGGCGTTGCGTACCGCACCAGCTCGCACGAGCTTCTGAAGCCCGGGCACTTTCTTCTGGCGGGCATGGGCCGCCACGGCGCGGCGTGCGAACGGCTGGCGGCGTCGCTGGGCATGGCCGTCGTGGGCGTGAACCTGGAGCTCGCCGCCTCGCACAAGGCGCTCGCGCAACTGATCGCCTGGAACGACGGCCGGGCCGACGCCACCTTGCTGGTGCGGCCCGACGGCCACATCGCCTGGCGCAGCACCACGCCGCAACCGCCGAGCCCGAGCGACGTGGCGGCGGTGCTGCGCGCCATCCTGCAGATCAACCTTTCCCCACCCACCCCTCGACCCCAAGGACATGCAATGACGAACCCCATGCACCGCTTTCCCCTTCCTTCGCCCGACCCGCAGGCGCGGTCGCCGCGCAAGCTCGCGCACGTCGTGCTGGCGACACGCCGCTTCGAAGAATCGATCCGCTGGTGGAGCGTGGTGCTCGGCGCGCGCACGATGTTCCGCAACGAGATGCTGTGCTTCCTGAGCTACGACGACGAGCACCACCGCGTGGCGCTGATCAACGCGCCCACGCACAGCGCCGGACAGGCCCAGACCGCGGGCGTGGACCACGTCGCCTTCACCTACGGCACGCTCGACGACCTGCTCCATACCTACGCGCGGCTCAAGGACCACGGCATGCAGCCGGTGTGGAGCATCAACCACGGGCCGACCACCTCGCTGTACTACCTCGATCCCGAGGGCGTGAAGGTCGAGCTGCAGGTCGACAACTTCGAGAGCGCGGCCGAGCTGGACGCGTGGTTCCGCGCCGGCGATTTCGCCACGAACCCCATCGGCGTGGAGTTCGATCCCGAGGTGCTGCTCGCACAGCATCGCGCGGCCTGACGCGCACGCAAGGAGAACCACCCCATGCGCCTGTGCACTTTCTCGACCGATGCGTTCTCGCGGCACGTCGGCCTCGCTTTGCCGGAGCAGCGGCTGCTCGATGTCAGCAGCGCGTTGCCCGGCGACCCGCGTTTTGCCACGTTGCTGGACGTGATCCAGCATGAAGACGACACGCTGCCGATGCTGCGGACGCTGCTCGGGTCGACGCAGATGCCGCAAGGCTGCCTGCATGACCTGAAGGACGTGCGGATCGAGTTGCCTTACCAGCCGCCGCAGATCCGCTGCTTCAGCGTCTACGAGCAGCACCTGAAGAATGCCTTCCGGCAGGTCGCCGCGAATGTCTCACCGGCGGCCGGCGCCCCGGCGTGGGCGATGCAGATTCCGGCGGCCTTCTACGAGACACCCGTCTACTACAAGGGCGTGCGGCTCAACCTGTCCGGCCCGGGCGCCCCGGTGCGGCGGCCCGCGCCGGGCACGATGCTCGACTACGAGGCCGAGCTGGCCGTGGTGGTCGGGCGCGGCGGCAAGAACATCGATGCGTCCGCGGCCATGGCGCATGTCTTCGGCTACGTCGTCTTCAACGATTTCTCCGAGCGCGCGCAGCTCATGAAGGAGCTGCGCAGCGGCGTGGGCACCGGGCCGGCGAAGGGCAAGGACTTCGACGGAAGCAACAGCCTGGGGCCCTGGATCGTCACGGCCGACGAAATCGCCGACCCGCATGCGCTCGACGTGACGGTGCGCGTGAACGGGCAGGTGCGCGGGCAGGGCAGCACCTCGGGCATGACGCACCGCATCGACCGCATCCTGAGCTTCGCGTCGCAGAACGAGACGCTGCACGCCGGCGAACTGCTGGCCACGGGCTGCGTGCCCGAGTGTGCGGGCGTCGAGCACTGGCGCTTCCTGGACGACGGCGACCGCGTGGAAGTCGAGATCGCGGGGCTCGGGGTGCTGGAGAACACCGTCATCGCCGCCTGATCCCCCAAGAAAACAAAAAACGGAGACAACGATGACAACGACATGGCGGACCCTGGTGTCCGCGGCGGCGCTGTGCCCGGCCCTGGCCGCCGCCGATAACGGCTACTTCCAGATCGGCTACGGCGCGGAGGCGCGCGGCCTCGCGGGCGCGGCGGCCGCATCGACCCGCGATGCCTTCGGCGGCGCGAGCAACCCCGCCACCACGGTGTGGGTCGGCGACCGGATGGAGGGCAACTTCATCGCCACGCGCGGCGACACGCAGATGGTGCGCATGGCGAACATGCCGCCGCCCGCGGCCGGCCTGCTCGACACGCGCACCGACAGCATCGGCCGCTGGGAGCCGCTGGCCGAACTGGCGATCAGCCGCGTGATCGCGCCGGGGCTGTCGGCTGGGCTCGTGGCCTACAGCAACGGCGCCGGCACCTACTTTCCCGCCGACAGCACGCCGTGCTCGTCGCCCGCCGGCGCGGTGCAGCGGGCGAACGCGGCCTGCGGCACGGGGCGCAGCATCACGACGATCAAGCAGTTGACGGTGGCGCCCACGGTGTCGAGGCAGCTGGGCGAGCGCTGGTCGGTCGGCGCTTCGCTGCTGCTCACGGCGCAGCAGTTCAAGGCGGAAGGCGTGCAGCCGCTGGCGCCGCAGTCGGCGGCGCCGCTGCACCTGAGCAACCAGGGCGTGGCCTCGTCGTTCGGCGTGGGCTTTCGCATCGGGGCGTACTGGCGCGCGAGCGACACGCTGAGCCTGGGCGCCGCCTGGTCGCCGCGCACGCGCATGGGCCGCATCAAGGCCTACGAGGGCCTGCTGGCCGACCATGGCCGGCTCGATGTGCCGATGAACCTGCTCGTCGGCCTGCAGTGGTCGCCGACCGAGGCGCTGTCGGTGCTGCTGGACTACCAGCGCATCGGCTATGCGGGCGTGGCAGGGCTGGGCAATCGGCCCTTCGACGGCTCGGTGCTGCGCGGTGCGGCGGGTGGGCCGGGCAATGGCTGGAAGGACATGAACGTCGTCAAGCTCGGCGTGCGCTACCAGGCCACGCCGGCCCTGCGCCTGTCCGCGGGCGTGTCGGCGAACAGCGCCGCCTATGCGGACGCGGCCACCAGCGACAACCTCAATTCGCCGTCGACGTTCCGCCGGCACTTCACGCTGGGGCTGGGCTATGCGAGCTCGGCGCGCACCGAGTGGTCGGTCTTCTATTCGCTTGCGCCGGTACACCGAACGAGCGGGCCTTCGGCGCTTGCTGCTGCGGTGGGCGCACAACTGAACGGCGTGTCGAACCCCTGGGGCCGGGAGAGCCTGGCCACGCGCCAGCAGAGCCTCGGCGTGCAGTACGCGGTGCGCTTCTAGGACGCGGCCGGCGCTCAGGCGTCGTCGTCCGACGTCTTCGCCTGCAACTGCTGCTGGCGTTCGGCAATCGCCATGTCGCGCGCCACCTCGTAGCCGAGCGTGCGCACCGAGAACGAGCGGCTCACGCTGCCCTTGCCCGCCGAGTAGGTGATCGCCACCCAGTAGCCGGGATGGCCCGCGCGTGGCGTCTTGAACTGCACGCCGCTGACGCCGCTCGTGTTGTTGCGCCGCACGATCTCCGACTTCGAGCGCTTGGGCGGCAGCGTCGCTTCGTCGTCGGGCGGCGGGCGCCGGCGGATGGCTTCTTCGGCGGGGTGCAGCCGCGCGAGGCCGACCATGCGGCCGAGCTGGCGTTGCCGCTCGCCGATGGCATGCGCGCGGGCCGCGGGGCCCCAGTCGGCGAGGTCGAATTCGGCGCGCAGGATCTCCTCGTTGCCGAGGTAGGTCTTGGCCAGCCAGGCCACCGGCTTGCCTTGTGCGGACAAGCGGCTGAAGACGCCGGGCTCGCCCGTCTTGTTGTTGCTGCGCAGGGTCTGCGCGCGGTCCTTGCGCGCGACCGGCGGGTGCTCCTTCACGATGGTGTCGCGCCAGGCCTGGGCGCGTCGCAGCGCCTGCTGGGGGCCGCCGTAGCTGGCGTGGCCGAAGAGGCGCGCGTAGCGCACGCCGTTTCGAACGAGGGACACCTCGAAGCCCCAGGGGCGGGGCGAAATGCCGTACATGTCGACGGGGTTCGGAATTCCTTTGGGCATCGTCGGTGCTGTCCTTGTGTCAGGGCCGGTGAAGGCGGCGCGTCATGGCGCTTCGGGGCTGTCGCCGTTCCAGGCACAGAGCTCGTCGGAGAGCTCGTGGGCGTCCGGCGGCAGGCTGCCGAAATCGGTCGAGGCGAAGGTCGGCGGCACGTGCACGCCCTGGTCGTCGCGGCGCACCAGCCCGCGGCTTTCCATGTCGCGCATGGTCTTGTTGACGACTTCGCGCGAGAGCCCCGAGTACGACGCGATCACCGCCTGCGTGATGCGCTTGTCGTAGCCGCCCGTGGCGGCCGGCGCCAGCTGCGTCAGCTCGTGCAGCACGCGGCTCACGAGGCTTTCGGACGACAGCGACGAGATGCGTCGCAGTTGGCCGCGCACCATGGCGACGCGCTTCATCGCGATCTCCAGCAGGCCCATGGTCACCTCGGGGTACAGCGCGCACAGCCGGCGCACCGCGGCCACTGGCAGGTGGTAGACCGACGAGGGCAGGGCGGCCACCAGCGTCGAGGTGGCCTGGTAGCTGTTCTCGCCCAGCGAGGGGCCGAGGAAGAAATCGCCCCGGCGGATGAAATCGGTCGTCACGTCCCTGTCGACCGCGCGCAGCAGGCCCGTGGCCACGCAGTAGATGCGGTCGGTGTGCGTGTCCGCCTGCAGCACGATCTCGTTGCGCCGGTAGGAATGAAGCGCGCTGCTGCGAATCAAGGCGGCGCGCTCGTCGGGCGGCACGCTGGCGATCAGGGGATGGAGATACATGGCCAAGGGGGTTGCGAGACCATCGGCGGTTCGTTCTCATGGGCGAATCCACGGGCGGCGGTCAAGGAACAGGACGGTGCGGCGCCCCCGGGGCGACTCGCCATCGGGCGCCCCTTCGCCGGGCCGGGCTGCGACGGGCTGAAGACGGCAAGGCCATCTCAGCCGGGCTGGAGCTGCGCGAACAGCGTGTCGATCCGGGCCCGTTCCTCGGCGCCTCGCAGACAGCGCTCGCGCAGCCACAGGGCATCTCCCTGTCGCGCGATGCGCAGGTCGTACACGTGCTCGATGTCGTCCACCACGACGTCGCTCGCAGGCCGCCCCCTGGCCGTCGGCGCGGGATGCGGTTGTGCGGCCCACAGTGCCAGTTCGATCTCGGCCGGGCTCATCGGCCCGCTGTCGCGCAGTGCGATCCAGTCGGCATGCAGCTGCGGCTGCGCGGCGATGCCCTTCACGAGGATCGGCTCGCGCCCGAGCGCGGCCAGCAGGTCGTCCAGCCGCGCGTGGCGGGTTCGCAGCAGAAAGCAGTCGTCGCGCAGGCAGCTCAGGTCGGTGTCGCCCGACGGCGGGAAGGCCGCGAAGAGCCGGCGCCGGATCTCGCGGCTCACGCCCGCCGCCACCTCCGGGCCGTCGGAGTCGGCAAGCTGCGCGAGGTTGGCGATGAAGACCAGCGCACACACCCGGTCCGCCGGTGGGGGGGACGAAGGCCGCACCACTTCGGCATCGCGGCGCAGCGCTGGCAGGCAGGACGCCAGCGCTGCGCGCCATCGCGTGCCGAAAGGTTCGAGTTCCGTGAAAAACAAGGCAGCCATTTCATCCCCAGTAGAGAGAGTTCCGGTTGACGTTCGATCCGAAGGAATGCTACGAATCGCGCCCTTCTTTGACATTCGCTTTCGCGGCGCGGATGTGTCGCGAGTCACATCCGGATGCAATTGCCCGCCGCGAGCGCCGGCCGAAGGGCGAAGCGGGCCCGACCGACATGCCGAGCGGCGATCGGCAAGGCGTGGAACCGTGGCTTGCGCCGGTGGGCGCGGTGCGCCATCCCCCCGAACACCCGGGCTGTTATCTCTGTTATCGTTTGTAAAAATTATCCGAGGTCCACGCGGACCTGTCAGGAAAAAATCGGGAGTTCCCGTTCGTGACCCGCGGCTTCTGGCGTGGCGCCGGCTGCATGGAGGAAGAGGGGCGTGCCGCATGTCCGACACCGACAGTCGCATCCAGCGCTTTCACACCGGCATGGTGTCGCGCAAAGACGGGTTCGCCTTCTGGGCCGACGAGATCGGCCCGCACGTGGGGCGGCTGGACAGCCCCGAGCGCAGCCACTTCCAGCAGGAACTCACCATCGTCGACACGGCCGGGATGGCCTTCATGCGCGTGCACGGCAGCGGCGCGACCATCGAGCGCACGGGCCCGAGCCAGCTCATGGGCGCCGAGGTCTATCCCTATCACCTGCTGATCAAGCTCGACGGCGGCCTGGCCATCAGCGAGCAGCGCCAGCGCATCGAACTGGCTGCGGGCGACATGGTCCTGATCGATTCCTGGCAGCCGCTGCGCCTGCGCTCGACCGAGGCCACCAATTCATGGACGCTGGGCCTGTCGGAAGCGGTGGTGAACCGCTGGCTGCCGCATGCGGACCAGTCCACCGACCTGCGGCTGGCCGGCGCCAAGGGCTGGGCCGGGATGCTGTCGGGCTACCTGCGGGCCCTGGACATCGAGCACCTGTGCAGCATCCAGAGCCCCGCGCAGCGCCAGCTGCTCTGTGAGCACCTGATGTCGATGCTGTCGTTCTCGCTGGAACAGAACGGGCTGAGGGCGCAGCCGGGCGCGCTGGGCGAGCGCGTGTCGCCGCGCGACGGCGACCTGCACGCCCGCATGCGGGCCTGGATTCGCGAGCACCACGCCGACACCGAGATCGACGCGCAGAAGCTGGCCGTCAGCTTCAACGTGTCGGTGCGCTACGTGCACAAGGTGTTCGCCAAGGCCGGCCGCGGCATGACCTTGCTCGAGACCCTGCAGAACGACCGGCTCGAGGCCGCGGCCCGCATGCTGCGCAGCCCCGAGGGCGCGCGCAGGTTCGTCGCCCAGGTCGCCTACGACTGCGGCTTTGCGGACCCGGCCTACTTCGGCCTCGTCTTCCGCAAGAAGTACGGCTGCACGCCGCGCACCTTCGCCCTGCAGCAGGGGCAGGCCGCGGCAGACGGCACGTTCCTCGTCAGCTGACCGGCGCGCCGCCGGCCCGGCCGCCCTGGCCGGTGGATGGGTGCATGGCGTGGCCGCCGTGCCCGATCCTCATATTTCTGTTCTCTTCATTCATACCTGTGAACTTTATTTGGGAATAGATTCACTTCCCAAGGAATTGCGCCGGCCGTAAATGCATTCGTAAAAAAATGCGTCTGCCTTCAACAATTCAGAGCAATTTATTCCTGAAGGGTTGAATGATGAAAGTCGATTTCCCCGCCAACGGGGCAAAAATAGAAGTTTGTGACGCCACGGTGTGCAAGGTAATTTTCAATGTTTGAGCAAAACTCCCCGCACATTGCAGTGTTGGACCCCTCTCCCCGAACGCGGTGGCACGCCAGTCGTGCCGTCAAGATGCTGGGTTATACGCCCGTCGCATTTGCGCATGTCGACGAATTGATTTCGCAGGTGGCGCCAAGCGGTAATTTCGAGGCGCTGCTGCTTTCAATTCCGTCGGCGCCCGACGACGTGCAAAAACTCGTGGGCCAGGTGCGTGAAACGCTGCGCTACCACACGCCATTGATCATGAGCGCGCGCAAGCGGCAGATCCGCGGGTTGTCGCTGTTGCATGCCGGCCCCGACGACGCCGTGCTGCCGGAGCCGTCGACCTTCGAGGAGATGTACTTCATGCTCGAATTCTTCCTGCGCCAGCGCAATCGGCCGGTGGTGCCGCGCAGCCTCGACTGGCAGGAATTCAGCCTGTTGTCGCCGTTCGACATGGTCGACGTGGCCGGCACCGAGATTCGCCTGACGCCGATCGAATTCGACCTCGCGGCCGAATTCTTCCGCCACATGAACCGGCCGCTGGACCGGGAGCACCTGGAAATGATCGGCTGGCAAAGCGGCGTGGCCGCCGGCTCGCGCACGCTGGACGCCAACGTGTCGAAGCTGCGCCGCAAGCTCGGGTTGTATGTCGACCAGCCGCACGGCCTGTCGCTGCACGCCGTGTGGGGCATGGGCTATCAATTGAGCCAGCTGGGCAAGCGCGAGGCGCCCGGCACCTGGACGTTCCCGGCGGATTTCCGGGTGGCGTCGGCCGCGCCGTCGCAGCTGTCGACCTGAGCGGCGATTCAGCGCGCGGGTGGCTGCTGCTGTTGCGGCTGCGCCAGCACCCAGCGCGCGAGCACCTGCGCATCGGCCTCCGACACCAGAGACTGGCGCGGCATGATCACGCGGCCCCAGGTGCCGACGCTGCCGTTGCGGATCTTGTCGGCCAGGCGCGCCGGCGCGGCGGCGTCGCCGCGATAGCGCTCGGCGATCTGCGCGAAGCCCGGCCCGACCTGCTTGTGCACCAGCCCATGGCAGGCCATGCAGGCGTTCTTGCGGGCCAGGTCGACAGCGGAAAGTTGCGGCTGCTGGGCTGCGGCGCCGAAGGATGCGGCGGCGAGTGCGATCGAGAGAAAGTGGGGAGCGGAAAGCCGGGGAATACAGGGCATGGAGGGGAAACCGGGGAGGGGTGAAAACTGTACCTTGCCCTGTCGCAGACCTCGGATCGCCGCCCGAATGCCCCGTCTGGAGGTCGTCTCTCATTCGCGACAAGTCGATTCAAGAGTAACTATATGTATGGTTAAATCCCTCGCAACTACCGCGAAGAGGACGAGGGATTCCCATGAAGCTGCCGCTCAGCATTGCATTGGCCACCGTGGTTCTGGCCGGATGCGCCAGCGCACCGCCGCCCGGGCCCGGCCAGGGCACCGGCATGTCGTACGTGCCGATGGTGGCCATGGAAGGCGTGGACAAGGTGCGCTACGACAGCGACGTGGCCGACTGCCGCACCGCCGCCACCCGCATCACCGCGCGCAGCGAATCGGGGGACGCCATGTGGGCCGCGCTGGGCCTGGGCCTGATCACGGTGCACGGCCAGGGCATCGTCGCCGCGGCCTCCTACACCGGCATCAGCGCCGCCGTCATCGACTGGAACACCCGCCCCAGCAGCGCGCTGATCGCCGAGCACCAGCAGATCGCCATCGTCCATTGCATGGCCAAGCGCGGCTACCGCAACCTCGACCCGAACGTGCAGGACACGTTCTACGGCAACACCTTCAACCCCGTGCTCGCCCTCAAGCCGCGCCGCACGGGCATCGACACCTACAACGTCGAGCGCCTGGCCAAGGCTGGCCGCTGCAACGTGCAGCCGCGCGCCGAGCTGACGGCCAAGGGCCCGGGCTACGAGAGCTACAGCGTGCCGTGCACCACCGGCGTGGCCTGGGCCGTGCGCTGCGAGTTCGGCAACTGCCGCGTGCTGGCGCAGACGCCGATGCGCCCCACGGCGCCCATGCGCCGCTCCTGAGCCGGCCCCTCCGGGCTCACTTCACGACCATGCCCTTGAGCGCCGGGTCGGGCGGCGGGGGCTTGAGCTTCATGTCGCGCAGCGTCTTCACGAGCAGCTGCGCGATCATCATGTTGCGGTGGCGCTTGCTGTTGGCCGGAATCACGTGCCACGGCGCGTGGTCGCTCGAGGTGGCGGCCAGCGCGTTCTGATAGGCCTTCTGGTAGTCGGCCCACTTGGTGCGCACCTCGAGGTCGCCCATGCTGAACTTCCATTGCTTGCCGGGCGTGTCGATGCGGGCCTGCAGGCGCTCGCGTTGCTCGTCCTTGTCGATGTGCAGCATGCACTTGACGACGACCGTGCCGGTCTCGGTGAGCAGCCGCTCGAAGTCGTTGATCTGCGCATAGCGGCGGCGGGCCTCGTCGGCGTCGATCCAGCCTTCGACCACGGGCACCAGCACGTCCTCGTAGTGGCTGCGGTTCCACACCATGATCTCGCCGGTGCGCGGCACGGCGGCGTGGCAGCGCCAGAGGTAGTCGTGCGCGCGTTCGTCCTCGCTCGGCGCCTTGAAGGCCGTCACCCGCACCCCCAGCGGCGAGGTGCGCGAGAACACCCAGCGCACCGTGCCGTCCTTGCCGCTGGTGTCCATGCCCTGCAGCACCAGCAGCACCTTGCGCCGGCCTTCGGCGTGCAGCACGTCCTGCAGTTCGTCGAGCTCGACGGCCAGGGTGTCGAGCTCGGCGCGCTGGGCCGACTCGTCACCCGTGAGAAAGGGCGAGTCGTCAGGGTCGATGCGCGAAAGCTTGAACTTGCTGCCGACGCGGTACTTCTTGAACTTGGACATCTGCGGGCGCTCCGTCAAAAAAGAAACGAAGCCCGCAGGGTACGCGAATCAGCGCTGCGGCCGGCCGCGTGGCGGCGGGTGGTCGTCGTCGCCGTTGCTTTCGTCGATCGACGCGCTCCAGCGGTTGTCCCACTCGGCCTGGTGGCGCACGCCGTCGATCTCGCGCCGGTCGCGCTTGGTCGGTCGGCCCTGCTCGATGGCCAGGGCCGGCTCGCTGCCCATGCGGCGCTGCTCGCGGAAGGCGGCCTGCGCCGCCAGGCTCTCGGGCGTTTCCTCGTACAGCTGCTGGGCCACGGGCGCCGGGCCGCGCTGGCCGCTGAGGCCGCGCACGGTCACGGTCCGCGTGAGCGGGCCCAGGCGCATGGCGACGGTGTCGCCGGCCTTGACCTCGCGCGAGGCCTTGGCGACCTCGCCATTCACCTGGATGCGGTTCTTGCCGATTTCGTCCGCGGCCAGCGAGCGGGTCTTGAAGAAGCGGGCGGCCCAGAGCCACTTGTCGATGCGCAGACGGTCCATGAAGGTCGGAAAAGAAAGGTCAGCCATTGTGGCGCGACAGCGGCAGCCGCACCACGGCGTCGAGCCCGGTCACGCGGTCGGTGCCGCCGGGGTTGGGTACCGTGCGGTTGTCGAGGCTGATGCGTCCACCCAGGGCCAGAACGATCTCGCGGCAGATCGCCAGGCCCAGGCCCGAGCCGCTCGCGGTGTTGCCCGCCGAGAACGGCGCGAACAGGCGCTGGCGCAGCTCGGCGGAAATGCCCGGGCCGTCGTCGCGCACGGTGAGCACGGCCTCGTCGCCCTCGGCCTGTACGCGCACCGAGAGCGGCGCGCCCGCGGGGCTGTGCTTGATGGCGTTGTGCAGCAGGTTGCGCGTGAGCTCCTGCAGCATCCACTGGTGCGCGCGCACGGTCACGGCGTCGTCGGCGGCCAGCTCGAAGTCGAGCGCCTTGTCGGCCACCAGCGGCGACAGGTCGAGCGCAATGTGGCGCACCACGTCGCCCAGGTCGAGCAGCGCCGATTCGGGCTGCTGGCGCAGCTGCTCCACCTTCGCCAGCGACAGCATCTGGTTGGCCAGCGTGGTGGCGCGCTCGACGGTCTGGCTGATTTCGACCAGCGCCTGCTCGGGCGCCACGTCGCCGCGGCGCGCCGACTGCACCTGCGCCTTCAGCACCGCCAGCGGCGTGCGCAGCTGGTGGGCGCTGTCGCGCACGAAGCGCTTCTGGTGGTCGAGCAGGCGCTGCAGCCGGCCCATGACCTCGGTGGTGGCGTCGATGAGCGGGCGCAGCTCGGCCGGGGCGCCGGGCGCGTCGATGGGCGAAAGGTCGTCTTCAGGGCGCCGCTCGATGGCTTCGCCGAGCTCGCGCACCGGCCGCGTGGCGCGTTGCACGACGACGACGGTGACCAGCGCGATCACGCCCATCAGCAGCAGCTGGCGCCAGAGCATGTCGAGCAGCAGCTTGCGCACCAGCGTCTCGCGCAGCTCCAGCGTCTCGGCCACCTGCACCACGGCCATGCCGCGGCCGCGCGCGCTGGCCACCGGCTGCAGCATCACGGCGACGCGCACCGGCTGGCCGCGGAACTCGGCATCGTAGAAATCGACCAGCGCCGCATACGCCCCGCGGTCGGGGATGCGCCCGCGCCAGAAGGGCAGTTCGGCAAAGCCCGAGACCATCTCGCCGTCGAGCGCCGACACGCGGTAGAACAGCCGGCTGCGGTTGTCGGCCTCGAAGGCCTCGAGCGCGGAGTAGGGCACGATCGCGCGCAGCCGCGCCATGTCGTCGTAGCCTTCCACGTCGAGCTGCTCGCCGATGGTCTTGGCCGAGGCCAGCAGCGTGCGGTCGTAGGCGGTGGTGGCGGCCGCCAGGCTCTGGCGGTACAGGCTCACGCTGTTGATCACGACGAACACGGCCACCGGCACCAGGATGCCCAGCAGGAGCCGCGCGCGCAGGGACGACATCGTGCGCCGCAGGGCCGCCCTCAAGTCTCGGCCCGCAAGAGATAGCCCAGGCCGCGCATCGTCATCAGCACGGTGCCGGTGCCCACCAGCTTCTTGCGCAGGCGGTACACGACCACCTCGATGGCCTCGTACTGCACCTCGGACTCGCCCGGGAACACCAGCTCGAACAGGCGCTCCTTGGTGACCGCGTGGCCGGGTTTCATCATCAGCGCCTTGAGCAGCGCGAGCTCGCGCGGCGTGAGCTCGAGCAGTTCCGAGCGGTGGTACACGGCGCCGTTGTCGGGCTCGAAGCGCAGGCTGCCGACCTCCAGCGGGTTCAGCGTGGGGTCGGGCCCCGCGCTCAGGCTGCGCCGGCGCAGCGCGCGGATGCGGGCCTCGAGCTCGTCCAGGTCGAAGGGCTTGGGCAGGTAGTCGTCCGCGCCGGCGTTCAGGCCCATGATGCGGTCGCCCACCGTGCCGCGCGCGGTCAGCAGCAGCACCGGCGTGCGCAGGCCCTCGGCGCGCGCCTGGGCCAGCACCTGCAGGCCATCGACGTGCGGCAGGCTCAGGTCGAGCGCGACCACGTCGGGCTCGACGGCGCGCCACTGCGCGATCGCCTGCGCGCCGTCGCCGCAGATGCGCACGTCGATGCGGCGGCGCCCGAGGGTGCGCTGCAGGGTGATTTGCATCGAGGGGTCGTCTTCGACGAGCAGCAGCTTCATACGGGCAGGGGTCGGTACTTCGGTGTTTTCCCCAGTCTGGTGGACAGCCAACTGACAGCGGGGCGGCGCATGATAGCGGCTCAGGTCCAAGTCAGGTTCCATCCGTTCCCAAGTTCTCAGGAGACACCAACGATGCGTCGCGATACCTTTTTGAAGTCCCTGGCCGCACTGGCCGCTGCCGGCGCCTTGCCGCTGTCGGCGCGCGCTGCCGCCAACGTCAAGATGATGATCCCGGCCAACCCGGGTGGCGGCTGGGACACCACCGGCCGCGCGCTGGGCAAGGCCCTGACCGACGCCAAGGTGGCCGACACCGTCGCCTACGACAACAAGGGCGGCGCCGCCGGTGCGCTGGGCCTGGCCCAGTTCGTCAACGGCTCCAAGGGCGACGCCAACGCGCTGATGGTCATGGGCTCGGTCATGCTGGGCGGCATCATCACCGGCAAGCCGCCGGTCAACCTGTCGCAGGCCACGCCCATCGCGCGCCTGACCACCGAATACAACGTGTTCGTGCTGCCGTCGAACTCGCCCTTCAAGACCATGAAGGACGTGGTCGAGCAGCTCAAGAAAGACCCGGGCAGCGTCAAGTGGGGCGGCGGTTCGCGCGGCTCCACCGAGCACATCGCCGCGGCCATGATCGCGCAGAAGGTCGGCGCCGATCCGTCCAAGATCAACTACGTGGCCTTCCGCGGAGGCGGTGAAGCCACCGCCGCCATCCTGGGCGGCAACGTCACCATCGGCGGCAGCGGCTACAGCGAATTCGCCGAGTACATCGCCGCCGGCAAGATGAAACCCATTGCTGTCACCTCCGCCCAGCGCCTGCCGGGCATCAATGTGCCGACCCTGAAGGAACAGGGCATCGACGTCGAGATCGGCAACTGGCGCGGCGTGTACGGCGCGCCCGGCATCTCGGCTGAGCAGCGCAAGGCCCTGACCGACATGGTGCTGGCCGCGCTCAAGAGCCCGTCGTGGGCCGAGTCGCTCAAGAAGAACGACTGGACGCCGGCCGTGCTGTCGGGCGATGCCTTCGCCAAGTTCGTCGACGACGACTTCGCCAGCCTGCGCGCGATCATGGCCAAGTCCGGCATGGTCTGAATTTGGCTCACCCCCAGGCTGCGCGCACTTCGTGTCGCTGCGCCAACCCCCTTCCGGGGGCAACACCTGCGGCCTGGCAGAGCCAGTTCCGCGGTGTTTCTGGAAGGAGGCAGTTCTTTTCCCCCACGACTGCGGGAGCAAAAAATGACAACTCCAGAATCCTCGGTCTCACGTCCCGCTGAGGCCACCTCCGGCGCGGCCCGCTGGCCGCAATACGTCGTCGGTCTCGGCGTGCTGCTGACCGGCGCCGCGCTGGCCTTCGGCGCCATCGGCATTTCTTCCGAAGCCGGCTACGGCGGCGTCGGCCCCAACTTCCTGCCCTGGATGGTCTCGGTCGTCCTGATGGTCTGCGGCGCGTGGATCACCTGGGAAGCGTTCAGCGGCGGCTTCCGCGAGCTCGACGCGCCCTCCGGTGCCGACACCGCCTACTGGCCCGGCTTCATCTGGGTGGCGGCGGGCCTGCTGCTCAATGCGGCGCTCATCACCAGCATCGGCTTCATCCTGAGCTGCGCGCTGTGCTACCTGCTGGCCGTGCAGGGCCTGCGCCGCGCCGCCGGGCAGGCCAAGGTCAACGCACCGGCCACCTGGGTCACCGACTTGGTGACCGGCCTGGCGATCTCGGCCCCGGTCTTCTGGATGTTCACCAAGTTCCTGGCCATCAGCCTGCCGGGTCTCACCAGCACCGGCTGGATCTGAGCGGAGCCACGCCATGGATATCTTCAATGCACTGATGACCGGCTTCGCGGCCGCGATCACCCCCATCAACCTGCTGTGGTGCCTCATCGGCTGTGCCCTGGGCACGGCCGTGGGCGTGCTGCCCGGCATCGGCCCCGCCGTGGCGGTGGCGATGCTGCTGCCGATCACCGGCAAGGTCGACATCACGGCCTCGATGATCTTCTTCTCGGGCATCTACTACGGCGCCATGTACGGCGGCTCGACCACCTCGATCCTGCTGAACACGCCCGGCGAAACCGCCAGCATGGTCACGGCCATGGAAGGCAACAAGATGGCCAAGAGCGGCCGCGCGGGTGCCGCGCTCGCCACCGCGGCCATCGGCTCCTTCGTGGCCGGCACCATCGCCACCGTGGTCGTCACGCTGTTCGCGCCCTTCGTGGCCGACTACGCCGTGCGCCTGGCGGCACCCGAGTATTTCCTGCTGATGCTGCTGGCCTTCACCACGGTGAGCGCGGTGCTCGGCAAGAGCACGCTGCGCGGCATGACGGCGCTGTTCGTCGGCCTGGCCATCGGCTGCGTGGGCCTGGACCAGATCACCGGCCAGGGCCGCTACACCGGCAACATGCCCGAACTGCTCGACGGCATCGAGATCGTGCTGGTGGCGGTGGGCCTCTTTGCGGTGGCCGAGGTGCTGTACGCCGTGCTGTACGAAGGCCGTGTGGTCGAGGGCCAGAACAAGCTGACCCGCGTGCACATGACCGGCCGCGACTGGAAGCGTTCAATTCCCGCCTGGCTGCGCGGCGCGGCCATCGGCACGCCCTTCGGCTGCATTCCGGCCGGCGGCACCGAGATCCCGACCTTCCTGAGCTACGCGACCGAGAAGAAGCTCGCGAAAGACCCGCAGAACAAGGCCGAGTTCGGCACCACCGGCGCCATCGAAGGCGTGGCCGGCCCCGAGGCCGCCAACAACGCCACCGTGACCGCCGCGCTGATCCCGCTGCTCACGCTGGGCATTCCCACGTCGAACACCACGGCCATCATGCTGGGCGCGTTCCAGAACTACGGCATCCAGCCGGGCCCGCAGCTCTTCACCACCTCGGCCGCGCTGGTCTGGGCGCTGATCGCCTCGCTGTACATCGGCAACCTGATGCTGCTGGTGCTCAACCTGCCGATGGTCGGCCTGTGGGTCAAGCTGCTCAAGATCCCGAAGCCGCAGCTGTACGCCGGCATCCTGATCTTCGCGACCGTGGGTGCCTACGGCATGCGCCAGAACACCTTCGACCTGTTCCTGCTGTTCGGCATCGGCCTCCTGGGCGTGGTGATGCGGCGCTTCGACTTCCCGACCGCCCCCGTGGTGGTCGGCATGATCCTCGGCCCGCTCGCCGAAGCCAACCTGCGCAACGCCATCGCCATGGGGCAGGGCAGCCCGATCGTGTTCTTCCAGCGCCCCGAGTCGATCGTGGTGATCATCGCCATCGTCGCCGTGCTGGTGCTGCCGCGCCTGACCAAGCGCATGAGCGAACGCAAGCTGAAGCGGCTGGCGCAGCTGGACGCCTGACGCGACCGGCTTTCTTTTTCGGTTCACATGCCGCGGGCGATTGGCGCCCGCGGCATTTTTTTTGAATGCGCCTGCGGCGCCAAGGGGCTTGACCGCGCAGTCATCACCGCGTCGCCGCATGTCCCCAGAATGGCGGCTTCGTTCGGGGTACCGCTTGCATCGCCCGCATTCCATGCCCGGTACGGCAGGGGTGTGACGAGGTATTCCCATGAAGAGTCCACAGACTCTGGCCTGGCTGCTGCTTGCGGCCAGCGTGGCGGCGGAAGTTGCCGGCACCATCGCCCTTCGCCATGCCGAAGGTTTCACCCGGCTGTTGCCATCGCTGCTCACCGCCGCCTGCTATGCCGGCGCGATCTGGCTCATGTCGCTCGCGGTGCGCGAACTGGATGTGGGGCTGGGCTACGCGGTCTGGGCCGGTGCCGGCACCGCGCTGATCGCGGTCGCCGGCATGGTCTGGTTCGGTGAGGCGGTCACGCTGACCCGCGTGGTCGGCCTGCTGGCCATCGTGGCGGGCGTGGTGGTGCTGAACATCGAGGCGCGGTAGCGGAGGGCACCGCTGCGCGCGCCCAGAGGTTTCAGCGCTGCGGTGCCTCGACCAGGTCGTCGTCGATGTGCGGATCGGCCGGCTGCCCGCGCACCTTGCGCACGGTGCGGCGGATCCAGTGCTCGATGTCGTCCACGTAGGTGAACACCGCCGGCACCACCAGCAAACTCAGCACCGTGGAGGTGATCAGCCCGCCGATCACCGCCATCGCCATCGGCGAGCGGAAGCTCGAGTCGGCGGTGCCGAAGCCCACGGCAATGGGCAGCATGCCGGCGCCCATGGCGAGCGTGGTCATGATGATGGGCCGCGCGCGCTTGTGGCAGGCGTCGCGCAGCGCGTCCCAGCGGCTCATGCCGTGGTCGCGGCGCGCCACGATGGCGTACTCCACCAGAAGAATGGAGTTCTTCGTGGCGATGCCCATGAGCATGATCAGGCCGATCAGCGAGGGCATCGACAGCGCCTTCTGCCCGATCAACAGGCCCACAAAGGCACCGCCCAGCGCGAGCGGCAGCGCGCACAGGATGGTCACCGGGTGCAGGAAGTCCTTGAACAGCAGCACCAGCACGATGTAGATGCACAGCACGCCCGTGAGCATTGCCAGGCCGAAGCTGGCGAACAGCTCGGTCATCACTTCGGCGTCGCCCACCTCGGCGATGCGCACGCCCGGCGGCAGCTTCTGGATCGAGGGCAGGGCCTCGACGGCGGTCTTGGCATCGCCCAGGCCCACGCCCGACAGCTCGATCTCGAAGTTGACGTTGCGCGAACGGTCGTAGCGGTCGATGACGGCCGGGCCGCCTTCCATCGTGAGCGAGGCCACCTGGCTCAGCATGACGGGGCCGCGCGCGCCCGGCACCGACAGGCGCCCGATGAGGTCGAGGTCCTGCCGTGCCGAGTCTTCGAGCTTCACCACGATCGGCACCTGCCGCTGCGCGAGGTTGAGCTTGGCCAGCGCCTGGTCGTAGTCGCCCAGTGTGGCCACGCGCAGCGTCTCGGCGATGGCCGAGCTGGTCACGCCCAGGTCGGCGGCGCGCGCGAAGTCGGGGCGCACGGCGATCTCGGGGCGGATCAGGCTCGCGGTCGAGGTGATGTTGCCCAGGCCGGGAATGGTGCGCAGGTCTTTCTCGACCGCGCCGGCGGCGGCCGACAGCGCCACCGGGTCTTCGCCCGTGAGCACCAGGATGTACTTCTCGCCCGAGCCGCCCAGGCCCACGGTGCTGCGCACGCCGGGCAGGGTTTCGAGCGCGGTGCGGATCTCTTTCTCGATCAGCTGCTTGCGCGGCCGGTCGCCGCGCGGGTCGAGCTGGATCGTCAGCGTGGCCTTGCGCGTCTCGGGCGTGCCGAAGTTCGCGAACGGGTCACCGCCCGCGCTGCCGCCCGCCACCGTGGTGTAGACGCTCTTCACGTGGTTGATCTGCATCACGCGGCGGCGCGTTTCCTCGGCCGCGGCCGTGGTCTGCGCCAGCGTGGAGCCCGGCGGCAGTGACAGGTAGACCTGCGTCTGCGAGTTGTCGTCGGCCGGGATGAAGCCGGTCTTGAGCAGCGGAATCATCGCCAGCGAGCCAAAGAAGAAGAGGGTGGCCATCACCATCGTCTTGAAGCGGTTGTGGGTGCTCCACTCCACGGCGCGCATGTACCAGCGCAGCCAGCCGGGCTCCTTTTCCTGCGTGAGGATGGGCTTCATGATGTAGGCCGCCATCATCGGCGTGAGCACCCGCGCCACCACCAGCGAGGCGAACACCGCAAGCGACGCGGTCCAGCCGAACTGCTTGAAGAACTTGCCGGCCACGCCGCTCATGAAGGCCGTGGGCAGGAACACCGCGATCAGCGTGAAGGTGGTGGCGATCACGGCCAGACCGATTTCGTCCGCCGCCTCCATGGCCGCCTGGTAGGGCGACTTGCCCATGCGCAGGTGGCGCACGATGTTCTCGACCTCCACGATGGCGTCGTCCACCAATATGCCGACCACCAGCGAGAGCGCGAGCAGCGAGATCACGTTGACCGAGAAGCCCAGCAGGTACATGCCGACGAAGGCCGGAATCACCGACATCGGCAGCGCCACGGCAGAGACAAAGGTGGCGCGCCAGTCGCGCAAGAAGAGCCACACCACGATCACCGCGAGGATGGCGCCCTCGTACAGCAGGTGCAGCGAGCCGTCGTACTCTTCTTCCACCGGGTCGACGAAGTTGAAGGCTTCGGTCAGTTCGATGTCGGGGCGCTGCACGCGCAGGTCGGCCAGCGCCTTTTGAATGGCGCGGCCCACTTCCACTTCGCTGGCACCGCGGCTGCGGGCCACTTCGAAGCCCACCACCGGCTTGCCATTGAGCAGCGCGGCGGCGCGCGGCTCGGCGATGGTGTCGCTGATGCGCGCCACCTGGTCCAGGCGGATGCGGCGGCCGTCGCTCAGCGCGATCTGCATGTCGGCGAGCTGGTCGGCCGACTGCACGGTGGCCATGGTGCGCACCGGCTGTTCGCTGCCGCCCAGGTCGATGCGCCCGCCCGCGCTTTCGGTCTGCACCTGGCGCAGCTGGCGCGAGATGTCGGCCGCCGAGGCGCCCAGCGCCTGCAGCTTGGCCGGGTCGAGGTCGATGTGCACCTGGCGCGTGACGCCGCCCACGCGGTTCACCGCGCCCACGCCGGGCAGCGCGAGCAGCTTCTTGGTGATGTCGTTGTCGACGAACCAGCTCAGCGCCTCGTTGTCCATGCGCGACGAGGCGATGGTGAAGGCCAGCACCGGCTGGGCCGCGAAGTCGAGCTTGGTGACGACCGGGTCGCGCACGTCGGCGGGCAGGTCGGCGCGCACCTTCTGCACGGCCGAGCGCACGTCGTCCACGGCCTCCTGCACGGGCTTCTCGAGGCGGAACTCGACGATCAGCGTGGCGGCGCCGTCCTGCACCTTGGTCGTGATGTGCTTCAGGCCCTGGATGGTGGCGATGGAGTTCTCGAGCTTGCGCGCGACATCGGTCTCCAGCTGCGAGGGCGCGGCGCCCGGCAGCGAGGCCGAGACGGTGACGGTCGGCAGGTCGATGTCCGGGAAGTTCTGCACCTTCATGGCGTTGAACGACAGCAGCCCCCCGAAGGTGAGCAGCACGAACAGCATCACCGCCGGAATGGGGTTGCGTATGGACCAGGCGGAAACGTTCATGGCGTGTTCCTTGTGTTGGCTTACTTGGGCGAAGGGGCGGATGCCCCCGCCTTCGCCGGGGTGGCGGACGCAGGCGTCGCAGCGGGCGTGGCGTCCACCACGCGCACCAGGTCGCCGTCGTTGAGGAAGCCCGCGCCCTGCACCACGATCTGCACGCCTTCGGGCAGGGCGCTGGTGATCTCCACGCGGTCCTTCAGGCGGCGGCCGGTCTGCACCTTCAGCTGCGCCACGCGGCCGTCGGGCAGCAGCGTGAAGACGTTGTTGAAGCCGTCGCGCGGCACGATCGCGCTTTGCGGCACGGTCGGCGCCGAGCTGCGGCCGAGTTCGAAGTCGCCGCGCGCGAACATGCCGGCCTTCACGCCGGTGTTCTGCTGCACGTTCGGCAGGTCGACGTAGACCAGCGCCGCGCGCGTCTGCGGATCGACCGTGGGCGCGATGCTGCGCACCGTGCCCTTCACCTGCGCGCCGCTGGCGCTGACCACGAAGGCCGGCGTGCCCACGGCGACGCGGCCCAGCTCGGCCGAGGTGACTTCGGCGCGCCATTCGAGCCGGCCCTGGCGGATCAGCCGGAACAGCTCGGTGCCGGCACCCACCACGCTGCCCACCGTGGCGGTGCGCGCGGAGATCACGCCGTCGTCGGGTGCCAGCACCTGCGTGTTGCGCCCGCGCACCTGCTGCGCGGCCAGCACGGCCTCGGCCGCCTCGGCGCGCGCCTTGGCGGTCTGCTCGGTGGTCTGGTACTGGTTGATCTGCTGCTGGCTCAGCGCGCCCGTGGCCTGCAGCGTACGGGCGCGCGCGGCGTTGCCGGCGGCGTCGGCGGCCGAGGCGCGGGCCTCGGCCAGCGAGGCCCGTGCCTGCGCGATGTCGGCCTGCACCGTCTCGGGCGAGAACACCGCGAGCACCTGGCCCTTCTTCACGGTGTCGCCCACGTTGACGCGCACCTCGGCCAGCTTCAGGCCGTTCGATTCGGAGCCGATCACGGCCTCCTGCCAGGCCGCCACGTTGCCGTTGGCGGCCAGCGTGACGGTCAGCTCGGTGGCCTCGGGCTTGGCGACCGAGACGGTCAGCGCCGGGCGCTGCGCGGGGCCTTTGGCCGCAGGCGCCGCCTTGTCGTCGGCCGGCTTGCGGGTGAGCCACAGGCCGGCGCCAACGACGACGATCAGCGCCAGCAGCGCGAGGACAAGGGTGGAACGCTTCATTGTTTTCATGGCGACGTCGCGACCTTGGCGGCCGGGGTGGTGGTCATTGGGGACGATGCTTCGGCGGGGCGGCTCCAGCCGCCGCCCATCGAGCGGTACAGGGAGACCCAGGCTTCGGTGCTCTCGCGCTGCAGCGAGACGCGCGCGGTCTGCGCGGCGAACAGCGTGCGCCGCGAATCCTCGAGCTCGAACAGGCTGGCCAGGCCGCTGCTGTAGCGGGCCTGGGTGGCGTCGAACGAGGCCTGGTAGTTCTTCACCGCGCTGTCGGCGTCGGTGCTGCGCGCGGTGGTGGCGTCGAGGTTCACCAGGGCTTCCTCGACCTCGCGCACCGCCTGGCGCACGTTGGCGCGGTAGAGCGACACGGCCTCGGTGTAGCGCGCCTTGGCGGCCTCGGAGTTGGCCGCGCGCGCGCCGCCGTCGAGCAGCGGCACGGTGAGCGACAGCGGCCCGACCGTCCAGGTGTCGAGCGATTCGCGAAAGCCGCTGGTGCGGATCTGCATGCGGCCGATCGAGCCCGAGAGCGTGAGCTTGGGGTAGCGCTCGGCCTCGGCCGAGCCCACCTCGGCGCTGGCCGCGGCCACGCCGAGTTCGGCCGCGTACACATCGGGCCGTTGCGAGAGCGCCTGCGCCGGCACGCTGGCGATGGCACCGACCACGGGCAGCGCGCGCTGCGTGGGCGAGGCCGCGAGCTTCTGCGCGAGCGTGGGTTCGTCGAGCCCGCTGAGTGCGACCAGTGCCTTGCGCTGCACCGCGCACAGGGCGCGCTGTTGCGTGAGGCGGCCCGAGGCGTCGGAGGCACTGGCACGCGCGAGTGCCGCATCGGCCGGCGCGGTGAAGCCGGCGCGCGCCGACAGGTCGGTGAGTCGCGCCGTTTCGCCGCGCGATTTGGCGTCCGATTCGGACACGTTCAGCTGCTGCTGGCAGGCGCGCTCGGCGAAATAGGCGTTGGCCGTTTCGGCCGCCACGGCCACGCGGGCGTCGTGCCACTTGGCGGTGGCGCTGTCCAGCTTCTGCTGGGCCGCGTCGCGGTCGGCGCGCAGGCGGCCGAACAGGTCGATCTCCCACTTCGATTGCAGGCCGGCCTGCAGCGTGGTGACCGGCGCGGTAGCGGCGCTGCTGCTGCTGCTCGAAGACCCCACCGATCCGAACGACGAGCCCGAAACACCCCGGCTCGCCGACGCCGTGCCGTCCAGACTGGGCAGCAGCGCCGCGCCGGCCTGCACGCGCGTGGAGCGCGCCTCGGCCACGCGCGCCGCGGCGCTCGCGAGGTTGGGGCTGGCGGTTTCGGCGGCGGCGATCAGCTCGACCAGCAGCGGGTCGTCCAGCTGGCGCCACCACTCGGCCAGCGCGGCCAGCGAGCCGCCGTGGGGCAGGGGCGCGTGCCACTGCGCGGGGAATGGCGCCTGCACCGACGCGGGCGGGCGCGTCAGGCCACAGCCGGCAAGGCCGAGGCCCAGCGGCAGGCTCAGAACAAGGGCAATCCGTCGGAGTCGTCTCATGGCTTCTTTCTCTGCTCGGCGGCCACCTGGCGGCGGCGTGCGGTTTCGGCCTGGACCAGCGCCATCGCGTAGCCCGTGAGCCGGTCGGCCCAGGTGTCGATGGCGCGCGGCGTGCGCAGCAGCGACGGGCGCAGGGCCTCGATGAAATCCTGGCTCACGTACAGCTGCATCGACAGCCCGGTGATCGCGAAGGTCAGGCGGTGGATGTCGTCGTCGGCGCGCTCCACCTGCAGGTGGCGGCACAGCAGCTCGACGATGGCGCGGTGCGGGCCCTTGATGTCGCGCTCCAGTTCCTTGGCCCACTGGCTGGTGGGCTCCAGCATCTCGCGCATGTGCAGCTGGATGCACTGGCGCACGATCTCGCCCTGCTTGAGCGGATCGATCATGGCCGCCATGCAGATGCGCAGCGTGGCTTCGAGCGACTGGCCGGGCACGTTGCAGGCGGCCACCAGGTCGTTCGAATCGCTGCCCATCGGCTCGTTGAAGGTGGCGGAGTACAGCCCCTCCTTGTCGCCGAAGTAGTAACTGATGGCCGAGACGTTCACCCCGGCCTCGCGCGCGATCTCGCGGATCGAGGTCTTGGCGAAACCGTTCTGGGCGAACAGCCGCAGCGCGGTGTGCAGCAGGCGGTGGCGCGCCTCGGCGCCGTCGCTGCGCGGGGCGCGGCGCGGCGAGGGCACGGGCGTTGGCGTGAGGGGGTCCCTGGCGTTCATCGGCGCGATTAGAGCATGATTGAAATCAAACGATTGATTTACTTAAGGCTTGCTGAAGGCTTTTGTTTTTGGTTGCATGTGGGCCTGCGCGCGGCAGGGGCGGGGGCCGCACACAGTACGATCCGCGCATGTCCGTCGCTCCCTCCGCCGCCGCACCGCCGCCCGCCTTGCCCCTGGACGCCGAAGGCATCCTCGCGCTCGCCGCGCGTTCGATGTTTCATCTGTTTTCGAGCATCAGCCAGGGCATGTTCCTGGTCGACCGCAGCGGGCGCATCGTCTGGGTGAACGAGGGCTACCGCCGCTTCCTGCCGGCGCTGGGTTTCTCGTCCATCGACGAGTTCATGGGCCACATGGTCGAGGACGTGATTCCCAACACCATGATGCGCCGCGTGCTCGAAACCGGCGAGCCGATCCTCATCGACCTGCTGACCAACAAGGCCGGCACCTTCGTGGTCAGTCGCATCCCGCTGCGCGAGGAGCGCGAAGACGGGGAGGGCCTGGGCAAGGTCATCGGCGCCATCGGCATCGTGCTGTTCGACCAGCCCGAGACCACGCTGCAGCCGCTCATCAGCAAGTTCGCGCTGCTGCAGCGCGACCTCGACGACGCGCGCCGCGAGCTGGCCAGCCAGCGCAACAACCCGCTGTACCAGCACGCGCCCGACGGCCAGCGCCGTTCCAAGTACACCTTTGCGAGCTTCATCGGCAGCAGCCCGGCGGCGGTGGAGGTGAAGCGCCACGCGCGCCGCGCCGCGCAGTCCACCAGCCCGGTGCTGCTGCTGGGCGAGACCGGCACCGGCAAGGAGCTGCTGGCGCATGCGATCCATGCGTCGTCCACGCGCGCCAAGGGCCAGTTCGTCAGCGTCAACATCGCGGCCGTGCCCGACACGCTGCTCGAGGCCGAGTTCTTCGGCTTCGCCCCCGGCGCCTTCACCGGCGCCGACAAGCGTGGGCGCGAAGGCAAGTTCAAGCTGGCCGACGGCGGCAGCCTGTTCCTCGACGAAATCGGCGACATGCCGCTGGGCCTGCAGGCCAAGCTGCTGCGCGCGCTGCAAGAGGGCGAGATCGAGCCGCTGGGTTCCAACAAGCTGATTCCCTTCGACGCCCGCGTGATCGCCGCCACCTCGCGCGACCTGCCCGAGCTGGTGCGCCGCGGCCTGTTCCGCGAAGACCTGTATTACCGCCTGAACGTGCTGCCGCTGCGCGTGCCGCCGCTGCGCGAGCGGCGCAGCGACATCCCCGCGCTGGTCGAGGCGCTGGGCGAGGACATGGCGCTGCGCAGCGGCGAGGCCCCGCCCGAGCTCACGCCCGACGCGCTCGCGCTCCTGGCCGGCCAGCACTGGCGCGGCAACATCCGCGAGCTGCGCAACGTGCTGGAGCAGGTGACGATGCGCAGCGACTCGCAGCGCATCGACGCGGCGCAGCTCGAACGCATCCTGCGCGAGGCCGGGCTGGAGCAGATCGAGGCACCCGACACCTCGCACAGCCTGCGCGACGTCGACCAGGAGGCGGCGCTGCTGCGCCCGCTGTCACAGCAGGTGGCCGAGCTGGAGCGCAAGGCGATCGCCGCCGCGCTCGAAAGCACCGGCGGCAACAAGCTCGCGACCTCGCGGCTGCTGGGCATTTCGCGCGCCACGCTGTACGAGCGCATGACCGGGATGGGCTTGTCATGAGCTTGAAGGCACTGCGTTCCACCTTCGGCCCGAACTGCCATTGGTGCGGGCTGCCGATGGACTTCGACGAGCCGCACGGGCGCCCCGAGTCGGCCACCATCGAACACCTGCTCGACGCCACGCTGGGCGGCGTGCGCCAGCAGAAGCACCGACGCCTCGCGCACGCGGTGTGCAACCACACGCGCAACGAGCTGCGGATGCGGGCCGAGCGCGAGTTCGAAAGCTGGCTCGCGGCGCGCCGCGACTCTGCAGGGAAACCCTGACTGATCAGCAGACAGTTGTCTGAAATAAAGACAACGCGAATGCACTGAAATCAGGCGAAACCGGTTGCGCCCGAATGAGGAAGCCTTTGTTATCAATGGTTTAGGCGGGTGGCACGAACTGTGCAATATTCAGTCACCTTTATCAGGAGACAAGACATGCACCGTCGCCACCTCATCGCCCTGGCCGCCCTGGGCGCCACCGTTGCCACCATGCCCGCCTGGGCCCAATCGAACGAAATCCGCATCGCCCACGTCTACAGCAAGACCGGCGCGCTGGAGGCCTACGGCAAGCAGACGCAGACCGGCCTGATGATGGGCCTGAACTACGCCACCGGCGGCACGATGATGGTCAACGGCAAGAAGCTGGTGGTCATCGAGAAGGACGACCAGGGCAAGCCCGACCTGGGCAAGTCGCTGCTGGCCGCCGCGTACTCCGACGACAAGGCCGCGCTCGCGGTCGGCCCGACCGCTTCGGGCGTGGCGCTGGCCATGCTGCCGGTGGCCGAGGAGTACAAGAAGATCCTGATCGTCGAGCCCGCCGTGGCCGACTCGATCACCGGCGACAAGTGGAACAAGTACATCTTCCGCACCGGCCGCAACTCGAGCCAGGACGCCATCTCCAACGCCGTGGCCATCGACAAGGCCGGCGTCACCGTCGCCACGCTGGCGCAGGACAACGCCTTCGGCCGCGACGGCGTGAAGGCCTTCGGCGCCGCGCTGAAGAAAGCCAAGCTCGCGCACGAGGAATACCTGCCGCCCGCCACCACCGACTTCACGGCCGGTGCGCAGCGCCTGATCGACAAGCTCAAGGACCAGCCGGGCCGCAAGATCATCTGGATCGTCTGGGCCGGCGCGGGCAACCCCTTCAAGATCGTCGACCTCGACCTGAAGCGCTACGGCATCGAGATCGCCACCGGCGGCAACATCCTGCCGGCCATGGCGGCCTACAAGTCGCTGCCGGGCATGGAAGGCGCGGCCTACTACTACTTCGGCATCCCGAAGAACCCGGTGAACGAGGCCATGGTTGCGGCCCACTACAAGGAATTCAAGACGCCGCCGGACTTCTTCACGGCCGGCGGTTTCTCGGCCGCGATGGCGGTGGTGACGGCGCTGAAGAAGACCAACGGCGACACCGGTACCAACAAGCTCATCAGCACCATGGAAGGCATGAGCTTCGACACGCCCAAGGGCAAGATGACCTTCCGCAAGGAAGACCACCAGGCGATGCAATCGATGTACCACTTCAAGATCAAGGCCGACCCCGCCTTCGCGTGGGGCGTGCCCGAGCTGGTGCACGAGATCAAGCCGGAAGAGATGGACATCCCGATCAAAAACAAGCGCTGAACACGGCGCTGATCGCCCCCTGAACCCGCGGCGCGCATGCAGGCGCCGCCCCCTTTTCGCCCCGGATGGCCGCCGGGCGAAGCGCCAGCCTGCGTCCGCGCCAGCTGTCGTGTGCCACGGTCAATTCGTCAGTCTGCAAGCAAGCGTTCGATCAAACACAACAGAAGGAGACAGCGATGCCAGCGATGCGATGGAACAACTGGAAGGGGTTTGCCGCAGCAGCGGTGATCACGGCGGCGGCGCAGGCCGCCACGGCGGCCGTGCCGCTGCCGGCACTGGGCGCCAACCCGGCGGAGGTGAGCGTGTCCGGCCTGTCGGCCGGCGGCTTCATGGCGGTGCAGCTGCACGTGGCCTACTCGGCCACCTTCAAGCGCGGCGCGGGCGTGGTTGCCGGCGGTCCGTACTACTGCGCCGAAGGCTCGGTGGTCAATGCCACCGGGCGCTGCATGACGCACAGCACCAGCATCCCGGTCTCCACGCTCGTGAGCACCACCAACAGCTGGGCCGCCAGCGGTGCGATCGACCCGGTGTCGAACCTCAGCAATTCCAAGGTCTACCTGTTCTCGGGCACCTCCGACAACACCGTCAAGCAGCCGGTGATGGACGACCTGAAGACGTACTACCAGAGCTTCGTGCCGGCCGCCAACACGGTCTACAAGAACAACCTCGGCGCGGGCCACGCGATGGTCACCGACGACTACGGCGGCGCCTGCAGCACCACGGCCGCGCCGTACATCAACAATTGCGGCTTCGACCTTGCGGGCGAGATCCTCACGCAGCTGTACGGTCCGCTGAACCCGCGCAACAACGGCGCGCTGGGCGGCACCTTCACCGAGTTCAACCAGTCGGAGTTCGTCACCGGCCACGGCGTGGCCGCCACCGGCTGGCTCTACGTGCCGCAGGCCTGCACCACCACGTCGTGCCGCGTGCACCTGGTGCTGCACGGCTGCAAGCAGAACTACACCGACGTGAGCGACCAGTACGTGAAGAAGACCGGCTACAACCGCTGGGCCGACACCAACAACATCATCCTGATCTACCCGCAGACCAGCACCGCGGCCACCAACAGCTGCTGGGACTGGTGGGGCTATGACAGCGCCAACTACGCCAAGAAGTCGGGCCCGCAGATGGCCGCCATGAAGGCCATGATCGACCGCGTCACCGGTTCGGCCGGCGGCGGCGGGCTGCCGGCACCCACGGGCGTGGGCACCTCGGGCGCGACCAGCAGCAGCATGGTCATCGGCTGGGCCGGCGTCTCGGGCGCTTCGGGCTACAACGTGTACCGCGGCGGCAGCAAGGTCAACGCCTCGCCGGTGGCCGGCACCAGCTACACCGACACCGGCCTGGCCGCGTCGACCACCTACAGCTGGACCGTGGCCGCGCTGAACGCGAGCAACGTCGAAGGCGCGATGTCGGCGGCCGCCACGGGCGCGACCACGGCGGGCCCGGGCGGCGGGGGCACGTGCTACACCGCGAGCAACTACGCGCACACCATGGCCGGGCGCGCCTATGCGCTGTGGGGCCTGACCTATGCCAACGGCTCGGGCCAGTCGATGGGCCTGTGGAACATCTACGCCATGACCACGCTGAAGCAGACGGGCACCAACTACTACGTGATCGGCACCTGTTGAGGCCGTTCACCCTGCACTGATTTTTTCGATTCGCAAGGACCTTTCCACAATGCTTGAGACCCGGGATCTGACCATCCGCTTCGGAGGGCACGTGGCCGTCAACAGCGTGAGCTGCGCATTCGCGCCAGGCACGCTGACGGCCATCGTCGGCCCCAACGGCGCGGGCAAGACCACTTACTTCAACCTGATCTCCGGGCAGCTCAAGGCCTCGGCCGGCACGGTGTCGCTCGACGGGCAACCGTTGTCGCACCTGTCGCCGTCGGCGCGCACGCACGCCGGGCTGGGGCGCGCGTTCCAGCTCACCAACCTGTTCCCGAACCTCACGGTGCTGGAGAACGTGCGGCTCGCGGTGCAGGCCACGCGCGCCGGCGCGCACCGCCACGGGCTCAACCTGTGGAGCATCTGGAGCGACCACAAGGCACTGACCGAACGCGCCGAGCAGATCCTGGCCGACGTGGCGCTGGAGCCGCGCGCCCACGCCACCGTGGCCAGCCTGCCGCACGGCGACCAGCGCAAGCTCGAGGTGGCGCTGCTGATGGCGCTCGAACCCAAGGTCTTCATGTTCGACGAGCCCACGGCCGGCATGCACGCGGCCGAGGCGCCCGTCATCCTCGACCTGATCCGCAAGCTCAAGCAGGACAAGACCAAGACCATCCTGCTGGTCGAACACAAGATGGACGTGGTGCGCGAACTCGCGGACCGCATCATCGTGCTGCACAACGGCACGCTCGTGGCAGACGGCGAGCCGGCCGAGGTGATCGCCTCGCCGGTGGTGCAGGAGGCCTACCTGGGCATCGCGAAGGAGGCCGCATGAGCACCGACAACCTGCTGACCCTGGAAGGCGTGCAGACGCACATCGGGGCGTACCACATCCTGCACGGCGTCGACCTGGCCGTGCCCAAGGGCCAGCTCACCATGCTGCTGGGCCGCAACGGCGCAGGCAAGACCACCACGCTGCGCACCATCATGGGCCTGTGGCATGCGTCGCAGGGCAGGGTGCAGTTCGCCGGCAAGGACATCACGGCGCTGCACACGCCGCAGATCGCCGAGCTCGGCGTGGCCTACGTGCCCGAGAACATGGGCATCTTCTCCGACCTCACGGTGAAGGAGAACATGGTGCTGGCCGCGCGCAGCGCCAAGAACGCCGACGCCATCGACGACACGCGGCTGAAGTGGATCTTCAAGCTCTTTCCCGCGGTCGAGAAGTTCTGGAACCACCCGGCCGGCAAGCTGTCGGGCGGACAGAAGCAGATGCTGGCCGTGTCGCGCGCGATCGTCGAGCCGCGCCAGCTGCTCATCATCGACGAGCCCAGCAAGGGCCTGGCGCCCGTGATGATCAACAACATGATCGAGGCCTTCGGCGAGCTCAAACGCAGCGGCGTGACGATCCTCTTGGTCGAACAGAACATCCACTTCGCCCAGCGCCTGGGCGACACCGTCGCGGTGATGGACAACGGCCGCGTGGTGCACAGCGGCTCGATGGCCGCGTTCTCCGCCGATGCGCAACTGCAGCAATCGCTGCTCGGACTCGCCCTATGAAACTCGACTTCGACTGGAAGCCTCTGCTTCTTGCCCCCATCCTCGCGCTCGTCGCGCTGCCGCTCACCGGCTCGGTCTCGACCTGGCTCACGCTCACGGTGGCGGGGCTGGCGATGGGCATGATCATCTTCATCATTGCCTCGGGCCTCACGCTGGTGTTCGGCCTGATGGATGTGCTCAACTTCGGCCACGGTGTGTTCATTGCGCTGGGTGCCTTCGTGGCCAGCAGCGTGCTCGGCCTCATGGGCGACTGGACCGGCTCGGGCGAGCTGTGGCGCAACCTCGTGGCGGTGTTCCCGGCCATGCTGGCCGCGATGGCGGTGGCCGGCGCCATCGGACTGGCCTTCGAGCGCTTCATCGTGCGGCCGGTGTACGGCCAGCACCTGAAGCAGATCCTCATCACGATGGGCGGCATGATCATCGGCGAGGAGCTCATCAAGGTGATCTGGGGCCCGGCGCAGATTCCGCTGCCGCTGCCCGAGGCGCTGCGCGGCTCGCTGTTGGTGGGCGACGCGGCCATCAGCAAGTACCGCCTGCTCGCGGTGGCCGTGGGCGTGGTGGTGTTCGGCGTGCTCGCCTGGACGCTGGGCCGCACCAAGATCGGCCTCTTGATCCGCGCCGGCGTGCAGGACCGCGAGATGGTCGAGTCGCTGGGCTACCGCATCGGGCGCCTGTTTGTGGGCGTGTTCGTGGTGGGCAGCGCGCTGGCCGGCCTCGGCGGCGTGATGTGGGGCCTGTTCCAGCAGAACCTGGTGCCGCAAATGGGCGCGCAGGTCAACGTGCTGATCTTCATCGTGATCATCATCGGCGGGCTGGGCTCGACCGGCGGGGCGCTGCTCGGCGCGCTGCTGGTGGGGCTCATGACGAACTACATCGGCTTTTTGCTGCCCACGCTCACGCAGTTCGCGAGCATCTTCCTCATGGTGGCCGTGCTGCTGTGGCGCCCGCAGGGCGTGTACCCCGTGGCGAACCGTTGAGGAGAAAGCCGTCATGTTCCTGAAACGACTTCTCTCCAACGACATGCCGCGCAGTCGCCTGCTGGCGCTGCTGCTGCTGGCCCTGTTCCTGGCGCTGGCCTTTGCGCCGTTCCTGTTCCCGGGCGTGAAGGCGCTCAGCGTCGCGGCCAAGATCCTGGTGTTCGTGGTGCTGGTCGCGAGCTTCGACCTGCTGCTGGGCTACACCGGCATCGTGAGCTTCGCGCACACGATGTTCTTCGGCATCGGCGCCTACGGCATCGCCATCTCGGCCTCGCGGCTGGGGCCCAACTGGGGCGCGGTGCTGGTGGGGCTGGGCGCGTCGCTCGCCATCTCGCTGGTGCTTTCGCTGGCCATCGGTTTGTTCTCGCTGCGTGTGCGCGCGATCTTCTTCGCGATGATCACGCTGGCCGTGGCCTCGGCGTTCCAGACGCTGGCCTCGCAGCTGTCGGACTTCACCGGCGGCGAGGACGGCCTGACCTTCAAGCTGCCCGAGCTGATTTCGCCGAGCTTCGAGTTCGCCGAAGAGCCGTTCCTCGGTGTCTCGCTCGACGGGCGCCTGCTGTGCTACTACCTGCTCTTCGTGGCGGCGGTGGTGCTGGTGCTGGCGATGCTGCGCATCGTGAACTCGCCCTTCGGCCGCGTGCTGCAGGCCATCCGCGAGAACGAGTTCCGCGCCGAGGCGATCGGCTACCGCGTGGTGGTGTACCGCACCACGGTCGCCGTGCTGTCGGCGCTGTTCGCCACGCTGGCCGGCGCGATGCTGGCCATCTGGCTGCGCTACAACGGGCCCGACACCTCGCTGAGCTTCGAGATCATGATCGACGTGCTGCTCATCGTGGTGATCGGCGGCATGGGCACGATCTATGGCGCAGCCATCGGCGCGGTGCTGTTCGTGGTGGCGCAGAGCTACCTGCAGGACCTGCTGCGCCTGGGCAACGAGGCCGCCAGCGGCCTGCCGTGGCTGGCGGCGCTGCTGTCGCCCGACCGCTGGCTGCTGTGGCTGGGCGTGCTGTTCGTGTTGTCGGTGTATTACTTCCCCACGGGCATCGTCGGCAAGCTGAGGGCGAGGGCGGCGAAATGAGCGACGGCAACAACAACAGCACCATGACGCCGACATCGCACTACGCGCAACTCGCAGGCCGCGAAATCCACTGGCTCGATTGGGGCGTCGCCAACGCCCCCGTCGTCATCGCCTGGCACGGCCTGGCGCGCACCAGCCGCGACATGGACGAGCTGGCGCAGCACTTCGCGGCGCGCGGCTTTCGCGTGATCTGCCCCGACACCCTCGGGCGCGGCCTGAGCCAGTGGAGCCCGTCGCCCGACGAGGAATACACGCTCGCGTTCTACGCACGGCTGGCCAATGCGCTGTGCGACGAGCTGCGGCTGGGCCGCGTGCACTGGGTGGGCACCTCGATGGGCGGCGCGATCGGCACGGTCTGCGCATCGGGCCTGTTCGAGCCGCGCATGAAGGCGCGCATCGCCAGCCTCACGCTCAACGACAACGCACCGCAGCTCGCGCAGGCCGCCATCGAGCGCATCCGCGCCTACGCCGGCGACCCGCCAGCCTTCGACACCGTGGCCGAACTGGAGGCCTTTTTCCGCACGGTCTACAAGCCCTACGGCTGGCTCAGCGACGCGCAGTGGCGCCGGCTGACCGAAAGCTCCACGCGCCGCCTGGCCGACGGCCGCGTCACGCCGCACTACGACCCGGCGATGGTCAAGCAGTTCAGCGCGCACGACAACGACTACCTGATCTGGCCGCACTACGACGTGATCGAGGCGCCGGTGCTGTGCCTGCGCGGCGCCGAGTCCGACCTGGTGCTGCCCGAGGTGATCGACGAGATGCACCGGCGCGGGCCGGGCGCGGCCGGGCGCCTTCAGGTGATCGAGGTGCCGGGCTGCGGCCATGCGCCCGCGCTCAACGTGGCGGAACAACTGGACCCGATCGAGGGGTTTATCCGCGCGGCCGGTCGTTGAAGGCAGGGCGCGCTCACAATCGCGCCGACTTCAACTCCAAGATCACCTCGCCATGGCCCTCTCGATGTATGACCTGTCCGTGCCGGTTTTCACCCGCGGACTCGGGCAACTCACCCACCTGCTCGACAAGAGCCTCGCGCATGCGAAGGCCCAGGGCATCGACCCGGCGACGCTGGTCGACGCGCGCCTCGCGCCCGACATGCTCACGCTGGCCGGCCAGATCCAGCGCGCGAGCGACGCCTCCAAGCTGGGCACGGCGCGCATCGCGGGCATCCCCGCCCCGAGCTTTCCTGACGAGGAAAAGACCTGGGACGACCTGCTGGCGCGCATCGTGAAGACGCAGGATTTCCTGGCCGGCGTGGACCGCGCGCTCATCGACGGCCAGGAAGAACGCCCCGTGACCATCAAGGCACGCGAAGGCGAGGCGCACTTCACCGCGCAGCGCTACCTGCTGCAGTTCGCGCTGCCGAATTTCTTCTTCCACGTGACCACCGCCTACGATGTGCTGCGCCACAAGGGCGTGCCCATCGGCAAGCTGGACTACCTCGGCCGCTTCTGAGTTCGCTCAGGCGCGGCGCGCCGCCAGCGCGTACATCAGCGGAATGCGCGGCATGCCTTCGGGCGGGGCCATGCGGCGTCCACCGAGTTCGCGCATGCCCTCGAAGGGCTTCCAGCCGTTGGTGTACGGGTACTCCTCGAAGCGCTCGATGGCCAGTCCCGCCTGTGCGAGCGCGGTCGTCACCTGGCCCACGCCCCAGGTGAACTCGAAGCTCGGGTGCGGGTTGCGAAAGCCCTGCACGCCGGGCATCGGCCGGTCGTCGGCCACGAGGCCGTCGCCCGATTCGGCCACGTAGTCGCCCACGCCTTCCTCGGGCACGGGCGCGTCGTTGAAGTAGTCGTAGTGGAACTTCCACTGCGGGTCGAACACCAGCGCGAACGGGTGGAACTCGACGATCACGAAGCGACCGCCGGGCTTCAGCAGCTGCGCCACGCCGCGCGCCCACGCGCCGAGGTCGGACAGCCAGCACAGCGTGCCGTACGAACAAAACACGAGGTCGTGGCGCTCGCCGCGCGCGGCGGCAGTCTCGAAGTAGTCGTAGACGTCCGCACGTTCAAAGTGCGCCGCAACGCCCGATTCGGCCGAGAGCCGGGTGGCGAAGTCGATGGCCTCGTCGGAAATGTCGACGCCGGTCACGCGTGCGCCGCGGCGCGCGATGCTCAGGCTGTCCTGTCCCGCGTTGCACTGCAGGTGCAGCACCGACAGGCCGTTCACGTCGCCGAGCAGGGCGCTTTCCTCGGGGAACAGCGTGGAGCCGCCCGCGCGGAAGAAGGCGGCCTGGTCGCCCTTGTGGCTGTTGTGCGCGACCGTGGCGGCGTTCCACGACTGGCGGTTGGCTTCGTGCAGGTCTTTCTTCATGGTGTCGTCGTGTCTTGTCGGGTGGGCCAGCCCACCAGGTGGCGTTCGGCGATGCCCGTGAGCGCGGTGATCCACGCCGGGCTGTCGTTGAGGCAGGGGATGTAGCCGAAGCGCTCGCCGCCCGCGTGCAGGAAGGCTTCACGGCCTTCCATGGCGATTTCTTCGAGCGTTTCGAGGCAGTCGGCCGGAAAGCCCGGGCACACCACGTCGACGTGCTTCACGCCGCGCGCGCCGAGTTCGCGCAGGGTGGGTTCGGTGTAGGGCTCCAGCCATTTGGCGCGGCCGAAGCGCGACTGGAAGGTCGTGCGGTACTGCGTGGACGCCAGGCCCAGCCGCGCCGCGAGCAGGCGCGCGGTCTCGAGGCACTGCGCCTCGTAGGGATCGCCCAGCGCGATGTTGCGCGCGGGAATACCGTGGAAGCTCATCACCAGCAGTTCGCCGCGGCCTTCGGTCTTCCAGTGCTTCTCGATGCCTTGCGCGAGCGCCTCGATGTAGGCCGGGTCGTCGTGGTACTGGTTGACAAAGCGGAACTCGGGCACGCGGCGCTGGCGGCGGCTCCAGGCGTTCACGGCGTCGATCACGCTGGCCGTGGTGGTCGCCGAGTACTGCGGGTAGGCCTGCAGCACCAGCACGCGCGTGGCGCCCTCGGCCTGCAGCGCATCGAGCCGCGAGGCGATCGACGGGTTGGCGTAGCGCATCGCGTCGCGCACCGTTACGCGGTGGCCGCGTTCGCCGAGCCAGCCGGCCAGCAGGGTGGCCTGCTTCTGCGTCCAGACCTTGAGCGGCGAGCCCTCGGGCAGCCAGATGCTGGCGTACTTCGCGGCCGACTTCGCGGGCCGCGTGCGCAGGATGATGCCGTGCAGGATCAGCGCCCACAGCGCCCTGGGAATCTCGACCACGCGCGGGTCGCCCAGGAAGTCGGCGAGGTAGGGGCGCACCGCGGCGGCGGTGGGCGCATCGGGCGAACCGAGGTTGCACCAGAGCACGGCGGTGCGGTCGTTCTTGCGGTCATCAGGGGCGAGAGGCATGCGATATTCTCGGGCATGACTTCCGCTTCCCCGGCGCCCGGCGGCGCCACGCCGCTCGACATCTCGCGCATCTCGGCGATCACGCTCGACCTGGACGACACCCTGTGGCCGATCTGGCCGACCATCGAGCGTGCCGAGCGCGTGCTGCACGAATGGCTGCTGCGCGAGGCGCCCAAGACGGCCTCGCTGCTGCTCACGCCGGGCGTGCTGCGCGAGCTGCGCGAAGCCACCGCCAAGGAGCGCTCCGACCTCGCGCACGACCTGAGCGCGCTGCGCCGCGAGTCGATCCGCACGGCGCTCGTGCGCGCGGGCGAAGACCCGGCGCTGGCCGACCCGGCCTTCGACGCCTTCTTCGAAGAGCGCCAGCGCGTCACGCTGTACGACGACGCACTGCCGGCGCTCAAGTGGCTCAGCGAGCGCTACCCGCTGGTGGCGGTGTCGAACGGCAACGCCGACATCCACAAGACCGGCGTCGGCCGGTGGTTCCGCACTGCCTTCAATGCACGCGCCTTCGGCAGCGGCAAGCCGCACGCGCCGATCTTCCGCGCCGCGGCGGCCTCGGTCGGCCTGCTGCCCAAAGACGTGCTGCACGTGGGCGACGATGCCGCGCTCGACGTGGTGGGCGCGCTCAACGCTGGCATGCAGGCCGCCTGGCTGGTGCGCGACGAGCGCCCGTGGGAGCACGGGGCGCGGCCACAGCTGATCGTGCCCAACCTGCACGCGCTGTGCATCGCGCTGGGCGCCTGACGCTCGCCAGCACCAAGAACGTCACCGCGGTCGATACCAGAAACACCGAGGAACCGGCTTTGCCGGGCCTCTGGTGTTGCCCCCTGCAAGGGGGTTGGCGTAGCGACACGAAGTGCGCGAAGACTGGGGGTTAGCCAAATACTGGTCGGAAGAAGCTGCGTTCGTAGCTGACGATGCAGCGCGTTTCCTCGGCGTAGCGGAAGGCGGCCTGGCAGTCGGCGTCCTGCATCGAATCGGCACGGTAGGTCTCGTACGCGGCCAGGCTGGGGAAGCTGAACATCGCCAGCGCGACGTTGTTCGCGCCTTCGGACGGCAGGAAGTAGCCGTGGTGCTGGCCGCCGAACTTCTCGACCAGCGGAATCCAGAGCTTGCCGTAGTGCTCGAATTCCTTGAGCTTGAAGGGATCGACGATGTAGCGCAGGTAGCAGGTGATCATGGGTGAGGAATGTCAGGGGACTATCGGCGCGGCCCGAGCGGCGCGCGGCTGCTCGGACTATAGTTTTGCGGCTGCCTTCTCACACCCCTTTCGCGCGAATTTCCTCCCATGCATCTCTCCACCTGGCTCCTCTTTTGCGGCGTGACCCTGCTCGTCGCCTTCACGCCCGGCCCGGCCGTGCTGCTCGCGGTCTCCAACGCCATCACCGTCGGCCCGCGCCGCGCCATGATCAGTTCGCTGGGCAATGCCTGCGGGCTCTTCCTGGTCTCGGCCGCCGCGATGGGCGGGCTGGGCGTGGTGCTCAACACCTCGGCCACGGCCTTCATGGTGCTGAAGGTGGCGGGCGCGGGCTACCTCGTGTACCTGGGCATCCGGCAGTGGCGCAGCCGCACGAGCGTGTTCGCCGAGCTGCAGCCGTCGGCCGCGCCGGCGCCTTCGCGTTCCGCGCGCCGGCTGTTCGGGCATGGCGTAACGGTGGCGCTGACCAACCCGAAGGGCATCCTGTTCTTCTCGGCGCTGTTCCCGCAGTTCCTCACGCACGACGCGCCGATCCTCACGCAGTTCGCCGTGCTCACCACGACCTTCGCGGCCGGCTCGGTGCTGGCGCATGGCTCGTACGTGCTGCTGGCGCGCCTGCTGAAGAAGCAGTTCGCGAACCCGAAGCGCGCGCAGCTGTTCAACCGCGTGTCGGGCGGCGCCTTCGTGCTGCTGGGGTTGAGCCTGCTGCGCCTGCGCAACAAAGCGGCCTGAGAAGGCCGCCGACTTTCTTCAGTCGAGCCCGAAGCGCTCGCGCAGCGCCGCGCAGAAGTCGGCGGTGCCGCTGAGCGAGAGCGTGAGGGTGTCCAGGCGCGGGTTGTCTTCCCGCGTGCGCTGAACGTCGCAGTCCCACACCGCGCCGTCGTCGAGCGCGCCGCGCGCACCGGGGAAGGTGGCTTCGGCCCAGGCCAGCACCTGCGCGATCTCGGCTTCCACCTCGGGCGTGCGCTCGGGCGGTGTCGAGGCCATGGCGTCGAAGGTGCCGTGGTCTTCGGTGTCTTCGCTGTAGTCGAAATCGAGGTAACGCAGGGTCGTGGTCATGGTCACGGCGTGGCAAGTGCGCGCGCGACGGCCAGTCCGTTGAGGACGGCGCCTTCGAGCGTGGCGGGATAGGGGCCTTCGGTGTAGTCGCCGCAGGCCTGCAGCCCCGGCGCGATGGCGGCCGGCGGGCGGGCCAGGCCGGGCGTGCAGGCGAAGGTGGCGCGTTTCTCGACCACGGTCTGGATCGGTGTGAGCCCCGGTTGGCCGAGCTGCGTGCCGGCTTGGGCGAGCACCTGTTTCTCGAGCGTCTCGCGCGGCGTCTCGTTGGCGCTCACGACGAAGGCGAGCACGCCTTCTGGTCCGCCGAGCTGGCCGCGATCGAACACGAACTGGGCCGGCGCGCTGCCCGGCTGGCTGCGCAGCGCGAGCATCGGCTCGGCCAGCGGCGCGGCGCCGCGCACGTAGACCGTGGCAATCGCCTCGAAGCGCAGCGATTCGGTGACGTTGCACCAGCGCGAAGCGGCCGGCAGGCCGGTGGCACGCACGAGGCGCGCGGCGTCCCAGGGCGCGCAGGCCAGCACGGCCTGGTCGAAGACCTCGTCATCGACGCGCCACCGGTCGCCCTCGGGCGCGATGGCGCGCACGCGGTGGCCGATGCGCGCGGTGGCGCCGTGCCGCGCGAGCCAGGCCAGCGCGGCATCGGGCAGCAGGGCGCCGAGGTCGATGCGCGGCAGCAGCAGGTCGGCACCGCCGCGCCCGCTGAACAGCGCGTCATGCAGCACGCGCAGGAACACCTGGCCGCTCGATTGCGGCACGGGCGTGTTGAGCGCCGAGACGCACAGCGGCTCGATGAGTTCGTGCATCACGCGCGGCGTGAGGCCGGCGCACAGCGTGGCAACGCTGGTGCCCGGCGCGCAGCGAAAGCCCGCGAGACGCCAGCGCACGGCGGTGGCCAGCAGTGCGGCCTTGTCGCGCCACGTCCAGCCGCGCGCGGTGAAGATGCCGATGAGCAGGTCGAGCGGCGGCGGCCGGCCCGCGGGCAGCTGCAACCCGCCGCCGTCGGCAAAGCGCAGCGACAGCGGCAGGCGCTGCAAGGCGGTGTCGACATCGACCCCCACGTCGCGCATGAGCGCCAGCGTGGCGGTGTAGGCGCCGATCAGGATGTGCTGGCCGTTGTCCAGCGCCATGCCGTGCATGTGATCGACCCGCCGCGCCCGTCCGCCGGCCATCGGCGCGGCTTCGAACAGGGTGACGGCGTGGCCGAGGCGCGTGGCCTCGACGGCGCAGGCCAGGCCGGCCCAGCCGGCGCCGATGACGGCGAGCCTCATGGGCACGAAGGGTGGGGCGTCATATCCGGCCCAGCGCCTGGACCTTCCAGGCCAGCCACAGCTTGCGCACAGGCGTCAGGCTGATGCGCTGGTTGAGCACCTGGAAGTCGTCGCGCTCGATCTCGCGCAGCAGCGTGCGGTAGATGCTGGCCATCATCAGGCCGGGCTTCTGCGTGCGGCGGTCGGCCAGCGGCAGCAGGGCCAGCGCCTCGTCGTAGGCGGCGTGGGCGCGCTGGGCCTGGAACTTCATGAGCGCCACAAAACGGTCGGAGTGCACGCGGTTCAGGATCTCGTGCGCCTTCACGTCGAACTGCTGCAGCTCGTTGACGGGCAGGTAGATGCGACCGCGCAGCGCGTCTTCGCCGACGTCGCGCAGGATGTTGGTCAGCTGCAGCGCCAGGCCGAGCTTGTGGGCGTAGGCGGTGGTCTGCGGATCGGTCTGGCCGAAGATGCGCGCCGCCACCTCGCCGACCACGCCGGCCACCAGGTGGCAGTAGCGCGCGAGGCCGGGGAAGTCGAGGTAGCGGGTCTGGTCCAGGTCCATCTGGCAGCCGTCGATCACTTCGTTGAGCTGGCGCGCCTCGATGCCGTAGGTGGCGGCATGCGGCATGAGCGCCTGCATGACCGGGTGGCGCGGCGTGCCGGCAAAAGCCTGGGCGACTTCGGTGCGCCACCAGGCGAGCTTGGTGGCAGCCACGCCGGGGTCGGAGACCTCGTCCACCACGTCGTCGACCTCGCGGCAGAAGGCATAAAAGGCCGTGATCGCGGCGCGCCGCGGCTTGGGCAGGAACAGGAAGGCGTAATAGAAACTGCTGCCCGAAGCGGCGGCCTTGTCTTGCACGTATTGCTCGGGATTCATCGGGGAGGCGCTGCTTTCATGGGCCGTGATTGTCTCCGCATCCGCCATGCCTTCCAGAGCAGCACGGGCGCGTCGGCCTTGCCGACGGTGGGGCGCTGCGTGAAGGTGTCGAAGCCCAGGTCCTCGATCTTGTCCAGGATGCGCAGGCCGCCCTGCACGACCAGGCGCAGCTCCCAGCCCACGCGGCCCGGCAGGCGGTGCACGAGCGGGGCGCCCTCGGTCATGAGCTCGCGCGCCCAGAAGGCCACCACCGCTATCAGATTGATAGCTTCCTGCGGTGGCGGCGCGGAAGACAGCGGCGCGAAGACCTTGAAATGCTCCGAGGTCAGCCCGCGCCGCGCGCAGTCGGTGCGCGGAAAGTAGAAGCGCCCACGCGGCAGGTCGACGCTCGGGTCCTGCCAGAAGTTGATGAGCTGCAGCGCGCTGCAGATGGCGTCGCTCTGGGCCAGCGCCTGCGCATCGGTCACGCCGTACAGGTGCAGCAGCAGCCGGCCGACCGGGTTGGCGGAGCGGCGGCAGTAGTCGAGCAGCTCGGCGCGGTCGGCGTAGGTGCCGCGGTCGCGGGTCTTCTCGATGTCCTGCATGAAGGCGCTGAGCAGGTCGGCGAGCAGGTCTTCGGGCAGGCGGTACTCGGTGATGGCCCAGGCCAGCGGGCCGAACACATGGGGCCAGCGCGAGTCGGGCAGCGCTTCGCCGCGCGCGGCAGCGGCCAGTTCCTCTCGGTAGGCGCGCAGCTCGGCCAGGCGCGCATTGGGCGAGGCGTCGCCCTCGTCGGCGATGTCGTCGGCGGTGCGCGCGAAGTGGTAGATCGCGGCGATCGGCGGGCGCAGGTGCGGCGGGCACAGCCAGGAGGCCACGGGGAAGTTTTCGTAATGGGCCGGCGCGGCGGCATGACGAGGATTGGCAGGAGGAGTGGCGGACACGCCACGATTGTCGGCGACGTCATGTCCGGGCACTATGCTCGTGGCGTCGCCACTTTCCATCTCTCTTTCGCCCATGACGATGAAAGCAACTGCCGCGGCTTCCGGGACTGCGCTTCCCGCTTCGGGCGACACCGCACATCCGGCCGGGCCGGGGCTGATGATCGCGGCGCTGGGCGTCGTCTTCGGCGACATCGGCACCTCGCCGCTGTACGCCTTCAAGGAGACGATGAACCCCGAGCACGGCGTGCCGTTCTCGCCCGACGCGGTGCTGGGCCTGCTCTCGCTGATCTTCTGGGGCCTGATGTTCGTGGTGACGCTCAAGTACGTGGTGTTCGTGCTGCGCGCCGACCACGACGGCGAGGGCGGCATCCTGGCGCTGCAGGCGCTGGCGCGCAACGCCGTTTCCGGCCCGAAGACCCGGCCTTGGGTGTGGCGCGGAATCGGGTTTTTGGGTCTGGTGGGTGCGGCCATGTTCTACGGCGACAGCCTCATCACGCCGGCGATCTCGGTGCTGTCGGCGGTCGAGGGCCTGGAGGTGCAGGCGCCGGTGCTGCAGCGCGTGGTGATCCCGATCACGCTGGCGATCCTCGTCGGGCTGTTCATGGTGCAGAAGAAGGGCACCGGCGTGGTCGGCAAGATCTTCGGGCCGGTGATGCTGCTGTGGTTCCTGGTGCTGGGCGTGGCAGGGCTGTGGCAGGTGCTGCAGCAGCCGCAGGTGCTGGCGGCGCTCGACCCGCGCCGGGCGGTGGGCTTCCTGGTGGTGCACCGGGCGCAGTCGCTGGCCGTGCTGGGTGCGGTGTTCCTGGCGTTCACGGGCGGGGAGGCGCTGTATGCCGACATGGGGCACTTCGGCGCCAGGCCGATCCGTCTCGCGTGGCTCTTCATCGCGCTGCCGGGGCTGGTGCTCAACTACTTCGGGCAGGGCGCGCTGGTGCTGGCGAACCCGGCGGCCATCGACAACCCGTTCTTCCGGCTCTTTCCGTCGTGGGGCGTGCTGCCGATGGTGGTGCTCGCGGCCATGGCCACGGTGATCGCGTCGCAGGCGGTGATTTCGGGCGCCTTCTCGCTCACCGCGCAGGCGATGCGCATGGGCTACCTGCCGCGCATGCGCGTGGTGCAGACCTCGGGCACAGCCATCGGGCAGATCTACGTGCCCGCGGTCAACTGGTTGTTGATGGTCGGCGTGCTGCTGCTGGTGCTGGGCTTCCGCAGTTCGGGCGCGCTGTCGGCGGCGTATGGCATCGCGGTGTCGATCACGATGGTGACGACCACATTGCTGGCCGGCATCGTGGCCTGGGGCCTGTGGCGCTGGAACAAGGTGGCGGTGGTGGTCGGCGTGGCGGCCTTCGCGGCGGTCGACCTGACCTTCGTGGTGTCCAACAGCCTGAAGGTGGCCGAGGGCGGCTGGCTCACGCTGGCGGTGGCGGCCGGGGTGATGGTGCTGTTCACCACCTGGGCCAAGGGCCGGCGCCTGGGCTTGGAGGCCGCAGCCGCCGACAGCCTGCCGCTGCGCCCCTTCGTCGAGTCGCTGGCGCTGAACATGCCGCACCGGGTGAGCGGCACGGCCGTGTTCCTGAACCCCGACGCCACGGCGGTGCCGCATGCGCTGTTGCACAACCTCAAGCACAACCAGGTGCTGCACGAGCAGGTGATCGTGCTGCGTGTGCTCTCGTGCGACACGCCGCGCGTGGACGCGCGCCTGCGCATCGAGGCCGAGCAGCTGATGGCCGGCATCTGGGTGGTCACCGCGCGGCACGGCTTCATGGAGCGGGCCGACGTGCCGGAGTTCATCCGCATCCTGGCCTACCAGAAGACCCTCGCCATCGACTCGATGAAGACCTCGTACTTCGTCTCCCGCGCCTCGGTGGGCGAGGAGAACCTGCCGGGCATGAACCCGGTGCGACGGGTGCTGTTCGGCTGGCTGCAGCGCAACGCGGGCCGGGCATCCGATTACTTCGAGCTTCCCGACAACCGGCTGGTGGAAATGGGGCAGAGAACTTAGCGTGAACATGGTCAACTGACCGGCGGGTCATTGACACTGTTTAACGTTTACCCTAGATTACTAACCGGTGGGTCATTAATGGCCCGGTTCCTCTCTTCTTGGGTGTCTCATGACCGCCTCCGCCGCCTCACTTCGTGCCCGCAGCGCCGCCTGGCTGCTGCTTCCTGCCATCTTTCTGGCCGGCTGTTCGCCGAAACCGCCTGCCCAGGAGCCCGTGAGGGCGGTCAAGTTCGTGACCGTCGGCACCAGCGACTACGACGCCCAGCCCGAGTTCTCGGCCGAGGTGCGGGCCCGGGTCGAATCGCGCCTGGGCTTCCGGGTGGCGGGCAAGATCATCCGCCGCCAGGCCGAGCTCGGCCAGCACGTGCAGGCCGGCCAGGTGCTGGCTCAGCTCGATCCGCAGGACTACCGCCTGGCCGCCGAGGCCTCCCGTGCCCAGCAGGCTGCCGCACTGACCAACCGCGATCTGGCAGCCGCCGACCTCAAGCGCTACACCGAGCTGCGATCGCAGAACTTCATCAGCGGCGCCGAACTGGAACGCCGCGAAACCACCTGGAAGGCCGCCCAGGCCCAGCTCGAACAGGCGCAGGCGCAACTGGCCTCGCAAGGCAACCAGGCCAGTTACACGACCCTTGTGGCCGACGTGGCAGGTGTCATCACGGCCATCGAGGCCGAGCCGGGCCAGGTGGTGCAGGCCGGCACGCCGGTCGTGCGCATCGCCCAGGACGGCGCGCGCGACGTGGTGTTCGCGGTGCCTGAAGACCGCGCCGCACTGATCAAGCCCGGCTCGCCGGTCGCGGTGCGCGGCTGGTCCGGCGGCGAGGTGCTGCAGGGCCAGGTGCGCGAGGTGGCGGCCAGCGCCGACGCGGTCACGCGCACCTACTCGGTCAAGGTGTCGATCGACGCCGCGACCTCGCCGGCGCTCGGCGCCACCGTCTATGCGAGGCCGCAGGCGCTGGCCCGCACCGACGTGGCGGTGATCAAGCTGCCGACCAGCGCGTTGCGCCAGGAGGGCAAAGGCTCGGCGGTCTGGGTGCTCGACAAGGACAGCATGACCGTGCGCTCGCAGCCGGTGCAGGTGGTCACGGCCGACGGCAATGAAGCCGTGATCGGTTCGGGCTTGTCGACCGGGATGATGGTCGTGGCCGCGGGCGTGCACGTGCTGTCGCCGGGGCAGAAGGTCACCATCTACCAGTCGAAGGAGGCCATGGCGGCCGCCGCCAATGGCCAGCAACAGGCGCAGGCGAAGCAGCAGGCCGTTGAGGCCGTGGCCGCGACGAAGAAGGAGATCGCAACGGGTGCCGCCAAATGACGGAAGGCCCAGCGACCCCCGCGACAACCCCGGCGCCTGAGTCTGAGTACAAGTCGCCCGGCTTCAACCTTTCCAAATGGGCGCTGGACCACGCGCCCCTCACGCGCTACCTGATGGTGGTGCTGATGGCGCTGGGCGCGTTCGCGTACTTCCAGCTCGGCCAGGACGAAGACCCGCCGTTCACCTTCCGTGCCATGGTCGTGCGTACCTACTGGCCCGGCGCCACCGCGCAACAGGTGGCCGAGCAGGTCACCGACAAGCTGGAGCGCACGCTGCAGGAAGCGCCGTACGCCGACAAGATCCGCAGCTACTCCAAGCCCGGCGAGTCGCAGATCATTTTCCAGATCAAGGATTCGTCGAAGGCCGCCGAGGTAGCCAACGTCTGGTACACGGTGCGCAAGAAGATCGGCGACATGCGCGGCACCTTGCCCACGGGTGTGCAGGGGCCGTTCTTCAATGACGACTTCGGCGACGTCTACGGCGTGATCTACGCGCTGGAAAGCGAAGGCTTCAGCTACGCCGAGCTCAAGACGCTGGCCGACGACGTGCGCCAGCAACTGCTGCGCGTGAAGGACGTGGCCAAGGTCGACCAGTTCGGCGTGCAGGACGAAAAGGTCTTCATCGAAATCTCGCAGAAGCGCCTGGCCCAGCTGGGGCTCGACTTCAACGCCGTGCTGGCCCAGCTCGGCTCGCAGAACGCGGTCGAAAGCGCCGGCACGATCCAGTCGCCGCTGGACGTGGTGCAGGTGCGCGTGGGCGGCCAGTTCACCAGCGTGGAGCAGCTGCGCGAGATGCCGATCCGCGGCAGCTCGGGCAACCAGATCAAGCTCGGCGACATCGCCGAGATCCGCCGCGGCTACGTCGATCCGCCGGCCGTCAAGGTGCACCACCAGGGCAAGGACGTGATCGCGCTCGGTGTGTCGATGGCCAAGGGTGGCGACATCATCGCGCTGGGCAAGGCGCTCAAGGCCACCACCGCCACCATCGACCAGCGCCTGCCGGCCGGCGTGAAGCTGGCGCAGGTGCAGGACCAGCCGGTGTCGGTGGCCAGCTCGGTCAACGAATTCGTCGGCGTGCTCATCGAGGCCGTGGCCATCGTGCTGGCCGTGAGCATCATCGCGCTGGGCCTGCACAAGGGCGGGCGCTTCGGCTGGTACATCGACATGCGCCCGGGGCTGGTGGTGGCCATCACCATTCCACTGGTGCTGGCCGTGACCTTCCTGGCCATGAACTACTTCGGCATCGGGCTGCACAAGATATCGCTGGGGTCGCTGATCATCGCGCTCGGCCTCCTGGTGGACGACGCGATCATTGCCGTGGAGATGATGGTGCGGAAGATGGAAGAGGGCTACGACAAGGTCCGCGCCGCCACCTTCGCCTACGACGTCACAGCCAAGCCGATGCTCACGGGCACGCTCATCACGGCGGCGGGCTTTTTGCCGATCGGCATCGCCAAGTCGGTGACGGGCGAATACACCTTTGCGATCTTCGCGGTGACGGTGATCGCGCTGGTGCTGTCGTGGATCGTGTCGGTGTACTTCGTGCCGTACCTGGGCACGCTGCTGCTCAAGGTGAAGCCGCACGACCCCGATGCGCCGCCGCACGAGCTGTTCGACACGCCGTTCTACAACAGCTTCCGCCGCGCGGTGAACTGGTGCGTGCAGCACCGTTGGCTGACCATCGGCGCCACCGTGCTGATCTTTGCGCTGGGCATCGTCGGCATGGGCAAGGTGCAGCAGCAGTTCTTCCCCGATTCGAGCCGGCCCGAGATCATGGTGGACATCTGGTTCCCCGAAGGCACCTCGTTCGCCGCCAACGAAGAAGTGGCCAAGCGCGTCGAACAGCGCGTGATGAAGGAAGAGGGCGTGAAGACCGTCAGCACCTGGATCGGTTCCGGCGTGCCGCGCTTCTACCTGCCGCTGGACCAGGTCTTTCCGCAGACCAACGTGTCGCAGCTCATCGTGCTGGCCAAGGACCTGAAGGTGCGCGAAACGCTGCGCCTGCGCCTGCCCGCCCTGCTGGCCGAGGAATTCCCCGAGGTGCGCGGCCGCGTCAAGCTGCTGCCCAACGGCCCGCCGGTGCCGTACCCGGTGCAGTTCCGCGTGATCGGCACCGAGCCCGCCCAGCTGCGCGCCCGCGCCGACGAGGTGAAGGCCGTGCTGCGCGAGAGCCCCAACATGCGCGGCGTGAACGACAACTGGAACGAATCGGTCAAGGTGATCCGCCTGGAGATCGACCAGGCCAAGGCGCGTGCGCTCGGCGTGACCAGCCAGGCCATCGCCCAGGCTTCGCGCACCATGTTCAGCGGCACCACGGTCGGCCAGTACCGCGAGAACGACCTGCTGATCGACATCGTGCTGCGCCAGTCGGCCGACGAGCGCGAGGCGATCTCGGACATCGGCAACGCCTACATCCCGACGACCACGGGCCGTTCGATCCCGCTTACGCAGATCGCCCGGCCGGTATTCACCTGGGAGCCCGGCGTGATGTGGCGCGAGAACCGCGACTACGCGATCACCGTGCAGGGCGACGTGGTGGAAGGCCTGCAGGGCGCCACAGTGACCGAGCAGCTGCTGCCGAAGCTGCGCCAGCTCGAGGCTGGCTGGCATGCGGCCGGGCAGGGCGGCTACCGCATCGAGGTGGCCGGCGCCGTGGAAGAAAGCTCCAAGGGCTCGGCCTCGATCGTGGCGGGCGTGCCGATCATGCTGTTCCTGGTGTTCACGCTGCTGATGCTGCAGCTGCACAGCTTCAGCCGCTCGCTGCTGGTGTTCATCACCGGCCCGATGGGCATCGCCGGCGTGGCCGCCGCGCTGCTGCTGCTGAACCGGCCTTTCGGCTTCGTGGCGCTGCTCGGCGTGATCGCACTGATGGGCATGATCCAGCGCAACGCCGTGATCCTGATCGACCAGATCGAGCTCGACCGCGCCGCCGGCGTGCCGGCCTGGGACGCGATCGTCGAGTCGGCCGTGCGGCGCCTGCGCCCCATCGTGCTGACCGCCGCGGCGGCGGTGCTGGCGATGATCCCGCTGTCGCGCAGCGTGTTCTGGGGGCCGATGGCCGTGGCCATCATGGGCGGGCTGATCGTGGCCACCGTGCTGACGCTGCTGGCGCTGCCGGCCATGTACGCCGCGGCCTTCCGCATCAAGCGGGAGCCGCAAACCGCTGCCGCCTGACAAGGCGCTTTTCACGGGCCGTTGTCGCGCGGCCCGTATCCCTTGCGCGAGAGTGGGTGAAATCCCCCAAAGGGGGAAGCCGGAAGGCCCCCATTCTTGCGTTTAAAATGCGCGGTTGACCGATTTCAGGCGGACGGTCTTGGGCCAGCGGTTTTTCCGCAGCGCCGAGGCCGTCCGCCTTTGCATTCACCTGAAATTTGGCATCGCGCGGGTGGCGAAATTGGTAGACGCACCAGGTTTAGGTCCTGACGTTCGCAAGAACGTGCCGGTTCGAGTCCGGCCCCGCGCACCAGCCACACCCCTCACAAGGAAGACACCATGACCGTGAACGTTGAAACTCTCGAGAAGCTCGAACGCAAGATCACGCTGACCCTGCCGGTCGGCACCATCCAGAACGAAGTCGATTCGCGCCTCAAGAAGCTCGCGCGCACCGTCAAGATGGACGGCTTCCGTCCCGGCAAGGTGCCGATGAACGTCGTGGCCCAGCGCTACGGCTACTCGGTGCACTACGAAGTCATGAACGACAAGGTCGGTGAGGCCTTCTCGCAAGCCGCGAACGAAGCCAAGCTGCGTGTCGCCGGCCAGCCCCGCATCACCGAGAAGGAAGAGTCGCCCGAAGGCCAGCTCGCCTTCGACGCGGTCTTCGAAGTGTTCCCCGAAGTCAAGATCAACGACCTGTCGGGCGCTGAAGTCGAGAAGCTGTCGGCCGAAGTCGGCGACGAAGCCATCGACAAGACGCTGGACATCCTGCGCAAGCAGCGCCGCACCTTCGCCCAGCGCGCCCAAGACGTCGTGGCCGAAGACAACGACCGCGTGACGGTCGACTTCGAAGGCAAGATCGACGGCGAGCCCTTCCAGGGCGGCAAGGCCGAAGACTTCCAGTTCGTCGTCGGCGAAGGCCAGATGCTCAAGGAATTCGAAGACGCCGTGCGCGGCATGAAGTCCGGCGACAGCCGCACCTTCCCGCTGTCGTTCCCGGCCGATTACCACGGCAAGGACGTGGCCGGCAAGCAAGCCGACTTCATGGTCACCGTGAAGAAGATCGAAGCCTCGCACCTGCCCGAAGTCAACGAACAGCTGGCCAAGTCGCTCGGCATCGCCGAAGCCACCGTGGAAGGCCTGCGCGCCGACATCAAGCGCAACCTCGAGCGCGAGGTGAAGTTCCGCCTGCTGGCCCGCAACAAGAACGCCGTGATGGACGCCCTGGTGGCCAACGCCGAACTCGACCTGCCCAACGCCAGCGTGCAGTCGGAAGTCGCCCGCATGATCGAAGGCGCCCGCGCCGAGCTCAAGCAGCGCGGCATCAAGGACGCCGACAAGGCCCCGATCCCCGAGGAAGTGTTCCGCCCGCAAGCCGAGCGCCGCGTGCGCCTGGGCCTGGTGGTGGCCGAGCTGGTGCGTGCCAACAACCTGCAAGCCAAGCCCGAGCAGATCAAGGCCCACATCGACGAGCTGGCCGCCAGCTACGAGAAGCCGCAAGACGTCGTGCGCTGGTACTTCAGCGACAACAACCGCCTGGCGGAAGTCGAAGCCGTGGTCATCGAGAACAACGTGACCGACTTCGTGCTGGGCAAGGCCAAGGTCAACGAAAAGTCGGTGTCGTTCGACGAACTGATGGCGCAGCAGCAGTAAGCTGGTTTCCGTCGCTGCATGCAGCAACGCCGATGGGGCTTGTGCTTTGCGGCACGAGCCCCATTTCACTCAGGCGTACAGTTCAATCAGAGCGAACGAATCCATTTTCCGGAGAGCAAATTCATGAGCGCACAGGAAATTCAAGGCCTCGGCATGATCCCGATGGTCGTCGAGCAGTCGGGCCGCGGCGAGCGGTCGTATGACATCTACTCGCGTCTCCTCAAGGAACGCATCATCTTCCTGGTGGGCGAGGTCAACGACCAGACCGCCAACCTCGTGGTGGCCCAGCTGCTGTTCCTCGAGAGCGAGAACCCGGACAAGGACATTTCGTTCTACATCAACTCCCCGGGCGGCAGCGTGAGCGCCGGCATGGCGATCTACGACACGATGCAGTTCATCAAGCCGTCGGTGTCGACCATGTGCCTGGGCTTCGCGGCCAGCATGGGCGCCTTCCTGCTGGCGGCCGGCGAGAAGGGCAAGCGTTTCTCGCTGCCCAACTCCAAGATCATGATCCACCAGGTGCTTGGCGGCGCACGCGGCCAGGCCACCGACATCGAGATCCATGCGCGCGACATCCTGCGCACCAAGGACCAGATGAACCGCATCCTGGCCGAACGCACCGGCCAGCCGCTGGAAAAGGTCAAGTCGGACACCGAGCGCGACTACTTCCTGACCGCCGACGAGGCCAAGGATTACGGCCTGGTCGACCAGGTCGTCGCCCAGCGCGGTTAAAGCCGCCCGGCGCTGCGGGCGCCAGAATGGCAAAAACGGCGTTTCCCACACGGGAAACGCCGTTTTTGTTTAGTTATCATTGTCCATACCCTGTCACGAGGCAAAAGTCCATGGCCGAAAAAAAAGGCACCTCCAGCGAAAAAACGCTTTATTGCTCGTTCTGCGGCAAGAGCCAGCATGAGGTCAAGAAGCTGATCGCGGGCCCTTCGGTCTTCATCTGCGACGAATGCATCGACCTGTGCAACGAGATCATCCGTGACGAGCTGCCGGCCGGTGAGGAAGCGCGCGACGCGCGCAGCGACCTGCCCACGCCGCTGGAGATCAAGACCAACCTCGACAACTACGTGATCGGCCAGGAGCCGGCCAAGCGCATGCTGTCGGTGGCGGTCTACAACCACTACAAGCGCCTGCGCCACAAGGAAAAGAACACCAAGGGCGACGAGGTCGAGCTCAGCAAGAGCAACATCCTGCTGATCGGCCCCACGGGTTCGGGCAAGACGCTGCTGGCGCAAACGCTTGCGCGCATGCTCGACGTGCCCTTCGTGATGGCCGACGCCACCACGCTGACCGAAGCCGGTTATGTGGGCGAGGACGTCGAGAACATCATCCAGAAGCTGCTGCAAAGCTGCAACTACGAGGTTGAGCGCGCCCAGCGCGGCATCGTCTACATCGACGAAATCGACAAGATCTCGCGCAAGTCCGACAACCCCTCGATCACGCGCGACGTGTCGGGCGAGGGCGTGCAGCAGGCGCTGCTCAAGCTCATCGAAGGCACCATGGCCAGCGTGCCGCCCCAGGGCGGGCGCAAGCACCCGAACCAGGACTTCCTGCAGATCGACACGACCAACATCCTGTTCATCTGCGGCGGCGCCTTTGCGGGCCTGGAGAAGGTCATCGAAAACCGTACCGAGGCCTCGGGTATCGGCTTCGGCGCCGCAGTGAAGAGCAAGGCCCAGCGCAGCATCACCGAGGTGTTCCGCGAAGTCGAGCCCGAAGACCTGATCAAGTTCGGCCTGATCCCCGAACTCGTGGGCCGCATGCCCGTGGTCGCCTCGCTGGCCGAGCTGAGCGAAGACGCGTTGGTGCAGATCCTGACCGAGCCCAAGAATGCGGTGGTGAAGCAGTTCACCAAGCTGCTGCAGATGGAGGGCGTGGACCTCGAAATCCGTCCCGCGGCGCTCAAGGCGATCGCCCGCAAGGCGCTGGCCCGCAAGACAGGCGCGCGCGGCCTGCGCTCGATCCTTGAACAGTCGCTGATCGACACCATGTTCGAATTGCCGAACGCGACCAATGTCGACAAGGTGGTGGTCGAGGAATCGACCATCGACGAAAACAAGCCCCCGCTGCTCGTGTACCGCGAAACGGCGAAAAAGGCCTAAAGGACAAGGACGCTCATGTCTGGTCATACCCCATTGCCCCCCGAAGCCCTCGACCTGCCGCTGCTGCCGCTGCGGGACGTCGTGGTGTTTCCCCACATGGTGATCCCGCTCTTCGTGGGTCGCCCGAAGAGCATCAAGGCGCTCGAGCTGGCGATGGAGGCCGAGCGCCGCATCATGCTGGTGGCCCAGAAGGCCGCCGCCAAGGACGAACCCTCGGTCGAGGACATGTTCGAGGTCGGCTGCGTCTCGACCATCCTGCAGATGCTCAAGCTGCCCGACGGCACCGTGAAGGTGCTGGTCGAAGGCCAGCAGCGCGCCCGCGTGAACCGCATCGATGACGGCGAAACGCACTTCTCGGCCAACGTGACGCCCGTCGAGGCGCCCGAAGGCGGCGAGAAGGGCACCGAGGTCGAGGCGCTGCGCCGCGCGGTGATGCAGCAGTTCGACCAGTACGTCAAACTGAACAAGAAGATCCCGCCCGAGATCCTCACCTCGATCTCGAGCATCGACGACGCCGGCCGCCTGGCCGACACCATCGCCGCCCACCTGCCGCTCAAGCTCGACAACAAGCAGGCCGTGCTCGACCTGGACGACGTCAAGGCGCGCCTGGAAAACCTGTTCGGCCAGCTCGAGCGCGAAGTCGACATCCTGAACGTCGACAAGAAGATCCGCGGCCGCGTGAAGCGCCAGATGGAGAAGAACCAGCGCGACTTCTACCTCAACGAGCAGGTCAAGGCCATCCAGAAGGAGCTCGGTGAAGGCGAAGAGGGCGCGGACATCGAGGAGATCGAGAAGAAGATCAAGCTCGCCAAGATGTCCAAGGAAGGCCTGAAGAAGGCCGAGGGCGAGCTCAAGAAGCTCAAGCTCATGTCGCCCATGTCGGCCGAAGCCACGGTGGTGCGCAACTACATCGACGTGCTCATCGGCCTGCCGTGGAGCAAGAAGACCAAGATCAAGCACGACCTGGCCAATGCCGAAGCCGTGCTCAACGCCGACCACTACGGCCTCGAGAAGGTCAAGGATCGCATCCTTGAATATCTCGCGGTGCAGCAACGCGTCGACAAGGTGAAGGCACCCATCCTGTGCCTCGTGGGCCCGCCGGGTGTCGGCAAGACCTCGCTGGGGCAGTCGATCGCGAAGGCGACCGGCCGCAAGTACACCCGCATGGCGCTGGGCGGCATGCGCGACGAAGCCGAAATTCGCGGCCACCGCCGCACCTACATCGGCGCGCTGCCGGGCAAGGTGCTGCAGGGGCTGAGCAAGATCGGCACGCGCAATCCGCTGTTCCTGCTCGACGAGATCGACAAGCTGGGCACCGACTTCCGTGGCGACCCGTCGAGCGCGCTGCTCGAAGTGCTCGACCCGGAGCAGAACCACACCTTCGGCGACCACTACGTGGAAGTCGACTTCGACCTGAGCGACGTCATGTTCGTCGCCACCTCGAACTCGATGAACATCCCGCCGGCGCTGCTGGACCGCATGGAAGTCATTCGCCTCTCGGGCTACACCGAGGATGAGAAGACCAACATCGCGATCAAGTACCTGCTGCCCAAGCAGTTGAAGAACAACGGCGTGAAGGACGACGAACTGGCCGTCACCGAATCCGCCGTGCGCGACATCGTGCGCTACTACACGCGTGAAGCCGGCGTGCGTTCACTGGAGCGCGAGCTGTCCAAGATCTGCCGCAAGGTGGTGAAGGGCCTGCTGCTCAAACAACTGACGCCCAAGGTCACGGTCGACAGCGAGAACCTCAACGAGTTCCTCGGCGTGCGCAAGTACAGCTTCGGCCTGGCCGAGAAGCAGAACCAGGTCGGCCAGGTGGTCGGCCTTGCGTGGACCGAAGTCGGCGGCGACCTGCTGACGATCGAGGCCGTGACCATGCCCGGCAAGGGCGTGATCAGCCGCACCGGTTCGCTGGGCGACGTGATGAAGGAATCGGTCGAGGCCGCGCGCACCGTGGTGCGCAGCCGCTCGCGCCGACTGGGCATCAAGGACGAGGTGTTCGAGAAGCGCGACATCCACATCCACGTGCCCGACGGCGCCACGCCCAAGGACGGCCCGAGCGCGGGCGCAGCGATGACGACGGCCTTCGTGTCGGCGCTCACGGGCATCCCGGTGCGTGCCGACGTTGCGATGACCGGCGAGATCACGCTGCGCGGCGAGGTCACGGCCATCGGCGGCCTGAAGGAAAAGCTGCTGGCCGCATTGCGCGGCGGCATCAAGACCGTGCTGATCCCCGAAGAGAACGCCAAGGACCTGCAGGACATTCCCGAGAACGTGAAGAACGGCCTCGAGATCGTGCCAGTGAAGTGGATCGACAAGGTGCTCGAGATCGCGCTCGAGAAAATGCCCGAGCCGCTGTCCGACGAAGAGGTGGCCGCTTCGGCTGCTGCAGTGGCCGAACTGGCCAAGCAGCGTGCTGCGGCGCCGGCCGTCGAAGGCTCGGTCAAACATTGATCGATTGATTGCAGAACTTGTGAAGCCTCAAAAAACTGGTATATAATTTGAGGCTCGAAACGCGGGAATAGCTCAGTTGGTAGAGCGCAACCTTGCCAAGGTTGAGGTCGAGAGTTCGAGACTCTTTTCCCGCTCCAGTTTTGAAAAAGGGAAGCAAGCAGCTTCCCTTTTTTTCGCAGTTCGATTTCGTTATTCAGCGTGGCGCGATAGCAAAGCGGTTATGCAACGGATTGCAAATCCGTCTAGCCCGGTTCGACTCCGGGTCGCGCCTCCACCCTCTCGTCAAGACCGATCGGCTCCGATACACAAGCCCCGCCAACCGACGTTGCCGGGGCTTGTTTCATTTGGGTTATCGTCGATGTTCAACCCGAGGCCCGGATGGTGAAATTGGTAGACACATCGGACTTAAAATCCGCCGCTTCCTTAATCGGGGCATACGGGTTCGACCCCCGTTCCGGGTACCACCATATTTACAAGGGAGTATTTGATGCCTCGCTACAACGCTCCATTTGAGATCCATGTGCATGGCGATGTGCCGCTGCGCTCGGACGTGAGCTTCGAGCAGATCCAGGAGGCGCTGCGGCCGCTCTGGAAATACGCAGGCGCCAAATCGCTGGCCGACGGTGCCACCAGCACCTACGAAGAAGAACCCGGCATCCGCTTCGAGCAGAAGGACCACACGCTGCAGATCTGCTGGACCGTGCCGGGCGACGAAGACTTCCGCCAGGCGCTCGACGAGATGTGCATGGGCCTGAACGAACTTTCCGAACGCGGTGCCGCGATCGAAGTCACCTTCTACGACACCGATTTCGACGAGGAAGAGGGGGACCCTGACGAAGAATCGCGCGACGACTTCCTGATGCTGTTCGTGGGTCCCAACCCGGCCGCGATCATGCAGGTGCAGCGCGACCTGCTGGTCGAAGACGTGGTCAACCTCATGGAACGCCACTTCGACGGTGCTGAACTCGGCGGTGTGGTTGCCGAAATCGATCGCCTCTTCAGCGACCGCTTTGATGCCCTCGTGAACTCGCTCGAAATCGGCAAGCGTCCGCGCGGTGCCGGTGGGGCCGGCGGCGGCAGCGGTGGTGGTCACGGCGGTGGCCGTCGTCCGCGCCACCTGCACTGATCCTTCACCCCGCCCGGTCCCAAGGCCGCATGGCCCTGTTCCCAGCCTCCGCGTTGCGCCCCGGCGTGCGCAAGCGCGAGGTGTTCGGCTGGGCGATGTACGACTTCGCGAACTCGGGCTACACCACGGTCGTGATCACGGCGGTGTTCGCCGCCTACTTCGTCGGTGGCATCGCCAAGGGCGCACCATGGGCCACCTTCGCGTGGACTGCGGCCCTCAGCACCTCGTACGCCATCGTGATGCTCACGATGCCCGCCATCGGCGCCTGGGCCGACCTGCGCGCCGCCAAGAAGCGCGTGCTGGTCATGACGACCACGGGCTGCGTGCTCGCCACTGCAGCGCTCGCGCTCACGCCGGGCTTCGCGGGCGGCGCGATGGGCGTCGCGCTCGCGATGGCGCTGGTGATCGTCTCCAATGCTTTCTATTCCTACGGCGAGTCGCTGACCGGCGCCTTCCTGCCCGAGCTGGCAACGGCCGAAGGCATGGGCAAGGTGAGCGGCTGGGGCTGGGCCTTCGGCTATGTCGGCGGCATGCTGGCGCTGGGGCTGTGCCTGGCGTACGTGCTGTGGTCGCAGGCCCATGGGCTGCCGGCGGCGCACTTCGTGCCGGTCACGATGCTGATCACGGCGGCAATCTACGGCGTGGCCGCCTGCGTTACCTTCGCGCTGCTGCCCGAACGCGCCGTGCCGCAGGCCAGTCGAGGCGAGGACAGTGCCTGGCGGCAGTTGCGCGCCACCTTCCAGCAGGCCCGTGCCTACCGCGACTTCATGTGGCTGCTGGTCTGCACCGTCTGCTACCAGGGCGGCGTGGCGGTCGCGATCACGCTGGCGGCGATCTACGCCGAGCAGGTGATCGGCTTCGTCGCGAGCGAGACGATGGCGCTGATCTTCGTGCTCAACGTCGCGGCCGCGCTCGGCGCCTTCGCCTTCGGCTACGTGCAGGACCGCATCGGCCACAAGGTGTCGCTGGCCGCGACGCTGCTCGCGTGGATCGCGGTGTGTGTGATTGCCGCATGGGTCACGACCAAGGGCGGCTTCTGGTGGGCCGCCGCGATTGCGGGGCTGGCGATGGGCTCGAGCCAGTCGGCCGGGCGCGCGATGACGGGCTACCTCGCGCCGCCGCAGCAGCTGGCCGAGTTCTTCGGCCTCTGGACCTTCGCCACGCGCCTGGCCAGCATCATCGGCCCGCTGAGCTTCGGCGCCATCACCTGGGCCACCGGCGGCGACCAGCGCATCGCGATCCTGTCGACGGCCGTGCTGTTCGTCGGCGGGCTGTTGCTGCTGCTGCCGATCGACATGCAACGCGGCCGCAAGGCCGCGCTGCAGGCGCGCTGATCAACGACGCTCAGGGCAGCTTGTCGCCGAACAGGCTGTCGCGCGTGAGCGGGTAGCCGGCTTCCGGCGCATAGCGCTTGATCCAGTTGTCGGGGTTCTTCACGCGCGTCGCGAACGCCGCGAGGTCCGAGCGATCGAGCGAGCCGTTGTAGATCGCGTTGGTCTGGTTGGCCGGGCTCACGGTGAAGCTGAACGCCGTGCCGGCCGTCGTGAGTGCATCGGGAATCGTGCCGGCGGCGCCGCCGAGCGTGATGCTCGCCAGGTAGTTGCCGACCACCGTGATCTTGCCGGCCTTGCCTTCGCCCAGGCCTTCGATCGTGCCGCCCGCGATGGCGTAGATGGTTTCCGATTTGCCGATGCCGCCCGGCGAGCCCAGCGTGAAGCCCTTGTCCGCGATCGGACTGCCCACGACGTCGGTCTGGATCGTCACGATGGTGCCGGCCGGCAGGTTCTGGTTCGCGGTCCAGAAGAAGGCCGTCTCGTTGGTGATGTCGGTGAACTCGGCCGCGTCCTTCTTGCGGTCGCGGTCGGTGAACAGCACCTGCGTGCCGCCGTTCACCGCCTTCAGCAGCACGAAGGCATAGGCGTCGGGTGCCTCGGCGTTGGCGGCCATGAAGAGCAGGTCGCCGGCCGCCAGCGGCGTGGGCACGCCGGCCGTCGTGAAGCCCAGCGTCGCCGTGTCGTTGATGCCCGCGAAGGCGTTGCCGGCGGCGTCGGTGATGGCGTCGGCATCGACCGTGACGTAGTAGCCGGCATTCATCGCGAGCTTGGCCGTGGGCACTAGCGTCAGCACGTTGAACGCCACCTGCACGCGCGCGGCGGGGCTGTTGGCGTGGAAGGTCTCGACCACCGCGCCGTCGGCCGCATGCAGCACGATGCGCCCGGACCCGAGGCGCACCGCCTCGTTGAACGACAGGATGATCGAGGTGTCGAGGTTGACGCCCACGCGGCCGGCCGGCGGCGACGCCTTCTGCAGCTTCGGCGCGGCCGTGTCGACCCACGGCGCGCCCAGGCGCACGACGAAGCCGTCGAATTTCTGCTCGGCGGCGGGCAGGTCCTTCGAGGCCGTCTTGCCGTCCCACTTGGTGTCGCCGTTGTCCAGCAGCAGCTGCACCTGCGTGCCGGCTTTCACCGGACCCGGCACCTCGACGACCGATTCGAAGCTGCCGCCCGTGGCCTTGTGCAGCGCGTCGAGGTCGTTCGAGAGTTCGACGGGCGCGCTGTTCGGGTTGCCGTCCCAGGCGAACAGGGCGAAGTTGCGGTCCACCTCCGGCACGGCCGCGCCCGCGGGCCCGGCAACGATCAGGTAGTTGCCGTCGGTGCCCTTGTCGATCGAGCGGATGCCGCGGCCGCCCAGCTCCAGTTCGATGGGCGCGCCGAAGACGGCCTGGGTGGCGGTGCCGGCCATCAGCGCGGCGTGGTTCTGCAGCGGCACGATCAGCGCCTTCGCGCGCACCGAGGCGCCGGTCTGCGGCGCACGGAAGCCCAGCCACAGGGCGGTGTCGCCGGGCGCACTGGTCATGCCTTCGATCGAGAAGCCGTCGACGCGCTCCGGCACGATGCCGGCGGCGGCCGACACGGCAAAGCCGAAGTGGTCGGCGCCGAGTCCGTGCGCGTTGCCCTTGTCCCAGGCGATGAGTTGCGCTTCGAGCAGCGAGAACTGGCCCACGTAGTCGAAGGTGGTGGCTGCGCCGGTGCCGCCGACCTTCACCGCGAAGAGGTGCGAACGGTCGGCCGCTGCGTCGCCGCCGTCCTTCTTGTTGCTGTTGGAGCCGGTGAAGTACAGCGTGTCGCCGATGCGCGTGCCGGCTTCGAGGTCGAGCTCCTTGGCGAGCTTGGGGCCCTCGAGCTTGTAGCTCCATTCCTTTACCGCCGCGCCGCCGGCGCGCGGGTACACGCGCAGCACGTTCGATTCGTCGTCCGCCACCAGCATGAAATCGCCGGGCAGGGCGAGGGCGGTCGATGCGTCGGACGAGCCTTCGGTGGTGCCTGCGTTGGGCGTGAACTGCGCCTTCGACACGAGCTGGTCGGGCTCGGGCTGCACCACGGCGGGCGGCGTGGTCGGCGGCGGGTTGGCGACAGGCGGGAAGAACCCGCTGAAGCCGCCGCCGTCACTGCCGCCGCCGCAGGCAGCGAGCAGGATCGACAGGGCGCCGGCGAGCAGCATGGGGCGGAAGGGAATGCGGGACGGAAGGGAAAGCGAACTCATGGTGCGTGGCCGTTCTTTGGAACAAACCGCGCATGCTGTTACTTTCGCATGACGGGTCCGTGAATGACCCGCCGGGTTTCAAGTGCGCCTCAGGGCGTCTGCTGCAGCGACTTCGGCACCTTGTAGCGCTCGCCGTCATAGCGCAGCGTCACGGTGCTGAACTTGGCGGGCAGCGCTTTCTCGACGCAGCCCTGGTCTTCCTGTTCCTGCGCGCGGCTTTGCACCAGCGTGCGCGACAGCTGCAGGTCGGCAAAGCCGTTGCTCGTGGTGCGCGCGACCGACAGCATGGTGCGCAGCTTCTCGAAGTGGCCGGTGCAGGTGGCGTCCCAGCCGCCGTTGTCGTGATCGAGCTCGATCTCCTGCAGCACCTGCTGCAGCTTGTTGCCGCGCTGCACGTACAGGCGCACGGTCTCGCTGGCTTGCGGGCCCGAGGTCGTGCTGTTGCCGCGGTAGCGCACGCGCAGGCCGAAGGCGCGCGTGTCGGGCGACAGCACGTAGCGCGAGGTGTCGACGCGGATTTCCTGGATTGCGGTGGTGGCGTCTTCGTCGAGCGCCTCGGGCAGGAAGATCCGCCCGATCACCGTGTCGCGGTCGGTGTTGCCGTTGTCGGGCCGCTGGATCAGCAGCAGCGCGAGGTCGAAGACCTTGGCGCCCTTGTCCGTGGTTTCGCGCGGCATGGGCAGCACCACGATGCTGCGGCCGGGAAACGCCGGCCAGACCTTGCAGGCGGCCAGCCGCTCGTCGAGCGGCTGCTTCGGATAGAGCTTGGCGTGCATGCGTTCGGCCAACCCGCTTTCGCAGGCGGCGTGGCCCAGGCCGGCGGCCGAGGCCAGGCCCAGCAGGACCAGTGCATGACGCAGGAAGAAGAGGGCGCGCATGGCGGGTGAGTGGATGTCAGGCAGCGTTCGCCGTCGGCACCGAAACGCCTTGCGCGCGTGCAGGCAGCCAGCGCGCCGCGGCGGCTTCGAGCACCGCCTGGTCGCCGCTGCTCTCGAGCACCAGCGCGCCTTCGCTGCCACCGTCGGCCAGCCGGCCGAGCGATGCCAGCACGCGGCGCGTCTGCTGCGCGACCGGTGCGCCGGTGTCGATGAAGCGCAGCGTCGGCGGTGCGTGGCGCTGCAGTTCGTCTTTCACGAGCGGGTAGTGCGTGCAGCCGAGCACCACGGTGTCGACCTGGCCCGCGCCGTCGCCGAAAGGCCCGGCCTGCTCCATGTAGCGCGCGCACAGCGCGGCGATGCCGGGGTTGTCGAAGCCTTCGATGGCTTTCACGAGGCCGTCGCACGGCACGGGTCGCACCGTGGCCGAGCCGCCAAAGGATTCGCGCAGGGCCGCGTACCGGGCGCTGGCCAGTGTGCCGCGCGTGGCCAGCACCGCGATGTGGCCCGTGCGGCTCGTCGCCACGGCGGGCTTGAGCGCCGGCTCCAGGCCCACGATGGGCAGCGCGGGGAATTCGGCGCGCAGCACGTGGATCGCCGCCGTGGTGGCCGTGTTGCATGCCACCACCAGCGCCTTGATGCCGTGCGCACGCAGCAGGTGTTCGACCACCTGGCGCGAGTGCGCAATGACGTAGGCGTCGCCGCGCTCGCCATACGGCGCGTTCGCGGTGTCGGCGAAGTAGACGAAGCGTTCCGTCGGCAGCTCGGCCTGCAGCGCGGCGAGCGTGCTCAGCCCTCCGACGCCGCTGTCGAACACGCCGACCGGGTTCAAGCGACTTCCAGCGGAATGGTCTTGAACTCGCCGCTGGCGATGCGCTTTTGCCACTCGGCCGGGCCGGTGATGTGCGCGCTGGTGCCGCCGGCATCGACCGCCACCGTCACGGGCATGTCGACCACGTCGAATTCGTAGATGGCTTCCATGCCCAGGTCCGCAAAGCCCACGACCTTGGCGGTCTTGATGGCCTTGCTCACGAGGTAAGCGGCGCCGCCCACGGCCATGAGGTAGGCGCTCTTGTGCTTCTTGATGGCTTCGATGGCGACCGGGCCGCGCTCGGCCTTGCCGATCATGGCGATCAGGCCGGTCTGGGCCAGCATCATCTCGGTGAAGCCGTCCATGCGCGTGGCGGTGGTGGGGCCGGCGGGGCCCACGGCTTCGTTGCCGACCGGGTCGACCGGGCCGACGTAGTAGATGACGCGGTTCGTGAAATCGACCGGCAGCTTCTCGCCCTTGGCCAGCATGTCCTGGATGCGCTTGTGCGCGGCATCGCGGCCGGTGAGCATCTTGCCGTTCAGCAGGATCGTGTCGCCCGGCTTCCAGCTCGCCACTTCGGCCGGCGTGAGCTTGTTCAGGTCGACGCGCTTGCTCTTCTTCTCGTCGGGTGCCCAGTTCACGTCGGGCCACAGGTCCAGCGACGGCGGATCGAGGTAGACCGGGCCGCTGCCGTCCATCACGAAGTGCGCGTGGCGTGTGGCCGCGCAGTTGGGAATCATCGCCACGGGCTTGCTGGCCGCGTGCGTGGGGTACATCTGGATCTTGACGTCGAGCACGGTGGCCAGGCCGCCCAGGCCCTGCGCGCCGATGCCCAGGGCATTGACCTTCTCGAACAGCTCCAGGCGCAGCGCCTCGACCTTGCTGAGTTCGGCGCCCGAGGCGGCCTTGGCCTGCAGCTCGTGCATGTCCAGGTCGTCCATCAGGCTTTCCTTGGCCATCAATGCGGCCTTCTCGGCCGTGCCGCCGATGCCGATGCCCAGCATGCCGGGCGGGCACCAGCCGGCGCCCATGGTCGGCACGGTCTTGAGCACCCAGTCGACCACGCTGTCGCCGGGGTTCAGCATGACCAGCTTGCTCTTGTTCTCGCTGCCGCCGCCCTTGGCGGCCACCGTCACCTCGACGGTGTTGCCCGGCACGATCTCGGTGAAGATCACCGCGGGCGTGTTGTCCTTGGTGTTCTTGCGATCGAACTGCGGGTCGCCCACGACCGAGGCGCGCAGCGTGTTGTCGGGGTGGTTGTAGCCGCGGCGCACGCCTTCGTTGATGGCGTCGTCCAGCGAACCGGTGAAGCCGCCCCAGCGCACGTCCATGCCCACCTTGAGGAACACGTTGACGATGCCGGTGTCCTGACAGATCGGGCGGTGGCCCGTGGCGCTCATCTTGCTGTTGGTCAGGATCTGCGCAATGGCGTCCTTGGCGGCGGGGCTCTGCTCGCGCTCGTAGGCCTTGGCCAAATGGGCAATGTAGTCCGCGGGGTGGTAGTAGCTGATGTACTGGAGCGCGGCGCTGATCGATTCGATCAGGTCGGCCTGCTGGATCGTGGTCGTCATGGTGGGGAGTCTTCTTGGAGGGGGAACGCCCTCGATTATCTCAGCCACCAATACCGCAGGCCGGCGCCGGGCGAAAGAGCGCCGGCGCGGGGGGAGGCCGTGTTACCGGGCCGCGGCGCGCGCCTGCGCAATCCAGCCGTCGAAGGTCGCCTGGTGCACCCGAATCCACCCGTCGGTATGCCGCGTCACGTCCTGCATGCTGTTCGCGCCTTCGCTCATGCGCAGGTTCTGCGCGTTGATGTCGCTGATCGGCAGCTTCATCACCTCGAACAGGCGGCCGGCGGCGGGGTTCTTCTCGATGAAGGTCCGGTTGGCGACGATGCGCTGCTCGTTGGCCAGGAAGCCGTAGTTGCGGCCGTTGGGCAGCCGGGTGTCGACCTGTGCGCCGGCCTGCGCGGGCGAGAACGGCACCTGCAGCCAGACCACGTCGGCGCCCGGGCGCAGCACGGCGCTGACCCAGTAGGGCGTCCACGTGTAGTAGAGGATCGGCTTGTCCTGCTTGAAGCGTGCGATGGTGTCGGCCATGAGCGCGGCGTAGCTGCCCTGCTTGTGGGTCACGCTGTCGCGCAGCTGGTAGGCGTTCAGGTGGTTCTCGATGGCCAGTTCGCAGCCCCAGCCGGGGTTGCAGCCGGTGAGGTCGGCCTTGCCGTCGCCGTCGGCATCGAACAGCTTCGCGATGGCCGGGTCCTTCAGCTGCGCGAGGTTGGTGATGTTGTATTGCTCGGCGGTCTTGCGGTCGATCAGGTAGCCCTGCACCGCGCCGTCGGAGTAGGTGCCCTGGCGCCACAGCCTGGCGTCGCCGCCGCTGTTCTTGTAGAAGTCGGCGTGCAGCAGGCTCCAGTGGTTGGCCATGAAGGTGGCGTCGCCATTGGCAATGGCCAGGTGCTCGGTGGCGGGCTCCAGGTCTTTCATCGGCTCGACCTTGTAGCCGAGCTTCTCGAGCGCGCGCATCACCAGCAGCGTCTGGAAGGCTTCCTCGGCGAGCGAGCTTTTCAGCGGCTGAACGGTGATGCCCTGGCCGGGCAGGTCGTTGGCGGCCTGTGCGGTCGCACCGAAGGCGATAAGGCCCAGCGCCAGGAGGCCGCGGGCAAGGAAGAGGCGGGTGGTCTTCATGCGTGGTTGTCCTCCGTGACGGTCAGTGCGCTTGCGCGGAAAGGGCGGGCACGGCGTCGTCGGCGTGCGAGCCGCGCGAGGGCGTGCCCACGAGGCGCTGCAGCAGGCGTAGCGCGAAGCCGGCCGGACCGGTGTGCCACCAGCGGTGGCCGGCGCTGCGGCGCGACTTGCCCATGGCCTGCGTCAGGCGGTCCAGCGTGATCGCCAGCAGCACGATGCCCAGGCCGCCGACGGTGGCCAGGCCCATGTCGAGCCGGCCGATGCCGCGCAGCACCATCTGGCCCAGGCCGCCCACGGCGATCATCGAGGCGATCACCACCATCGACAGCGACAGCATCAGCGCCTGGTTGATGCCCGCCATGATCGAGGGCATGGCCAGCGGCAGCTTCACCTTCACGAGCATCTGCCAGGGCGAGGCGCCGTAGGCGCGCGCGGCCTCGATGAGGTCGGGGCGCACCTGGCGCAGGCCGAGGTTGGTCAGGCGCACCAGCGGGGCGAGCGCGAAGACGATGGTCACGATCACGCCCGGCACGTTGCCGATGCCGAACAGCATGACCACCGGCACGAGGTACACGAAGGCCGGCGTGGTCTGCATGGCGTCGAGCACCGGGCGCATCACGCGCTGGGCGCGGTCGTTGCTGGCCAGCAGCACGCCCAGCGGCAGGCCGATGACCATGCAGAACACCAGCGAGGTCAGCACCAGCGACAGCGTGACCATGGCCTCGGGCCAGATGCCGAGCATGGTCACCAGCATCAGCGACACGACGGTGCCGATGGCCAGCGCGCGGCCGGCGAACTGCCAGGCGAGCAGGCCGATGAGCGCGATCATCGGCAGCGCGGGCAGGGCGGTGAGCAGACCCTGCACCGAGTTGAGCGTGCTGTCGATCGGCAGGCGCACGGTCTGGAAGAAGGGGCGGAAGTGTTCGACGACCCAGCCCAGGCCCTGGTTGATCCAGGCCTCGACGGGCAGCGAGCCGTCCCACAGGCGGTGCAGCGCGAAGCCATTGGTGGCGGTGTCGGCCTGCCCCGCGAGGGCGTGCGCGGTGTTCGCCGGCGCGTCGAGCCAGGCGCTGGCGGTCGAGGTGTCAGGTGCGGCCGAGATGGCTTCCCACGGATCGAGGGCAACAGGGGGCGCGGCGGGCGTGTCCAGGACGGGGGTGTCCAGCAGGGGCGCGTTCAGGTCGGAAGGCAATGTGGTGTCGTTCATCGTTCAAGGTCCTTCGTGAATTCAGTGCGGCTCGGCGGCGAGTGCGGGCGCGGCGTGCGGCGAGACGGGTTCGATCGGCGGCGTGTCGCGGTCGAGGAACTTGAGCAGCGTCGTCTTGCTGATCGCGCCGCAGAAGCGGCCGTCGCCGGCCACGACCGGCAGTGCGCACGGCGCCTGCGCGAGCTGGCCGATCAGGCCGGCCACGGGGGCCTCGGCGTCGATGCGCGGCAGGTCCTCGAGGAAGGCGTGCTGCAAGCCGAGCGGGCCCGAATGCCCGTCGAGCGCACCGCGCAGCGTGTCGGCCGAGACCACGCCCAGGAAGCGCTTGGTCGGGCTGGTCACGTAGGCGAAGTCGCGGTCCTGGTCTTCGAGCAGCTTGAGCGCCGCGCGCGCGCCGCGCTCGGGGTGCTCGCACACCACGGTGAGCGACTTGCGCGCGATGTCGGCCGCCTTGAACACCGCCGCCGCGTCCACGCCGCGCACGAAGCTGCGCACGTAGTCGTCGGCCGGGCTGCGCAAAATCTCGTCGGGCGTGCCGACCTGGATCACGTGGCCGTCCTTCATGATCGCGATGCGGTCGCCGATGCGCATGGCTTCGTCCAAGTCGTGCGAGATGAAGACGATGGTGCGCCGCTGCACCTGCTGCAGCCGCAGCAGCTCCGATTGCATCTCGGTGCGGATGATCGGGTCGAGCGCCGAGAAGGCCTCGTCCATCAGCAGGATCGACGGGTCGGACGCCAGCGCGCGCGCCAGGCCCACGCGCTGCTGCATGCCGCCCGAGAGCTCGTCGGGGTAGCTGTCGCCCCAGCCCGAAAGGCCCACCTGCGCGAGCGCGAGGTCGGCCTGCGCGAGGCGGTCTTTCTTGCGCGTGCCCGACAGCTCCAGGCCGAAGGCGGTGTTCTCGCGCACCGTCATGTGCGGCATCAGCGCGAACGACTGGAACACCATGCTGATGTCCTTGCGGCGCAGTGCGCGCAGCTTGCTGTCGGAGTGCTCGTTGATGTCGGCGCCGTCGATCACGATGCGCCCGGCGGTCGGCTCGATGAGCCGGTTCAACAGCCGCACCAGCGTCGACTTGCCCGAGCCCGACAGGCCCATGATCACGAAGATCTCGCCGGCCTGGATCTCGAAGGTGGCATCGAACACGCCGATCGACTGGCCGGTCTTCGCCAGGATTTCCTTCTTGGAAAAACCTTGGCGGACCAGCTCGAGGGCTTGTTCGGGCGAGTCGCCGAACACCTTGAAGACATGGTCGATGAGAATTCCTTTGGCCATATGCCGGGGCTCCTTGAGTGAAGGGTGGACACAGCACCGCCCCGAAGGGCGGCAACGGCCACGCCATCAGCCCGATGAGGGAGCTGCCCGACAGCGCGCATGAAGATTGCGCATGCGCATGCAATGGCCCGGCGAGCCCCGAGGGCTGCCGACAGGCACTGAAGACGACTTGGCGACGAAGCCAGTGCCCGCCGGATGCTTCATTCGCAGACAACGGGCCTGGTCGAGGGGCGCCGCCTGGATGAGCGTGACGTGGCAATGGGGCCGGAAAAAAGATCCGGCCGGTTTGCCGGGCTGGGCCCGGCGTGAAGGGCCTTGCACCGCGACGGGATTCGCAGATCCGCGAGTAGTGCAAGGGTGACCAACATGACTTGTTGGTCGTCGGAAGCCGCTAATTATAACTTTTTGGCATGACGCGAGTCAACCCACGGGCGTATCGTGTCTGTGGGACCCGGGCGAAAGGCCTCGTCAGATGCGAGCCATTCTTATCGAGACCATACTCGGCATCGCGCCCGACAAGCGGCGCAACCACCCAAGACTGCGGAGCCATTTTTCTCATGACGACTTCTCCCAAGACCCGTGCCGAGCGCGACACCTTCGGCCCGATCGACGTGCCGGCCGACAAGCTGTGGGGCGCGCAGACGCAGCGCTCGCTGCAGAACTTCGACATCTCCGGCGAACAGCAGCCGCGCGAGATCATCAAGGCGCTGGCCCAGGTCAAGCGCGCGTCGGCCGTGGTCAACCACGCGCTGGGCCTGCAGGACGAGAAGAAGACCCACGCCATCGTGGCCGCGGCCGACGAGGTCATTGCCGGCAAGCACCCGGGCGAGTTCCCGCTGGTGGTCTGGCAGACCGGCTCGGGCACGCAGAGCAACATGAACGTCAACGAGGTGCTGGCCAACCGCGCCAGCGAGCTGCTCGGCGGCGAGCGCGGGGAAGGGCGCCTGGTGCACCCGAACGACGACGTGAACCGCAGCCAGTCGAGCAACGACGTGTTCCCCACCGCCATGCACGTGGCGGCCGTGGAGGCCATCACGCACAAGCTGCTGCCCGCCATCGCCAAGCTGCGCGGCACGTTGGCGAAGAAGGCCGAAGACTTCGCCGACATCGTGAAGATCGGCCGCACCCACCTGCAGGACGCCACGCCGCTCACGCTGGGCCAGGAGTTCTCGGGCTACGTCGCGCAGCTGGCGCACGGCGAGGCGCACGTGCGCGCCGCGCTGCCGCACCTGTGCGAACTGGCGCTGGGCGGCACGGCCGTCGGCACCGGGCTCAACGCGCCCAAGGGCTACGCGGAGCAGGTCGCGGCCGAACTCGCGAAGCTCACGAACCTGCCGTTCGTGACCGCGCCGAACAAGTTCGAAGCCATGGCCAGCGTCGATGCGCTGGTGCATGCCCACGGCGCGCTCAAGACGCTCGCCGCCAGCATGAACAAGATCGCCAACGACGTGCGCTGGCTCGCGAGCGGCCCGCGCAGCGGCATCGGCGAGCTGAGCATTCCCGAGAACGAACCGGGCTCGTCGATCATGCCGGGCAAGGTCAATCCGACCCAGAGCGAGGCCGTCACGATGCTGGCCGCGCAGGTGTTCGGCAACGACGTGGCCATCAACATCGGCGGCGCCTCGGGCAACTTCGAGCTGAACGTGTTCCGCCCGATGGTGGCGCACAACTTCCTGCAGAGCGTGCGCCTGCTGGCCGACGGCATGGTGAGCTTCAACGACCACTGCGCCGTGGGCATCGAACCGAACCGCGAACGCATCACGGAGCTGGTGCAGCGCTCGCTGATGCTGGTGACGGCGCTGAACACGCACATCGGCTACGACAAGTCGGCCTACATCGCGAAGAAGGCGCACAAGGAAGGCACGAGCCTGCGCGAGGCGGCGATTGCGTCGGGGCACCTGACGGCCGAGCAGTTCGATGCGTGGGTGGTGCCGGAGAACATGACCGGTCGCTGATCCGCTCTGCAACCCCCAATGAAAAAAGGACCCGCGAGGGTCCTTTTTCGTTGCCGGCCGGTCGATCAGTAGCCGATCGTGTAGCGCTGGCGCGAGTGCGCGGGCTTTTCCAGCTCGTCGATGAACGCGATCGCGTAGTCCTCGAACGTGATCCAGCTGCGGCCTTCGGCGCTCACGAGCAGGTCGTCCTTGCCCAGGCGGAACTTGCCCGTGCGCTCGCCTTCGACGAATTCGGCCGAGGGCGACAGGAAGGTCCAGTCGAGGTCCTTCTCGTTGCGCAGCGCGTCCAGGAACACGCCGCCGGCCGTGGCTTCGGCGCGGTAGGCATCGGGGAAGTTCGGCGTGTCGATCACCTTCAGGCCGGGCGCTGCGAACAGGCTGCCGGCGCCGCCGACCACCAGCAGGCGCTTCACGCCCGCACGCTTCACGGGCTCGATGACGGCCGCGGGCGGCACGGTGGCGAAATGCGCGGCGCTGAACACGGCGTCATGGCCGGCCACGGCCTTTTCGAGGGCGGCGGCGTCGAGCGCGTCGACATCGACGGTCTTGACGTTGGCACGGCCGGCCAGCTTTGCGCTGGCATGGCGGGCGATGGCCGTTACGGTGTGGCCGCGGCGCAGCGCTTCTTCGAGAAGGCGACCGCCGGCACGTCCGGTGGCGCCGAGGATGGCGATGTGGCTCATGAGGGACTCCATTCAAAAGTTGGGAAGGGGATGAACCGCATCTTAGGTTTCTGGTTTCGAAAGAAATACCTCGAATTCCGCGCTTCTTTATTCCTAAAATCGTTCGAATGGACCGATTGAACGCAATGCGGGTGTTCGTGACCGTGGTGGACGCGGGCAGCCTCTCGGCCGCGGCCGACAAGCTCGACCTGTCGCGCCCGGTGGTCACGCGCTACGTGGCCGAACTGGAGCAATGGACCGGCGCACGCCTGCTGCACCGCACGACGCGGCGCCTCAGCCTCACGGCGGCGGGCGAAGAGCTGCTGCCGCGCTGCCGCCAGGTGCTCGAACTCGCGGGCGACATGCAGGCGGCGGTGCGCCACCCGGCCGAGGCGCCGAGCGGGCAGTTGCGCATCACGGCCAGCACCTCGTTCGCGCAGGCGCAGCTGGCCGGCGCGGTGGCCGACTACGTGCGGCGTTATCCGGGCGTAGCGGTCGACCTGGTGCTGCTCGACCGCGCGGTGAACCTGGTGGACGAGCGCATCGACCTTGCGATCCGCGTGTCGTCCGAGATCGATCCGAACCTCATCGCACGCCGGCTCTCGGTGTGCCGCTCGGTGGTCTGCGCGACGCCCGATTACCTGAAGGCACACGGCCAGCCGCAGCGCGTGGAAGAGCTGGCGCAGCGCAACTGCCTCACGCACTCGTATTTCGGCCGCAGCCTGTGGAACTTCACGCGCAAGGCCGACGGCCTGCCGGTCTCGGTGGCCGTGGCCGGCAACCTCTCGACCAACGACGCGGCCAGCCTCATGGCGTTGGCGCGGGCCGGGGCGGGCATCGCGATGCTGCCCACCTATCTGACGTCGGGGTTGCTGCAATCGGGCGAGCTGGTGTCGCTCTTTCCCGATCACGAGCCGCAGGTGCTGGGGGTGTACGCGGTGTACGCCTCACGCAAGCACATGCCGTCTGCGCTGCGCACCTTGCTCGATTTCCTGGCCGAGCGCTTCACCGAAGTGCCGGCCTGGGACACGCCTTCCTAGTGGTGGGCGTTGGCGGCGGCCGCCTCGTTCATCAGCTTGTCGGTGTAGGCGATGGCCATGGCCGAGAACAGGAACGCGATGTGGATCACGGTCTGCGCGATCAGCACCTTGTCGGTGTAGTTGTCCGCGTTGATGAAGGTCTTGAGCAGGTGGATCGAGCTGATGCCGATGATGGCGGTGGCCAGCTTCACCTTGAGCACCGAGGCGTTCACGTGGCTCAGCCACTCGGGCTGGTCCTGGTGGCCTTCGAGGTCCATGCGGCTCACGAAGGTCTCGTAGCCGCCCACGATCACCATGATCAGCAGGTTGGAGATCATCACCACGTCGATCAGCGCCAGCACCACCAGCATGATCACCGTCTCGTTGAGCGAGCCGACCGGAGCGGTGGTCTTGTAGCCGATGCTCGCGATCAGGGCCTGCAGCGCATCCTTGTTGCCGAAGGCGGCTTCGACCAGGTGCAGCAGCTCGACCAGGAAGTGCACCACGTACACACCCTGCGCCACGATCAGTCCCAGGTACAGCGGCAACTGCAGCCAGCGGCTCGCGAAGATGAGCCGGGGCAGTGGCTTCAGCGGGGAACTGCGTGCTGGTACGGGCGCGTTCCGGGCGTCGAAAGGATCGGGGGCGGACATGAAGTAAGAAGACAGGTGTAAAAAGTCGGGCGATTCTAGAGGTCTCCCAGTGACGCACTCGTGATAACCCTGCGAACTAACATCGACCCCGTCAGTGGCCCGTAAGTGCGTGCCCCGACATTACGGCCGCATTCAATCAGGAGACAAGAGCATGAGCAGCGCATCGAAGAACATTGAATCCGTCCTGGTCGAGAACCGCGTGTTCCCGCCCGACGCCCGCGCCACCGAAGGCGCCCGCATTGCCGGCATGGCCGCCTACGAGGCGCTGTGCAAGGAAGCCGAGCAGGACTTCGAAGGCTTCTGGACCCGCCTGGCCAAGGACAACCTCCAGTGGACCAAGCCCTTCACCCGCACCCTGGACGAATCGAAGGCGCCGTTCTACGAATGGTTCGGCGACGGTGAACTCAACGCCAGCGCCAACTGCCTGGACAAGCACATCGGCACCCCCGTCGAGAACAAGACCGCCATCGTCTTCGAAGCCGACGACGGCGCCGTCACCCGCGTCACCTACAAGGAACTGCTGGCCCGCGTGAGCCAGTTCGCCAATGCGCTGAAAGCGCAGGGCATCAACAAGGGCGACCGCGTCATCATCTACATGCCGATGACCATCGAAGGCGTGGTCGCCATGCAGGCCTGCGCGCGCATCGGCGCCACCCACAGCGTGGTGTTCGGCGGCTTCTCGGCCAAGGCACTGCAGGAACGCATCATCGACGCGGGCGCCGTGGCCGTCATCACCGCCAACTACCAGCTGCGCGGCGGCAAGGAACTGCCGCTGAAGGCCATCGTGGACGACGGCATTGCGCTGGGCGGCTGCGACACGCTCAAGACCGTGCTCGTGTACGAGCGCACGCCCACCGCGTGGAACCGCGTCGAGGGCCGCGACAAGACCTTCACCGAAGCGCTGGCCGGGCAGAGCACCGAGTGCGCGCCCGTGCCGGTCAATGCCGAGCACCCGCTGTTCATCCTCTATACCTCGGGCTCCACCGGCAAGCCCAAGGGCGTGCAGCACGCCACCGGCGGCTACCTGCTGTGGGCCAAGCTCACGATGGACTGGACCTTCGACATCCGCCCCGAAGACCTGTTCTGGTGCACCGCCGACATCGGCTGGATCACCGGCCACACCTACGTCGCCTACGGCCCACTCGCGGCCGGCGCCACGCAGGTCGTGTTCGAAGGCATCCCGACCTTCCCGCATGCGGGGCGCTTCTGGGAAATGATCCAGAAGCACAAGGTCTCGATCTTCTACACCGCGCCCACCGCGATCCGTTCGCTCATCAAGGCGGCCGAAGGCGACGAGAAAGTGCACCCGAAGAACTGGGACCTGACCAGCCTGCGCATCCTCGGTTCGGTCGGCGAGCCGATCAACCCCGAAGCGTGGATGTGGTACCACCGGAACATCGGCGGCGAGCGCTGCCCGATCGTCGACACCTTCTGGCAGACCGAAACGGGCGGCCACGTCATCACGCCGCTGCCGGGCGCCACGCCGCTGGTGCCGGGTTCGTGCACCTTGCCGCTGCCGGGCATCATGGCCGCCATCGTCGACGAGACGGGGAAAGACCTGCCCAACGGCGCCGGCGGCATGCTGGTCATCAAGCGGCCGTGGCCCTCGATGATCCGCACCATCTGGAACGACCCCGAGCGCTTCAAGAAGAGCTACTTCCCCGAAGAGATGGGCGGCACGATCTACCTGGCCGGCGACGGCGCGGTGCGCAGTGCCGACCGCGGCTACTTCCGCATCACGGGCCGCATCGACGACGTGCTCAACGTGTCGGGCCACCGCCTGGGCACGATGGAAATCGAATCGGCGCTGGTGTCCAAGACCGACCTCGTGGCAGAAGCCGCGGTGGTGGGGCGTCCCGACGACGTGACCGGCGAGGCCGTGTGCGCCTTCGTCGTGCTCAAGCGCGCGCGCCCCACCGGCGAAGAAGCCAAGCAGATCGCCAACGAGCTGCGTGCCTGGGTCGCCAAGGAAATCGGCCCCATCGCCAAGCCCAAGGACATCCGCTTCGGCGACAACCTGCCCAAGACGCGCAGCGGCAAGATCATGCGGCGCCTGCTGCGCAGCATCGCGAAGGGCGAGGCGATCACGCAGGACACGTCGACGCTCGAGAACCCGGCGATCCTCGATCAGCTGTCCGAGACGAACTGACCCCCGGGATTGGCCGAATCCGGCCAATCCGGAACAGTTGTCACGAGCGCGCTGTACAGAGGTGTAGGACATGGCCGTTTGTGCGGCCATGTGCACCAAAGCGACCTCCTGGCTGAGGTAAAACCGATGTCGTCACCGCGCGCCACGACAGGCGCGCGGCTTTTGTCATCGTGATCGGTTGTTTGCAAGGAGGCGCCACATGGGCGTGAGATCCGCTTTTCTTTTTGTCATCGTGCTGCTCATCGCGGGGCTTGCCGCGCTGAACTGGGGCACGTTGTCCGCACCCACCGACGTGTGGCTGGGCTTCATGAGCGTGTCGGCGCCGCTGGGGCTGATCATGCTGGGGCTCACGGCCGTGCTCGCGGCCTTCTTCCTCGTGTACGTGCTGTACCTGCACAGCTCGGTGCTGCTGGAGACCAAGCGCCACACGAAGGAAATGCAGACCCAGCGCGACCTCGCCGACAAGGCCGAGGCCTCGCGCTTCACCGAGCTGCGCAACTTCCTGGAAGCGCAGGAGAAGCAGCACATGTCGCACAACGCCGACCGGCACACGGCGCTGCTGGCGCGCATGGATCAGCTGGAAAGCGCGGTCAAGCTGCGTTCGGACCAGACCGACAACACGGTGGCGGCGCACATCGGGCAGCTCGAAGACCGCATCGAGCGCCGTCCGGTGCCCAGCGACATCAATCCGAGCATCTGAACGGGCGCGCCGCCGCGCGCTTCGTTTTGCTGCCGGTTACTTCGTCGACAACACCCAGGCTGCGAGCTTCTTCGCATCGGCTTCGCTGACCTGGTTGTTGGCCGGCATCGGCACCGGGCCCCACACGCCCGAGCCGCCCTTGATGATCTTGGTGGCCAGCGAGTTGGCCGCGCCCTTGTCGTCCTTGTACTTGGCCGCGATGTCCTTGAACGACGGCCCGAGCACCTTGCGTTCGACCGCGTGGCAGCTCATGCAGTTCTTCGACGTGGCAAGGGCCAGATCGGCAAAGGCGGGCGCCGCGAGGCCGAGGCCGAGGCCCAGGGCTGCCATCAACATCGTTCTTTTCATGGGGACTGTTTTCGTAAGGGCTGAGTTACATTCGATCCAACGCGATTGTAGGTAGCGCGGTGCACACGCACCGGCGGCGATACCGACCAACTCGGAGGGTATTCGCGATGTGGTTTCTGCTCTTGGGCCTGCTCGGTGTAGCCCTCAAATATTTCGAAGTGGGCATGGTCGCCGGCTGGAGCTGGTGGATCGTGCTGAGCCCGTTCGCGCTGGCGCTGGCCTGGTGGGCCTGGGCCGATTCGTCGGGCTACACCAAGCGTAAGGTCATCGAGCGCGAAGAGCGGCGCAAGCAGGCGCGCATCGATCGCCAGAAGACCAACATGGGCCTGCGCACCAGCAACGGGCAGCAGCGCCCGCGCCGCTGAACTCACGGCTCCGTCACCCGCGCCGCATGCCGACAGGACGCGCGCCATGGACGACGAAGCCGCCACCCACGCCTTGCTCGTCTTCGGGCTGTCGCTGCTGGTCGGGCCGGCCGTCGGCGCGCTGGTCGGGCGTTTCAAGACTTTCTTCTGGGGCGCAGGCATTGGCGCCTTGCTGATCGGCTGCGCCGGCTTGTACGGCGCGGTCACGGTGGGTTGGCAGCGCTACCAGTCGATCGCGGGCACGGCCAGCACGCAGGGCAGCCTGGTCGAGTTCGTGGAGGAGCGCAGTAAGGACAGCAAGGGCTACGTCACCACCACGCGCGCGCCCCTCGTCGAATACACCGCCGCCGACGGGCAGAAGCGCCGCGTCAAAGGCCTGGGCGGCAGCCTGTCGGACAAGGAGTGGGGCGATGCGGTCGAGGTGCGCTACAGCACCGCCGACCCGGCCCAGGCGCTGGTGGCCGACTTCCAGAACATGTGGGGCATCGTCTGGGGGCTCGGCCTCTTCGGCGGCTTTCCGACGATGTTCGGCCTGTTCTTCACCGGCATGGCGCTCAAGGAAGGCCGCAGGGGGCGGCCGGCGCCGGTGCGCGAGCCGACGCCCACGCAGAAGAAATGGCGCACGCGCGGCACGGTGCTGGCGAACGTGGTGTTCCTGGCCGGCTTCGCGCTGGTGTTTCTCTATCCCGACGACAGTGCGATGAAGCAGTTCGGTGCGGGTTTTCTCACCATCGGCGCGGGGGCGCTGCTGCACTTCGTCGTGCAGAGCTTTCCCCCGGCGATGGATTTCGAAGCCCGGGCCATCTTCGCGATCGTAGGTTTAGGCTTCATGGCCTTCGGCTACGGCGCGTGGATGATGGGCTGATGCCGCTTCAGAACTTGTCGAGCACCGCGCCCGAGCTTGCGCTCGAGGCGTTGAACGCGAACTTGGCCTGCACGCCGCGCGTGTAGCGCGGGGCCGGCGGCGTCCAGCCTTCGCGGCGTTTGGCGAGTTCGGCTTCGGGCACGTTGAGTTCGAGCTTCAGTTCGTGCGCGTCGATGGTGATCGAGTCGCCTTCGTTGACGAACGCGATGGTGCCGCCCGCCGCCGCTTCGGGCGCGACGTGGCCGACCACCATGCCCCAGGTGCCGCCCGAGAAGCGGCCGTCGGTGATGAGGCCGACGCTTTCGCCCAGGCCCGCGCCGATCAGCGCGCCCGTGGGGGCCAGCATTTCCGGCATGCCCGGGCCGCCCTTGGGGCCGAGGTAGCGCAGCACCATCACGTCGCCGGCGACGATCTTGCCGGCCAGGATGGCCTGCAGCGCCGACTGCTCGTCGTCGAACACGCGCGCCGGGCCGGTGATGACCGGGTTCTTCAGGCCGGTGATCTTGGCGACCGCGCCTTCGGGCGACAGGTTGCCCTTCAGGATGGCCAGGTGGCCTTCCTCGTACATCGGGTTGTCGATGGGGCGGATCACGTCCTGGTCGGCGCGCGGAACGTCGGGCACGTCGTTGAGCACTTCGGCGATGGTCTGGCCGCTGATGGTGATGCAGTCGCCGTGCAGCAGACCGGCCTTGAGCAGCACCTTCATCACTTGCGGAATGCCGCCGGCCTGGTGCAGGTCGACCGCGAGGTACTTGCCCGAGGGCTTCAGGTCGCAGATCACAGGCACCTTCTTGCGCATGCGCTCGAAGTCGTCGATGGACCACTCCACGCCGGCCGCGTGCGCGATGGCCAGGAAGTGCAGCACCGCGTTGGTCGAACCACCGGTGGCCATGATGACCGCCACGGCGTTCTCGATGGCCTTCTTGGTCACGATGTCGCGCGGCTTCAGGTCTTTCTTGATGGCCTCGATCAGCACCTTGGCCGATTCCTTGGCCGAGTTGGCCTTTTCGTCGTGCGGGTTCGCCATGGTCGACGAGTAGGGCAGCGAGATGCCCAGCGCCTCGAACGCGCTCGACATCGTGTTGGCCGTGTACATGCCGCCGCACGATCCGGTGCCCGGAATGGCGCGCTTCTCGATCTCGTGCAGGTCCTCGTCGCTCATGTTGCCGGCGGCGTTCTGGCCCACGGCTTCGAACACGCTCACGATGTTCAGGTCCTGGCCCTTGTAGCGGCCCGGCAGGATGGTGCCGCCGTAGACGTAGATGGCCGGCACGTTGGCGCGCAGCATGCCCATGAGGCCGCCGGGCATGTTCTTGTCGCAGCCGCCGACCACCAGCACGCCGTCCATCCACTGGCCGCCGACGCAGGTTTCGATGCAGTCGGAGATGACTTCGCGGCTCACCAGCGAGTACTTCATGCCTTCGGTGCCCATGGCCATGCCGTCGGAGATGGTGGGCGTGCCGAACACCTGCGCGTTGCCGCCTGCTTCCTCGATGCCCGCGATGGCCGCGTCGGCCAGCTTCTGCAGGCCCGAGTTGCAGGGCGTGATGGTGCTGTGGCCGTTGGCGACGCCGACCATCGGCTTCTTGAAGTCGCCTTCTTCGTAGCCCATGGCGTAGAACATCGAGCGGTTGGGGGCGCGGCTCTTGCCTTCGGTGATGTTCGCGCTGCGGCGGTTGATCTGGATGGTCTTGGTGTCCATGGTGTCTCTTCTGTCGTGGGGAGATCGTGAGGGGGAAGCGCCAAGTATCGGACTTCTGATTGATTGGTTCCAATCCAATTTGAAGCGTGGATTGATATGCTTGGCATATGAATGAAGCCTTTATCGACCTGCGCGCCTGGCGCCAGTTCGTGGCCGTGGCCGAAGAACTGCATTTCGGCCGCGCCGCACAGCGCCTGCACATGACGCAGCCGCCGGTCACGCAGGCCATTGCCCAGCTCGAGAAAACGCTGGGCGTGGTGCTGTTCGATCGCACCCGAAGGCGCGTGGCGCTCACGCCGGCCGGCGAGGCGCTGCTGCCCGACGTGCGCGAGCTGCTGGCGCGCGCCCAGGCGCTGCCGGCGCGTGCGCGTGCGGCGGCGGCAGGGCAGGTGGGGCGCGTGCGCATCGCTTTTGTCTCGACCGTCGGTTTCGAACAGCTGCCGGCCTGGGTGCGCGAGTTCCGCGTGCTGTGCCCCGAGGTGGCGCTCGAACTGGTCGAGGCCACCGGCGACGTGCAGCTCGAAGCCTTCGCGCGCGGCGAGATCGACGCCGGCCTGATGCTGCATTCGCCGGGCGCCGCGCCGCCGGGGCTGGCCTGCCTGCCGGTCGAGGTGGAGCCGCTGGTGCTCGCGCTGCCGGCCCAGCACCGGCTGGCCGAGGCGCGGCCCGTGCCGCTGGCCGAGGTGCTGGACGAGCCGCTGGTGATCTTTCCGCGCCGCATCGTGCCCTCGCTGCACGACGCGATCTTCGACCTGTACCACGCGGCCGGGCGCACGCCGCAGGTGGCGCAGGAAGCGATCCAGATGCAGACCATCGTCAACCTCGTGTCGGGCGGCATCGGGGCGGCCTGGGTGCCGCACAGCGTGATGCAGTTCCGGCGCGCGGGCGTGGTCTACCGGCAGGTTCACGAGTTCAAGGGCGTGGGGCGCCGCCGCGTGACGCTGCCGGTGTGCGAGACCAGCCTCGTGTGGCCCGCGCAGGCGGCGCACCCGGCGCTGGCGCGCTTCGTGGCCTTCGTGCGCGAGCGGGCAGGTCGCGTGACGGCGTAAGGCTCAGGCGCTGCGCGCCGCCCGGCCGGCGGGCGAGGGCGCATCGAGCGTGGCCGCCAGCAGCGTGTCGAGCCATCCCGCGAAGGCCTGCACCCGCCGCGAGAGGTTGCGCCGGTGCGGAACCACCAGGTGCACCGGCAGCGGCTCGGCGCGCGCGTCGGGCAGCACTTCCACCAGCTCACCGGCCGCCAAGTGCTCGCGCACGTCGTAGGCCGGGATCTGGATCAGGCCCAGCCCCGCCAGCGCGCAGGCGATGTAGGTCTCGGCGTTGTTCGCCGCCACCTGGCTGCGCAGGCGCAGCACCTGGGTCTCGCCGTCGCGCACTTGCCACTCCCAGGGCGCGGCCCGGCCGCTGGTTGGCGAGGCGTAGTTGACCGCCATGTGCTGCGGCAGGTCGGCCGGCGTGCGCGGCGTGCCGTGGCGCGCGAGGTAGGCGGGGCTGGCGCAGTTGATGAGCGTGAAATGCCCCAGCGGCCGGGCCACGAGGCTGCTGCTGGCGAGCGGGCCGACGCGCAGGGCGCAGTCCACGCCTTCGAGCACGAGGTCGACCGCGCGGTCGCTGGAGCCCAGTTCGAGCTCGACCGCCGGGTGGCGTGCAAAGAAATCGGGCAGCGCCGGCGCGATCAGCAGGCGCGCGATGCGGCTGGGCACGTCGACCTTGAGCCGGCCGCTCACGCTGCTGTGCGCGGGCTGGAACTGCTGCTCCATGTCTTCCATGTCGGCCACCAGCGCGCGGGCCCGCTCGAGCAGCACCTCGCCGTCGGGCGTGAGGCCCACGCGGCGCGTGGTGCGATGCAGCAGGCGTGAACCCAGGCGCGCCTCGAGCTGCTGGATGGCGGTCGAGATGGTGGCGCGCGGCAGCGCCAGCCGGTCGGCGGCGCGCGTGAAGCTGCCGGTTTCGGCCACGCGCAGGAAGACCTGGAGGAGTTCGATGCGGTCCATGGCGGCGGGGCTGATTGTTCGTGGTTTTCAGAACAGTTTAGCCTTGAATGAATGATTTATCTGCAACTTGGCGATCAATAGACTGGCGGCTCGTCACACATCCCGTCCCGGGTCTTTCACTCACTCAGAGGAATCCATCCATGTCCGCACGCACGCTCACGAACAAGGTCGCCGTCATCGCCGGCGGTGGCAAGAACCTCGGTGCCCTCATCGCCCACCAGCTGGTCGACGGCGGCGCCCGCGGCATCGCCATCCACTACAACAGCGACGGCTCGCGCGCCGAGGCCGAGCAGACCGCCGCCGCGCTGAAGGCCAAGGGCGCCGACACGTTGCTGGTGCAGGGCGACCTCGCGGTGGTCGAGAACAATGTGAAGCTGTTCGACCAGGCCGTGAAGCACTTCGGCCAGGTCGACCTGGCGATCAACACGGCGGGCGTGGTGATCAAGAAACCGATCCTGGACATCACCGAAGCCGACTACGACAAGAGCTTCGACGCCAATTCCAAGGCGGCCTTCTTCTTCATCCAGCAGGCCGGCCGCACGATGGCCGACGGCGGCAGCATCGTGACGCTGGTGAGCTCGCTGCTCGCGGCCTACACGCCGTTCTATGCCATCTACCCGGCGGCCAAGGCGGCGGTGGAGCACTACACGCGCGCGGCCTCCAAGGAGTTCGGCGACCGCGGCATCTCGGTGAACGCCATCGGCCCGGGCCCGATGGACACGCCGTTCTTCTACGGCCAGGAAAGCCCCGAGGCCGTGGCGTACCACAGCAGCGCGGCCGCACTCAGCAAGTACTCGAAGAAGGGCCTCACCGACATCGAGGACATCGCGCCCATCGTGCGCTTCCTGGTCACCGAGGGCTGGTGGATCACGGGCCAGACGATCTTCGCCAACGGTGGCTACACCACGCGCTGACCCGTCGATATCCGGCAAGATGCGCCCAGGAGGACAACGCAGATGCACACAGTCATGGTGATGGGAGGCGGCTTCGCGCTGCTGGTGGTGTTTCTTCTGGCCGGCCGCTTCATGGGCGACGGCTCGGCGATGGCGCTGGCCGCGGCGGCCAAGTGGTTCATTCCGGCGTGGTTCGTCGGCGCGGGCATCAACATGGCCGTGGGCGTGTTCAAGGCCGGGTACTCGGTGGCCGAGGAGCTGCCGATCTTCCTGTTCATCTTCGCGGTGCCTGCCCTGGTGGCGGGGTTGCTGTGGTGGAAGTTCGGGCGCTGACATTGCCCTGAATGCCCCCGTGGCGGCGGCGTCATTGCGCCACGGCACAATCGTCGGATGCTCATGTATCCGCAGATCAATCCCATCGCCTTGCAGCTGGGGCCGGTGGCCATCCACTGGTACGGCCTGACCTACCTGGCGGCCTTCGCGCTGTTTTATTTTCTGGGCACGCGCCGCCTGCACCACGAGCCGTTCCGTTCGCTGGCCACGGCCGGCGTGTGGCAACGCAAGGACATCGAGGACATCCTGTTCCTGGGCGTCATGGGCGTGATCGTCGGCGGTCGGCTCGGCTACTGCCTGTTCTACAAGCCCGAGTACTACCTCACGCACCCGCTCGAGATTCTTTATGTGTGGCAGGGCGGCATGAGCTTCCATGGCGGCCTGCTCGGCGTGATCGGCGCCATGGTGTGGTTTGCGCGCTCGCGTGCGCGGCCGTTCTGGCAGGTGATGGACTTCGTCGCGCCCTGCGTGCCGACCGGCCTGGCCGCGGGCCGCGTGGGCAATTTCATCAACGGCGAGCTGTGGGGCCGCTTCAGCAGCCCCGAGCTGCCTTGGGGCATGGTGTTCCCGCAAAGCGGTTCGATGCTGCCGCGTCATCCGTCGCAGGTCTACCAGTTCCTGCTCGAAGGGCTGCTGCTGTTCGTCGTGATGTGGCTCTATGCGCGCAAGGAGCGCAAGCAGGGGCAGGTGGCCGCCGTGTTCCTCATCGGCTATGGCGTGCTGCGCTTCGTGGCCGAGTACTTCCGCGAGCCCGACGATTTCCTGGGCCTGCGCGCCCTCAGCCTGAGCCAGGGCCAGTGGCTCAGCGTGCCGATGGTGATCGCCGGCATCGCGCTATGGTTCTGGTTCGGCCGTGCCGGCAAGACGGGCAGCACCGCGCGGGCCTGATCTTTCGGACCCCCGCACAACGCGGCGCAGCACCTTCGGGTGCGCGCCGCTTTTTTTCGTCCGTCTCAGGGTAATTCCGGGCCGCACAGGCAGGGCGCGGCCCTTGCATTGCGTTAACCATGCACTCACAATTATGCGTAATTACAGGAAATTACGCGAAACGCTCACCGACTTTCCGAGTCTTCAACGCATGCGCCTGGTCCCCAATTCCCTCCACGACGAAGTCGCCGCCACGCTGCGCGAGCAGATCTTCGACGGCACGCTGGCGCCCGGCAGCTTCGTGGACGAGGTGGCCCTGTGTGAACGGCTGTCGATCTCGCGCACGCCGCTGCGCGAGGCGCTGAAGGTGCTCACCGCCGAAGGCCTGCTGCGCCACGAGCCGCGCCGCGGCTGCTTCGTGAACGAGGTGACCGAGCGCGACCTCGACGAGATCTTTCCGGTGATCGCGCTGCTCGAAGGGCGCTGCGCCTACGAGGCGGCGCGCAACGCCAGCGACGCCGAGCTGAACGAGCTCGACGCGCTGCACGAGCGCCTGGTGCGCCATGCCAAGGCGCGGCGCATCAACGACTACTACGCCACCAACCACATCATTCACGAGGCGATCATCAAGCTCGCCGACAACAAGTGGCTGGCCCAGGTGATCGGCGACCTGCGCAAGATCCTGAAGCTCGCGCGGCTGCAGCAGCTGCACGCGCCGGGGCGGCTCGACCAGAGCCTGTCGGAGCACCTGGCCGTGTTCGCCGCGCTCAAGGCGCGCGACAGCGAAGGCGCCGATGCCGCCATGCGCACCCACATGACGCGCCAGCGCGAAGCCTTGCGCGAAGTGATGCAACAGCAGAAATCCAGGGTGATGCCATGACAGGCGCCACCCATCCAGCCAACGGCACAGGAGCAGATCGATGAGTGCGACCGAGTGGTTCCAGGCGCGCCTGCGCATGGGCGAATCGTCCAAGGTTCCCGTGGCGAGCAACGGCGCCACGAAAGGCCCGGCCCGTCACACGCCCAAGCCCAGCGCCCGCACCACCGCCGAGCGGCTGCAGGCCACGCTGCGCAAGGCCGACGAGGCGCTGTCGCCGCGCACGCTGCGCCGCGTGCTGGCCGAGCTGCAGGCCGTGATCGATCCGCGCGTGAGCGAGGTCGAGGGCGGCCGTCGCGCCCATGCCATCGCGCAGGCCTACGCCGGCGCCTCGCCCGAAGAGCGCCGCGACTACTGGGCGCTCATGAGCGAGCATTTCGCCGCCGACGCGGGCAAGCTCAAGAGCGCGCGCGATCAGCACCAGAGCGCCGTCGGCACGCCCGACGAAGGGCAGGCGGAGCTGCGCCTGCGCCGCGCGCTGGTGTCGCCGCGCATGCGGCTGCTGCAGCGCTTCGCCGTCGAGCCCGGCGGCATGCGCTTCCTGGTCGACCTGCGCGCCGACCTGCTGCCGTGCCTGAAGTCCGACAAGCGCCTGCTCGCGCTCGAGGCCGAGCTGGAGCACCTGTTCTCCACCTGGTTCGACGTGGCTTTTCTCGAGCTGCGCCGCATCGACTGGAACTCGCCGGCGTCGCTGATCGAGAAGCTCATCCGCTACGAGGCGGTGCACGACATCAAGAGCTGGTCCGACGTGAAGAACCGCCTGGACGACAGCGACCGCCGCTGCTACGGCTTCTTCCATCCGCGCCTGCCGAACGAGCCGCTGATCTTCGTCGAGGTGGCGCTGGTCGACCGCATCAGCGAAGGCATCATGCCGCTGCTCGACGAGGCCGCCGTGCCGGTGCAGCCGGCCAAGGCCACCACCGCGATCTTCTATTCGATCAGCAACACGCAGACCGGCCTGCGCGGCGTGAGCTTCGGCGACTCGCTCATCAAGCGTGTGGTCGAGACCCTGCAGGACGAGCTGCCGCGCCTGAAGACCTTCGCCACGCTGTCGCCCATTCCGGGCCTGCGCGCGTGGCTCGCCAAGAACGCCGGCGAACTGCTGCCCCGCCTGGACGAGAAGCGCGAAGCCGAACTCGGCCGCCTCGTCGGCTCGGTGCCGCCCACGGCCGAGCGCCTGCTGGCAGCGGTCGATGCAGCAACAGAACTCGACGCGAAATCGCCGCTGCGCCAATGGCTGCTGCAGGCCACCGCCGAGTACCTGGGTCGCACGCTGGTCGACGGCACGCCGGCCGACCCGGTGGCGCGCTTCCACCTGGGCAACGGCGCGCGCGTCGAACGGCTCAACTGGGCCGGCGACCCGTCGGCCAAGGGGCTCAAGCAGTCGTACGGCCTCATGGTCAACTACCTGTACGACCTCAAGCGCCTGGACCGGCATCGCGCCTGGCTGGCCGAAGGCAAGATCGCGGTTTCGGGAGACATCGAAGGCCTGTTCCTCAAAAAAGGCTGAGTCCGTTCGCTTTGCCGCGGCAGCGCTGCGGCCCGCACCTTGACCGCCGGAGGGCGGCAACATCTACAACGACGACGACAGGAGACGAGACAGATGACGCAACAGAGTTTTCAACGACGCGATGTGCTGCGCGTCGCCGCAGCAGCCGGGGCCGTGGCCCTGTGCGGTGGCGCACGTGCCCAGGGCTGGCCGACCAAGCCCGTGACCATGGTGGTGCCGTTCCCGGCCGGCGGAGGCACCGACGCCTTCGCGCGCCCGCTGTCGGCCCAGTTCTCCCGCGCGGCGGGCCAGACGCTGGTCATCGACAACCGCGGCGGCGCCGGCGGCACGGTGGGCGCGAGCATCGCGGCCAAGCTGCCGGCCGACGGCTACTCGCTCTTCATGGGCGCCGTGCACCACGCGATCGCGCCGTCGATCTACCCCAAGCTCGACTACGACCTCGAGAAAGACTTCGTGCCCCTGATGCTGCTGGCCAACGTGCCGCAGGTGGTGGTGGTCAACCCGAAGCGGGTGCAGGCCGCGACCATCCAGGAGCTCATTGCCACCGCCAAGCGCAACCCCGGCAAGCTCAACTACGGCTCGGCCGGCTCGGGCACCTCGCACCACCTGGCGGGCGAGCTGTTCAAGCTGCAGACCGGCACCTTCATCACCCACATCCCGTACCGCGGCGCGGGCCCGGCGCTGTCCGACCTGATCGCGGGCAACGTCGACCTGATGTTCGACGGCCTGGGTTCCTCGGCGCAGCACATCAAGGGCGGCCGCATCAAGGCGCTCATGGTGGCCGGCGCCAAGCGCAACCCCGCATTCCCCGACGTGCCCTGCGCCGCCGAAGTCGGCCTGCCCGACTACACCGTCACCACCTGGTACGGCCTGTGGGCGCCCAAGGGCACGCCGGCTGAAGCGCAGACGCAGATCATCGACACGATGAAGAAGGCGCTGGGCACCGACGAGCTGAAGGCCATCTGGGCCCAGAACGGCTCCGAGATCCCGAACGTCACGAACGCCGCCTACGGCCGCTTCGTCAACGCCGAGATCAAGCGATGGGCGACCGTCGTGAAGGCCTCGGGCGCCAAGCTCGAATGACCGAGCGGCAGGTCTCGCTGCGCCGCGAAGGCGCCGTGGCGCTCGTCACGCTGTCGAACCCGGGGCGTCTCAATGCCATGACGCGCGCCATGTGGCGCGCGCTGCGCGCGGTGTTCGACGGCCTGCACAGTGACACCGCGCTGCGCTGCGTCGTCGTGCGCGGAGAGGGCGGTGCCTTCTGTGCGGGCGGCGACATCTCCGAGTACCCCTCGTTCCGCTTCGAGGAAGCGAGCCTGCGCGAATTCCACGAGAACGAAGTCTGGGCCGCGCTGCAGGCGATGCTCGACTGCCCGCTGCCGCTGGTGGCGCAGATCGAAGGCGCCTGCATGGGTGCCGGCGTCGAGATCGCCAGCTGCTGCGACATCCGCCTGGCTGGCGCGTCGGCGAAGTTCGGCGCGCCGATCGCGAAGCTGGGCTTTCCGATGGCGCCGCGCGAAGCCGCGCTGGTGCACGGCGCCATCGGCGACGTGCTGGCGCGCGACATGCTGCTGGCCGCCGGCGTGCATGGCGCGCAGCGGCTGTACGACGCGGGCTTTCTGCTGCACGTGCTGCCAGACGCCGAAGTGCCGGCTGCCGCGCAGGCGCATGCGGCGCGCATTGCCGCGCTGTCGCCGCAGGCCGCGCGCCTGCACAAGGCCACCTTCACCGCACTGAAGAGCGGCGGCGCGGCGGCACAGCAGCTGCTGGCCACCGCGTACGACTATGCCGACACCGCCGAGCACCGCGAAGGCATCGATGCCTTCCTGGGCAAGCGCCCTCCGAATTTCCGACCTTCCTGAGCCTGCCGTTTGATGATGACGAAGATGATGAAGACGAAGTCCTCCCCCAACGCCAACCTGTTCGCCGCCTTGCGCGCCGCCTTTCCCGCCGACCTCGACGCCATCGCGGTCGAGACCGACAACGGCCTGCACTATTCGTGGCGCGACCTCGACCGCGCCAGCGCGATGATCGCCAACCTGCTCGACGGCCTGAAGCTCGAGAAGGGCGCGCGCGTCGCCGTGCAGGTCGAGAAATCGGTCGAGGCCATGCTGCTGTACCTCGCGACCCTGCGCGCGGGCTACGTGTTCCTGCCGCTCAACACGGCCTACCAGAGCGCCGAGATCGAGTACTTCATCGGCAACGCCGAGCCCGCCGTGGTCGTGTGCACCGGCCGCAACGCGGCCTGGGTGCGCCCGATTGCCGAAGCAGCCGGCACGCGCCATGTGTTCACGCTGGACGACGACCGCACCGGCACGCTGCTCGACGCCGCGGCGCGCTGCAGCGACCGCCACACCGTGGCCATCAAGAAGCCCGACGAACTCGCCGCCATCCTGTACACCAGCGGCACCACCGGCCGCAGCAAGGGCGCGATGCTCACGCACCGCAACCTGCTGTCGAACGCCGAAGTTCTCAAGGACTACTGGGGCTGGACGAAGGGCGACGTGCTGATCCACGCGCTGCCGATCTTCCACGTGCACGGCCTGTTTGTGGCGTTGCACGGTGCGCTGCTCAACGGCAGCAAGATCCTGTGGTTCTCGAAGTTCGACCCCAAGCGCATCGTCGCCAAGCTGCCCGAGGCCACCGTGTTCATGGGCGTGCCCACGCTCTACGTGCGCCTGCTGGCCGAGCCGGGCCTCACGCGCGAGGCGGTGCGCACCATGCGCCTGTTCGTCGCGGGCTCGGCGCCGCTGCTCATCGAGACCTTCGACGAATGGCGCGAGCGCACCGGCCACACCATCCTCGAGCGCTACGGCATGAGCGAGACCGCCATGCTCACGTCCAATCCGTATGACGCCAAGAAGGGCGAGCGCCGCGGCGGCACCGTCGGCTTCGCGCTGCCGGGCGTGCAACTGCGCGTGCGCGACGACGGGGGCAAGGACCTGCCGGTCGACGAAATCGGCGGCATCCAGGTGAAGGGCCCCAATGTGTTCGCCGGCTACTGGCGCATGCCCGAGAAGACGAAGGAAGAGTTCACCGCCGACGGCTTCTTCAAGACCGGCGACGTGGGCAAGATCGATGCGCGCGGCTACATCACCATCGTCGGGCGCAGCAAAGATTTGATCATCAGCGGCGGCTACAACGTCTACCCGGCCGAGATCGAGGGCTACATCAACGAGATGGCCGGCGTGGCCGAAAGCGCGGTCATCGGCGTGCCGCACCCCGACTTCGGCGAGGTGGGCGTGGCCATCGTGATCCCCAAGGGCGGCGCCACGATCGACGCCGACGCCATCGTGGCCGAGCTCAAGGCCAAGCTGGCGAACTTCAAGATCCCGAAGCGCTGCTTCGTCGTGCCGGAACTGCCGCGCAACACGATGGGGAAGGTGCAGAAGGCGTTGCTGCGGGCGGAGCACAAGGGGCTGTTCGCCGCCTGAGCCCCGCCGCGCGCCCGGGCTTCAGGCGGCGGGCGCGAGCCCGTTCATCAGCCCGCTGCGCGCGTGGCAGTTGATGTACTCGTAGCTTTGCTCGTCGGCCTTCAGCACCGACACCTCGTGGTACAGGCGCAGGCGCAGCTCGAAGTTCAGCGCCTGCACGTAGCGCATGAAGCTGCCGAAGATCGCGACGTGCGTCGGGTGCGACTCGGCCCAGCGCTCCATGTCGGCCAGCGAGCGCCAGTAGCTCAGGCCGAAGGACTTCTGCAGCGGTGCACCGTGTGCGTCGAGGTGGTGCATGAAGCGGTTGCTGTAGCAGCCGATGGGCAGACCCTGGTCGCGCAGGAAGTCCATGCCTTCGCGCAGCACCGGGGCCATGTCTTCCAGGTAGAGCTGGCGTTCCTGGCCGGTGGTCTCGGTCCATTCCTGGCCCGAACGGATCATCGCGAGGTGCGTGTGGCCCGCGATGCGCACGCGCTGGCCCGGTGCAGGCGTGCCGGCGATCACCGCGCGCGTGCCCGAAGGCGCGAGCGCGTCGGCCTGCGCGAGCGGGAGTCGATCGCGCATCGACCCCCAGTAGCCGTGCTCCTGCAGTTCGCCGCTCACACCGCCCATCACCACGCCGATGCCCTCGAGGCGGTCGGGCGTGCTGAACAGGGTCTCGAAGTGCGCAGCACGCGGGGATGCGATTTCTCGGAAGTAGCCGAGGCCTTCATGCAAGCGCTCGTCGGCGTTCCACCAGGCCTCGATGGCGGGCGTGGCACACCAGCGCGCGAACGCCGCCGCATCGTGCCAGTAGGCGATGGCGATCATGTTGTCGTACCCGTCGGCGTCGACACAGTGGGCCAGGTCGTGGTGGCCGGGGCCGTCGGGCAAGGCGAAGTCGCGGGCGATCTTCAGGAGCGCGGCGCAGGCCCGACCCTGCATCGCCGGGCCGCGCGACTGCACGCCGAAGTAGCCCATCACGACCTGGGTCGTCGCCGCGGGCGCGCGCGCCGACCAGCCGGGGTAGGGCGGGGTGTGGTCGTCTGCCACGCGGCGCTCGCGGGTGCGCGGGCAGCGCAGGTGCTCGGGGATGGCCGATTCCATGGTGCGGCTCCGTGGTCGGCTCAGGCCGCGACCGGCTCGGGCACGCTGCCCTCGGGCTCCGGCGTGAGCTGCACCACCACGGGCGTGCGCCGCGTCTTGTTCAGCAGCAGCTGCGTGACGTCGGGCCGCGAATAGTGGCCGCTCGGATCGGCCGCCGCCTTGGCGAGCGCGATCATGCTGAGGTCGATGTCGGCGATCACCAGGCCTTCGGCGTCTTCGGCCAGCGGCGTGCCCAGTGGCGAACCGTCCGGGCCGTAGATGCGCGCATGGCCGCCGCCGACGCCCAGCATCTGCCGCTTGCCGTCGTCGGTGCACATCAGCTCGCTCATCGCCTTCGACACCGTGGCGCAGGGCGCGATGACGAAGCAGCCGCCCTCGACCGCATACACCTGGCTCGCGGCGTTGTTGACCTCATGGCCCAGCGCGTAGGCCGCGCCGCGATAGAGCGAAAAGCTCGGCCACGCGCCGCAGTGGATCTGCTCGTTCTGCGCATACATCGCGTACTTGCTCAGCGGCTGCAGGTGCTCCCAGCAGCACAGCGAGCCGATGTTGCCCAGCGGCGTCTGGACCACATGCAGGTCGGCGCCGTCGCCTTCGCCGAACACGGTGCGTTCCACGTGCGTGGGCTTGAGCTTGCGGCGCGTCTGCACGGTGCGGCCCTGGTCATCGATCAGCGCCTGCGCGATGTAGAGGCTGCCCGCCGCTTTCTCGCTGTAGCCGAGCGAGAGCCAGATCTTGTGCTGGCGCGCCGCCGCCTGCAGGCGTTCGAACTCGGGCGAGCCGATGACCAGCGAGTTGTCGTGGTAGCGCTGCACGAACTGCATGCCCCAGGCCGGCGAATCGAGCCAGACCCACCACGGGTAGCCCGGCACCCAGGTCTCGGGAAAGGCGATGAGCTGCACGCCCTGTTTCGCGGCCTGCGCCATGAGGTCGATGGTCTTGTCGATGGTGGCGTCGAGGTCGAGGAACACAGGCGCGGCCTGCACGGCGGCGACGCGGAGCTGGGGGTGGACGGTGGTCGGCATGGGGTGTTCTCCAGGGGGCAATGAACGTAACGAAATCCCCACTGTGCGCACCGGGTTTGCGCGGTGGCATGCGGGTTGCATGAAGCGTAAATTCGCGCCGCCGGAACGCCTTGACCCGGATTGGCGGCGTTCTTGTTCCAGCGTTGCATGTGCCTTGCGAAGGCCTTCCGAGGACCCCGATGACCCCCTTGCTCAGCACCGATGCCGTCCCGCGCGACCAGCGGCTCGCGTACTGGACCGACATGATCTGCAATGTCTACGTGCAGCTCGAATGCGACGCGGTGCGCACCGGCGACGGCGGCGACTTCGAGGGCAGCATCCGCCAGCACGCACTGCCCGGCCTCGGCATGTCGGTCGTGACCTCGCGGGCGCAGAAGGTGATGCGCACGCCGGGCCACATCGCGGCGTCGAGCGACGACTGTTTTCTCGTGAGCATCCAGGCGCGCGGGCAGGGCGTGGTGCGCCAGGACGGGCGCGACGCCGTGCTCGGCGCCGGCGACTTCGCGCTGTACGACAGCACGCGGCCTTACCAGCTGCTGTTCGACCAGCCCTTCGAGCAGATCGTGCTCAAGCTGCCCGGCGAGCGGCTGCGCAGCGAACTGCGCGACACCGAGGCGCTCACAGCCACCACGGTGTCGGGGCGCGAGGGCGCGGGGCACCTGCTGCTGGGCATGATCCGCACGCTGCGCGAGGACTTCGACGCGCTGCAGCCGGCCTCGGCGCTGGCGGTGGCCCATGGCGTGCAGAACATCCTCGTGGCCGGCCTGCAGACGCTGCCCGCGGCGCACGCACCGGCGCTCAGCAAGCTCACGGCGTACCACCTCGCGCGCGTGAAGCAGCGCATCGACGAGCAGCTGGCCGATCCGACGCTGTCGGTGGGCACGCTGGCGGCGCAGCTGGGCATGTCGGTGAGCCACATCCACCGCGTGTTCAAGAGCGAGCCGCTGACGCCCTCGCAGTACATCTGGGAGCGCCGGCTCGACGCATGCAGCCGCGACCTGCTGGAGCCGCGCCTGGCAGGGCGGCCCGTGGGGGAGATCGCGTACGGGAGGGGGTTCAACGACGCGGCGCATTTCAGCCGCGCGTTTCGCGAGCGCTTCGGGTGTTCGCCGCGCGAATGGCGGCAGCAGCGCTCGCCGCAATGACCGCGGCCACGGCGCATCGGCCGTCGCCGGGGTGACCGGGGCTGCTTACTGGACCAGCAGCACCGAGATGTCGGTCTCGGCCACGACCTTGGTCGCGACCGAGCCCATCAGCGCGCGGCCCAGGATGCCGTGGCCGTGCGTGCCCAGCACGATCAGCTCGGCCTTCGATTCGGTGGCCGACTTGAGGATTTCCTCGGCCGCGTGGCCGTGGCGCGCATCGGCAGTGAAGTTGGCCACGCCTTTCTCGGCGAACCAGGCCTTCACCGGGTCGAGCACCTTGGCGTTTTCCTCGGCGTAGTACTCGGTGACGATTTCCTTGCTCAGGTGGCGCGCCACGTGGCCGGAGATGCCGGTGCAGACATTGACCACCACCAGCTCATGGCCGTCCACGAACATGGCGCGGTTGGCGAGCAGATAGTTGAGGGCCTTTTGCGTGTAGGCGCTGCCGTCGACTGCAATGAGGATTTTCATGGCTTTCCTTCTACGACTGTGAACAAGTGCCGCATAGGATGGCACAGGAAAGCCACGGGGTGTTTGATATGCCTCAGCCCCGCAGGCCCTTCCAGAGCATGTAGGCGGCCAGCAGGTACAGGATGCTCGCGAACACGCGCTTGAGCTTCTTCACCGGCAGGCTGTGCGCGGCCCTGGCGCCCAGCGGCGCGGTGAACACGCTGCAGGCCGCGATCACCACGAGCGCGGGCAGCCAGATGTAGCCGAAGGCGCCGGCCGGCAGGCCCTGCACCGACTGGCCGCTGAGCACATAGCCCAGCACGTTGGCCACCGCAATGGGAAAGCCCAGCGCCGCGCTGGTCGCCACTGCGTTGTGGATCGCCACGTTGCACCAGGTCATGAACGGCACGCTGATGAAGCCGCCGCCCGCGCCCACCAGGCCCGAGATGAAGCCGATGGTGCCGCCCGCCGCGAGCTGGCCGCCGGTGCCCGGCATCTGGCGCGTGGGCTTGGGCTTCTTGTCGAGGAACATCTGCGTGGCCGAGAAGCCCACGAACAGCGCGAAGAAGATCGCCAGCGCCGTGCCCTTGAGCAGCGCGAACACGCCCAGGCTGCCCGCGAGGCTGCCGATCACGATGCCGGGCGCCAGGCGCTGCACGATGTCCCAGCGCACCGCGCCGCGCTTGTGGTGCGCGCGCACGCTGGACACCGACGTGAAGATGATCGTCGCCATCGAGGTCGCGATCGCCATCTTCACCGCCAGGTCGGCCGGCACGCCGCGCTGGCCCATGATGATCGTGATGAACGGCACCATCAGCATGCCGCCGCCGATGCCCAGCAGGCCGGCGAGGAAACCGGTGCCCAGGCCGAGCGCGGCGAGTTCGGCGATCAGGAGCGGGTCGAGCAGGGCAGCGAGGTTCACGGGAGGATGGGGAAAGAACGAGCGGCTGAAAAAGCAACGGCCCCGTGCGGTGAAGCAGGGGGCCGTTGCGGGAAAAGGTGTCTGCAGATGGTGTGCCGGACCCGCATCCTGAACCAGGGTTCAGGTGGGCGAGGGCAGCAGGACTTCGGGTTCATCTGACGCGAGATGATCACGCCCGTCAAGCGATGTACCAAGCCCGGCTCCGGAGAGCATTGGAACAAGGAAATATTAAGCCCGACACGTCTGCAGACAAAACGGATTTTACGCCCCGGATGTGCCGGGCCGCGTGCCCTCAGAGCAAATGTCCATCGCCCGCCAGGGCCTGATCAAGTCTCTGAATGAGCTGGGCGGCCTTCGGGTCGGTGTCGGCGGCGGTTTCTTCGGTGCTGCTGGCAACCGCAGGGGCCGGTGCCGCGGCAGCAGCGGCAGAACTGGCCTGTTGGGCCGCGAGATCGAAAGCCAGGTTCAGCGAGGCGAGCACGGCGATGCGGTCGCGTGCCTTCACCTTGCCCGCATCGCGGATCTTGCACATGGCCGCGTCCACGCGGTCGACGGCCTCGCGCAGTTGCGCTTCGCCGCCGTCGGGACAGCCGAGCAAATAGCTCTGGCCCATGATCTGTACTTCAATCTGCTTCATGCGTGATGGGAATCTTCGGAAGGGGGTTCGGCCGGCAGCCGTTCGAGCAGGGCATCGAGGCGGGTGCGGGCCGCGGCGAGCCGCGACTTCAGGCCGTCGCGTTCACGCGTGAGCGCATCGACCTGTTCCTGCAGCAGCGCGTTGGTGCGCTGCACCTCTTCGTGACGCACGAGCAGGCGTTCCACACGCTCGGCGATCTGGTCGATGGGGCTGGAGGCGGGCATGGTTGGCGATTGTAGTTTCCCGGGAATTCGGAACATCCGGCGCACCGCGCGGGGCGCGCACCGGACGTGGCCGAGATTCTGGGGCCTGCGCCGCTCGTGATCAAACACGGTGTGGTGTGCGCGCCCCGTGGGCGCCCCGTGGGCCTAAAATCTCGCCCGTTGGTGCTCGCGGCGTGGTTCGCACGGCGCAGTTCAACGGGAAGCAGGAGTGGACGCCCCCCGGGGCCGAAGCCGCCTGCGCTGCCCCCGCAACGGTCAAGCAGACGACGCCGCAACGCGTCACCCCTTTCCATCCAGCCACTGGGCGCCCTGAAACAGGTGCCTGGGAAGGCGGCAAAGGGTCGATCTGCCAGCCCGGATACCGGCCAACAAGGCGGCTGCCGCATCGGCAGCCATGACGCCCATGGCGCCGGCGGGGAAGCCGGCCAGGGCATAGAAGTTCGTTCGGTTCACCCCATGATTTCCTGTGTTTCCCTCTCCAGCGGCCGCGCCAGCGTGCGCCGCAACCGTCCCGCGTGCCTGCCGCTGACGCTTGCCCTGGCCTCGGCCTTCGGCGGCCTGGCCCTGGTGCCGCTGGCCGCGCAGGCGCAAGCCGCCGCAGCAGCATCTGCCACGCTCGACGAGACCGTCGTCACCGCCAACCGCACGCCGCAGGCGCTGTCGGACCTGGTGGGTGATGTCTCCATCGTCGACCGCAAGACCATCGAGCGCAGCGGCGCCATCGGCGTGGCCGACGTGCTGGCGCGCCTGCCCGGCATGGAGATCTCGCGCAGCGGCGGCGTGGGCAACGCCACCAGCGTGTTCATCCGCGGCGCCGAATCGCGCTTCACCGCGGTCTACCTCGATGGCGTGCGCATCGATTCGCAATCGACCGGCGGCGCCGGCTGGGAGGGCATTCCGCTCGCGCAGATCGACCGCATCGAAGTGCTGCGCGGCCCGGCCGCCGCCGTGTACGGCTCGGACGCCGTGGGCGGCGTGATCCAGCTCTTCACCAAGCGCGGCGAGGAGGGCGTGTCGCCCTACGCCGGCATCGGCTTCGGCAGCCACGGCCTGCGCAAGATCGAAGGCGGCGTGAGCGGCAAGTCGGGCCTGCTCGACTACTCGTTCGGCGTGGCGCACGAGGAAAGCAAGGGCTTCAACATCCAGCCGATCGCCAAGCGCACGCCCTCGAAGGACGGCTTCACCAACCCCGACCGCGACGGCTACCGCAGCACTTCGGGCAACCTGAAGCTGGGCTTCCAGATCACGCCCGACCAGCGCATCGACGCCACCTTGCTCACCAGCAACACCGAGGCGGCCTACGACCCGTCGGTGAGCTTTCGCACCAGGCCGCCGATCACCTTCCGCAACGACGTGTCGACCAACGAGCTGCGCACCGCCGGCCTGACCTGGTCGGCCAAGTGGAACGACATCTACAGCACCCGCCTGCAGGTGACCGATTCGCAGACCGTCTACAAGACCCAGCCCTCGTTCTACCGCACCGAGACCCGCCTGCGCGGCTACCTGTTCCAGAACGAATTCCGTTTCGGCGCGCACCTGGTGACCGCCACCCTCGAGCGCCGCGAAGACGCGCTCGAGAACGCGCCGACCACCTCGGCCAAGCTGTTCTCACGCGACCGCTCGCAGAACGCCGCCGCACTGGGCTACGGCTACGTGAAGGGCCCGCATTCGCTGCAGCTGCATGTGCGCCATGACGACGACAGCGAGTTCGGCGGCAAGACCACCGGCAGCGCCGCCTACGGCTACGCGATCACGCCGAGCCTGCGTGCCACCGTGTCGGCCGGCACCGCGTTCCGCGCACCCACGCTGTACCAGCGCTTCAGCGAGTACGGCCTGGCGAGCCTGCAGCCCGAATCGAGCCGCAACGTCGAACTGGGCCTGCAGTACACGGCCGGCGCCACGCAGGCCGGCATCGTGCTGTACCGCAACCGCGTGCAGAACCTGATCGTGTTTGACGGCAGCGCCAAGGGCTGCCAGTCGTCGTTCGGCTGCTATGCCAGCACGGCGCGCGCACGCTACCAGGGCGTGACGCTCACGGGCGGCCACCGCATCGGCGACGTCACGCTGCGCGCCTCGCTCGACTACCAGGACCCGCGCGACCTCGCCACCGACCACCTGCTGGCACGCCGCGCCCGGGCTCACGGCACGCTGGGCGCCGACTGGCGCATCGCCGGCTGGACGCTGGGCGCCGAGGTCCAGAGCTCGGGCAAGCGCTACGACGACGCGGCCAACACCGTCAAGCTCGGCGGCTACACGCTGCTGAACCTGTCGGCCAGCAAGCAGATCATGCGCGACCTGAACCTGGTGGCGCGCGTGGACAATGTGGGCGACAAGGACTACCAGTTCGCACGGCTCTACGCCACCGGGGGCCGCACCGCGTACGTCGGACTCAAGTGGACTCCGCAGTAAACACCCGCCGCTCTTCGCCCGGCGCAGCTGTCACCTGCGCCGCGGTGCTCGTGGCCGCGCCGGCCTCGGGGCAGGGCAAGACCACAGTCGCCGCCGCGCTCGCGCGGCTGCACGTGCGCCAGGGCCGCCGCGTGCGGGCCTTCAAGTGCGGTCCCGACTTCCTCGATCCGCACTGGCTCGCGCTGGCCACCGGCGCGCCGGTGCATTCGCTCGACCTGTGGATGACCGGCGAGGCCGACTGCCGCGCGCGCCTGCATGCCGCCGCGAGCGAGGCCGACCTGGTGATCGTCGAAGGCGTGATGGGCCTGTTCGACGGTACGCCCAGCGCGGCCGAACTGGCCGAGCACCTGGGCCTGCCGGTGCTGGCCGTGATCGACGCCCAGGCCATGACCGGCACCTTCGGCGCGCTGGCCTACGGCCTGCAGAACTTCCGCCCGGGCCTGCCCTGGGCCGGCGTGCTGGCCAACCGCGTGGCCAGCGAGCGCCATGCCGACATGCTGAAGGACGCCTTGCGCGACCCCGGCGACTGGCTCGGCGCCTTGCCGCGCAGCGCCGATTTCGCGCTGCCCGAACGCCACCTGGGGCTGGTCGGTGCCGCCGAACTCGGCGACGCGATGGTGCGGCTCGATGCCGCGGCCGACGTGCTCGCCGCCACGCCGCTGGGTCAGCGCGCGCCCGGGCAGCTGCCGCAGGTGCGCTTCGAGCCCGCGCCGACGGCGCCCGTCGCGCCGCTGCTGGCGGGTCGCACCATCGCCATCGCGCGCGACACGGCGTTCTCGTTCATCTACCCGGCCAACCTCGAGGTGCTCGAAGCCCTCGGCGCGCGGCTCGCGTTCTTCTCGCCGCTGGCCGACGAACCTCTGCCGCCCTGCGACGCGGCCTGGCTGCCCGGCGGCTACCCCGAGCTGCATGCGGCCGTGCTCTCGGCCAGCGACCGGTTGCGGCTCTCGCTCGCCAACCACGTCACGGCCGGCAAGCCGATCTGGGCCGAATGCGGCGGCATGATGGCGCTGTTCGACGAACTCGCCACGCGCGACGACGCCGAGCCGACCGACGTGCACCGCCTCTGGGGCGTGCTGCCGGGGCGGGCCGTCATGCAGAAGCGGCTGGCCGGCCTCGGCCCGCAGCAGCTCGACCTGGGCGCGCATGCCTTGCGCGGCCACACCTTCCACTACTCGCGCTGCGAGACGCCGCTCGCGCCCGCCGCGCGCACCGTCGGCACGCGCGGCGGCGAGGCGCTGTACGTGCACGGCCCCGTGCGCGCGAGCTACTTCCATGCGTGGTTCGCGTCCAGCCCGGAAGCGACCGCGCGGCTCTTCAGCGCCATGCCCCTCGAACTCGACAGCCACGCCGCACAGGCGCCCCCCGATGCCCCTCACTGAGCACGAATTCATCCTCGGCGGCCAGAAAAGCGGCAAGTCGCGCCGCGCCGAACAGCGCGCGGCCGACTGGCTGGCGTCCGGGCCCGCATCGCGCCGCGCGGTGCTGATCGCCACCGCGCAGGCCCACGACGACGAGATGCGCGAGCGCATCGCGCGCCACCAGGCCGACCGCGCCGAGCGCGTGCCCGGTCTGCAGACCCTCGAGGAGCCGATCGAGCTGGGGCGCGCCATCGTCACGCAGAGCGCGCCCGACACGCTCGTGGTGGTCGACTGCCTCACGCTGTGGCTCACCAACCTGCTGATGCCGCTGCGCACCGAAGGCGCCGCCGTGGTCACACGCACGCCCTCGGCGCACACCACGCTGCTGCTCATCGCGCTGCGCGAGGCGCGCGGGCCGGTGGTGCTGGTCGGCAACGAGATCGGCCTGGGCGTGATCCCGCTCGGCCGCGAGACCCGTGCCTTCGTCGATGTGCTCGGCCGGCTGAACCAGGACGTGGCGGCCGCCTGCCACCGCGCGACGCTGATGGTCGCCGGCCTGCCGCTGACGCTGAAGGCGCCTGGCGCATGAGCTTCGACCGCATGAAGACCTGGTTGTGCGCGTCGTTGCTCGGGCTCGCCCTGGTGGTGGGTGCTCAGGCGGCGCAGGCCATCGATGTGCTCGACGAGCGCGGCGTCACCGTGCACCTGCCGCAGCCGCCGCAGCGCATCGTCTCGCTGCTGCCGTCGTTGACCGAAGGCGTCTGCGCACTCGGCGCCTGCGACCGCCTGATCGGTGTCGACCGCTATTCCAACTCGCCCGCGCAGGTGCGCGCGCTGCCGCAGCTCGGCGGCGGGATCGACCCGAACGTCGAAGCCGTCGTCGCGCTCAAGCCCGACGTGGTGCTGCTCGCCAGATCGTCGCGTGTCACGCAGCGGCTCGAGGCACTGGGCCTGAAGGTGATCGTGCTCGAACCCAAGAGCCATGCCGACGTGCGCCGCGTGCTGGGCGCGCTCGACCAGGTGCTCGGCACGCACGAGGCGCCCGCCGTGTGGCGCGCCATCGACGCGGCCGTATCGGCCGCGGCGCAGTCGCTGCCCGCCAGCGCCAAGGGCTTGCGCGTGTACTTCGAGGTCAACACTGGCCCTTACGCGGCGGGCGATTCGTCCTTCATCGGTGAGACGCTTGCACGGCTGGGTGTGAAGAACATCGTGCCGGCGTCGCTCGGCCCCTTTCCCAAGCTCAACCCCGAGTTCGTGGTGCGCGCGAACCCCGACCTCATCATGGTCAGCGTGCGCAGCGCCATGGGTCTGGAGCAGCGACCCGGCTGGGGCGGCATCCGCGCGGTGCGCGAAGGCCGCGTGTGCCGCTTCGACGCCGAGCAGACCGACGTGGTCGTGCGCCCCGGCCCGCGCATGGACGAGGCCGCGCGCCTGATGGCACAGTGCCTGTCGGACAAGGGGCGGTGAGCGGCATGCATTCCGCCCATCTGCGTCGCGTGCTGCTGCTCGGTGCCGGCCTGCTGGTGCTGGGCGCGGCGCTGCTGCTCTTCGGCCTGGGCATCGGCAGCACCGGTTTCCAGAGCCTGCTGTCCGCGCGGCACGACCCGGTGGCGCTGCAGATCGTGTGGGACATCCGCCTGCCGCGCACCCTCGGTGCATGGCTGGCGGGCGCGCTGCTCGGGCTTGCGGGCGCGGTGGCGCAGGGCCTGTTCCGCAACCCGCTGGCCGATCCGTACCTGCTGGGCAGCGCCTCGGGCGCGTCGCTCGCCGTGGCGCTGGCGCTGATGCTGTTCGGCGGCTCGGTCACCAGCACGCAATGGGTGATGCGTCTGGGACTCACCGGTGCGGCCTTTGTCGGTGCCGTGGCCGCGGTGCTGCTCACGCTCACGCTGGCGCGCGGCGTGCAGCAGACCCTGCGGCTGTTGCTGGCGGGCGTGATCGTGGGCGTGGTGCTGGGCGCCGCCAAAGATCTGATCACCATTGCCTCGGCCGACATTCTTCAGGCGTTGCAGGGCTTCGTGCTCGGCAGCACCGGGCTGGTCGGCTGGGCCGCCTGCACCGTGATGGCGGCGGTTGGCGCGGCCTGCCTGCTGCTGGCCTGGGCGCTCGCGCCGGTGCTCGACGGGCTCGCGCTCGGCGAGGCCACGGCGCGCAGCCTCGGGTTGCCACTCGGCGGCATGCGCGCCGCGCTGGTCGCGGTGCTGGCGCTGGCGACTGGCGCCGCCGTCGCGCAGACCGGGCTGATCGCTTTCGTTGGCCTGGCCGCGCCGCACCTGGTGCGCTCGGTGGTCAAGACCACGCATGCGCGGCTGATCGTGCTGTCGGCATTGATGGGCGGGCTGCTGCTGATGGCGGCGGACCTGCTGGCGCGCTGGTTGATTGCGCCGCAGGAGCTGCCTGTGGGCGTGCTCACCGCGGTGCTCGGCGGTAGCTACCTGCTGTGGCTGATGCACCGGCGCGGCGCGAAGGGAGGCGGCCTATGAGCCGCACGCCATCCGCCGCGCTCGAAGCGCATGGCCTCAGCGCCACGCTCGGGTCGGTCGAGGTGCTACACGGCATCGACCTGTCGCTCGCGGCTGGTCGTTGGACCAGCATCGTCGGACCGAACGGGGCCGGCAAATCGACGTTGTTGAAAGCGCTCGCTGGGTTGCTCGCACATCGCGGCGAAGTGCGGCTCTTCGGCGAGGCGCAGGCGGCCGTGCCGGCCCGCGTGCGCGCCCGGCGTTTGTCATGGCTGGGCCAGAGCGGCACGGGCGAGGGCAGTGCGGATGACCTGATGGTCTACGACGTCGCCATGCTGGGGCGCCTGCCGCATCAACGCTGGCTGGCTGCACCCAGCGAAGCCGACCGCGAAGCCGTGGAGCGCGCATTGCGCAGCACCCAGGCCTGGGATTGGCGCGACCGTCCGCTGGGGCAGCTCTCCGGCGGCGAACGCCAGCGCGTGCTGCTGGCGCGTGCGTTGGCGGTCGAGGCCGAACTGCTGCTGATGGACGAGCCGCTGGCCAACCTCGATCCGCCGCATCAGGCCGACTGGATGCAGACGGCACGCGAACTGGTTGCGCAAGGCCGCACCGTGGTCAGCGTGTTGCACGAGCTGCCGATGGCGCTGGCCGCGGACGAACTGGTGGTGATGAACCGGGGGCGGGTGACGCATCACGGTGCCTGTTCAGACCCTGAGACTCACCAGGCGCTGGAGCAGGTGTTCGACCATCGCATTCGCGTGCATCGCGTGGCAGATCAATGGATCGCATTGCCGCTATGAAGCCTCGCGCATCAAGTCATTCGGGGCGCGCTCCCGCCGACGGGGCACCTTGCTCCGCGAATGTCCTCCGCCCTTCGGGCTCCCCCTTGGTTTCGCTGCGCAAGGCACCCCATCGACGTGAGCGATCAGCGCGGTCGTTGATCCGCCCGCACCACGACAGCGCCCATCGTGCGCAGGACACTGGGTGCTTCCCGCAGCGAAATCAAGGAGGAGGGCGAAGCCCGGGGGACATTCGCGGAGGGAAGTACCCGGTGGCCTGTGCACACCACAAGAACACCCAAGAACGGAACCCTTCATGCAAATAGAAACCCCTCCCAGCGAAAAGCCCTACGAAAAGCCCGAAGGCGAACGCCGCGGCATCGTCATCGTCAACACCGGCGACGGCAAGGGCAAGAGCACCGCAGCCTTCGGCCTCGCCCTGCGCGCACACGGCCGCGGCAAGGCCGTGAAGATCTACCAGTTCATGAAGGTGCCTTCGGCGCGCTTCGGCGAGCACCGCATGTTCGAGCAGATCGGCATTCCCATCGAAGGCCTGGGCGACGGCTTCAGCTGGAAGAGCCAGGATCTCGAACGCTCGGGCCAGCTGGCGCGCGACGGCTGGGAAAAGGCCAAGGCCGCGATTCTGTCGGGCGACTTCTTCCTCGTGGTGCTCGACGAGATCACCTACCCGCTGATCTACGGCTGGCTGCCGCTCGACGGCGTGCTCGAGACCCTGCGCGCGCGCCCGAAGCATGTGCACGTCGCACTCACCGGCCGTCGCTGCCCGCCCGAGATCATCGAGCTGGCCGACACGGTCACCGAGATGCAGATGGTCAAGCACGCGTTCAAGGCCGGCATTCCGGCGCAGCGCGGCATCGAAGACTGATCCCGATGACGGCGCATGCGTTCGCGGCCGACGAAGCGAAGGCGGTGTACCGCGCCATCCACGAGCGGCGCGACATGCGCCATTTCGCGGGCGGCGAGGTGGCGCCCGAGGTGCTGCGCCGCCTGCTCGACGCCGCGCACCACGCGCCCAGCGTCGGCTTCATGCAGCCCTGGCGCTTCATCCGCGTGCGCGGCGAAGGGTTGCGCCGGCAGTTGCACGAGGTGGTCGAGCGCGAACGCGTGCTCACCGCCCGCGCGCTCGGCCAGCGTGAAGACGAGTTCATGCGCCTCAAGGTGCAGGGCGTGCTCGACGCGGCCGAGCTGCTGGTGGTGACGCTGGCCGACGGCCGCGAACAGCATGTGTTCGGCCGCCGCACCCTGCCGCAGATGGACCTGGCCTCGGCCTCGTGCGCGATCCAGAACCTCTGGCTTGCGGCGCGCGCCGAAGGGCTGGGCATGGGCTGGGTGTCGCTGTTCGAGCCCGCCGAGCTGGGCGTGCTGCTCGGCCTGCCCGAAGGCGCCGAGCCGATCGCCTTGCTGTGCCTGGGACCGGTGCATGCGTTCTACGAAGAACCGATGCTGCAGCGCGAACGCTGGGCCCGGCGCGCGCCGCTGGCCTCGCTGGTGTTCGACGAAAGCTGGGGCCGGCCGTCGGACCTGTTCGATCCTTCTTCCACTTCATCTTCTTGCGTGGAGCCCACCTGATGCTGGCCTTCGACACCGTTCTCTTCGAGCTCGCGCGGCTGTTCCTGTGGCCCGTGACGCTCGGCGTGCTGCTGTCCTTCGTCTATGCGGTGTACTGCCTCGGCGCCTTCGGCATCGAGTGGTGGCAGCGCCGACGCGACCCGTCGCGCGCGCTGGTGCTGCAGCCTCACGCGCAAGCCAGCCAGGAGCAGATGGAATTGGTCGTGCTCAAGCAGCTCGAAGGCGTGCGCCTGTGCAGCCGCGTGGCGCCGATGCTCGGGCTGATCGCCACCATGATCCCCATGGGCCCGGCGCTCGTGGCCGTGGCCTCGGGCGAATCGCAGGGCGTGGCGCAGAGCCTGGCGCCCGCGTTCGCGGCCGTGATCGTGGCGCTGGCCTCGGCCTCGATCACCTTCGTGGTCTACACCGTGCGCCGCCGCTGGCTCATGCGCGAGCTGGTGACGCTGCTCGATGCGCGGGACCGGCTGTCATGAGCCGCCGGCAGTTTTCCATCCTGAGCAGCCTGGACAGCGACGACGACGACCCGGTGCTCTCGACCATCAACCTGATCGACGTCTTCATGGTCGTCATCGGCATGCTGATGATCGCGGTCATCAACAACCCGGTGAACCCGTTCTCGCAGGACAAGGTGACGGTCATCCGCCACGAGGGCCAGCCCGACATGGAGATCATCACGCGCGAAGGCCGGAAGGTGACGCGCTTCAAGGCCAGCGGCGCGACGGGGCAGGGCGACGGCGAAAAGGCCGGCACCGCCTGGCGCCTGAAGGACGGCACGATGATCTACGTGCCGGCGGACGCGGTGCCGGCGTCGGGCGGGAAGTGACGCGGCTTTTCGTCTTCTGGCTGGGGCTCCTGTGCCTGATGGCGCAGCCTGCGGTGGCGGCCGGGTCGCGCGTGGTGGTGTTGAGCACGGCGCTGGTGTCGCCTGCGCGTGTGGTGCGGCTGCAGACGGCGGTGCGTATCGCCGGCGTGCCGTTGCAGGTGGTGTCGGCTGCGCAGGACACGCCCGAGGCGCTCGCCGCCGCGCTCGATGGCGCGCGCCTGCTGGTCATCGATGCGCCGCACCTCAGCGTCGCGCAGTCGGCGGCGGCGCGCTTCGGTGATGTCATCGCGCGAACCTCCGTTCCCTACGTGCAGATCGGTGAATTCGCGCTCGTGGCGAAAGGCCAGAAACAACCCGAGGTGCCGCCGCTCGCGGCCGAACGCGGTGTCGATACGGCCTGGGCGCAGCGCTTGCGTGCCTACTGGCGCTTTCCGGGCGAAGCGAACCTGAAAGCCTCGGTGCAGGCGATGGCACGCGTCGGCGATGCCGCCGGGCTGCCCGACCCCGTGCCGTTGCCGCTCGCGGGCTTCTATCACCCCGATTGGCCGCGCGTCGAAAGCAGCATCGCTGCGGTCGAGGCACTGCCGGGCGGTCAAGGCACCGTCGCCATCGCCGTCAACAGTGCCACGCTCACCAGCGACGACACCGCCTGGCTCGACGGCCTGATCGGCACGCTCGCGCAGCGCGGCCTGCGCGCCTACGCCTTCTACGGCCCGCGCCAGCAGAAAGACTTGTTCCTTCGCATGACGCACGCCGGGGAGGGCGAGCGCGAGCGCCGCGTGGCCGACCTCCTCATCAACGCCGCGCTGGTGTTCAGTCCGAACGAGCGCAAGGCCGAACTCGAACGCATCGGCGTGCCCGTGCTGCAGACGCTGCCGTCGCTGGCCATGGACGCGGCGCAATGGGCGCGCAGCAAGGACGGCCTGGCGCAGACCGACATCGCGGCCTATTACAGCCCGAGCGAACTCGCGGGCATGACCGACCCGATGCTCGTGACGGCGCGCGACGCCGCCACCGGCAGCCTGCAGCCGCTGCCTGCGCAGATCGACGCCGTCGCCGACAAGGCCGCCGCGCTGCTGCACCTGCGGCGCACGCCCGCCGCCGAACGCCGCGTGGCGATGCTGGTCTACAACTACCCGCCGGGCGAGGCGAACTTCGGCGCGTCGTTCCTCAACGTGCCGCGCAGCGTCGACCGGATGCTGTCCGCGATGCAGGCGGCCGGCTACCGCACCGAGGCGCCGGGCGCGGACAAGGTGATCGCGCAGGTGCAGGCCACGATGAAGGCCTACTACCCGACGGCGCAGGGCGGCGACGCGCTGCAGCCGCTGCTCGACCAGGGCCTGGCCGACACGCTGCCGCTGTCGCAGTACCTCGCGTGGTTTCGCGCGCTGCCCACCGACACGCAACGCCGCATCGAAGCCTACTGGGGCCCGCCCGAGGCCTCGGCCATGCTGCGGCCCGTGGCCGGCGCGCCAGCCTTCGTGGTGCCGCGCGTGCAGTTCGGCCAGGTGGTCGTGCTGCGCCAGCCGCCGCGCTTCGAGCCCGGCACGCAGGTGGCCGACAAGGCGCAGCAGGTCTACCACCGCGCGGCTGTGCCGCTGAGCCACGGATACCTCGCGACTTATCTCTGGCTGCGCAGCCACTTCGGCGCCGATGCGCTGGTGCACGTGGGCACGCACGGCACGGTCGAGTGGTCAGCGGGCAAGGAGCGCGGGCTCTCGGTGCAGGACGATCCGCTGCTCGCGCTGGGCGACGTGCCCAACGTCTACCCGTACATCATGGACAACCTCGGCGAGGCGACCACCGCCAAGCGCCGCGGCCGCGCGACGATGGTGAGCCATTCGACGCCCATGTTCACGCCCGCGGGCTTCCGCCCTGGCGTGCGAGACATGCACGAGCGCCTGCACGACTGGGAAACGCTGTCGCCCGGCGCGGTGAAGACCGCGCTGGAACGGCGCCTCACCACCGACTTCGTCGCGCAGCACTACGACCGCGACCTGCAATGGACGCCCGCGCGCATCCGCGCCGACTTCGCGGGCTTCATCGCCGTGCTGCACCCGTACCTCGACGAGCTGGCGCAGACCGCGCAGCCGCTGGGCCTGGCCACCTTCGGCGAGGCGCCCGATGCGCAGCGGCGGCGCCAGACGATCCTGCAGATCCTAGGCAAGCCCGTGGCGCAGGCGATGGGCGAAGACCTCGACGAGATGTTCCTCACTGATGCGCAGGGCATCGCGGCCTCGAAGCCTGCGCGTTGGCTGGAAGCCGTGCTGGCGGGCAACGACACCGCCACCGATGCCGAACCCTTGCGTTCGCTCGCCGCACGGGCCCGCGCGCTCGACGCAGTGCTGGCCCACAACGAGGAAATCGAAGGCCTGCTCACCGCACTCGATGGCCGTTACCTGAAATCGCGCTACGGCGGCGACCCGGTGCGCGACCCCGACAGCCTGCCGACCGGCCGCAACCTCTACGGCTTCGACCCCAGCCGCGTGCCCACGCGCGCCGCCTGGGACACCGGCGTCGCCGCGATGGACGACTGGATCGCCGCGCATGCCCGCACCCACGGCGGCCGTGCGCCGCAGAAGATCGCCTTCACGCTCTGGGCCGGCGAGGCCTCGCGCCACCAGGGCGTGACCGAGAGCCAGGCCTTCCACGCGCTGGGCGTGAAGCCGCGCTGGGACGAGGCGGGGCGCATGGTCGGCATCGAGATCGTGCCGGCCGCGGTGCTGAAGCGGCCGCGCATGGATGTGCTGGTCAGCGTCACCGGTTCGTACCGCGACCAGTTCCCGCACGTGATGCGCTGGCTCGACGAGGCCGTGCAGCAGGTGGCCGCGCTCGACGAGCCCGGCAACGCCGTCGCGCAGCACAGCGAGGCGATGGCGCGCACGCTGCGCGCCGGGGGCGCGACGGCGGCCGAGGCACGGCGATGGTCGACCGCGCGCGTGTTCTCGAACGAGCAGGGCAGCTACGGTGCCGGGCTCGAGGAAGCGGTGCTCGCCACCGAACTCTGGAAAGGTCAGCAGCGCGGCGGCGGCGATGCGCAGATGGCCGGGCTCTACATGGACCGCATGGGCCACGCCTACGGGCGCGGCCTCGACGGCGCCACGCGCCCGGGCGCCTTCGCGGGCAACCTCGCGCAGGTCGATGCGGCGCTCATGGCGCGCACCTCCAACCTCTACGGCGTGCTGACCAACGACGACCCGTTCCAGTACCTGGGCGGCATCGCGCTGGCCGTGCGCCACCTCACGGGCAAGGACCCGGCGCTGTACGTGCAGAACCTGCGCGACGGCGCGGCCGTGCGCACCGACACCGCCGCCGGCGCCATCGCCCGCGAGATGCAGACGCGCTACCTGCACCCGCAATGGATCGAGGCGCAGAAGGCCGAGGGCTACAGCGGCGCGCTGCAGGTGCTCAAGACCGCGCAGTTCCTCTGGGGCTGGCAGGCGACCGCACCCGCGGCCGTGCGCACGGACCACTGGCAGTCGCTGCACGAGGTCTATGTGCGCGACACCTACAAGCTCGGCACGCGCCAGTGGCTGGAGCGCGAGAACCGCGCCGCCTTCGCGCAGACGCTGGAGCGCATGCTCGATGCCGTGCGACTGAACTACTGGACGCCCGATGCCACGACGCGGCGCGAACTGGCGCAGGCCTATGCGGAGGCGGTGCGCGCCACGGGGCTGCGGGAGCGGAACGAGGCGGTGCAGCGGTTTGCGCAGGCTGCGTTGGTGCCTTCACCATCGGCTGTGACTGCACCTGCACCTGCACCTGCACCTGCACCGGTCGTCGCCGCACCCGCCATCGCGCCCGTCGAAGCGGCGGTGCCTGCAACGGAGTCGTCCGCTGCGCCAGACCTGGCACAGCCCGTGGCCGGCCTGCAGCTGAAACCCGTCGCCGACACCCCATCGCCCCCGCCGCCGTCCGCCGTGCTGCCGCGCCTGCTCGCCGCATTCGGCGCCGCCTTGCTGCTGGCCGTCGGCGCGCTGGTGCAGTGGCGGCGCGGTCGGGCCGTGCCTGCCGCCTGATTCACGAGAATGCCTGCCATGCCCGCGCTCGATCCCTTTACCGTCTTCGCCCTCGCGCTGGTCGCCGCCCTTTGGCTGGCGCTTGCCGTCGACCGCTGGCTGGGCGAGCCGCCCGCCGCGCTGCATCCGGTCGTGTGGATGGGCCGCTACCTGGGCTGGATCGGCAGCCGCCTCGCGCCGCGCGCCGCCGACGCCAAGCCGCGCGACCTGCCGGGCTTCGCGATGGGCGTGCTCGGCTGGTGCGTGGGCGCGATGGCCGCGTTCGCCGTCGCGTCGGCGGTGCAGAGCCTGGCGATGCAATGGCTGCCGGTCTGGGCCATGGCCGTGGTGCTCGGGCTCGCCTTCAAGCCGCTTTTTGCGTGGCGCATGCTGCGCGACGAGGTGCAGGCGGTCGAAGCCGCGCTGGGCGAATCGCTCGACGCGGGCCGCGCCCGGCTCGCGCGCCTCGTGAGCCGCGACGTCTCGGTGCTGAGCGAATGCGAGGTGCGCGAGAGCGCCATCGAGTCGCTGGCCGAGAACCTCAACGACTCGCTGGTGGCGCCCGTGTTCTGGTTCGTGCTGTTCGGCCTGCCGGGCGCGGCGCTCTACCGTTTCGCCAACACCGCCGATGCCATGTGGGGCTACCGCGGCGAACGCGGCGGGCGCGACTGGACCTGGTTCGGCAAGTGGGCCGCACGCGCCGACGACGTGCTCTCGTGGCTGCCCGCACGCCTCACCGTGCTGCTGCTGGCGCTCGCGGCCGGCCGCTGGCCGCGCGGCGTGGCCCGCGAGGCGCGCCGCACGCCATCGCCCAACAGCGGCTGGCCGATGGGTGCGATGGCGCTGCTGCTGGGTGTGCGGCTTGCGAAGCCGGGGGTCTACGCGCTGAACGGGGAAGGGCGCGCCGCCACGTCGGCCGACACCGCGCGCACCGCGCAGCTCGGTGAACGGGCGGCGTGGGGGCTGGCGGTGATCGCTTCGCTCGCGATGCTGTCGCCGTTGCTGGCGAGGTGGGCATGACGAATCCAACCATGGTGCATGGCGGCCCCGACGAGACGGGCGCCGCGCCGCACGACTTCTCGACCAACGGCAACGCGGTCGGCTCGTGCCCCGCGGTGCTGGCAGCGCTGCTCGAAGCCGACGCGGCGCACTATCCCGATCCGCGCTACACCGCGCTGCGCGCCGCGCTTGCCGATTTCCATGGCGTGGCCGTGGAGCGCATCGCGATCGCCGCGAGCGCGAGCGAATTCATCCACCGCATCAGCGCGGTCGTGGCACAAGGCGGTGGCGGAGAGGTCTGGCTGCCCGCGCACAGCTACGGCGACTACGAACGTTCGGCCTTGGCCTGGGGCCTCGGCGTGCGGCGCGTGCCTGAGGCTTCAGACGGTGCTGCTTTGCGCTGGTGCTGCGAACCGTCGAGCCCATTCGGCCAGCCGCAGCCCGACATCGCGCAGCATGCCGCCAGCGATGCCGTCTGCGTGCTCGACATGGCCTACGAGCCGCTGCGCCTCGAAGGTCAGCCCTCGCACGACGCCGCGCAGCGCGACCGCCTCTGGCAGCTGTGGACCCCGAACAAGGCCATGGGCCTCACGGGCATCCGCGCCGCCTACGCCATCGCACCCGCGAACAGTGACGTTGCTGGTCCGCTGCTGGAACGACTCGAACGTCTTGCCCCGTCGTGGCCGCTGGGCACGCACGGCGTGGCGCTGCTCACGACCTGGACCAGCGACGAAGCGCAAGGCTGGCTGGCGCGCAGCCTCGATATCCTGCGCGACTGGAAGGCGCGGCAGCGCGCCGTGTGCGAATCGCTGGGCTGGCAGATGCTGCCGGGCGACGCCAACTTCTTCGGTGCGCAGCCCGACGTGCCATACCCGCCCCGCGCCGCCGCGCTGCGCGCCGAGGGCATCAAGCTGCGCGACTGCGCCTCCTTCGGCCTGCCGGGGCACCTGCGCCTGGGCGTGTTGCCGCCGGCCAGCCAGCAGGCATTGAAGGCCGCGTGGGCGAGGGCCAGTGCCGCACGACACAGCGGCTGAACGCACCTCGCACCACAATAGGGCCGTCTCAAGAAAAGGAAAACGAACAGGCCCATGCTCTACGCCATCACCACGCTCTTCCTGTGCCAGCTTGCCGGCGAACTGCTCGTGCAGTGGCTGTCGCTGCCGATTCCCGGTCCGCTGATCGGCATGCTGCTGTTGTTCGTCGGCCTGCTGGTGCGCGGCGGCGTGCCGCAGGAACTGACCGACACCTCGGGCCACCTGCTGCGCAACCTGATGCTGCTGTTCATCCCGGCGGTGACCGGCGTCATGCTGCATTTCGAGCGGGTGGGGCGCGAATGGCTGCCGTTCCTCGCGGCCGGCGTCGTGGGCGGTGCCTTCACCATGGCGGTGACCGCGCTCACGCTGCGCTGGATGATCCGTATCACCGGCAAGGACGCGGAATGAACGCGCCCGCCAAGTTGTCTGAAATCTGGGTCTTCCTTGCCCAGTCGCCGCTGCTGTGGCTGTCGCTCACGCTGCTGGCCTACCTGGGCGCGCTGTGGCTGCATGCGCGCAGCGGGCGCAACCCGATGGTCAACCCGGTGCTGGTGTCGGTGATCGTCATCGTGGGCGTGCTGCTGCTCACGCGCACGCCCTACGACACCTACTTCGAGGGCGCCAAGTTCGTCCACTTCCTGATCGGCCCGGCCACCGTGGCGCTGGCCGTGCCGCTGTACAGCCAGGTCGGCCGGCTGCGGCGCCTGTGGCTGCCGATCGGCGTGGCGCTGCTGGTGGGCTCGGTGGCCGCCATCGTGTCGGCCATCGGCATCGGCTGGGTGCTCGGCGGTTCGCGCGAGCTCCTGATGTCGCTCGCGCCCAAGTCGGCCACCATGCCGATCGCGATGGGCGTGGCCGAGAAGATCGGCGGCCTGCCGTCGCTGGCCGCCGTGGCCGCGGCCATCGCCGGCATTTCGGGCGCGATCATGGCCACGGGCCTGCTGAACCTGCTGCGCATCAAGGAACCCGCGGTGCGCGGCTTTGCCGTCGGCATGGCGGCACACGGCATCGGCACGGCGCGCGCCATCCAGGTGAACGAGACCGCGGGCGCGTTCTCGGCGCTGGCGATGGGGCTCAACGGCATCGCGACCGCGCTGCTGGTGCCGCTGATCGTGAAGCTGATGACCGTCTGACATTCATTCCATTCATCCATCGAGGAGCACGACCCATGTCCGAGTACACCGCCGAGATCGTCTGGGAGCGAGGCGACCAGGACTTCCTGGCCAACACCTACAGCCGCCACCATGTGCTGCGTTTCGACGGCGGCGCGCAGGTGTCGGGCTCTTCATCGCCGCACGTGGTGCCGTTGCCGTTCTCCGACGCGTCGGCGGTCGATCCGGAAGAGATGTTCGTGGCCTCGCTGTCCAGCTGCCACATGCTGTGGTTCCTCACCATGGCGGTGAAACGCAAGTTCGTGGTCGACCGCTATGTCGACGCGGCCACGGGGGTGATGGAGAAGAACGTCGAAGGGAAGATGGCGATGACTGTCGTCACGCTGCGTCCGCAGGTGAGCTTTTCGGGTGAGAACCTGCCGACGCGGGAGCAGATTGAGCACTTGCACCATCGGGCGCATGAGGAGTGCTTCATTGCGAATTCGGTGAAGACCGAGGTGCGGTGCGAGCCGGTCGACTGACAAGAGTCGCTCCCCGCACGCGTTGGCAGCGCTGATCCAGCCCTGAGAAGAGGCCGGGAAAGGCGCCCCTCAGCGCCGCTGCAACCGCGGATTCTTCGCAAACAGATCCGCCGCCCAGTCCACAAACGCCCGCACCTTCGCGCTCAGGTGCCGGTTCGGCGGGTACACCACGTGGATCGGCAGCGGGTCGCGCTGCCAGTCGGCCAGCACCTCGACGAGTTCGCCGCTTTCCAGCAGCGGCTCGGCCGTGAAGGTGATGCACTGCGACAGGCCGAAGCCCGCGAGCACGGCCGTCATGTGGGCGTTGCTCTCGTTGACCGACACGCGGTAGGGGCCGTTGAGCTCGATGTACTCGTCGCCCTTCTTGAACTCGTGCGGGTACACGCGCCGGGTGGTGCCCGAGAAGTAGCTCACGACGTGGTGGCGCTTCTCGATGTCGTTCGGATGCTGCGGCGCACCATAGCGCTTGATGTAGGCCGGCGAGGCCACGGTGACGAAGTGCAGGGTGCCGATGCGGCGCGCCACCAGCGACTGGTCGCTGAGCTCGCCCGCACGGATCACGCAGTCGACGTTGTCGCTGATCAGGTCGACGGTGCGGTCGCTCACGCCCAAATCGACCTGGATGTCGGGGTAGCGGTCGCAGAAGCTGGCCAGGTTGGGCAGGATGATCTGCTGCGCCACCGAGGTGCCCACGTCGATGCGCAGCCGCCCCGTGGGGTTGGCCTGCGCGTTCGTCATGCTGGCTTCCATGTCGTCGAAGTCGTTCAGCAGCCGCGCGGCGCGCTCGAAGTAGGCGGCGCCGTCGGGCGTGACGGTGACGCGCCGGGTCGTGCGGTTGAGCAGTTTCACGCGCAGGCGCGATTCCAGCGCCTGGATCTGCTTGGTGACGGTGCCCTTGGGCAGGGCCAGAGAGTCGGCGGCACGGGTGAAGGTGCCGGCTTCGACCACGCGGACAAAGATCCGCATTGCCTGGATTTGATCCATCGAATGCCTGTTCAGGGAGACCGGCGTATGCCGGAAGGAGGCGGATTCTCACACAAGGAATGCGCCCCTACGGTATGCCCGATTGTTCTCCGTTTGGAAACAGAGTAGGGCTGTGTTTCCTGTTTCAACGCGCTTGTAGCGCCTTATATTTCAACCATCGCCCATCCCCCTGAGGTCGCCCATGTCACCCCGTCCATCGTCCCGGTCCGCTGAAGCTGCTGCGCTTGCCGCGGCGCAAGGCGTGGAGTCCGATCTGTCGATCGAGCTGCCCGGCCGCGAGCCCGTGGCTGCCCGTGTCTACGGACTGCGTCCACGGGGCGAGACCGTGCCGTTGGTGCTGCACTTCCATGGCGGCACCTTCATCTGCGGCAACCTCGACAACGGCCGCAACGTGGCCCGGCTGCTGGCCGGCGCGGGTGCGGTGGTGGTCTCGCTCGACTACCCGCTGGCCCCGGCGGCCCCGTTCCCGGAGCCGGTCGAGGTGGGCTATGCGGCGCTCGAATGGCTCTACAAGCAGCGCGTGAAGCTCGGCGGCAAGGGCGCCCAGGTGTACCTGGCCGGCGAAGAGGCCGGCGGCAACCTGGCGGCCAGCGTGGCCCTGGTGGCCCGCGACCGAGCCCATCCGCCGCTGGCAGGCCAGATCCTGCTGTCGCCCATGCTCGACCCGTGCGCCGGCACTGCCTCGCTGCGCAATGCCACGAACGACGCGGCCGAATGCCGCTGGGCCACGGGCTGGGCCAAGTACCTGAGCTGTCCCTCGAACGCCACGCACCCCTATGCGGTGCCGAGCGGATCGCTGCGGTTGGCCGCCCTGGCACCGGCGCTGGTGCTGGTGGGGCCCGACGACGCGATGCGCGACGAGGCCATGACCTTCGCGGGCCGCCTGCGCTCGGCCGGCATCGAGGTCACGAGCAGCGTGCTGACCGGCGCCGACAACTGGCCCAAGGCGCTGTACGACACCGAGGCCGTGGGATGCGCATCCTGCGAAGCCAGCGTGCAGCAGCACTTCCGCGAGTTCTTCAGCGCCACCACACCGCCTCCCGCGGTCCCTGAGCCCAGCTAGGCCCGCGAGGGTCCGCTCCGCCCCCTGAACCAAGCCACCGCCTCCACCGAGGCGGGTGGCAGGGCTTTCTGTTCTCTGAATTCCGCCTCCTGACGCCGCCGGCGCCGGGATGGCCTGTTGCATCCCGAAAAAGTCATCGAGAAGGACGAACCATCATGTCGAACAAGAACGAACAATCGCTGTCTTCCATCACCCGTAAGGGGCTGTGGCCCGCCGTGACCGGCCTCACCGCGGTGCTGGCCGTGGCCGCCGCGGTGGTGGGCATGTACAGCTTCAAGGCCGAGGCCACCGCCCCGGTCGCCGCGCAACAGGGCACGCCGGTGTCGGTCGCCACCGTGGCGTCGAGCGAGATCAACGCCTGGGACGAGTTCTCGGGCCGCCTCGAAGCCGTGCAGCGCGTCGACGTGCGCTCCCGCGTGGCGGGCGCCGTGCAGGCGGTGCACTTCCGCGAAGGCGCGCTGGTGAAGCAGGGCGACCTGCTCATCACCATCGACCCGGCGCCGTACGCCGCCGAGGTGGAGCGTGCCGAAGCGCAGGTGGCGTCGGCGCAAGCCCGCCAGGCCTTCAGCCGCAGCGAGCAGGAGCGTGCCCGCCGCCTGTGGGACGAGCAGGCCATCGCGCAGCGTGAACTGGACGAGCGCGTGAACGCCGGCCGTGAAGCCGAAGCCAACCTGCGCGCTGCGCAAGCCTCGCTGCAGACCGCACGCCTGAGCCTGGGCTATACCCAGGTGCGCGCACCGGTCTCGGGTCGCATCGGCAAGCTCGAAGTGACCGTGGGCAACCTGGTGGCCGCCGGCCCCGGCGCGCCCGTGCTGACCACGCTGGTGTCGGTGAGCCCGATCTACGCGAGCTTCGATGCCGACGAGCAGGTCATCACCCGCGCGCTGAAGGACCTGCCGGCCAACGCCGGCGCCCGCGGCCAGATCGACACGATCCCCGTGCAGATGGGCACCGCTGGTCTCGAGGGCACGCCCTTCACCGGCAAGCTGCAGCTGATCGACAACCAGGTCGACGCCCGCAGCGGCACCGTGCGTGTGCGTGCTTCGTTCGACAACAAGGACGGCGCGCTCATTCCCGGCCAGTTCGCCCGCATCCGCATGGGCCAGGCCCGCAACGACACCGCGCTGCTGGTGAGCGAGCGTGCCATCGGCACCGACCAGAACAAGAAGTTCGTGATGGTCGTGGGCGACGACAACAAGGCCATGTACCGCGAGGTGACGCTGGGCGCACCCATCAACGGCCTGCGCGTGGTGAGCAAGGGCCTGAAGGCCGGCGACCGCGTGGTGGTGAACGGCCTGCAGCACATCCGCCCGGGTGCGCTGGTGGTGCCGCAGACCGTGACGATGGACGCCAAGCTCGATACGAAGCAACAACAACCGGAACGCGTGGCCGAGGCCGCGAAGTCCTGATTTCGGAGGAGGGCGCCCTGGCGCCCGCCGGAGAACCAACATGAATCTCTCAAAATTCTTCATCGACAGGCCGATCTTTGCCGGCGTGCTGTCGCTATTGATGCTGATCGCCGGCCTGATCGCGCTGCGCGGCCTGCCGATCTCGGAGTACCCCGAAGTCGCGCCGCCTTCGGTGGTGGTGCGCGCAACGTACCCCGGCGCCAACCCCAAGGTGATCGCTGAAACGGTGGCCACGCCGCTCGAAGAGCAGATCAACGGCGTCGAAGGCATGCTCTACATGGGCAGCCAGGCAACGACCGACGGCGTGATGACGCTGACCGTCACCTTCCGCCTCGGCACCGATCCCGACAAGGCCCAGCAGCTGGTGCAGAACCGCGTCTCGCAAGCCGAGCCGCGCCTGCCCGAAGAAGTGCGGCGCCTCGGTATCACGACCGTCAAGAGCGCACCCGACCTGACGATGGTGGTCCACCTCGTCTCGCCGAACAACCGCTACGACATCAACTACCTGCGCAACTACGCGGTGCTGAACGTGAAGGACCCGCTGGCGCGCATCGAAGGCGTGGGCCAGGTGCAGATCTTCGGCGGCGGCGACTACTCCATGCGCGTGTGGCTCGACCCGCAGAAGGTCGCGCAGCGTGGCCTCTCGGCTTCCGACGTGGTGGCTGCGATCCGTGGCCAGAACGTGCAGGCCGCGGCCGGCGTGGTCGGCGCATCGCCGGGCCTGTCGGGCGTGGACATGCAGCTGTCGATCAATGCGCAAGGGCGCCTGCAGAGCGAAGAAGAGTTCGGCGACATCATCGTCAAGAGCGGCACCGACGGCGCCGTCACCCGCCTGCGCGACATCGGCCGCCTTGAAATGGGCGCCGCCGATTACTCGCTGCGTTCGCTGCTGAACAACGACCCGGCCGTCGGCATGGGCGTGTTTCAGGCCCCGGGCTCCAATGCGCTCGACATCTCGTCCAACGTTCGCAAGACGATGGAAGAGCTGAACAAGAACATGCCGGAAGGCCTGGAATACCGCATCGCCTACGACCCGACGCAGTTCGTGCGTGCGTCGATCGAATCGGTGATCCACACGCTGCTCGAAGCCATCGCGCTGGTGGTGCTCGTGGTGATCCTGTTCCTGCAAACGTGGCGCGCCTCCATCATTCCGCTGCTGGCCGTGCCGGTGTCGGTGATCGGTACGTTCGCGGTGCTGCACATCCTCGGTTTCTCGATCAACGCGCTGAGCCTGTTCGGGCTGGTGCTGGCCATCGGCATCGTGGTGGACGACGCCATCGTGGTGGTGGAGAACGTCGAGCGCAATATCGAGGCCGGGCTCACACCGCGTGAAGCCACGTACCGCGCGATGCGCGAAGTGTCGGGCCCCATCATTGCGATCGCCCTGGTGCTCGTGGCCGTGTTCGTGCCGCTGGCGTTCATCAGCGGCCTCACGGGCCAGTTCTACAAGCAGTTCGCGGTGACCATCGCGATCTCGACGGTGATCTCGGCCATCAACTCGCTGACGCTGTCGCCGGCCCTGGCAGCACTGCTGCTGCGCGGCCACGACCAGCCGAAGGACGCGTTGACGCGCGGCATGGACAAGGCCTTCGGCTGGCTGTTCCGCGGCTTCAACAAGTTCTTCCATCGCGGCTCCGAGGCCTACAGCGGCGGCGTCAAGCGCGTGATCTCGCGCAAGACGCTGATGCTGGTGATCTACCTCGCGCTGGTCGGTGTGACCTTCGGCCTCTTCAAGGCCGTGCCCAGCGGCTTCGTGCCGGCGCAGGACAAGCAGTACCTCATCGGTTTTGCCCAGCTGCCCGACGGTGCCACGCTCGACCGCACGGAAGAGGTGATCACCCGCATGGGCGAGATCATGAAGAAGAACCCGAATGTGGAAGACGCGATTGCCTTCCCGGGCCTGTCGATCAACGGCTTCACCAACAGCTCGAACTCGGGCATCGTGTTCGCCACGCTCAAGCCCTTCGACCAGCGCAAGCGCGCCGACCAGAGCGGCGGCGCGGTGGCGGGCCAGCTCAACGGCGCGTTCTCGAGCATCCAGGACGCGTTCATCGTGATGTTCCCGCCGCCACCGGTGGCAGGCCTGGGCACGACCGGCGGCTTCAAGCTGCAGATCGAAGACCGCGCCTCGGTCGGCTACGACCAGATGGACGTCGCGGTGAAGGCCTTCATGGCCAAGGCCTATGCAGCGCCCGAGCTGACGGGCATGTTCACGAGCTGGCAGGTCAACGTGCCGCAGCTGTATGCCGACATCGACCGCACCAAGGCGCGTCAGCTCGGCGTGCCGGTGACGGACATCTTCGACACGATGCAGATCTACCTCGGTAGCCTGTACGCCAACGACTTCAACAAGTTCGGCCGCACGTACTCCGTGCGCGTCCAGGCCGATGCGCCGTACCGCGCCCGTGCTGAAGACGTTGGCATGCTGAAGGTGCGCTCGACCTCGGGCGAGATGGTGCCGCTGGCCGCGCTGATGAAGGTCAACTCGACCTTCGGTCCGGAACGCGCCATGCGCTACAACGGCTACCTCGCCGCTGACATCAACGGCGGCCCGGCCCCCGGCTATTCGTCGGGCCAGGCGCAGGACGTGATCACCAAGATCGCGGCCGAGACGCTGCCCAAGGGCGTGAGCTTCGAGTGGACCGAGCTGACCTACCAGGAAATCCTGGCCGGCAACTCCGCCTTCCTGGTGTTCCCGCTGGCGATCCTGCTGGTGTTCCTGGTGCTGGCCGCGCAGTACGAAAGCCTGACGCTGCCGATCGCGATCATCCTGATCGTGCCGATGGGCATCATGGCCGCGATGGCGGGCGTGTGGATCTCGGGAGGCGACAACAACGTCTTCACGCAGATCGGGTTGATCGTGCTGGTGGGGTTGAGTGCGAAGAACGCGATCCTGATCGTGGAGTTCGCACGGGAGCTGGAGTTCGCCGGACGCACGCCCATCCAGGCCGCGATCGAAGCCAGCCGCCTGCGCCTGCGCCCGATCCTGATGACCTCGCTGGCCTTCGTGATGGGCGTGCTGCCCCTGGTGCTCTCGACCGGTGCCGGCTCCGAGATGCGCAAGGCGATGGGCGTGGCGGTGTTCGCCGGGATGATCGGCGTGACGGCCTTCGGCCTGTTCCTGACGCCGGTGTTCTATGTGCTGATGCGCCGCCTGGCGGGCAACCGGCCGCTCAAGCTGCACGGCGAAGTGCCGCACGGCGACGACTTTGTGTCGGCCGACCACCCCGTGGCCTCGTCGCACGGTGGCGGTGGTGGCGGTCTGCACCCGGTGCCGGCCTCGCCGCGCCCCTCGCATGGCGCGCATGACTGATCGACAAGAAGAAAGAAGGTTGTCCATGACATTCGCAATCCCAACCCTGATGCGCCCTCTGCGCGCCGCCGTGCTGCCGCTGGTGGCGGCCCTGGTGCTGGCCGGTTGCGCCAGCGTGCCTTCGGGCATGCCCACGGTGCCGACCGCGGCCCAGTTCAAGGAACAGCCGGGTGCCACGGCGCCGGCCGGTTTCACCCGGGCCACGCCCGCCGAGGCGCAGCCGCGCGGCGAGTGGTGGCTGGCATTCAACGACCCGGTGCTCAACACGCTGATCCAGCGCGCCGAGGTCGACAACACCAACATCCAGGCCGCCGCCGCGCGGCTGGCCGAGGCCCGTGCGCTGGCGCGCAGCGCCCAGGCCGACCGCCTGCCGCAGATCGGCCTGGGCGCCGGCGCCAACCGCGGTGCGGGCCTGGACAAGGCCACGGCCAGCACCCGGCCGGGCACCATGACCAACATCGGGGCCACGTTCTCGTACGAGGTCGACCTGTTCGGCCGCCTCTCGGGCGCGGCCGATGCGGCCAAGCTCGACGCGGCCGGCCGCGAGGCGCTGCTGCAGAGCACCCGGCTCGCGGTGCAGGCCGAGGTGGCGCAGACCTACCTGCAGCTGCGTGCGCTCGACGCCGAGCGCGTGCTGGTGCGCGAATCGGTCGCCGCCTACCGCGACACGCTGCGCCTGACGCAGCGCCGCCAGCAGGCCGGCGACATCGCCGAGCTCGACGTGGCGCGCGTGCAGACCGAGGTGTCGTCCACCGAGTCGGACGCGCTCGCACTCGACCGCCAGCGCGCCCAGGTGGAACATGCGCTGGCCGTGCTGGTGGGCGATTCGGCCTCCAGCTTCGGCATGCGGCCCGACGACTGGGCGACCGCGCTGCCGGTGATCCCGCCGGGCGTGCCGTCCACCGTGCTCACGCGCCGGCCCGACGTGTCGGCCGCGCAGAGCGCCGTCATGGCGGCGCAGGCCCGCGTGGGCGTGGCGCAGACCGCGTGGTTCCCGAACATCTCGCTGACCGGCGCGGCCGGCTACGCCTCGCCCGAGATCGGCGACCTCTTCAAGTGGTCGGCCCGCTCGTGGGGCGTGGGTGCGCTGCTGTCGCTGCCGATCTTCGATGGTGGCCGCCGCGAGGCCGGTGTGCAGGGCGCCAACGCCCAGCTCGACGGCGCACTGGCCAGCTACCGCTCGCAGGTGCTGGTGGCGTTCCAGGAGGTCGAAGACCAGCTGGCCGCCATCCGCATCCTGCAGGAGCAGTCGGTGGTGCAGGCGCAGGCCGTGACCTCGGCCCAGCGCGCCACCAGCCTGTCGGACACGCGCTACCGCAACGGCTACGTGAGCCAGCTCGACCTGCTCGACGCGCGCCGCAGCGAGCTGCGCAACCGGCGCCAGGCGCTGCAGGTGAAGTCGGCCCAGTACCAGGCGACGGTGGGGCTGATCCGCGCCATTGGCGGCGGGTGGGAAGTGCCGGCCGCCGAGAAGGTGGCGACCCGCTGATCGGGTCGATCCGGGCTCAGGCGCTGCTGCCGCCCGGGCGCGGATGCGTCGCCGTGGCGGCCGCCTGTTTCAGCGCCACCGCACCCAGCGCGAGCGCGCTCGAATAGCTGGCTTGCGGGCGCGCAGCCACCCGCAGCGGCCGGTAGCCGAGCGTGTCGGAGGTGCTGCCGGTGTCGTGGACGGCTTCGAGCAGGAGCCAGTAGAACCGGCCCGGCTCGCGTTCCTCGACCGTCAGCGCCAGATCGTTGAGGGCAGACATGGCTTGGCGGATGCGGCCCGCAGCGGGCCGCATCCTTTGGTACGTCCGATTCGGCTTTCCGGATTCGGTTCAGCGCTCAACGACAATCCTCGGATGAGTTCTAGAGCGACAAGCGGGCCGGCGCGCTGCGTCATGGTCCTGGGCACCACCAGCGGCGCCGGCAAGAGCTGGCTGGCCACCGCACTGTGCCGGTGGTATGCCCGACAGGGGCTGCGGGTGGCGCCGTTCAAGGCGCAGAACATGAGCAACAACGCCCGCGTGGTCGAGGGCGGCGAGATCGGCAGTGCCCAGTACTTCCAGGCCCTGGCCGCCCACGCCGTGCCCGACGTGCGCATGAACCCGCTGCTGCTCAAGCCCGAGCGCGACACCCACAGCCAGGTGGTGCTGATGGGGCAGGTGAGCGAGTCGCTGTCGACCCTGCCGTGGCGCGGGCGCAGCGAGCGCGTCTGGCCGCAGATCGCGCAGGCCTTCGACGAACTGCGCGCCGAGAACGACGTGGTCGTCATCGAAGGCGCCGGTTCGCCGGCCGAGATCAACCTCATGGCCAGCGACATCGTCAACCTGCGCGTCGCCCGCCACGCCCAGGCGCGCTGCCTGCTGGCGACCGACATCGACCGCGGCGGCGCCTTCGCCCACCTGTACGGCACCTGGGCGCTGCTGCCCGAAGCCGACCGGGCGCTGATCACGGGCTTCGTGCTCAACAAGTTCCGTGGCGATGCCTCGCTGCTGGCCCCCGCGCCGCAGCAGCTGCAAGAGCTGACCGGCGTGCCCACCGTGGCGACGCTGCCGATGTGGTGGCAGCACGGCCTGCCCGAGGAAGACGGCGTGTTCGACGACCGCAGCCGTGCCAGCGGCGTGGTCACGCGCACTGTGGCAGTGGTCGCGTACCCGCGCCTGAGCAATCTCGACGAATTCCAGGCCTTGAAGAACGTGCCCGGCGTGCGCCTGGTCTGGGCCCGCACACCGGCCGACGTGGCCAGCGCCGACTGGATCGTGCTGCCGGGCTCCAAGCACACGAGCGGCGACCTGGCCTGGCTGCGCGCGCAGGGGCTGGACCGCGCAGTAGCCGAGCACGCCGGGCGCGGCGGCGCGGTGCTGGGCGTGTGCGGCGGGCTGCAGATGCTGGGCGAGGCGCTGGTCGATCCGCACGGCATCGACGGCAACGCGCCCGGGCTCGGGCTGCTGCCGCTGGTGACCGTGTTCGAGCGCGAGAAGACTGTGCGGCACCGCGAGGCGACCTTTTCCGGCGACCTCGTGGCCGGCCCCTGGTCCGCGCTGGCGGGCGTGCGCATCGCCGGCTACGAAATCCACCACGGCCAGACGGCCGCCCATCCGCAACTGGCCCACGACGGCCACGCCGTGATGCCCGAGGGCCTGGCCTGGCAGAACGCGCGCGGCAACGTGCTGGGCCTGTATCTGCACGGCCTGTTCGAAGACCCGGCCGCGCTGCAGGCGCTGTTCGGCACCACGGCGCCCACGTTGGACGCCACCTTCGACGGCCTGGCCGACTTCATCGACACCCACTTCGACGCCGGCGTGCTCGCCGGCCTGATCGCATGACCGACACCGATTTGATCCCCGCCGTTCCTGACATCGCCGACGCCGCGCTCGCGGCGCGCCTGCAGGCCGCGCTCGACAACAAGACCAAGCCCGTCGGCGCGCTGGGCCGCCTCGAAGCGCTGGCGCTGCGCATCGGCACCATCCTCGGCACCGAGCAGCCGGTGCTCGGCGCACCGCAGATGCTGGTGTGCGCGGGCGACCATGGGCTGGCGGCGCGCGGCGTGTCGGCCTACCCGAGCGACGTGACCTGGCAGATGGTCGAGAACTTCCTGGCCGGCGGCGCGGCCGTCAGCGTGCTGGCGCGCCAGCACGGCCTGGCGCTCACCGTGGTCGATTGCGGCGTGCGGCGCGACTTCCAGCCGCGCCCCGGCCTCGTGTCGCGGCGCATCGCCGCCGGCACGGCCGACGCCTCGGCCGGCCCCGCCATGACGCCCGAACAGTGCGCCCAGGCCATCGCCAACGGCCGCGAGGTGGTGCGCGCGCTGCCGGGCAACGCGCTGCTGCTGGGCGAAATGGGCATCGGCAACAGCTCGTCCGCCGCACTGCTGCTGTCGCGCCTGGCCGGGCTGGACATCGGCCTGTGCACCGGCGCCGGAACCGGGCTCGACGCCGACGGCCTGGCGCGCAAGCGCGAGGTGCTGCGCGAGGTGCTCGCCCTGCACGCGGGCGCGACCGCGCCGCTCGAGGCGCTGGCCGCGTTCGGCGGCTTCGAGGTGGCGACGCTGGTCGGCGCGGTGCTGCAGGCGGCGCAGGAGCGGCGCGTGATCGTGGTCGATGGCTTCATCGCCAGCGCCGCCGTGCTGGTCGCCCAGGCGATCCGCCCGCAGGTGACGCAGCGCTGCGTGGCGGCGCACAGCTCGGCCGAGCCGGGGCACACGCTGCTGCTGAAGCACCTCGGGCTCGAGCCCTTGCTGAACCTCGACCTGCGACTGGGCGAGGGCTCGGGCGGCGCGCTGGCGTGGCCGCTGCTCGAATCGGCCTGCCGCATCCTGCGCGAGATGGCGAGCTTCGAATCGGCGGGCGTGTCGCGCCAGCAATGAACGGCGTGCGCCATTTCCTGCTGGCCGTCCAGTTCTTCACCCGCGTGCCGGTGACGGGAAAACTCGCCGCGTGGGTCGGCTTCAGCCCGCAGATGCTGCGCGCGGCCGCGGCGCACCTGCCGGCCATCGGCTGGATCGCGGGCGGGGTGGCTGCTGCGGTGTTTGTCGCTGTGGGGGCCGGCCTGCCGGGCGTGGCAGGGGCGCTGGTCGCGGCCGTGCTGAGCACCGTCGCTACCGTGATGCTCACGGGCGCCTTCCATGAGGACGGCCTGGCCGACGTGGCCGACGGCCTCGGCGGTTCGGCCAGCCGCGAGCGCGCGCTGGAGATCATGAAGGACTCGCGCATCGGCGCCTTCGGCGCGGTCGCGCTGGTGCTGGCGCTGGGCCTGAAGTTCGGCCTGCTGGCCGCGCTGGCCGCGCGCGGGCTGGACGTGGCGGCGGTGTCCATCGTCGGGGCGCATGTGCTGTCGCGGCTGGCGCCGCTGTTCCTGATCCGCTGGCTGCCCTACGTGGGCGACAGCAGCGGCAGCAAGGCCAAGCCGCTGGCTGACGCGATCAGCGGTGGCGCGCTGCTCGTCGCCGTGCTCTGGACCGCACCCGCCGTGGCGCTGCTGCTGTGCGCGCACGACGCGGTGCACGTGGGCGCGGCGCTCGTGGCGCTGGTGCTCGCCGGGGGCTGGATGGCGCGGCTCTTCGCGCGTCGGCTGCAGGGCTTCACGGGCGACGGGCTCGGCGCGACGCAGCAGGTGTGCGAGCTGGCGATCTACCTCGCGCTGGCGTGGAAGGCATGAGCGCCGCGACCGCCCAGCTCTGGCTGCAGCGCCACGCGCCGGTGATCGCGCCGTCGGGCCTGTGCTACGGCGCGACCGACCTCGACGCCCATGCGGACGGCACGCAGGCCGCCGCTGCGCGCATCGCCGCGGTGCTGCCGGCCGGCATCGCGCTGTGGAGTTCGCCGCTGCGGCGTTGCGCCATGCTGGCGGATGCCATCGTCGCGTTGCGGCCCGATCTGTCGGTGCGGCGCGATGCGCGACTGGCCGAGATGAGTTTCGGCGCCTGGGAAGGGCGCCTGTGGTCGGCCGTGGCCCGTGAGGAATTCGAGGCCTGGACGAATCGTTTCGCCGATGCTCCGGCAGGAGGCGATGGCGAAAGCGTGCGCGCCTTCATGCAACGCGTGGCCTCGGCGCATGCCGACTGGCTGGCGACCGGCACCGACGCGCTGTGGGTCACGCACGCGGGCGTGCTGCGCGCGGTGCAGTTGCTGTCGCAGGGCGTGTCGTGCCCGGAGCGGGCCGATCAATGGCCCAACGACGCGGCGGCTTTCGGCGACTGGCGCGTGGTCGCCGCGCCGACCTGAGGGGAACTCGTCAGTTCTTGGCGCGCCACTGCTCGCGCCAGAGACGATCGAGCTGCCCCGCGAATTGCGGGGACGGGCCACCCAGGAGCTGGTTCTGCCCGTTGCGCTGCACCAGGCCATAGAGCCGGCCCGAGCCCTGGTCGTACAGCGCGATGGCGTTGTGGTCGTAGCAGTCGTGCGGCTTGCAGAAGGCGTGCAGCAGGTAGCGCGTGCCGTCCACCGTCACCCATTGCGGCTCGGGCGCCGGGCCTTCGCGGCGCACCAGCCAGCGCTCGGTTTCGCGCGTGCCCAGCGCGGCGCGCCAGGCCTTGTCCATCGCGGGGCCCCGGGCGAGGGCGGCCGGGCTGCCCGTGGCGGGGGGCGGCGGCTTGGGAGTGGCCGTCGCGGGTTCGGCGGGCGGCGCCGCGGCGCGTGCTGGACCGTCGCAGCGCCAGTAGCGTGGCTTCATCAGCTCCGGCCCCAGCTGACCCACGACCGGCTTGTCCGCCTTCAGCGTGATCGACTGGCCGCGCGCGTCGCGAAAGACCAGGAAGTTCATCGTCGCGTTGTCGCCTTTGCCTACGCGGCTCATCAGCGCCACGTCGAAGTTCGGCGGTGGCGGCTGGTTGCCGAAGAAGCTGTGGGCCGTGTCCGGCTGGCGGCCGACCACGCGGCGCTTGCCGCGCTCGGCGATCAGCATGTCCTCGCGCACCTGCAGCGTCGGTGCCGCTGCGTCGGCGCAGTTGGCGGACCAGCGTCCGCCGTAGAGCGCCATCGTCTCGGGCGGCAGCACGCCGTCGCGCGACCAGGCGGCGCCCGCGCTGCACAGCGCTGCGAGAAAGAGGAGGGCGGCGGAAGGCGTCTTCTTGAAAATCGTTGTCGTCGTCATGTGCGAGGTGGTGTGTGCCGCTCAGGCGGTCTTGGGGGCCGATGTCTTGGGCTTGAACGAGCAGAAGGTGGAGACCGCGCATTCCCAGCAGCGCGGCTTGCGCGCCACGCAGACATAGCGCCCGTGCAGGATCAGCCAGTGGTGCGCGTGCAGGCGGAATTCGGGTGGGATGCGCTTTTCGAGCTTGAGTTCCACGTCCAGCGGCGTCTTGCCGGGCGCAAGCCCCGTGCGGTTGCCGATGCGGAAGATGTGCGTGTCGACCGCGATGGTCTCTTCGCCGAAGGCCACGTTGAGCACCACGTTGGCCGTCTTGCGCCCCACGCCCGGCAGCGCCTCGAGCTCGGCGCGCGTGCGCGGTACCTCGCCGCCATGCAGCTCGACCAGCATCCGGCAGGCCTCGATCAGGTGCTTGGCCTTGCTGCGGTATAGCCCGATCGTCTTGATGTACGACTCCAGCCCTTCCACCCCGAGGTCGAGGATCGCCTGCGGCGTGTTCGCCACCGGATACAGCCGGCGCGTCGCCTTGTTCACCCCCACGTCGGTGGCCTGCGCCGACAGCAGCACGGCGGCCAGCAGCTCGAAGGGCGTGGTGTATTCGAGCTCCGTGCGCGGCTCGGGGTTGGCGGCCTGCAGGGTGGCGAAGAAGAGGGGGATGTCGGATTTTCTCATGGGTCGTGGTGGCCACCGTTCACGGCGTGGGGGCTCGCGGGGCGCATGCCGTGGAAGGCAGGGCGAGCACCGGCGTTTGCGGCGATGGATGCAATATATCGTCGAAAAGCCATGGCCCTACGCAGCTTTCCTGCCCGGGCTTTCGCGACAATGACGCCCAGAAAGTGAGACTGACCATGCAATTCGCCTCCCGCCTCGACAACGTCGAAACCTCCGCCATCCGCGAACTCTTCAAGCTGCTGGGCAAGCCCGGCATCATCAGTTTTGCGGGCGGCTTTCCCGACAGCGCCATGTTCGACGTCGAGGGCCTGAAGGAGGCGAGCCAGAAGGCGCTCACCGAAGAGGCCGGCGGGGCCCTGCAGTACGGCGCCACCGAAGGCTACGAGCCGCTGCGCAACCAGCTCAGTTCCTTCATGAAGACCAAGGGCGTCGACGTCGACCCGAGCGGCCTCATCGTCACCACCGGCAGCCAGCAGGCACTGGACCTGCTGGGCAAGACCATGATCTCGCCCGGCGACAAGGTGATCGTCGAGGGCCCGACCTTCCTGGCCACGATCCAGTGCTTCCGCCTGTACGGCGCGCAGCTCATCAGCGCACCCATCGACGCCAACGGCGTGAAGACCGACGAACTCGAGAAGCTCATCGCCGAGCACAAGCCCAAGTTCGTCTACCTGATCCCCACCTTCGGCAACCCCAGCGGCGCCATGCTGAGCCTGGAGCGCCGCAAGAAGGTGCTCGAGCTGGCCGTGAAGTACCAGACGCTGATCGTCGAGGACGACCCCTACGGCGACCTGTACTTCGGCGAAGCGCCGCCGCCCTCGATCATGTCGCTGAGCAAGGACGTGCCCGGCAGCCGCGAACTGCTGGCGCATTGCGGCAGCCTGAGCAAGGTGCTCAGCCCCGGCCTGCGCATCGGCTGGATGATCGCGCCGCCCGAGCTGCTGGCCAAGGCCACGATGTGCAAGCAGTTCAGCGACGCCCACACGAGTACCTTCGCGCAGGCCACGGCCGCGCAGTACCTCAAGAGCGGCCGCATGCCCGGCACGCTGGCGCATGTGCGCGAGGTCTACGGCCAGCGCGCGCAGGCCATGGGCGCCGCGCTGAAGCGCGAGCTGGGCGGCGCGGTGAGCTTCACGCAGCCCAACGGCGGTTTGTTCTTCTGGGCACGCCTGACGGGCGCCAACGGCAAGCTGGCCGATGCCAACGAGCTGGCCAAGCGCGCGATCGAGAAGCTGGTGGCCTTCGTGCCCGGCGCGCCGTTCTTCGCGGAGAAGCCCGATGTGGCGACGCTGCGCCTGAGCTTTGCCACGGCCGACATCGAGAAGATCGAAGAGGGCGTGAAGCGCCTCGGCCAGGCCCTGTAACGCCGACGTTCAGGGGGATCGGTGCAGGCGGGGCGCCGCCAGCAGGTCCAGGTTGTCTGAAATGGCCGCATCCACGTTCGGATAGCGGCCTTTCATTTTGGAGAGCGTCATGATGGTCTGCAGCGCCTTCAGGTCCTTGACCGACGGCGCGACCTTGATCTGCGCAATGGCCGCCGGGGCGTTGCCGCCGTTCACCAATGCCATCACCTTGCTTGCCCAGTCGTTTGCGCGTGCCATGTCTTCACCTGCTTTCCATTTGAACCGCCGACTTTACACAGCGGGTTACCATCACCCATGAGAAAAACCTTCCAGCTTCAGGTCGAGGGCAAGCACCCCGACCGTCACCTCGAAGCCGTCAAGCACGAGATTCGCAAGTACATCAAGCGCGAGCGCCGCCGCGACCTGCCCGAAGGCGCCGACTTCTGGGACTTCGACTGCCGGTTCGGCACCGCCCAGGAATCCGCCGAAACCATCCACCTCACGGCCATCACCGGCCTCATCGACGGTGTGGTGAAAGAGGGCGGCAAGCAGTTCTACATCGAGATCCTGGCCAAGCCCGGCAAGCGCCAGCCGCGGCCCGCGGGCGCGCCCGCGCACACCGAGAACGACGACGAGGAATAAGCCCCGTCAGATCAGCGCCTGCGCCAGCCGCAGGCCATGCCGCTGCTCCGCCTCCTGCAGCGAACGCGCAATCGACGGGTGCAGCCGCACCCCGTTAGCCGATTGCGCTTCCCGACGCTTCAACCCGCCTTCACCCGGCAGCCGCACAGGCCTGGCCGGGTCGATGGGCGCGTTGTCGCGGCACTTTTCGGCCACGTGGTCCATCTGGCGCAGGAAGGCGTCCTTGCCGCCGAAGGCGTGCAGGTCGTGCAGCGTGACGTGCACCGTCGCGCCCCAGCCTTCGGGCGGGTCGGCGCGGCCGTGGCCTGCGAGGCCGGCCGTGAGCGTCTCGACCAGCAGCGCCATGCCGTAGCCCTTGTGGCCGTGGCTCAGGCCGCCCACGGGCAGCAGCGTGCCGGGCGGCTGGTCGAACAGCACCTGCGGGTTGTTCGACGGCTTGCCCGATGCATCGATGAGCCATTCCTCGGCGAAGGTCTCGCCGGCCGCGCGCTTGCGGTTGCTCATGCCGTTGGTGGTGATCGAGGCCGAGATGTCGACCATCACGCCGCCCTGCGAGAGCGGAAAGCCCATCGCCAGCGGATTCGGTGTGAACACCGCCTGCGTGCCGCCGAAGGGCGCGACGCTGGCCGTGTTGGGGTCGGAGCAGGCCAGCAGCATCAGCATGTCTTCCTGCAGCGCGCGCAGCATGTAGACCGCGAGGCAGGCGATGTGGTGGCTGCGGCGGATCACGAGCGAGGCCGTGCCCAGTTCGCGCGCACGCGGCACCAGCAGGTCCATGCCCTGGTCCATGAGCCAGGGGCCGGGCAGGCGCTTGCCGTCCCACAGCACGGCGGCAGGGCGGTCGGACAGCACCTCGGGCGCGCCGTCGCGGGTCATGCCGCCCGATTCGATCTCTTTCACGTAGCCGGCCAGCAGCGCGAGGCCGTGGGTGTCGTGGCCCAGCAGGTCGCCTTCGACCAGCGTGCGCGCCACGCTGTCGGCCATCGAGGCCGCGAGCCCCGCCTTCTGCAGCAGGGCGCTGGCGTAGTCGCGCAGCGCGTCGGCGCGGTACAGCGGGGCGGCGTCGGTCATTTCAGGATTTCCAGCACGCGGTCGAGTCCGCCTTCGTTGATCGCCACCATGGCCTGCTCGCGCACCTTCGGCTTGGCGTGATAGGCCACCGAGAGCCCGGCTTCGCCCATCATCGGCAGGTCGTTGGCGCCGTCGCCCACGGCGATGGTTTCCTGCGGCGAAATGCCCATGAGCGAGGCCACTTCGAGCAGCGTGCGGCGCTTTTCGGCGCCGTCGCAGATGTCGCCCCAGCTTTGCGTCACGACCTCGCCGGTGAGCTGGCCGTCGGCTTCGTCGAGCAGGTTGGAGCGCGCGAAGTCGATGCCCAGGCGGTCCTTCACGCGGTTCGCGAAGAAGGTGAAGCCGCCCGACACCAGCAGCACCTTGAGGCCTGCCTTCTTGCAGGCCGCCACCAGCTCGGTGGCGCCGGGGTTGAGCTTCAGTCGCTCGTCGTACACCTGCTGCAGCGCGGCCACGGGCACGCCCTGGAGCAATGCCACGCGGCGGCGCAGGCTTTCCTTGAAGTCCTTGATCTCGCCGCGCATCGTGGCCTCGGTGATCGCGGCCACCTCGGCCTTCTTGCCGACCGCATCGGCGATCTCGTCGATGCATTCGATGTTGATCAGCGTCGAGTCCATGTCGAACGCGATCAGCTTGAAATCGGCGAGCCTCAGCGGCGGCTTCACGCGCTGGAGGACGAGGCCGGGGGAGATTTCTGTCGTAGCGCTCATGCGGGGGCGGTTTCCTTGACGAGGGGTTGTCCGAGGCTGCGCAGCACGTCGCGCACCATCTGGGCGCGGTCCTTCGGCTCCTTGAGTTCGCGCTCGATGCGCAGCTTCTCGTTGCCGGCGAGCTTGATGTGCTTGTTCTTCTGGATCAGCTGGATGATGGCCATGCCGTCCACCGGCGCGTCCTTGCGGAAGGTGATGTTGATGATGCCCGGCGCCGCATCGACCTTGACCACGCCGTAGGGCCGCGCGAGCACGCGCAGGCGGTGCGTGTCGATCAGCGTCTGGGCCTGCGGCGGCAGCTTGCCGAAGCGGTCGACGATTTCTTCCAGCAGCGTGTCGATCTGGTCGGGCGTCTTCGCCGTGGCCAGCTTCTTGTAGAACGACAGCCGCAGGTGCACGTCGCCGCAGTAGTCGTCGGGCAGCAGGGCAGGCGCGTGCAGGTTGATCTCGGTCGTGACCGACAGCGGCGAGAGCAGGTCGGGCTCCTGCCCGGCCTTCAGCGAGCGCACGGCTTCGCTGAGCATCTCGTTGTAGAGCTGGAAGCCGATCTCCATCATGTTGCCGCTCTGGTTTTCGCCGAGCACCTCACCGGTGCCGCGAATTTCCAGGTCGTGCATCGCCAGGTAGAAGCCCGAGCCCAGTTCCTCCATCTGCTGGATCGCTTCGAGCCGCTGCGAGGCCTGCTTGGTCAGGCCTTCGGTGTCGGGCACCATCAGGTACGCATAGGCTTGGTGATGCGACCGGCCGACGCGGCCACGCAGCTGGTGCAGCTGGGCCAGGCCGAACTTGTCGGCGCGGCTCATCACGATGGTGTTGGCGGTGGGCACGTCGATGCCGGTCTCGAT